>Ga0154006_1000001_pt1 | contig 439850 bp, 403 predicted proteins | sample TSFL090MetaG_FD_104747 | JGI IMG/M metagenome (GOLD analysis project Ga0154006, IMG submission 104747) | Attine ant fungus gardens microbial communities from Florida, USA - TSFL090 MetaG | ecosystem: Host-associated > Fungi > Mycelium > Unclassified | place: USA: Florida, Wakulla State Forest...
AAGAGGAACCAAGCTTGTACAGATTGGTTCGTTGGAAAAGGGACAGGCTTATGAAAGAGTGGGCGATTCTACTAGCTGGCATGAAATTCAATTTGAAGGTGGTTCTGGCTATGTGAAAAAGAGCCAAACTGTTCCTGATGATGGCAAATCGATACACAATTTAAACACCAGCTATAAAAATACGACAACAAAATTTGAAGTACTTAAGACTACAGTCGTGTACGATAATACATCAGGGAAACTCGTGCCTTTTGCCACCATTCAAAAAGGGGAGCAATATCCCGTTGTCACTGGTATTTTTACGAGTTGGTATCGTATAGTGGTTGCAGGACGTGTTGGTTATGTCCATAAGGTAGATGTCAAATTGATACCGAAAAAATCGACATCATTCACAAGCACTAAGTATAATACAACGTTAGATGGTATGGTAGATAAAGAGATGGGCAGAAGTCCGCAAACCGATCAAGTCCTTGGCTATTTGCGTGAAGATGCCTTTGGTAAGATTACTGGCTCGACAGGTATCGTAAGTGGAAGCGATTGGCAGGTACGTGGTGGACCGAGCACAAGTGAAGAAGTTGTTGGTACGCTTCAAAACGGTCATCAAGTGGACATTTTAGGTGAAACTAAAGTTGGGAGCTTTTCTTGGTATGAGGTGGAGTATGTCGTGCCGTTTGGAAACGCTTTTGAAAACGAAGTAGATTATTTTGTAGATCCAGCTAATTTTTCCCGAGGGACAAGTGATTACTATCAGTTTTTAAGACTTTCGGGCTCTGCTAATATAGATGCTGATGAAGTGAATCAAAAAATTCTTGCGGGTAAGGGAATTTTAGCGGGCGAGGCACAAGCCTTTGTCAGTGCTGCTAAACAGTTTAATGTGAATGAAATTTATTTGATGTCGCATGCTTTATTAGAAACTGGAAATGGCGCATCGAAGCTGGCTACAGGTGGATTTGTGGTTCAAGGTAAAAAAGTTTATAACATGTATGGCATTGATGCTACGGATAGTTGTCCCCAGTGTGGCGCTCAATATGCTTATGATCATGAGTGGTTTACACCGGAACAAGCAATCATAGGTGGTGCACAGTTTATTGATCGTAATTATATTTTAGCCGGTCAAGATACTCTGTACAAAATGAGATGGAATCCGGATATCAATAATTTAGGGCATCAATACGCTACGGATATAGGGTGGGCAGTCAAACAAACCACTAGTATTAGCAATTTGTATAGTTTGTTGAATACTTATAATCAAGTATTTGATGTTCCAGTTTATAAAGCTGCAGGTTAGTTAGTGATTAATTAAAAGCGGCTGACAAAACTTAGTCATTGAAAAGAGTGGTACACGCCAATATAATTTGGTAACTACCACTCTTTTTTTGATGCATAGGATGTGCCGAATGTAACCGAAGTTCCTTATTAAACGCTTTCTTGCGGGGTCTTCGGACACGTGCTGTTCCCGCAGAAGTCTCGCCTCTTTCGCTCCCATCTACTTGAGTGTTAGCCATGTTATGTTCATGCTCAATCAGGGGTTTTGTCCTATACCCCTCTGATTAGTTATGTCCTAGACATTCGTTTTTTAAAAAAATTCCATGAACTTGCTGGGTTGTTCGTAGGATGTAAGTAAGATTTAAAATCAATTTTCTCAGATTGTAAATCATAAAATAGGAATTGCAATGACTATCTATGGGGATATTAACACAGACAATTCATGAAAAATCATTGAAAATGTCATGGAGTTATACTAATATAAAGCTATGTGATTTTGTCTCATTTTGTAAGATTGTATTTTATTAATTTTTTGGAGGTTCTGTAATGAAAATGTGTGTAGTGGGACTAGGCTATATAGGCTTACCAACGGCCACTATGTTTGCCAAGCATAATGTAGATGTTGTAGGCGTTGATGTTAAACCGGAAGTCGTTGCATCTTTAAATAATGGACATATTCATATTGAGGAGCCAGGTCTTCAGGAGGTTTTGACTGAAGTTATTGATAAGGGATCTTTTAGGGCGTCATTAACTCCCGAAGAGGCTGATGTATTTATTATTTCTGTCCCTACTCCAAATAATGATGACTTATATAAATCTTGTGATTTAACATATGTAGTCGGTGCGATTAAATCCATCGTTCCATTGCTAAGAAAAGGAAATGTGGTCATTGTTGAATCAACCATAGCACCTAGAAGCATGGATGATCATGTGAAACCGATGATTGAACAGGCTGGCTTAGCCATTGGGGAGGACATTTTTTTAGTGCATTGCCCGGAACGCGTTCTTCCAGGTAAAATCCTTGATGAGCTCGTTAATAATAACCGAATCGTTGGTGGGGTAACACCTGCCTGTACTGAAGCTGGTGCAAAGGTTTATGCTACCTTTGTTAAGGGTGAGATCATCAAAACAACAGCTAAAACAGCGGAAATGTCCAAGCTTATGGAGAACACGTTTAGAGATGTTAATATTGCTTTAGCTAATGAACTAACAAAGGTGTGTAATGAATTAGACATCAATGCATTGGATGTCATTAAGATGGCTAATAAGCACCCTCGGGTTAATTTGCATGCACCGGGTCCAGGGGTTGGCGGGCATTGTTTGGCTGTAGATCCTTATTTTATTGTAGCTACAGCTCCTGAGACAGCAAAACTTATTAATTTGTCGAGAAATATTAATACGGGAATGCCATCTTATGTGGTGGATAATATTAAGCATTTAATGAAACAAGTAGATGGTCGAAAAATCAGTTTATTTGGTCTTACCTATAAGGGAAATGTTGACGATGTCCGTGAAAGTCCTGCCATGGAGATTTACGAGATGTTGATTGAAGAAAATCAGTTTGATGTGCATGCTTTTGATCCACATGTTGAGGCAGAATTTGTAGAAAAAGACATGAAAGCTGCGGTTAAGGATTCTGATTTGATCGTTATTCTCGCAGATCACGATGAATTTAAACAGTTGAATGCTCAGCAGTTGGACGGAATGAAACATAAAAGGGTTTTTGATACTAAGAATAGTGTTTCAAACGTTCCTAAAGATTTTGACTATATTAATTTTGGTAATTTATATGAATTTGTGAATAGAGAAGAAGTCGTCTTATGACCCTAATCTTGACTTTGTTTAAAGAACAATTGAAAAATTTTGGTTTAATCTGTCGTCTTGCAATCTATGATATTAAAGGTAAATATCAAATGCACTATCTAGGCGTGTTGTGGCAATTTCTCAGCCCTTTATTGCAGGTTGTAATCTATTGGGTAGCATTTGGTGTTGGTATAAGACATGGGGCTCCAGTGAATGGAACCCCTTATTTAATGTGGTTGCTTTGCGGTTTAATTCCTTGGTTTTTTATAGCACCGACGGTGACACAGGGCTCAAATAGTGTCTTTACAAAGGTAACTTTGGTCTCTAAGATGAAATTTCCTGTCAGCATTTTGCCGACAATTACAATTATTAGTAATGGTATTAGTTTTATTGCGATGTTCTGCGTGTTGATCATCATGATGTTTTTATATGGCGTGCCGATTACATTGTATTTTTTGCAAATACCTTATTTCTTTTTGTGTCTTGGGGCAATATTATTTTCTCTGACACTTTTGTTTTCAACTATTTCGACAATGATTCGAGATGTGCAAGTGCTCATTCAATCATGCATGAGGCTGTTGCTTTATATTAGTCCTGTATTGTGGAATATTAGTAATAACCCTCATTTGGCAGCCATTTTAAAAATTAATCCTTTCTTTTATGTTTTGGATGGTATTAGAAACTCGGTTTTATCGACGGGGTTATTTTATCACGAGATAGCTTATTCGCTTTATTTTTGGTGTTTAACGGTACTCATATTGCTCATTGGTTCCGTCTTGCACTTTAAATTTAGAGATAAATTTGTGGATTATTTGTAATAAGGGGTTAACCAGTATGACGAAGCAAAAAGTAAAGTTTAAGAATGTTTCTAAAAAGTATAATCTATTTAAAAAAAGGTCCGATAGATTGTTTGATATCTTCACTGGGGATAAGGATGGACAAGGTTTTTATGCTGTAAATAATGTCTCTTTTGAAGTTTATGAAGGGGAGACCGTGGGCATTATCGGTATGAATGGTTCAGGAAAGTCAACCTTATCCAATCTGCTTGCCCAGGTCATCCCACCGTCATCAGGTCAATTAGAGATCAATGGAGAGACCTCCTTGATTGCTATTTCTGCTGGTTTAAACAATCAATTGACTGGACTAGAAAATATTAACTTGAAATGCTTGATGTTAGGCATGAAGCGTGAAGAAATCAGAGCGTTGATTCCGAATATTATTGGTTTTGCTGATATTGGAGACTTTATTAATCAGCCAGTAAAAAATTATTCGAGTGGTATGAAATCGAGGCTGGGATTTGCCATTTCAGCTCATACAAATCCTGATATTTTGATCATTGATGAGGCGTTATCTGTTGGTGATCAGACATTTTATAAAAAATGTTTGGACAGGGTGAACGAGTTTAAGAAAATGGGTAAAACGATTTTTTTTATCAGTCATTCCTTGGCGCAGATGAGAAATTTTTGTGATCGGGTCATGTGGATGCATTATGGGATGCTTAAGGATTTCGGTGATGCCACAACTGTTTTAAATAAATATAAAGAGTTTGTAGATTGGTTTAATGGGTTAAGTGAGAATGAAAAGGTGCAATATAAACAGAATATGCTCTTGAAACAGAAGGAGCAGATCACACAACCCGTGAAGTTGGGTGGCGAGGAGCATCTTTCAAGAAGGGCAAAATTGTTAGCTGAAAGAAAAAATAAAAAAACGCGATCTTTTCGTTTAACTGTACAAGTGGTTGTGTTACTAGCACTTACTCTTATCAGTGGTTTTTTTGCATTTACAAACTAATTGGGAAAAAAAGACGATCATTGTTGTAAAAGTAAAAATGCTGTACCTTATTCTGATAGGTCGTTCATTTGTAGACAGGGGAGTTTATCGCCTGCCACTCTCGTGTTTGTTTAAGGAAGGTACTAAGTCATTCATATCGAGGGAGTTATCATGGACAAAATAAAGGTTATGACTGTATTTGGAACGAGACCGGAAGCCATTAAAATAGCTCCTCTGGTTTTAGAAATGAAAAAATATCATCAAGATATTGAATGCATTGTCACAGTAACTGGACAGCATAGAGAAATGCTTGATCAAGTGCTTAAGACGTTTGGGATTATACCTGATCATGATTTGAATATTATGCAAAGCAAACAAACATTAATGGATATGACAACGCGTTCCTTGCAAGGGTTGGATAGGCTAATCTCTGAGGTGAAACCAGATATTGTCCTCGTGCATGGAGATACGACGACGACATTTTCTGCTAGCTTAGCGGCATTTTATAATCAGGTGATGGTGGGACATGTGGAGGCCGGATTGAGAACTGGGAATAAATTTTCACCATTTCCAGAGGAAGTCAACCGTGAGTTAACCGGTGTCATTGCTGATTTACACTTTTCACCAACGGATGTTGCAAGAAACAATTTGTTAAATGAGGGTAAAAAAACAGAGAACATTTATGTCACTGGGAATACAGCAATCGATGCTTTGAAAACGACGGTTAAAGATCACTATGCACATCCTGTTTTAGACGAATTAAAGGAAAGGGACTTTATTTTGTTAACGGCACATCGACGGGAAAATTTAGGACAGCCAATGAAAAATATGTTCAGGGCAATTAAACGATTGGTTGATGAACATAAGGAGCTTGATGTTATATACCCTGTTCACCTGAACCCAGTCGTTCAAGACATTGCCAAGGAAGTTCTGGGCAATGATGATCGTATTCATTTAATTGAGCCGCTTGGGGTATTGGATTTCCACAATTTTGCCTCTCGTGCACGTATCATATTAACGGATTCAGGAGGTGTTCAAGAAGAAGCGCCTTCCCTTGGCATTCCAGTTCTCGTACTAAGAGATACGACCGAACGTCCTGAGGGAGTTAAGGCAGGGACGTTAAAGCTTGTAGGAACAGATGAAAATGTGATCTTCAATGTAGCTCATAAACTGCTTACTGATGAAATCATGTATCGTGAGATGGCCAAGGCTTCAAATCCTTATGGTGATGGGGATGCCTCAAGGCGTATTGCAGAAGCCATTTTGCAGAAGTTTGGCAAAAGAGTGGATCGTCCTGATGAATTTAAAATGCTATAAAAGAATCTGCCTGTGAGGAATATATCCTTCATGGGTTTTTTTATGTGAAAATAATCGACACTCTTCACTCTGAAAGATCACATTAAATTTCCTCTAGATTAATATCAATACGCATGTGCACGTCATGTATTAGTAGCTGAGTGAATATGTTTTATCAAGGGGATGAAAGGAGTAACGTTGTAAAGGTAAGAGTTCGGTTATTAATTGTCCAATGCTTGGGAGGACCTAGAATGAATATTATTGCCACAGGTGGAGCTGGTTTTATTGGCAGTCATTTTGTTCGACATATGTTAACGCAACATCCTGATTATCATGTCATTATACTTGACCTATTGACCTACGCAGGAAACATTCATAATTTAGATGACATCATCGATCACCCAAATCATACGTTTGTTAAGGGGAATATTACCAATAGAGAGCTGGTTGATTGGTTGATTCAGACATATCATGTTGATGCCATTGTTAACTTTGCAGCTGAATCTCATGTGGATCGTAGTATTAGTGACTCAAGGGTGTTTGTCACAACAAATGTTCAAGGAACTTTAGTACTTCTTGAGGCTACTAGAGTCAATCAGCTTATAAAATATGTGCAGGTGTCAACTGATGAAGTGTATGGGTCATTAGGAGAAACAGGCTATTTTACAGAGATGAGTCCTATTTTACCAAACAGTCCCTATTCGGCAAGCAAGGCCTCTGCAGATATGCTCGTAAGATCTTATCGTGAGGCATATGGTTTGAACGTTAATATTACGCGTTGCTCGAATAACTATGGTCCTTATCATTTTCCAGAAAAGTTGATTCCATTGATGATCACGAATGGTCTGGATGGTGAACAGCTTCCCATTTATGGAGATGGGCAAAATATTCGTGATTGGTTACATGTTTCCGATCATTGTGTGGCTATTGATCTGGTGCTTCACCAGGGTAAGCCAGGAGAGGTGTACAATGTGGGCGGGCATAATGAACGAACGAATAATGACATTGTTTATTTTATTGTTGAGCAGCTTAACATATCTAAGGAACGGATTGTTTATGTTGAGGATCGTTTGGGGCATGACCGTCGTTATGCGATTGATCCAACTAAAATAGAAACAGAATTAGGATGGAAACCAAGGTATAGCCTCGATCAAGGAATATGTGAGACCATCGATTGGTATAAAAGGCATGAAGAGTGGTGGCGCCCTCTTGTAAAACGTGCCAAATTGGGAAATAAAAAGGGGTATCATTGGAGCGAGCCGCGCATTTACTAAATGCTCTCGTTGATAAAGTCAATCACATCGATGTGCAGGTTGCTTTAGAAAAAAAGCTCAAACAGCGTAGGTCAGCTGCCTGAGCTTTTTTAAAATTTTAAAAAACCTTAAGCATTGCATAAAAGGATCTAAAAAATTTGTCGGGGAAAAGTCTTGTTTGAAAGTGTTTAAGCATGGAAATCTACATCATTTCTCATACACCATTTACTCATTATGTGAATGAATGACATCTTATGAACGCTCACTTGTTCTAGTATATAGTCAATAATTATACAAATTATCCTAAAAATGCGAGTTGTCTTTATCGACATCAAGGTGTCATTTATATGTAATATTTTTTATGAAAAAATGTTACATTAGTAAGGAATTTTTATGTTATATTAAAGGTTAGAGACCGAGAAGAGTTAAAGATAAAGGGGTTTAATATGGGAATTTCAAGAAATGAGACAAGAGGTAAAAGGCGAAGAAGGTCTAGAGTTGTCAAATCCATTGTTTTGTCGTTTTTATTGTTGATGTTGTTAGGTTCTGGTTATGGAGCTTATGCGTTTACCAATGTGTATCATGCTGCTACAGAATCTTATAAACCTATAGATCGTACCTCATCACCCTATCGTGAGGAGGCAGCTACAATTGGGAAAACCCCCGTTTCCATATTGCTCATGGGTGTTGAAGATTATGAAACGGATGGAAAGGATGGGCGAACAGATACCCTCATTCTTGCAACCTTGAATCCAGGTACGAAAAAAATGACGCTGTTGAGCATCCCACGTGATACGCGAGTTCCCATTGCAGGGCGTAATGGTGTTCTAGACAAAATTAACTCGGCTTATGCCTATGGCGGTGAAAAGGCCACGATTGAAACGGTAGAAAACTTCTTGCACATTCCTATCGATTATTATGTGAAGGTTGGTTTTACAGGTTTCGTTGACGGGGTTGATGAAATTGGCGGTGTGGATGTCAATGTGCCTTTTGATTTTTGGGAGCATAATATTGAGGATCACAATAAGCGTATTGATTTTACCAAAGGACCTATGCATCTCAATGGTCAGCAAGCCCTTGCTTACGTGAGGATGAGAAAGCGGGACCCTCGTGGTGATTTTGGGCGCAATGATCGGCAGCGTCAGGTGATTGAATCCGCTTTGAATCAAGTGAAAAGCGTCAAAACTCTCTTCAAGGTTGATAACCTGTCGAATATCATTGGTAAAAATGTAGAAACAAATTTAAAACCAAGTGAAATCTTTGGTCTAGAAAAGCAGTATGCTAATGCTCAATCAACAAGCAAATCTTTTACATTAGATGTGACTCCAGGTCATGGTAGTAATGAGTATATCAATAATATTTATTACTATGAGCCTGATCCAAGCTATGTTCAACAAATCACTGACGAGCTTAGAAAACAGCTGGATATTGGACCGGATACCGACTCTACTTCGAGTTCCAATGCCACTGTAAATTCAGATGAACAACCTTGATGACAAAAAGAGCAATGAATAGTTACCCACTTCTATTTATAATGAGAAGTGGGTGTTTTTTTAAGCTAGGGTAAGATAATAACAAAGTATTCTCACCGTTTGTAAGAGATTAATATAAACCTTCAAAACGTATTTTCATATAAAAAACAGGCAGACCTCATATGAAGTCTGCCTGTTTTTGAACGTGCAAACCTAACTTTTTTCTTTCGATGTTGGATAAACGATTTTCTTTATGATAGTGAGCAATGGCTTTTTTCGATTTTCGTTTAAATTTAAAGTATCAATAACCTCGAAGGTAAAGCGTAGGAGCACTAATAAAAGGGCTAGGATAATGAGAGAGCCCCAGAGTGCTGAACGAGAGAAAACAACCGCTGCAGCACCAAAAAATAAGCTGATGATATAGATAATAAAGACCGTTGTGCGATGACCAAACCCTAACTTTAGAAGTTGATGATGCAAATGTAATTTATCAGGTGTTGAAATTTTTTGTCGCTTTGATATCCTGCGAATGATTGCAAAAGACGTGTCGAAAATTGGTACAGCAAGAATGATGATCGGTACGATAAGAGAAAAAATAGTCAAGCTCTTGAAGAGCCCTAAAATGGAAATAATGGCCATTGTATATCCGATGAACATGGATCCAGAATCACCCATAAAAATCTTTGCGGGATGGACGTTGAAAAAGAGAAAACCGATGGTTCCTCCGAGAAGAATCACAGAGAATCCGATAGCTAGTAATTGGACGTTTAAAATACTCATGATCAACATGCTACAGAGTGCAATGGAAGAGACACCACTTGCCAACCCATCTAAACCATCGAGAAGATTAATAGCATTAGTAATGCCGACGATCCAAATGATCGTGATCGGAATGGACAGCCATCCAAATTCAATGCGACCAATGATCGGCAATTGAATAAAGCTAATCTCGAACCCTGATACAACGACAAGCACAGCAACGAGAGTCTGCCATAAAAGCTTGTATTTAGGCGATAAACTATATTTATCATCAATGATACCAATGACTAGAATGATGATACCTCCGATAATAAATGCTGTGAGAGATGAAACATGTAGGGAATCAATCTTTGGTATCAGGTACAGATAGCCTGCAAAAAAACCTAGTGCTATGGATATTCCTCCCAGATAGGGCATAGCTTTTTTGTGCACTTTTCTGCCATCGGGCTTATCAACTATATCAAATTTAAGTGCAATCTTTTTAACGATTGGTGTGGTAATTAAAGTTACCGCAAGAGATATAATAAAGGCAAAGGTGTATTCGATTAGAAAATGGTTCATAAATTCACCTTCTTAAATTCTATGTCATATGATAAGAAGAAACTCGATTTATGTTGTTTTCTTATGCACTTCCTTCATAATAATACTTATTTATAGAATTGTATATAGTATTAAAAAATCTCATGACTGCACATTGTTTTTCAAAGGCTCTTTGTTTGGATAGCGTGTTGCTGGCGTACTTTCTTGTTCATGTCTGTGAAGGTATACTATAATTAGTATAGATAAAGAAAGCGGGATGCATTATTTTGTGTTAAAAATCACACAAAGTATTTAGGTGAGGTGGAAGACTATGGATCTAGGATTGCAGGGGAAAACGGTGATAGTAACTGCTGCCAGTAAGGGGTTAGGTAAGGCGACGGCAAGACAATTTGCTGAAGAAGGTGCCCGCGTTTTAATGGCAAGTCGCAGTGAGGAAGAGTTACAAAAGGCGACGATCGAGATACAAAAGGAGACTGGAAATACACAAGTGACATATAGTGTATGTGATATGATCGACGCCGAAGCAATCAAACAGATGATTGCTGACGCAGCATCACAATTTGGTACGGTCGATGTGTTGATTAATAATTCTGGAGGACCCCCAGCAGGCACTTTTACAGATTTTAATGATGAGGATTGGCAGGGAGCGTTTGAACTCAATCTCCTCAGTTTTATACGAACGATCCGTGGGGTGCTTCCCTATATGAGGCAAGCTGGAGGCGGGCATATTGTTAATATCGCTTCATCCTCCTTTAAACAACCGATTGATGGGTTAACCTTGTCGAATACCTTTCGAACAGCGATAGTGGGTTTAGCTAAGAGCCTTTCACAAGAACTTGCTCAGGATAACATCTTAATTAATACAATTGGTCCTGGACGCATCGCAACGGATAGAGTGGCTCATCTTGATCGAAGTATTGCTGAGCAAAAAGGTATATCTATAGAGAAGGTAAAGCAAAATTCTGAGAGACAAATTCCGTTGGGACGCTATGGTGAGCCAGAAGAGTTTGCCAAAATGCTTGTGTTTTTATGCTCTGGATCCAATAGTTATACGACTGGACAGGCATTGTTGGTGGACGGGGGATTAGTTAAAGCCTTATAAAGCATAGGCATTTTGTGTTAAGTGAGGTTCACTTCAACAAAGGATTTGCCTACTTTTAGTATGGGGGATTGTCCATTCGTGAGGTTGTTCATCCAGTCCGTGAAATCAGTGGCTTCGTCCTCTCGAACACTCATTTCTAGAGTAACGTTTTCTGCGTAGATTGTCTCGTTTGTGATATAGGATGAATGTTGTAGGGCGTTCTCTACCGATCCTAATAGAGAGTAATCGAGAGTGACTCTGTAGAGGATAACGGGCAGGCGTTCAACTATTCCAGAAGCTGTGATCCCGGCAGATGTTGCCTGTGAATAGGCACGAATCAATCCTCTAGCTCCTAATTTAATGCCTCCAAAATAGCGGGTGATGATAACAAGTGTATCTCGGAGATTCTTTTTCTTGAGCACTTCCAGTATGGGAATCCCGGCTGTGCCACTTGGCTCACCATCATCGTTGGCTTTTTGCACCTTATTGTCCTTACCCACAATGTAAGCATAACAATTGTGGTTGGATTTCCAATGTATTTTATTCACACTATATATGATTTGTTGTGCATCTGTTTCGCTTTCAATGTGCGTCACATGAGCAATGAATTTTGACTTTTGTATAATGAGTTCATTTTCGGCAGGGTGCTTTATTGTATAATAAGTTTGAGACATGCTTCGATCCTCCTCGTTGATGGGGCTTTCCTCTATGATAAAATGGTCACGTGTTTCCATCAACTATTATGGGTATGTGGTCATAAAATTTGTGCTGTAAGTATTCATACTAAAGCATGGGGCAATTTTCATAATTATGTGTTTATGGTAGTCAAAAACAGTTAGTTAGTCCTAATGGTAAAATAGGTAAGAAGGTTCTAGTTAAATTCTCACAGATGCGGTAATATGATAGAGGAGAGTTCTCATGTCATCTGAAAATATGAATGATAAGTTAGATGCAAAGCGATTGGATGTCATATTAGATTCAATGGTTGAGACTGTAAACAAGAGCAAAGAGCAAATCTTTAAGATCGGGGAACAGTTTCGTGTAGAATATGGCAGCTTGGTCGAAGAGCTTTCCAAAGTTAAAAGAGAAGCGGTTCAAACGATTTCTGATTGTGAACAATTAGAAAAACAATCTCAGCAGGCACGGACGCGTCTTGCTGAAGTCAGTCAACATTTTTTGATGTATGGAGAAAATGAAATCCGCACTGCCTATGAAAAGGCAAATCGCATCCAAATTAGATTGTCCATTGTTAAGGAAAAAGAAAAGCAGTTACAGCATGATCGAGAGGACATCGAACGCAGAATTGGATCGTTGGAAAATACGATCACACGAGCAGAGTGGCTTGCTGGACAAACCTCGGTTGTTTTAGATTATTTAAATGGCGATTTAAAGAGGGTGAACGAGCTTGTACAAGATGCGAAACAGAAGCAGGCTTTTGGACTCCAGATCATCGAGGCTCAGGAGGAAGAACGGAGAAAGCTCTCCAGAGAAATTCATGATGGACCAGCACAATTGCTTGCTCACGCTTTAATAGGTTCGCAAATCTTGGAACGTGTGAATAGAGAAAAAGGACCAGAAAAATCTTCCGAAGAAATCGCCAAGCTGAGAAATACGATACGCGATGCTTTGTATGAAGTTCGGAGAATCATCTATGATTTAAGACCTATGTCTCTTGATGATCTAGGTCTTATTCCGACATTGGGAAAATATTTATTGCGTATAAAAGAACATTACCCTGATGTCGATATTATTTTTAAGACTTTGGGTAATGAGGAAAACCTGCCAAAAAAAATGGAGGCACCGCTTTTCCGATTTGTCCAAGAGGCTGTTCAAAACGCATGTAAGCATGGAAAACCAAGTCAAGTTAAAGTTCTTGTGGAATTTAGAGAGCATCGCATCTCATTGTTGATTAAAGATGACGGGATAGGGTTTGATACCAAGGTGCAAAAAGAAAATACGTTTGGGTTGATTGGAATGAATGAAAGGATGGAAGTTCTGGGAGGAACGTTAACCATTCGCTCTTCTAAAGGGAGTGGCACTTCACTCGGTTTTCAAATCCCCATTCTAAGGAAGGAGGAAGGAGATTGACTATTAAGCGTCGAAAAAAGACTTCTATTGCCATTATTGATGATCATCATTTATTTAGAGAAGGTATTCGTCGAATTTTAGAGATGGAAGATGGTTTCGAAATCGTTGCTGAGGGTAGTGACGGTACTGAGGCCGAGCAAATTGTCATTGAAAAAAGTCCAGATGTTATTCTGATGGACATCAATATGCCAGAATTGAATGGTGTAGAGGTTACTCGACGTCTCATCTCTCAGTATAAGGATGTTAAGATTATTATTTTGTCAATCCACGATGACGAAAATTATGTCACCCACTCTTTAAAATCGGGAGCGTCAGGGTATTTATTGAAAGAAATGGATGCCGATTCATTGGTGGAAGCGATTGGAGTCGTTGCAGATGGCGGAGCTTATATTCATCCAAAGGTTACCCATAATCTCATCAATGAGTATCGTCGTTTGGCAACCACCGGTGACAAAATGATTTTTTCAGGCTTCAGGGATGTTGAATATCGCAAGCCTCTTCACACTCTAACCCGAAGAGAATGCGAAGTTTTGCAATTGATGACAGATGGCAAAAGCAACAGGGCTATCGGGGAGATTCTTTTCATAAGTGAAAAAACAGTTAAGAATCACGTCAGTAATATCCTGCAAAAAATGAACGTTGATGACCGCACGCAAGCTGTTGTTGAAGCCATTAAAAATGGTTGGGTCTACGTCAGTTAAAGATCCTGCACAATACCACGGTAAAAAAATGATGAGATAGCACTATGAAATATAGTATTCTATTCCTTCATGCAGATTCAAAGGCTATTCATTAGTATCGTAAGTGGGTAGCCTTTTGGGTAGCAAAAAAAGCTAATAGCTGTTTACACACATCAAAAAATCTCGCTATGTCTATAAGTGCCCCCTCAATGCCCCTTTATTCCTATTAATTTAGATATTTTCTCAACACTAGTATTCTTTTCCCTTTAACAGGAATCGTCTACATTGCCTCCATTTTTTTCAGAGTCATGTTGATTCAAACTAGCCTGTATCGAGAGGCTGACCTCAAACATCACATTCATTTTTATTTCTTGAAAGACAGTATATAGTGTACCTAGTCTCAGTCCGTGTTCATGTAAGATAAAAAAACAGCAAAGGGAGTTTAAATGATGACCAAGATAGCGTTAGTATGTGATAGCGCGCCTGATTTACTAGAAGATGTGGGTGTTGCCAATTGAGCAGGCAAAGGAAAGGACCTCCTCCTTTTTTCCAATTCCATCGTCATTCCGACACAAATCGATCTCAAATGACCTCAACCTTCTCCTTTCAAGCCCCTTTTCAGCACATGACCGCCTCTGAATACGCTCACCTAGATCCAACATACATATTTGATAGGAAGCTTCAAGCCTTTTTGGCAGGACGTCGTTTGCGTTTAGAAGCCTTAAAAGAATTTCCGTCTTCTCTACTGGATGAACATTTTCACCGTGGCTATTTAAAAGTTGACCCTTCTTTCATACAAAAGCAGGGGACGTGGGTATGCCGTCGCTGTGGTCAACCCGTTGCTAAGGAGTTATCTCGCTATGAATGTGGGCGCTGTGGAGAGTGGTGCTACTATTGTCGGCACTGTTTAACGCTAGGCGTCTTAAAACAATGCTCACCGCTTCTATCTTGGTGTGGTCCAGCCCTTCCGCTAAAAGGCAGGGTCATCCGACCTCAATGGGAGGGTGAGCTGACCGTCCTTCAACAGCAAACAGCAGAACAATTGGTTAGGGCTGTTCGTAAAAAAGAAAGCTATTTGTGTTGGGCGGTCACAGGATCAGGAAAAACTGAGATCCTTTATCCAGCAATCACCGAAGCGGTGCGTGAAGGATTGCGGATTGCCATTGTTGCTCCACGCACCGATGTCATCATTGAATTATCCAAACGGTTAAAGCGTGTCTTTGCAGAGGTCTCCATCAATATTTTATATGGAGAGAGTCCAGAGCGCTTTTATCCCGCTCGCATGACACTGGCAACGACACATCAGCTTCTTCATTTTTATGATTACTTTGATTGCGTATTTATCGATGAAGTGGACGCCTTTCCCTTTCATAATAATAAAATGCTACATCATGCTTTACAACAGGCATCAAAGGTGGAAGCGCCTCATTTCTATTTAACAGCAACGCCTTCCAATAAATTGAAAAATGCTTATCGCCATGGCAGTCTGAAGGGTATGATGATCCCGATACGTTTTCATGGTTATCCGTTGCCCATGCCTAGCTTTCAGTGGATAGGTGATTGGAAAAAACAATTGAATAAACAACGCCTTCCTAACAGGTTAAAGACATGGATTGATCAACAGCTAAAAAGTGGACGTCAAGCGTTTTTATTTGTTCCTTCTATTGAAGCGTTGGAGCGGCTCTATCCTTTGATGTGCAACATGGATCACGGGATTGCTTCAGTTTATGCTGATGATTCTGAACGCCATCAAAAGGTTGAAGCTTTTCGTCAGGGAGAGATACGCCTTCTCATTACAACGACGATTTTAGAAAGGGGAGTGACGATTCCTGCTTTAGATGTTGCAATTCTTGGTGCAGACGAGGCCATTTTTGATGAACACGCTCTTGTGCAGATTGCGGGTAGAGTTGGGAGGGCCGCTGAATATCCTGACGGAACTATCATTCTTTTTCATCACGGTATTACTCGACAAATGCAATTGGCTAATCGCCATATTTTTACAATGAATCGACGTGCTTTCGACATGAATAAGAAATTTACCTAATATATATAAAAAATATAGTACAAGAGTCCGATAAATAAAGTACTAGATAATGCTGAATATTTGTCATGACGGACCAGTGCAAATGACAAGAGAAGGCGTAAAGGAGAATAATAAATGTCAGCGTCAACACATATTACAGAATTACTTAATGCGTCAATAAGATCCATTAATAATATTATGACAATGAAAAATACCGTATCTAAGCCGAAATTAGTGGGACACACCCTTCATTTAAACTATGGTGTTTTGATTAGCTTTATTGGGGAGATAGAAGGCAGATTGATTATTACTGGAGATCTAGATGTCTTTGCCATGATTGGAGAAAAGCTATTTGGGGTGCCGCTTGAAGGGGAGATGCTCAATTCTTTCACGGGTGAGTTAGGCAACATGATAGCTGGAGGGATTTCAACGGATATTGGTAATCAAGGCATGGATATTGATATCACCTCACCAACCATCATCGAGGGAGATTCGATTCTTTCGGGGTATACCCAAGGCATTCAATTGCAAATTAAATTAAGCGAGCTACATCAATTTGAGCTTAGTTTGCTCATGGATGATTGAAAATGGCATAAGGAGGAATGTGATGGATGGCACAGTGCCTTTGGTGTAATAGAACGTACAGTCCGTCCTTAGGCTGGGATCGGTTATTTGATCTAAAGCCAACACAAAATCTTTGTCAGCGTTGTTGGAATAAAATCGAGAGTATAGAGGCTCATCCCCCATTTTGTTCCCTTTGTGGCAGGTCGCTATCAGTCTTAGATGCTCGATTCATTGTTGGAGAACACTGTCTGGATTGTTATCGCTGGGAAACGGGTAGTTTTAGAGGTCTTCTGCATCGAAATTATTCCTTGTATCACTACAATACGTTTATGAAGGCTTATATCACGAGATTAAAATTTCAGGGAGATGTGGTTTTAGTGAAACCTTTTGAGAAAGCTTTTCAAAAGGCTTATAAGCAGCATTTTAATCAGTATTTCCCTGTTCCCATCCCCATCAGTCCTCAGCGCATGAGAGAACGTACCTTTAATCAAGCAGAGGGCTTAGCACATTTGCTCTACAAAGCCCCCTTACAGCTTTTAAAACGCGTGAGCCAAAATCAGAAGCAAAGTCAAAAAACGAGACGTGAACGCACGTTGCTTGGAACAAATCCTTTTGAGCTTATTCGACCTCTGCCAATGGACTTGTCGAAACCCCGCATTGTCCTTATTGATGATATTTATACGACAGGTGCAACCCTTCGTCAAGCAGCCCTCGCTTTACAACCACTTGAACCTAGCTCTATTGCTTCACTCACCCTGCTCAGATGATTATTCGGGATCATCCTATAAAAAAATGGTATAATTTTGACGATAACTAATATAGGACATTGCTTATTTCAAAACCAAGGGAGTCAATATATATGGCTGAATTAGCAAATTGTAAAAATTGTGGAAAGGTGTTTGTGCGAACAATTTCAGATATATGTCCTGCCTGTGTCAAAGAGGATGAACAAAAGTTTCAGAAGGTCTATAAATTTATTAGTAAACGAGAGAATAGAGAAGCAACCGTTACCGAACTTTGTGAAGAAACGAATGTTGAAGAAAAACTTATTTTTAAATGGATTGAGGAAGGTCGCCTGTTGGTAAAAAACTTTCCCAATCTTTATTATCCATGTAGTTCTTGTGGCACGCTTATTCAAAGTGGGAAGTTATGCCAAGAGTGCGCTAGTAAAATAAAACAAGATCTGGATACTTATGAAGCGGATTCTTCAAAAAAGCATGATGAGCATGAGCATTATAAAACATATAGATTAGATCGTTAGAAAATCTTATTAAAGGTGTGGCAAGACCTGCCGATATATAGGATAAGAGCATATATATTCGGAATGACTGGGGTAAGTATACGAATGATAGTACTTAGAGTCGCAGGTCTCTTTGTTTAGAATAAGGTATGTGAAGGGTCCTTAAGGTGAGGTGAAGAGCAGTGAATATCCATCGTACGAATAAAGTACCATCTGTGAATCCGTATAAAGTCCAACAGAACCACTCTCAAAAACATGAGGAACAGCAACCTACGAAGCCTAAGGATCGTGTCGATATTTCTAAGGTTGCCAAGCAAATGCAGGTTGAAAGTCCAGTAACAGCAGCACGCATGGAAAAAGTGGAAGCTCTGCGCAAGCAGGTGGAAGCTGGAGAATATCAGGTGGATCATAAGACCGTGGCAAAAAATTTGCTGTCATATTGGCTGGATTTAGGGAGCATAACGAAACGTGATTAATACACTCATTCCAATCATTGAAAACATGATCTCACTTCATCAGGAATTTAATCAACTTGCTGTTGAAAAGACCATCGTCATAAAAAATGGTGATATGAAACGCTTGGATAAAATCATTAATAAGGAAGAGGGACTTGTCAGGCAACTGGATCAGCTGGAGAAACAACGGTTGCAGGTCATTTCACATGCACAGGGAGCTGAACAAAAAAATGTAGGTTTTTCAGCGCTTATTGAACAGGCTCCTGATGATGTTAAACCAACCTTGCAGGTTCTTCAAGAGCAACTGACCGAGGAAGTGTTTTTATTAAAACAGCAAAATGATTTGAATCAAGATTTATTAAAGCATTCTATCGCTTGGGTCAACATGAATCTCAATCTTATGGATCCTGGATTGAAATCAGCGACATATGAACATCCAGGTTCATTGGAAAAACAACAGCACCAACCGATTACGCGCTCGAGGTTTGATTCCAGGGCATAGAATGATGACAAAGAAAAGAGGCATCGGACGATGATATCAACTTTTTCGAGCTTAGAAGCTGTTCGCCGCGCATTGTTTGCTGCACAAGCAGGCATTCAAACGACGGGTCATAATATATCAAATGCTGGGACGGATGGATATTCTCGACAACGTGTTGACTTGCAAGCATCGCTCCCTTATCCATCGGTGGGAATGAATAGCCCCGTTATCCCAGGTCAAATTGGTACGGGAGTTGAAGTAGGAGATGTCGAGCGTATTCGCGATCAATTTATTGATAATCTCGTTCGACAACAAGCGACCACGACAGGCTATTGGCATGCAAAAAGCGACGCATTATCACAGATGGAAGACATCATGAATGAACCAACGGATCAAGGGTTATCCTCTGTTATCGATAAGTTTTGGCAATCTCTGCAAGATTTATCGGATAATCCTACGGACTCTGGTACACGTTCTGTCGTCAAACAAAATGCAGAAACGTTAAACGATACCTTTCACTATTTATCCAGTTCTCTACAAAGCACGCAGAGCGATTTGAAAGATCAAATCGACGTTAACGCTGCACAGATTAACTCATTGGCATCGCAAATCAATGATTTGAATAAGCAAATCGCTCAAGTAGAACCGAGTGGTTATGTTGCTAATGATTTGTACGATGAGCGTGATAAACTGGTCGATCAATTGTCGCAGCTTGCTAATGTGCAAGTGACGAAGACATCATCGGGCGGTAATTCTAGTGGTTCTGCAGATGGTATTTATACTGTGAAAATTGTTGGTAGTGATAATCAAACGTACACATTAGTTGACGGACAAAATTTTAAAACAAGTCAATTTTCAGCCTCAGTGGACGATGAAACGAATACAGCAACGGTTACCGTTGGTGGACAAGAGGTTGGGAATGTCGGTGGTAAAATGCAAGGCTTGATTGAAAGTGTGACAGTGGATTATCCGAATATGATGGATTCGCTTGATCAGATGGCCTATAATTTGGCGACAGCATTTAATGCTCAACACGAACAAGGCTATGGACTGACGCCAGACGATCCTAATGCAAATACGCCGCATGGTCAGGATTTCTTTGGATGGACAGACCCTGAAACGGGTGAAGCTGTAGAGCTGGATAGTGCCAAGGGCGCGGCTCAAGACATTGACATTAGCGATGCCATTAAACAGTCCATCGATAATATTGCAGCGGCAGGTTCGGAGGATAATGATGGTGGCTCATTAGGAGATGGCGACAATACTAATGCCAATGCTTTGTCTGATGTGCTGACAGATTCGAAGATGGATTTTACTACGTTTGATGGCGAAACAACAAATACAACATTAAAGGGCTATTTGCAAAGCACTATTGGTGAGATGGGTGTGAATGCAAATAAGGCAAATACGATGACTCAAAACAGTGAAATACTTCAGGATAATGCAGCTCAGCAGCGACAATCCGTAAGCGGTGTGTCGATTGATGAAGAAATGACGAACTTAATTCAATATCAACAAGGCTATAATGCGGCGGCGAAGATGATTTCAGTTATCGATGATCTGCTTGATACTTTAGTGAATAGCATGGGCAGATAATTCTAGGAAAGAAGGGGAAAACAAATGATGCGTGTGACCCAAGGTATGATTTCTCAAGATTTTTTAAGGCAATTGAATAATAGTACGAGCACTTTAGCCACTTTGCAACAGCAATTGATGACAGGCAATAAGATTACAAAGCCCTCTCAGGATCCTGTTATCGCTACATTAGGCATTGCCTATCGCACGGATGTGACCCATGTGGATCAATATTCTAGAAATATGGATACGGTTCACCAGTGGATGGATTCATCGGATGATGCTTTGAGTGAAGCCAATAAAGTGCTGACCCGCATCAGTGAGCTGACCACGGAGGCGAGCAATGATACCTATACGGCAGATCAACGGGCGGATGTTGAAAAAGAAATAGATCAGCTTAAGCAACAATTAGCATCAGTGGCAAACACCCAGGTGGCAGGAAAGTATATTTTTAATGGCACGCAGACTTCTACAAAGCCTATTAATGACGACTATACATTAAATTACGATCCCGATGAGGTCAAGGATGTGACGATTGCGGTCAATAAGGGTGTGAACATTCAAGTGAATGTCAATCCCAATGATGTTTTTTCACAAAGTCTTTTTGATGATATTGGAGATCTCCAGGATGCTTTGAAGGATAGTGAATCTACAGGTCAGGATATTAGCCATTATATCTCTGTAATTCAAGGGCATATGGATGAGGTCACTTCTGCACAGGCAGACTTGGGGGCGCGTGAAAATCGCGTTGATCTAACTGATAATCGCTTAGCTGATCAAAAGGACAGCACTGAAACCATCATGGCAAATAATGAAGGTGCTGATTTTGAAACGACCTTAGTCGAATATGAAACGCAACAAACCATTCATAATGCTGCGCTAGCTGTCGGGTCAAAAATCATGCAAACAACCTTAGTGGACTTTTTAAAGTAGCGATCTTATTTTTAAGATCGTTTTTTCTCTGAAATAAAAGGGGTTTAGAGTGGCATATGACATTTTTGTTATGGTAAAAGAGGTGAGTTGATGCATTTAATATCATTGTCGATTCATTCAACGATGGGGAAAATCCATATTCAATCAACACCGCCAAGTTTGGAGATTCATCAGCAGCCTGCTGATCAAACGATTAAACAGCCAAAGGCTGAATTGACCATTTTCAAAACCTCCTCACAATTGCTGATTGATCAAACAGAAGCTTGGAATAATCTTGATTTAAAGTCGGCGTTTGTTCGGATCAGAGAAGCAGCAGAAAATGGGCATCAAGCGGTTTTAGAAGGGATTGCTCGTCGTGCGGAGGAAGGTGATGATCTGCTTCACATTGAGAGGGGGGGCAACGCTATCAAAGAGCATGCGATTAAACATACGATCCGAGATCATACGTACGACACGGGTCATACCCCGCCTTTTCTAGCGGTGAAGGAGAGCTATACGCCCTCACGATTAAAGGTCGATTGGCAAACTAAAAAACCGATAGTGGATGTGAAGAGTCATGCACCAACGTTTCATCCCGAGCGTGGTCATGTCGATATTACTATGGAACATTACCCCTCTGTTACACTATCGGTGGTAGGTGGTCAAATGAATGAAGTTGTCTAATGGAGTTGAATGTCATGGAAATACAGACAAAATATTTTGGTACAGTTGCTATTGATCAAGGGACTGTCATTGACTTTCACAATGGCGTACCAGGTTTTCCAAATGAAACAGCTTTTGTGTTCTTACCGCTGGGAACTGATTCGATTTATCAAATCATGCAATCCGTACACACGCCGGAGCTGGCATTTGTAACGGTTTCTCCTTTTTTATTTTTTAAAGACTATAGTATGAATCTTAACGAGACGGTGATGGAAGCTTTAAATATTGAAGCGGAACAGGATGTTTATATTTCAGTCATTTTAACACTGAAACAACCATTTAAAGCGTCTACCGCCAATCTTGTCGCTCCAGTCGTTGTTAGCTTGAAAGAAAGAAAAGGCAAACAGGTTGTGCTAGATGGGACTATTTATCATACGAAGCATCCGATTTTCCAGTCATCTGATGTGGAAGAGGAGGATGGTCATGCTTGTTCTAAAAAGAAAATCACATGAAGCGATAACCATTGGTGATGATATTGAAATTCATATCCTCAGCGTGGATGGCGATCAGGTTAAGGTGGGCATAGAGGCGCCGAAGCAGGTTGAAATCCATCGTAAGGAAATCTATTTAAGCATTCAGGAAGCTAATAGCGAGGCTGCTTCTGTCGCTGCTATTGATGAGGCGTTGGATTTTTTAAAAAATTTTAAACATCAATAAAACAACCAGAGAAAATATCTGGTTGTTTTTTAAAATGAATCATCAATGTTTTATGAAATGAGACACCCAAAGTTCATCTTCTTTTTCATTCAAAAACTATTAAACAATCCATTGAAGTGTCCGATATATAGACTGTAGGGTTAATGATAAGTGGCCACTTACAGAAACCATCGACCACAAGGAAGTGGGACGACATTTCAAGGAGGAAAATAGAATGATTATCAATCATAATTTAGCGGCATTGAACACGATTAATAAGTTGAATGCAAACAGTAGTGCAACAAGCAAAGAGTTGGAACAGCTTTCTTCAGGTCTTCGTATCAATCAGGCGTCTGATGATGCTGCGGGTCTTGCCATTTCTGAAAAAATGAAGGGTCAAATCAGCGGATTGGAACAAGCAAGCCGTAATGGTCAGGATAGTATTTCAATGTTGCAAACGAGTGAAGGTGCACTTAACGAAACAACGAGCATTCTTCAGCGTATGCGTGAACTTTCTGTTCAATCTGCTAACGATACAAATACAGATGATGATCGTGATCAGCTTCAAAAAGAAATGGATCAATTATCACAAGAAATTACGCGTATCGGTAATGACACGGAGTTCAATACACAAAAATTGTTGGATGGTAGCTTTAAAGGTACCTTCCAAATCGGTGCTAACGAAGGACAGAGCATTTCAGTGAGTATTGGTGACATGAGAGGTTTTACCTTAGGTGTTGCTGGTGATGTTACTGTTGACAATGCACAGCAAACAACTGTAACTGACGGCGGAGATGGCGCAGCGGATATTGCTGATGGTACCTACACTGTTAAGCAAAATGCTGATGATACATTTAGTCTAGTGGGTTCCAATGGTAAAGCTGTGGCAACAAGTGATGACGGAGTTGCCTTCACTTCAGTGACGGGTGATGATACGATCACATTTGACGAAGCTGTTGCTGGTGGCGATCAAATCACTGTCAATGCAGGAGATGTTAGCGCTTCTCAAACAATAGACAATGAAGGTTTGCAAGCAGGTACTTATACCTATCAGGATAACGGCAATGGCGGGAATCTTGTAGATGACAAAGGTAATGTTGTGGCAACTTCTGAAGATGGTCTAACATTTGTAGATGCTCAAAGCGGTAACGAAGTATTCGCTGTTAATGGCAATGGATTAGCAGATGGCGAGTCCGTATCTGTTGGCGGTCTTAACATCTCTTCTAGTGATTCTGCTAGTAGTGCAATTACGACCATTGATAAGGCGATTAATTTGGTATCAACTGAACGTGCGAAAATGGGTGCTTACCAAAACCGTTTAGAACACACGATTAATAACCTTTCTACATCTAGTCAAAACCTGACAGCTGCGGAATCACGTATCACTGATGTTGATATGGCATCTGCAATGTCTGAATTCACGAAGAACAATATCCTTACTCAATCAGCTCAAGCGATGTTAGCTCAGGCTAACCAAATTCCTCAAGGTGTTTTGCAATTACTTCGTTAAGACAACATCTTTCAAAGACTCCAGATTTCTGGAGTCTTTTTTTAGTATGATGGAGTCAGTCGGGCTCTCATTCAACGACGTGCGAAGCAAAAATATCATTCACCCCTACTATCCGAAAGCTACATACACCCTCTTTTTGATTTTGCTATGTCATGGCTTCCTCATTAATCTCATTGTTTTTTAAACAGTTCTATCAGCTCATGCATATAATCGATTTGATTTTCATACAGGACGTTATTGTTATGGGAATTTTTCTACTAGCAGTGGTTCAAGGTTTGTCATATATTATTGAGAGAAATTAAGTATGAAAATCACTCTAAACAATTGCAGGAAGCTTGCCGATAATTAGGATAAGGACAACTTAATAGGGAGGCGCACGATAATGAATTTAGGATCATTTGTTGCTTCAAGTACTTTGATTAAGCCACTACCTGATAATTTGATATATGTAGGTGGGCATCATCAATCAACTGAATTGCAGGAGACGGATCATACATCGGAGCAGCCTCAGAAACACTTATTAGGAAAAGCCGTCGACCAATTAAATCAAATAATTCAAACGCATCATACAGCACTGCATTTTGTTTTACATGACAAATTACAAAGCTATTATGTACAGATTGTAGACACGGATTCGCAACAGGTAATAAGAGAAATACCATCAAAAAAGATATTGGATTATTATGCATCAATGCTTCAACACATGGGGTTGTTGGTTGATGATAAAGTGTGAGCGATGGCTCAATTTTTGAAGAGGAGGGCTTGGCAATGGCCGATCCATTAAGCAGTATCGGGAGCAACGGAAATTCTAACTCAAATAATTTTTTGGTAAATGATGGTTCTAATCGTATATTTGGGCTGAGCGGAGATGGTTTAGATATTGATTCCATGGTTAATAAACTGATGGAAGCGGAGCAAATTCCACTCGGTCAATTAGAACAGCAAAGGCAGCTGTTAGAGTGGCAACAGGATGACTATCGTGATATGAATAGTCAGTTGCTAGATTTGAGCAATTTGACGCAAACGATGGCGCTACAAGGGACATATCTTGCTCGAACAGCAACATCTTCTAATGAAGATGCTATCACAGTGACAGCGGGATCTAATGCATCAACAGCCGCTTATACCATTACGGAGGCTACCACGGCTAAAGCTGCTAATGCCCAAAGTATGAATAGCATTGCGATAGCTGGTGTTGATGGCTCTAAAATAGATCCAGAGAAGAGCCTTTGGATGAATAGGGATTATCTCGCGGGCTTTCAATATCAAACGACGACCATCGATTCAAGCAACGCAGATACTGTGAAAGTGAATGCAGATGGTAAGTCAGCGCAGTTGGGACATACGTTGATCGATGATCAATCTGCGATATCAATCACAGCAACTACCGACTCAGGCGATACTGTGACCTATGATTCAAGCACCATCTTTTTCGATCAAAAGAGCTTTGACGATTCCAAGGCAGAGAATAAGGTGCTGGTTAATCCTGATACGGGACAGCTTACGTTTAATCAACAAGTGACAAGTGCGTCGGCGACTTATACATATGGTACAGTGGATAAAGATCTATTATCTGGCACTCTTAAAACCCCGGATGCCGATGGCACTATGCAAAGCTACGACTTTAGCTTTAGTGCTGATCAAAGCCTTAATGATATTATGAGTAAAATTAGTTCATCCAAAGCTAATGTCTCGGCATTCTATGGAAACGGTGATCAGGTGATCTCAATTTCCGGTGTGCAGACAGGTCATTTAGCCTCGGGCAGTGATCAGGATTTAGAAATGAGCGGGGAGCTTTTTTCTTCTCTATTCGGGATGCCTGATGGTGCTTCCGGAACAGATGCCAGCATGGTAGTTAACGGTACGAAGGTAACGAGTCATACGAACACAGTGACGCTTAATAATGTTACTTTCAATATCAAACAAGATATCACGTCAAATGTGAGCATCACTATAGATGATGATGCTGATCAAGTGTTTGATAAAATCACTGATTGGATAGATAAATATAATGATACGATCAAAGCGATAAATGATAAGGTAAGTGAGAAACGCGATCGGGATTATGCACCGTTGACCGATCAGCAGCAGCAGCAAATGACAGATCAGCAAATCGAGCTTTGGAATGAAAAGGCTCATAGTGGTATGTTGTCAGCAGATGCTCTTTTGCCGGAGGCTTTGACTCAGATGCGCACGGCGCTCTATACAAAGGTTGATGGCGTGGTTAGCGGTTTTGATCAATTAGCAGAAATAGGCATTACAACTTCCTCTGATTATACAGATAATGGGAAATTGGTCGTGGATGAAACGAAACTGAAGCAAGCGATTGCTGCTAATCCTGAAGCTGTTATGCAGCTCTTTACTCAATCTGGTGATGATACTAGCAGTGAAGGTATTATGAAACGTCTCAATGATACGCTTTCTACTACGATGGGTAAGGTCACTCAAGAAGCAGGAGCCACCGGTAGCGCTAATGATCAGTTTTTCTTAGGTAAAAATATTCAGGATTATGATGATCAAATTGATGCGATGAAGGATCATTTAACAGATGTTCAACAACGCTACTATACACAGTTTACAGCGATGGAACAGGCGATTGAACAAGCCAATCAGCAATCTTCAGCATTAACGAGTATGCTCAGCAGCTAAGCATTAACAGTTACGATGAGTAAAGAAATGCAAAAGGAGGCCATTTTGTGGCAAATCCCTATGAAGCCTATCAGCAAAACTCTGTGATGACGGCGAGCCCGGGTGAATTAACATTGATGTTATATAATGGATGCTTGAAGTTTATTAAACAGGGAAAAGTCGCCATTGAGTCTAATGATAGTCAAAAGAAAAATGTCAATTTACAAAAAGCACAAAAAATCATCATGGAATTGATGACAACGTTAAATATGGAAATCGAGTTATCTCAACAATTGTTGCCTCTTTATGACTATGTCAATCGTCGTCTCATTGAAGCCAACATCAAACAAAGTGTGGAAATCCTTGATGAAATCGAAGGCATGATTTCAGGGATACGCGATTCTTGGAATCAAGCGGTGCAGATGACACGGAAAAAAATAATGTTCAGAAGCAAGCTGTTGGACGTGTCTAATCATGGTTAATGCGATGAACTGTACACAGGATTTACAAGAGATATTGAGCCAGTCTCAAGCGCTAGTATCTCTTCTTGAGACCTATGAAGGAAAAGTCGATGAGCGGGAGCATTTAATAGAGGAGATCCACAAGCTTTTGGATAAACGTGAAGGATTAATTCAGCAGCTTAAGCAGTATTCATCGGTTGAGCTCAAGAGCAATACAGAACTCAATGGCGCTATTTTGGCGTTGGAACCACATATAAAAGCATGCTTACAAAAGGTCTTTGCGGATATTAAAGCAAGCCGTAAATTAATCGTAAGCAAAATGCACTCTCGAGAAAAATATCGCAACCCTTACGCTTCGATGCCCTTCGATGGTGCTTTTTTAGACAAGCGTAAGTGAGAGATAGAATACGTACGGTTTAATTAGGCTGATGCAAAATCCAATCATTGAAAAGGGTGGTAGTTGCCGATATATTTTGGTAGCTATCACTCTTTTTTTGATACACAAGATGTGCCAACATCGAAGCTAACACATCCTGTGTGTCGGAAGTGAATTTATGAGCACTGTTTAAAAGCAATGTTTTTGGAAGGCGAGTGTTCTGAAGCGAACATCTATTGAATTGTTAACACTACTTTGCTCGTGATGGTCATGCTCAGCTAAGGGTTCCTTTCATAAAAGTCTAAAAATTAAGAACGCAAAAAGTATATCATCTCCGCGTCTTATGAATGATTAAAATCAGCCCCAAAAAGATCCTGGTTATCGTTTTTTGTATATTTGGTCTTTTTAAAAAGAAGGGATGTGTATAGAGCATGTCGAATAGTATTATTTATAACGTGTAAATAATATGTAGATTTTGCAAATTAATAAGGAGGCGTTCTAATGAATTTTAACATTCGTGGTGAAAATTTGACGGTGACGACTTCTTTGCGAGAGTACATTGAACGGAAAATTTCCAAGCTTGAGAGGTACTTTGATTCACAAATTGATTCCGAGGTATATGTCAATTTACATGTTCACAACAATGAACAAATCATTGAGGTGACAGTGCCGATGCAGGAGCTTCTGTTAAGAGCAGAAGAAACGCATTCTAATATGTATGCAGCCATTGATCTTGTTATTGAAAAGCTAGAACGACAAATTCGTAAATTTAAGACGAAGGTCAATCGAAAAACCAAACGATCAAGTGGAGTCAAACGCATGTCTCAATCCATAGTCGACTTTCAAGGCAACACGGCCACTTACACAGATAGTGATGAAGAAGATGCCTTTGATATTGTAAGGACCAAGCGCTTTAACTTGAAACCAATGGATGCGGAAGAGGCCATTTTACAAATGGATATGCTGGGGCATAGTTTCTTCGTCTTTTCAGATTCAGAAACCGGTTTAACCAACGTTGTTTACAAACGTAAGGACGGTAAATACGGTCTTATTGAACAGGAAAGTTAAATGCAGTCTATGATCAATCAGCATTTTGTGTGGATTCGTTTTGGGAATGCGTAAGGGATGTATGATTCATAAAATGAATGAGTCTTTTTCTTATCCATCCATAGAGAGTGCCATCAATTGGGCACTCTTTTTAGCTGGAGCAGGATAGAGGAAGGAAAAGGATTCTCGAATGGGTATGTGGACTTAATTGCGGCAGTTTCATAATTTTGTTAAAATAATGAGGCAAGCATTTTTAGTGAAAGTGATGGAATAGATGAAAGACCTCCTATTAACCCTCTCCCTCAGGACTTAACAACATCCAAGGTACTCTGAGTGTTTGAAGGTTTTTGACGTGTTACATTGCTTTTTCTTTTATCATAAATGAGGTGTTTAGAACATGATGGGATTGCTGAAGAAAATTGTAGGTGACCCTAGCCAGCGGCAATTGAGCAAGATGGAAAAAGTGGCTAAGGATATTGAGGCGCTTGCGGACGATATGAAATCATTAAGTGATGCTGAGCTGAGAGAAAAGACAGATATCTTTAAAAAGCGCCTCAGTGATGGAGAGACCTTAGATGATATCCTTCCTGAAGCTTTTGCGGTCGTTCGTGAAGCTTCTACACGTGTTTTGGGGATGACACCGTATTATGTGCAGTTGTTGGGCGCAATCGCCCTTCATGAAGGCAATATTTCGGAAATGAAAACGGGTGAAGGTAAAACGCTTGTGGCAACAATGCCGCTTTTTTTAAATGCGCTCGAAGGTAAAGGTGTCCACTTAGTAACGGTCAATGAATATTTGGCTGCTCGTGATGCTGAGACAATGGGTGAATTATTCAATTTTCTCGGTCTTTCTGTTGGCTTAAATGTGGCAGGCATGTCTCACGATGACAAGCAAGAAGCTTACCGAGCAGATATTACCTATGGAACAAACAATGAGTTAGGTTTCGATTATCTCCGTGATAACATGGTTATCTATGAGGAGGAAATGGTGCAGCGTGGACTTAACTTTGCGATCGTTGATGAAGTGGACTCTGTGCTTATTGATGAAGCGCGAACACCCTTGATTATTTCTGGTGCCGCTGAAAAATCAACTGTTCTTTATACACAGGCTAATCAGTTTGTACGTTTGTTGAAGGAAGAGGAAGATTATACGATTGACTTGAAGACAAAATCAGCACAATTGACTGAAGAGGGCATCACAAAAGCAGAAAAATTCTTTAAGGTGGGCAATCTTTTTGATAATAAAAATATCCAGCTTAATCACCATGTGCATCAAGCTTTGAAGGCGCATGCGATCATGTTTCTTGACACGGATTACGTCGTCAAGGATGGCGAGATCGTTATCGTCGATCAATTTACGGGGCGTTTGATGTCTGGACGCCGTTATAGTGAAGGGCTACACCAAGCGATTGAGGCTAAGGAAGGCATGGAAATTCAGAGCGAGTCTAAGACGCTGGCAACGATCACCTTTCAAAACTATTTTAGGATGTACAATAAGCTTTCTGGTATGACGGGTACAGCGAAGACAGAGGAAGAGGAATTTCAAAGCATTTATAATATGGATGTCATCGTGATTCCGACAAACCAATCCATTGTGCGTGACGACAAGCCAGATCTTATTTATAAAACAATGAATGGTAAATTTACAGCGGTGGTAAATGAGATCAATCGTGCTCATCAAACGGGTCAGCCCGTGCTGGTAGGTACGGTTGCTGTTGAAACCTCTGAACATATTTCAAAATTGCTTAAGAAAAAGGGTATTCCGCATAATGTATTAAATGCGAAAAACCATGCTCGTGAAGCGGAGATCATTGAAAATGCCGGTCAAGCAGGTGTGGTCACGATTGCGACGAATATGGCTGGACGTGGTACGGATATTAAGCTCGGTGAAGGCGTTAAGGAATTAGGAGGGTTATATATCATTGGTACGGAGCGCCATGAGTCCAGGCGGATTGACAATCAGCTTCGCGGTCGTTCTGGTCGTCAAGGTGATGCAGGGGTATCACAATTCTACCTTTCTATGGAAGATGAACTGATGCGTCGCTTTGGTTCCGAGCGCATGCAAGTAATGATGGATCGGCTTGGGATGGCTGATGATCAGCCGATTGAAAGCAAGCTGGTTTCCCGCTCTGTAGAGTCCGCTCAAAAACGTGTTGAGGGCAATAACTTTGATGCTCGGAAGCAGCTCCTGCAGTTTGATGATGTCATGCGTCAGCAAAGGGAAATCATCTACAAACAGCGCTCTGAGGTATTAAAATCCGAAGATATCCATGATGAAGTGAAAGATATGATGCAGACGGTCATTGAACGTCATACCCAGGCGCACACCCCGGATGATGAGGTTGAAGAGGATTGGAATCTCAAAGCCATTGTTGATTATGTGAACAATACCCTCGTTGATCAGTCGATAGTGACTGAAAGTGAGCTTCAGGGAAAAGATCCTGAGGAAATGGTGGAGCTCATTCATGGCAGAGCGGTAGAAGCTCTAGATGACAGAGAACAGGAATTCACTCCAGAGCAAATGAGTGAATTTGAGCGGACTATTATGTTGCGTGCGGTTGATATGAAATGGATGGATCATATCGATGCGATGGAACAACTGCGCACAGGTATTCATCTTCGTGCTTACGGTCAAATCGATCCTTTCCGTGAATATCAGCTTGAAGGATTTCAAATGTTTGAGGACATGGTGGTTTCCATTGAGGAAGAGGTCATGACTTATATCATGAGGGCACAGGTTGAACAAAATATGCAGCGTGAAAAAGTGGCTGAAGGTGAGGCTGTTCATCCTGGTGATAATGATGAAGCACCTTCTAAGAAACAACAGCCCATTCACAAAGGTGAAAAAGTGGGTCGAAATGAGCTATGCCCATGTGGTAGCGGAAAGAAGTATAAAAATTGTCATGGTACTGCTCAGTGTCATGATACGCAGGGTAATAACAAACCATCGTAATGAAAGCAGGGACATACGCAATGGATATAACTGAAATTAAATCGGGACTTGACTACATGGTTGCAAAGCTAGACGAATATAGGGGGTCCCTTTGACTTAGTCTCCAAAGAAGAGCGCATTCAAGTTTTAGAAGAACAAATGACGTTATCAGGCTTTTGGGATGATCAAGAAAAAGCTCAAACGGTTATCAATGAAGTCAACGCCTTGAGAGAAAAGGTCAATGGTTTTAAGAGCATGGAAGAGGGTTATGAGAGTCTTTTCTTGTCCTATGAGCTCTTAAAGGAAGAAGATGACGATGAGCTGAGAAAGGATCTAGAAATCAACTTCGTTGAGATTCGCAAGCAGTTTGAGGAATTTGAACTAGCGATGCTTTTGAATGATCCTCTTGATGAAAGCAACGCTATTTTGGAGCTTCATCCTGGGGCGGGTGGCACGGAATCCCAAGACTGGGCTTCAATGCTTTTGCGCATGTATCATCGTTGGGCGGAAGACAAGGGCTATTCAGTTGAAACCCTAGATTATTTAGCGGGAGATGAAGCAGGCGTCAAGAGTGTCACATTATTGATCAAGGGACATAATGCTTATGGCTACTTGAAAGCAGAAAAAGGTGTGCATCGTTTAGTGCGGATATCGCCTTTTGATGCTTCAGGTCGCCGTCACACATCCTTCGTTTCTTGTGAAGTTGTCCCGGAAATGGCTGGTGATGTGGATATTGAGATTCGTTCAGAGGATTTAAAAATTGATACGTATCGATCCAGTGGAGCAGGTGGACAGCATGTCAACACGACGGATTCTGCTGTTCGTATTACGCATTTGCCGACGAAGACGGTCGTTACGTGTCAATCCGAACGCTCACAGATTAAAAACCGTGAACACGCGATGAAAATGCTTAAAGCTAAACTTTATCAATTGGAATTGGAAAGGCAGCAGGCGGAACTGGATGAAATTCGCGGAGAGCAAAAAGAAATCGGTTGGGGTAGTCAAATTCGCTCCTATGTCTTCCATCCCTATTCCATGGTGAAAGACCATCGCACGGATGTAGAAACCGGCAATACACAAAAAGTAATGGATGGTGACATTGATCCTTTTATCGATGCATGCCTTCGTTTACAGCTGACATAATGAGAAAAAGAGATCATGATCTGGCTTTTGACAGAGGATTGAAGTGAAAGCTAGCATTTTCATTATTTTTTATCGTTGCGAATAGAGTATATGCATGTCATTCTTCCCTAGATCAAGGTGGTGAGCTAGGGATATTTTTATGAGGTAATTTATGATCATTTTTGACATCGCTTTCTTTTTGAAATGAAATTGTAATAAAAATTGATCTTAACTTGTCGAATTCAAATGTTATAATGGCATTAATAAGGTTTTAGCAGTGTAGAAATCTCTTAATCAATCAGTACGTGAATTTGACAGTTTTTTGTAGAATGGTGTCCAACGCCTCTTGTTTTCCACGGTGACATTAATGGATGATTCTTCTTTTAACGAGGATTGTTAATGACATACAGAAGCTCTGAAACTTCTGTGCCACATCATCCAAAACTTTCAACAATAGTACGTTTTATGGGTAGGATTTGAACGAGTAGGATGTGTTCTTCTTTTCACATTTTGTAGATGAGATTGTATTGAAGGCAAAGCGAAGAACTTGAGGTAGGATGTGGTCTGTTGTGATCGAAATGCAGGATGTATGGAAATCGTATGCTAATGGCGTAATGGCTGTTAATGGCATAAGTGTGAAAATAGAAAGAGGAGAATTTATATATGTGGTTGGTCAGAGTGGTTCTGGGAAATCGACTTTTATCAAACTTATGTATCGAGAAGAAAAGCTGACGAGAGGTCAAATTTTAGTAGATGGTACGAATATTTCTGATTTAAAAGATAAGGATATTCCCCTTTTAAGACGTAAAATGGGTGTGGTGTTTCAAGACTTTAAATTATTGTCGAAGCTTACGGTCTATGAAAACGTAGCGTTTGCTTTGGAGGTTATTGAAGAATCACCAAGACAGATTCGTAAAAAGGTCATGCAGGTTTTGGATCTTGTTAATCTTAAGCATAGAGCACGTTTTTTGCCATCGGAATTATCTGGAGGAGAGCAACAACGCGTTTCTATTGCTCGATCCATTGTGAATAATCCAACCGTTGTGGTTGCCGATGAGCCGACAGGAAATCTCGATCCTGAAAATGCTTGGGGTATTATGGAGGTTTTTGAACGCATTAATGATAATGGAACGACTGTTGTCATGGCAACGCATAACAAAGAGATTGTGGATCGGATTAAAAAACGTGTTATAGCTATTGAAAGTGGCATGATTGTACGTGATGACAAGCGGGGGGACTTTGGATATGAAGGCTAGGACACTTTTCCGTCATTTAAAGGAAAGCATCAAGAATCTTGGACGGAATGGGTGGATGACCATCGCTTCTATAAGTGCCGTTGCCGTTGCCCTCATGATCGTTGGGTTATTCTTAGCCGTCACGCTCAATCTGAATAAAATTGCTAATCATATTGAAAATGATGTTGAGGTGCGTGTTTATATCGATCGCACAGCCAACAGTCAAGAGCAGGATGCCCTGAAAAATAAGATCCAACAAATCCACGATGTTAAAAGCATCAGGTATATTTCACGTTCGCAAGGCTTAAAGGAGCTCATGAAAGATTTTGGTAAGGATGCAGATGTCATCAAACCTTATCAAGGAGATGAGAACCCACTAAACGATGCCTTTGAACTTAAGGCACAAAAGCCAAAGCAAACGGAAACGATTGCTAATAAAGTCTCTAAGTTTGATAATGTATCCGATGTTAGCTATGGGAAAGGCTACGTTAAAAAGCTATTCAAAGTTGTCGATATTGCGCGTGATGTTGGTCTTGTGCTCATTCTCGGTCTATTGTTTACAGCCATTTTCCTAATTGCTAATACTATTAAACTAACAATCGTTGCTCGAAGTACGGAAATTGAAATTATGAAATTGGTTGGTGCCACTAATTCATTTGTTCGTTGGCCATATTTTATCGAGGGTCTATTCTTAGGTGTGATTGGTGCGTTGATACCCGTAGTCATATTGCTTATCGCTTATCAACAATTGTACCATTACTTTATTCGCAGTAGTTATCAAACTTCGGTATTTATACGGCTCATACCATTTCATGATATGGCGCTTTATCTCAGTGTTCTTTTAATCATCATCGGTGCGGTTATTGGCGTATGGGGAAGTCTAACATCCATTCGCAAGTACTTAAGAGTCTAGTTAATGGACCTTAATCATTGAAAAAATGCGCATTTTTGCTTTTTAAAAATAAAAAATGATTAGGCAGTGTCTGGCGTTAGATTAAAGAATAAGATCCATCATACTGAAGAAAAGTACAAAATAACATAGATGTTTTTAAAGCATAGGCTTGAACACTGTAACATATAGTATAATAATCCGTATGGACGGACTGCGGTTCGGTCGGATGATGTGGTTACAAAGCATCGCATCAACTTTGGTGTGATGCTTTTTCCTTTCAAAAAAAAGAAACACTTCGTCAGCGGGATTATGTGAATAGCACTAGGAATCTTAGCGTTGAGAAACAGATTGATTAGAAGAGGTGGGTATACATGAAGTTTGGTGGTAAAATGGTGGCGCTTTTTGTGATCGCAGCTTTAATTATAGGTGCTGCAGGAGCTTATGGAGTCACGGCGCTGTTTGGTTCAAAAGAGCAAGCGCTCCCTTTAAGCGATAGTCATCAAAGCAATAGTGATTATCAAAAAATTGAATCTGTTTACCAATTTATTGAAAAAAATTATTTTCAAAAGGTTAGCAACGCTAAATTGACAAACGGAGCCATTCAAGGAATGATAGAATCGCTTAATGATCCTTTCTCCTCGTATATGGATCCCAATACAGCTAAGCAATTCACACAGTCCTTGTCATCCTCGTTTCAAGGTATTGGGGCGGAGGTACAATTAGAAAATAATATCGTGACGGTGGTTTCACCAATTAAAGGCTCTCCAGCAGAAAAAGCTGGGCTACGTCCACATGACCAGATTTTAGAAGTCAACGGCGCATCGTTGGAAGGTCTGGGGCTTGACGAAGCTGTATCGAAGATCGAAGGAAAAGAAGGAACGGTCGCGCGTCTCGTCGTGAAAAGAAGCGGTGTAAGCATGCCTTTAAAATTCAATGTAACGAGAAAAGAAATTCCTCTTAAAACAGTATCATCCAAAACCTATCAACAAGGTGGTCATACGATAGGGTACATTGATATTAAGTCTTTTAGTGAAAATACGAGCAAGGAATTCACCAATGCCTTAAACAAGGTGGATGGAGAGCATATTAATGGACTGGTCATTGATGTCCGTGGGAACCCAGGTGGATTTTTAGATCAAGTCGAAAAGATGGCAGGTACTATTATTTCAAGTAAAAAACCACTTGTCCAAATTCAAGATCGCAATGGCAAGATTGTTGAGGCTTTCCATTCTGATCTGAAAAAGAAGGAGCCCTATCCAATTGTTGGTCTCATTGATAATGGGAGTGCTTCAGCTGCCGAGATTTTATCTGGAGCTTTGAAAGAAGCTGGTGGCTATCCATTGGTTGGTGTCAAATCCTTTGGTAAGGGGACCGTTCAACAAGCCGTGGACATCAAGGGCAAGGGAGGTAAAAGCGAGCTGAAATTGACGATGTATAAATGGTTGACACCCGATGGACATTGGATTCACAAAAAGGGCATTCAGCCAACCGTCAGCGTGAAGCAACCTGAGTATTTCTTTACATCACCGATGACAGTGGAGAAAAATAAACCATTACTATTCGATATGAACAATGAACAGATTGCCAACGCACAAAAGATGCTTCAAGGCATTGGCTACAATCCGGGTCGCACAGATGGTTACTTTGATCAGTCTACTCAGAATGCTGTTCGGGCTTTTCAAAAGGCAAATAAGCTGGAAGTCAATGGCGATATTGATGTACAAACGGCGGCAAAAATTCAAGACAAGGTTGTGGCAGCAATAGAAAATCCTCAAAATGATCTTCAATTGCAAGCGGCTTTCCATCTTATTGACCAGAAGCTCGGCAAATAAATGTGGCATAGAGCATGAGTGTTGGTTATGTCTCCTCAGTTGTTAGTAGTCATCTTGCTAGCGGCTGAGGGGATTTTTAATTTTACGAAGTTGTGTTAGCAAAGGAATGAGTCCGGGTCGATACGATTACGGTGATTTTGGCATTCACTTAAGCCATCAGATTTGTAAATGCTTGTTTTTAAAAGCAGGAAGATGTTTAGGGGTTGTCGAAACAAGAATGTTAAGCGTAAACTAAACAGTATAAAGCTTTAGAATGTGGTTAAATAGAAATAGTTGTTCATACATATAAACAATGTTGGAAGCTGCGGAGGATTAGCGATGGTACAAGATGGTATTATGGTCATTCTAAAGGGGATACTGTACTTTTTTTGTAACCCCGTGCTTTATTTTTTAATTGCGGGCTTTTTTTTATTTGGTTGGCAACGTGTGCGTAGAGAACGACGATCCTTTGGTTTGAAAGTATATGGTGTTTTTAATAGTGTCATGGTGATGATAGTACCAAGTCTGCTTCTTGGGTTGATTGGAACGATTATTTTGGTTGGAGTAGGTATCTCGCTACCTGTTGGTGTGATTGTTTTGATCACCGCATGTTATTTTCTCACCTTTTGCGTGGTGCAATTGCGGTTTTTATCCCCAGTGATCGCTGTTGGATTAGCGCTTATCATTGCCTATTTTTTCGCTGATTTTTCAACGCCGTTTGATTTTTTAAATCGTTGGATTGCGGATATCAATCACGCGTCCTTGCAGGATATGGGCATCGTGTTAACAGTGGTTACTTTATTGGAGGCTTTTGGTGTTCTTTTTTGGGGAGGGAGACAAACATCTCCGCGGTTAATTACGAGTAATAGAGGGAAAAAGGTGGGGGCGCATGAGGCCTACCAACTTTGGATTGTCCCTGTTTTTATATTGATACCGACAGCTACAAGTGGGGTGGATGCCATCAGCTGGTGGCCATTTTCAGCTGGACATAGCTTTGGTCTTTGCTTGTTGCCACTCGGCATTGGTTTTCAACAGTTGATCAGTCATTCGCTCCCTCTTCCAGCTATTCGTCAATCGGGAAGATGGTTATTAGGAACGACTATTTTGATTGCTTTGTTTATTGGCATCAGCTTTTTCTACTTTAGAGATGAGTGTCTATTAGTAGCGGCGGCTATTGCTGTTTTAAGTAGGATAGGATTTGTCTTATGGCATTATAGAGTGCATCATGCTTATTCATTCTTTTTTACTAATAAGGGTAATGGGTTGATGGTTGTCGGTATTATCCCAAATTCTCCAGCTGATTATATGAATGTAAAAATTGGTGAGATTGTAGACAAAGTCAACGGGCGGTCAGTACGTGCGGAAGAAGACTTCTATCACGCTTTACAAATCAATGCGGCGTACTGTAAGCTGGATATTCTTGATTATGGAGGAGAGGTTCGCTTTGCTAAAGCGCCTGTCTATGAAAATGATTTGCATAACATTGGGTTCCTCTTTTTAGAGCCTTCAAGGCGAGTCGTGGAAAAGGTAAAATAATAGCATGGTAGATCATGGCGATGTGGGAGTGACGTATGACCAAATCGTCATTATTAGACCATGCCTGTAGGTACAGCTGTGACTCTTTGTCAAAGCAATTTGAACAAAGGAACTATAGAATGATAATATGATGCGTGACATCGGTTGGTTTTGAAAAACATTATAGGGTTGTCTAAAGAGACCTTTTATTAATCGTCATTATGTCAATAATGATAGGGGCAGATAGGGGAGCTTTGCTACCAAGAGGTGGCAGCGAAGCTCGAGGAAATAAAAGTGGCTTGATTCAATTTAATGAAGAATCAAATTGATCAAGAAAGGGTGAGAGATCGATGATGATGAGGTGATCAATCACGATCTAAGGTTGGGGAGAACCTTACAAATGGGGGATTGTAAGGTTCTTTAACATAGCCATGAACATAAACAAACGTTTGTTTGCATTTTTGCTGATATTCCTTTGTTCATATGCTATAATGTTGACTATAATTAAAGTCAAAGGTTTTTGCATGGTGATAATTTCCAGAATTCTAGATATATTTTACCAATATTTAGGTAAAAGAAGTCGAAATTAAGTAGAAATTAGCGATTTTGACTAGTGAAATTCGGGAATTCAATATATTTAAAGAACCATTGAATAGCGGCAGGAGGGACATCGATGGCATTTGAGCTCGTTTCAAAATATCAACCTGCAGGTGATCAACCACAGGCTATCAAACAACTAGTTGCTGGATTTAATCAAGGCAAAGAACAGCAAATCCTTTTGGGTGCAACGGGAACTGGAAAAACATTTACGATGTCCAATGTCATTCAACAGGTGAAAAAGCCAACATTGATCATCGCGCATAATAAAACGCTCGCTGGGCAATTGTATAGTGAGTTCAAAGAATTTTTTCCAAACAACGCTGTGGAATACTTTGTGAGCTATTATGATTATTATCAACCTGAAGCCTATATTCCACAAACGGATACTTTCATTGAGAAGGACGCCAGCATTAATGATGAAATCGATAAGCTGAGACATTCAGCAACCAGCTCTTTATTTGAGCGAGATGACGTCATCATCATTGCCAGCGTTTCTTGTATTTATGGCTTAGGTTCGCCAGAAGAATATGGTGCTCATGTCATCTCTCTTCGTACGGGAATGGAAAAGGATAGGGATCAATTGTTGCACGAGCTTGTTGACAATCAATATGAACGCAATGATATTCAATTTGTCCGTGGTAAATTTCGTGTCCATGGAGACGTTGTTGAAATCTTTCCAGCCTCCCGAGATGAGCATTGCTTGCGTGTTGAATTTTTTGGCGATGAGATTGAACGCATTACGGAGATTGATGCGTTAACAGGAGAAATTGTTGGCGTCCGTGAACATGTTGCTATTTTTCCTGCTTCCCACTTTGTTACAGGTGAAGAAAAAATGAAGCTAGCGATCAAGCGCATCCAGGAAGAACTAGAAGAGATGCTGAAAACATTACGAGATCAAGGGAAGCTGCTTGAGGCACAGCGCTTAGAACAGCGGACGCGCTATGATTTGGAAATGATGGAGGAGATGGGTTTTTGTTCTGGCATTGAGAATTATTCACGGCACCTAACATTGAGAGAGGCGGGGGCAACGCCTTACACGTTAATAGATTATTTTCCAGAGGATTTTCTCATCATAGTGGACGAATCTCATGTTACCATGCCACAAATTCGCGCGATGTATAATGGGGATCAAGCACGTAAAAATGTGCTTGTTGACCATGGGTTTCGTTTGCCATCAGCCAAGGATAATCGACCATTGCAGTTTGAGGAATTTGAAAAGCACATCAATCAGATTCTTTATGTTTCTGCAACGCCTGGTCCATATGAAGAGGAACGTTGTCCAGAGGTTGTTGAGCAGATCATTCGACCAACAGGGCTTTTGGATCCGATCATTGATGTTCGTTCAACCAAGGGGCAGATCGATGATCTATTAGCAGAAATTCATGAGCGTATGAAAAAAAAGGAACGCGTCCTTGTTACGACTTTGACAAAGAAAATGTCAGAGGATTTGACGGATTATCTTGAAGAAGCAGGTATAAAGGTACGCTATTTGCACTCGGAAATTAAGACGCTTGAGCGAATTGAAATCATTCGTGATCTGCGTCGCGGCATCTTCGATGTTCTGGTTGGAATCAATTTGTTAAGAGAGGGACTGGATATTCCAGAGGTTTCACTTGTCACGATATTAGATGCTGATAAAGAAGGCTTCTTGCGTTCGGAGCGTTCGCTTATTCAAACCATCGGTCGAGCTGCACGGAATACCAATGGGTATGTTATCATGTATGCCGAACGCATCACGGCTTCCATGGAGCTCGCCATCGATGAGACCAATCGACGACGTGCTATTCAGGAAGCTTATAATAAAAAGCATGGCATTACGCCTCAGACGATTCAAAAGGATATTTATGATCTCATCAAGGCGACACATGTTGCCGAAGATGTAGAGGAGTATGTAGAGACGCAACCTATTTTCGGCAAGATGAACAAGAAGGAACGTGAACAAACCATTCTGAATATGGAAAAGGAAATGAAACAGGCCGCTAAGGATCTGGACTTTGAGAGAGCGGCGGAATTACGTGATATTATATTGGAACTTAAAGTGGAAGGATGACGGCGCATGGCTCTTGAAAATATTGTTGTAAAAGGTGCTCGAGAGCATAATCTTAAAAATGTTGATGTGACCATACCTAGAGATAAGCTCATTGTATTGACGGGCTTATCAGGATCTGGGAAATCATCCTTAGCCTTTGACACGATCTATGCTGAAGGTCAAAGACGCTATGTTGAGTCTTTATCTGCTTATGCCAGACAGTTTCTTGGGCAGATGGATAAACCAGATGTCGATACCATCGAAGGATTGTCCCCTGCTATTTCAATTGATCAAAAGACGACGAGCCATAATCCACGTTCAACCGTTGGAACAGTCACAGAAATCTATGATTATCTTCGTTTACTCTTTGCTCGAATTGGCCATCCTACCTGCCCTGATCACGGTATGGAAATTACCTCGCAAACCACTGAGGAAATGGTTGACCGCCTTTTAGAGCTTCCAAAACGGACAAGAATTCGGATCCTTTCTCCCATCGTTTCGGGACGGAAAGGCGAGCATGTAAAAATACTTGAAAACATTGGCAAGCAAGGTTATGTGCGTGTCCGCATCGATGGAGAAATGCGTGAGGTTTCTGAGGACATCAAGCTAGATAAAAATAAAAAGCATACGATCGAAGTGGTGGTTGATCGTATTGTCATAAAGGATGGTGTTCGTTCAAGGCTGGCCGATTCAATGGAGACGGCTACACGTCTTTCTGACGGGCGTGTCCTTGTCGATGTGATAGATGGTGAAGAGCTAGCATTCAGCGAACATCATGCCTGTCCATGTTGTGATTTCTCCATCGATGAATTAGAGCCGAGATTATTTTCTTTCAATAGTCCGTTCGGGGCGTGTCCAGATTGTGATGGTATGGGTTCAAAGCTGGAAGTTGATGTTGATCTCGTCATTCCCGACTTGGATCGTACGTTGCGGGACAATGCCATTGTGGCTTGGGAACCTATCAGTTCACAGTATTATCCGCAGCTCCTGCAAAGCGTCTGCGAGCATTATGGTATTGATATGGATGTGCCGGTAAAAAATATACCGAAGGCTCAGATGGATAAGATTTTATATGGCAGTACTAAAGAGCGGATTTTGTTTAGGTATACGAATGACATGGGTGTCGTGAAAGAAAATGGGATCTATTTTGAGGGTGTCATCCATAATATATCGCGTCGCTATAAAGAAACAGGTTCAGATTTCACTCGTGAACAAATGGAAGAGTACATGATTCAAAATGTTTGTCCAAGCTGTGGAGGTAAACGCCTTAAAAGGGAAGCTTTAGCTGTTTTAATCAATGGGAAAAACATTGGGGAAGTTACCGCTTATTCAATACGTGAGATGCGGGATTTTTTCAACCATCTAGAGCTGACGGATAAGGAACAGACCATTGCCAAACTCATTTTACGTGAGATCGTTGAGCGCACGGGATTTCTCGTCAATGTCGGTTTGGATTATTTAACGCTAAGTCGTGCAGCAGGGACATTATCAGGTGGTGAAGCTCAGCGGATTCGCTTGGCTACCCAAGTGGGCTCACGATTAATGGGTGTTTTGTATATCTTGGATGAACCATCGATCGGGTTGCATCAGCGTGACAATGATCGCTTGATTAAAACGCTTTTGAGCATGCGCGATTTAGGCAATACGCTTCTTGTTGTTGAACATGATGAGGATACGATGCTGGCTGCCGATCGTATTATTGATATTGGTCCAGGGGCTGGTGCCCATGGCGGAGAGATTACGGCGCAAGGAACGCCTGAAGAATTAATGAAGGATTCTCATTCATTAACCGGACGGTATTTATCAGGAGAGAAGTTCATACCCGTTCCTACTGAACGGCGTCAACCCGATAGTCGTGCTATTATCATTGAGGGTGCTTCAGAGAACAATTTAAAAAATGTAACGGTCAAATTTCCGTTGGGGACTTTAACCTGTGTTACGGGTGTCTCGGGATCGGGAAAAAGTACGTTAGTGAATGATATTCTTTTTAAGGCGCTCTCGCAAAAATTACATGGTCGCAAGGAGAAGCCAGGGCAGTTTAAGTCTATTCGGAATATTAAGGAGCTGGATCGAGTCATTGATATTGATCAATCTCCTATCGGCAGAACTCCACGTTCTAATCCGGCAACCTATACAGGTGTATTTGACATGATTCGTGAGGTTTATGCACAAACCAATGAGGCAAAGATACGTGGCTATAAAAAGGGGCGCTTCAGCTTTAATGTAAAGGGTGGTCGTTGTGAAGCGTGTCGCGGAGATGGCATTATTAAAATTGAAATGCACTTTTTACCTGACGTTTATGTTCCTTGTGAGATGTGTCATGGCAAGCGTTATAATCGTGAAACGCTAGAGGTTACCTATAAAGGCAAAACGATTTCAGACGTCTTAGAGATGACCGTTGAAGAAGCCCTTAAGTTTTTTGAAAATATTCCAAGGATCAAGAGAAGGCTAGAACCCTTACATGCGGTAGGCTTAAGCTATATTAAATTAGGGCAACCAGCGACAACCTTATCAGGTGGTGAAGCCCAACGAGTGAAGCTTGCTTCTCAGCTCTATCGCAGAACAAAAGGAAGAGCGTTGTATATCTTAGATGAACCGACTACAGGACTGCACGTTGATGATATCGCTCGTCTGCTTGATGTACTGCAACAGCTCGTCGATAATGGGGATTCTGTTCTCGTCATTGAGCATAATCTGGATGTCATTAAGATAGCGGATTATATGATCGATTTGGGTCCTGAAGGAGGCGACGGTGGTGGCATGATTGTTGCTTCCGGCACACCAGAAGAAATCATTGAAGTAGAAGCATCCTACACAGGAAGGTATTTAAAACCGATTTTGGAAAGAGATAAAAAGAGAATGGAAAGCTCGATTCGAAAACAAGCACAAACCGTCTCTTAACAAAGGCATTCGCACAGAGGACAGAGAGACAACATATTAGAAAGACGATCCAAATTTCCTTTGGGAAGTGTTGAGTCGTCTTTTTACGTATTTTTAGCTAGCGCCTTTTCTGTTTTTTGGTCAATAGTGTTTCTTTTTAACAGCGACTGGACATTTTTTATTTAATCAGTCAGATAGTTATCCTATGCTCTTACTCTTGTGTTTCTATCTCATGATTTGAAGCATCAATCTTTCAAGAAGAGTTGACTTCCTTCATCAAATGGGTGACAGGGGTGACTGAGATATCTTAGGGTGCAAAAAATATCTCGATTCCCATACCCTTTACCGCATATGAACCGTAGTGTATGATGGAGGTATTGGTCAATGGGTTAACATTAAAATAATTGCTTTTTAGTAAAGATAGTGGAGAAAATAGTACAAGTGGGTATCTGAATAACCATATAATTTCATTAAAGGTTTTTGATCATGGGGGTGGCAAGGATGAAACGTCTCTATCGTTCTCGAACGAATAAAATGCTAGCTGGCATTCTTGGTGGTATTGCAGAAATGCTAAAGATTGACGCCACAATTATTCGTGTTATCTATGTTATATTGTTGATTGTCAGTGCTTTTGTTCCATTGGTATTACTCTACTTTATTTTATATTTCGTTATTCCGGGAGAAGATAGCTATTGAGCTCTGTTTTAAAAAATTGGATGATTCATATCGTGGTTATTACAGCTGTTTTAATGACAGTTGCGGGCTATGTTAATAGCTTTCAACTAGCTGGAGTTGGCGCAGCCATTGAAGCGAGCATTATATTGTCCCTGTTGAATGTCGTCGTTAAACCTATACTCATTATTTTAACTCTACCTGTTACAGTGCTGACACTAGGTTTCTTTTTAATTGTCATTAACGCCATCACTTTATCATTGACTGCACACTTTATGGGTAATGCCTTCACTATTTCTAACTTTGGGACGGCGATTTTTGCCTCTCTGATTATATCCATTTTAAATATGTTGATCCAAAACTTGATTGTGAAGCCACTGATAAAAAAATAAGCATCTTTATGATGGTTATTTTTTTACTCATATGTGTTATTTAAGTCCTGAATGATACGAAAGTGTGTTTTAAAGCGGATATAATGATAAAGAGAAAGCGTTTTGATACGTTAATGTTTCTAGGTTTCCTACAGAGTTAAATTCATAAAGACATAATTAATGAAGGCTGTTAAAGGAAAAAGGTAGGTGCAACCCATTGGTACAGGTAACTGTTAGACAGCTTATTAAACGGTTTCATTTAGAACTCGTTGCTGGCGAGGCGTTTATTGATCGTGGGATTACAACAAGTGATATCTCTCGACCAGGACTTGAAATGGCCGGTTTTTTTACGTATTATCCCGCTCGGCGGTTGCAGCTATTGGGGAGGACGGAGTTGTCTTTTTTTCATTCGCTGACCAAAAAAGAGCGCATCACTCGCATGGAGAAGCTTTGTTCTGTTGAAACGCCTTGTGTCCTCGTATCACGAGGATTAGATGCTCCAGAAGAATTAGTGGATGCTGCAATGAAGAGCGGTCTTCCAGTGCTTAGAACCCCTTTAAAAACCACACACGCAAGCAGTAAGATTACCAATTATTTAGAGACCTTGCTTGCTAGGATGATTTCAGTTCATGGTGTTTTAGTGGATATTTATGGAATTGGTATCCTACTAACCGGCGATAGCGGAGTGGGTAAAAGTGAAACGGCATTGGAGCTTGTGAAACGTGGTCATCGCTTAGTTGCTGATGATTCTGTTGAAATTAGACAAACCAGTGAGGATGAGCTTGTTGGCAATCCTCCTGAGCTTATTCAACATCTTTTAGAAATCCGTGGATTGGGTATCATCGATGTTATGACGTTATTTGGAGCAGGCGCTGTTCGAAATTATAAAAAAATCTCCTTTACCATTCATCTTGAATCTTGGGACCCGAAAAAAGTGTATGATAGGCTGGGTCTAGATGAAGACCGCATACAGCTTCTTGATACGACGATTCCGAATCTGACGATACCTGTGAGACCAGGAAGAAATCTAGCAGTTATTGTCGAGGTTGCGGCTATGAACTTTAGACTCAAACGCATGGGAATTAACGCTGCTCAAGAATTTTCCAAGAGACTGGATGAAAATTTGAAAGCTTAAATGAGTCATGCCTATTCTTTAAATAACGGCATCTTAATGGAGGTTTAGGTGTGTATACAACGTTAAGAAAGGGTGCTATAAATGGCTTGAGCACCACATGGCTATTGGGCAAGGTCATTTTTCCTGTCACATTAATCGTAACCATTCTAAGTCATACAGCTGTTTTTGATATGTTGATTCACTGGATTTCTCCAGTAATGAGCTGGTTAGGGCTACCCGGAAAAGCGGCTGTCCCCCTTGTATTGGGCAATCTTCTCAATTTATATGCGGGGATTGGTGCCATTCTTTCCATGGATTTAACTGTTAAGAGCGTTTTTATTTTAGCTGTGATGATGTCTTTCTCTCATAGTCTTTTGGTAGAATGCGGTGTTGCCTCTCGAGTAGGTGTCAAAGTGTGGGTGATGATTGTTGTGCGATTGGGACTAGCCATTGTTTCAGCGATTGTCCTCGGGCGTTTCTGGCAGGGTGGAAGCTCACAAGCTGTGTATGGCTTTTTGCAATCGCATGCCACTCATCCCCAGACATGGATCGGGATTATTGAAGATGGATTTGAAAAGGCCTTGTTTGGCATCTTTCAACTAGCAATCATTGTTATTCCTCTTTTAATGATCATCCAAGTTCTTAAGGATCTTCGTTGGATTGATGTGTTTGCTAAATGGATGATACCTGCGATGCGTTTGCTTGGGGTCAGTTCTAAAAGTTCCACCACTTTAGTGTCTGGACTGATACTAGGGTTAACTTATGGAGCTGGAGTGATGATTCAGGCGGTTAAGGCTGATGGTCTTGATCGGCGCAGTCTCTATCTTTCCTTTATTTTTTTGATAGGGTGTCATGCGATTGTTGAAGATACCATTATTTTTGCTCCATTGGGGATTGCGTTGTGGCCTTTAGTATGTCTTCGCCTATGTGTTGCTGTTTTTATCACTTGGGCAGTTGGTATGGCTTGGCGTATTGCGGAACGAAAAACTACGGAAAAAAGGGGATCAGCATCACTGTGATTAATACCTTGTTATTTGATCTAGACGGCACCTTGATTAATACGAATAATCTTATTATTGCGTCCTTTTTACATACCCTTGAATATTATTATCCTAATAACTATGCGCGCGAAGATATTCTTAAATTTATAGGAGAGCCCTTAGAAGATAGCTTTGCCAAGGTGGATGCCGAGCGTGTAGACGATATGGTGACGATGTATCGAGAATACAATATTCGCATGCATGATCAGCTTGTCACACAATTTCCAAATGTCTATGCAACGATTAAGAGGTTGCATCAAGAAGGCTTTAAGCTTGCTGTTGTGACGTCGAAGCGTTTGGATGTAGCAAAAATGGGTTTAAGTCTATCCAAGCTAGAGGATTTTTTTGATGTGGTTATTGCTATCGAGAGCGTTGAGAAACCTAAGCCGAATGCTGAACCTGTTTTAAAGGGACTCAAATTATTAAATGCGCGTCCCGAAGAAGCTTTGATGGTCGGGGACAGTGTAGCGGATATTGAAGCCGGAAAAAATGCTGGAACAAAAACCGCTGGAGTGGCTTGGAGTCTTAAGGGTGTTGAAACATTGCAAAAGGCAAATCCTGATTTTATTCTAGGGGACATGGGTGATATTTTAACCATTTGTCGGTGAAGGCTTTTGAGGCAAAGGAAGGTGTAGCAGGTATGGCCAGGCGAACGACAAGATATTATGTAGAAGGGGCGAATTCTCTTTGGCATGTGTATAAAACAGTGCCCTTTTTTAAAGTGGTTAAGAACTTTATGGTCATCCAAGCTGCACGCTACATGCCTTTTTTAGGAGTTAAAAATAGTCTTTATCGGCGTTTCTTAAAAATGAAGGTTGGACAAAATACAGCGGTTGCTCTCATGGTGATGGTGGATATCATGTTTCCTGAAAAAATTTCAGTCGGTCGAAATTGTGTAATTGGCTACAATACCACTTTATTAGCACATGAGTACTTGGTTGATGAATATCGATTAGGGGACATCATCATCGAGGATGATGTGATGATCGGAGCTAATTGCACAGTATTGCCGGGAGTGACAATTGGAAAAAGCGCTATTGTATCAGCAGGCACTCTTGTACATAAGGATGTACCAGAGGAAAGCTTTGTGGGTGGAAACCCTATGCGCATCATCTATACACAAGAAGAGATGATGCAAAAAATGAAAAATAAGGAGAAGAGAATGCGGGACGTTCAAAGAATTGACAAGCATCACTAGGAGTGGCGTGTACAGAGGCAAATCTATTTTGTTCACATGCATGTTCAATCCACTTGTTCATACTAAGTGTAGCTGTTGAGGGAAGGTTTTTACAGGGAAATTAGGTCATTGTCCATTTCAGATATTGGGGATATAACATAGGATATCTACGAAAGTAGAGTTAAATAGTTGAGGAGGTATCCTTTAGATGTCTGATATGGTTAACAATGCAAATCACATGAATGCGTCGAATCATATGAATGTACCGAGCAATATGAATGCGTCAAATCTTATGAATGTGCCGAGTAATATCAATGCGTCGAATCATATGAATGTGCCAAGTAATATCAATGCGTGGCATCACATGAACGCACCAAGCAACGTCAATGCGTGGCATCACATGAACGCACCGAGCAACGTCAATGCGTGGCATCATATGAATGTACCGAATAGCATGAACGTATTGAACAAACCACATAAAATGCATCACGGGCATTTTAAACATCATCCCTCTGCCCCAATGCCAACAGTTGTTTGTGCCGAACCACCCGTGAATAAAACGATGCCTGCTATGCATGGCCCCGCACAAAAATGGCAAAAAAATTATAATGAAAACATTGTTATTCCGCATGTCCATCATTCGCATACAACGCATTTCAAGCATACGCACTATACCCATGAGCATTATTATCCACATACGGAATCCTGCGTGGAAACATCAAGCTGTTCTGATGTTAACTGCACACCTATTCCTGTTCCACCTTGTCCTCCTTGCCCACCACATCGTATTTTTTAAACTATAAGGGAGAAGGTTGAGACAAAACCTAGTCGTTGAAAAGAGTGGTACTTGCCAATACATGTTGGTAAGTCTACTCTTTTTCCACGTACAGGACGTGCCGGGTTTAACCGAAGCTAGCACATCTTGTGCGTCGGAAGCGTTGCCCGCGGAAAGCGAAGGAAGTTGCTGAAGTAGATTTATGAACAGAAGAGACTATGGATGGATCAGTTCCTTTCAGCTTGGAAGCGGGGAAGTTTGTTACTACAATAAATAAAAGCCGAAGCCCATAATAACATAGGCAGCTAGAAGCAGGGCACCTTCGAACCAGTTGGTATCTCCATCGGTTGTGATGCTCATGGTTAAAAAGGTGGCGAGCACCATGCTGATGAGTTCTTTGACTGGAAAGACGAGGGGCATAAAAGTATCGAGTGTCAAAGAAAATAACACAAGGACTGGAGCAACGAACAGGGCGATTTGTAAGGTCGATCCAATAGCAATTTCAATGGCTACATTCATGCGATTTTTGTAAGCCATCAAAATGGCTGAGGCGTGCTCACCTGCATTGCCAACGATGGCGACAATAATGACCCCAATAAAGGTAGAACTCCAGCCAAACGACTTGCCAACAGGTTTAATTGTATCGACGAGATGCTCACTTATAAAGGCAACGATAAGCGTCGTTAGCGCTAGGACGATCACTGCTTTTAGACCACTCCATTCAGCAATGGCATCGTGTGAGCTATCCTTTGATTCTTCATTTGAGACATAGATTCCGCGGTGAGTAACTAATCGGAATAATAATGAAAAGAGATAAATTAAGATCATGACACTAGCGATTACCGTGCTTAGTAGCTGACCATTGTGGTTTGGCATTTTCATCGAAAAAATAAATGGGAAGACAAAGGAGACAATGATGGTAAACATCATGATGCCTGTATTGTGTCTAGCATCATGGACATTAAATGTTTGGCGTTTGTATTTAAGACCACCAATAATGATGGAAAGTCCACCGACAAGTAACAGATTGCCGATCACTGATCCTGTTATTGATGCCATGACCACTGCAAATAAGCCTTGCTTTAAAGCGAAAAAAGAGATGATCAGTTCAACGGCATTGCCAAAGGTAGCATTAAGTAAGCCACCAATGCTGGGACCAGTAATAATGGCCAGGCTTTCTGTTGAACGTCCTATGAAACTGGCTAGTCCCATGATGGTTAGGCAATAAATAAAAAACATGAAGAGGTCATTAAAATGTAAAAATAGTCCTGCTATAGATAATAAGGTACCCATGATGGCAACAATAAAAAACAGACGATTCATTCCTTTACAATCCTCCATTAAGTATGTAAAATGTAGGTTCGATTACGATCGATAAAAAACGATTCAGTCGCTTGGTGTGGTTCGTATAGCTACGTGAGTTAAACAGTGAAATGTGTCTTTTATCTTACTATTTATATAAAAAATAGTGATGGATAGAAGCTGTAAGCAGTATGCTTCCATTTTTCGACAAAGCATGTCACTATTTTATGTAGAAATCAAAATATGTCGGGGGAAATTATGAAACCAGATTATAAGAAAAGTCAGGTAATCCCGTTTATACCCGATGGGGATTACTATTTTCAAAAAGGACTCATCGCTTATCAAAAAGGCGATCTTATACGTGCCAAAAAATTTATCGGTAGAGCCATTGCATTTAATCCGAATGATACGGGGTATCTTTGCCAGCAAGCCTCGGTTTTAGCCGAGCTTGGAGAATATAATGACTCCAACGCTTTGCTGAAGGAAGTCGTCTGTGAGCTTGACCAAAGTCTGACGGAGTGTTATTTCTTCCTTGCTAATAATCTTGCTCACCTAGGCGAATATGAAGAAGCTTTGAAGGAAGTTCAACATTATATTGACAATGAACCAGATGGGCATTTTATTGAAGAGGCTCGTGAATTACATAAAATCTTAGTTTTAGAATCAGAAGAAGCCTTCTTTGGAGAAGAAAGCTATATTGTCGATCATGAAAAAGGTAAACAGGCGCTAGAACGCGGTCAATTTTGGGAAGCCATTGACCATTTTAAGAGGGTCATTGATCAGCGAGAGACGTATTGGATGGCTCATAACAATCTGTCTATTAGCTACTTTTCTTTGGGCGAAACGACAACTGCCTTTGCTATATTAGAGCAGATTTTACAAAAGGATCCAGGCAATATTCATGCATTATGCAATAGGATCACCTTCCATTTTCAGCTGGGACAATTTGATCGTGTAGAAGCTTTTTATACAGGACTTCTCAATCTTTACCCGCTGTACCCGGAGCATCGTAGCAAGCTCGGATCGACATTTTTCTCTTTAGGTGAATATGAGTGTGCGTATCGATGGTTAAAATCTGCAGAGCCCTCGGGAGCTTGGGATCAAACCTTTTATTATTGGTTGGCAATTTCGGCATATCGCACTGGAAAAGAACGAGAAGCTTTAAAGGCATGGGAGCATGTGGACTTTTTTAGTGATTCCCCGTTCGCACCATTTGAATACGAAAAAATTCAAGAGATGCTCAAGGCTGATGATATTCAGGATAATCCACTCGTTCTTTCTTTGCTTGAACAGCAATTGCAAGTGGGACAAGTCGGGGATAAAGTTTTTTCCTTGTTTGTGCTTAACTACTTGGACAATCACGCTTCTCAATCGATCTTGGAATCCTTTAGTCAACAGGGGCTTGTAGATGGGGGCTTGAGCATGCTTGTTTCTTTACTAAAGGCCGAGGATCATGTGGATTCTGTCAATCAAAAGAAGGTTCAGGTTATGTTTCATGTTGAGAATAGGCTAGGAGCGGGCAAGCCACTGATTGATGATTATGGCATTTATCAGTGGTGGTATAAATTTTATGTGCTGGATGTTCCTGTGAAGGATGAGATAAGTATCGCTACATGGGCGGCAGTCATTGACTATTTATGGGAAAATTCTGAGGGAAGAAAGGTATCGCAGTTAGAGATTGCCAAGGCGTACAATACGACACTTTATCGCATGCGCAAAATGTTGAAGCTATTTAAGCAGTATGATTAGATAGTTGCACAGAGGATGGGATGGCACCTCAGTTCAATTTCTTGAAAAATGTGATCTATTTCTTTTAATATTAAGAGGGATAAAGCGAAGTCGATAGATAAAAGATATGATTGATGCAGACTATTGTTGTAAGGAGTGACTGAGGATGGCGGATACTGAAAAAATTTATGACGTCATTATTGCAGGCGCAGGACCAGCAGGGATGACAGCGGCTGTTTATGCATCTCGTGCTAATTTGGATACGCTTATGCTTGAACGCGGGATACCGGGTGGACAAATGGCAAATACAGAAGCGGTTGAAAATTACCCAGGTTTTGAAAGTATTTTAGGACCTGATTTATCAAATAAAATGTTTGACCATGCAAAGAAATTCGGAACGGAGTACGCCTATGGTGACATCAAGGAGATTCATGATGGTGAAGACTTTAAAACAGTTGTGGTGGGTAATAAGGAATATAAGGCTAGAGCGGTGATCATCACAACCGGTGCGGAATATAAAAAGCTTGGCGTGTCAGGCGAGGATGAACTTGGCGGACGTGGCGTATCCTATTGTGCAGTGTGTGATGGGGCGTTCTTCAAAGAGAAAAAGCTCGTTGTTGTTGGCGGTGGAGATTCCGCTGTTGAAGAAGGCGTGTATTTAACACGTTTTGCTTCGAGTGTGACCATCGTGCATCGACGCGATAAGCTTCGTGCGCAAAAAATTCTCCAAGATCGCGCGTTTAATAATGACAAGGTTGATTTCATTTGGAATCATACTGTCAAAGAAATTCATGAACAGGATGGCAAGGTGGGAAAAGTGATGCTTGTCAACACACAGGACGGTAGCGAACAGGAATTTAAGGCTGACGGTGTCTTTATTTATATTGGTTTGCTGCCATTAAATAGTGCTGTGAAGCATTTAGGCATCACAAATGAAGAGGGGTACATTAAAACAAATGAGAACATGGAAACGGTGATTCCAGGTATTTTTGCGGCGGGGGATATTCGTGATAAAGAGCTGAGACAAATTGTAACAGCAACTGGCGAGGGTGCTATTGCTGCACAAGCTGCTCAGGCCTATATTGAAGAGAAAAAAACAGCGGTTAAATAAATTTCACATAAATTTTACTTTCATTCATTATAACCTATAATAACGTTACTCTATCTTAACTCTGCTGTAACATCGATGCAATAAACAGGGCGTATGATGAAGGTGAAGAATTTGACCCCCTTTTATATAGTTTGGCACGGGAGAAGCAAGTTGCCCGTGTTTTTTTTTATTTTTTAAGTGCTTGCGCACATGCACCCTTTCTCCTCTCTTCGGACATTCAATAATGCTTTGTGAATAACATAATGGGATCACCTCGCTATATGATGTAGATTTTAAATTTTGAGCAAAAAATAAAACAGTGTATACTTAACATAAAAACATAAGTTGGTAAGCTACCCAGTATTGAATATAAATGTGATAAAGTACTAGTTGCTAGAGGTGAACGTAGATGCAAAGAGTAACTAACTGTCTTTTGCTCCAAGAAAATAAGGTTCTTTTGCTTCAAAAACCGCGAAGAAATTGGTGGGTGGCTCCTGGAGGCAAAATGGAGACAGGCGAATCAATCAAAGAGTCGGTTGTTCGTGAATTTCGAGAAGAAACGGGACTTTATCTGGAAAATCCGACACTAAAAGGCGTATTCACGTTTGTGGTAAAAAACGATCATGTTACGGAATCTGAGTGGATGATGTTTACCTTCTCTGCTGATCACTATCAAGGACGATTATTGAGAGAAAGTGCGGAAGGGAAGCTGGTATGGCAACCGATAGGAGCTATCAGAGATTTATCAATGGCTGAAGGTGATCGCTACTTTCTTGATTATGTTATCCACGAGAAGGGTATGATTTTCGGTACCTTTTATTATACGCCTGTTTTTGAATTATTAAGCTATCGCCTTGATCCAAGCTGATAATAAAGGGCGATGCTTTAGGAATAGTGGAGGTGTTCAATGGTGAATCAGCAGCTACAGATCATTATTATTACAGGGATGTCGGGAGCTGGGAAAACAGTAGCTATTCAAAGCCTAGAGGATATGGGCTTTTTTTGTATAGATAACCTTCCACCAACTCTGCTGCCGAAATTTTTAGATATTGTTGATGAATCAGGAGATAAGCTGAATAAGCTTGCGCTTGTCATGGATTTGCGTGGCAGAGAATTTTTTGATTCTTTATTTGGGGCGATTGATTCCTTAGGAAATAAAGAGCATATCCAACCACAAATTCTCTTTTTAGATTCTGATGATGAAGCACTTGTTAGAAGATATAAGGAAACACGACGGTCGCACCCATTAGCACCTCACGCCACGCCGCTCGAAGGCATCCGGGCTGAGCGTAAGATTCTTGAAGAAATTAAGGGAAATGCTCAATATTATATTGATACAACCGGACTTGAGCCTAGGCAATTAAAGGAAAAAATCATGGGAATGTTCGCGGAGGGGAAGACCTCACCTTTTAATGTTAATGTGATGTCCTTCGGGTTTAAATATGGTATTCCCATCGATGCTGATCTTGTTTTCGATGTGCGCTTTCTGCCGAATCCCTATTATATTGAACATATGCGTGGGCGAACAGGACTCGAAAAAGATGTTTCCGATTATGTTTTCAAGTGGACGGAGACCAAACAATTTTTGCAAAAGCTTATGGATTTACTCACCTTCATGCTTCCACACTATAAACGAGAAGGTAAACACCAGCTTGTCCTTGCCATCGGCTGTACAGGCGGTAAGCATCGCTCTGTTGCTTTAGCCGAGTATCTTGGTCAAATGCTAAAAGAGTATTCAGACATCAAGGTTTATCATCGTGATATTGCAAAAGGAAAAGAGAAGACTCATGGCAAATAGAAGATCAAAAGTGGTAGCAGTTGGTGGGGGAACGGGTTTATCTGTACTGCTCAGAGGCTTAAAAACACATGATATTGATATTACAGCGATTGTTACTGTTGCTGATGATGGAGGGAGCTCTGGGCGATTGCGCAATGAATTGAAAATTCCACCTCCAGGTGACGTTCGCAATGTTTTAGTCGCTTTATCAGAGACGGAACCGATTTTTGAAGAGCTGTTACAGCATCGTTTTATTAATGGTAATGGGTTAAGTGGGCATTCTATAGGTAATTTATTGTTAGCAGCAATGACTGATATTACGGGAGATTTTGCTCAAGGTATTCGGGAATTAAGCGGTGTGTTAAACGTCAAAGGGCGAGTGCTACCGGCTGCTAATCACAGCATTGTGCTTAATGCCGTGATGATAGATGGCACGTTGGTAGAGGGGGAGTCCAATATACCCAAGCGCCATGATAAAATTGAACGTGTTTTTTTAACACCAGAAGATATTGAACCGTTGCCTGAGAGCATTCAAGCGATTCAACAGGCTGATCTTATCGTCCTCGGACCAGGAAGTCTCTACACGAGTGTGCTCCCTAATTTGCTTGTTCCTCAGCTTGGTGAAGCAATTGCTAAGGCAAAGGCCCGTAAGGTTTATGTATGCAATGTGATGACACAAAAGGGAGAGACGGATAATTTTACAGCCAGTGATCATCTTAAAGTCTTGTTGGATTACATTGATCTGTCATCAATCGATGTGATGATTGTGAATAAGCATTCTATCCCACAGCATGTTTTGGACAGATATGCTTTAGAAGGAGCGGTTCCTGTTTATTATGACAAACATAAATTAGATGATTATGAAATTGATGTGATGAGTGACGATCTCATTAAGCTAGATGATAATGTCATTCGTCATAATGAACAAATCGTGGCAAATTTATTGATGGGATTGTTGAAATAGTGGACTTATAGGAGGTGAGAAGGATGTCGTTTGCAGCAGAAACGAAAAAAGAGTTAACGCAATTAGACGTTGAGGGATCCTACGCAAAGGCTGAATTGGCGGCGTTGATTAGAATGAATGGATTCATATCGATTATTAATAAACAATTAAGTGTGGATATGTCCACGGAAAATGCTGCGATCGCCCGCAGGATTTATGTATTGATTAAATCGGTTTATCATTATGTTGCTAAGGTTCTGGTGCGTAAAAAAATGCGTCTTAAAAAAAATAACGTCTATATTGTGCGGTTGGATGAGCATGCTCAAGAGATGTTGGAGGATTTAAAAATTGTCAATCGGCAACTGATGTTTACCCGCGAGATATCGCGGGAGGTTATTAAAGATGAAGGCTGTCAGCGTGCTTATTTGCGGGGGGCATTCTTAGCTGGGGGATCGCTTAATCATCCCGAATCCTCTTATCATCTTGAGATTTTTTCCAACTATGAAGAACATATCCATTCATTGTTAAAGCTTATGAATGTGTACGAGCTCAAGGCAAAGGTTCTTCCAAGAAAGAATGGCTTTGTCCTTTATATAAAAGAAGGAGAGAGCATAACGGAATTTCTAAATATCATTGGTGCTCATAAAGCATTGCTGTATTTTGAAGATATTCGCATTGTAAAGGATATGAGAAATTCTGTTAATCGTCTTGTCAATTGCGAAACGGCTAATCTTAATAAAACAGTGACGGCAGCGCTAAATCAGGTTGAGAATATCCGACTGATTGAGAAGGAAATTGGCATGGATCAGCTCCCGAAAAAGCTGAGAGAGATTGCAGAGCTACGCATCAAAAATCCAGATATCACTTTGAAGGAACTTGGGGAACTTGCTGATGAATCAATCAGTAAATCGGGGATTAATCACCGTTTTAGAAAAATAGGAACTATCGCAGATAAAATTCGTCAAGGGGTTTTTGATGCGAAATATTTGAAATTTTAGTTAAAATATGGGATAAAGATAGAGAGAAAGTGTTACGCTTCTTTAAAATCGCTTGATTTTCTACAAAGTTTCATGTGTAATTATGGAAGGTAGCTTGTTTTATCAAATTTTTATCACATTCTATGATGGATTAAAATAACTTATTGTGAATATGAAAGAGAGGGAAAAAATGATACAGGAACATGTAGTGGTTCATTTAAAATCTGGACTTCAAGCTCGCTCAGCGGCTTTGTTTGTCCAAGAAGCTAATCATTATAGCAGTAAGATTGAAATCCAGAAATCAAATAAAAAGGTGAATGCAAAAAGCATCATGGGAATGATGAGCATTGCTATTCGTTCAGGAGAAGAGGTTCTGTTGATTGTTTCGGGTCCAGATGAAAAAGAAGCTTTAAATGCAATGAAAGCTTTTGTATCTCAAGATGATATTTCATGATAAAAGTCGTTTATGTAGCTGTGAGAAATGATAATGTTATTACTATATAAAAGAGAGTATCCTCAGAGGTTAAATTTTTGAGGACACTCTCTTTTTTCATTGTTCTGTTATTTTTTTTGAGCTTTTGTTTTTGGATAAAGCACTTCATCAATAAGACCATAGTCTTTTGCTGCTTCCGCAGGCATGAAATTATCACGATCCGTGTCGCGTTCAATCACTTTGAGTGATTGACCTGTGCGCTTGGAAAGAATTTTATTAAGTTGTTCACGCATTTGAATGATGCGACGAGCATGAATTTCAATGTCAGTAGCTTGGCCCTGTGTACCCCCAAGTGGTTGATGAATCATGACCTCACTATTAGGCAGTGCAAAGCGCTTGCCTATTTCACCAGCTGCGAGTAAAAATGCGCCCATTGAAGCCGCCATTCCTATACAAATAGTGGATACCTTTGCGTTAATATGCTGCATGGTATCGTAGATGGCCATCCCAGCAGAGATAGAACCACCTGGACTATTTATGTAGAGCGAGATTTCTTTTTCTGGATTTTCAGCCTCTAAAAATAAAAGTTGGGCAACGATCGTATTAGCCACATTATCGTCAATGGCAGTTCCAAGCATAATAATACGATCCCTCAGTAAACGGGAATAAATATCATAAGCTCTTTCACCACGGTTTGTTTGTTCAATGACTGTTGGAATTAATGGCATAGGTTTCTTCCTCCTTTTAATAGTCACCACCTACAAGTACGGTGGTGGAATGAAGCGATAGTTTTTTAGAAGATGTCAAGGTCTTTATATGCTTAGAACTGTATGACATGCTTCGTTTATATGATTTGTTTGTGAGTTCATCATAACTCAAAGGTCAATAAAGGTCAAATATTTTATCTGTGTAAAAGATATAAAAAAACTTACTAATCATGTTATCCACCTTTTCCTATTTTCAAACGAATTGCAAATCACTCCTTTTTCACTCATTTCTTGAACATATTCAATGCGATTGTTCATCGTGGGTGTTATTCAAAGCTTGAAAATTTCTTTAGCATCATGTATAGTTATGTTTGCTGTTTTAAAGATAAATTGATCAACAAGCGCCCGTAGCTCAGCTGGATAGAGCGATGGTTTCCGATACCATGTCTGCCGGGGGTTCAAATCCCTCCGGGCGCGCCATATAAACTTAGTAGTATCAAGGGTTTCTTTAATAGTAAGAAAATTCTTTTTTTGTTTAAAATCGACCGATTGTCACGAAATTGGCACGAAGCATTTTTAAATAAAAATAGAGTCCTTTAAGGGCTATTTATGTCACACCATGCTTATACAGCATTTCTCTTAGATAAAACTTCTTCTGTTACGCTATTTTCGACGTCATTATTTAATTCCCTGGCAATCCCAGAAATCAAAAATAAGTCAACAATGGCCCATACATATTGCGGAAACGATGAAGCCGACACCAGTGAGTGTTAGGACAAGCTGGGCAATTGCTGTTCCTTTTTTTCTTAGGTAAAAACGGGGCCCAAAAGCGATCCAAGAAGCATCCAAAAAATGTAGGCGACTGCCATGCTTTTCCCATTTTTTCTAAGTTCACTATTAACTAGCAGCTGCTCTTCGTTCGTTAGGTTAAGATTCATGTATAATCCCTCCAAGTATAATTAATTTATGTAAACCCTTTCGAGTAAACATCCAAGGTTGTTATGGCTAAGATCGTAGAGACCTTAGGCAAGATATAACATAAAATAGACATAATTAGTAAATTATTTTAAATATTTATTTAAACATATATATCTGAAAATTAAGACTTTTAGTACATGTTAACCAGAACATTGGTCGGAGCATAGGATAGACTATTGAATAGCGAATAATTAAGCATTTGGAGAATTGAAGAAGAAATTTATTTGTACAATTCTGCGATACCATGTAAGATTAAGAAAGCATCAGTTATTAGAAAGTGAAAGGGGTTGGTAGCGCAATGCAAAGTGAAGAGGGCAGTCGTCCTGATTCTGAGTATTTAAGGTGGAGGGCGAGCACCAATTATTGTAGGTTAAATAACGCTTGTCGTTATCAACCTCTTTATCTTTAGGTGATTACGACCTCCAGAAATTATTGGAGGTGAAGCATATGTTAAACATCTATTTAACCTTAGTAGATGGACAGTTTCAAGAAATTGATCAGATTAGGAAGGGTTGTTGGATCAATCTTATTGCGCCAACTCAAGAGGAAATTATAAGGGTTGTTGAGTATACAAAAATTCCCCAAGATTTTATTAAGGATCCTTTGGATGACGATGAAAGGTCGCGTATCGAAAAAGAAGAAAATAATGTGCTTACAATTGTCGATATTCCCATCCACGTTAAGAATGATAGTGACTCGGCGCTCTATGATACCATTCCGCTTGGTATTATTGCGACTGAGGATTATTTTATCACCGTTTGCTTGGAAGAGAATCCGATCATTAAGGAGTTTGCCCGAAATCGTGTCAAGGGATTTTTCACCTATAAAAAAACACGATTTACGTTGCAATTATTATATGTGATGGCCGCTCACTATCTGAGATATCTCAGGCAAATTAATCGGAAAACCAATGAGATCGAACGAGAATTGCATGAATCTATGAAAAATAAAGAGCTATTTTCATTGCTTAGTCTTGAAAAAACGCTTGTTTACTTTATGACATCGTTAAAGTCCAATAACATTGTTATGGAAAAAATCATGAGAATGAATTACCTCAAAATGTATGAGGATGATAAGGATCTTCTTGAGGATGCCATGATTGAGGTTAAGCAGGCGCTTGAGATGGCTGAAGTTTACAGCAATATTTTAAATGGGCTGATGGATGCGTTTGCTTCAGTCATATCGAATAATGTTAATATTGTTGTGAAATTTTTAGCGGCGATTACCATTGTGCTTTCTTTGCCAACGATGGTGGCTAGCTTCTTTGGCATGAACTTTGTAAAGCTTCCTTTGGAACAAAATCCATGGGGGTTTGTCATTGCTATATTAATCTCAGCTGCGCTTTCTATTATTACTGCTCTGATCTTTTGGAAGAAGAAATTTTTTTGACAGAGTGTCTTAAATGAGGGTTGCGCACATGAAGGATGGTGTCGATGGCTACTAATCAACCAAAGATCATTTTATACGGTAAAGAACGTTGCCAGCTTTGCGAAGAAGCAAAGATATCACTTCAATTGTTGTGCGAGGCGCATAGGCTGTCTTTTGAGGAGTTTGATATCTATTCAGACAGCGTGGTGCTTGAGCGTTATCAGCTGAAAATTCCAGTTTTGACCATTGATGGAGAAGAAATTTCCTCAGGATATCTGAGCTATAGGGACACGGAGCAAGCGCTTGTGTCGTATATAAAAAATAATCGTACACATTCTTGACATTTTTCGCTTGAAAAGTGTTTTTTTAATTGTTAAGATAATAAATGCAAGGATGGGACATCATATGGCTACGCGGGGCAATTAAAGTCCATGGAGGGATGCATATTGAATGATTTAATCAATATACAAAAGAAACTTGTCCCCGATGTCATTACTATTATGTCTAATCGTTATCGCATATTGCAGTCCATTCATTCTTTGCAACCTATTGGTCGAAGAGTATTATCCACTCATTTAGGTATGACCGAAAGAGTCTTGCGTGGTGAGGTGATGTTTCTCAGTCAGCAAGGTCTTATTCAATCGCAAAGTACAGGGATGCGTTTGACTGACGAGGGTGGGCGTGTGCTTCATCGTCTTGAGGATATGATGAAGCATGTATCTGGCATTCCGCAGTTGGAGACACAATTAAAGGATATTCTTCATTTATCTCGCATTGTTATTGTACCTGGAAATAGCGATGAACAACCATGGATTAAGAATGAAATGGGATTGACCTGTGTGAAGGTGATGGAATCCTTGATCACTGATAATGCAGTGATTGCCATCATGGGAGGGACTACGTTAGCTGCAGTGGCAGATATGATGTATCCTTTCAAACAATCGCAGCAGGCATTATTTGTTTCAGCGCGAGGAGGACTTGGTGAGCAAGTGGAAAATCAGGCCAACACCATTTGTGCCAAAATGGCAGAAAAGGCCAATGGTCGCTATCGCATGCTTCATGTTCCTGATCAGCTGAGCGAGGAGTCTTATCATTCTTTGAGCATGGAGCCTTTCATAAGAGAATCTCTTCTTCTGATACAATCAGCAAGAATGGTTATCCATGGCATTGGTGACGCTATGACTATGGCTAAAAGACGGCGTGCAAGCCAGGAGCTCTTGGCTAAAATTCACAAAGAGCATGCGGTGGCTGAGGCATTTGGTTATTATTTTGACCAAAATGGGGAAGTCATTCATAGGGTCAAGACAATTGGATTACAGCTAGAAGAACTCGATGACAAGCGTCCGGTCATCACGGTTGCTGGCGGGAAGTCAAAGGCAAGCGCTATTGAAGCTTTTTTTAGAAGAGGTCCGAATTCGGTTCTTGTAACCGATGAAGGAGCTGCAAAACAAATCATACAAAATAATCATTTTTAGGAGGAATTAAAATGGCAGTAAAAGTTGGAATTAATGGTTTTGGTCGAATTGGACGTAATACTTTTCGTGCAGCTTTAAAAAATCCAGATGTTGAAGTGATAGCAGTTAACGACTTAACGGATGCTAAGATGCTTGCACATCTCTTACAATATGATACAGTCCATGGCAAGTTAGACGCTGAAGTTTCTGTGAATGGTAACAATCTTGTCGTTGATGGCAAAGAAATCAAAGTGCTTTCAGAGCGTGATCCAGCACAGCTTGGCTGGGGAAATCTAGGTGTAGAGGTTGTTGTTGAATCAACAGGTCGTTTTACTAAACGGGCTGATGCAGCGAAACATCTTGATGCAGGTGCAAAAAAAGTTGTTATTTCTGCTCCAGCTAATGATGAAGATATTACGATTGTTATGGGTGTTAATGAAGATAAGTATGATCCGACTAGTCATCATGTTCTTTCCAATGCTTCTTGCACAACCAATTGCTTAGCTCCTTTGGCAAAAGTATTGAACGATGAATTTGGTATCAAACGTGGTGCGATGACAACCGTTCATTCTTATACGAACGATCAACAAATTCTAGACCTGCCACATAAAGATTACCGTCGTGCGCGTGCAGCTGCTGAAAATATTATTCCTACAACGACGGGTGCTGCTAAAGCTGTATCTCTTGTTTTACCCGAATTAAAGGGTAAATTAAATGGTATGGCAATTCGTGTACCAACACCTAATGTTTCTTTGGTGGACTTGGTTGTAGATCTCGAAAAAAATGTGACTGTAGATGACGTTAATGCAGCGCTAAAATCTAAAGCGGAAGGTTCTTTAAAAGGTATCCTCGCTTACAGTGAAGAACCGCTTGTTTCAAAAGATTACAACGGTACAACAGTTTCTTCTACTGTTGATGCCCTTTCAACCATGGTTGTGGAAGATAATTTTGTAAAAGTTATTTCTTGGTACGACAATGAATTTGGTTACTCAAATCGTGTTGTTGATCTAGTAAATTATATTGCTAAAAAAGGTCTATAATAAATAGAGCATAGAAATAGTCGGAGAGAAGGGGAGACTTTAAGCCTCCTCTTTTGCCTTCGCCTATCACTACATATTTATAGCTTGATAAAGGAGGAAGTTTGACATGGCTAAACAGTCGATTCGTGACGTCGAACTCAAAGGACAAACAGTCTTTTGTCGAGTGGATTTTAATGTTCCTTTAGAGGGCACCAAAATTACAGATGATACTCGGATTCGTGCGGCTATTCCTACCATTCAATACCTTATTAAACAAGGTGCCAAGGTCATTTTAGCTTCACATTTAGGTCGCCCTAATGGACAAGTTCAAGAAGAGCTTCGCCTGAATCCAGTTGCACAGCGCTTAAGAGATTTGCTCGGACAGCCGGTTGTGAAAACCGATCAGGTCGTTGGAGACGAAGTTAATAAAGCAGTCAGTGAAGCGCAATTTGGTGATGTGATTTTAATAGAGAATGTCCGTTTTGAACCAGGTGAAGAGAAAAATGATCCCGAGTTAGCCAAGGCTTTTGCTGCTCTTGCAGATGTTTATGTCAATGATGCGTTTGGTGCGGCGCACAGAGCGCATGCTTCTACAGAAGGCGTGGCTCAATATCTCAATCCAGCTGTTGCTGGATTTTTATTGGAAAAAGAGCTTGAGGTCATCGGAAAGGCACTTTCCAATCCAAGCCGTCCTTTCACAGCGATTATCGGTGGTGCAAAGGTTAAGGATAAAATTGGCGTGATTGAAAATTTGTTAGATAAGGTTGATAATTTGATTGTCGGTGGTGGACTTGCCTACACTTTTATTAAGTCTCAAGGCTATGAGGTTGGAAAATCACTCTTAGATGAAGAAAAAATAAGCCTTGCACATTCATTCATTGAAACAGCCAAAGCTAAGGGTGTTCATGTTTACATGCCTGAAGATGTTATAGTAGCGGATGATTTTTCTGAATCAGCAAATACAAAAGTAGTATCTATTAATGAAATTCCTGCAGATTTGGAAGCATTGGATATCGGTCCTAAAACAATTGAAACCTATAGTCGGGTCATCAAGGAATCCGAGCTCGTGATATGGAATGGTCCAATGGGTGTTTTTGAATTGACTCCCTTTGCTAACGGGACAAAAAGCATTGCCGAGGCACTTGCTGAATCCGATGCTTATGCCATCATTGGTGGCGGTGATTCCGCTGCAGCAGTAGAAAAATTTCATTTAGCTGAGAAAATGGATCATATTTCTACAGGTGGCGGAGCTTCTCTTGAATTGATGGAAGGGAAGACGCTTCCGGGTGTAGCGATTCTAAACGATAAAGAATAGGAGGGGTCTCCGTTGCGAAAACCAATTATTGCTGGGAACTGGAAAATGAATAAAACACTTGCTGAGGCAACACAGTTTATTCAAGATCTAAAAGGTTCTATGCCAGCAAAGGATGTTGTTGAAGCGGTGGTTTGTGCACCTGCGGTATTCTTAAGTGCCCTTGTGAAAGGGACAGAGGGTACAGATATTGCCATCGGTGCCCAAAACATGCACTTTGAAGAAAGCGGTGCGTTTACAGGAGAAATCAGTCCTGTCATGTTGAAAGACCTCGGTGTTCAATATGTTATTTTGGGTCACTCTGAACGTCGCGCTCTTTTTTCCGAAACTGATGAAGCAGTTAACAAAAAAACACATGCAGCTTTTAATCACGGGTTAGCCCCTATTGTTTGTGTGGGGGAAACCTTGGAAGAGCGTGAAGCAGGAAAGACGGGTAGCTTAGTTAAGGCACAGGTGACCGAGGCTCTGCAAGGTCTGAGTGCTGAACAAGTCAAAGCAGTGGTTATTGCGTATGAACCTATTTGGGCGATTGGTACGGGACAATCAGCCTCTTCTGATCAAGCTAATGACGTTTGTGGTGTTGTCCGTCAAACGGTAGCTAAATTATATGATCAAGCGACTGCTGCCTCCGTTCGCATTCAATATGGTGGTAGTGTGAAGCCGGCTAGCATTGCTGAGTTGCTTGGCAAAGAACATATTGATGGTGCGCTTGTTGGAGGAGCAAGTCTTGAATCAGATGCTTTTCTCCAATTATTGGAGGCGGCTAATCATGGGTAAAAAACCACACGCTCTTATCATCTTAGATGGTTTTGGTTGTCGCAAAGAAACAGTGGGTAATGCTGTTGCTCAAGCAAACAAACCTAACTTTGATAACTATTGGGAAAAATATCCACATGCTACTTTGCGAGCAGATGGTGAGTTTGTCGGTTTGCCTGAAGGACAGATGGGGAATTCTGAGGTTGGTCACCTCAATATTGGAGCAGGACGAGTCGTTTATCAAAGCTTGACCCGTGTTAACCTTTCAATCAAAAAAGGTGAATTCTATGAAAATGAAGCCTTTTTAGAAGCTATGGAAACTGTCAAAAAAAAGGGTAAAAAGCTTCACATCATGGGACTTTTATCTGATGGCGGTGTACACAGTCATATCGACCACATGTTTGCTCTGTTAAAATTAGCGGCTAAAGAAAATGTCAAGGATGTTTACATTCACGGGTTTCTTGATGGTCGAGATGTCGGTCAGCAGTCTGCTAAACAATATATTACAAAAACACAAGAGAAAATAAAAGAAATCGGCGTTGGTGCTATTGCAACGTTATCAGGTCGCTATTATGCGATGGATCGCGATAATCGTTGGGAGAGGATTGAAAAGGCTTATCGTTCAATGGTTTATGCAGAGGGTCCTGATTATACCGATCCCATTGCCCTTGTGGATGATTCATATAAAAATGACATCTATGATGAATTTGTGCTTCCGTCTGTCATGAAACAAGAGGATGGCTCGCCCGTTGCAACGGTGGAAGATGGGGATGCGATCATTTTTTTCAACTTTCGCCCAGATCGTGCTATTCAAGTTTCTCAAGTTTTCACAAATGATGATTTCCGTGGCTTTGACCGTGGGGATAAGCGTCCAAAGGATATTCATTTTGTTTGTCTCACACATTTCAGTGAGACAGTCAATGGTACAGTGGCATTTAAGCAAACGAATTTGGATAATACATTAGGTGAGGTTGTTTCACAAGAAGGAATGACCCAGCTTAGAATTGCAGAAACTGAAAAGTATCCGCATGTGACTTTTTTCTTTAGTGGCGGTCGTGAACAAGAATTCCCAGGTGAAGAACGCATTTTAATTAATTCTCCAAAAGTAGCGACCTATGATCTCAAGCCTGAGATGAGCGTTTATGAGGTAACGGATGCGCTTGTCAAAGAAATCGAAGCTGAAAAATTCGATGCCATCATCCTTAACTTCGCAAATCCAGACATGGTTGGTCATTCTGGTATGTTAGAGCCTACAATTCAAGCGATTGAAGCGGTGGATGAATGTCTTGGTCGTGTGATCGAAGCGCTTCTTGCTAAGGGAGGCGATGCGATCATCACGGCTGATCACGGAAATTCAGATGAGGTTGTTACCTTGGATGGTCAGCCACAAACGGCGCATACAACGAATCCCGTTCCCGTCATTGTAACGAAAGATGGTGTAACCCTTCGTAAAGATGGCAAGCTGGCTGATCTTTCGCCAACCTTGTTGGACTTACTGGATGTTTTGCAGCCTGAGGAAATGACAGGCGTCACATTGATACAAAAATAAATATAACTATGATTGGAATGGAGAGTGACAGTTCATGTCTATGATCGTTGATATCTATGGTCGAGAAATCTTAGATTCTCGCGGTAATCCTACCGTTGAAGTAGAGGTTGTTTTAGAATCTGGTGCTGTTGGTCGAGCACTTGTGCCAAGTGGTGCTTCAACAGGCGAATACGAAGCCGTTGAACTGCGAGACGGTGATAAAAATCGTTATTTGGGTAAAGGTGTTCTTAAAGCTGTTGAAAATGTCAATACGATCATTGCTCCAGCTCTTGCAGGCTATGATGCTTTAGATCAAGTAGCTATTGACCGTGCACTCATCGATCTTGATGGTACAGACAACAAAGGCAAGCTCGGCGCTAACGCTATTCTAGGTGTTTCCATGGCAGTTGCTTATGCTGCAGCTGCTGATCTTGAAGTGCCACTCTATCGTTATCTTGGTGGGTTCAGCGGGGTGACACTGCCAACGCCAATGATGAACATTTTAAACGGTGGAGAGCATGCTGATAACAATGTGGACTTCCAAGAATTTATGGTTATGCCTGTCGGTGCAGATAGCTTTCCAGAAGCGCTTCGCATGGGAGCGGAAATCTTTCATAATTTGAAAAAAGTGTTAAGTGACAAAGGGTTAAATACCGCTGTGGGTGATGAAGGTGGCTTTGCTCCTAACCTTGCTTCCAATGAAGAAGCCATTCAAACCATTATTCAAGCGATTGAAAAAGCGGGGTATAAACCAGGCGAGCAAGTTAAAATTGCCATGGATGTTGCTTCTTCGGAGCTTTATGAAGATGGTAAATACGTCCTTAAGGGTGAAGGTGTCACAAAAACATCAGAAGAAATGATTGATCTTTATCGTGAATTGGTGGATAAGTATCCGATTGTTTCCATCGAAGACGGCTTGGATGAAAATGACTGGGAGGGCTGGAAGAAGCTTACGGCTGAACTGGGGGGGCGTATACAGCTTGTTGGTGATGATCTTTTCGTTACGAATACGAAAAAGCTCTCTGAGGGTATTGAAAAAGGCATTGGTAATGCCATTCTCATCAAAGTGAACCAAATCGGTACACTGACTGAAACCTTTGAAGCCATTGAAATGGCTAAACGTGCTGGCTACACAGCAATCATCTCACACCGCTCTGGTGAAACAGAAGATACAACGATTGCTGATATTGCTGTTGCAACCAATGCAGGTCAAATTAAAACAGGCGCGCCTTCACGTATCGACCGCGTTGCAAAATATAACCAACTCCTTCGCATTGCTGATGAACTAGAGGAACAAGGTCGCTACGCAGGTAAAACCGCATTTTATAATTTGAAAAACATCTAATACTATATTGATAAAAAAGAGGTCGTCTCAAATCGTTGAGGCGGCTTTATCTTTATTAATTGGGGCAAGTACTATGTAAATTAGATTGGTGTGTTTGTGTATAACATTTACAAACCTTGACAAAAACAACTGTTTAGGCTACACGACAGAACATCGCTTACTTATTGCAAACAAAAGGGAAACCTGGTTATCAAGCATTGAAGGAATTACAAAGGGTTTAAAAAGATTTGAGAGCATAAAAAAAGAGAGACATTTCTAACTATTTAATTTCCTTCCATAAATACTTGACTTAAACCGATTTTTTATTCCCATACTTATTCATTATATTTTTATGATAAAATGAGTTATATTACTTATAAAGTGACTGAGGTGTATCTATTGAATATCATTACTTACAACCACCTTTTAGGTAGTAGGGCTATAAATCAAAATACCTTGCAGCAGCTGACTACATCGCTAGAAGAAACTCCTATTCAGATAGCAAAAGGATGTGCTTCTAATTTACGAAAAACGATTGGACGGCTTATTCAATTGCAGGGTTGGTCAGGAAAAGTGAAAATTGATAGATCAAAAGAAATTACCATTACTTCAATGAAAAACAATATAGGATTATGTATTCAGACTGGCAATGTCGGACGCTTTTATGCGGATATTTTAAAATTGCAATCGCTTTACTTGAACGAAAAAATTGAAGCTGGGATTTATATTCTTCCAACAAAGTATTCTGCTAATATCATGGGGGATAACCTTGTAAATTTTGAAAGGTTTGTTGAAGAATTAGATTTATATAAAAAGATAATTACAGTACCGTTGTTTGTTATTGGTATTGAGAATTAAAAGGGGATGATATGATGATATTAGGTAAGCCGTATCCAGTAAGAAGAGAATTGATTGATCGCTTAAACAAAAATGTAGCAGTGGATCAGCTTAAGTATCCAATTAATTTTCAAAATACTAGAAATTTTTTTGCGATTCATACAGTTGAAATCGGAATGCCGAAATATAGGTTGCAAAACGGAAGGACCACAGCTTATCAGGAAGAAGTCATTGTGGAGGAAGGGTTGCCTGAAGATTTCTTTGAAAGGGATCTGGAGATGGAAGAAGCCCATAAAAAGCAACATGAAATTTTAAAGAAACAGCTAAGTGCAAGTGGAACTGACCTTTTGGAGTACTTTAAGGACCACGACCAAGAAGAACCGCTTATCCTTGATAATAAAGGTTTTGTAGTTAACGGAAATAGAAGACTGTGCACAATGAGAGAACTACATCAACAAGATGTGAATTCCGGCAAAATAAAACCAAGATTCTCCCACATTGAAGTAATAGTTCTTCCGCCTTGTTCTGAAGATGACATTCTTACACTTGAAGGGAAGCTTCAGATTGTAAAAGATATTAAAGCTGAATATGACTGGACATCAGAGGGTTGTATGTACAGAAATTTGAGAGATAAGAGGCATTATACAACTGACCAGATAGCTAGTCTGTATGACAAAAAGAAAGAGGATATAGAAGATATAATATTGTTGTTGACGTATGTAGACCAGTACCTTAAATCACGAGATATTCCTAAGAAATATCACACAATTGTAAATGAGAAGTTTGCATTTGAAGCAATCGTAAAAGGAAGAAAAAAATTAGGTGAAGATGTTGATAAGAAAAGTGTTTTCCAGACTGTGGCTTTCTCAGTAATTGAACAACCTTTAGATGGTATGGGTAGATTGCATAGTTTTATTCCGAAAATTGTAGATAACATTGATGCGATTATCGACCGTGCTTTGGAAAAATTTCCTTCTGATGATGTTGAAAGTGCGGAAGAAGGGGATTTTTCAGGCGATCTATTAGATGGGAATGAAATGCAAGAGAATCTAACTAATTTGGTTAACGCTCTAGACAAGGAAGAAAATCGGGTAAATGTAGCCTATATAGTAAAAGATGTTATCGAAGCTGAAGAAGATCGTCAACAAAGGTTTGCTGTTATACAAAAAATACAACGTGCAAATTCCTTTTTGCAAGATGCTCTGAATATTTTTGATGATAATGTAGAGGTAAACGGCATAGATTCCCAGTTGGAATCTATTGAAAGCCATATTTCTGACCTGAAAGGAAAGCTGTTAAATGTTACACATTAAATATATAGAAACACTGAAAAAGTAAAAATAAAAAGCTTGATTAATCTCTCAGGGAAGGGGTTATCTTGATTTATAACTCCTCTTTACATATTTTTCTTTAGGAATTTCATCATAATCATTAAGTTTAAGTTTTAATTTGCTAAAAATAGGTGGTATTTGCTTATCTGTATGGCTTATATTTAATAGTTCATTTTCAATTATGTTTATTGCCTCTTCAGTGGTAACCTGAAATACATTGTTTATAGTACCTTTGCTATACAGGTTTAAAGTAGTGTCTAAGGAATTTATTAAGTCGATGGCTTCCTTTGAACTAACAAACTTAACATTAGTTATAAGCCCATATTTTGATAATGGGGCTTTGTTTATCAGTTTTTTTAACAGATGTTCCATTTTTTCTTCTATTTTAGCATCGGTTACTAGTATGTAAGAAACTTTCCCTATCTTATACTTAATCTCTTTATCTTCGTTGGTCATTTCTTTTTCAATGATTAAGGCTGCTTTTATTGATATTGGATTTTCTGCCTTATTCAGGGTTTTTATTAAAGCTTTAGGGAACTTCACTATCCGTAATTTGTATATTGCTTCTTGAAGAAGATTTTTTAACCTGTCTTGTTCTTGGTAATAAAAATTTATGTCGTCTATTTTTTCACTAATAAGAGGCATAGTTACATGCTCAAAAATTTGTTTGTAATCTGGATTTGTATCTAGGCCAAGATATTTTCTGTTCAGGTTCATAGCGGTGGCAAGCAATGTTCCGGTGCCTGCATATGGATCAAAAACAACATCCTCCTCATCTGAGGATAATTTGATGATTCTCGCCATCATTTCAGGTGGGAAAGGACAAGCGTGTTTAAATTCTTTATCCCCAAAATCTTTTTTGGTACCCCAGCTGCCTTGAGTAGGAATAAAATATTCCCAGATGTTATCTGGAACCTTTCCTTGAGGACTATATCGTTCAGGATAATGGATCCACCACTCTTTTAATTCGTCTACAGTTTTAATTCTATCGGTATAATATTTATAATTATCTGTCTTAGTAAATATATATATATATTCAAAAATATTTCTCACCTGCCCCTTGCGAGACCAAGGTAAGGTTTTGCCTTTATTCCATATAATTATATCTTGGTGAATCCAGCCAATCCTTTCTAAGCAATTGGCAATGTCATCGGGCAGTCTTATGATTTTGCCATCACGTTTTAAAGTATCACTATTAAGATAAAGCGTAGCTGTATCTTTAGAAAGCGCGTAAATGTTTTGAAAAGTGTGTTCGATATCATCGAGATAATCATCATAAGACTGTTTAAAGCCAGTTTGTTCGACTTCGCCATATTGTTTCATGTCCCAATAAGGAGGAGATGTGACAATTAGGTCAATGAACGGCTCAATATTATCGGGCATATAGTTAAGGAATTCTGTCGAATTACAAGTTAAATATTTATTGAATTTGCTTAAATCTAAGGTTTGATTATTAATATTTATCATGATGCTGTCCTTCCTAACTAATTATTTTGTGGTTCTCATTATAACAATGTTGGAACAAAAGATCCATCTTTTTCTACAAAAAATTTTGATTGCTAATAAAAAGATTGAAAGAGTTGTTGTGGAGTGACTATTCCAAATATCAAGAGTTTAGGTTACCGTTACTTCAAGTGATGAAAGACGAGAGGTCATGCAGAATCAAAGTTTTATTCAGGTCAATGAACAGGAAGGAATTTTCCAGTTGAATATCGAAGAAAGCTAAATTCCTCAGAAGGATAGCGTAATCGGCTACGCCAATAATAAAAAGCAAGTGTTTCCTTCCAAGTAAAAGAGTTGATGGCGAACTTGAGGAGCAAGGTCGCTACGCAGGTAAAACCGCATTTTATAATTTGAAAAACATCTAATGCTATGTCGATGAAAAAAAGGTCGTCTCAAAAGTTTTGAAAAGGATTGATATGGGGCGACTTCCACTTTAAATTCACATGCACATTAGACATTTTTATTTCCATTCACGATGTAGCTGTGTTATCAAAACATGTGGGGAGTTTTTTAAGTCTACATTTCTCGTTACCCTTGTGCCTAACATCTGAAAAACTTTATCATTAAAAGGGATTTCCCTTTTTGAACAAACTGTGTTAAATTTAAAGTAATATTTTTGGAGGCATGTTAGGAGGAATCATATGGAAATTTTATTAATTACATTGATTGTCATAGCGGCGCTCTGTATCATTGCTATTGTGCTTTTGCAGCCGGGAAAGAGCGAAGGTTTAGCAGGTTCCATTACTGGTGGCGCAGAACAGCTTTTCGGAAAACAAAAAGCGCGTGGTTTAGATAGATTTTTGCATCGCACAACGATTATTTGCGCAATTGTCTTTTTTGTTGCAGCATTTATTCTTGGTTTTTATTATTAATGGATACAAAGCAAGGGATGACGGCGCCAGCATCTGGATTCTGGTGCTGTTTTATTTTTAATGATTAGAATTGTCGTGTTTATTCTTGTTCACATAGTGATTTAGCGTGAGCACATTAAGGAAAAGGTCTATTTCAAGCTTCTTGTAACAAGAGAAGAGATGGCAAAAGAATAGTGTCGTTTGTAACGATCACAAGCACCACAATATTGCTGTTTAAGGAATGGCATGAATGGATCAAGGGGTGTTGCAGTTTGAAAATAGTATTACCAGAGCCATTTACATTTGAAGGAGGAAAGCGTGCGGTTTTACTCTTACATGGTTTTACAGGTAATTCTGCTGATGTACGTATGCTGGGACGTTTTTTACAGGATAAAGGATATACCTCCCATGCTCCGCATTATAAAGGTCATGGTGTACCACCAGAGGAGCTTCTAAGGACGAATCCTAAGGATTGGTGGGAAGATGTTAAGAATGGTTATGAACATCTCAAGAATCGTGGTCATGATGAAATTGCGGTTGCTGGATTGTCGCTTGGAGGCGTATTTTCTTTAAAAGTTGGTTATACTTTCCCAGTAAAAGGGATTGTTTCGATGTGTGCGCCAATGTCGACTAAAACCGAAGATAAAATTCGTCAAGGTGTGATTGACTATGCTAAACAGTGGAAGCAACTTGAGGGTAAATCGAAGGAACAAATTGAATTAGAATTAAAACCTTTTATAGATGCACCAATGAAGACATTAGCCAAGCCTAGTGAATGGATTAAAGATGTCCGTCCTCATATTGATTTGATTTATAGTCCTATTTTTGTTGTACAGGGGCGTCTAGATACTATGATTGATAGTAATAGTGCCAACATTATTTTTGAAACAGTTGAGTCCGAAGACAAACGCATCAAATGGTATGAGCACTCGGGACATGTTATCACCGTAGGGGATGAAAAAGCTCAGCTACATCAAGACATTTATGATTTTCTCGAAGGTTTAGATTGGTCGGGCTCCTGATTAACGGAGGAGAATTGTTTTGAATGAACAATTAAAAGAACGCATTTTAAATTTTATGAATGAAGAAGTGACCACGTCTTCAACCCTTGAGGATTTAGAGGAAATGCTCGGATTAACCTCTTCGGATGATTTTAAGGACTTGGTTAAAACACTCAATGATATGGAGGAGCATGGACTCGTTGCTAGGACGCGGAGCAACCGCTATGGCTTGCCTGAAAAAATGAATCTTGTTCGCGGGAAGGTGCAAGGACATGCGAAGGGTTTTGCCTTTATATTACCTATAGAATCAGATAGCCAAGACGTTTATGTTGCTCAGGGTGACTTGAATGGAGCTATGAACAATGACATTGTGTTCGTGCGTTTATCTGCAAGGTCATCGGGTGAACGTCCTGAAGGCGTTGTGGTCCGCATCATCGAAAGAGGAACGTTGACCGTCGTAGGTACCTATCAGGATAGTCATCATTTTGGTTTTGTCGTTCCCGATGATTCTCGGATTGGTAATGATATTTTTATCCCAAAGGAAGCAGCTGGCGGTGCAACCGAGGGGCATAAAGTGGTTGTAAAAATCATTCAGTATCCAGAGGATCAGAAAAGCGCTGAGGGTGAAGTCATCGCGATCTTGGGGCATAAAAATGATCCTGGTGTGGATATTCTCTCTATCATTCATAAGTTTGGAATTCCTATTGAGTTTCCCGATGAAGTCATTGCTGCGGCAAACACAGTGCCAGAGGAAATAGATTCAGAAGAGATCACAGGACGTCGTGATCTGCGTCATGAAACGATTGTCACGATTGATGGTGAGGACGCCAAGGATCTTGATGATGCTGTAAACGTCATTAAGCTCGACAACGGTAATTATAAATTGGGTGTGCATATCGCTGATGTTAGTTATTATGTCAAAGAAGATAGTGTTTTAGATAAAGAGGCTTTTGAACGGGGAACAAGCGTCTATCTTGTTGATCGCGTGATTCCGATGCTTCCCCATCGACTGTCAAATGGTATTTGTAGCTTAAATCCGCATGTTGATCGTTTGACCATTTCTTGTGAAATGGAAATCACGGCGGCGGGACATATTGTCAATCACGAGATTTTTCCAAGTGTTATTCGAACGACTGAACGGATGACCTATACTAATGTTCGAAAAATCCTCTTAAAGGAGGATGAAGCGATTCTTGAACAGTATGAAGAGCTGATCCCCTTTTTCGAGCAAATGGGTGAATTGGCTGCTATTTTAACAGAGAAGCGACATCGTCGTGGTGCGGTTAATTTTGATTTCACAGAGGCGAAAATTTTAGTTGATGAGAGTGGATATCCGACTGATGTGGTCATTCGTGAGCGTTCAGTGGCAGAAAAATTGATCGAAGAATTTATGCTGGCTGCCAACGAGACAATTGCTGAACATTTTCACTGGATGGATCTGCCCTTTATCTATAGAATTCACGAGGATCCGGATCCTGAAAAATTGGTGAGATTTTATAATTTTGCAGTGAATTTCGGCTATGTTATCAAAGGCTCAGTAGATGATATTCACCCAAGAACCCTGCAGTCTTTACTGGAGGAAGTTAAGGGGGAGCCAGAAGAAGCCGTCATTAGTACGATGATGTTGCGTTCGATGCAACAGGCGAAATACAGTGATCAGAGTCTAGGGCATTTTGGGCTCTCAACGGATTTTTATACCCATTTCACATCGCCCATACGTCGTTATCCAGATTTGATTGTACATCGTTTAATTCGCAAATATCTTTTTGAACAGCAGATGGATATTAAGACGAAGCAGCATTGGGATGGAAAGATCTATGATATTGCTAAACACGCCTCGGAAATGGAGCGTCGTGCTGCCGATGCTGAATGGGAAACCAATGATCTTAAAAAAGCAGAATTTATGCAAGATAAAATTGGTGAAATCTATGAAGGTGTCATTAGTAGCGTTACCAGCTTTGGTCTCTTTGTTGAGTTACCTAATACGATTGAGGGACTTGTACATATTAGCCATTTGGCTGATGATTATTATCACTATAACCAAGATCACCTGGCTTTGATAGGTGAACGTACAGGGAAAGTGTTTCGAATCGGCGATGAAATTAAGGTGAAGGTCATCAATGTCAGCATTGATGACCGGACAATTGATTTCGAAGTCGTTGGCTTAAAGGGAAATCGCCCGATCCATCGCAAGGAGCGACCTAAGGTGATTACTGGCTCAGGAGAAGGACGAAAGCAGCATTCTACAAAAAAGAAAACCTCTGGATATCGGAATGGCGATGCTCTTAAAAACACTGTGAAAAAACGGAGACCCAAAAGGAAAGAAAAAGGTAATTAATCGAACCAGCGCAAGAAAAAATTAGTATTTAAAAAGAATTCTGTTTCTTATGTAAAGAGGTCGGATTTTTTATTGTCTTCATTGGATGAATGGTTTGGGGTGTGAGAGGCATTTATCGCAAGCACCTACACGATGTTTGAATAGCTAGCTGGTAAAAAATAAAACAGATAAAGACAATGCTTTTTACATGCATGAGGTAGGGGCGGTCATTCTTTGTGGTGATGGCAATGACCATGCCCCATGCCGAGAAGGATTGTTACAGGAGCTAAGCAGGCGTACGCATGGCTTGTACATTATTAATGGCTGAATTATATTAGGGAAGAGCCATTTTAAGGTAAAGAAGGAGTGTTTGCTATGATTGAACATATTGTCTTTTTAAAATTCAAACCAGAAACGACTAGAGCACAAAAAGAGGAGGCAATCAAACGGCTTCATGAGTTAAAACATAAAGTATCAGGAATTGTGGATCTACAAGCAAATTTTAATTTTGCAGATCTTAGCAAGGGTTATGAAGTAGGCTTAACTGTGCGCTTTGAATCGATGGATGTCTTTGAGCAATACGGTCCATCACCTGAGCACCAAGAATGTCTCGCCTTTTTAAATAAAATTGGTGTAGAAGATAAGATCATCGTTGATTTTGAAATATAAGTGAGATCAAGGGTATCTTGAATATCTTAGATATAAATGCTTTCAAACAGGTGATTTATACTATACATGGAGAGGCATTAGGAAATAAAAATAACTCGTTTTTCTAATAATGGACGCTATAGGACGTTTGGATGGAAAGAAGGAGGAACGCTATGACCGAGCAAAAAGGGCGACAGCTTGCACAAAATCGGCGGGCACAACATGATTATTTTATTGAAGATACCTATGAAGCGGGTATTGTTCTCAAGGGTACTGAAATAAAATCCCTTCGAAAAGGCTCGGCGAACTTTAAAGATGCTTTTGCACGTGTGGAAAATGGCGAGATGTTCCTTCACAATATGCATATTGCCCCGTATGAGCAAGGCAATCGTTACAATCATGATCCTTTGCGTACGCGCAAGCTCCTCTTGCATAAAAGTGAAATCAATAAGCTGATTGGTCATTCCAAAGAATCTGGCTATACGATTATTCCTCTTAAGATGTATTTAAAAAATGGTTACGCTAAAGTATTGCTTGGCGTGGGTAAAGGTAAGAAAAACTATGATAAGCGTGATACATTGCGCAAGAAAACAGCGGAGCGACAAATGCAAAAGGCTATACGTCGTGCTGAAAAAGGGGAATAGGCTGAGTGTGAGATGCTCCTTTTTAGAGGGCAGGTAATCAATGGAAGAAGCATCAATGCACGGATTCATTGATGTAGTGCTGCATTTGTGGTATACTTCAAGAGATGTATCCTTCCGGGATAGCATTTTTCCTTTATATTTTGAGGTTTTTCATAGAAGCTTTTAAAACCTCTTTTATGGGGACGTTCCGGATTCGACAGGGGTAGGTCGGGTATAAGCTGCGAGTCGAGGGGGTCGGCCTCGTTAAAACGCCAAAGCCAATAACTGGCAAAACGAATAATAACTACGCTCTAGCTGCCTAAGTAGCTTAGCGGTTCCCCCCTCCATTGCCCACGTGGTAGGGTAAGGAACTCACTTTAGTGGGATACGCTTTGTGCCCGCTGTCTGAGGGTAGGAGAAGAGAATAATCAGACTAGCGACACGATTGTCCGTCGGCAGATTGTCGTGCCTGCGAAATGAATATGTCGACTATGCTTGTAGATGCTTATATTACGATGCCTTTGGACGTGGGTTCGATTAAGTATTAGTCGCCTCATGTGGTAACGCATGAGTGAAAATCCAGCTTGATCGGTGAAACCTAATTTACTTTTTCATTTGAAAAGGTGATATGGCAATACCGAGCAGTATGTGGAGTAATCCAACAGCTGTGTATCGACTTATAGACTGCCTTAGACCAAGGGAGTACTAGGATGCGAAATTCTACCTTATGAAAGAGGTAAATTTAAGTTTTGCATAAGACGCTGGAGGACCTTTTTATAGAAGGTTCAAGATATAGTCAGTGCCATGATCGAAAGCATGGAAATACATGTCCCACCGTCTCCACCATTTATAAATGGTGGTTTTTATTTTGCTTAAAAATGTTTTTTGTTCACAGATGAAAGTGGATAAAGAGCATAAATAATTAAAAAGAGACATTTAAAATAAATAAAAAATACATATTCAAAAATAAACAAAAGTATTATATAATAAAAACGGACATAGACAGACTATGAAAATGTGAGTAGATTTCATTATTGGAGGCGCTTTAATATGGTTAAACATTTATGGAAAGATACGGATACTAGGCAAATCCATGGGGTTGATGAGTTGGTGTATCGTTCAAATGTCATCGGTAGTGATCGCTCGGTGTGTAATTGGGGTGGCGGTAATACCTCAATGAAAACAATAGAAAAGGACTTTCGAGGACGCGATATTGAAGTGATGTGGGTGAAAGGAAGTGGCTCTGATTTAGCAACGATGACTCGGGCTAATTTTACGGGTCTAAATCTGGAAGATATTCGTCCATTGATGGAGCGGAAGACCATGTCTGATGAGGATATGGTCGATTATTTATCACATTGCATGATTAATAGTGAACATCCAAGAGCGTCTATTGAGACATTATTGCATGCCTTTTTACCCTTCCGACATATTGACCACACGCATCCTGATGCTATCATTAGTATCTGCTGTGCCGACAATGGCAAGGAGGTTGCAAAAGAACTGTATGGAGATCGCTTCGTTTGGATTCCTTATGTTCGCCCAGGATTTACCCTTTCCAAAATGATTGCTGAAGGTGTAAAAGGTAACCCAAATGCAGAGCTCGTTTTAATGGAGAAGCATGGGTTGGTGACATGGGGAGAAACATCTAAGGAAAGCTATGACAAAACGATCGCTATTATCAATGAAGCTGAGGTATATATTCATAGTAAACAAGATGAAAAAAATACCTTTGGCGGACCAAAGTACACGGCGCTCTCCGATGACGAAGCAAAGGGGATTCTTGCGCAAGTGCTTCCCACAATACGTGGGGAAGTCAGTGATGCGAAAAAAATGCTCTTAACGAATGATCGTGGTGAGGATGTCTTACAGTTTGTAAATAGTTATGCGGCAGCATTATTATCTCAAGTTGGTGCCGCATGCCCTGATCATCTGGTGCATACAAAGCGTGTCCCTCTTTATATTGATTGGGATCCTCAAAAGGAAGATGTGGAAGGTTTGCTCCATAAATTAACGGTGGGTATCACAAAATTTAAAGCAAGCTATCGAGAATACTTCGATCAAAATATCAATGACGGAGACACTATGTTTGAACCTGCACCTAGGGTGATCCTCATCCCAGGGGTTGGTATGGTGAATATGGGTAAAGATGTCAAAAATGCTCGAATTAGTGGAGCGCTTTATCAGCGAGCTATTGCGGTCATGAAAGGGGCAACCGCACTTGGTAGCTTTGTTTCCTTGAACGAAAATGAATCCTATAATGTGGAATACTGGCCACTAGAGTTGTATAAGCTTTCCCTTGCACCAGCTGAGGTGGAATTTTCTCGCCAAGTTGCTTTTGTGACAGGTGGGGCGGGAGGAATCGGCAGTGAGACTTGTCGTCGCCTTGTCTCCGAGGGTGCTCATGTGGCGATTGCTGATCTCAATATTGAAGGTGCTGAGAGATTAGCAGATGAGTTGAATAATGAATTTGGTGAAGGTCGTGCCATAGCTGTTCAAATGGATGTGACTAAGGAGGAAGAGGTGCAGTCGGCCTTTGCTAAAACAGCACTCACCTTCGGGGGTGTGGATATCATCGTCAATAATGCCGGTCTGGCAACGTCTAGCCCAATTGAAGAGACCACTTTACAAGAATGGAATCTAAATATCAATGTTTTAGGCACGGGTTATTTCTTGGTTGCTCGGGAAGCGTTTAAACAAATGAAAGAGCAGGCTCTTGGCGGTAGCATGATCTTTATAGGCTCCAAGAACTCTATCTATGCAGGTAAAAATGTTGTGGCCTACAGTTCAGTTAAGGCACTTGAAGCTCATCTGGCTAGATGCATTGCATCGGAAGGTGGACAATATGGTATTCGTGTTAATTCCGTTCTCCCGGATGCTGTTTTACAAGGCTCGGCTATTTGGAATTCCGAGTGGCGTAATGAAAGGGCGGCGGCGTATGGCATTGAGCCTGATCAGCTTGAAGAGCATTATCGTAAGCGAACGACGTTACTCGTGAATATTTATCCTAAGGATATCGCTGATGCCATCGCTTTTTTTGCTTCTTCAAAAGCTAAAAAAACAACAGGTTGTATGCTGACCGTCGATGGCGGTGTGCCTGCGGCTTTTACAAGATAATTTAATCAGCCTGATTTCTTAGGTAAATACCCAATCACTATCGATAGCAAGGGATGATAGCGTCCATTGTTGTTTTTGAACCGACTCTTTCGCGGTGGAGTCAAATAAAGCGGGAGTCCATTGCAGAAAACGGTAGGTTGTTAGTTGGTAATCAGGGCTATAAAAGATAACTCAGATCATGTATGTTGGGTGCTTGTGAATGAAGACATATAAAAGAAAGCGTTTTCTTGGGAGTTGACATGTCATGACAACGTATAGTTTAGCTGTAGATATCGGCGCTTCTAGCGGGAGGTGCATACTAGGGCACATCGAGGCGGGAAGGCTGGTGCTACAGGAGGTACATCGTTTTAAGAATAGGATGGTAAAAAAAAATGGCCATGTGTGCTGGGAGATTGATCGACTCTTTGCAGATATGTATGAGGGGATTCAAAAATGCAAGGAGATGGGCATACGTCCAACAAGCATAGGCATTGACACTTGGGCAGTAGATTTTGTGCTTCTTGATGAAACAGATAAGCGCCTTACTGATGCTGTCGCATATCGTGATGCTAGAACGGATAGCATCATGGAAGAAGTCTTCCGACAGATTATGAAAGAGAGATTATATTTAGAAACTGGCATCCAATTTCAAAGATTTAATACACTCTATCAGCTTTATTTCTTAAAAAAGCAGTCTCCTGATGTCCTTAAAAAGGCAAAGAGCTTTCTCATGATTCCCGACTATTTTAATTTCCTTTTGACGGGACGAAAAGTAAATGAGTACACGAATGCGACATCAACCCAATTGGTGAATGCTTTTACAAAGCATTGGGATCACGCATTACTACAAACCTTAGGTATTAATGATGAGATGTTTCAGGACATTTATATGCCGAAAACTGTATTGGGGCAGTTAAAACAGGAATGGGTCGATCACCTTGGTTGGGATATGCAGGTCATTCTTCCGGCGACGCATGATACGGGGTCGGCAGTGCTTTCCATGCCTGATCAAGCCGATGCTATCTACATTAGTTCTGGGACATGGTCGCTTATTGGCGTTGAGAATGCTTTTCCAATTTGTGTGACGAAAGCTCTTGATTATAACTTTACAAATGAGGGGGGCTTTGACTACCGCTTTCGATTTTTAAAAAATATTATGGGGCTGTGGATGATTCAAGAAGTCAGGCGACTTTATAACAATGCCTATTCCTTTAGTGAACTTGTGAAGTTTGCCAAAGAAGCGACGCATTTTCATTCTCTCATCGATGTCAATGATGATCGTTTCCTCAATCCTAGCCATATGATAAATGAAATTCAGGCGGCTTGTCGCGATACGCGACAACCGATTCCACAAACGCCTGGTGAATTGGCAAAATGCATTTATGAAGGTTTGGTAATGAGCTACAAAAGGGCGATTGAGGAAATTGAAGATATTTTCGAAAAATCTTTTCAGACGATTAACGTGATTGGCGGGGGCTGTCAAAATGACTATTTGAATCAGCTGATTGCAGATGCCACGCAAAAGCGGGTGAGTGCTGGTCCTGTTGAAGCCACGGCAATTGGCAATTTGAGTGCACAGCTTATGGCACTTGGAGATATCACTGATTTACAAGAGGCACGGCGACTAATCAGACAGTCCTTTGATGTGACAACCTATTTACCGCAACCGAATGCTTTGTGCCATACATAATAAGGAGGGTGATGAGCATGACTGTTAAAGAAAGCTATGAATATGCGAAAGCCAGTTATAGCAATTGGGGAATTTCTGCTGATGATGTATTGGAGAAGCTTAAGAGGGTCCCCATCTCTATTCATTGCTGGCAAGGTGATGATATTGTTGGTTTCGAAGTGAACCGTAATGCATTGTCTGGAGGTATTGATGTAACTGGAAATTATCCTGGTAAAGCGACAACGCCCGACGAGCTACGCAGTGATTTAGAAAAGGCATTATCCTTGATCCCAGGACAGCATCGCGTAAGTCTGCATAGCATTTATGCGGAAACAGATGGAGAGGTAGTGGAGAGGGATCAGCTTAAGCCAAAGCATTTTGAGAAATGGGTGAGCTGGGCGAAAAAGAATGGCCTTGGTCTTGATTTTAACCCAACATTATTCTCGCACGCCAAAGCTGATGATGGATTCACACTATCCCATCCTGATTCAGAAATAAGAAATTTTTGGATTCGTCATTGTAGGGCTAGTCGACAAATTGCTGAATACTTTGGGAAGAAGCTTGGAACTCCTGCGCTCACAAATATTTGGATTCCAGATGGTTATAAGGATATTCCTAGTGATCGCTTAACGCCGAGACAGCGGTTGAAGGACTCTTTAGATAAAATTTTTGCGGTGGAGATTGACGAAGCTTACAATTTAGATGCAATCGAGAGCAAGCTATTTGGGATTGGATCGGAATCCTATGTTGTCGGTTCTCATGAATTTTATTTTGGTTATGCTTTAAAAAACAACAAATTATGCTTGTTAGATACGGGTCATTTTCACCCTACAGAAGCTGTTTCTGATAAGATTTCTTCTATGTTGTTGCACAGTGGTCAGCTGGCTTTACATGTTTCACGGTCTGTGCGTTGGGATAGCGATCATGTCGTCACTTTAGATGATGAGCTTCGGGAAATTGCTCATGAGATTGTTCGAAATGATGCATTAGATAAAGTGATGATTGGTCTGGATTTTTTTGATGCAAGCATCAATCGGGTTGCTGCCTGGGTGATTGGCACACGAAACATGCTCAAGGCCTTGCTCTATGCGTTGCTCATGCCTGTCAAACAACTTAAAGCATTGCAGGAGGAGGGCAATTTTACAAAGAGACTGGCAGTGCTGGAGGAATTTAAAACCTACCCCTTTGGTGCAGTGTGGGATTATTACTGCGAAATAATGGGTGTCCCCGTGAGAGAATCATGGTTGGACGACATCAATGCTTATGAAAAAGATGTTCTTTCTCTCCGTTCCTAATCATTCCTAGGGCTGTGGTTTAAAAGCACTGGACTTCACCCTCATCAGTGTATGGTATAGTGGTATGAGGACAGATAAAAAAGACTAAAAACACAGAAAAACAACATAGAATAAAACTAAAGGGATGGGATGGATAACGGTGCTTGTTGCTGAGAGACAGAAAAAAATTGTTGAGCTTGTGAATGAACGATTAAGCATTCGCGTAACAGAGCTAAGTAAAATTTTCTTTGTAACTGAGGAGACGATTCGCAGGGATCTTGAAAAGCTGGAAAAAGAGAAGCTATTATTAAGAAGTCATGGTGGGGCGATCACAGTTGCTGATGAGCAATCGGAGATTTCTTATACGGAAAGAGAAATTACAAATGCGACTGAAAAACGTGCGATTGCTGTTGAAGCGGTCAAGCATATTCAACCGTCCGATGAACATATTGTTTTAGATGCGAGTACCACAGCCTATTATATGGCGAAGGAGCTGCCAGATAGGCCGCTCACAGTGATTACCAACTCCATCCAAGTATGTCTTGAGCTCAGTAAAAAAGAGCATATTAAGGTGATTTCAACAGGTGGCATGCTCTCACCCAAATCACTCTCCTATGTGGGACCACTGGCAGAACGTTCGTTAACGATGTACCATGTGCACAAAGCCTTCTTATCTTGTAAGGGTGTAGATTTACAAGGTGGGTTGACAGATTCTAATGAGTGGCAAGCTTTGTTGAAGAGGAAGATCATGACCATTGCTGATGAGACGATTTTGATGGTTGATTCAACAAAGTTTGATAGTCGGACATTTGTTCACATTGCTGATTTAACGGATGTCGATTGTGTCATAACAGATCATTTAGAGGAGAATTATCGTACATCCTTACTTGAGCATGGTGTTGAGTGTGAGGTTATTTCTGTTTTGAAGTAAGGTATTTTTGTTAAACGATTGAAATGAAAAGAGGGGTACCGATGTTGAGAAAAGCATCGATCATGTATGTGAATCCATCTGATTTTGATGAGTATCAACGCCGCCATGATGAACTGTGGCCAGAAATGGCAACGGAATTGAAAAAACATGGTAGCCATCATTACGCCATTTTTCTACATCGGCCAACTGGACAACTATTTGCTTATTTAGAAATAGAAAGCGAAGAAAAATGGGCAGAGATGGCCAATACTGAGATTTGTCAAAGCTGGTGGAGGTACATGGAGCCATTGATGACAACCCACCCTGATGCGAGCCCAGTCAGTGAGGATTTAGATGAGGTTTTTTATTTAGACTAGCTCGGAGCTGATAGTTTAAAAGCTTAGATTAATTGGACTGTTCCATATGCATGGGAAATCATGTGGGACAGTCCTTTTTTTGCTAAATACAGAGACGGGGTTTAACGAACGCTTGCGTTTAAAAACAATGAAGGAAATTTTTGAATCTATCTCTATGTTATAATCCAAATAAAAATAAATAAACAAAATTAAACAGTCTAAAAAATAGTTGTTTTATGTTGACTTTATAATTTAAAAGCGCTATCATTTTATTAGTAAGTATGAAATATTTTTATTCAAAAATAAATGCCAAAATGATTCATGTAGTGCTTGTCGTTTATTTGAAGGGGAATTAGCATGTTCTGTCATGCTATTTTATGAATGCGCTTAACTTTTAAAAGGACATGTTGGTTTCAACTAGAAAAACAAGTGTGTTATGTAGTACATCATGCATATAAGGGGGAAATATCGGTGATGAAAATTGGTAGTCGATCGACAACAGGCTGGAAAGCAACCATTTCAGTGGCGATGGCCAATTATATTGAGGCGGGTTCTATTATTGCTGCCGCAAGCAGTTTAACGTTGTGGCAGGCCTATCTCCATCTCCATAGCGTAGCCATCGGCTTGTTAAGTGCGTTGAGCGCTAATGCATTTGGAGCAGCAGTTGGTGCACTATTGGGCGGTTATTTATGCGATAAATATGGACGTAAATTTATCTATACCTATGATTTGTTGTTATATATGCTAGGGGTTTTATTAATTGCTTTTTCATTTAGCCTGCCGATGTTGCTTGTTGGTACTATTATTACAGGTATCGCAGTTGGTGCAGGTGTTCCGGCTTCTTGGACGTATATTGCTGAGGAAGCGCCTCATGAAAAAAGAGCGGCTCATGTTGGCATGGCGCAGTTAGCTTGGTCAACAGGTCCGGCACTTACCTTTTTATTAGCGGTAGTATTGGCACCACTCGGGCTTTTAGGAAGTCGCATTATTTTTATTCATTTATTGATTATTGCATTTATAACATGGTATATCCGCCAGGGATTATCAGAGTCTAAACTCTGGAAGGAAGAACAAGAAAAGACTGAAAATAATAAAGGAGAATCAACCGCATCGCAGCGTTCTTTTAAAGAGTTGTTTAGCTTAAAGGTCAATCGTCAAGCCTTGGTCTTGTTATTGGGCATTTATTTATTTTGGAATTTGACTTCTGGTGCCTCGGGCTATTTTATGCCGTACATTTATCAGCATGTCGGCGGGCTGTCGAATGTCCAAGCTAACTTGCTCCAAGTGTTTTTATGGGGGCTGACGGTTGCCACGACATTCTTTGTCTTTATGAAGTTTGCGGATAAGTACAGTCGGCGTTTTCTATTTGGATTAGGGGCGGTGTTAGGCATCGTCGCTTGGTTAGTGCTTACCTTTGCTGCGACAAATTGGTTTACACTTTTTGCTTTTGTTATTTTATGGGGAGGCGCTGCTGGATTTGGTGCACAAGCTTTTTATGGTTTGTGGGCAAGCGAATTGTTTCCGACAAAGTATCGTGCGAGAGCGCAGGGCTTTATGTATTTTGTCGTTCGAACGGGGATCGCCATCTGGTCGTTTTTATTACCAACGATTATGAACACGCTAGGATTTAAAGTTGCTGGTATTGTGATGAGCATCTTCCTGATCATTCACTTTATCATCGGTGTGATCTTGGCACCAGATACTCGCGGTAAAACGCTGAGAGATATTGAAAGAGAACGCCTTGAGGGCGATATCTCTGATCTTTCCAAAAAGCAGGCTTAAGGCTACTGAAAGAAAAACAACATCTATATAATCTAAAAACGACATTACTATAGAGGTGGGCTTGTCAAAGGCAAGCCCGCTTTCTCTATTCTTTTCTTACTGGAAAAAAATCTTAAAGAAAGAAGTATAGCAAGTGAATTTTGTTGTGACATCGGTTTTTTTCTATATCCTATTTTTTATAATTTTTTTGTAGTGTATATTGCAATAGGAATAACCTTATTGTTACTGTTTATTGATTTTATAGATACTAAAATAGACCTTAAAAGTAGTAAAAATCAATGATAAGCTTCACTTTTGCTTACGTGAAAATAGTCTGCTATCATTTTTTTATTATCTTGAAATGCTGGATCTCCTTTAATGTTAGCGAGCATACTTTGGATGACAATGAGTCTAGGAGATTCTTCAGACAGTTCACTTTCCAGAACAGTGAGTGAGTTGAGCATGTCTTCGTCGTTACTAAGAACCTCTAATTTTTGTTTCAACTCATGCATTGCCTTTGTGACCTGTTTAAAAGTTATGGGGGTTTTAGGGCGTGTATGGTAGCTGAATCTAGAGCCTGCCTTGTCAACATCTAGGAAGGGCTTTTCTCTTGACGCAAGCAGCCCCTGAACAATATCGTCGAAACGGCGAATAATAAACTGGGCGAGTTGTTCAAAGTCGAGTGCAACCTGGTTAAAAATTAGCTTAAAGTAGGTTTGAATGAGGCCTTCAATAATAAAAAATAAGTCATAGATGTACGGTTGGACTTCTGGTCCATAAATATCGAGAATGCCCTTTTCAATCCATTGATGCGTTTCATTGTGTATTTTTTTGAATAACGCATGTAAATCATCGTGGAAGGTCAGGGTTTGCTCACGCATGAACATTGTAAAAAAGCTGTAATTATCATGTATTTCTTTAAATTGAATTGTGATTTGTTTGATGAATCTCTCTTTTGGAGTCAGCTGAAGCTTGCCCGTTTGTCGGATTTTATCCTTCATGGAGTCATTGTAATAACAGAAAATCTTTAAGAGCAAATCTTCCTTTGAGTCAAAATATAAATAGACGGTGCCTTTAGAAATTTGTGCGTGGTTAGCAATTTCTTGGACGCTGGTATTATGAAAGCCGTTTTCGGCAAAAAGCTTTATGGCAGATTCAATGATGAGCTTTTTCTTTTCTTTCATTTTTTTCACGTTCCTTTATAGAGTTATCATGACCATTCAGTTATTATTATACACAAAAACGTCATGAATTTATTAAAATATAAAAATTAAAGTCCAGTATAATTAAATAATAGATAGTTTGATGATGAAAAAGATAGTGTGAAAACAGTTTAATTTTGATTGTTTAGTCATTCAATGGAATTTATGACCAAATGGTCAGTTGATTGGGTTGTTAACCATTAGAAAGGTGGAAGTTGATGAGACGTATTATCCAATTCTCGCTCAACAATAAATTTGCCCTGTGGTTCATGACGATTATTGTCATCGTAGCGGGTTTATATTCTAGTGTACATATGAAAATGGAGACCCTTCCGAGTATTACAGCCCCCGTGATGACCATATCAGCGGTAGATCCAGGAGCGACTCCTGAAGAAGTGGCGGATAAGGTCACCAAGCCGATTGAACAAGCGATTCAAAATCAATCGGGAGTGAAAACCGTTACTTCTAACTCTTCTGAGGGCACTTCTTCTATTCAAGTAGAATATGAGTTCAAAACAGATCTTAATCAGGCAGAAGACAAGCTTAAGGATGCTGTAAGCAACATTGATTTACCAGACAATGTTGATGCGCCAACCATCAACCGACTGTCCTTAGATGCTTTTCCTATTTTGACTTTTAGCATCTCTCAGTCGGATCATCAGTCATTAGAACAGCTGACTCAAACGGTTGATAAACAAATTATTCCTAAGCTGGAAGGGGTAGAAGGTGTTTCATCTGTTGATGTGTCTGGTAAAGAGATCAAAGAGATCGATCTAGCTTTTGAGAAACAGAATTTAGATAAATATGGTTTAGATGAAGAGACGGTTATCAATGCGATTAAAGCTGATAATACATCGGTGCCGTTAGGTTTATATACCTTTGGTGATACACAGCAATCCGTTGTCATTAATGGTCAGGCGACAACGCTTGGTGATTTGAAGAATCTTGATATACCAATTCAAGGGACGGCTGGTCAACAAGCGAATCCGCAGGGAGGAGCAGCTGGACAGGTAGCAGTATCACCCAATCAGCAGGTCTCTCAACAACTTCCAACTGTAAAATTATCCAGCCTTGCTGATATCAAAATGGTTGGTAAAGCGGATTCAATAAGCCGTACGAACGGAAAACCATCAATCGCCATTCAAATTGTGAAAGCTTCTGATGCTAATACGGTGGATGTCGCCAAGGGCATCAATGATCAAATGGATAAGATTAAAAAGACTTTTCCTAGTTTGAAGGTGATCGACACTTTAGATCAGGCTCAACCGATCAAGGATTCAGTGAATGCCATGATTGAAAAAGCGGTGCTTGGTGCACTCTTTGCCATGTTGATCATCTTGTTGTCTTTGCGAAATGTAAGATCAACGATCATTTCAGTTGTATCTATTCCTCTTTCACTGCTCATTGCACTGATCATTTTAAAGCAGATGAATATCACCTTGAACATTATGACCATTGGCGCCATGACAGTTGCCATTGGGCGCGTTGTTGATGATTCGATTGTTGTTATTGAAAACATTTATAGGCGACTGTCTTTAAGTGAAGAAAAATTACATGGAAAAGAATTAATCATGGCGGCAACACGGGAAATGTTTATTCCAATTATGAGCTCTACAATTGTTACCATAGCGGTCTTTTTGCCTCTAGGTTTTGTCACGGGCGTGATTGGACAGCTCTTTTTACCCTTTGCTCTGACAATCGTTTTTGCCTTATTGGCATCTTTGCTTGTAGCCATTACGATTGTACCGATGCTCGCTCACAGTTTGTTTAAGAAGGGGTTTAAGGATAAGGTAAAACGTGAGGAAACAAAGCCCAATCGTTTTGCTTTGGGGTATAAAAGCTTTTTGAATTGGACATTGAATCATAAATGGATTACCTCGATCATTGCTGTGGTTTTATTCGTTGGTTCATTCACACTTGTCCCTTTTATTGGAACAAGCTTTATACCGTCAGATGAGCAAAAAATGATGGCTATTACGTATAACCCTGATCCTGGGCAGACTGAGACGGATGTTGAGAAAATTGGCACGCAAGCGGAATCTTATTTTGATAGTCGCAAGCATGTTAACATGACTCAATACTCTATTGGCGGTGGCAATCCGTTAGGTCAAAATAACAATCAAGCTTTATTTTATGTCCAATATGACGATGACACGCCTCATTTTGATAAAGAACAAGATAGTGTATTGAAGCATTTGCAAAAGTCCGTCAGTAAAGGGGAATGGGGAACGGTTAATCTCTCTTCAAGTGGCTCTAATAATCAGGTCACAATGTATGCTTACGGAGATAGTCTAGATCAAATAAAGCCGACCATTCAAAAGCTTCAAGGGGTTATGGAAGATAATAAAAACCTTAAAAATGTTGATTCCAGCTTGTCAAAAGATTATGTGGAGTACACGTTTGGCGTTGATCAAGATAAATTAAGTGCATTGGGATTATCAACAGCTCAAGTCGCAGCGGCATTTACGCAAAATAGCCAACGCGATGCGATTACAACAGTTAAAAAGGGCAATGAAGATATCAATGTGTATTTAGCTGGTAACGATACGCAGTATCAAACGATTGATGATCTTGCTAAGACGAAGATTAAAACGCCATTAGGCAATTCTGTTGCGCTATCAGATATTGCTCATCGGAACACAGGTCAAACCTCCGATACGATAACTCGCCGAAATGGTCAGATTTATGCCAGTGTTTCAGGGGAAATCACGAGCAAAGATGTTGGCAAGGTGACTTCTGAGGTAAAGGCCAAGGCAGATAAAATTAATGTCCCTCCAGGTGTCAGTCTTTCTATGGGTGGTGTTTCTGATGACATTAATACGACGTTTACCGAGCTTGGGTTAGCGATGCTTGCAGCGATAGCGATTGTTTATTTGATATTAGTGATTACCTTTGGTAGTGCGGGCACGCCGCTAGTCATTTTACTTTCACTACCGTTTGTGCTTATCGGCGCTTTCTTGGCTCTCTTCATTGCTGGAGAAACCATCAGCGTCTCGGTAATGATTGGGGCATTAATGCTAATAGGTATTGTTATTACAAATGCCATCGTGTTGATTGATCGTGTCATTCGCAAAGAGAAGGAAGGTATGTCTATTCGTGAGGCGTTACTGGAAGCTGGTGTGACGCGTTTACGTCCAATATTAATGACGGCGATAGCCACTATCTGTGCTTTGCTTCCATTGGCATTTGGATTGGAAGGAGGCGGCGCGTTGATTTCCAAAGGTTTGGGTATTACGGTCATTGGCGGATTAACCAGTTCAACCGTCTTAACTCTTGTGGTTGTTCCGATAGTTTACGAGCTCTTTGCTTGGCGCAGAATTCGCAAATGGAGAAAAGAGCATGAAATGAAATAAAATAGAAATTGATGGGTGAAGAGACTGAGGGAAAGTTCAGTCATTGCAAAAAGTGGTACTCGCCAATGTGTGTTGGCGGGTACCACTTTTTTAATTGCTTTCCTGCGAGGTCTTCAGACATGTGTTGTTTCCACGGGAGTCTCGCCTCTTTCGCTCCCATCCATTTGAATGCTGACAATGCTTTTATGTGAACAAACAGGCGAAACAGGTCGACTATTTTGCTCTCATTGACTTGGGAAACTATCATCTGTTCTCCCATTAACGGAAGCAACTATGAAGACTTGTGCGGGAACAGCAACAGCTGAAAATTCTTCGTGTGACACGACAGTGGAGCACTAGGAACTTCGGGTTAAATCCGGCATATCCATGTGCCAACACCGAAGCTAACACATCCTGTGTGTCGGAATTTCAGTTAAATATGGCATATTCGTTAAATACGGGTATTAAAAAAACTCTCGGTTTATGATGACCGAGAGTTTTTCATGCAGTTGATTTTAGTAAGCAAGTGTAAAGAGACCATTAATATGAGCAAGATAACGCAGGTTGCTGGCTTCTTTCATGAGTGCAGCAGGCGTGCCTTTAAGGGGCGTTTTGCTGCCACCAACGGTTGCAATCGCATCTTTACGTCCTAGGCTTCCTAAAGTTCCTGAGAAGATAGGATTAAATTCACTCATTGCACCGTCTTTTAAGTAAGCAAACAGATTGTAACCAATGAGCTCACCCATTTGCCATGAGAGTTGAGCTGTCGGTGGGTAGGGGCGTTCAGCGCCAGGTGCGAAGACCACTGCACTATCACCAGCAACAAAAATATTTTCATGTGATGTGGATTGGAGATAGGCGTTAACCGTTGCACGGCCACGATCGACCTCAATACCAGAATTAGCAACAGTACTATTACCTTGGACGCCACCTGTCCAAATCATTGTTTTTGTTTCGATGGTTTGACCATCTTTTAATTCCACAACATTATCTTCGTACTTTGTAGCAGGGACGCCCGCTATAAAGGTAACACCACGTTTTTCAAGACTTTCTGTTGCACGTTTAATAAGATCCTCTGGGAATCCAGGCAGAATGGTCGGAGCAGCTTCCACACAATAGAGTGAAATATCCTGTGGATCGACCCCATATTTTTTAGTGAGGGAAGGCATCCAGTCGGCAAGTTCGCCAACTGTTTCAACGCCTGTTAAACCGCCACCACCTACGACAAAGTTGGCATCAACTTTGTTTTTGGTTTTAGCATATTCACGCACGCGTGCTTCCACAAACTTATGAATATGGTTGGCATCTTCAACGGATTTAAGAATAAAGCTGTTTTCTTGCAACCCAGGAATACCGAAAAATGCTGTTTGACTACCAAGTGCTACAACGAGAACGTCATAGCTGATTTTATTGCCATCTGAAAGAGTGACTTCATTGTTATCTGGCGAAATTTCTGCGACTTCGGCAATTTTTAAATCAATATTTTTGCCACGAAGTAATTTTCCAAGTGGTAAGGCGACTGCTTTTTCTGAAACATTGCCTACTGAGAGGCGATGAAGTTCTGTAATAATTTGATGTGAAGCGGTGCGGTTTATGACGGTTACATAAGCATCATCAACATCTAAGTGTTGGCGTACTGTCAATGCAGTGAGCAAGCCGCCATAGCCACAGCCTAATATAACAATATGTTTTTGCATAATCATCCTCCGTCCGTATTCCGTATCATTCATGAGAAAACTCAAGTCATTTCTTAGGTATCGGTGATTTTCATAGGATACCTATCAAGATATGTGTTGGTTACTCGCTTGTTTTTTCAGCAGAAATTTTTGCAAAGGTTTGGGTGAAGCGTAATAGCGTTTGGATTTGTGGATCTTGTAATAATCGTAGCAGAGCAAATATATTGACGGTTTCATGGCTTTGATCAGCAATATCCTTTGCTTCAATAGCTGAGGATGCAAGATCTTTAACCTTGTGCCCAATGGGTTTAAGGAATTCTTGAAAGCCACCTTTAAAGTCATTGATGAGCACTTCGTCAGTCGCAACTGATTGAAAGAAGTCATAGCATTTTGTGAGCGAGATGACCATTTCAGTTAATTTTGGTAAGTTGTTCACAAGGATTGTTAGGGATTCTTGATTTTCTGGCTTAAGAAGCTGGTCAAGAATGTTGAGTTGTTCGTCTGCTGACTCTGAGGTGCCATTTTGATTTCCAGAAGCGTTTTGTTTTGTTTCTGACATACCGATATCTCCCTTTCTTAGACGATTCCGTGTTCCACGGGTAGAACTTTTCAAATTGACCTGATTTATGTAGGCCGAGACATTGTTAGGATATGATTGCGATGTCATGAGATGCTTGTACCTTGAATAAACACACTATTGCACCTGTTCCTTACTTTCCTATTTTATGCTTTAAATTTATTAAAGTAGGGACAGTAAAATTGATAGCTGTGGAAGGAATATAGTGAAGAAATGCACAATAAGATCTCGTAGATCTCCAATCATATCTTTTTTGTTTTACTATCTATATAGAATACCACTTTTTTATTAGAATTACAGTAAAATAAATCATAAATAAAATTTAATGCGCTTGATGCGTGTGGAGAAGTGATTATGGAGCGTTGCGTTTGATCATCGTCTGGACGGTCTAGTGATGATGTCACTTTCAAACCAATCGTTAAGCTAGAAAAAGTCTTAACAGGTAATCTGTATTCATGGCTAATATTTATTTTTGTAATAGGCACTAGAATGTCAATGTGATTTACTAAAACCACTACTAAAAAGTAAGTGCTTTTTATATTGACGTATATTTAGACTGAGTCTAAAATGAAAGTATAGGGGGGGATCACTCTTGAGCTTAAAGGTTAACCTAACACCCCAACGCAAGGCTATCTATGATGTAATTCACGAGTCGAACGATCATCCAACAGCCGCTGAGGTCATCGAAAGACTTAAGGATAAAGATGTCAGCTTTGCCTATGGAACAATTTATAATTCTTTGCACTATCTCGCCGAAGTGGGTCTGGTGCATGAGCTTAAATTGAGTGATGCCGTGAGTCGTTATGACGGAAACGTAGATGAACATCAGCATATCCAATGCCAGATCTGTGGTAGAGTCGATGAGGTGTTCACCAACGTCACGAAGGATTGGCTCAGTGAAATTGCAAAAGAGACGCATTATATCGTGGAATCACATCAAGTGATTTTAAAAGGGATTTGTCCCCGATGTCGTGAAGAATGAAGTATCGTTAATTGATGATGGACCTCATTGGAGCATGCAAGAGGACGTGTTATCTTGCATGGTGCTCGAGGATATATTATTTTAGGAGGCATAATCTGATGGTAGAGAATAAGAAATTAACAACCGCTACCGGTACACCCGTGCATGACAACCAGAATTCGATCACAGCTGGTTCCCGTGGTCCAACGCTATTGCAGGATATTCACTTGGTTGAGAAGCTTGCTCATTTTAATCGTGAACGCATTCCTGAGCGTATTGTGCATGCTAAAGGATCAGGTGCGCATGGCTATTTTGAAGTAACCAATGATATGACACAGTACACCAAGGCGAAGTTTTTATCGGATCGTGGTTTGCGTACACCGCTATTTATTCGTTTTTCAACCGTAGCGGGTGAAAAAGGTTCCGCTGATACAGAACGCGATCCTCGTGGATTTGCTGTGAAGTTTTATACAGAAGAAGGCAACTATGATCTTGTTGGAAACAACACGCCCATTTTCTTTATCAGAGATGCGATCAAATTTCCGGATTTTATTCACACGCAAAAGCGTAATCCAGCAACAAATTTAAAGGATCCAACAGCGGTTTGGGATTTCTGGTCTCTTTCACCCGAATCCTTGCAACAAGTGACTTATTTAATGGGAGACCGTGGTCTTCCAGCAACTTGGAGAAACATGAATGGGTATGGTAGCCACACGTTTAAATGGGTCAATGCTGAGGGTGACGTGTTCTTTGTGAAGTATCACTTTAAAACGGATCAAGGGGTCAAAAACATGACACCAGAAGAAGGCGCTAGGATTGCTGGGATTGATCCAGATTTTCATACCCGGGATCTCTATGCGACCATTCAAGATGGCAATTTCCCTTCATGGACGCTTCACGTACAAATCATGCCTGAAGCAGAAGCATATGATTATAATATTGATCCATTTGATGTCACCAAAATTTGGCCACACGGTGATTATCCGCTTATCGAGGTGGGCAAAATGGTGCTTGACAAAAATCCAGAAAACTATTTTGCTGAGGTTGAACAAGTTGCTTTTTCACCGGGAAACTTTGTGCCAGGGATTGAAGCATCACCGGATAAAATGCTACAAGGACGTCTGTTTGCCTACTCTGATGCACATCGTTACCGCTTGACGGGAAACTACGAACAGTTGCCTGTTAACCGTGCGAAAAACGAAGTCAATAATTACCAACGTGATGGCGTGATGCGTTTCGACGGAAATGGTGGTGGTTCTATCAATTATGAACCAAACAGCTTTGGTGGACCACAAGAATCTCCGGAAGACAGTCCAGCATCATTTGAAGTGTCGGGTGTCGCAGAGAGTGTTTCTTATGATGCCCACGATCATTATTCTCAAGCGGGTGACTTGTATCGTCTCTTTTCAGAAGATGAAAAAGAGCGCGCTGTTCAAAATATTGTTGGTGGCTTAAAACAAGTTCCAGAAGAGATCCAACAACGTCAAGTAGGTCATTTCTTAAAGGCTGATCGCAATTATGGTGAGCGTGTTGCTAAAGCTTTAGGCTTGACTGTAAAAGCTTAATAGATTAAATGTTTAGAGAGTAGGAGTGTCATAAAAAATTGAATGCTTTTTTATGGCGCTCTTCTGTTTGGTTAGCGTTTTTGGTTATGAATGATAGGCTTGAATGAATCATTTCAAAGGTTTATGGGCAGTGATGACTCTGCTATAGGAAAAGCGGCTCTATTTGTTAGATATTATTTAGATATAGATAAAACAGTGAAAATAGTCCTCGGTCAATAGGATTATTGACAAATTAGCCACTCTTCTTTACCATAGCTGTATAAAAATTATGAAATGAGGGATGACAATGTCATTTCTTGACGAATACCTGAGCTATAATAAGAAATTTGTTGAAAACAAGGAATATGAACCGTATGTTATAAAGGAGGTACCTCACAACAAACCAGCCATTGTCGCGTGTATGGATTCACGAATGGTTCATCTTCTTCCTAAGGCGTTGAATATTAAAGTTGGCGAGGCAAAAATGATTAAAAATGCTGGAGCTGAAGTTAAAGGCTTTTATGATAGCACGATCAGAAGCCTTTTGGTTGCGATCTACTTGATGGAGGTAGATGAGGTATTTATCATTGGTCATGATCGCTGTGGAATGGATGGCTTTGATGGGAATATATTAGTGGACGTCATTAAAAAAAGAGGTGTCGACGTTTCTAATCTTGATAAATCTCCAGAGGAACTGGGAGAATGGTTCTCAGGATCTTCTTCAGCTGAAGAGGGCATTAGAGAGAGCGTTGAATTTGTAAAGAATCATCCATTGGTTCCAAAAGATGTTTTGGTTCATGGATTTATGATTTCTTTAGCAACGGGCGAGCTTGATCCGGTTACATTAGATCCACGAAGATTTGAGACGGTTTCATTGGAAACTCCAAAGGTGTAAAATTGAGGCTGGTTTTGGCGTAAAGATGTGGGATATAATTAGTTTGAAAGAGTGGAAAAAGAGTCCGATTATCTGTTTTTGATAATCGGACTCTTTTTCTGACGACGCACAGGATATGCTAGCTTCGACATTTGTGCACGAATGTATCGGGGTTAGTCGAAGTTTCTTTCCTAGGGCACGGCTTCAGCCTCCTCAGAAAGTACCAAACGCTTTCTTGTGGGGTCTCAGACACGTGCTTTTCCCGCATGCAGGAGTCCCGCATCTTTCGCTCTCATTCACTACGATACCTTTGGATGTTCATGCTCAATGAAGGTTCTTGTCCTGTATACTCTCAGATTAATGATGTTCTAGCTTCTTTTTAATTACCATTGGTTAAGCTCGGCATGTCTGTGTGTCGTTGTCCCAATCTCTTTTTATTTAATACAAGTAAAGGATAAAGCAGATGCATAAATGTTCAAGGAGCAACTTAAGATTTTTCCTTCTATTCTAGGACAACCCATCATATATATGACATAAGGTACCATGAATGAGAATGTTCTCTTAGGAGGCTATCGCTATTATGCTCAATCGCATGTTCATTGGTGTTTGTTTTGCTGCTGTCCTATTTTGTGTGATAAAGGTTCTTGTTTTTCCAAATGGCGGTACGTTGCCATCACAAAAAAGTCAGGTGCATGAGATAGATACGAAGGTTCACAAAGAAGTTGCCTCATTAGATAAAAAAATGAAGTCAAATGCTCAATCTATAAGTCATAGTCAGGATGAGGCATCACAAAAACAACCAGCATTTGCTTCGGGTGAGCAAGCAGGAGCAGTTGCTTTGACCGTTGGTGATTCAGTGCCTTCTGTTGATATGGAAAGCTTAGATGGTCAGCATATTGATTTATCTGATTATAAAGGAAAAACTGTGGTGTTGAATTACTTTGGATCATGGTGTGCGCCTTGTAAAGCGGAGACTCCACATTTTGTAGATTTTTATAATCAAACCCCTCACAGTGATGTCGTCATGTTTCAAGTGGATGCCTTTTATTATGAAATGGACGGTAAAAAGGGTATAGAAGCCTTTGCTAATCATTATCATGTGCCTTTTACCATTCTTTTAGATAAAAATAAACAATTCAAGTCACAGTTTGGTGTATCGATGATCCCAACGACGATTGTCATTAATAGGCAGGGGATTGTTGATCAAATCCATATCGGACCTGTTTCTGTTAACTGGCTTAAGAAGCATAGTAAGAGATAGGCTTATTTCTCAATTATGGAAAGGTTATTTAGACAAAAAACGAATAAAATGAAGCGTATAAAAGCTTTCATGATAAACGCCTTGAGAAACAGGCGTTTTTTAGCATGTAAGCTAAAAGTTTGCCTTAGATTAAAAAAATATGTCAATAGACTTAGTTAATTGTTATTTTATAGGCTATTAATATTTACAAAATATTAATATTTAGATTAAAAATTTTTACAAAAAATTCACATAAGGTTAAAGAATTTTCTTTAATGTATGGACTGTAGAACTAAAATAGGCTATAAAAAGGGGATGTAAAGATGAAGAAAAAATGGTTAGCGTTTGCCATGGTGGCTATTGTTCTTATTGTAGCAACAGCATGTGGCAGTCAAACTGGTTCAAGTAGTAGTAAAAGTTCTAGTAGCTCAAGCTCTTCAAAGAGTAGCAGTGATTCATCGTCGATATCTGGACAAATTATTTCTGGGGGATCGACAGCATTGCAACCTCTTGCTGAAGCCGCTAATGAAGGATTTAAGAAAAAATTTCCAAATGCTCAAGTGCAGATTCAAGGTGGAGGAAGTGGCACAGGTCTGAGTTCTGTAGCTAATGGAAGTTTTGGTATAGGTATGTCGGATGTTTATGCAGAGTCAGCTCCTGATATTCCAGCTAATCAGCTTGTTGATCATACAGTGGCAGTTGTTGCTATGACGGCTGCAATTAATAAAGATGCTGGTGTGACAAATCTGTCTCAAGATGATTTAATCAAGGTGTTTACAGGTAAAGTGACCAACTGGAAAGATGTTGGTGGTAAAGATGTTAAGATCACATTGGTGAATCGTCCAGATGGTTCTGGTACAAGAGCAACATTTGATGAATTTGCATTAAAAGGTGCAACGCCTGCAAAAGGTATTGAACAAGATGCTAATGACACAGTTAAGAAAATCATTTCTACGACGAGTGGTGCTGTAGGCTATCTTGCTCTATCTTATTTTGATTCTTCCGATGATAGTATCGTTGCCATGAGTTTAGATGGAGTCAAGCCTACGGTAGACAATGTTGTCACTGGTAAATTTCCAGTCTGGGCTTATGAACACATGTACACGAAAGGTCAACCGAAGGGTGTAGCTAAAGCGTTTATCGATTACATGCTCAGCGATGATGTTCAAGGAAGCTTGGTTAAGCAACAAGGCTATATTCCTGTCACGGATATGAAGGTAAAACGTGATGCTTCAGGTAAACAAACGAATATATAAGAGCAACTGAGTAGGAATGATAGACTTTCAACAAACAATGTAAGATAATTTGATTGGGTTTTATTCAAAGATATAATAGTATAGGAAGGTGGTGGGGCATTGGTTATGACATTAAATAAAGGTAGTCTTCTTTCTATGTCGGATAAGCTTGCGAATTCAACAACACAGGATCGTCTACGTAAACGCCGACAGAATATAAGTGTGCTTTTTAGAAGGGACAGTGAATTGCGCGGGAAGTTGGCGATTTATTTTGGCGCCATGCTCATAATTTTGGCAACAGTAAGTCTGACTATATTTTTGATATGGCAAGGACTGCGCTTGTTTTTATTTGATGGTGTGAATCCATTGTCTTTCGTTTTTAGCGGAAACTGGAATCCGGGAGATAGTACGCATCCTACTTACGGAGCATTCCCTATGATTTTTGGTTCATTCGCCATCACCTTTCTATCAGTCATTATTGCTATGCCAATTAGTATCGGCACAGCTTTATTTATGTCAGAGGTTTCCAAAAAATGGGGAAATAAAGCATTAAGACCAGTTATAGAAATTCTAGTCGGTATTCCATCGGTAGTCTATGGTTTGATTGGGCTGACTTTTATTGTTCCTTTTATAGTAGCTCATGGTGGCGGGGTTGGCTATGGACTATTACCAGGTCTGATCGTTGTTGGATTAATGATTATGCCGACCATTACGAGCATTGCAGCAGATGCGCTTCAATCGATACCTCAAGAGCTAAGAAATGCTGCTTATGCGCTTGGGGCCACCAAATGGCAAACGATTTATAAGGTGATCATTCCTGCGGCGTTGCCGTCCTTGCTGACAGCAGTTGTTTTAGGTATGGCACGAGCATTTGGTGAAGCACTTGCTGTGCAAATGGTTATTGGAAATGTTGTGGATATTCCGCATTCTTTAGTTAAACCAGCTGCAACCTTGACAACGATTATCACTTTGAATATCGGACACACGACAAATGGTAGTCCCTATAACCATGCTCTATGGTCATTAGGTCTCATCCTACTTATGATGTCTTATATTTTTATACTCATTACCCGTTATCTTTCACGAAGGAGTAAGGTATTATGAAAAGCCAAGTTTCTAATAGAATTGCCATTGTGCTGATCAGTGCCTGTGCAGGATTAATGGCTTTGATTATGATCGCATTAGTTGGTAATGTATTTTATCAAGGAATAGGTCATGTGACCTGGCATTTTCTAACGACAGTTTCTTCAACCTTTCAAGTGGGGGGAGGAATAAAAGATCAGCTATGGAATTCCTTCTATTTGCTTATCGTCACGATGATTTTTACCATTCCACTAGGCGTTGCCGGAGGTGTCTACCTTTCCGAATATGCCAAGCAGAACCGAGTGACTTCTTTTATTCGTTCTTGTGTTGAAGTGCTTGCCTCTCTTCCGTCAATTATTGTGGGATTATTTGGTTTATTGATTTTGGTCAATACCTTTCATGCGGGATATTCGATTGTTTCTGGTGCCGTAGCTCTTACCATTTTTAACTTACCTGTCATCGTCAGGGTTACAGAAGATTCCATTCGATCAGTGCCTGTTGATCTCAAACAAGCGAGCTTTGGCTTGGGTGTTGGTCATTGGTACACGATCAAGAAAGTGTTATTGCCGGCGGCTTTTCCCGGCATACTGACTGGCTGCATTCTCTCTGCTGGGCGTGTTTTTGGGGAGTCAGCAGTACTTTTGTATACTGCGGGTTTAACGTCGCCAGATCTTGACTTTAAGAACTGGTCACCGTTTGCTTTTGATTCACCGCTTAATCCTTTTCGATCAGCAGAAACGCTATCCGTTCATATTTGGTCTATCAATACGGAAGCCATCGTTAAAGACGCTCCACAGGTCGCGGCGGGTTCTGCAGTAGTCCTTATACTCTTTGTTTTGGTATTTAACCTTTTAGCCCGCGTGCTTGGTGCATGGATTCAAAAAAGAATGGGTGGTAAATCCTAATCCTAAGGGGGAATAGCCATGATGATAGGCGTTCAAGAAAAAACAATCGTTGATTTTCCGCATCGTGATCAGAAAGAAAAAAAGAAGTTTGTGGAGGCCGACAATTTAAGTATATATTATGGAGATTTTCAAGCGGTTAAACAGGTTTCGATGCCGATTGAAAAAAATACCATCACAGCTTTAATTGGCCCATCTGGATGTGGGAAATCTACATTTTTAAGGGCTTTGAATCGCATGAATGATATGATAGACTCTTCACGGACCGAAGGCGCAATCTATTATGATGGCGTTTCTTTACTTGATGAGGCTATTGATGTGTCTGCTTTGAGAAAAGAAGTAGGTATGGTTTTCCAAAGACCTAACCCTTTTCCAAAGTCTATTTATGATAACGTGGTTCATGCTTTGCGCTATCATGGCATCCGTAAAAAAAGTCAGGTCAAGGCTTTGGTCAAAGAAAGCTTGGAACAAGCAGCATTGTGGGATGAAGTCAGTGACCGCTTAGATGTTTCAGCTCTATCACTTTCCGGAGGACAGCAACAGCGTTTATGTATTGCGCGAACGCTTGCTTTGAAACCACGGGTTATTTTATTTGATGAGCCTACATCAGCCCTTGATCCGATTTCGACGGCTAAGATTGAAAACTTGATGCTTGAGCTTAAAAAGAACTATACGTTAATCGTTGTGACACATAATATGCAACAAGCTGCTCGTATAGCGGATAATACCGCTTTTTTCTATCAGGGTGAACTCGTTGAATACAATGCAACACATGAATTTTTTAGCCAACCTAAGGAAAAGCGGACAGCGGAATACATTAACGGACAATTTAGTTGATGAGGAGGGGAAAAGGATGGAGACGCTTGTCGATGTACAAGAGGTTTATAGCATAGAGGGCTTGTCGCTTTGGTATGATAAAACGCAGGCATTAAAAGATATCAATGTCAGCATTTTGGAAAATCGTGTAATGGCTATCATTGGACCTTCGGGCTGTGGGAAATCGACGTTTTTAAAGACGCTTAATCGAATGATTGATATCGAGTCGAAGGTGACGATAAAGGGTCAGATAAGCTACAGAGGTCATGATCTCTATAACGAACGCTATCCTGTTGAGGAACTTCGCCACCGCGTTGGAATGGTGTTTCAAAAAGCCAATCCCTTTCCAAAATCAATTTATAATAATATTGCTTTCGGTCCTCGACTCAGAGGAATTAAAGGTAAGCAATTGCTCAATGAAATTGTAGAAAAAAGTTTAAACCAGGCAGCATTGTGGGATGAAGTAAAGGATAAGCTGAATCAAGACGCTCATAGTCTTTCTGGTGGGCAACAGCAGCGGTTGTGTCTGGCACGTTGCTTAGCTGTTGATCCAGATGTGATTTTAATGGATGAACCAACCTCGGCGCTTGATCCAATTGCTACGGCTAAAATAGAAGAATTAATCTATCAATTACAACAACAGTATTCGATTATCATTGTGACGCATAATATGGAGCAGGCGAAGCGTGTTTCTGATCAAACAGCTTTCTTTTTAAATGGTGAGCTTATTGAGCAGAGGGAAACGAGTGATTTATTTGACAATCCCTTTCATGAAGAGACTGCGGATTATATTTCTGGTAGATTTGGATAACACTAGACAACAAAGTCTGTTAAAATAAAAGTGTAGCTCGTAGTATAGTGGTTTAGGGGAGGGATTCGAGTGGCAAAAAAAATCTTGTTAGTAGATGATGAAGAGTCTATTGTGACTCTTGCGCAGTTTCACTTACAAAAAGAAGGGTACACTGTGATTGCTGCTTCGGACGGTCCCATTGCCCTTCATCTAGCTCAAGAAGAACGCCCCGATTTAATTGTTTTAGATCTCATGCTGCCAGAGATGGATGGATTGGATGTTTGTAAAGCGCTTCGCCAAAGGCAATTAAATATGCCCATCGTGATGTTAACAGCTAAGGATGATGAATTTGATAAAGTGCTCGGCTTAGAGCTAGGGGCAGATGATTATTTAACAAAGCCTTTTAGTCCTAGAGAACTCGTCGCTCGAATTAAGGCAGTATTAAGGCGTTCAACAAACATTGTTGAGCAGACAACGGGGCAGGATGATCAAGATTCACTGATTACGATCGCTGAATTAAAGGTGCTTCCTGATGAATATAAGGCCTATTTTCGCGGTGAAGAGATGATGCTCACACCGAAGGAATTTGAGTTGCTTTTATTTTTATCTCGAAACAAAAAGCGTGTTTTATCAAGAGATCAGTTATTAAGCGCTGTTTGGGATTATGATTTTGCAGGTGATACGCGTATTGTGGATGTCCATATTAGCCATCTTCGAGAAAAGTTAGAGGATAATACGAAAAAGCCCGTTTATATTCAAACAATTCGTGGTTTCGGCTATAAAATGGAGGTTCCTAAGTGAAAACGTCATTTAGACAATGGATCGGACTTCCCATTTTGAGGACAGTCTTTGGCTGTCTACTTTTATTTTGGATATTAGCTGGAGCGCTGTTTGGTCATTGGCTAGGTCTTGCACTCATTGTTTTATTGCTTTTTTTTTGTATGATTTCTATAAGCTATTATTTTGTTCGCACGATGCTCATTGCCAACGATGAGGCGTTGACGACGATCAAACGTTTTACAGAAGGCTCTTTTAATCTGAGCGTTTCTGAGCGTTGGAATTACAGTGGCAATCCTTTGAATGATGAAATCCGTCGGCTTTCGTCATTTTTATTAAATATGAGACGTTCGTTTCAAAACCAGCAGGATCAACTAAGTGCTTTGATTGAAAACATTGGTGGTCCTTTTTTATTTATTGATAATCACGGCAAGATAAGGCTAGCAAATGAACTCTTTCAACAGATTTTTGATAATAAGATCAGCAATTATGAGGCATTGCAGTATGAAGATGTGATTAAAAATAAGGAAATCATTCATACGATTGAGCGTACGTTTCAACTTAAAACAGATGTTCATGCGACATTGGTGGTTTCCGTTGGTATTGAACGTAAGCATTTTGATGTTCATGCGATACCTATTCGCAGAGGGCATGGTCATTCTAAAGGATTAGTTGTCATTTTTCATGATATTACACGTTTGAAAAAACTAGAACAGGTACGCAAAGATTTTGTAGCCAATGTGTCCCATGAGCTGCGTACACCAGTCACCTCTTTAAAGGGCTTTGCTGAGACGCTCTTAGAGGATAGTCAGATTAGCGATGAAGAACGCGAGGCATTTTTAACGATCATTTTAAAAGAAAGCGATCGCTTGCAATTACTCATTCAAGATTTGCTTGAGCTATCAAAGATTGAAGATGAGCACTTTCAATTAAACACAGGGGCTGTTGACGTGGCACAGATTACTCAAGAAACCCTTGAATTATTACAAGAAAGGGCTCATAAAAAGGATATTTCCGTTCAATTCAGTACGCATGGGAACACGATTGCTCTCGGAGATGCCGCACGTGTCAAACAGATGTTTGTTAATATCATCAGCAATGCTATCGCCTATTCTCCGGAAAAAAGTCGTATTTCTGTTGTGGTAGAATCTGTGGGGAACACCGTGGTCTTTAAAACGACAGACACGGGAATCGGTATGGAAAAAGAGGAAATTCCGAGAATTTTTGAAAGATTTTATCGAGTAGATAGAGCGAGAAGTCGAAATTCTGGAGGCACAGGTTTGGGACTTGCCATCGTCAAACATTTAACTGAAGCTCACAACGGTCACATTGAAGTGGAAAGTGAGCCGGGAGTTGGGACAACATTTAGCATTTACTTAAAAGCATTTGCGCTCAAAAAAAAGAATAGCTAATTTTATTGGGCAGTCAGGATAACTGGCTTATTTTTTCTGTGATATGAGCAGCTATAAGTTGAGGTTCTTATTTTCCAATACTCGCATTCGGTAAGCATTCATTGCCATACTACCGAGACTGTCTAAAAAACGGTAATTCACGACAAAGCCAGCAGCAGCTCCAATGCCGGGGAACAATTGCAAGAGCTTAGGTAAATCGATATAATCACGGTATTCTTGTTGAAGGCTTTGCCAGTCCAGTTGATGGATGTATGTGGAAGCAGATGGAAAATCCTTTATTGTGTCATCCCAATGCTTTAGTTTCATAAACGCTTCCTTTCGTCTAAAATCACTAGAAAAAGCAACTTGAAAAATATAGAGAATGTATAGCCTCTCGCGGTAATCCTTAACATCATAGCCGTACAATGAGGCAATATCAAACAATAGCTTCATTTTGATGGCTATCAAGGCTGGAAAGTCAGCAAAGCCTAGCCAAAAACCACCAGCTCCCGTTCCAGCCCCTTCGATAGCTGCAAGGCGTTTATAGATTTTTATTCTAGCTCTTATCTTGTCTTCCCGTTCTGATAATGGTGTATGTGTTAAGGGTGTTCTCTTGGATGTCCATTCGGATCCAAGGATAACCGCTTGAATCATCTTTTTAATGGTTTCCGTTATGATAGTGTGAATCTGTTGGGGGATTTTTTCGTTGATTTTAGTTTGGATATTTTTGGCGACACGCCCAAGAGAATTAGAAGGTTTCAGCATTTTTTTTTGCCAGTGTAAGCACTCTTTTTCCGCATATTCTTTGTAATTCATTGGGTTGCACTCCAATATGTGAGAATTTAAATTTTTATAGATATCTATAGTACATGAAGGTTTCTCAAAGTTCAACGAAGGGAGGAGCAGGTTTATCTCTCGTAATTGTTGAGAATCAAGGGATATTTTGATATGTCAGTGTATAAAAATAGTCAGCCATGCTGTCCTCTCGTGTCATGGTGTTGCAAGAGGATACATAAATTATAAAAAGACTGCTTATAGGAGATCATTGACGAGTATCTTCCATAAATTAGCGCTGTATTTCCGAACAAAATTGATAGAACAACACTGGTTTAAACAATCCTATCACTTAATGAACAGTATGCATAAGAGAAGGCGTTATTATTCCTAGAGTGGTTAATTAATTATGAATTGGCAAGGGAATTGTGGATTATTTTATTGCCATCGTCATCAGCAAGTGATTTTTCAAGCATGATGGGTAAAAGACTGGTACAAACTAGAGAGGGATAGCGTGTTGAAGCAAACTGAGAATGGGCTTTAAAAAAAGCGAAGGCATATCTCTATGATTTTTATATTTTTAGAGCTATAATATTTAAGTTGGTTATTTAGTTTGCATACGAAATATTTTTATGCGAAGGGTTTTCGAGGTGGATAGATGATGGATAGCTATGAAAAGATCAAGAAAGTCACGCATTCTTTTCGGCAGATTAATAATTTATATTTTTCCTTGATACAATCGAATTCAGAAAGCAGTGAGATCACTGTCATGCAGTTTTATGTTTTATCTGCATTGGCCGAACAACCTGATCTTTCGCTCGGGGAGCTTGCCGAAATGCTTTATACGGGGAGCAGTACGATAAGCGGTGTAGTTGACCGGTTGGTGAAGGCTGGTTTGGTCACTCGAGAACGCTCAGCGAATGATCGTCGCATATTATTCACGCGTTTGACACCTTTGGGGAGGGATAAGAAAAAAGAAATGAAGAAGAAGTTTTTAGATCGTTTGTCAGGTATAGCTGATTTACAAGATGAAAAGATAGATCAATTATTGATGATTCATCAAGAAATTCTAGATAGAATATGTTTACAAGGAGATGGAAAGAAAGATGTCTAGTTCTCAAACTGCTTCAGGTTCAGGTGAAAAACACTTTAATCCTGTACCGATTGTAGCAATCATGATTGCAGGCGCATTTGTTGCCGTTCTTAACCAAACGTTAATGAATGTCGCTCTTCCTAAAATCATGACGGATTTGAATATTGACGCGAGTACAGGACAGTGGTTGACCACGGCATTCTTGTTGGTCAATGGTGTGCTTATTCCCGTGACGGCTTTTCTCATGCAACGCTTTACAACGAGGCAGTTATATATTGCTGCAATGCTTTTATTTTCTCTTGGTACCTTAGTTTGTGCACTTGCTCAGGGATTTGACACCTTGATCATTGGTCGTGTCATTCAAGCGGCTGGCGCTGGAATATTGATGCCATTATTGACCAACACCATTCTTACCATTTTTCCTGTTGAAAAACGGGGCTCTGCTATGGGTGTTGTCGGTGTAGCCGTAATTTTTGCGCCAGCAATTGGTCCGACATTGTCTGGATGGATTGTGCAAAATTATGATTGGCGCGTGCTTTTTTGGATCATTCTTCCTATTGGTGTTATTGATGTTATCCTGTCCATTTTTATTCTTAAAAATGTCGGTAAAAGAACGTTTCCTAAGATTGATATTTTAAGCATTATTCTTTCTACCGTTGGTTTTGGCGGCTTGCTCTATGGGTTTAGTACAGCTGGTACACCAGGCAAAGGCTGGGGAAGCGGAGTGGTTGTTGGCTCGCTTATTCTTGGTGGTTTGTTCTTGTTGTTCTTTATTTGGAGACAATTCATTTCTAAGGTACCACTGTTGGAATTCCGTATCTTTAAATACTGGATGTTTTCCCTTGCAACGGTCATTAATATGATTGTGACGATGGCAATGTATGCCGCTATGGTCATCGTGCCTCTTTACCTGCAAGATATTCGTGGATTCACACCGCTTAAATCTGGATTGCTATTATTGCCTGGTGCGATTTTAATGGGGATTATGTCACCAGTCACTGGGTGGATTTTTGATAGAATTGGTCCAAGATGGTTGGCGGTCGTTGGTTTAGGTATTACGGTAGTCACGACCTTTCAATTCAGCCATTTGACTGATCATATGTCGTACACAGTATTGATTGTGCTGTATTCCGCGCGGATGTTCGGTTTGTCTATGCTTCTGATGCCAATCATGACGGCAGGTTTAAATGCTTTGCCGCCAAAATATAATGCACACGGTACAGCGATGGCTAATACAGCTCGAACAATGGCAGGAGCTGTGGGAACGGCAGCTCTTGTCACGGTTATGACGAGTCATACGGTGACACATGCGAAGGATCTGTTGCAAACAAGCGGTATTTCACCAAAAATTCTCGGGATGATAAGTTCCGTTAAAAATACAGCTGATATTCCTAAGGTGTTAGCTCAGCATGGTGTCGATGCCAAAACCATTGGCATGATTGGTCATCTTCAGAGCGAAGCGACTATTAAAGGGATGAATGATGCGTTCATTGTTGCTACAATTTTGGCGGTCATTGCCTTTGTGCTTGCTTTCTTCTTGAAGAAAATCAAGCCAACAACAGAAAAAGAAAAAGCGCCAAAGCAAAAAAGTGAAACAGTCGAAATACCGGCGGAAAATCATTAACAGAACGATTTAAAAGAGCTCGGATTTATTTAATCCAGAGCTCTTTTTTATATGTATCGGTAGATGGGGACAAGCTAGAAATAATGGAGCAAAAGTGATAACAAATACTCATTTCCACCAGACATCAAAAGGTGTCACTGGAAGTTCTCGTTTATGTTGTGTGTTGAAATATATTTTCTCTAGTCTTTCAGCCACTTCATCATCGACATCATAGCCTTCAAGATAATCGTCAATATCATTGTAGTTTAAGCCCAATTCGGTTTCGTCAGCTTGTAGCGGTTTTTCATCTAAGAGGTCAGCGGTTGGTGCCTTGTCATAAAGGCGACTGGGACAGCCTAGTTCTTTTAGTAAAAGCTTGCCTTGACGTTTGCTTAACCCAGTTAAAGGTAGTAGGTCTGCCGCGCCATCACCGAATTTCGTAAAAAAGCCTGTGATCGCTTCAGCAGCATGATCGGTGCCGATAACAAGTAGGTTTTCCTCGCCTGCTAAAGAGTATTGCGCCATCATGCGAAGGCGTGCTTTCGTGTTCCCTTTTTGAAAATCACTTAACGTGACATGAAAAGAGTTCTGATCAAAAGTCTGTTGAAAGGCTGTTGTTGTTTGTTCGATGTTGAATGTGACTAACGTTTTTACTTGGATAAAGTCTAGGACATATCGCTCATCCTCTTGATCCTGTTGTTTGCCGTGGGGTAGCCGCATACCCATGAAGCGATAGCCACCACCGTGCTCCTCATTTAATTCATTTACTGCGATTTGCGCTAGCTTGCCAGCGAGGGTAGAATCCTGACCGAGGCTAATCCCAAGAACAAAGCCCTTGGTACGGGCATGGATCGCATATTCTTTTAAGAAGGTCACTCTCGCACGAATTTCTTGCTTCGGGTCGATTGTTGTTTTTACATGTAAGGCTTCTTTAATTTGTTTTTGCAATGGTCTCATGTTCATATCCCCAATTTTTCAATATATGCCTTTAGTATACATCATGCGCTTTTGTTATTTCATGAGTGGGGGTAACAATTACCTTATAAAGCAACCTTGTATAAATAGATGCGCCACAGGGATTGCTTGTTTTCGAAGGTTCTTTCTAAGGCTAAATGATTGTCAGAGGGGTTGTCAATTTTTACAGCGGAAAAAATATAGTGGCCTCCCATTTTTTTGAAGGCAGCAGTGTTAATGGCTAAATGGTGAATCTGTTTGTGGGAGGTTTTTGTGTACATATAGTGCTTGCCAAGCTCGGCTACGAAAAGGTAGCAGCGGCTACCCCAATGATCATAATAGCGGCGCAGGCTGGGACGTTTTTTTAACTCAGGGGCGATGATTTGTCTAAACTGTTTTTTATAGCTTAGAGGATAGCTGGCAACATAGCCGTCCAATGTGTAAAAATCGTTGTATTGTGCAATGCTGGGATGCAGTCCAATGCTGGCAACGCGATACGTTGATGGATCTTGCCCAATGTAGCGCTGAATTTCATGAAATAGCTCGGTTGAATAAAATTGATTGTAGGTCGGTGCACCAAAAAAGGTGTACTTATTTTCCTCACTATAAGATAAAAGAATTGTCAGCTGTAGCAACAAAAAGACATAGACAAAATGTTTCCCGTTTTTATACGTTTTATAAATAAATGATAAGGCGAGAGCAAAAGCCACATACCATAGAAGGGGTTCTAAAAAATGGATTCTCCCAAAATTAAAGGTGCCGATAAGACGAAAATGGTGTTGGAATTGCCACAGTATCTCTGAATAATAAAAAGCAATGATAGAGCAAAACAAGCCATTGAGCAACATGAGTAGCCACAATAGTGGTGCGGGCTTTAACCTGATGGTTGTGACCATTAGAACATACATAATGATAGGTAGGACGATAAATTCAGTGAGACGCAGTACATGTGTTTGACCAACGGTGAAATAGTAGAGAGCACGTCGCTGAAGGTCTTCTGACGTAAGGTGTCCTCTATCAAAGGCTTCACGATGAGAGATAAAGTGCATCTGTAAAAACATTTCATCAATAATGCGGTAATTGACAATAAGATAAAGGAGTGTCATCACGGTCATGGCGACAAGCCATTTTACGTGGAATCGTTTATTTTTTATGCTGTCAAATACCCACCAGATGCCTAGACAAGCAATAAAAAAAATAAAACTAAGAATAAAGCTTGAATAGAAGGGTAAGAGACCAATGATTAGCCAATGCCATAGCTTTGTTTGGTTATTTTTGATAGTCATAAAGGCATAAAGAGCGAGTGGTAAACCAGCAATTGACAATCCCATGGAGGGCCAATAGGGCAACCAGGCATAGCAAAGAGAGACTCCGATGATAATGGGAAAGAATTGAGAATAGGGTTTAAGTGTATGATGCTTTAGTAAGAAAAACATGCCGAAAAAAGCGACAAAGCGCATGATTGTCTGATTGGTAATATAAGCTGTAAAGGGTGATAAAAAGCTGAACATTAATACATAAATATCAAATTCAGATCCTAAAGAATTTCGAGGTAAGCCGTTCATAATGTTGGGAACAATACTATGTGGATTTCCGAATAACGTATGGGTGTCCGCCATTAATTTATACCAGATAATATTGGAATCAAGATTATCATGAATGCGCACATGGGCATTGCCTCTTAACAAATAATAAGGTGATAAATAAAGACATATAAGGATGAGCGCTCCATAAAAAAGACTCTTTTCATATCGCATGTGAATCTGCTCCTCTGGTTGTATTTCTCCCTATTTTTACCTTGTTCATCTGATAAGATTCTAGATAAGGATGAGAAAAAGTATCATTTTGTTGGTACTACATAAGAATAATATTCAGAATTGGTACGTGTTTAACTTATCGTTTGAAGTAGATCCATTATTGGAGTCTTGGTACGAAAATTCAAGCTGTTTTTGAAATCATATGTATTTACATATCTAAAAAAATAGATATAATGAAAATATGGAGACATTATTGATTTTTAAAGCATTATCTAATGAAACGCGAAATCAAATTCTACTATGGTTAAAAGAACCTGAAAAGCATTTTGGCGCTCAATATCATCTTCCTGTCAATACAGATTTCAAAAAGGGTGTATGTGTAGGAGATATCCAAGAAAAATCTGGGTTGACGCAATCTGTTATTTCTAGTTACTTAAATATAATGAAGAGTGCTGGATTATTGGAGTCAAGACGCGTTGGACAATGGACATACTACAGGAGAAACGAAGATGTGATTCGGCAATTTAAAGAATTTGTTCAGAAAAAATTATAGGAAAGGGGATTCTTTTATCATTTTATATCTATATATTTAGATATGATACTATTTGTTATCATATGGGGAACGATTCACTCCGGAGGGCTTGTTATTAGTCAGACATGGTTAAGTCAAGAGACGGTGGATGCTCCTGATTTTGGTAATAGTCTCTATATGTCTTTTTCAAATTTAGGTATAACAGTGGGGACATCATTAGGTGGATTGTTTATCTCTCACCTTGGCGTCAAACAGCTTATGTTAAGTGGTATGCTTTTTGTGGTTCTTGCCTTTCTTTCCGTTATTCTGAAATTAAAACTATTCGGCTCCGAACAACAAAAGATGAGGAAATGAAACAGGAAGTTGTAAGTGTAAAACAGATAAATATCAATCAACAAAAAAATATTAAAGTTTCTGTGGAGACTAAAAAAATAATTGGATGTACTGATGAAATTTTCTGGTCACAAATTTGCTTATGAACGCATTGAAAGTATGAGGGATGTTTATGTAGATCATAAGTTAGATAGTGATCATAAGTGTGCTTTTAGAGAAATGACTAAATTAATTGGTAGTTAATATCAACAATTAAGCTAGTAGAAAAATTATAATTTGATCCATCATTTACCACTATTTGATGGATGGAGGGGGTGCCTGTTGTTATAACAAGGTTAAATTAAAACTTTGTTCAATTAAATCATACACGTCGGCTGCTGAATCAGTACGTTCTAAAACAATTGAAATCCAATGTTCTTTATTCATATGATATCCAGGTAAAATATTTTTCCTATTCCTTAAAATTCCATTTAATTCAGGAGGACATTTTAAATTGAGTATGTCTATTTCCCCCTCTCCACTTAGCTCTATTTTATTTGGAGGGATATTCATCATTAGACCATACCACTTGCCATTAGACATATGTCTTAAGGCGACATAGTTTGGGAATTTTTTAAATGGGTAATCAAGTATGGTGTCATATGTTTCATTGACATGTTTGAAGATAGTTTCTCTTGTTAACATCTTTGATAGCTTCCTCCGACTATTTAAATAGATTTTCTATATTTGACATTAGAGAAAAGAAGTAGAGTATTTGATTTAAAGCTTGTCATAACCGAGCTGGATTTGGGAATAAATAAGTCTCCTCAAAGTAATATTATTTTAATAATAACGATTTATAAAATCAAATTAAGCCTTTAATAACTAGTTTATTTTTTTCATCGTATATGTATGGTCATGACACTTTTCATCTCATCGAAATACTCTCTTGAGAATAATCAATTAAACATTCACTTAAAACACATGTTCTTGCCCTTTGTGAGTTTTGATGTTGTTCATTTTGGGCACACTGTAATAATCCTTATAAAATCGTTTCAAATAGTGTCCTCTTTAATTAATTTATTAAAGACCTTCAAATCACTTCTTTTGGTGTCATTCGTTGTTCGTAGTTCTAGAGATAATGAGTGTATATGTTAAATATGACATGCAATAATTGACATGCCATATATGACATGTAATAATTGACATGTAATCAACTGTATGATTATATGCAATAAAGACCGCACATGCTACTAACATGTACGGTCATCATAATAGACTGATCCCCAGCAAGAGGGGTTAGGCGCTTAGGTATTTATAATCCCTTATGCCCAGCTAAAGCACAAGAGGGATTATTTTCTTTTGTCGGACATTATATAGGCTACTAACATCCCGAAAGAAATCATTAGGGTAAGAGCCGTAGATATGTCCATTGGCATCACCTCCCTTCCATGGAAAATTCTCAATGGAAGGTTTATAGTGTGCCTAATCCCTCATGTGAAGCCAATCTATTATTATCTCTATTATAACAGGGTTTTTATACTATCTTTAAAAGAACTTTCGACTCACGTAACATCCCGTTATCACTTGTTGCGTCAAAGAAAAAATGAGCGTAAATAAAGCTCTCGATCTTGGTCGAGAGCGTGTTCTTTTTTAAGGGTTGGCGCATAGGGTCAAGTCGCACACTCATTAGGGGTGTGGCACCATCTAGAAAGATGGCTGGCTATGCGGGTTGTCCTACTACATCAAATTGTTTAAGTATCGTCTTTTTGTCGTATATGTGGATCGGACCTGGGTCAGCGGGGGTATTAAAAGGATTTCTCACGAGTAAAACAATGTAGTCTCCAGGTTTGCATATTTGCCCTTTGATAGTGAGATTATTCCGCTCCTTGCTGCTTGCACCTTGCCGAGTTAAGGAGTCCAAACTTAAGAATTTACGAACTTCCTTAGCATTATCTCCGTTCCATTCAATGGCTTCAAACTTTTCTCCTTTAAAGGCTTTTGCCATTTCCTCATCCAAACCCTCGAGCTTAATCGCTAAGTATAAAACCATTATAACAGCTCCTTTTGGTCAGTAATTCAGTTTATAAACCTGTTATAATGGTTTTATAAAATTAATTCAAGCGTTTGAAAAAAGTTTTTTTATAAAAAATGACCTAATGTTGTTGTCTTTTATGTGTTTTGATGGTGATCAGTGATGGAAAATCTTTTTTAGTTGTTGTATGATGATCGACATCATATATGAATAAAAGCGATTACCACCGATGGGGATGCTCCTAAAAATTAAACGTTAAATTTTGATTGATCAAAAATAAACAAGGGGATTGGACGTTTGTGAATGAAGCCCTTTATTTTTATCATAGGCATCGCATATATCATGTATTTTTCATGTATTGGTTAATTTTTTTCCTTATATATGAGGCCATGATTCGTTCTGAATTTTTCCATCATTCTGCTGGTCCGATGAAAAATAATGGTGGTTATAATAAAACTAGGGGAAGTAGATAACATTTTTCAATTCCTATTAGCTACTGGTAAAGCCAAATCCAGAGGTATTTCTTAAAGTAGTAAAGATTATAATTATTTTTTGAAATAATGATATAGGTATAGAGTAGTAGAAGTAAGGCTGTGAGGATTTGCGTTTAAACTAAAGGTCATTTTAAGTGAATAAATCACTCGTCAAAAACGCCGCAAACCTCTTTTGGTTTTACAGCGTTTTTATAGTTATTAAACTTTTAAGAATTGGCTTCTGTATGAGAGCGTTTATTTCCTTGATATATGAAATAAAGGGCAATAATCATAAATAATAGTGCCAGCATACGCTTCCAGTCTAAAGATATAACCAAACTATCGAACCAACCGAAATTATCAATAATCATACCAACCGCAAGCTGTCCAATGATGCCGGCAATATTGGTTGCGACGACTCCAATTCTTGGAACAGCTATAACAGAGAGGAGTAAGTATGCAGTGCCTAAAAACGCTGCACTTAATTGCCATTTAGGTGCAGTAAGTATCCCGAGTACAGTGCCATGACCGAAAAAAAAAATAATAATGGTAAGAAACATTAAACCAGTTAAAAAGGTTAAAAAGGTCGTTTCAATTGTTCCGGCTTTGCGGCTGAATGTTCCATTGATGGATGATTGTGCGCTCAAGGCGATACCACCTAATAAGGTAGATAAAATCAGTAATATATTCATGTTTAGACCCCCTAATTAATTAATATAAGAGCAATGATCATTGAAATAACCGCAAATACTTTCTCTTTATTAATTTTGGTTTGCTTCATACCGAGCCAGCCATAATGTTCTATAACCATACTCATAATCAGTTGACCAATAATGACTGAAACCATCGTTATACCAACACCGACAAAAGGAACACTAATAACGATAGCTGTTAAATACATCACCCCTAAGACCCCTCCAAGGAGGGACCATTTAGGTGCCTTGACCGTATAGGAAAGCTTGCCTTTCCCAAAGAATAACCATAATAATCCCATTATGATAGAACCCATAAAGAAGTTATAAAAACTTGCTTCTAGCTGTCCTATTGTCTTCCCAAGCTGACCATATATGGCGCCTTCAAAGCTAAGGGCTGACCCCGCTAATACTGCTAAAATATAGGCTAAGTAACGCATGAAATAATATCCTCCTTCATCCTTATATTCGGAAATCTAGAATAGTCAATTTGAGGGCGTGTAAAAAAACAAAAACCTACAATCAGCTTAGATTTCCGTTTTAAAATAGTCAGCTAACCGAGAAAGGTTTTCTTCGTTTCGTCTATAATAAGTCCATTGACCATAACGAACAGATTCCAGAAGTCCTGCGTTCTGCATCATATTGAGGTATTGGGAAACCGTAGATTGAGAAGCTTTAGTCTTTTCCTGAATATCTCCTACGCACACTCCTCCCTTGATACTTACTTCCTTTGGTAGATGAGCGCCTTGTTTAGGGAAGTGCTTCTCTGGTTTCTTCAACCATTTTAAAATGTTCAGTCGTGTTTCATTCGATAGCGCTTTAAATACATCAATCGGTTCCATGTTTCCCATTATATCGAGATTTTCAGATATGTCAATGTTAATTATAAAGTTCACAAGCTCTCTTAAAACAAGATTGCAAACATAAATTTACAAATTGTTAATTGTTACTTTCTCATCCATAAAATGACGTTGTGTTTGTTTTTTTTTATGTTAAACTGATCTTTAATTATGAAGTGACTTAAAACTCAAAAATTTTACAATTGATTTCTCAAATGCTTGTCATTAAAGTTATACACTTCACAGAGGGAGACAACAATGTCACAACGCATGAACGCAGATACGACTGTTACAGAAGAATTAACATCGCAACATCGCTTGCACTGGGGATCCGTGATGATGATTTGGGCTGGATCCATTATTGCCGTACCATCCATTTTAGTTGGTCAACAACTTGTTAGCATGTTAAACCTATTGCTTGCGTTATTGGCAGGCTTGTTAGGTTATGGCTTAGTTGCGCTTATCGCTACCTTGCAAGGTGCTCAAGCTGCTGATTTGGGGAGACCGACCGTTGTCAATGCTCAACCTTCATTTGGTAAAGGTGGCGCTAATTATATGTTTAGCTTCATTGTCGCCATTGCTTTGATTGGTTGGTTTGGTATTCAAGCAGGTGTCGCTGGTACATCTTTTCAAAGCTTGCTCGCCTTAGTGGGTATTCATTTAAAGCTTTGGTTGGCAACTGTGATTATCTCGCTTGCTATGCTTTTGTCAGCTATTTATGGGTTTCAAGCAATGAAAAAACTCAATATTATCGCCACGCCACTGCTTATCATTGTGCTTGGTTATGCCACTTTTTCAGCACTTCATCATGTCAATTTAACAGGCTTGTGGGCTTACCATCCAAAGGGGCATCTTGATTTTGCCAGTGGTGTTTCCATAGTTTTTGGTTCCCTGATTGTTGGTGGTGTCATTGCGGGGGATTTTACACGTTATAATAGGCGTCGCCTTGACGTTGTTAAGTCAAGCTTTATTGGCATTGTGCCATTTGGCGTGATACTTGTTGCAGTAGGGTCTTTCTTAACAATTACTGCTCCTAGTGGCAGCGCAGATATTATTGCAATTCTTGTTGCACATATTCCCATTCCGGCTGTGGCACTTATTACGCTTATCTTAGCAACTTGGACGACAAATGTGTCAAACGCTTATTCAGCAGGCATTGCTTTAGTGAATGGCTTGCGATTGAGCGGCACTAAGCGCCCTCTTGTAACGGCCATTGCTGGCATATTAGGTACCATTTTAGCAGTTGTTGGGATTTTAAATTACTTTGCTACGTTTTTATCACTTCTCACTGCTCTCATTACACCGATGGCTGGTGTTATGATTGCGGACTATTGGTTACTCAATAAAGGTCGATCTCACGGCTATATGGAGCAAGTAGCAAGTAAGTGGGTGGGGATGACTGCTTGGTTAATTGGCTCAATTCCAGGTATTTTGGCTCTTTTTCCAAAACTATTACCAGCAGTGATTACTAGCTCGTCAGTAGTTATGAGCTTACTTGGTGTTGTGGGATTATTTATAGCGATGATCGTTTATCTTGCACTAAGAGGGGGAAAAAATTATGCCACAAACTATTGATATTGCTTATCTAGATAATTGGGTAGTGGGTGCGACCTTATTAGGAACTGGTGGTGGTGGGAACCCGAAAGTGGGCTATCTGATGTCCAAACAAGCTATTGAACACTATGGACCTGTAGAATTGCTATCTATTGATGAGGTGCCAGAATCAGCAGTGGCTGGTTCAATATCCATGATGGGCGCACCAAGTGTCTCCATGGAAAAAATACCAAATGGTCAAGAGTTTCAGACCGTTATTGATACTTATCAACGCTATGAAAACACCAAGTTAGATGTGATATATCCGATTGAAGCCGGTGGTATGAATTCGCTTATTCCACTTGTTGCTGCTGCGACCCTGCGGTTGCCCATGTTAGACGGGGATGCGATGGGACGTGCTTTTCCTCAACTAGACATGGTGACGCCAACCTTACATGATGTCGCGTATTCACCAGTTGTCTTGACGCATGAAAAGCTCGATCCAGTAATTATTACCGCTAAAAAACCACGTGATTTAGAAACTTATGCGCGACATTTGACCTTATCTTTTGGTGGTTCTGCTATCATGGCTGAATTATTTCTACCAAAAGCGACTGTTGAAAAGTTTTTGATTCGCAATGTCGTAACCAAATCACATGATATTGGTGCTATTTTACGTCGTAGCGAGACACCAATCGCTGATTTACAAGCACGACACGGTGCACATCATCTCTTTGATGGTAAAATTATTGACTTGCAACGTTTTTACGAAGGCGGTTTTAATAAAGGAACGGTTTTTGTGCAATCATTTGACGGGAAAGATATGTATCAAATTGATTTGCAAAACGAAAATCTTATTGCACGCCAGGATGATGAAGTCTTAGCTGTTGTACCAGATTTGATTGCGATGTTAGATTACCAAACGAAACGACCGCTGACGACAGAAACGTTGAAATTCGGCCAACGTATTACAGTCATTGCCTTACCGGCAGATGAACAATGGCGTACGAAAGCCGGCATTGAATTAGTGGGACCACAAGCTTTTGGTTATGATTTTTCCTATACACCTGTGGAACTATTGGCACAACAACGCCAAGAGAAGAATGGAGGACGCCCATGACAACAACGTATCGAATCGGCATTGACGTAGGTGGCACAAATACGGATGCTGCCCTATTAGATCAACATGATGCGGTGCTAGCGAAGACAAAAACATTTACGACGCCAGATATTTTAAGTGGTATTCAAACTGCCCTTGAAACCGTATTAGCGGATAGTCAAGTGAATCCGAGTCAAATCACCCATGCCATGCTTGGGACAACCCAAGCAACGAATGCTATTGTTGAAAGAAAATTTTTAGACAAAGTCGTTACCCTACGGCTAGCCGGTCCTACAACACAAGCTATTACACCACTAACCAATTGGCCCAAAGATTTGGTGGATGTGATTAATGATGGTACCTATTTATTAGCCGGTGGTCTAGAATATGATGGTAGTGAAATTGAAAGCATTGATTTAACACAAGTAGATGACATATTATTGCATCATAAATCAGCACAGCATTTTGCTATTTCTGGAGTTTTTTCGCCAGTCAATCGCGTACAAGAACAACGTGTTCGCGACCATATTCTAGCTAAGCGTCATCATGCGCATGTCACTATTTCTAGTGAAATTGGTTCTTTGTCGTTACTTGAACGTGAGAATGCGACTATTTTAAATGTTGCTTTGCAATCCGTTATGAAAAATGTCATCAATGGGTTTATTCGAGCTCTGAAACAACTTGGCGTTACTAATGCACATGTCTACTTAAGTCAGAATGATGGCACGTTGATGACAACCGACTATGCGCAAAAATTTCCAGTACTAACCATTGCTAGTGGGCCAACAAATTCAATTCGTGGTGGTGTCTATCTGACACAACAGATCGAAGCGATTATCTTAGATATCGGTGGTACGACGAGTGATCTTGGTATGGTGCAAAATGGTCTGCCAAGAGAAACAAGTAATGAAAGTACAATCGGTGGGGTAGCAACGAATTTTCGTATGCCAGACATTGTCTCAGTGGCGATTGGTGGAGGGACCATTGTTCGTGAGGTAGAGGGTGAAATTAAGCTAGGACCTGATTCTGTCGGTCATGAATTAGGCAAACGTGCCAGAGTTTTTGGTGGTGATACGCTCACCTTATCTGATATTGCCATTCGCTTAGGTTTGGTCAATTTTGGAGATGTTTCATTGGTCGCTCATATTGACGAAGATTTTGCCCAGCGTGCTTTTGCCAAGGTTCGCCAGACCATTACGGACGCGATTGATTTGGTTCGGGTGAATAATGAGCCTGTGAGTCTGATTTTAGTTGGCGGCGGTTCAGTTGTGGTCCCGCGTGATTATGACAATGTCACTGACATTTTAGAACCTGATAACTATGATGTTGCCAATGCGATTGGGGCAAGTATTGCCAAGGTTTCTGGTACGCAAGAAGTGTTGGTATCTTTTGCTAAGGTGCCACGAAATGAGGCGATTGAACAAGCTCGTCTTGTTGCTAGTCAACAGGCCATTGCTGCTGGTGGGGATGAAAATACCCTGGAAGTGATAGAAATAGAAGAATTTCCAATTGCCTATCATCCTGACAAAGCGGTTAATCTGCGTGTCAAGGTCGTTGGTGATTTGGCAAGATAAGCTTCAATAATCGACTTCGGTCGATTTTTTTTTTGTATTAATACTATTTTTGAGTTGATGAATAGCCTCTGTCAAACTTTCAATTTTTTTTTGAAATGAATGAGAAGATATGCTGTTAAAACAATAGGAAAACTATAATTGCTGATTATTGATAACCATTGAGGGAGTTGTTTGTTCATAGAATCCAATCTTTTTAGATTTTGTTTTTTTAAAATAAAGAGAAAATAAAAGAATAAAAATAAACTAACTGTGAAAAAGAATTTAAAATTCTAAAAAAGAGATTATATAATGGGTTTAAAAGGAAAATATATTTTCCCTTTTTGTGAACTATAGTTGATTTTTGATATTTTCATATCTCTATAATTTATACAGACAAATTATTGAATTATAGTTTTTATTATGGAAAAATTAGTCAAAAAACCTTGGTATAAACGTCTGTTGGGCATGCTTTAACATATTAAATAGCCGGAGAGGTATTGGTATGGGGGAATTGAAATGGAATGAAAATGAGTGTTTAAATAGCAAATTGTTTCAGGACTATGCACAAAAAAATCATCGTTTATTGGAACAACCAATTATGAAACTGTATTTAAGTGATCCTAAAAGGTATAAGTTATTAGCCAATAGTTTGTGTTTTTCTACAGAGGAAAACAAACAAATATTAGACGAGGACTTTAAACAATTTTATTATCAAATAAAATTAGTAAAATATATTTCTAATCTGATTTACTATCATACAATCGATCTTGAAAAGAAATATAAGCGCTTTTATCAGAGAAATTCTTTAGTCTTGGATCAACCTTTGTCGCTGCATGAATCATTAACGACCTTGCTAGATGTGTCTCCATCTTCTCAATCCGAACTCATTGATTTAATTGAATTTAATTATAATATTTTTCAACATGTTGAGAATCCAAATTTATTTAAAGCATTAAAAAAAAAATTATCAGCTAAGCAATTAAAAATATTGGAATTAGTCTATATTAAAGGAAATATTACCTTCATCGTCAGTTAATGCTGTGCCAAACGAAAGAGGTTCTCCGGAAATGCTATCAACAGATGCATAAACATAAGCATTTAGATTGTTGTTTAATACTAATTGCAGAAAAACAACACCATTTGGGAAATTTTCGTCTGCTGGGAAACGGAGTCCCTCGACTTGTTGATTGCTAATTGTTGCACCAGCTATTACGGATGAAACATGCTTATTTGCCACAAATAAGTCGACAAATTGTGTGGCTTGCTTTTCGTTTAGCAGCTGATATTCATGGGCGTGTTCATTGATAAAATCGACAAGTTGATCATATAACTGAAAATGAAATGAAAGAATTTATTGAAGGATTTGGTGTGAATTTAGGTATCGGTTAAGAAGTCGCACTAATTAGGATAAATGATCAACGTCTTCTAAGTTATTGAATTTTTGTTTTTGCGTGCTGCTTACGGCTTTCTTGAGAGTAGATCGACGCATACATGAGTACAGCTCCAATAGATAGAATAATAAATACAAACAAAGCCATGGAGAGAGGCGTTAATAGAGCACCTAAGGCGATACTCAAGCGTGCTAATAATTCCGATAGATTATAACCAAGACTATTGATACTAGAATAGGTCCCTCTTTTTTTCTCAGGAGTTAATGTATATTTTTGTTCATCAAAGATAGGAGAATATATTATTTCTCCGACGGTGGCAACAATCATGAAAATAATTAAAAGTGTGACATGGTTTAAGTAAATGATATTGGCATAGCCGATAACATATAAGAGTAATCCTAAAGCGAGTAACCGTTTATCGCCTAGAAATGATAAATATTTAACAATGATAAATGTACAGGTTACGACGACAAGGGTGTTCACAATCATTAAAATTGAGAACATTTTGATGCCATTAATGTGGAATGACAAGAGCTTTATGCTATCAAATGTTTCTTCCAACCTCACCGAAACATAGGAAGAGGTTGAGAGTTCGGCCATCATGATAAAACTGAAGGCAAGCGTTAAAACTAGGTATCTTTTATCGCTTAGAACGGAACCATAACTCTGAAATATAGCTTTAAAAGAATGGTTCCTTTTAGTATCTAGCGATGGTTGGTTATCTGGCTTTATCCATTTCCATAGCGAGAGAAAAACTAAAAAGAAAATTAGAGCAGCGGATAAAAGTAAGAGCGATTTATTCGATGTATAGAGAATGCCACCTAAGAAGGCACCAAACGCTACGGCTACATTCGTTAACCAATAATCAATTTTATAAATATAATTTTCAACTTCTGGAGTGATCGCATCCATAATGAGTGTATCCATCGTAGGGTAGTGTAACCCCCAGGTTATACTGAAAATGGCATAACCGATGCAAAATAATAAAATGTGAAGTGTCCCATTCATTAATGCAAAGGCTATAAATAATAAAGAAAGAGCCATCACAAGCTGGTAGACTAACACCATCTTTTTTTTCGGTAAACTTTCTATTAAATAGCCTCCTAATAAGGTGATTGGTAAGTTCAAGATCACTTAATGCAAGGGTATGATTCCGTGGTGTTAGAGAGTGACATCGAACTAGGCGGAACAGATCAAAAATTTAATTTGTTAATGGGACGACAGCTACAAGAGGCTTATGAAAAGGAAAAGCAAGTCGTCATCATGCTCCCTTTACTTGAAGGGTTGGATGGTGTGAAAAAAATGTCGAAATCACTTCATAATTACATCGGCATTAACGAACACCCCAATGACATCTTTGGAAAAACGATGTCTATCCCTGATGAATTAATGTTCAAATACTTTCAGTTAGCCACGTCTCTCCCTATCGATGACATTGTAAAAATGGAAGACAAGGTACAAAAAGGGGAAGCACACCCCAAGGCTATCAAATCAACATTAGCGAAGACGTTTGTCAGGATGTATCATGGGGAAGAAGAGGCGACTAAAGCTGAAAGCCATTTTGAAATGGTTTTTAAAAAAGGAAACCTCCCCGATGAGATTCCAGAGAAAACGTTGTCTAACACTCAAGGTGACAGATGGATTGTAGATCTATTGGTCGATGTCGGTTTATTTAATACGAAAAACGAGGCACGCCGCATGATTAAAAATGGGGGCGTCAAAATCAATCAAGAAAAGATAACAGATAGTGATGAGCATATCACAATAGAAAACGATATGATCATCCAAGTAGGAAAAAGAAAATTTGTCAAAATAAAAACAAGATAATCATCGTTTTTTTAAAGGGACGGTATTAGAAACGGAAATCACTGAAGTAAACTCTTATGGTCAGAAGAAACCTGTCAATCGAGCGAACTTTGTTGGTTAGGAGTCAAACCTTAATGAGTCATTGGGGAAATATGAGATATTAATGAACCAATAGTGATACATCTAATGAGGAGGAAATTTATGGAACTGGGAATTTTTTTTGGAGGACAATCAACGGAACGAGATGTTTCATTTATGACTTGTCATAATATCTATAAGGTTTTAAAAGATATAAGTGATATTGAACTTGCACTTTTCGAGTTGGATCAAGAAGGAAGAATATGGCTAATTGAAAAGGAATTTTTTGAACATAAAAACATAAGGTCTTCCCAAGTAACTAAGTTTCATAAAGATCCTGAAAATAGTTATTCCACTATTGACATTTTCTTTTCTTTAATTCATGGAAATTTAGGGGAAGATGGTGGGTTACAGGGATTTTTCCGGACATTAAATAAACCTTTTGTAGGATGTTCCACTTTATCTTCAGCAGTTTGTATGGATAAAGACTTTACCAAACGATTATTATCTTTTGCGGAAATAAACGTTGCCGATTGGTTAGTAATAGAAAATAAAGAAGACTATTCATTTGAACAAGCGGTATCCAAAATTAATCTACCTTTTTATATAAAACCAGCAAATCTCGGTTCATCAGTTGGTATTTCTAGGGTAACTACAAAAGAAGACTATTTAAGTTTTTTAGATGTTGCATTCAAGTATGACAAAAAAGTGCTTCTAGAGCAAGAAATAATTGGAATTGAGGTTGAGTGTGGCGTCATTGGAAATGAAGAATTAATTGTCAGTGAAGTTGGTAGCATAGAAACAGGAGAAAACGAATTTTACGATTATACAAAAAAATATACGGATGAACATGGAGCAACGCTTAGCATTCCGGCTACAATACAACCGTCTTTAAAAAAAGAAGTACAGCGCATATCAAAAATAGTATACAAAACTCTAGAGTGTCAAGGTCTAGCTCGAATTGATTTTTTTATAGATAATAATAAAAACATTATTGTCAGTGAAGTGAATACTGTACCAGGTTTTACCAGCTCAAGTATGTTTCCTCTACTGTTTAATGAAATAGGGATGAGTTATGAAGAATTACTTTTGAAGTTGATTGGTTACGGTTTTGCAGCTTATGAAAAACAAAATGCTATTAATTATGATTATTAACAATTTTAGCTTTAGAGTATATACCTTATTTCCCGGGTTAGCGGAATTGGGGCACGCACCTAGAATACAGCTAGGTTAAACTCCGGTCTTTTGGAGGTTTAAGTCCTTCACCTGACATTTTAATTTCTTTAAGGAATGTCACCTAATCCAAGTAAACTGATAAGAAAAATGGATAAAATGACCATGAAGCTTATGTTTTTATTCAATTTCACTCCCTTTATCCCCTTTATAACAGGTATTTGGCGAAGGTGTTTTGTTAGCTATATGCATAGTGTTGGTGGTATGATTAACGGTGAATTTTCCTTAATACCAATCATATCTTGCGGAAGGTGTAAGAGGGGAATAGACATTGCTTTAGTGGAAATTGGTTCTTTAAAGAAGAGCCAATGATCAATAAAGCTAACATTTTATGAGGGGTGAAGAAGAATGACCAATTATTTAGCACCATTTAAATTGGGTAACGGTGTCGAACTGCGCAATCGTTATGTGATGGCACCGATGACCACACATTCTGCTAATCCAGATGATACCGCATCAGATGAGGAATTAGCGTATTATGCAGAGCGTTCATATGGGGTAGGGTTAACGATCACGGCGTGCACCTATGTCATCGCAAATGGGAAGGGATTCCCAGGTGAATTTGCGGGACATACAGATGCCTATATTGACAGCTTGCGTAATGTAGCCCAAGCAATGCACAAGGGTGGTGCCAAAGCTATTCTTCAGATTTTTCATGGGGGACGGCAATCGCCACCCGAACTTGTACCAAATGGTGACGTTGTGAGTGCAAGTGATATAACCATTGATGGTAAAGATCAGGCACGCGCATTAACGTTAGAGGAGATTCAAGAGGTTATAAAGGCATTTGGGGAAACAACGCGTCGTGCTATTGAAGCGGGTTTTGATGGTGTTGAAATACACGGTGCCAACACGTATTTATTACAACAATTTTTCTCTGGATTTACGAATAAGCGTACAGATGCATACGGTGGTACGCTTGAAAAGCGTATGAGATTCCCATTAGAAGTCATTGCAGAGGTGAATCGTGTGAAACAAAGCTATGCAGATGATTCATTTATCGTTGGTTATCGGTTCAGTCCAGAGGAGTCAGAAGCGGATGGTATCACATTTGATGATACAGTACAGCTTGTAGATCGTTTAGCGAACGAGTCGCTTGACTATTTGCATGTTTCACTCATGGATTTCCGTTCAGTACCGCAACGTTATACAGGTGAGCAAGAAAATCGCATTAAAATTTTACACCGTGTTATTAATGGGCGTGTACCACTTATTGGTATTGGTGCTATTTATTCAAAAGAAGATGCAGTGGCTGCCAGTGAAACAGGAGCAGATTTACTTGCCTTGGGTCGAGAATTATTGATTGAACCGCATTGGGTTGAAAAAGTTGCAGCGGGGGAAGAAGTCATTACAGAAATGGATATGACACGTGACAACGTTATTCCTAAAGAGATGATGCGTAGGGCGAAATTAAATCCTGGTTGGATACCTGGGGTTAACTAATATCAAGGAATTTTATAGGAAGAACACATAGGTGGTATGCTAAGCAAGGTTCAATTTTGAAAAACAATATATAACATGGCATACACAATCATCTTAAACACATGATTGAGCGGCTGATAGTGCACCTCTTGACTGAATGTTTTATTCAGCTGAGAGGTGATTTTTATTGTCTAAGGGTAGTCGATCATGTTGTCATGTTCATATCTTGCTCGTAACGCTCACCCCATATTCGGTGGATCAAAAGTAGTATATAATGAATGATACATAACAGAACATTTGAATGTGGTGGGATACCATGGATGTAAAAAAGGGGGAGAAAATTGAGACTTTATGGTGCCTTAATTAGCTTGAGCCTTATATGGGGAATGTCTTTTTTATTCATTAAAATACTCGATTCACATATAGGTCCTTCGGATATTGTTTTTTTGCGTTGTTTATTTGGCGCGTTACCTCTGTATATTTTAATAGTATGGAAGACACAGAAAGAAACATGGCGTGGAGTGCCATGGGGAAAGATTGGTATTGTGGGATTAATGAATGCAGCGATACCGTGGACATTAATCGCACTTAGTGAAACAGTGATTAAAAGTAGTACAGCATCCACTCTCAATGCAACAACACCTATATGGGCAAGCTTGATAGGTTTTTGTTTTTTTTCTGTCCGCTTGTCAATAAGGCAATGGGTAGGTATTTTAATTGGGTTTATCGGAATTTTAATTTTATTAGGCTTTGATATTAGTGACTTTTTAGGGGATAATTTTATAGGTACGGGTACGATGATCGTCGCTACCCTGTGTTATGGGTTTTCCTCACAATTTATCAAGCGTTTTTTAGGAGGAGTCTCAGTTCTTGTTGTCGCGGGGGGAACGCTGACAGTAGGTATGGTAGTGAACGGTTGTTTATCCATTATTTTAAATGGGTTTCCAACGGAAGCATTTCAATCCTGGGAATCAATAGTCTCTTTAATTGGGCTCGGAGTGTTTGGATCTGGTATTGCCTATGTATTATCCTACTATATGATTAAGGAAGGGAGCGCTGAATTTTCAACCTTTGCCACCTATTTGGCGCCTGTGACAGCCGTGTTGTGGGGATGGCTTCTTCTAGATGAACCACTCTCAACCCATTTGATTATTGGTTTGTTAATCATTTTTGGAGGCGTTTATCTATCGGGGAAGCAGGCAAAACGAAAGACAACACATGCTTTGAAAATGTAAAAAATATTCGGTAAGCATCTCTAATACCATGGTATTAGAGATGCTTTTTCTGATCTAAGAGGATTTTGAAGAAGTTGAGGGTGATTGCGGTACAGGTAGTAAGTTATGACTGGTTAGGACTTCTTTTGTCATGAACAAATATTTAGGCTGCGGCCTGTTTTTTCTTCGAGGGTTCATAGGTGTTCTAGACAGTAAATAGATGGGGAATTGAACAAATTGTTTGAATCTAAGATAATGTCGATTTAAAATCGGATGAATCTCAAATCCCAACCGCTCACTACCTCTATAGAGCATACTGATACCGATAATCGCTTTTATTTTTTGTGATTTTTTATGTGAAGACACAAAATTTGCAAGCTTAGGCAACGCATTTTTAATATTGTTATAGAGATATATGCCTTTCTTCAGGTCGCTTTCAAGATTATATAAGTCCTTTAATAGGTGGACATTATGCAGATGAATCCTCAGCAGTACATCATTCTTTTGGATAAGTGTCCCATCTTTTAAGCGAATTGGTTGTCCTTTATATTTCGTTAGACGGACTCGGAATATCCCTTTATTATGAGAGCTCTTTTCAATGTACCTGAGCCGAGTAAAACGATAATAAAAAGGATCAAGTAATTTCCATATGAAAAGGAAATAAGAACGCATTCTTGACATGATAAAAGAACCTTCCTCCCTTTACATTCTACTTTGCTACATGAATCTAATGCAAGTAGCGAAAGTCAAAGTTGTAGAAAAATTTATAGCCTCATTATAGCATGCCGGACAGATTTTTAGCGAAAAAAATATTTTTGATAAAAAGCGCTATAAACATTTAAAGTGAACATGTTGAGATGTTTTAATGCTCTATAGGGTTAATGGTGATTCTCTAGAGTATTACAGGAGGTCGATGGACATTAGTTTTTTTGTCACTAGTGCTGTTATTATGGAGATTCACCTCATAATCTTTAGACCGAAAAAACGCCATCATACAAAATGGTCACCAGAAAAAAGCGTTGGAAATGAACGCCCATAAACGAGACTGCTGCATGGATTACCGAGCGATTATACCGTTCGGTTATCTGTATTAAAATGTCCAGGCAATAGCATATACATGCTATGAGGGTGATGGTGATGAGGATGCGCAAATGGTCGGCATCGAAAAAAATGAAACTTCGACATATGAGAGTGTCAAGGAGAGTGAGCTCCTATCGCATCTTTATGATAGCATTAGTCCTATTTTGTGTTATGACGGTATTTGGTGCCATTATTTTGAGTGAAGCCATTAAGCCAACGCTTATGGAGCTTGCTCTAACAGAAGCTGAGCAAGCGGTTATCTATGCTGTAAACTATGGATTAAGCGATCGGACACTGAAAGAGATGCGTCATGACGTCGATTTTAGTAAGGAAAATATTCTTGTTAATGAAAATCGATTTATGCATAAAACCTTTGATAAGGATAGCGAGCCGCAATTGATCACGTTTAATGGACTGGCGATTCAACAGTTCATTGCCCATCGGACGGGGAAAATTCAACATTTTTTGCGCTTGATTGAAAATGGTAAACTATCGATTAATCATGATGGGGATTCCATTATAAAATTCAATAAAAAGCCTGTGGGAATCTCTACACAGGTGCCAATTGGTAGTGTCACGGGTGTCACGCTTCTCAATAATCTTGGTCCGAATATTCCTATTCATTTTGAGGTCATGAATAATGTAGAAACGAAATTACAACAGAAAATTGATCGGGTCGGTATTAATTCTTCTCATATTCAATTGAGTGTTCAAGTACGGGTAAAAATAAAAGTTGTCATGCCTTTTATGACAAAAGCGACATGGATTGATCATCCTTTCCCTATCGTCGAGGAAACCGTAAAAGGTAAAATTCCAAAAAAATTATCGAAATAAGTAAAAGAATGCGGATAGCCATTTTTTCTAATGGTGAGATTCTCTTAGCTTGGCATATTAATCTTAAAATCATTAGGCTGTCACCCATATAGATGAAACGCTTGAAAAAAGGATGTATAAACGGTGGCAGCAGTTCTTCTAAAATGTTTCCCGGGAAATAGTGTGGGGAGAATGCTTCAAAATTTTTTTCATGAAATTGTACTAAATACTTGAAAGTCAAAGAAGGTCAAAGTATAATATGAAGTGTAAAGAATAATGTCTTTGACTTTAACACTCTTCCAAACATATGAATGGCTATTTATATTAGGATAGAGTATTATTTTTCTCATAAAGGTCAAAGATAGTCAAAGTCAAAAATTTATCGGAATGACTGGTACGCAATCTTTCTAATAAATAAGGAGGAATGACAAGATGCGTTGTGATCATTGTAAACAAAATTCGGCAAGTATTGAGTGGACCATTCAAGTGAATGGACAAAGGCAACATCTTCATCTTTGTGAGGCATGCTATCGTGAAATAAAAAATCAAATACAACACCCTCATTCCGCTGCTTCTTTTCCATTGGATGATTTCTTTAAAGAATGGATGCAACCTTCTATGGGTGCAACGGCACAGCAGGCTCAGTCTCATGTGCAAACGCAAGCTGGACGAGGTGGCAGAGGTGGATTACTCGATGAATTAGGTAAAAATGTCACCGATGTGGCACGATCGGGATTAATTGATCCTGTCATCGGACGTGATAAGGAAGTGGAACGTGTGATCGAAATCCTCAATCGTCGCAATAAAAATAATCCCGTTTTAATCGGTGAGCCCGGTGTAGGGAAAACAGCTATTGCAGAGGGACTGGCCCTTAAAATTAGTGAAGGGACAGTGCCTAATAAGCTTAAAAATAAAGAAATTTATTTACTGGATGTGTCCTCTCTTGTCGCTGGGACGGGCATCCGTGGTCAATTTGAAGAACGTATGAAACAGCTTGTTGAGGAACTACAGCAAAGAACAAATGTAATTGTCTTTATTGATGAAATCCATCAAATTGTTGGCGCAGGTTCTGCTGAAGGATCTTCCGATGCGGGAAATATTTTAAAACCAGCATTGGCTCGTGGCGACATTCAATTAATCGGTGCAACAACATTGAATGAGTATCGAAAAATTGAGAAAGACACAGCACTTGAAAGGCGCTTTCAACCTGTCATGGTAAAAGAACCTACTTTGGAAGAATCTGAAGAGATTTTGAAGGGTCTTCGAGCCAATTATGAAAAATATCATCATGTGCACTATACGGATGAAGCGTTACGGGCATGTGTGCTCTTGTCCAATCGCTACATTCAAGATCGTTTCTTGCCTGATAAAGCCATTGATTTAATGGATGAAGTGGGTTCTAAAGTGAACTTACTTCACTCAGATAATGATGGTGCGTCTCTTCAAGCAAGGCTTGACTCCATTATTGCTGAAAAAGAATTAGTGACCGATAGAGAAGATTATGAACGAGCTGCAGTCTTGCGTGATCAAGAAATGAAGCTACGAGAACACTTGCAACAAGTGGCAAGTGATGAAGATAAACAATCCGTTGTTGATGTTGACATGATTGAAAAGATGGTTGAAGCCAAAACAGGTATTCCAGTCAGCAAATTACAAAAAGATGAACAAAGTAAGATGAAGCATTTGGCAGAGAACTTAAGTGAAAAAATCATTGGTCAAGAGGAAGCGGTGCAAAAAGTATCTAAAGCGATTCGCCGCAACCGTGTAGGGTTTAGAAGAAAGAATCGTCCGATTGGCTCTTTTCTATTCGTTGGACCAACAGGTGTAGGAAAAACGGAGCTTTCGAAAACTCTTGCAGCAGAAATGTTTGGGGATAGAGAAGCTATGATCCGTATGGATATGAGTGAGTATATGGAGAAGCACTCGGTTTCTAAGTTAATTGGCTCACCGCCTGGATATGTAGGACACGAGGAGGCCGGACAATTAACAGAACAAGTGCGTCGCAAGCCTTACAGCATCATTTTGTTAGATGAAATTGAAAAGGCTCATCCTGATGTTCAGCATATGTTCTTGCAAATTCTTGAAGATGGGCGATTGACAGATAGCCAAGGACGCACTGTTAGTTTTCAGGACACGGTCATTATCATGACGTCTAACGCAGGATCGACGACTAAAAAAATCACCGTAGGATTTGGAGAGGATCAAGACGAACAGCCGACTATTGTTCAAGGCTTACAGGATTATTTCCGCCCAGAATTCCTCAATCGTTTTGATGCTATCGTATCCTTCCAAGCGCTTACTAAAGATGATCTTATTGGTATTGTTGATCTCATGCTCAATGACGTGCGAGAAAGCATGAATGAACAGGGAATGACTATTGAAGTCACTGATCGAGCCAAAGAGAAATTAGTGGAGATGGGTTATGTTCCCGCCTTCGGTGCTCGCCCACTTCGCAGAGTGATTGAAGAGCATGTTGAGGATGCTATTGCCGATCTTATGCTTGATAGAGAGGGTATAAAGCATGTCCGTGTTGATGTGAAAAATGATGCGTTAGCTTTACGCGCTGATGTCTAAATTTTATTTTGTGACTGAACTGAGGGTACCTTAAAGTCTTATCTTTGAGGATATCCTCTTTTTTAATTAACGCAATCCCATCAAGCTGGAGCAGGGTGGTGGCTTCTATCATCAGAAATCACCGTGTCGATTTTATCATTATCTTCAATCATGCTGGTGGATTGATCCACTTTATTTGATCCGGTTAGTATGCCAAGACCATTATTGTATTTATTGTGGGTGCGCCAGTCTCTTTGATTATTTTCGCCAATGGATAGAGTGGCATTTTGGTGAAGGCTATTGGTATTGATGTTATCTAATTTCAGTGTTGTCGTATGAGCGGTGGTGTCTTTTTTAGTTGGAATGACATCTTGATTTTCATTTGTGTCAGTGATGACGGTGTCTACCACATCATTATCTACCACGATATTAAGCGAGTGGGATAGTATGCTTGATCGTATCATACCGAAGCCATTATTTATTTTTATATAGGATCGCCAATGATGGGACTGATTATTTCCGATAAATATTCCTGAATTCATTTGCACGCTATTGACATTGAGCGTCGCATACTCTATCTCTAGATCAAGGTCATCATCGCTTATTTTCAAGGTGACTTCTCCCTTCGAGGTTTCTAAGCTATCAGGATTTCTATAGGCTATGATGGGATCAGGCACAATGAGTCTGTCTACATTGCCTTTTCATAGCATGACAAGTAAGCACGACAGGCGCCGAATCATTTCAAGAATAGTGTGCGGTAAGGGAGGGAGAGGGGTTTAACGGTATCTAACAATGGTATAGCTGAAAATCATTTGATACCTGATAATTATAAATGTGAAACTTTTACAATTGAAATTGCTTTTTTCTCTCTCAATGCCTGTTATAATGAAAAAGCAAATGTATAAAGGAGCTGTTCCTATGTCTCAAGAAAACGAACGGTTTGATGTCACGATTATAGGTGGAGGTCCAACAGGGCTGTTCACTGCTTTTTATAGTGGGTTGCGTCAAATGAAAACAAAAATCATTGAAAGTATGCCGCAATTAGGTGGTCAGCTGGCGGCGTTATATCCAGAAAAAATCATTTATGATGTTGCTGGTTTTCCAGAAATAAAAGCGCAGGAATTGGTTGATCAGCTAGTGAAACAAACCGAGCGCTTTGAACCAACCATTGTCCTTGGTCAATCTGTTGAAAAGCTTATGCGCAATGAGGATGGTACGCTCACGCTTACATCTGATAATGGCGACGTGCATCATACCAGGACGGTCATTATCACAGCGGGTGTGGGAGCCTTCCAACCAAGGAGATTGGATATTGATCAAGCAGATGAGCATGAAGGAAAAAACCTTCATTATTTTATTACGGATTTAAATCGATTTGCCGGACGTAAGGTGTTGATTTCTGGCGGCGGAGATTCAGCTGTCGACTGGTCTAATATGCTGGAGCCTATTACTGAGAAGGTCATATTAGTTCACCGTCGTGATAAATTCAGAGCGCATGAACGCAGTATAGAACAGTTGATGAACTCCAGTGTTGATATCAAAACGCCTTATGCTGTTAGTGAATTTTATAAGAATGAAGCTGGTATTTTTGAGGTCATTCTCAAGGATCTAGAAAGGGATGTGATGATCAGCGTACCAGTGGATGATATCATCGTTAGCCATGGGTTTATTTCAGCGCTTGGTGCTATCAAAGAATGGGGATTAGCAATTGAGAAAAACTCCATTGTTGTTAATACTAAGATGGAGACAACTATTGAAGGAGTTTATGCTGCTGGTGATGTCACAACCTATCCAGGGAAAGTGAATCTCATTGCGACTGGCTTCGGCGAAGGTCCGGTCGCCGTTAATAATGCAAAATCTTATATGGATCCAAAAGCAAGAACACAGCCCAAGCACAGTACAGCGATGTTTGATAATAATTAATCAATAAAAATAAAGAGGTTAGGATTAACCTAGTCATTGAAAAGAGTGGTACTTGCCAAGACAATTTGGTAGGTATCACTCTTTTTTTCGACGCACAGGATGCGCTAGCTTCGGCATTGGCACATGGATGTGACGTACTTAGCCGAAGTTCTCTCAATGAATAGGTTTCCCAAGTGGATTTTGGAGAGTATGCTGTTCCCAAGGGAGTTTGGCGTCTTTCACCTTCTTGCTTGAATGTTGTGGATGTCTGCTCCAGAACATTCGCTTTCCGCGGAAAGCAAAGTAGGTTGCTGAAGTGGATTTATGAGCATTATTTAAGGAATGTCTTTGGAAAGCGAGCGTTCTAAAACATTCATCCATAGTAGGCATTCATCCTTAGCTATGCCCCCAATCTTTTTATAGTATGGAAAAGTAAAATCATATATGTTATTGAAAATCCCTTGGATTATCTTTGTTAAATGCCAAAACTCGAGAGTCTATTATAGAAATCACGAAGAAATTGATGAAGCAGGGCTTCAGATGGTGCCAAGGATCGATGCCGTGGTGTTATTACGCCGACACTTCGATAGATTTCCGGATCGTTAATTTTTATCTTAACTAATTCCGGTGAGAGCTCTGTGAGAGCTTGTTCCGGGAGGAGGGCAATGCCAAACCCAGCAATGACTAAAGACTTGATTGTGTCGGTATCTTCGCCTTCAAAAGCGAAAAACGGTGTGATTCCTGCTTGTGCACAGGCTTTTTGAACAATGGCGTGAAGGGGGAGCCCCGGACGATAGGATATCCAGGTTTCATTGCGTAATTGATCCAATCGGATTTGTCGTTGATGAGCCAGTTCATGATCAGCGGGGAGAACAGCCAGGAGTTGCTCGCGGTAAAAGATATCACCTTCAACCGTTGAATGTTTTGTAGGAACTGGAGCGGTAAAAGCAATTTCTAAACTGCCTTTTTCAATCAAATCGATCAAATAGTTTAGAGATCCTTGATGAAGCTGAAATGTGATATTTGGATGCTCTTCTCTAAATTTAGCCAGGATCAATGAGAGGGTTTGGACGGATAAGCTGGCGACAAAGCCTAGGCGAATGGCACCTTGCTCGGGATTTAAATGCTCTTGAATTTTTTGCTTGGCGTGTTCAATCTCTGCCACAGCTCGTTCAGCATGAGTTAAAAATAATCGCCCAATGTTGGTAAGTTTAATGGTTCTTCCTTCGCGATTAAAAAGCGCGACGCCAAGCTCTGCTTCCAATAAGCCAATTTGACGGCTGATGGCAGATTGAGCGATGTGTAATTGCGTTGCGGCCTCTGTCACATGCTCGGTCTTCGCCACTGCGATAAAATATAAAATTTGCCTCATTTCCATAAGCAAACTCCTTTAAAAATAATTGTTCTTAATTTGAGATTATTAATATATTAATTATATATTGTTTAGAATGATTAGTGGAGATATAATTTATAATAAGACTCTATTATTGATAACATCGAAAAATATGCTGGGAGGTAAGGGAAATGCAACAATCAGGCTTATACCACCCATCTTTTGAACATGATGCCTGTGGCATTGGATTTATTGCTAACATAAAGGGAGTTCCCTCTCATGACATTATAAATGATTCTATTGAAATGTTGCATCGACTGGATCACCGTGCGGGTTACACGGGTGATACAAGTGATGGAGCAGGCATTCTTGTGCAAATTCCACATGCTTATTTTAAACATATCGTACCATTTCAACTACCTAAAAAAGGTGATTACGGGGTAGGTATGTTTTTTTTACCCCAAGAATCGTTTCTTCGCAATAAGGTTGAACAGCTTATTAAGCGGTTGGTTGTTTCTTCGACTTTAAAATGGTTAGGATGGCGAGAAGTTCCCGTTAATCCAACATTTCTTGGAGCTCAGGCAAGGAGAACAGAACCGATCGTTAGACAATTTTTTGTTGCTAAACAAGAGAAGATGGACGCACTCACCTTTGATCGACATCTCTTTGTGTTAAGAAAATCCATCGAAAAACAAACACAGGGTATCTCTGGTGTCTATGCTGTTAGTTTGTCTTCACAAACGATGGTTTACAAGGGTTTATTAAAACCCAAGGCACTTCCTGCTTATTATGAGGATTTAGCTGATGAAGCCTTTGCTTCCGCCTTTGGTTTGGTGCATGCACGATATAGCACCAACACAGCCCCTACTTGGGAGCGAGCTCATCCTTACCGCTATCTCATTCATAATGGTGAGATCAACACTTTGCGGGGCAATATCAATGCGATGAAAGCCAGAGAAGGGAAGATGGCATCAGGGGTATTTGATGTTCCATTTCATACGTTGTTGCCGATCATTGATGAACATGGAAGTGACTCGATGGCGTTGGACAACACTTTAGAATTTTTAACACTGAGTGGGCGTTCATTAGCCAATGCGGCAACCATGCTTGTCCCAGATCCATGGGAAAAGCAACAGCATGTCGATGAATCCATTCGCAACTACTATAAATATTACAGTCAATTTATGGAGCCTTGGGATGGTCCGATGGCTCTGACATTTACAGATGGTCGAGAGATCGGCGCACTGCTAGACCGCAATGGACTAAGACCGGGACGCTATATCTTGACTGATGAGGATAAGCTTGTCTTTTCATCAGAATTTGGTGTCATTGATGTCCCTGATGAAGCGATCAAAGTGAAGAAAAATTTAAGCCCAGGCGAGGTGCTGTGGATCAATCTTGAAGAAGGGCGAATCGTACCAAGCGATGAGTTAAAGCGGCAGCTTGCGACTGAACATCCTTATGGGAGTTGGCTTGCGAAAAAACGCATCACTTTAAACGGTGTTGAAGCTCATGTGGAGGAAATCTATACAAAACTCTTGTTCGGTGCTGAGCAAAGAAAACAATTGCAAAAATTGTTTGGCTATACTCATGAAGAATTAACAAAGATGTTTTTACCCATGGTGACAGAAGGTCAGGACCCCACAGGATCGATGGGGATGGATACCCCCTTGGCGGTGCTCTCAGACCAACCACAGCTTTTATATAACTATTTTAAACAGCTCTTTGCTCAGGTCACGAATCCGGCGATTGACGCTATTCGTGAAGAGTCTGTTACGTCAACGTTAACGTGGTTAGGGGCAGAAGGGAATATTCTTGATTTAAATTCTGAAGGTACAGGACAAATTCAGCTCTTTTCGCCCATTGTGAACACACAGGACCTGCAAAAATTGATAGCAAATAATAGCTATAAAACCTTTTTTGCAAAAGCTGTGTTCAAGGCTAATGGTGAGGAAGGAATGCTTGAAGAAGGATTGGCAACCTTATTTGATGCTATCGATCAAGCTATAAAAAATGGTGCAGAATATATTGTCATTTCTGATACAGAGGTCGACGAAACTGTGGCGCCGATCCCAGCTTTACTCGTTGTTTCAGGCTTGCATCATCACCTCATCCGCAACAAAACTCGAAGTAGCATGAGCATTATTGTAGATAGTGGCGAAGCACGAGATATCCATCATATGGCAGCTTTAATAGGCTTTGGTGCAGATGTCATTCATCCTAAGTTGGGCATTGAAACAATCAAGGGACTCATAGAAGAAGACTATCTTCAGGGTTGGGGAACGCATGAAGCGATTGAAACCTATATAAGTACGCTGACAAACGGAATAGTCAAGGTTATGTCTAAGCTAGGGATATCCACTGTCCAGAGCTATCGCGGTGCGCAGATGTTTGAGGCGCTTGGCATTTCAGATGATGTCATTGAACGCTATTTTCCTGGAACTGCCTCTCAAATTGGAGGCATTGGTCTCGATATTTTGGCTCAAGAAACATTAATGCGTCATGCGAAAGCCTTCAAGGATTTTGACAAGACATTGGATGCTGGCAGTCAGTTTCAATATCGTCATGGCGGAGAGTATCATAAAATCAATGCCAAAACCGTCTATTCCTTGCAACAATCTGCAAGACAAAATGATTATACGCTCTATAAAACCTATTCGGAGCTTGCCAATCGTGAGGCACTTACGTCAATACGTGACCTTTTGCAATTTAAGAAGACGAGATCGGCGGTTCCGTTGGAAGAGGTGGAGTCTGTAGCCTCTATTAGTCGTCGTTTTAAAACAGGAGCGATGTCATTCGGTTCCATCAGTCAAGAAGCGCATGAAACTTTGGCAATTGCCATGAATAGAATGGGTGGTAAAAGCAATAGTGGCGAAGGCGGAGAAGACCCTAAGCGTTATACGTTAGATAGTAATGGTGATAGCCGTCAAAGTGCAATCAAACAGGTGGCTTCAGGACGGTTTGGTGTGACAAGCTATTATTTAGCTCATGCTGATGAAATTCAAATTAAGCTAGCTCAAGGTGCTAAGCCAGGCGAGGGCGGGCATCTTCCAGGTAAGAAGGTGTATCCTTGGATAGCTGAAGCAAGAGGCTCTACTCCAGGGGTTGGCTTAATTTCACCACCTCCCCATCACGATATTTACTCCATTGAGGATCTTGCACAATTGATTTATGATCTCAAGCACGCAAATCCAAACGCGCGCATCAATGTGAAACTTGTTTCCAAGGCGGGTGTAGGAACAATTGCTGCGGGGGTTGCTAAAGGTCTTGCAGATGTCATTTTAATCAGCGGTGCTGATGGTGGAACAGGGGCATCGCCAAAATCAAGCATTCAGCATGCAGGACTCCCTTGGGAATTGGGTCTGGTCGAAGCGCATCAAACCTTATTGTTGAACGGGCTGCGTGATCGTGTCGTGCTTGAAACAGATGGAAAATTGATGACAGGTCGCGATGTGGTTATGGCGGCTTTGATGGGAGCGGAAGAGTATGGATTCTCAACGGCACCCCTTGTGGTTTTAGGTTGCGTGATGATGCGGGTGTGTCAATCAAACACATGCCCAGTGGGTATAGCAACACAAGATCCTGAGCTACGGAAACGCTTTGTTGGGGAGCCTGAACATGTGGTTAATTTCATGCAATTTGTTGCTCAGGAAACCCGTGAAATCATGGCTGAGCTTGGCTTTAGATCGATTGATGAGATGATTGGTCGCACGGATGTATTGATGATTCACGATCAAGCAAAAACACATTGGAAAGCCAAATATCTTGATTTTTCTAAGTTACTCACTGTTGTTGAGCCTACAAAATCTTGCGGGAGCTATAAGCAGCGTGAGCAGGATCATAAATTACATGAATCAATGGATAGGAGACGATTGTTACAGGATTGTCAGCTAGCTTTAGAGAATGGGAAACGCGTGTCATGTTCTTATTCAATTTCCAATACGGATCGGGCGGTCGCTGCTACATTGGGACATGAAATTTCTAAAAGATACGGTGCGGAAGGGTTACCAGAGGATACGATTCAGCTTCAATTTCGTGGCTCTGCTGGTCAAAGCTTTGGCGCCTTTGCACCAAAGGGCATGACATTGGCTTTAGAAGGGGATGCCAACGATTATGTCGGTAAAGGATTATCCGGAGGGAAAATCATTGTTAAAAGTACTGTTAATCCTTCGATCCACAAAGAAAGTAGCTTAATAGGTAATGTCGCATTTTACGGTGCAAGTTCTGGTGAAGCTTACATTAATGGACATGCCGGTGAACGCTTTGCTGTTCGAAATAGCGGTGTGGATGCCGTGATCGAAGGCATTGGCAATCACGGGTGCGAATATATGACAGGCGGGCATGTTGTTATTCTAGGGTCTATTGGCACAAATTTTGGTGCTGGTATGTCGGGTGGTGTGGCATATGTGCTTTCAGATGAGACAGATGATCGATTTAAGGTAAAGTGCAATTTAGAATTGATTTTGGTTGAGACATTAGACGATAAAAAAGAAATAATTAGAGTAAAAGAGATGATTCAGCGACATGTGCTTTACACAAATAGCTTGATAGGCTCCGAAGTCTTGGATAACTGGGAGAAATCTGTTTGTCAAATTAGAAAAGTCATTCCAAGTGATTATAAGCACATGCTTCAATCTATTGAGGAAGCCAAAGCTACTGGGTTGTGTGATCAGGCAGCGATTTTAGCAGCCTTTGAAAAAAAGAACGCATCCAAGCCTGTTGCGGTTGATGAAACGTTGGAGCCAGTATAAGGAAGGAGGGAGAGACATCGATGGGGAAATTGACAGGATTTTTAGACTACGACAGAAAAAAGTCGAAAGAACGCAGTCCACGTGATCGTCTCCACGATTGGAAGGAATATCAGCTAGAGTGGTCAGAGGGAATAGTGAAAGAGCAAGGTGCGCGTTGTATGGATTGCTCAACACCCTACTGCCATATAGGCGTTGAATTTAACCAATCATCATTTGGGTGTCCCCTTCACAATTTAATTCCTGAATGGAATGACCTCGTTTACCGAGGTCAATGGAAGGATGCACTTGATCGTCTTCTCAAAACCAATAATTTTCCGGAATGGACAGGAAGGGTTTGTCCTGCTCCATGTGAAGGATCTTGTACAGTGGCTCTCAATGGATCTGCTGTAGCTATTAAAAATATTGAAAAAAGCATCATAGATAAGGGCTTTGAAGAGGGATGGATTGTTCCCCAGCCTCCTGAAAAACGCACGGGCATGCAAGTTGCGGTGATCGGTTCGGGACCAGCCGGCTTAGCAGCAGCTGATCAGTTAAATAAAGCAGGTCACTGGGTAACAATCTTTGAACGTGATGATCGTGCGGGTGGATTATTGATGTACGGTATTCCTAATATGAAGCTTGAAAAAGCGTCGGTTGATCGTCGCATAAGCTTGCTTAGACAAGAAGGTGTTGCCTTTCAAGTGAACACTGAGGTAGGAAAAGATGTGACTATGAACCAGCTTCAGGAAAAATATGATGCCGTGCTTGTCTGCACGGGTGCAACAAAGCAAAGAGACATTGCCATTGATGGGAGAGGGGCAAAAGGCATCCATTTTGCTATGGATTATTTAACCGCAAGCACTAAACAGTTTCTTGATCCATCTGTTGAGATGCTGAAGGGGATGTCTGCCAAGGACAAACATGTTATTGTCATTGGTGGTGGTGATACAGGGGCTGACTGCGTGGCTACTGCCTTGCGTCAGGGCTGTAAGAGCATTGTTCAACTTGGGAAGCACGCTAAGCTGCCAACCAAAAGATTGGGTAATAATCCTTGGCCGGAGCAACCTCAGGTTTTTGAATTAAGCTATGCTTATAAAGAAGCTAAGACTGAATTCGCTGTTGATCCTAGGCAATATACCATTTTAACGCAAAGATTTATCATGGATGAGCAGGATCAGCTAGTCTCTTTGAAAACAGTAGAGGTGGAAGAAGTGATAGATGAGGAGGACAATGTGGTCACCCGTGAAATTCCAGGAACCGAAAAAATATGGCTTGTTGACATGGTATTAGTTGCTATTGGGTTTGAAGGATCTGATAGGGGGTGGCTGAACCATATGGGCTTAAATTATACGTATCGGGGAACGGTTAAAGCAAAGTATGGTCAGTACACAACGAATCTTGATGGAGTGTTTGCTGCAGGTGATGTCCGTCGTGGTCAAAGTTTAATCGTGTGGGCTATTAATGAAGGAAGAGAGGTCGCCAGAGAGTGTGACCGCTATCTCATGGGAACAACCATCCTTCCATAGTTTTTCATAATGAGGGAGTCCAATGTTTATCGATGGACTCTCTTTTTATGACTAATTTTATTTGAAATTAAAATCACTCTAGTGGAGCAATGTCTGTGTGTGTTTCTATGAGCAATGGCATGTGTGTTCTTTGGAGGTTTTTAAGGCCTATAGTGACGACTGAATGAGAAGGCTACAATGTCCAAGACCTCCTCCAAAGCCACTCAAAATCATTGTGTCGCCGGTTTTAAGCTTGTCGGCTTTAAACGTTTTGTGTAAAGCAAAAGGTAAAGAAAGCTCGACAAAAACTTTGAACGGACAAATACAAGAGAGCGATTTCGAAGACTGTGGTTAACAGTGTATGTATGCGTCATGTTGAAATCTTTTTACGTTTACATCATGGGTGTAATGCTTTATAGTTAAATATAAGAATAACAGTGTTTTTATTGTTAGTTCATTAAGAATTTGACAATGAATCAACTTTTGAAGCGATGCAATCTTTTTTATATGGTTGCGTATAAGTGACTAGAAAAGAGAAGGGAGCAAGAGTTCATGTCAAAGATCCCAAAATGGTTAGGAAAATCATTTGTCGCGTTTGTGACGCTGGTAACCTTGGGGACTGTTGTTCCTTCAATTAACTATCATATAGAGCAAAGGTCGTCCTCGAAAGAAAACCTTAACGGAGCAAGCGTAGCTACTCAGCGTTCCGAGCCTGTTGTCGGTGCTCCACCTGTTGATTATGTTGAAGAGGCGACGGAAAAGGACTGGTTTGATGTTGCACAAAATTATGATGACGTCGCTGATTTGCTCCCTCATTTCCAAGCATATGCTTTGAAAGAAGCCAAGGCTCAAGGATTTTCAAAATTTGGCGATAATATTGCCAAACAAGTTGGGGACACATATACGGAGGACATCCTTCCAAAATTTGCGGATGCTGTTGCTGATCTAGGAAAGGGTACTGATGCAGATACTTTGAAAAACATCGTGATCAGTCATAATCCTGCTGGAGGGACTGGAGAGCGGATATTAAATCTGTATGATGGACGCAACGGTAGGGAGCTGTTAAAGCTTCATGTCCGTCGAGATCATCCGCCTTTAGATGGCTATTGGTTCAATTTTCATTATCATACCTATGAAGATCATCACCAGGTGCACCACGAGTTAGGAAAGGTGTACTGGGATAAAAATACTCCGCCACAGTGGCAGGCTTAAAAGAAAACGCCTAGTGCGTTTTCTTTTTCAGTTTGTCAAAGACAGAATCATTCTTAATCATAAATTAATAATAAAGATGTTGTTTTTACGAATTATCTGTGATAGTTTATAGAAGTTTCAACGTGATTATGCTCGGCGACGACGTGGTGAAATAAGAATGATAATGAGTCATTGTTGGCTTGAACAGCGATTGAGGATGATCAGGATGGGCATCGTTGTCTGTGCGTTAAAGCCACCGGTTTCTTTCTTATTGTATCGACGAATAGGGGTCGTGGCTAAACATGGAACTATTCGTTTAGAGTCTATGTATTGTATAGGCTTTTTACTTTTTTTTAAAACTATAAAACTATAGAAAGGTTTTTTTAGTTGAGCAGTAAGAAAGCAGCAAAGAAAGAAGGCACAGAATGAGATTAAGAGATTGGGATTTAAATTTAAAAATTCGGCTTTTTGGAGAGGGTATGATAAATTTATTATTTTGGATGTTTTACCCTTTTATGACGATTTATTTTTCTAATGCCTTTGGCAAGGGAACTGCGGGTGCGCTTCTCATAGTCACACAGATTATCAGCGTTGCAATAGGCTTAGTGGGTGGTTATTGTGCAGATCACTTTGGTCGAAAGAGAATGATGGTGATCTCCAGCGTTGGTGAGGCGATCAGCTTTGTCATCTTTGCTTTAGCGAATTCACCTTGGCTTACGTCGCCCGTCTTGACTTTGGTTGGTTTTACATTATTAGGTTTATTTAGTCAGCAGCTTTACTGGCCAGCGAGCAATGCGATGGTGGCGGATGTTGTTCCAGAAAAGCATCGCAGTTCAGTGTTCGCTACGTTTTATACATCCTTTAATATTTCTGTTGTTGTTGGACCATTGCTTGGGGGAATCTTTTTCTTCGATTATCGCTTCCCATTTTTGTTAGTTTGCTTCGTTGTTAGCGTGCTGTTGGTTATTATCTTCCAAAAATACATACGTGAGACAGCTCCTGTAGTACAGAAGAGGGAGGTTAAGGAAGATAAATGGTATCGATATGTGACGGAACAACTGCATGACTATCGGATCATGACGAAGGATAAAATTTTCCTCATGTTCATATTGGCAGGCGTCCTTGTGGCACAAACCTTTACGCAATTGGAACTTGCCATGGCCGTTTATACGACGGAAGAGGTGCCTGTTCAGCATGTATTATCATTGGGGCATTTGCACTTTGATATCGGTGGAAGGGAAGTTTTCAGTTGGATTGTTGCTGAAAATGGGCTGCTTGTTGTCTTATTTACGGTTCTTATGACCAACTGGATGACCCGATATAAGGAAAAATCAGTTTTTATGGGTTCGGCGTTTCTCTATGGAATTTCCGTGATCGTATTTGGACTAACGACCAATATTTGGGTTCTTTTTATGTCCATTATCCTATTTACTGTTGCAGAGTTGATGGTTGTTGGTATTCAAGATTCCTTTGTTTCTAAGCTAGCACCAGAGCATATGCGTGGACAATATTTTGCCGCATCCAGTTTGCGTTTTTCATTAGGAAGAACCCTTGCACCGATAGCTATTCCGTTAACGGTGTGGGTGGGTTATTCGTGGACTTTTATTATTTTAGGCGGAGTAGCTTTCGTTGGCATGGGGCTTTACAACCTAATGTTTAAGCTGCTTGGGAAAAAAGAGCAATCTCACTTAAAAATGGCCAAATTATAGAAAGTAAAGGTTTGGATTGTGACTCTAACTTTTTGGACGGAGGAAAGCAAGACATTCACTCTAAAAATAAAAAACCGTCTCAGATCAGTCCCAATAAGGACTTTTCGAGGCGGTTGTTGTACGTCAAGCCTATTGATTTATGCTTTATAAAGCTGTTGAAGCTGTTCAAGGACCTTTTGATCGGCGAGGGAAGTTGTATCGCCGAGTTCCTTGCCTTCGGCGATATTGAGAAGCAGTCTGCGGATGATTTTTCCACTGCGTGTTTTTGGTAGATTATTTATAAAATAAATTTCTTCAGGACGCGCCATTTTTCCGATTTCATAGATAACCTTTGTCTTGATTTCCTGTATTAGGGCTTCTGATTCCTCGACGCCATCTTTCAAGGTGACAAAAGCGGAGATGGCCTGACCTTTGAGCTCATCTTCACGTCCGATGACAGCGGCTTCAGCAACGGAAGGAATGCTAACAATGGCGCTTTCGATTTCCATTGTTCCTATGCGGTGACCTGAGACATTGATGACATCATCGAGACGTCCAAGCACCCATATATAACCGTCTTCATCTTTGTGTGCACCATCTCCGGGGAGATACCATTCAGGAAATTTGCCAAAATAGGTATTTCGAAAGCGCTCATCATCTCCCCAAATGGTGCGCAGCATTGAGGGCCAAGGATGTTTAATGACGAGTGTGCCACCGCTATTGTAGTCCACAGAATGACCCTCATCATCAACCACGTCAGCTATGATGCCTGGTAAGGGGAGTGTGGCTGAGCCTGGTTTTGTTGTCGTTAACCCAGGGAGCGGAGCTATCATGGCACAACCGGTTTCTGTTTGCCACCACGTATCAACAATTGGAAGCTTCTCTTTTCCTACATGCTTATGGAACCACATCCACGCTTCTGGATTAATTGGCTCCCCGACTGTGGCGAGCAACCGCAAACTGCTGAGATCATGTTTTTCTACATAGTGTGTTCCCCACTTCATAAAGGTACGAATGGAGGTAGGAGCAGTATAGAAGGTTGTAACACCGTATTTTTCAATAATATCCCAAAAACGATCGCGTTCGGGATAATCAGGAGCGCCCTCATAGATGACCACAGTAGCTCCGGCAGAGAGTGGACCATAAACGATATAGGTATGTCCAGTAACCCAACCGATATCAGCACTACAAAAAAAGACATCGCTATCTTTAAGGTCAAAAGTGCTACGCAAAGAGTGATTAACTCCAACCATATAACCACCAGTCGTGTGAACGATGCCTTTGGGCTTTCCCGTAGTTCCTGAAGTATAGAGAAGATAAAGGATGTCTTCAGCATCCATTTCTTCAGCAGGATAAGGTGCAGAGGACGTTTTGGTCATTTCATCCTGCCAATAGAGGTCACGATCATCAGTCATGCTATAATTGGCGTTTTTTCCAACCACATTGACTACTAAGACATGCTTAATGGCAGTGCCTTTAACGGCTTCATCAGCAAATTTCTTCAAAGGCACTTGTTTACCACGGCGCCAGCTTGCATCAGCAGTAACAAGGAGCTTGGCATCGGCATCTTCAATGCGATCTTGTAGTGAATTGGCTGAAAAACCGGCGAAAACAACCGTGTGTATAGCACCTATTTTAGCACAGGCAAGCAATGTGATCGGTAGCTCAGGAACCATGGGGAGATAGATGGCCACACGATCTCCTTTTTCAATGCCTAAGTTGTGAAGCATGTGGGCGGCACGATCCACTTCGCGACCTAGCATATCGTAGGTATAAACCTTGCGATCTCCTTTTTCTCCTTCCCAGATAATCGCTGCTTTATTTTTTCTATGGTTTTCACGATGGCGATCGACACAGTTATAAGCAGCATTTAGTTTACCGCCTAAAAACCATTGTGCATGTGGTGGATTCCATTCAAGAATCTTATCAAAAGGCTTGAACCATGTTAATTCTTCGGCTTGCTTAGCCCAATAGGCTTCAGGAGATTTTGTCGCTTGCTCATAGACACTGGGGTCATTGAAATTAGCCTGTGCGGTGAATTGAGGGTCGGGCTGAAACGTTCTGATCTCTTTTAAAAATGTATCAATATTTTTAGACTGGTTTATCATAGATGGTCCTCCTCTTCTGCGAATAAATAAAATGCTTTTTGTAAAATTAACTAGTATCATAATCATATTACTAAGAATGACACGATATAGTAAATTCAGTATAATCATATTATAAGCGCTTACAATATATGTTTCAATTCATGTGAATACTTAGTGTAAGATTGAACTTCTTGACAATAAGTCTACTTTTTTGTTAACGTTTATAAAATACAGAAAATTTAATATAAATAATGGAGGAGGCTTGATTATAGAAAGCGTTTACAATATAATGACATGTAGGAGGGGCAACAAGTGTGGTTGCCATGGTTTTAGGCGAAGGCGGAGCCTTTTACCGTTTGAACAGCGTAGGATGTCTTTGTATGTGGACGATGTGTCGACTGACCTTTTGCCAGTCTCTTGTTAAGTGTTAATCCCATATGTTGCTCATAGGTTAGCAGAGAGGTCCTTATTCAGCTGAATTTACCAAAAAAATAATAGATGAATTTTCGTTTGATATTAACTTAGGGAGAATTTTGTCGATAAATTAGAAAGTGGTCATTTTTTATTATGCATAGATTTGCTATCTGTGCTGATTGGGTGATCATATTATGAGTGTTGCTTAAAAATGAAGATTAATAGCATTATTTTCGAATTGAGTATTCTATGGTAAACTGGACTGTAGTTAGTTATTGTACATGGTTGCCAACGGATTGTTTGTTCTATTCACTAGACACGGAGTTTGAAAGAATAATAGGGAATGGGAGGTTTATTAAGTGAAAAAATTGGTTCCTTTTGCCGTAATAGGAGGCATTGTGTTAGGTGCGAATGGAGTGGCATCGGCAAGTACTGGAGACAACGTTATACAGCACGGAGATAAGTATCTCGGGACACATTATACGTTCGGGGCAGCGATTGGTGACACATCACAATTTGATTGTTCCTCATTTACTGCCACTGTCTATAGAGAACTTGGCATTACTTTACCCCGAACATCAAGAGATCAAGCAACGATTGGCGTTGCGGTTAGCCGCAATAATTTACAAAAAGGCGATCTTGTTTTCTTTGACACTGATGGGGACCATGTGATTGATCACGTTGGCATTTATGCTGGCAATAATCAAATGATCAGCGCTCTTATAAATGATGGCATTGCCTACTCTAATATTACATCGAGCTACTGGGATCCAACCTATGTGACTGCGCGCAGGGTATTGTCGAGTAATGGTGGTTCCAGTGCTGTAGACATTTCGACAGGAAAAATTGGTCAAAGTGCATCGTCATCCTATACTGTGAAATCAGGGGATTCATTATGGTCAATTGGTCAAAAGGCAAATCTATCTGTAGACCAGATTAAAATCTTGAATCACCTTACTTCTGATGTCATCTTTCCTGGGCAAAAGCTTGTGCTTTCAAGAGCTACAAAGTCTACATCAGCAAACGGCAGTGCAGGTAAGATGGTTGCTTCACCTTCAAAATCAAGTCCATCATCTTCTATTTATACTGTGAAATCAGGAGACAGTCTGTGGGCGATTGCGGCTAAATATGGCATTAGTGTTGCGGAAATTAAAAATTGGAACGGTTTGTCTTCGGATGTTATTTATCCTAATCAAAAGTTGAGTGTGAAAGCAAAAGCTGGGAGCGTTAGTAAGCCAAGCACGACGATAAACAAACCGAGTGCAAGCGCCGGAACCTATGTGGTTAAAAAGAACGATACGCTTTGGGATATTGCTGTGCACTATCATGTAACGGTGGATGATATTAAAACGGTTAACAAGCTATCTTCTTATATTATTTTTCCGAATCAAAAATTGAAGATACCAGCGGTAGGTTCTTCGAAAACAAGTGTTCAAAATATGCCTAAAGCTACCTCCGTGAAAAAACCGATTGGAAAGTATACCGTTAAGAGTGGCGATACACTATCGGAAATTGCTTTGTTAAATAACACAAATGTGAAGAAAATCATGCAAACGAACGATCTTTCTTCTACGACCATTTTCCCGGGACAATCTTTAGTTATACCTAAGTAGATGGGTATCGATAATTGATAGTTATAAAAGGTCACCAAGGGAGAGCTTGAGCCCTGCGGTGGCTTCTTTGCAACGATGTGAATGGATGATAGCTGGAAAGAAAATATATACTAGCATAATAAAGCAACCGGGCGTTATCTCACCGCTCGGTTGCTTGTTTTTACTGGATGTTGCTGGTCGAGAATTGATCAGTTGCATAGTGAGTAAATTGTTGGTAGGTTTGCTGAATGGTTTGTGGGGATGCAGCAGTGACGCTATACCAGCCTTTTTGAAACATCAGGTCATAAATAGCGCGTTGGCATTTTTCGGTTTCATTAAATAGTGTCATGATATCTTGATAAAGAGCCTGATGACTCATCTCGTGTAATGCCACTGAGTAGGATGAAGTTAAATATTTTTCTGTTGTGAGACAGTCATCAATGAAATCACGGTCATTCATCTCAGGAGTCTTAGGGATGTTGCTTGAAGGGTTTTGAATTTTATTTGTCATGCTTGCATGCCTCCTGTCTGCATGGTTGAAGGGCTTTGTGTGGATTGCAGATGGTGTTGCATATGATTCAGAAGCATGTGATAGTGACGCTGGTGCATGATTTCCATTTGATGGATGGCGTTTTTGACTTCTGGGTCTTGGACATTTTGCTCGAAGAAATGCGCTTTTTTCACAGCTACTAAATTCCACGACAGCATGTCTTGAAGGTATAAATGATCTTTGGTTGAGATGATGAATGGGGGTTGTTGCATGTGATGCGCCTCCTAATGGGAATTATTTTATTGTATGAATGAGTTCAATGACTCATATAATCAAGAGGGGTGGAATGTTGATGTGAGTCAATACATCTGAACCAATTATTTTAGACTTAGGCTCATCTCTTAATGTGTTCGCTTTTTCTTTCTCTTATACAGCAGAAAAGAAAAAATAGATGGTATTCATTTCAATAGTAAAAATTTACTTTCTAAATTTTGGAAGTTCATATGGGTTGTAAGTTTTTCCAAATCTATGGTTAAGATGAAGGTATACCCTGTGGTAAAATGAATGTTGGGTGGTTTTGTTACTTCATATAATGGAAAAAATTTGATGATGGTGTTCGATATCCGTGCTCTTGATATTGGCAATACTCATTCATGTACTTATTGAGCGTACGTTAATTTAGTGTTGAATGTAATGGGAATAAAATGCTGTGAATGGAGGAGAAATGAGCATGAGTATAGTATTTTATGGTTATTCAACTTGTGGAACGTGTCGAAAAGCCAAAAAATGGTTGGATAAAAATGGCGTAAGTTATCAGGAGATCCCCATTGTAGAATCACCCCCGAGTAAAGTAGAGCTGGAAAAGCTTTATAAGATGAGTGATCTGCCGCTAAAGAAATTTTTTAATACGAGCGGGCATCGCTACAGAGATCTTGGGATGAAGGATAAAATTAATACAGAAAGCGATGATGAACTGCTTAACTGGTTGGCAGGAGATAGTATGTTATTGAAGCGACCGATCGTTACAGATAATGAAAACAAGGTGACGATTGGTTTTAATGAAGAACTTTTTGAAAAAAATTGGCGCTAAAACCTTGCTAGAATGTCTATTACTAGATATGATGAATTGTATAAACGAGGTCACGGAAGGAGTAATTTAATGAGCATACCTGAGGATTTGCGTTATTCAGAAGAGCATGAATGGGTAAAAGTTGAAAATGAGACAGTAAGAATCGGTATCACTAGCTTTGCACAAGATGAATTAGGAGATATCGTCTTTGTTGAGCTTCCAGAGGTAGGGGATGAGATTGTAGCCAATGAATCTTTTGGAAGTGTTGAATCTGTCAAAACGGTTTCTGAGCTTTCCGCGCCTGTCAGTGGCACGGTTGTTTCCGTCAATGAAGCATTAGAAGATTCTCCTGAATTTGTCAACGAGTCTCCTTACGAAAAAGCTTGGATGATTGTTGTAAAGCCGGGTAATGTTTCTGATGTAGACAAGCTTTTGTCACCAGAAGATTATGAGAAGCTAATAGATGAAGAGGATTAATTAGCATGAATATCCAAAGGGCCGCCATTTAGGACGGTCCTTTTAAATATCCTCATGACAAACATTATGAGCGACATTTAGTGTTTGGAAAAGCATGGTATTTGAAGTTTTGACCAAATTTTTCTAAACTGTTCTTGAGCTTCTTTATAACGCCTATTGCAGTGAAATAATGAGGTAGTGAAGTGAGGAGAGGTAAAGGTGAAAGATTTGTCAGTCGAAGCCTACGAATTGATGGCAGAAGATGGTGCGGTCGGCTTGTTTTTCAAGACGCCTTTTTGTGGAACCTGTCAGTTGGCTGAACAATTGTTGAGCATAACCTTTCAAGCTTTGGATAGCAGGAGTGTACCGACTTACGAGTGTCGAGCTGGAGAGTGGAAGGAATATTTAAACAAATGGCATATTGAAAGCGTACCCTGTTTGATTTTTATAAAAAATGAAAGTATTTTGGAAAGAATTTATGCTTTTGAATCAGTTACAAAGCTTTATCAATTCTATCAACGCTACTCGTAACAAATATTACAATCATATAAACAGCAGCTTGTTTTTGTCATGAAATTGTAGCTTTATTAATGGCTTAACAGTGGTATAAAAAGAGAAAGAGAGAAAAATAGATTCAAGGGAAAACATTTTTAGATCACACATTAGTTGATATCCTTTGAAGCTTTTGAATTATGAGAGGTGACCCCACTGTGCAAACAATGACGGAAACAAATATGCTTACGATAACTTTAGAAGATAGAATTATATGTATACAAAATGGTGATGAAACGCTAAGAAATAAAATTATTCACATCTACCAGCCCTTTATTAAAAAAGTGATATCCAAGGTATGCAATCGGTTTATAGACCATTCGATGGATGAATTCAGCATTGGTCTGTTTGCCTTTAATGAGGCGATCAATCAGTATAAAGAAGGGCAGGGGAGTAAGTTTTTAACCTTTGCTGACATGGTGATACGTCGCCGAATGATTGATTTTATTAGGAAGGAAGCAAGACAAGGTAAGGACATGTATTTGGATCAAGTTGATATGGAAGATGAGGCGCAGTATGGTGAAAGCTACTTAGAACACAAGGTAGCGCTGGAGTGCTTTGAGGAGAAGCAGCAAATTGAAGAACGCCTAGAGCAGATTGAAGCCTATCAGATTTTACTAAAACAATACGGCATTTCTTTTAAAAGCTTAAGCAGGCATTGTCCTAAGCATATGGATGCGCGGGATAATGCTAAGGTGATTGCGAAAATCCTCGTTTCCAATGATAAACTAAGCCAATATCTTCAAGAAAAAAAGCAATTGCCTATCAAGGAATTATTACAACTCGTGTCTTGTAGTCGCAAAACCATAGAGCGCAACCGCAAATATATTATCGCCTTATCGCTGATATATTTAGGGAAATTTTATGCATTACAGTCCTATGTGGAGCCAGAATCCTTGTGAGTTCTAATGCTCTTTATGGTGCATACATGCTTGAGTTGTAGGATGGTACTATAAATTCTTTGTAGCTTTAGGTTTTTCTGTGATTGCGTCAGGGAGGGAAGCCGTTGGCTCGTGGAATTATCCTGTCAAAGAAAAGAAGAAAAGTCGTTATCCTAAGAGATGACGGTTACTTTTGTTCTGTTCGATTAAAAAAAAATATGTCCGGCATGATTGTTGGACAGAGTGTTTCTGATTTCCATCTTGTTCCTAGAACAAGTCATAGTCATAAAATGTCATTAATTATTGTCAGTGTCATGGTGTGCATCGTGCTGTTTCTTATCGGCTACCATATTCGACAAAATTATGTGGTGACAGCTTATATAAGCTTTGATTTAGACCCGAGTATTGAGGCATCTGTCAATCGCCATTTAAATATACTAGCCGTTGATGCGATGAATGATGCTGCTCAAAAGCTTGTTCATGATAATGATTATGTACATATGTCTTTAGAACAATTTACCAATAAAATGCTAAAAGGTTTCTCAAAGGTTGGTCATGTTGAAAAAAATGAGAATATTGTTATCAGCACAACTCTGGCTAAGCCTTTGAAAAAAGCAAAACGAGAGCAACTAAATCGAAAAATTATTTCAGATATTGGTTCGCTTAATAAAAAGACAGTATCTACACATAACATTCAAGGTCACTTTAAGATCATCCATTCCACTCTAGCGGATCGTAATGCTGCAAAAAAAGTGGGGTTGACCGCTAGTAAATACTTAGCGTATAAAGTATTAATGAATGAAGGCTATCATCATGTGACTATAGCCGAGGCGCAAGAATTACCGATTCAAGACATGCCTGTACAATTGCTTGATAATGATGCCGCAGAAGTCAGCATGAAGCATCGGTAGAAAAAGCCCTTTATTTGGGCACTCTGGGATAGCTGTAGGGCAGTTTGTCTAATGTTCATTGTGAGGGTTTACATACAGGGTACTGATAGGAATCAGTCACTCTTTTCTGAATAAATTTGGCTTTTCTAATCCAAAATAAAAAGACATATTGTAGCTTTTTATACAAAAATGGGGTGTCGGGATGCTCATTGAAGCGTCAAAAGAATTTATCGATGTCTTAGAAAAGAAAAGTGCACTTGAACCATTGTACAAAAAAAGAAATATTGTTGTATCTTTGAAATGTGAAAATGAAGAAACGTGGATAGCATTTTATGAAGGGAAATGTAGCATATTAAATGCTCAGCCCGATCATGTTAATGTGCATGTATCAGGGGATGTAGCATCGATCAGAGCACTTATGAGCGGCAGTGAACGGTTGATGCTTTTAGAAGTAGAAGGCCTTTTGAAGTTGAACGGTCATTTGCAAGATTTATTAGCTTTAGAGTCCTTGTTTCTACTAACTGGAAAGCGTTCAGCATTATTTAAGAAGTGATGATGCCAACTGGCTGACAAGTTAATCCATGTATGACTAAAAGGGATGCTGGGATTTTTTTATGAAATCTGACAATCCTTCATGTTGATCTTTATGATTTTGTGATTGGATAGGACAGGCACTGAACACTCAGGACGGGCTAATTTTAAGCCGTTTTTCTTGTTTGCTATTGTTGTGTACGTTTGGTTATTTTTATTCTTTAAACAGGAAAGATTATCTATGTGGTATGGCTTGATTTAAAGTAAGTATTAGATTAGAATGATATTAGACTGAGAATTATAATATATTTGGGAACACAATAGCATTTACAAGAAAACTGGAGGTTATAGCATGTCTACATCTACGCTTAAAATTGAGAATCTTCATGTTGCAATTGAAGATAAGGAAATCGTTAAAGGTTTCAACCTTGAGATAAATGGTGGAGAAATCCATGCGGTCATGGGGCCAAATGGTACAGGTAAATCTACGCTTGCTTCAGCATTAATGGGGCATCCAAAATATGAAATTACAGAGGGTACTGTGACATTTGAAGGACAGAATTTGCTGGAAATGGAAGTCGATGAAAGAGCACGTGCTGGATTATTCCTTGCGATGCAATATCCGAGTGAGATCAGCGGTGTAACAAATGCAGATTTTTTACGGACGGCTATTAATGCACGTCGCAATGAGGGTGATGAAATTTCACTGATGAAGTTCATCAAAGATCTCGATAAAAAAATGGATACGCTGGACATGGGTGAAGAATTTGCACAGCGCTATCTTAATGAGGGCTTTTCCGGTGGTGAAAAAAAACGCAATGAAATTCTTCAATTAATGATGCTCGATCCAAAGCTTGCTATACTTGATGAAATTGACTCGGGGCTTGATATTGATGCTCTAAAAGTCGTTGCAAAAGGCGTCAATGAAATGCGCTCTCCTGATTTTGGTTGCTTGATTATTACCCATTACCAAAGAATGCTTAACTATATTACGCCAGATAAAGTTCATGTGATGATGCAAGGTCGTATTGTTAAATCCGGTGGTCCTGAGCTTGCGGAACGACTTGAAGCAGAGGGATATGATGGGCTCAAAAAAGAGCTGGGCATCGAAGATGAAGTCGTAAATCATGAAGCGTGAGGGAGGGCTATTTATGGTGACGGGAATTCAAGAGTCAAAATATGATGTCCATTACATCACTGATTTTTCCAAAAAAAGAAACGAACCTGAATGGTTTACAGATATAAGAACAAAAGCATTACAATTGTCAAAAACATTACCATTACCACAACCTGAAAAAACAAGAATTATGGATTGGAACTTCACCGAATTTGAGCACGATGTCTCTTCAAAGATGGTTGCTTCTACAACCGAATTACCTGAACATGTCAAGCGCCTTATTGGACAAGATGAAGAGTCGGGTAATTTATTGGTTTTACAAAACGGTCAAATGGCTTATACTGCCCTATCAGAAGAGCTAAATAACAAGGGTGTTATTTTTACGGACATGGCGACAGCTTTAAGAGAACACGGCGATTTGGTGAAAAAATATTATTTTACTGAAATAGCAGATTATGATGCGAATCGTCTTACGGCACTTCATGCTGCATTTATAAACAGTGGTGTTTTCTTATATGTTCCAAAAAATGTCGAAATTTCAGTACCCCTTCAAACATTATTATGGCAAGAAAACCCGAATGCGGGTCTTATTAGTCACTCCATCATTGTGGTTGATAGTGGAAGCTCCGTTACTTACGTTGAGAACTATCTATCAGACAAAACTGAAGGGTACGCTGTTGCCAATGTCATTGCAGAAGTTTTTGTTGGTGATAATAGCCATATCCGGTTCGGGGCTGTGGATAATCTTTCTAAAGATGTGACAGCCTATGTGAATCGTCGCGGTCATGTTGGTAGAAATGGTAAGCTTGAATGGGCGATCGGACAAATGAATGCTGGCAATACTCTATCAGAAAACTACACAGCGCTCATCGGTGAGGCTTCTGTCACTGATACGAAAGCTGTTAGTATCGGTAATGGCTCACAAAAGCAGAACTTTACCAATCGTATCCAGCATTTCGGTCAGCATTCGGAGAGTGATATGCTTATCCATGGTGTTCAGCGGCAGCAAGCAAATGCTATCTTTAACGGTATTACGAAAATTGAACGTGGCGCATCTAAATCAGATGGTGAACAAACACAGCGTGTGCTCATGTTAAGTTCGGATGCTCGTGGAGATGCCAACCCTATTTTGCTCATTGATGAGGATGACGTTGTGGCAGGGCATGCGGCTTCAGTTGGTCGTATTGATCCTGTTCAATTGCATTATCTCATGAGTCGGGGGATCAGCCAAAAAGAAGCTGAACGCTTAATCATTCATGGTTTTTTGACTCCTGTTGTCTCACAGCTGCCCATCGAGGGTGTTAAAGAACAGCTTGTCGAGGTTATAGAGGGGAGGGTCAAGTAATGGATGTCCAAGGGATCCGCAGTCAGTTCCCTATACTTGATCAAGAGGTAAATGATCATCCATTAGTGTACTTGGATAGCTCAGCAACCTCACAAAAACCACTTCCCGTTATTGAGGCGATGAATCGTTATTATCGGGAAAATAACTCGAATATTCATCGTGGTGCCCATACCTTAGGAGCCAAAGCGACGGATGCTTATGAGAATGCGCGTGATAAGATTCGTCAATTCATTGGTGCCGCAAGCTCTAAAGAAGTCATCTATACGCGTGGAACAACTGCTGGGCTCAATTTAATTTCTTATGCTTATGCGCGCTCTAATCTTTCTGAAGGTGATGAAATTGTTCTGACACCCATGGAGCATCATGCGAATTTAATTCCTTGGCAGCAAGCCGCTAAGGTAACGGGTGCGACATTAAAATATATTCCTATGCAAAAGGATGGTACGCTTCGTCTTGAGGATGTGAGACAAACCATCACAGAGCATACGAAAATTGTGACAATAGCTCATGTATCAAATGTGTTGGGAACAATCAACCCTATTAAAGAAATCACATCGATTGCTCATGAAAAAGGAGCCATCATGGTTGTGGACGGTGCACAAAGCGTTCCTCATATGAAGATCGATGTCGTTGATCTCGATGTTGATTTCTACGCTTTCTCTGGACATAAGATGTTGGGACCTACTGGCATTGGCGTTCTTTATGGGAAAGAACATATTTTGGAGGGTATGGAGCCTTTCGAAACAGGCGGAGAAATGATTGATTTTGTAGATTATTATAATGCGACATGGAAAGAGCTTCCTTGGAAATTTGAAGCAGGGACGATGCCAATTGCTGAAGCGGTTGGATTATCAGCGGCCATTGATTTTTTATGGGAGGTTGGTTTAGAGAATATCCATGAGCATGAAACAAAACTTGCCAGCTATGCTTTACAACAATTAGAAGCGATTGAGGGCATTCAGATTTATGGTCCTAAGGAACGTGTAGGCTTGGTGACTTTTAATCTAGGTAACCTGCATCCACATGATGTTGCGACGATTTTAGATTCTGAAGGAATTGCTATTCGGGCGGGTCACCATTGTGCGCAACCTTTAATGAAATGGCTGGATGTATTCTCCACTGCTCGCGCAAGTTTTTATTTATATAATACGACATCGGAAATTGACGCACTTGTTGAGGGATTAAAGAAAACAAAGGAGTATTTTAGTGATGTCGATTAAAAATTTAGATCAACTTTACAGGCAGGTCATCATGGATCATTACAAAAAACCTCATAATTATGGGCAAATTGATTCCAAAGATAAGATCACAATTGATATGAATAGTCCTACATGCGGAGATCGTATTCAATTACATCTTGCTATCAAGGATAATGTGATTGAGGATGCGAAATTCACGGGAGAAGGTTGTTCTATTAGCCTTTCCTCTGCTTCAATGATGACAGAAGCGGTGAAGGGATTAGCCGTTGAAAAGGCGTTGCATCTGTCTAAGATTTTTTCAGACATGGTTCAGGGAAAAGAATGGGATGACGATGACCTTGATTTAGGTGATCTTCAGGCACTTCAAGGTGTTTCTAAATTCCCCGTTCGGATTAAATGTGCTACATTGGCTTGGAAAGCAATGGAGAAGGGGATTCGTGAAAATCCATCATAATCTTAAAACTTTGTGTTCATTTGTGTTAAGATAGAAATATGGTAAATTTGAATTGTTGTCACCAATACCCAAAGGAGGGGATTCCTCATGGCAAAAAAAATGCCGGAAATCGGTGATTATAAATATGGATTTAGGGATAAGGATGTTTCTGTCTATCGCGCTGAGCGTGGACTAACAAAAGAAGTGGTTGAAGACATCTCACGTCGGAAAAATGAACCGAAATGGATGCTTGATTATCGCTTAAAAGCGCTTGAGCATTTTTATAAGCGCCCAATGCCACAATGGGGTGGTAATTTAGATGATCTTAATTTTGATGACATTACGTACTACGTCAAGCCATCTGAAAAATCGGGTCGGACATGGGATGAAGTGCCTGAAGAGATCAAAAATACTTTTGATAAGCTCGGTATTCCTGAAGCAGAGCAAAAATATTTAGCCGGAGTTTCTGCTCAATATGAATCTGAAGTGGTTTACCATAGCATGAAAGAGGATCTTGAAGAAATGGGCATTGTCTTCAAAGATACTGATTCTGCCCTTCAAGAAAATGAAGAGCTCTTCAAAGAACATTTCGGTAAGATCATCCCTTATGCAGATAATAAATTTGCAGCTTTAAACTCAGCTGTATGGTCTGGTGGCTCATTCATCTATGTGCCTAAAGGTGTGAAATGTGAAACCCCATTGCAAGCTTATTTCCGAATCAACTCGGAGAATATGGGGCAATTTGAAAGGACATTGATCATCGTTGATGAAGGTGCATCTGTCCATTATGTGGAAGGATGTACTGCGCCTGTTTACTCAACGAATTCATTGCACAGTGCGGTTGTCGAAATCATCGTTAAAAAAGATGGTTATTGCCGTTATACAACCATTCAAAACTGGGCTAATAATGTCTTTAACCTTGTAACAAAACGCGCTGTTGCGGAAGAGAATGCGACGATGGAATGGATCGATGGTAATATTGGTTCGAAATTGACGATGAAATATCCAGCCATCTTACTTCGAGGTGAGGGAGCACGTGGCAATACACTATCCATTGCCATAGCTGGTAAAGGGCAGCACCAACATGCTGGTGCCAAGATGGAGCATCTTGCTCCCAATACGTCATCCACGATTGTATCTAAATCAGTCTCTCGTAGTGGCGGTAAGGTCACTTATCTTGGTAAAGTCCATTTTGGACCTAAAGCTTCTAACTCGCGCTCAAACGTTGAGTGTGATACGTTGATCATGGATAATGAATCCACTTCGGATACGATTCCATATAATGAAATCAATAACGAGAATATTTCTCTAGAGCATGAAGCTAAGGTCTCCAAGGTCTCTGAAGAGCAATTGTTCTATTTGATGAGCCGCGGGGTTACCGAGCAGGAAGCAACTGAGATGATCGTCATGGGTTTTATCGAACCTTTCACGAAGGAATTGCCAATGGAATATGCCGTTGAAATGAACCGTTTGATCAAGTTCGAAATGGAAGGCTCTATTGGTTAATTGTTTAAAGCCCTGGTGCAATAATGATTGCACTGGGGTTTTATTTATAAAAAAATGTAAGATGTATCGATTCGATTCAAAGGCAATTTTATATTTTTTTGGTATAGATGATGAGCTTTTTGAGTTCGTCTTTTTTATTTTTAAAAAATTATCGGACAACTGTATCATAGCAATAAAGCATAGGGTATAGTTATATGAGTGGGGATTATAAGTAAAGAATATGTAAAAAAGAGAAGAAATTGAATCTTTATTGAAGAAGGATAAATAAAATCACCATGAAATACTTGGTATAACATACGATCTTAGAGGAGTTAAGGGTATGAAACTTATTGCTATTGATTTAGATGGTACTTTGTTGTCTGAAGAAAATAGGGTTACGCCAGAAAATGTCGAGGCATTACAAAAAGCACAAAATCAGGGGAATATCATCATGATATGCTCTGGTCGATCTCCAGAAGACATTCAGCACGTTTTGAGAAAACATGGAATTTCATGCCCTTTGGCAGGGTCCAATGGAACCATTGTTCAAGTTAATGGGAAGCTATTGGAGAGTATTTCCATGGATAAAGAAAATGTTATGAAAATTGTAAAGAAGTTAAATGAAGATAAAATTTCATATCAAGTCTATACTAATCGTGGGATTTTTACCCCTTCGGATTGGCTGGAACGAGCAGAATTGACCATGAAAAAGGATAATATTCAAGCAGATGACTTCATAAATGATATTTTTAGGGGGATTGCTGAACAAATATGTCCATCCGGTATCATTAAGCAATTTGATAAGAGCAGTGAATGGTTTGATATCCCAGATCTGAGTATTCAAAAATTGTTTTTACTTACTTTAAATGGTGGTACAAAATCAAATGTAATTGCATATTTAGATGGAATTTCCGGAATTGCCATCACCTTTTCAAATCTTGTGAATGTCGAAGTGATGGATCAAAAGGGAAATAAAGGAACAGCTTTAAAAAGGATGGCCGAATATTACGGTATTCCTATGGATGACACTGTGGCTATTGGAGACAATTTTAATGATATTCCCATGCTTCAATCAGCTGGGCTTTCTATTGCTATGGAGAACGCTGAGCCTTTAGTAAAAGACATGTGTGATGTTATGACATATTCCAATAGTAAAAATGGTGTTGCTCATGCAATAGATAAATATATTTTGAATTAAAGAATTCTTAATTACCTTTAACACTATTTTTAACTATAGATAAAGGAGATCAGAATATGGTTAGATTTGGTGTAATAGGGACAAGCCAAATCACTGAGTCATTTCTACAAGCGACAAGTCAATTAGAGAATGTTTTTGTATCTGCCGTATACTCTAGAACGAGTGAGCGGGCAGCGGAATTTGCAAAAAAATACGGAGTAATACTGACATTTACTAATTATGAAGACTTAGCAAAAAGCGCCGAAATTGATGCAGTTTATATTGCTAGTCCCAATTCTTTTCATGCTCAACAAGCTATTCTTTTCATGAATTATGGCAAACATGTGTTATGTGAAAAACCCATTGCATCCAATGCTTCGGAAGTACAAGAGATGATTCAGACAGCCAGGGTAAACAATGTGTTACTTATGGAGGCTTTAAAACCTACACTTGTTCCTAATTTTAAAAGTGTACAGCAACATATACATAAGCTTGGTAAGGTGCGTAGATATATGGCAAGTTATTGCCAATATTCTTCTCGTTACGATGCGTATAAGGAAGGTGTGGTGTCGAACATTTTCAATCCAGTGTTCTCGGGAGGCTCCTTGATGGATATTGGTATTTATTGTCTCTATCCTCTTGTTGTATTATTTGGTAAGCCGCTTGAAATTCGAGCAAATGGTTATTTGCTTGAATCAGGTGTTGATGGGGAAGGGAGCATTTTGCTGAAATATGAGGATATGGAAGCAGTCATTATGTATTCTAAAATTACACAATCTAGGCTTCCTTGTGAAATACAAGGAGAGGAAGGGAATATGACAATAGATAAGATGAATGTACCCGAACAAGTAGAAATTTATTATAGGAATGGAACCGTAGAGAATATTACACGATTACAGAAAAACCATTCGATGTTTTATGAGGTAAAAGAATTTATTGAATTAATTCAAGCAGGGAAGATGGAATCCTCTATAAATTCTTATGCCAATTCTCTAGCCGTCATGGAGATTATTGATGAAGCTAGAAAACAAATTGGCGTTGTGTTTCCAAGTGATGAGAAATAGTACACAGTCATTTCTCAGAAAGAAGATGTAGATTCAATTTGATGTTTCTTCGGTAGAGAGGCGAGCTCTTTGAGCTTGTCTTTTTTTGTCTTATTGATAGGTTTACGACCACTTGTGTACAGGTTAAAAATATGTAAAAATTGGAAGGAGTTGAATCTTATTTAGGGAGGTAGTCTCATGTTTGTTGTTAATGTAGAAGGATTAATTATGAAAGGTGATAAAGTGTTAATAGGTAAAAGAAGTATAAAAGAAAAACATGCTGGAGGTCAGCTTTCTTTAATTGGTGGTACGGTAGAAACAGCAGAGAGTTCAAATGATATTTTAGAAAATAATTTAAAGAGAGAAATCATGGAAGAAACGGGGTTGAAAGTAGGAAATTTTAAATATGTTAATAATACTTCCTTTGTCACAACTTCAGGAACGGACGTAATCAATATAGTATTCTCCTGTGATTGGCTATCAGGAGAGGCTGTTGTTAAGGATAAGGATGAAGTTTCTGAATTGTTTTGGATGACTTTTGACGAAATTATTAATCATGAGGCAAGTCCGTTTTATTTAATTGATAGTGTTCAAGTTTACAAAAAAGGATAAAAATTAAAAGTACGTTTTTAAATTATGTATTTTTATTTTTTCTTTTTCATTCAAGCTTAAGAAATAAGCATGTTTGTGTAAATTTATAGTAGACAGCCTTTACTCTCATTTACATAGTGGTTAAAAGGAGAGACGATCTCATGGCATCATTTTATTAAAAAATAAATGATTTAACCCCTAATATTTTCCTTTGAAAATAAGCTTTCGGGAATTTTTTATGGGAAATGACGGCTATGTCCGTAGGGTATTGGTAAGCGTTATATTAATAAATTTAAACTTTTTAAAAATTATGTAAATTCAATTGATAATTTATGGAATTAAGGATTATAATAACAATGAAATTGGAATAACTGGAAGAATTACTAAATCGATTGTATGAAAGAATACTGTTTGGTTTGGATCGATGAATTGGAATATTTATTACAGTAGGGAAAATGGGAGGAAAGTAAGATTGAAAATTAAAAGAATTTCAGAACATATTTGGAGCATCAGTAGCTGGTTTATTATTCCTTTTAATGTATGGCTTGTAAAAGATGATGAAGGTGTGAGTTTAGTTGATACCGGCATCTCGACGATGGGAAGTGGTATTTTAAAATTCATAGATAAATTAGATGTAGATCCTTTATCGCGAATTCTTTTAACACATGGTCATTCTGATCACGTTGGCTCGATTAAAAAAATAAGATTAAAGCGTGAAGTTCCGATTTATGCACATCGAGAAGAAATACCTTATATGGAGGGCAAGTTGCCATATCCTCGTAGAAAAAAATCTCAAGCTCTAGTAGAATCCTCCATCGCAACGCCACTAGAAGAGGATGCATCTAATAATTTGACATCAATAGGAGATCTCATGCCTTATCATACTCCGGGACATTCCCCTGGACATGTTGTTTATTATCATCAAAAAGATAGCGTTTTAATAGGAGGTGATTTATTTACAAGTAGACGTCACAAGTTGCAAAAGCCAATGGCAATGTTTACTGGTAACATGGATCAAGCTATAAAAAGTGGTCAAATCGTGAAATTGTTGAAACCGAAAATCCTGTGTGTTTGTCATGGAAGTACAGTTCAAAATCCTCATGAACAATATGATGTGTTGCAAAAAAATTACTTTCATAATAGGAGGAACGCATGGACAAATTAAAACTTTTTTGTTTTCATCATGCTGGAGGCTCTGCAAGGGTATTTACGCCATGGAAGAATTATCTCAATGATTTTATTGAATTATGCCCTATTGAATTATCTGGTAGAGGAAGCAGGATGAATGAACTATTTTATCAAACATTTGAAGAGGGATTGAATGATGTATTCCAAGTAATATTGAAGGAAGTGGGTGACTCTCCTTATGCATTATTTGGTCATAGTATGGGGGGAATGATGGTATATGAATTATGTCATCGAATTCAAAAAATAGATTTTCGGAATCCAGAACACATATATTTTTCGGGGATGAAGGCACCGGGACCGAGTATCACAGCCAAAAAAAGTGAGGGTAGGATTTCTGATACATGGATTGAGGAAAAGATATTTCAGTTAGGGGGAATGCCAGAGGAACTCATGCATAATAAAGAAATATTAAAGCTATTTATGCCGATATTGCGTTCTGATTTCCATATGTTAGAGACGCATCAATATAATGAGCTAGATGAAAAACTAAATACTGATATTACTATTTTAAATGGAGTAAGTGATGATATCGTTACAAATGATAGTGCAAAATGGCAAGCTGTTACATCTAAAAAGTTAAACATCTATACTTTTGAAGGTGGTCACTTTTTCATTAATGATCATGTGAAAATGATCGTGGAAATCATTAATCAGACATTGAAGGGTCATGAAAATCTTATTCATGCTTAATCAATTTGGATTGTGTAAATGGAGGTTTTCTATGAGTGAATGATTATTTGAATGAGTTAAAAAACTTAATTATGCTTCATGTTCAATCCCAACAGCTAGACAAAAGTAAATGTCTGTCTGTCATTAATCGGATTCAACGGGAAGAAGGAAATGAACAGGGTTCTTGGACCTATGAATGGATGTCTTTGGGCAATGATTATTTACATAATAACCAAAAACTTGCTGCTGTACAATGTTATAATTTTGCAAGATTTCCTTATGTAGATGCCAATGCTCGTAAAAGAGCTTATGTAAAATGTGTCACTGTTTTTACAAAATGGATAAATGAGCAGCGTACGACTATAGAAAGACGGACGATATATTTTGAGGAAGAGAAAATCCCAATATATGTATCTGGATTTGACATTCAAAAACGACCATTGTTAATAGTGATTGGAGGAATTGTTTCAATAAAAGAGCAGTGGCACAAGTTCCTTTTGGATGGTCCACGTCTTGGATTATCAGTCATTGTTGCAGAATGCCCGGGAGTAGGAGAAAATCCATTGACATACGATCATAAATCTTATCGTATGATTGGAGCTTTAATGGATGCTTTTTCCGATCAGGCTGATGTTGACCACACTTATTTTGTGGGGATGAGTTTCGGCGGAGCCCTTGGAATCAAATATGCTTTGGAAGACAGTCGTATTTGTGGCATTACAACCGTTGGTGCCCCTTTAAAATACTTTTATATTGATAGTGATTGGTTTCGAAAAGTACCTGATACGACGAAAAAAACACTGGCTCATCTGTGTAAGGTAGATCAAGAAGATTTGTTCAGCACCATTCAATCCTTTGTCATTGATGATGGGGAAGCACAGAAGTTGACGATGCCTTTACATTATATATTCAGTAGGCAAGACGAGATTATACCTCTAACAGAGAAGCAATATTTAAAAAATAATGTGTCCCAATTAGAGCTTATTGAGTTCGATGATGTCCATGGATCACCGCATCATATGGGGGAAATACAAAAATACATCCCTTTAAGTATAATGCGTCAACATAAAGGAAAGTTTACTTTTTTAAAATGGGTTTTAAGGTTTTTGTTGACTATTGAGACGATCAAAAGGAGGATCCGGACTTTTTCTATACAAGGGAGTGAAATCATTGAGAAAAAAAGATAGGTGCGTAGTTACTGGTATCGGTATATTGAATTCCATAGGGAACAATAAAGAAGAAGTTCTCGGTAGCATGAAAAAAGGGACGACAGGTATTCATAAAATTACACGATTTGAAACAGATAAATTTATGAGCCAAATTGGAGCTGAACTTAAGAATTACGATCCTAACATGCATTTTTCAAAAGCTGAGCAAAAGATGTACGATTATTGTGCACAATACGCCATTATTTCAGCTAAAGAAGCTATTGAGGATAGTCATTTGAATTTGGAAGAAATGAAACAACAAAGAATTGGTTTGGCATTTGGAACATGTAATGGTGGCATCAATTCCCTTGAAGAACAGGGAAATATTAAACAATTAGATCAAAAAAGAACCGCTCGCTACCCTTTTTATCAACAAGGAGATGATGTCGCAACATTCTTTGGCTTGAACGGACCAATTAACACACTAAACACAGCTTGCGCTGCAAGTGGAAATGCGATTGGTTTTGCTTACGATATGATTACTGAAGGATATGCTGATGTCATGTTAGCCGGTGGGTCGGATTCGATGTCCCCCACTGTATACGCAGGCTTTAATGTTTTACAAGCGCTTAATTCTGAGCCGTGTTCTCCTTATAGCGATAAGTTGGGGTTAAGTCTTGGTGAAGGTGCGGCATTTGTTGTTCTAGAGCCACTAAGTAAGGCATTAAAACGGAAAGCTTTTATCTATTCAGAGATTTGCGGCTATGGCTTAAGCAGTGATTCTTATCATGAAACAGCCCCTGATCCAGAGGGGGCAGGCATTCGCTTTGCTGTTGAACTTGCTCTGAAGCAATCTGGTGTAGATAAAGAACAAATTGGCTATATCAATACACATGGCACGGGTACGAAAGCAAATGATTCTGCTGAATTAAAAGGTCTTGAAAACTTTTTTGGAGAAAAGTTATTTTCAAACATCTTGTTTAGTTCTAGTAAAGCCTATTTTGGTCACAACCTAGGAGCTGCAGCGGCAATTGAATATGTAACAACACTTCTAGCTATGCAAGAAGGATTATTACCTGCCACAGTGAATTTTGAAACAGCTAGGGAAGGCTGCGAATATCAGAATTTAATTAGCAACAATATGAAACAAGCCTCACCAGAATATTTTCTTTGTAATAATTCAGCTTTTGGTGGTCATAATGCTTCAATTGTATCAAAAAATTGGAATAAAAGTCAAACATCAATTGCACCTATACCAAGAAGCAATAAAACAGAACGAGTGGTCATTACTGGAATGGGTATGATTAATGGTCTCGGACATATTCAGGGAGGTGCCTTTGAACGTATTTTTAATTCGAATGCTCCTATCGATGAGTGTTCATTTTCCTTAAAGGAATATGATCAATCTTTATACCAACGACGAATGAATCGATTATCTCAATTTGGTATTGGTGCAGCTGATCTGGCTTTAAAGGACGCAAATTTAGAAGTAACAGAAAAAAATCAGCAAAAAATTGGATTAATCTATGGAACATCACGTGGTACGCTGCAAAGTGCTGAAAAATATTTTAACAGCATATTTGAAAATTCACCTGAGTATGCCAGTGGGATTTATTTTCCTGACCTGGTTGTAAACTCAACAGCGGGAAAGATCGGAAAAAAATTGCAAATTAAAGGATACAGCAGTTCATTGAGTACTGGAGGAAATGATGGATTAATGAGTGCTTTTTATGGATTTGAAGTTATCAGAAAGGCGATTCATGACGACTGTCTTGTGGGTGCTGGGGACGAGCATTCAGAATTATCGCGAGCCATTGACATAGCTTATGGGTTGGATGATAGTGAATTTCCATGTTTAGAAGGAAGCTCCTTCCTTACCTTGACCAGTTTGAAGCAGGCTCAAAATCTTGGGAAAAAAGTTTATGCGGAGATTCTAGGGGTAGGCACCACGTTTGAAGGAAGTTATGATGAATCTTCTTCTTTTGGAATACAGATGCAAAAAGCTATTGATCAAGCCTTGGAGCAAGCTGAAACAACAGCAGATGAGATAGATTTTATTTTCTATAATTCGGATGGTCGTCCAAAGAGATTAAAGGGCATGAAAGAGCAGCTAGCTCAGAAATTTAAGAATCAAAAAATACTCTGTTTTAATGATCAAATTGGATATGGAGAATCAACGAGTTCTTTAAATCATTTATATCTTGCAGCAGAATATATCCATTTTGGTTTAAAAATACCGCATTATGCAAGACAAATAGCGCCTTCAGTAGAAGAAACCCATGAAGGGGGTGTTAGTCGGGGACTGGTTGTTAGCTCTTCCGTTAATGGTAACAATATTGCAATGGTTGTTGGTAGTGTTAGGTAACGATCTTTTTGATAGTAAATTAAAATTTAAAATTTCAAGGAGGAATTTTCACATGAAAACTATCGAAGACATCAAATCTACAATTAAAGAGGTCATCTTAATTGAAAGATTAGAACTTGAAGATATTACAGCGGCTGAAATTAATGATCAAGCATCTCTGTTTGGGGACGGTCTCGGTCTTGATTCAGTGGAAGCACTTGATGTTGTTGCAGGACTTGAAGAAGAGTTTGGAGTTAAGCTCCAGGGAATGACTGAGGAAGAAATCCGCGAACACTTTTATTCTGTTGAAACACTTGCTAGCTTTGTGGCTTCTAAAAATGATGTTGTTACAAAATAAGATTGCTATTGTTACCGGTGTGACACGAGGAATTGGCAAGACGATCTTTTATAGACTAGCAGAGGAAGACGCCTGTGTTATAGGAATTTATGCCAGTAATGATCAGGCAGCTCATAGCATTGAGAATGATTTTAAAGAAAAAGGATACAAGGGGATGCTATTTAAAGGGTCGATTACAGACCGAAAATTTATATCTAATATTATGAAGAATGTGAGTGAAAGATACAGTAAGATTGATATTCTTGTCAATAATGCTGGGGTAACTGGAGATCAGTTCATTGCCCAAATGACACATGAGCAGTGGAATCATGTGTATAGTACAAATTTTCTTGGTGCTTATATTTGTTCAACAGAAGTTCTTCCGTATATGGAAAAACAACATTATGGAAATATTGTCAATGTGGTATCTACAACAGGAGTTCTTGGTCGAGAGGCTCAGAGCAATTATGGAGCATCTAAAGGATCGATAATGGGCATGGCACGCCTCTTAGCAAGACGATATGCTCAGAAAGGATTGAAAATTAATTCAGTTGCACCAGGAATGATTAATACAACGATGATAGACCATGTTCCAAAAAACAAGCTGGAAAACTTCCTTCGGTTTACAAGTGAAAAGCGATTAGGTGAACCAGAGGAAGCGGCAGATGCAGTTTTATTTCTGTCCAGTGATTTATGTGGATATTTTAGCAACACCGTCTTAAAAGTTGATGGTGGATTTCTAAGGTAAGGGGGGGAAAATCTTGGAACAAAGAGTGTTAATGACAAGCGGTGATCAAGAGTTTAATCAGTTGATCGCAACGTATTTACTCGAACAAGGCCATCGAGTTACTGTATGTTTTCAAAATAAAGATCTGAGCGATGACTATTTTTCATCTATACGTTCGGATCTGCAAGCAAAATACTATTCTATTGTGATAAGTAACATCAATGGAGATTGGATAGAGTATGTGCGGAACGAAATAGAGAAGACCATGAATGGTTTGGACATATTGATTCATGGAAATGAAATGGTTGATGAAGATTTTTTGTTCGAACAAAATATGTTGGGATTTGGGGAATATATATCATCACAATTCAACCGGATGTATCTATTTAATAAGATGGCTGCGCAATTCATGATGAGACCAAAATCAGGGAAAATTATTTTTCCGTTGATTTATGATCCACTATATTATGCAGATTATCCAAGTTCACCCATTTTTAATCAGGGGAAACTATCGATGATGAAGTGTTTGTCTCATGAATTATCCGCCTTTAAAATTAATGTTAATGCCATGACATTTGGCTATCATGAAAAAGACTCTGACCTTTCGAAAAAAAAGGAAACTAAACAAATGGTTGAGATATTTAGCTTGAAGCCAACGCTTGTAGAGTTAAAAGAAATGATCCCAGCCTTGGAGATACTTATCAATCCTCCCGTGCAAAATATCGGGGGAGAGAATTTTCATATTGGTGCTGGGATTGAAACCAGTTTGTAAGGGGATAGAAGTATGGACGTGACTATTTTAGGAGTTGGCACATTTCTTCCCGGAGAACCTATTACTAATAAGAAAATGGAGGAATTGTTTTCAATTCGAGAAGATTGGATTGATCAGTTAATTGGCACCAAAACACGTTATTTTGCGATCGATTTTTCTGAATGGGAAGTAAGATACAAGTTAGAAGATCTCTGCAAAAAAGCGGCTTTGAAAGCAATAGAACAGTCAAAATTGAGACCAGAGGACATTGATTTATTGGTTATGTCGACAGCTACACCCGATCATTTGATGCCGGCGACAGTAAATCTGGTTGCAGATCAGTTAGGCTTAAATAATGTTCCAACTTACGAAATACAAGCGGGCTGTTCGGGAGCATTGCAAGGGATTGACATTGCCTATCGTTTTTTAAAGAGTGGTGACTTTTCAAATGCGCTCGTGATTGGCGGGGATGTTTGCAACAAGTATATGGATCTAAATCAGGATTTTCAGAATCTCCGTTCATCAGAACTTATTAACTATGCTTTATTTGGAGATGGGGCAGGGGCCGTTGTTTTATCGACACAAAAGCAAAGTGATGGAGTTAAAATAAAGAATATCCACAATAAGTTTGTTGGATTAAACCGAGAGCCAGGGCAAATCATGAATTGGTTTGGGTTTATTCCAGAAAATATTTCAGACATGGACAAGAGAGAGCGACGTAAAAAATTTACATCTGCAAAAGAAGATTATAAAGCTATAGAACAACATGTTCCAGTTATGTCTAAGGAAGTAATAGAGGAGTTATTATTATCTGAAAATTTGGAAAAAAATGAGGTTGAGCACTATCTTCCGCCACAATTGTCAGGAAATATGACCGATAAAATTGTTGATTTTATTGCTATTGACTCCTCTAAGGCCATTAATTGTGTGCGACACACTGGGAATAATGGTAATGGACTGCCCTATATACAATTGCAGGATTTATTAAAAAAGATGAAGTCTGGGGAACGGGCGATTGGTGCTGCCATAGAATCGTCAAAGTGGATCAAAACTGGAATCTCATTGATAAAAGATTAAAGAGGTGGCTTTATATGAATGAGGAGGAAATAATTGCTGCTTTAAAAAAAATGAAAAAAGAAGGAACCTTAAGCAATAGCTTGCCTCAAGTTATTGAATACGCAAAGGAATTATCCTCTAACTCGTTAGAAAAGGCTGGCTATATTTTGCGGGATATCTCCTTTGCGGACTGGATGCACCCAGAAGTTGTTGATCTAAAACCAATAAAAATAGCAGTCATTAGTAACTTTACGGCTGATTCTCTAAGCCGGTATTTATGTGGGCTACTCATTCAAGAAGGCATATGGCCGGAATTTTACATTGCCCCTTATAATCAATATGTTTATCAATTGATGGGCGAGAAAAGTGATCTGTACCGATTCGAGCCTGATATCACATTTTGCTTGTTAGACGAGATATTGATTTTTGAAGAATGCCAAGATGATGATTGGACAGTAGAAGATATCAAGTATGGTACAAAGCAGAAAATCGAGCAATTAAGGCTCCTTATTGAAATGTATCAGAGACACTGTAAAGGATTGCTCGTGTTAAATACCATTCCTTTTCCTGAAGAATTGCACTCAGTCGTTATTGATTATAAATCAAAAGCGTTGCTAAGCAAGGAATGGCGTTTATTTGAGGCTAATTTATTGGGGTTTTCAGACCATTATCAGCAGGTGATTACTTTAGATTTAAGCATATTGCTACAAAATGTATCGCAATATCGTGATGCTCGACTTTCATATTATGCCAGCATGAAGATGAGTGATGAGATGCTGCTTGCTATTTCCGAGGAAGGGTTAAAGATTTCCCGTTCAATCTTAGGGTTAAATAAAAAATGTTTAACCCTTGATTTAGATGAAACACTATGGGGTGGCATTGTAGGAGACGATGGACTAGATGGTATTCAATTGGGGAATACATCTCCAGGAAACATCTTTATTGATTTTCAAAATAAAATAAACATGTTGAAAAAACAAGGTGTTTTATTAGCTATTAATAGTAAGAATGAGGAGAAAAATGTAAAAGAAATATTCGAAAAACATCCTGATATGGTTTTAAAACAAGACGATTTTGTAATAATTTGTTCAAATTGGAATGCCAAGCATGAAAATCTTAAAAAAATAGCATCACATTTAAATATTGGGTTAGACAGTTTTGTTTTTTTAGATGATAGTCCATTTGAACGCAACATGGTACGTGAATATATGACAGATGTTACTGTGCCCGAAATGCCAAAAGATCCTTCCTTCTATGTAGAAACACTTTTAAAGCCAGGGTGGTTTAATTGTATCGCATTAACAAAGGAGGATTCACAAAGGACAGATAAATACAGGCAAATTGTTAAACGGAAAGAATTTCAAGATTCTGCTTCTTCAATTGAAGAATACTTACAAGGGTTAGATGTGAATGTTTTCCTGTTAAACACAACAAAAATGAATCTTCCTCGATTGTATCAATTAAATACTAGGACGAATCAATTCAATTTAACAACCAGAAGATATCAAGAATCTGAAATAAAAGAGATGTCTGAACAAGATCGTTATCTAATCATTGGTTTTCAAGCAACGGACCGATTTGGAGATAATGGGATTGTCGGCAGCGTGTACATTGAAAAAATAGTGGATGAGGGTAATGAAGAATGGTGGATTCGCAACTTTATTATGAGTTGCCGTGTGTTTTCTCGAGACATTGAAACAGCCGTTTTGCACTATATTTTGGATATTGCGAAGGAAAAAGGTGTTTCAAGCGTATTTGGAGAGTATATTCCGTCCAAAAAAAATGGCTATGTACAAAATTTCTATAGTGACCATGGATTTCAGGCTATTTCCAAGGATCAAACGCCAGTGATCTATCGTCATTCCTTAGATCCTATTTCATTAAAAGAGACTTGGGTTACTTTACATCCTTTTAAGGAGGGTTCAACAGTATGAATGTTGAAGACCAACTGATAAAAATTATTGCGGATGTTCTTGAACTGGATATGGAGGATATTTCTCCTGAAATGGGACCAGAAACATTAGAAGAATGGGATTCTGTCAATGCACTTCGAATTCTTACGAGCGTTGAAACGGATCTAGGGGTACGTTTGACGATGAAAAGTTTCATGGATGCAAAAAATATTAGACAATTAGCAAATGCCATTGGAAGTGTGTAATGATCAATACGATGCGTTTCCCAAAGGCGAGAAGGCATACGTATTATTTTTTACGATACGCCAAGGAATTTAGTCCTGTCTATTTGAGTACAGACATTGATTTTACACAGGTGAAAGTAGAACGTCAACGTCAATTGCAGGAATTGGACGTTAAAATCAGCTATATCACGTTTGTCATCCATACAGTTTCCCGGGTGCTTAAACACTATCCCGAAGCAAACACAGCTATCCGACATTCACTACTTCCAAAAATGGCGTGGTATAAAAAGGTCAATGCCAAATTTACGCTAGACAGTATGATTGATAAAACACGTGTTGTCCTCAGTGGACTTATTCCCAATACAGATGAACTATCTCTACATCAAATTCAAGAAAAAATCAATTATTATCGTGAGCATTCTTTTAGAGAAATAAATGAATTTACACCTGTTCAAAAGCTACAATCATTACCGCTGGGTATTGGGCAATGGATGTACAATAAAGCGATCAAAAATTTATCGAAACGAGAACAATTACAAGGCACATTTACAGTAACATCATTAGGACATCAACCCATACAGTCTTTTTTTCCTATTATATCTTCCACAACCTGCTTCGGCATGGGCGCTATACAAAATAGGCCTGTAGTTGTCAAAGATGAAGTAGAAATTTGTCCAATGCTAACGTTAAGTCTGGTCTTTGATCATCGAGCTATTGACGGAGCGATGGCAGCAGATATTTTAACAGATGTCAAAACAAACTTAGAAACTGGATATCAGAAAGGAGGGGCATTGGCTTGAGGAAACAACGTATTCCGAAAAAGAAAAATTACGATGTCATCGTTATAGGGTCAGGAATAGGTGGACTTAGCTCAGCAACTTATTTAGCACAACAGGGTTACTCAGTGTTAGTGATGGAACGGCATTACAGGGCGGGTGGGTATGCCCATTCATTTAGAAGACGTAAGTATATCTTCGATTCGGCAGTTCGTATTGTTGCCGGTGCAGAAGAAGGTGGGCTATTAAATCGACTTTTGGATCAAGCAGGTATAGCTGATCAGTTGCATTTTTTAAAGCTAGACGATGTTTATACTGCTTACTATCCTGATTTTCAGCTGACTGTGCCAAGCAATATTGAGGGGCTTATTGCTAAATATTCTGAGCTATTCCCGCATGAAAGCACTAATATTAAGGCACTTGTTCAAAGTATGGAGGCACTTTATTTGGCAACGAAAAAATTATTAAGTGCTAGCTCGCCCTTTCAATTCCTTTCTGATCCATGGATTATGAAGTATAACAAGAAGACCTTTCATGAAATGGTTTCTGAATTTTTGGAAGATCCTAAGGCGATTTATTCATTTTCTACTTTATGGACACATTATGGTGTCCCTCCTACACAAGGAAGTGCTATGTATTTTTCCTACGCCACTATGAATTATTTCAAAGATGGTATCTACTACTTACAGGGAAGCTTTCAGAAATTGGCGGATGCTTTTGTGACGCGTATCGAAGTGTTAAATGGTGAAGTATGCTTACGGAATGAAGTCAAAAAAATTGTTGTTGAGGATAATCAAACAAAGGGAGTTGAACTACAGACGGGTGAATATATAGAGGCTCCCATTGTTGTTTGTAATTGTGACATGCTCAAGATGATGGGTGATTTAGTAGGCGAGGAGTATTTTCCAAATCGTTATAAAAAACGCATTTCCCGCTTATCTGCTTCTTTATCTGCTTTTGAAGTTTTTCTAGGGGTGAATTTACCTCTGGAAGAATATAACTTGAGTCATGAAACATTTATTTATGGTGATTATGATTATGATAAAACCTTTGAAAGTCACCTTAATCTAAAGGAAAACGGGCAACAAGGGATAAGAGGTGTTGCTATTTCATGTCCAACATTGGCAGATCCAAGTTTGGCTCCTGAAGGAAAGCATACGGTTGTTATTACGACGCTTGTTCCGTATTCTATCAGCAATAGTTGGAAAAATATGAAATCTGATTATGAAAAATTGATGATTCAATGGACAGAAAAGGTGATTCCCAATCTTTCGCAACATTTGGAATGGGTAGAATCAGCCACCCCTTTGACGATGGAGCGTTATACAAATAATAGCTATGGATCTATCTATGGATGGGCACAAAGCTTAGAGCAAATGGCAACACGCCCTCAGCACGAAACGCCAATTCAGGGATTATTTCTTTCTGGACAATGGACAGATCCAGGAGGTAATGTCGCTTCAGTCCTTCTGTCAGGGTATAAGCTGTCTGAGAAAATTGCTGCCAAAGCAAGAAAAGAGAGCGTGGTTGCCATGCAGAAGGTGGAAGGATGACGAGTGTAAATGTTCGTTCCAAAGATGCTGTTCGATATGTGGAGCTTAATAACTCGGATACAAAGAATGGTTTTGATCTGCAAATGTCTCAACAGCTGTTAAAGGCGATACATCAGGTGAATGAAGATCCTCATTGCCAAATTATTGTCTTTACAAGTACACTACGCGCCTATTTTTCAATTGGTCCTGATCCCAAGAATTTGGCGGAAATATTAGCAGAAAAAGATGGGCTCGATTTACTGGATCAAATCGTTTCCAACTTCAATCAGATTATTTTAGCCATATACCATTCTCCCAAAGTAACTATTGCTGCTATACATGGATGTGCTTACGGCGGGGGATTGAATATCATGTTGCCGTGCGATTATCGCATCGCTGTAGAAAGAACAAAGCTTATTGAAAATTTTCATTATATGGGTGTCACGCCAGACCTGAGTTCTAGTTACTTTTTACCTCGTTTGATAGGATCTGCAAGAACAATGGACTTGATATTGACGGGACGAATGTTTTTAGCAAAAGAAGCCAAGGAATGGGGATTATTTCAAGAAGTTACAAAGACACACAAGGAAATGATCGAACGTGTAGAACAGCTTTGTGAACAAATAGTGAGTGGGGAGACCGAGACTGTCGAGCTAATGAAGAGGTTATTTCAGCAGTCCTTTTTGTCTACCCTTGACCAACAAATCGAGTTGGAAAAAGAATATTTAATGGCTTGTTTTAAAAAACCAAATTTACGAGAAAGTTTGGATGGGGTTATAAATAAGAAGCTTTCAATTTAAATCTATGAAAAGGAACGAGGGAAAAGCAAGGTGAATGTTATTGAAAAAAAACCACATGAATTGTTGAAACAGTCGCCGCCATTTTTATTTGTGGATAGCATAGTAGAAATAGATGATCAAAAAATTATATGTACTAAAAATCTGTCGTATAATGAACCATTCTTTGCAGGACATTTTCCAGGTAACCCTGTTACTCCAGGCGTTTTATTGGTTGAAATGGCGGCTCAGGCGAGTTTGATTTTGGCAGGTTCATTAGAAAAGGATGGTGGTGAACAGCAACAAAGAATGGGGTATCTTGTTGAAGTGAAAAAGTTTCGATTTTATAATCAAGCAACGCCAGGAGACATATTAAGTATTAAAATTGAATTAATAGGTAACTTGGGGAATTATCGAACGGCAGAGGCTCTTATAACGGTGGAGAGTAAAAAAATAACAAAAGGTACACTTGTTTTTTATCTCCCAGAAGGAGAGGATGCACGTTGACACAATTAGTAACTAAGCAGGTTTGCATTGTGGGGGGCGGTCCTGCGGGTGCGTTATTGGGCTTGTTACTAGCTAAACAAGGTGTTGAGGTATTAGTGGTTGAAAGACATTCAACATTTAAACGAGAATTTCGTGGAGAAACCATTGCAGCGGGGTCAGTAGCTATCTTGGAAGAATTAGGTCTATTACAAACATTACAACAAAGCGGCTATATAAGAGTGAACTGCATTGAAATGTTTGAGGGAGAAAAATTATTGTTTAAGGCAGATTTCGAACAGTTTAAGCATAAGCAAAAGTTTGGAATTGATATGCCTCAGCCTATTGTTTTAAATACGATTATTGATCAATCTTTGAAATATCCTAACTTTCAAATAATGATGGGTGCTACCTGTACTGACTTATTAGAACAAAATGGGCAGGCTGTAGGAGTTATGTGTAAACAAGGGGATGATCTATTCGAGGTTCACTCTCAGCTGATTGTTGGAGCAGATGGTCGGTATGGTAAAATTAGAGATATGGCAGGTTTAGAAGCAACCATTAAAAAGCTTCAACGTGATTTAGTCTGGTTCAAGCTCCCTCGACCTGAAAACTGGAGTCATTCAAATATCATTAAGGTAAATAGGAACAATCATTTAGTGATTTTACCTACATTTCCAGATATGCTGCGTGTGGGCACTTACATTCCTAAGGGGGGCTATCTTAAAATCAGACAGCAAGGTGTGGAAGAATTTCGAGAAATGGTAAGCGAAATAGAGCCTGCATTTAAAGATCTTATGGAAAAACATGTAACGAGTTGGAGCGATCTCGTTATGCTAGATATATTTACAGCGAATGCTCATCAGTGGTCACGGGATGGTCTCATTCTCATAGGAGATGCAGCTCATACATTGTCTCCAGTCTTAGGACAAGGGGTTAATATTGCTATGCAGGATGCGGTGGAGTTAGCACCTCATGTTGTAAAGTATCTGCACGAAAATGTAGGGAAGACGATGCCAAGAGATGCTTTGCTTACCTTTGAGAGAGACAGAAAAAAAACAGTTGAATTTGTTCAGAGCTTTCAAGAGAGACAGGAAGAAACGTTGGCTGCTAAAACACCCTTTGAGACCTTTTTACGTCGCGTGAAAATGCGTACACTTCATCGCTTACCTTGGAAGATGAAAATCATGAGTAAATTGCAGCATGGCATTCAATACAAATAAATTCTTTAAAAAGGATTTGAATAGGAATGATAATTGGAATTGGCTGTGATCTTGTTGAATTGAACAGGATTAAGGATGGTTTTCGAAGGGGAGAGGAAGCTTTTTTACGCCATGTACTATCTAGTCGTGAACAGGAGGTGTTTCATCAATTTAAAACAGAATGCAGACAAATTGAATGGTTATCAGGGCGCTTTGCGGCAAAAGAAGCTTATTCTAAAGCCATTGGTACTGGTTTTGGAGGTTCTATCAATCTTAGTGATATTGAAGTATTGTCGGATCAACTGGGAAAGCCAATGATAATGATTTCAAATGATAGCGCTGAACAATTCACCAGTGATAGGGTCTGTCATGTATCTATTACGCATACAGATGTGACAGCTGGGGCTGTCGTTATTATTGAAGATAATGATAAGAGGAAGGTGACTTTATAATTCGATGGTTAATTTTATTGTGAGACTTGAAGGAGTGGCTGTTTTTTGTTTGGCAACATACATTTATTTTCAAATCAGTGGCAACTGGTGGCTATATTTAATCCTAGCTTTATCTCCAGATATAGCTGCGCTAGGTTATCTGTTTAATTCTAAATTTGGTGCCGCAACGTATAATGTTTTCCATACATATGCTGTCACGATCATTGTTATATTATGGGGATTGATTTTTCATACGCATCTTGTTTTAGAAATTGGGTTGATATGGACTTGTCATATTGGTGCTGACAAGATATTTGGATTTGGTTTTAAGAATGCTGCCAAAGCCTAGTCATTTTAGTCATTATCCTTTATATTCGGGTGCTGACAAGCCATTCTACAAATAAATGCACATGTATATTAAAATGAAAGAGCGGTGGTCGAAGTCAAGTTTACTAGACGACCGTTTTTTAGCATTCATTGTTCTATTATTTTGATTTCCATTTGTTCAGAAACATTTTATATTTTTGTTGTCTTAGGCGTTTTAGGAATCGCTTTTGTGTCTAAATTCCTCCCAGAAACAAAAGGACTTACGCTCGAGCAGTTGGAGCATCAGTTTCGTTCCTAATCAGGGGAAATTTTGCTGAGACCTATCTAAAGCGTCACCTGTGATTTTGCCGGTGATGTGCGGGTGGGTGTTTTTTTGTGTCTGTTTAGAAGAGAGTTTTTAAGGGAGTTCCAATTGCCGAAGGAATCAGTTGAAAACAGCGATTCAGAATAGCTTTTGTAGAGTTTTAAATGGATATAAAGTAATATAATAATATTTCCAATAATTGCTTGACAAACGACACAGAATCCTTTAATGTGAAATATAGACGTATTACAAAAAAATATATATATTTGGAGGTGATCGATTTGGAGAAAAGCAGATTAAGAGAGTTCGTCACATTTGTTAGAGGCATAAATACAACAAGGGCGGAAATAGAAGCTGAAGCAATGACTTATTATGACCATGCCTCTTTTCAGGCGGATTATAAATATGAGGACGTAGTAAGTGAAGATGAGGCAAAATCTTCATTTCAAAATAATCCATTTTTAAATGAAGGGGATGTCGTTATCAATAATTCGTTGAACCTTGCAGCAATGGTCGGTAAAAACAATGTTGGTAAAGTGTTGTCTCTCAATTTTACAAAAATAGAGTTTGATGATAGTGAACACCTGGATAAGCAGTATTTTCTTTACTTATTTAATGTTTACAAAGAAGTGAAGCGACAAAAAGAACGAGAATTACAAGGGAATGCTATGCTTAGAATTCCGCTTCATGCACTTGGAGACATGAGCGTTCCTGTTGTCCCTCTTGAGGAACAGAAGAAAATAGGCACTATCTACATAGAAACATTGAAGATACAAGATAAGCTAAAACAGTCCGCAGACTTAATTGGGCGGTTTACGAGCTCAATAATAGAAGAAACCTTAAAGGGGAAATAAGCACATGAAAAGTCAATCAGAATTAGACTTTGAAACTGAAGTCATTGAATACTTGACCAAAATCGGTGGGGTGAAACAATGGGAATACCAAAAAGACATAAAAACAACCGAACAACTCTGGGACAACTTTAAAACGATCTTAGAACAAAACAACCGTGCTCGTCTGGATGAATCCTTGTCTACCACGGAATTTAACCAAGTAAAGAAAGTCATGACGAGTATTGCATCACCTTACCAGGCTGGACAATTTTTATATGGGGTGAACGGTGTTTCTGAAATTGAAGTTGATCTGGACAATGGGAAACATGTGTTTTTGACAGTATTTGACCAAGCTCAAGTCGGCGGCGGAAACACGGTTTATCAAGTGGTTAATCAAATTCAACGACCAAAAGTTATAGATGGGAAGCCAGACCGTCGCTTTGACGTAACGTTGCTTATTAATGGGTTGCCGATTATTCAAATCGAATTAAAGAAAGCCCTTCACAGCACGCAAGAATCCTTGAACCAGATGAAACAGTATATTGCCGAGAAACAATACAGCGGTATCTTTTCCACCTTGCAAATTCTCATTGCCATGACGCCAAATGATAGTCGTTACATGGCAAATACCCCGCTCAAAAGCTTTAACCAAGCTTTTGCTTTCAACTGGCAAGATGAAGAAGAGGCACGTCCTATACGTTCATGGCAGCCGTTTGCGGATAAAGTGTTGTCCATTCCAATGGCGCATGATTTGGCAACACGCTACATGATCCTTGATGGGACAAAAAACAAAGAAAGTATCAAAGTCATGCGTCCTTATCAAGTCTATGCCACCAAACAGGTGCTTGACAAGGTTAGGAAGTTTGACTTCAAATATGATGAGGGTAAATTGGGATACGTTTGGCACACGACGGGATCGGGTAAAACCATCACCAGTTTTAAAACAGCGTGGCTTGCCAGCCGTCTATCCAATGTAGATAAAGTGATCTTTTTGGTTGACCGTATTGCGCTGACCAATCAAACCGCCGATGCCTATAAAGCTTATGATCCCGTTGCGGGTTTTGAAGGGAAAACGGGCGTCGTAGCCGACACAGCTAATATTTCCGATCTTCATCGCCAACTAACGAAGAAAAGCGATAAGAACATCATCGTGACAAGTATCCAAAAGATGTCGCGTTATATAGCAAGGGACGATTTCAAGCCGCTTCATGAACATATTCTTTTTATCGTTGATGAAGCCCACCGTTCAACGGGTGATGGTACGGATAATGATGGCATGCTCGAAACAATCCGAACAGCGATTCCTCATGCTGCTTGGGTGGGTTATACGGGGACACCGAAATTTAAACTCCAGAAAACACAAGAAATCTTTGGTGAACTCCTCCATGCCTACACCATTAAAGAAGCGATTGCCGATAAAAATGTCTTGGGATTTAACGTTGAATTTAAGACAACGATCAAGGCTCCTAAAGTTCTTGAGGAAGACGACATTAATGATAAGTTGCGTGGGAGTGTTTATGACTATAGTCCAGAACATGTCCACTGGGTGGTTAAAGACATCGTTGATAATTGGGAGAAACGTTCAAATGACCGCAAGTATAATGCCTTATTTACAGTACACGTTGGCGGGAATAAAGCAAGTACACCCAGAGCGATGGCCTACTTCGACAAGTTTGCGGAAGAGAATGCGCAACGTTCAGCAGATAAACGACTAAACGTTGCGGTGAGTTTTTCGGCAGATACATCCAACAGTATGCAGCAACTGAAGACGAACGAAAATTTGCACAGAGCCATCAAAGCCTATAACGCCATGTTTGGCACAGCTTTTGATATGACGACCGTGAAAGCCTACACAGAAGACTTAGCCCGACGGTTGAACAAGACAGCGGATGATGGGAACTACTTGGATTTGGTCATCGTTGTTGATCAACTTTTGACTGGTTTTGATGCTCCTGAGCTGAATACGCTCTATATTGATCGAACGCTTAAGGGTGGCAACTTAATTCAGGCGTATTCACGGACAAACAGAATGCATCATTTTGTTGATAAGCCTTGGGGAAATGTTGTGAATTATCGGTGGCCAAAGCAAAACGAGTGTGAAATGAATAAAGCATTTGCGGTCTACTCTAATCGTGCCTCTGCTGACGAACAGCTTTCACTGGAAGAATTGAAGAAGGGTAACGAAGAGGCTGGCATCACGTCTAAACCCTTTAGCAAGGTGCAAGCTGAGATGCAAGACGTCATTAAGCAACTTTCAACGCTCACAGATGATTTTGTACAATTACCCCCAAGTGAAAGAGCACAAGATGAAGTCTTTGAGCATCTGAAAGAATATAATCGTTTGTTGAGTCAGTTGAAACAATATACCGAAGACGATAACAACCATTCTATTTCCTCTTATGATAATCCTGAAGAATTCTATGAACGGTTGGGTATTACTGAAGAGCAGGAAGTCAAGTTAACAACTGTCATCGCTGGTGAGTTGAAAGAACGACGGGCGCAGCGAGAAGACATTGATATGCCGCAAGTCAATCTTTCTATGGTCCATATTCATGATGTGACCATCAACTATGATTATTTGGTTGATTTGATTGCTCAGATGGCTGATGAAGTTCATGCAAACGAAATGACGAAAGCTGAAAATACACGTGATGAAGTCCATTTTGAAATCGCTAAGTCTGACAATGGAAAAGAAAACGCTAAGATGCGTCACTTTGTATCTCAGATTTTCTCGAAAGAGTTTGAATTTGATAGGTATCCAGCCCCTCGAACTGTTGAACAAATGAACCAAGCGATGGACAAGGCACAAAAAGCAACGACTACCCAACGTATCACCCACTTCATCCGCACTTGGGGACTTGATAACAGTGTCAAACCGAAAGAACTTGAAAACGTGATGAAGAAACACCGATTAGGCCAGGAGGATATGGATAACCAAGGTGAGTTAACAGCAATCATGAATGGAGCGAAAGATGATTATAAAGAAATTGCAGGTGAAAAGATTGCCGCATTATCTTGGGTACGATACCGCAATGAATTCCGTGAAGCCTTTTACAAAATGGCAGATGACATGAAAAAGGGAGAATAGTCCCGTGATAACATTAGGTAGACGACAAAAAGGAGATTAGAAATGAATTTGTATACAAAACGCCATGGATTAAGAAAACCAACTGCACGTACGAGTGAAATGACAAAAGAAGTTTATACTTCGCTATTAAATATATGCGAAAACTACTATAAACATCTAACACATAACTTTAAGCTCCAACAGCAGGATGATTTTACGGGAAAGGATTATATTAAATTTGATAGGGGTCAATTTGAAACTAGAATGGAAATAAAAATACCTAACATTTTCAGAGATAAGGATGGATATATAGCTACCCCACAATATAATGATGACTATGATCAATATTCTTTAATTGACCTTATAGAGTATATTGCTGAAAATATGAAGGATATTTCTGAGGGATGGAATCATAATTATTACCAAAACTATTGGTATACCCATTGTTTGGATACAACAGAGGTTTTTGATGATTATAGAAATGAAATAAACGAAATATTTCAAGAGTCGGGATTGTTGTTTACATTAACCAGTGAAAAAGTTATTGAGAGGATAGTAGAAGACACTCCGCTTTCACCTGAAATAGAGATACAGGTACAGCAAATCGCTGAATCTGGGACAAGAGAATTGATGCAAGATGCCATTGTATTATATAAAACACCAAATCCAGCAGCTCGCCAAGATTCAATTGAAAAAATATGGGATGCCTTTGAGCGTCTGAAAACTTATTATACTAATCTTGATAAACGTGGCTCTGCCCAAAAAATTGTAGAGGATATGAGTAATGGAGAACGAGAATTTATTACAATTTTTAATGCTGAGTTTGAGGTGCTAACAGACATCGGTAATCAGTTTAGAATCCGTCATAGTGAGACAAGTCAAATTGATATCACAGATAGTCGTCATTATGATTACTTTTTTAATCGTTGTTTGTCTTTAATCGCTTTAGCCATTCAATATTTAAAATAAAAGGAGATCAGAAATGAATGATAAAATAACAAAAGTACCTCAAATCAGATTTTCAGGATTTACAGATGATTGGGAACAGAGGAAGTTGGGGGACCATGCTGAAGTTTTGACTGGCGGTACTCCAAAAACGTCAATTCTTGAATATTGGAATCCAAAAGAAATACCGTGGATGTCATCAGGAGAAATCAATAAAAGACGATTAGATGAAACAGACAATATGATTTCTAAAGAAGGTTTAAATAATTCGAGTGCAAGATGGGTTAAAGAATATTCTGTTTTGATTGCTTTGGCAGGACAAGGGAAAACTCGTGGAACTGTGGCTATTAATAATATTCCTTTGACCACCAATCAATCTATTGCTGCTATTGTTCCGGATGAAACTCTTCATTATGAGTTCATATTTCAGAACTTGATTAAACGATATGATGAATTGCGAATGATTTCATCAGGTGATGGAACTCGTGGTGGTTTGAATAAACAAATCGTTTCAGATGTTGTAATACCATACACAAGTTTTGAGGAACAAGAAAAAATCGGTACATTTTTCGTTAATCTGGACGATCTCATCACTCTTCAACAGCGGCAGTTGGACCTGCTGAAGGAGATGAAAAAGAGTCTGCTTCAAAAAATGTTTCCGAAAGACGGAGCCAATATTCCTGACATTCGCTTTGCAGGATTTACAGACGATTGGGAACAGAGAAAGTTGAAAAATGTGGCAAATTATATTCGGGGTTCATTTCCTCAACCCTATACAAATTCAAATTTTTACGATGAAGAGAACGGAAATCCCTTTGTTCAAGTTGCCGATATTGGATTTGATTTGAAGTTAAATCCTAATACAAAAGCGCATATCAGTAAAATAGCCGAGCCAAAAAGTCGATTTGTTGAAGCGGGAAAAGTAGTAGTTGCTTTACAAGGCAGTATTGAAAAAAGTATTGGTAGAACAGCTATTACACAATACGATGCTTATTTTGACCGTACAATATTGATTTTTGAAGATTACAAAGTACCCATGAATAAACTGTATTTTGCACAAGTAATTAAGAAATTATTTGAGCGTGAAAAAGAAAGAGCGTGGGGAGCAACGATTAGCACAATTACAAAAAAGCACTTAAATGATTTTGTAATTGGAGTACCAAAGATTGAAGAACAAAAGCAGATTGGTTCATTTTTTGCCCACCTAGACCATCTCATCACCCTTCATCAGCGGCAGTTGGACCTGCTGAAGGAGATGAAAAAGAGTTTGCTTCACCACATGTTTATATAAGAAAAGGAGATGATACCAATGACTCAGGCAACAGATATGACATCCAAGCTATGGGGAATGGCAAATAAATTGCGTGGGACGATGGATGCGAGTGAGTACAAGAACTATATTTTACCTTTTATGTTCTATCGCTATTTATCAGAAAATCAAAAGGACTACTTAAAAGCCAATGATTTGCAAGAGTTCTATGGAGTGACGGATGATACTGAAAAAGAAGATTACCTGAAGGACATTAGTAAAGGGATCGGATATGCGATTGACCCAGCCTACACATGGGATAAAATCGTATCAAAAATTGAAAGCCACAAGATCAAAGCGAGTGATTTCCAAGAGATGTTTGATTCGTTCAATGCAAATGCCAAACGGAATCCAGTCGCAGAAGAGGACTTTGCTAACGTATTTTCAGATGTTAACCTTGGGGATACACGTCTAGGTTCAAGTACAAATGAACGAGCAAAGGCTTTGAATGATATTGTTTTGATGATTAACGAGTTTACTTTCAAAGATGATTTAGGACGTGATATTTTAGGCGACGTTTATGAATATTTGATTGGGCAGTTTGCTGCCAATGCAGGTAAAAAGGGCGGGGAATTTTATACACCGCATCAAGTGAGTCAGATCCTAGCGAAAATTGTCACAAATGAGGCAGAGAGTACTGGCGATCCATTTCAGGTGTATGACCCTACAATGGGATCAGGTTCACTGCTGTTAACAGTCCAAAAAGAATTGCCCAATGGTGATGGAAAAGGAAGCGTTGAGTTTTACGGGCAAGAGTTGAATACGACGACGTATAATTTAGCACGCATGAACTTGATGATGCATGGGGTCAATTATAACAATTTGACTTTGAAACGGGCAGACACACTTGATGAGGACTGGCCATTTGCTGAAAAAGATGGCATACAATGTCCTAGGAAGTTCGATGCGGTCGTATCCAATCCCCCCTATTCTCATAAATGGGATACAAAAGAGGTTGATCGAGAAAAAGATACACGTTTCAAGGGTTATGGTGTTGCACCAGCATCGAAGGCGGATTATGCGTTTGTTCTTCATGGCCTGTACCATTTAGATAAAGCTGGAACAATGGCTATCGTGTTACCACATGGGGTCCTCTTCCGTGGAGCATCTGAAGGTAAGATTCGTAAAAATATCATTGATAACAATCTATTAGAGGCAGTTATTGGATTACCCGCTAATTTGTTTTATGGGACAAGTATCCCCACCTGCGTGCTGGTGTTCAAAGGTCGTGAAGCTCGGCAACATAAAGATATTTTGTTTATCGATGCTTCAAAGGCGTTTGAAAAAGGCAAAAATCAAAATACACTCTCTTCTGAAAACATTGACAAAATTATCGATACATATAGGCATCGTAAAGACGTTGAGAAATATGCACATGTCGCCTCTTTGGATCAAATCAAAGAAAATGATTATAATTTGAATATTCCACGATATGTGGACACGTTTGAAGAAGAAGAAGTTATGCCGCTTTCACAAGTGGCTCAAGAGTTGACAGAAGTAAAAGCAGATATTTCGAATTCATATGACAAATTGTTCGGGCTTTTGAATGAGTTAAACGGGACAACCGACGAAGCCAAAGAAGAACTGAGTAAATTTATCAGTCTTATAGGTAAATAAGAGTGTTAGCAAAGGGCTAAGAAGGATGTAAAATGTCCTCTACAAAGGGTACATTGTAACATCTAAGTGGGGATTTTTTGTAGCTTACTTAGTATCAGCTTTGATGGTCACCTTTGTATGTATTTCTTACATAATAGTATAGATATATGGAAAACAAAAAATTGTTTTTTCTGATATTTTTTATGGAAAAATTGTTTAAAATTAACCAAAATAAAACACATTTATGAACCATAAATTTTTAGCAAAAAACTGTGGTTTTATGGTTGCGTAGTCAAAAACAGGAACTCTTGCGGGAACGGTACGAAAGAGAGCTATTAATTAAGGAACTTCGACTAAACTCAGCACATCCATGTGCCAACGTAGAAGCTAGGCACCTCCTATCGTTATCATCGTCATTCATAACAAGCTTGACCCAAAGCATATACATGCTTATGGAGGTCATTTTAAAGAGTGAGGGGTAGCATGAAAAGGAGGATACGTAGGCAGCGGGTGATTCCTTTGCGACATGTGTTCGTCGCTTCGATCATCTCTTTCCTTGCCTTTACTGTCATGGGTCTATGGTTAGTCAATGAAAGGGTTTCCCCTGTTCTCATGGAAATCGCTAAATCGAAGACAAAGCAAATCGCTACCTATGCTGTTAATTCTGGGTTAGATAAACAAGAGTTGCATGAAATGGAGAAATATCAATCAGATGATGGTAAAAGTGATCTGTATACCATTACCTATGATAAAGAAGATCAAATCACGAGTGTCAATTATAATATGGTGGCTGTGACTCAAATTTTTTCGGAGGTTACACAAAAAATTCAACACTATTTAAGAGCGGTGGAGGAGGGGACTATTAATCCTACCAATGCAGATTTCAATGATATACAGGCTAAGAGCGGAAAAAAAGGAGTTATTGCGAGAATTCCACTTGGTCAGGCGACAGAAAACGTCTTATTTTCTAATCTGGGTCCGACCATTCCAGTTCGGATGGTTGTGACGAGTAATGTTATTCCAAATATTAAAAATAAAGTTCAAGAAGTCAACATCAATGGAGCGTACATTCAAATCTATTTAGATGTTAAGGTTCAGGTCAGAGTGGTGTTACCTTTTGAAACCAAAAACGCTTCGATATCAACAACAATTCCCATCACATCGCAATTTTTGCCTGGGAAGGTGCCAAATTATTATAGTAGGGGTCAGGATAATGCCTCGATAGCTATCCCACAAAAGATGTTGGATAAAGATGATGATAGCTCGAAAAAAACAAAAGATAAAAATGAAAATGGATAGAGGTAAGGACAAAATCTAGTCATTGAAAAGAGTGGTATTCGCCAATATATTCTGGTAGGTACCACTCTTTTTAAACGATGCCTATAGCATCGAAAATATAAATTGATGCTCCAGTGACATAGAGGACATACTGGATATGCCCCAGTTCATCTGTATATAAGTGCAGGAGTATAAAAACAGTTATTTCGAAGTTGTAATGGGATTTGTCTGTGACTGTGGAATTGTAGCGTAATTTATCCAAATGGTTTTTAAAAAATTTGATACCATCAACCACAAAAATTTTGTGATTCTTTTGGGTGACTCAATACCAACATCTTCATTGCTCACTTTAAACAATCAAAAAGACGGTGCCCCTTTGAATTTGGGGCAAACATCGTCTTTAATGCGCTTAAGAAAGCTTGCAAAACTGGGACATTTAATAGGATTTTCTCTTTGACTTCTTTTCTTCGAATATTTTTTTCTTCTTTTATTTCTTCCAAAGGTTCATTTAAAACAGAAGTAGGGGTAACTGGGGGTTGTTGTCTCTTATGCGCTTTGATGTCGTTCATTTTGGACACGTTCTAACAACTCCTTATAAAAATCTTTATAGTGATGTAATGTCTGATTTAGTTCAGTGTTATTATTAAATCCATACAAAGAAATTCTTCCGGTAGGGGCTTTTCTGGTAATAACCGTTTCAAATACTAATTTAGGATAATCCTCTTCAATTAATTCATTAAAAGCTTTCGCATCACTTCTTCTAGCATCATTCATTGTCCGTGATATGCCAGCAATTTGAACGTCTTTATGACTGACAGTTCTTGCGCCTTCAATTGAATCCATAAAATTAGGGATAGCCGAATAACACCAGTTGGAGCATTCATACATGACCACCACATAATCACTCGCACAGAGTGCATTCGTGGTCTGTTCACATAAAGAAGGAGCCGTATCGATGACGATAAAATCATATTCATCTTGTACAGATTCTAACATCGTGTCTAAAACCAAACTAGGAGTTCCTTTATGAGGTATGACTGTACCTAAATATATAGATGAAGTAATTAACGAAGATAACTTTGATATAGAGGAATTACTTTTAGTATTAGATGAAAAAAATATAGAGGATCGTAATAAAATCGGTCTACTTGAACTTGGGTATGCAACGGACGTCATATCTTTGAGAGAAAAAGATTACTCTAATAAAGTGAAAGTGTATGTTATGCAAAACAACTTTGATATTGATGATCTGCCATTTTTATTTGATAGTTACACAAAAGCTAGTGAGAGGATGAAGAACGAAATAAAAGAACTCTCGATCAAGCATATTGAAGAAATCATTGATAATAACTACAGTGCTCCCTATAAATTACTTTTAGAATTATTTGGTTCCGGTGGTCTGAAAATTGACGAAAAGAGGAAGCTGCTTGTTGTATGTTTACTTGATTTGGATGAAGAACGGGTAAAAGAGTTTCTTAAAATGCTTAATATGAATACATTTCTCACCTTGTTTCAAGGGAAACATCCAATGTTTGAAGTTAATCAATTTAATAAAGATATTTTAATGAAATTCGAGCAAAAGAAGTGGATCACTAGTTTTGATTACGATAAGAAAGATTCAAATTTTTATCGTGCATACGGTCGTAAGAGACAAGATAAAATTTCTTAAAAATAATTACTGGTCTCTTTAAATGAGAATAATGGATTAATTTTAAAACAGTCCTTCTCTTTAGTGTTGTTTAAGTTAATGAAACGGAATCCATAGCTATGTTTCAGGATATGAGACAAGAAATAAACGTTGCAATAAAACAACGTTTATTTGTTTCTTCGAAAATTATTTGAAAAGATTTAGAATGAGGAAACAGATAATATAAAACCTACTTTTAGTAAAATTACTCATAGTTATAAATTTACTAAAAATAATACTTATATTATTGATAGTATCATTACTCCATTGAGTGTTTTTAGTATTTAAATATTAGGAGGTTTGTAAGGAAGGGGAGAGGGGCTAAGTCAAAAATTATTAGTGCAGCATTACGCCAGGTGTTAATCAGAAGGGGATTGCTCTAAAAATGAGCGAACTAAGTCACCAGGTGTACATATAAAAATTTTGTGCTATAATGGATGTATAAAAGTAAGAAAAAGCAACATATTATAATAAAGACCACACATGCTAGTAACATGTGTGGTCGACATAATAAACTGATCCCCAACAAGAGGGGTTGGCTTTCGAAGGAATAAATCCCCTAGGCCTTGCTAAGCGTAAGGGGGTTTATTTTTTTTGGTGAAAGGACAAGATACCGACAACTAATGATGCAAAAGTGATTGCAACCATCAAGCTTTCGTATATTGTCATGGCATCACCCCCAATCTTTTGGGAAGTGAGCCAACCCCCTTGCGAAGCCAGTCTATTATAGCATGTTTTTCATGCTTTTTAAGGATAAAATACTACTTTTCTAAGATAGGTTTTAGTTCTCCTTTTATAACTTTTGGGGAATGTCTTGAAGAAATTTCATAATGTATTGTGTCAGGTATAGTCTGAAATACAATAGTTGATGGAAAGAATATGTTTGTGTTCTGTTTTATATAGGGTTGTTTATAACATATAATATCAAAACCGTCTTCTTGAAAATATTCATAGCAAAAGATAGTATTAATTTCTTTCCAATACTCTTCTTTTGTTTCATATTCGTATAGACATTTTAGATACTTTTCATCATCTGAAAAAATATCTTGCACAGGTAGAGATGTATTGAAATCTGTTGGATAGTTGTCATATGCCATTACCGTTGAAGTTTTTGGGGGTTTAAAAAAGCGATCAATCCAATTGACAGTCTTTTCTAAAATAGCATCACCAGGTATCGGTAATTGTTTGTGAGTACATAAATGACCGGCTTTTACACATAACTTTATATCAATATCTTCGTCATAACTTGTACCTAAGTTACTTAATGATAAGTCTATATAAAACATAGAATCGAGTGATTGGAAGTAAGATCTCCACGAATTATATTCAGTAATTTTGTAAGATAGAATATTAAGAAGTTTATATTTTTCTATTTCCTCATCGGAGCCACCTAATTTTTCTGATGGTTCGCTGTTAAATAGATCGTTAACGAAAGGTTTTGGGGTTTTGAACACCTTTCCTATGTTAAAAAAATCACTACTATTATTTATATCGATATTAAATTCTTTGGCAAATGATTGTAGTTTATTTTTAAGGTCGTCTTCTAATTCTAATAGAACAGGGCCAGGCATAGAATGTGAGGCTATAGTGTGTTGCACATTCTTTTGCAATTGCAAAATTGTAGCTCGAGTATCATTATCTATAAAATCAGGTATTTTAATGGTTGCAACTTTTTTTGGCAATGTAATATTTTTCGCTTGATTAAATAGATCGAGAATCTTTGACTTTAAATTATCCATAAATTTTGAATATTGGTAGTTAATTTTATACATAATTGGTTTTTCAGTAATTTTGCCTTCCAGAACCCCGTTGATAGAGAGCTTGCTACTATGACTTGGTTTGTCTATGTGCCCTTCGTTAAAATGTAAAGTAAGAGCATTTAAAAATTTTTGTTTAAACTCTTCTGAATTAGAATAGGATGCATAAATACCTCTAGATTCATATTTTTTTCTAAACTCTTTGACCTTATCATATTGCTCAGAATCTAGGTCATCGGGGTTAACTGGACGGTTACTAAAATAAAGAAAAACTTGTTTGCCATTTTTTATGAGTTCTTCAATTTCCTCTTCAGTTCCGGATCCATAGTTATCGGTAGGAGTACCAAATCTAGTCCAAAAAACGGCAACTGCTGCATCGCAATTGCGAACAAATTGTTCATTTAATAAGTTTTGAGGATTGTCTCCAGGTTGAGGGTAAGAGTCTTTGGACCAATGCTTTGTAATTATTGTTGCGTGATTAGGTTGAGCAATCATATGATTGAATTCACTAACAGTTTCTTCTATGATTTTTAATTCTTCCTCTACATCAGAAGGACAGGATATTAATAGATCAAACTGTGTTACACTTTTGGGCATGATTTCGACACCTCATTTTATGTATAAATAAGAAAGACTAACTTTTTCCATTTTATCATATAGTAGCCCTTCTTTAATGTATCAAAGACTTCTTTAACATATTTTAAAATTACTTATATGAGCAATTTTACTAATAGTATTAGTCATTTAATTATATCAAATTAGAAAACAACCAATGTATGAATATATACATTTTCATACATGAAAAATGTTGATTTTTAGCTGTTTTATGCTTATAATAATATCAAATGTATGATTATATTAAAAATTATACGTTAATCATACACGAAATGGGGCGTTATGATGAGCTATCATGTTGAACCTTTGCGGACACAAAATGACATAACAAACATGCTCAATGCTCTTGAAGATCTCGGCAGAAAAAGAGATCGCTTTTTATTATTATTTGGTATCAATACAGGGTTGCGTGTAAGTGACATTGTATGTAGGACAGTCGGAGAAATAAGAGGTAAGGTTTATGCTGATATAACAGAAAAAAAGACCGGGAAGGTTAGACGGTTACACTTAACAGCTATTGCTGCCGATATAGCTGAATTTTGTGATGGTATGGCAGATCGTGATTGGTTATTTCCGTCTCGTAAAGGGGATGGACATATTAGTACGACGCAAGCTTATCGATTACTTGTAAGGGGAGGGGAATGGATAGGACGGCATGATATAGGTAGCCATACTATGCGTAAGACATTCGGTTATCATTATTACAAACGCACAAAGGATATTGCCACTTTAATGGAAATTTTCGGCCATGCAGCACCCAGCATAACTAAAAGGTACATCGGTATTCGTGATGATGAAATTGCAGACACCTTAAAAGATTTCCGATTAGGTTAATCTTTAATAAAATTTTTTATAAGGATATAAAAATAGCCCTCTGATGACTGACAGTGAGGGTTAAAAAATGCACAAAAAATAAGAAGAACACGGTAAATATAGTATACGATATTACGTTATTTTTTTAAATAAATACTAGAAAGTGCGTATTACAAGTCCTTATATTGATGAAAGTAAAAAATAATTTCTCAACATTATGCTAGAGGATTGAAATATTTGTTTTTGGTATCAATAGAAGCTTGTATCTAAAGAAGGGGAGGGGAATGTTGGTTGCTTTAGCTAAAGCTTATGTTATAATTAGCTTTAAATAATAAAAACAATGAAGGCTTACGCTTATTAATCTTATGGGAGGTTTTTAATATGGATAAAATAATTAAAAGTTTAAAAACATTTTTTATATACTTCATACCACCTGTCATTTTAAGCTATCTGATTTTTAGCGTATTTCTTAATATGAATAACGTGTTCGTAGATCTATTTCAACTTTCTTTAATCGCAGGAATAGTGAGAGCAATCTTTGTATTATTCAATAAAAAGGAAGATCAAAATTCAGCAAGTTAATTAAAAAACAAATAAAAAACAAGTTGAGACTCAATTAATTATTTGGTCTCAACTTGTTTTTTTATTTAACCTATTAAAGTCTTAATTTCCATTAAAACGCACATTTAACTGAATAATAAGCCATTTGAACAGCTAAAACGGCAACATCAACATCATCTAATCCAGCTATTACAGCTGCTTTAGCAATTTGAATCGCAGCTTCTTTCCAGGCTTTTTTCTTTAAAAGAGCTGTAACTCCTTTACTTAAAGAAGTTAACCCAGTAGCCTCCAAAACACTATGTGATAGACACTTAATATATGAACTTGCTGATAAAGAATTAAAAGGTAACACGTTTGTTTGAGTTAATCCACGAGCAGATACAATTTCACCAATAGCTAAAGTAGATTGAGCATTGAAATTTAAATATTGTGAAGGGATTTCTGAAAAATCTTGCGTTGTAAGTGGCTGATTATTAAGTATTTTAACAAAATCGTTAATCACAGGCAATTCACTAACAGGATATTTTTGTTCTACTACATCCTTATTCAATATGTATTTTCCATTTTGCTTTGTAGTAGCCTTATTTAAAAGGAAGTTCATTTGATTTTCCACAGAATTTAATTGTTCAGCTGATTTATTTTCAATATTTTGATTAAAAGAAATATTTTCATTTGATGTTTTTTCTCTAGCAGAGCCTACAGATGGAATAAGTGAAACAATAAGAGCTATGATAAGAAAACAAGCCAATATAGAACTGAATTTAAATCTAGTAATAGCTATCATTATTTTATGCTCCTTTATTATTTAATTATTTGAAAGAAATAAAAGATAGGAATGATAAATTGTTGCTAAGTTAGCATGTTAAAAAGAAAAACATTAGAAAATCCGTTAAAAATAGAGATAAAAGTGATTTTTTCCAAAGTTAACATGTGCTTTCTAGTTTCATATAAAGAATTCACCTCCATAAACAAAATATTCAATTTATATAAAACTATCATAATAATACCATTATAAGTATATTTATAAAATAATTATAATATTTTCCTATGAATAGTAGAAAGAAAACCATTTTTGAATATAAGATATCAATTGCTGAAGCAGTTGGTACGCCAGGGGGATGAGATCGTTTTTGATTCCATCACTCGCATGGGAAGGTCCATGAAAGAAACCTTAAAGGAATATGAATGGTTCACGGAGCAGGGCGTTCAACTTTCTTTTATTAAAGAACCGATGATTAATACCTCTCATGAGCAAGATGATGTGATCAAGCAGGCTATTCAACGTGTCATTTTAACAGTACTCGCTGCGTTTGCCGAAAAAGAACGGGTGGATATTAAGGAGAGACAAGCTGAGGGGATTGAGATAGCTAGAAAGGAAACTATTATAGGGGTTATTGGTGATAAAGCGCAATCTATTTATGAATTTCAAGGCGCAGATGTTAAGCAGTTTAATAAATTTAAGTTACCAGGTATGATTAATTATAAAATGGAGGATAACCATAGGAGTACAAAAAAAATAATCGATTTATTAAATGGTATTAGGAAAGACATTGTTCAAAAAAGTCCAGAAAAGAAGCCTGGTAATCTTCCTGTTTTGCTTATAGGGAAGCCTTTACAGGCCGTAAAATATGCGCAGACTCTTGTAGATGGAGAATCTATTACTACTCTCTCATATTCGAACCTTATGGCTAATTCTGTTAGAAATAACAGGGAGTATAACGCAAATCAGAAAGGGTTACCTATAGACGAAGCATTTGTAGATTCAGATAGCAACAGAAGAAAAATATTTGTTTCAATCATAAAAGCTATTGAGTACGCAAGACTTTCCCATTATAAAGATGCCATTAAAGAATTAAGTAGACATTTGAGCATGACTGATGATTATAATGGTCAAAAAACTGCATTAATAGTTATCAAGATAATGCTGAATGATTACCATGAATATAGTAACAAAGCTTTATGGACACTTTATGAGAAGGTAATAGGTTGCAGACAATTCCAAATTTCAAAGATAAGAGAAAGTAAGAACGGAAACCCCCCATCTGCTATAGAGACCTATTATAAAAACACACTATACTCAAATATAGCTCTAAATGTAAAAATAGCTGAAGACGCTGGTTTACATCGTACAATCCATAAAGCAAAAGGTAGCGAGTTTGACAATGTGTTAGTAATTGTAAAAGGTAAGGATGGGTACAATTACAATGAGGAAAGGGATTTAGGTTTCCTGTTAAATCCCGATATAGGTGGTAATGAAGACCACAGGGTTAATTATGTAGCTTGTAGTAGAGCAAGGGAAAATTTATTTATTTGTGTACCTGAGATATCGGATGAGGCCAAAAATAAATTAATAGGCCGTTTTAAAATGGTTTCAATTACAAATTTGAATAATTTTTAATACAAATGGAGTAAACTATCACTTGATATAGATATCTTTTAAAATTTGGACAAGCTAAAAATGAGAGTCCTACTCAAAAAGAAACAAAGAATCATGACTTAGGATTGGGTTGTCTCTTTAAATGAGATAACGAATTGTGTATTTTAGATTAAATTTTAGACGGCTTTTTATCGTGAAAACGAGAATAACATAACTAATAAGAAAGGCGTCCAAAATTTTTAAGTTTTGGACACCTATTATGATTCATGATTGAGTATAAGAGGGGAGAAGAGATTTCCATTATAAATAACACGGGAATTTGGTAACTATTTTTTAAAGTAGTTATTGATTTTCCTTTGAATTATTTCTTTATCTAAATTAGCTTTTATAAAGTGAATGAATAGTAAGATAAACTATTCATTGATTTAGGAACAGGATATGAAGCGTAAACTATTGTATATAGTTAGTCTTTTAAGACTCATTCATGGTATAATTAAATAGCTAGTCTAGCGTCCATGAGTGGTTTGGAATAATTAAGGATAGCAAGGCTATATAATTAAATAATTGATATTAAAGTGGTTTGGAATAATTAAGGATAGCAAGGCTATATAATTAAATAATTGATATTAAAGAGGAGCAAATTTATGGTAAAAAATAAAGAAGATCTTTCTCAAGTTATGTGGTCCGAATCATTTGTTCAAAATCCTTACCCCTCATTTCAATACTTCAGAGAGCACAGTCCTATTGAACGTACCACAATGCCTAATGGGGAAGCGGCATGGATGATTTTTAGCTACGACATGGCGATGGACGCTTTAAAAGAAGAGCGTTTTGTTAGAGATGCCACTAAATTCACAACTGAAGAGAACGATGAAGAGATGGCACAAAAAGCAGAAGCTTCCCATCTGACCTCACTTTTTATGCAAAATATGCTGAATGCTGATCCACCCGATCATCGTCGCTTGCGTAGTTTAGCTCAAAAAGCCTTTACCCCACGCATGGTTGCCAATTTACAACCTACCATTGAGACCATTACAATTGATTTATTGGATCAACTAAAAGGTCAGGAAACCGTTGATCTCATTGAAACGTTCGCTTTTCCACTCCCCACTGCTGTCATTTGTCACATGTTAGGGCTCCCGTTTGAGGATCGTGATAAATTTCATAAATGGTCCACTGCTGTTACAGAATCTATCCATCAACCTGAACAAATTCAAGACAATCTATCGTCAATGCAAGAATTTGCCAATTATATAGATGATTGGATTGACTATAGGCAACAGCATCTAGAGGACGATTTAATCAGTGGCTTCATTGAAGCCCAAGAACAGGGAGAGCAATTGACCAAAGAAGAAATTCGCTCCATGATCTTTTTATTAATCATTGCCGGTCATGAGACAACAGTCAATCTGATTGGCAACGGCGTCCTCGCTTTATTACAGCATCCTGAACAGTTAGACAAACTCAACAAAGATCGCACACTGATTTACTCAGCTATTGAAGAAATGCTTCGCTATGATGGACCGGTAGAAGTGGCATCCGCACGGTGGGCTATTGAAGATATGACCTTTTATGGTCAAAAGATCTCTAAGGGCGAGATGATCTTAATTGCGTTGGATGCCGCAAGCCATGATCCAGAACACTTTCAAGACCCAGAAACCTTTGATATTACAAGACAATATAATAAACATTTAGCGTTTGGAAAAGGCATCCACCATTGCTTAGGGGCACCACTGGCTCGACTAGAGGGGCAAGTTGCTATTCACGCTTTATTAGAGCGCTACCCTAATCTACAGCTCGCTGTTGAACCTAATGCATTGCAGTGGCGTCCAGGTCTTTTACTTCGAGGAATGGAGATATTACCGATAAAATTAACCTGATTAAAAGACGAGTTGGACACCCAGTCAAAAGCTCTGAGTGCCTGTAATTTACTTCAATTCATAAACAAATAGCATCGTTCCGTTCTTTGAGTAATTATTTATCTACTATAAGGAGTGTCACATAATGTCCGTGCTTGAATCAAGCAATCTAACCAAAAAACGCAATACCTATTCAATCGCTGTCGTCGGTGTTGGCTCAGCAGCAGTAGCTTTTGTCGATTCCTTCGTCGATTGTGTCGTATCCCAACAATTAAAAGACATTCAGCTTACCCTATTTGAAAAAAAGGATACCATTGGATCTGGCTACGCTTATCAGGAAGACCTCGATTGTTTACGATTAAACGCTCCTCCTGAAATTATGTCTGTATCTGCTAAAAACAGGACCCATTTTGTAGAATGGCTAAATGACAAAGAAGAATACCGTGAGATGCGTAAGGAAAGCGAGTTTATTCCCAGACGTGTGTATGGAAACTATTTGACAGATACCCTGTATAAGGCTATAGAGGAAGCTAAAAATTATATGCAGTGTGAGATTTTATTTAAACATGTCACCGATTTACATAAACGGGACGACGATCAGTATGAGGTTATCACCGCAGAGGGTCAATCGTTTCTCTTCGATTTTGTCCTGCTTACTGTCGGTGCAACAGAATCTGATGATCATTACCAGTTGATGGGACAGCCCGGCTATGTTCATCGTCCGTATCCCGCACAAGCTTTTTTAAAAAACATAGGAAAGACAGACACGGTGGGCATTATGGGGTCACGTTTAACGGCGGTTGATCTAGCGATTGCCCTTCGTCATAGTGGTCACGAAGGTCCCATGATCATGATGTCAAAACATGGTCGGATTCCTTCTATTGCAGCTAAACGTGAATTAGTCGAATTGTATCAAACCAAGTTTTGCACGATTGACAACCTAACTCACTTTTTAGAGAAATATCATTACATCAGTTTACGTCACATTGTGCGGCTCATGCGAAGAGAATTTAAAGCAGCTGGTTTAGATTGGAGAGAAGCCTTACTAGACAGAGGAGAGCGACATGATGATGTGGAGAGCGTAAAACAAAACATCGCTGCTGCGAGTGACAAGAACCATGTGGCGTCGAATAATATTTTATTTGGAACACTCCTTCCTATTTTAGGCATTTGGAAGCATGTTCCTCAAGAACATAAACAGCTGTTGGATCAAAAATATATGTCTGATTTCTTACAGATGATGACATCCGTTCCTCTTATCAATGCCAATCAAATCTATGACTTGCTACTCTCTGAGCAATTGCACATTCTCGGAGGCTTAGACGCTATCGAAAAACGGGGACAGACCTTTCATATTACCTTGCGTGATGGTAGCGAGCTGAGCTGTGATCACCTCATTAATGCGACGGGTCCTTCAAAGGATATTTCTAAAAATGACCTCATAAAGAACCTCCTTACCAAGGGGTATGCAGTCGAAAGTTCTAATGGGGGCATCCAGGTTGATTATGATTCAGGTGCAGTGATCGATCAAACTGGCAAGAAGCAGGAAACATTTCACGCAGTGGGTTATATTGCCTACGGAACCTATTTGTTTATCAATAATTTGCCAATGATTCTTCCAACAGCATATAAAATTGCTGCAGAATGTGCTGGATTGGCAAGTGCTAAACAAACATCTTCTCTATCATGAGACGTAGATAAGACTTCTCTGTAACATGTATTTGGATAACTATAAATGACACCTGCCTGGGCAGAAAAATATATAGTGGATTGTTGATCTTATATTCTCAATTTTTCCATCATCTTAAGTCATTTTTATGTTATTCATTTGACATATATAGTAAACTAACTAGGTCATGAATTATTCGCTTAAAAAAGGGGCTACAAAATGAAAACAAGAAGATTAGGTAATAGCGATTTAGAGGTTTCATCTATCGGATTAGGTCTCATGGGGATGTCCCCTGGCATTTTTGGTACCGTAAACGACGAAGAATCGATTAAAACCATACATCGGGCTCTGGATCTTGGTGTGACTTTATTAGACACATCGGACACGTATGGTGCCGGGCATAATGAAAAACTGCTTGGCAAAGCATTAGTTGGGCGACGAGACAAGGCAATTGTTGCGACCAAATTTGGGTTTGAATCTACTTCTCATTTTGGACTACCCATCAATGGACGTCCAGAATACGTAAAGCAGGCTATTGATGTCAGCCTGAAACGTCTGGGTGTTGATTATATCGATTTATATTATCAGCATCGGGTTGATTTTGATGTCCCCATCGAAGAAACGGTGGGAGCCATGTCCGACCTCGTTAAAGCAGGAAAAGTCCGTTATCTTGGTCTTTGCGAAGCAGCAGCACACACCATTCGCCGAGCACACGCAGTTCATCCCATCTCTGTGTTACAAACGGAATACTCTGTTTGGAGTCGGGACGTTGAAAAGGACATTATGCCTACCCTAAACGAACTTGACATTACTCTTGTGGCATATAGTCCTCTGAGCAAAGGCTTCATTTCTGGTGAAGTGCGTACCTTTGAAGATTTTCAACCAGATGACATACGCAGACTTTTCCCACGCTTCCAAGGTGATAATTTTCAAAAAAATCTTGACATCGTGGACAAACTTCAAGACATTGCCGAGGAAAAGCATTGCACGGTTGCCCAACTCGCACTCGCATGGACGATAGCTAAAGGAACATTGCCCATTCCAGGTACGAAACGGATAAAATATCTAGAAGAAAATATTGCAGCCATAGATATTGAATTGACTGAGGAAGATTTGGCACAAATTGAGGCAGTCAGTCCAGAGAGCGCCGTACAGGGTCTTCGTTATAATGAGTATGATGACACTCTAGAACTATCATAATTAACCTATACTTTCATAATGTTTTATCGATAAATGCCTCGTTTTGCTATAAAGCAATGAGGCATTTATTTTGATTTCAAAAAGGTACTATCCTTTTTGAGATAGAAGATGAAAATAATTTGGTTATAGAAGATTATGATCTTTCAAATATCGAAGATCGTTTTGAAAAAACCTTTACTATTTTGAAGATATTTCTAAAGATTTTGAGGAAATGATGTATGTGGAAGCTGAATTATCCCATTTCTATTTTCAGGGGAAAAATATAGTGTAACAAATGAAAATTTATTACCATTACTAATGAAACAAGACAGAAATATAAGAAAAAACACTTATGTATCAGTCAATGAAAAACTCAAAGAAAAAAGCGAGATGTCCGCATTTTATTTGAATTCACATTTCAAATTTCAAAATTTAATTGCGAAAAACGAAGGATATACAGATTTATTTGATAAGATTTTAAATTATTCAAATATGGAGATTTCTAAAAAAGAATTAATGGATTCACTTATAGAGGTGCAAAATCTCTATCAATTTTTAATTAAGAAAAAAATGACTTATCTGGGCTTACAAGAAATTTCCTTTTTTGATTTATATTTAATATCTGAAAAAGAAGAAAAAGTTTCTATTAAACTGGCACAAAAAGTGGTATTAGAAGCGTTAAAACCTTTAGGCGAAGACTATCTTATAATTGTTAAAAAGTGTTTTTCAGAAAACTGGATAGACTGGCATTTAAGTCCTTCAAAAAAGCCAGGTGGTTGATCCTTTTCAATGTATGCTGTCCATCCTTATATTTTAATGAACTGGCAAGCAAACCTAGACAGTCTCTATGCATTAATTCATGAAATAGGAGGGGCTGTGGGTCAATACTATGCTCAGAGTGCTCCGTCATATATTTACTCTGAACTATCCGTTTCCAAGACAGAGTTTTGTTCCTATGTAAATGAATTATTATTAACAAAGTATCTTTTAAGAAATAAAGATAATATAGAAGGAATATCTAATCAATCTATAACCATTAAAATCTTAGATTTTTTTAAAGATGCTTTTTTTTTACCCTATGAGTTGTCGATCGTAGAAATGGAATTATCTATGGATTCTTTAAATAATCGACTGACTTCAAAGTTTGTTTCTGATACATACTATAAAATAGTAAATGATTTTCATTTTTTTGATGGATTCGCTGAATTACCGATAAATAGGTATAATTGGGTCAGAGTTCAAGAGTTTTATGTATTTGGGTATAATGTAGACTATATGGAATCGTTTATCTATGCTTATCAATTTATTAATAGGATAGTAAATGATGCTAATAGTACTGATCTGTTAAAAGAATTGTTACAACAAGGGGAATATATAACAGATCAGGAGTTTATGAAAGAGTTAAATTTGAACAGAAATTTTATAGATAATATTGACCATTTTATTAGTAATCTAGATAAGGAAATAAAGTCATTATAGAATCCAATTGAAAAGCTAAATATACTTATTATGGATCATATGAAGTGTTCTACCAAGAACATTGCAACGGGAGAGATGTGAGGGCCATAAAATTATATATAAAAATAATTATGAGTGTAATAAAAGTCTTCATCCTAACGGTTGGAGGCTTTTTATCACTAACATATGCCTACATTTCAATCCACACACTTTTGAGGAGTATGACCTGGGAATATCATTTTATCTTAGTTCCTTATAAAAATTCTCTATTTTTATTATTAATTTTTGTGATTGTTCAATGCTTTTATTCAATGCACCATGTTCCATAGTTGAAAGATCGACGAGGTCCGTATCTTCTTGTAGGCGTGTTATTCTTGTTTGGATGATTGCGTTAAAATCTTTTAATTCCTTAATAACATCTTCTTTAGTCAGTTTTTTTACCAAATTTAACTAAATTAGAACAATTATTTATAAATTTTACATATATATTATATAAATGTAAAAGGTTAACTTCCAAGGTTTTTAAAAAGTCTTTTGTATAAAAGAATCCCCTAGAACTATGGCTAGGGGAAATAGTGAATCTATTATTGTATTCAAGGTAATCCTTTTTATATCTATTAAACCTGGTTACGAGTGTGTTGCTATGATTAACGAGCTAACTCATTCTTTTGAATGGACGTTTGTTGTTCATTCTCCTTCTGAAACTCTAATTTTAAATTTAATTCAGAAGCCTCTATCTTTGGATAGCTTGCTGTCTACGCCAAGCATTTAAATAAGGGTAAGGGTCAAAGGAAAATTCAATTTTTCCATTATATTTATACATGCCGTAATGAAGGTGAGGTGGGAATTTTCCTTGAGTGCCTTTTGGTCCATATCCTGAGCTGCCAACATAGCCAATGATTTGACCTGGTTTTACGAGGGTCCCTTTGCCAATGTCTTTGTGATAGCCATTTAAATGTGCATAGTAGTGATAAATATTCTTAGGATCACGAATGCCAATGCGCCAGCCACCATAGTTGTTCCAGCCTTTAAATTCAACTATCCCGTATGAGGTTGCGAGAACAGGCGTCCCGTAAGAGGCAAAGATATCTGTGCCTTCATGAATTCTCACCCCGCCCCATCCGCGACGATCACCCCAAGTGGAGCGAAAATCTGCGAGATATCCCTTAGGAATTGGGAAGGCGTGATCTGTTAGCTCAATCTTTCCAAAATGTTTGTACAGTTTCGCATTTTCCATGATGAGTGCTACAGCTTTATCCTTATGGTAGTAATTCCATAGAGAGATCTTAATAAAAGGCTCTGTCGTTCCAAATGTTTGAATATAATTCCCCATGGTATAAAGCACATCTTCTGGGTTTGTTTGCTCCGCCCTACCGTCATTATTACCATCCTGTCCCATACCATTAAAGAAGGCGATACGCTGGGGATCGGTTTCATGTTGATTAGGATTTAATGGTCCAGACCACACAATGGGATGAATATAGATTCCCTGAAGATCCTTGGGGTTGGGAAGGTCTTGACGCGATAGTCTAGCATGTCGTTCATATTGATCGATAGCGGCTAAATAGTACCATGGAATATCGGTCAACGCTGCGGTTTTTAGATATAAAGCTTTGCTTGATCGGTAGGTGTTTTCTTTTGCTTTAACACAGGTACAAGAAAAGCAAAGAGTCATCAGTAGGAAAAAACATAGGCAATAATGTAAGCGCAAGGTTAGGCTCATCTCCCTAAATGTATGGGATTGGGTGTTTCATCTATCTGAAGATAGAGGATATTGTTGTTATTTGTTAGGATGTCTCAGTCTAATAAAAGTTTTCCTGGTAAGTGATGGATGGCACATTGTGAGTGAGCGGTTTCTTATGGTATGATGGCATTGGAGGGAAGAGCGATGCTTGAGTATAAAGTACCCATTAGTATCAATGATGCACACTATGAATTGATAAAGGATCATCAAAATGGTTGGAATGAAGAAGTCTTTCAAAAACGATATAGTGAAATATTGGAAAAGTATGATTATATCGTTGGGGATTGGGGTTATGAACAGCTTCGACTTCGTGGTTTTTATGATGATGATCATTTTAAGGCAACATATGATACAAAAATCAGTAGTTTAGTGGATTATGTGATGGAATATTGCAACTTTGGTTGTGCTTATTTTGTTTTAAAAAAGCTTGCAAGCAACGAGGATCAACACGTGTAATATGGAACCCCCTGTCTATCAGGGGGTAGAGTTGTCATAAGGTGGTTCAGAATCTTTATTAGGGTTATCATGCGGGGGATGGGCACCTGGATATTGGCGAGGGAGCTCTTGATGAAGTGAACGATCCTCGTAAGCGAACGCACTGATATATTTTTGTCCCTTATGCCAAGGGGTTTCTTTATTTTGTACGAGATTTTCCTCATCTCTCGTTTGACCAAATGAACCTTCAGGAAACTCTTCCGGAGCTAAAAAGTTGCGCTGATCTTCTACGTTAGCAAAATCGCTGTATTTATTTTCTTCTATCCTGCCCTTGTGTTTGTCCTTCAATTTTTCCACCACCTTCTTGATTAGTGTGTCCAAAGGGGCGCTGATTATAAAATGAAACTTCTTTTAACGGAAGTTTTCAGTTGAGATGAGACATGGCATAAGAAGATGTATTTTTATTAAGGTGGAGATGATGCGTATGTATTTTGTAGAACGACAAAGGATCGAACACATCCTTCAATTTATGTCAGAACAAATGGAGGTACTAGCCGACCACCAAAGCTGGGAGAGTTCTTTTGAGCAAAGAGCTTTAGAACGACTTATCCATGTTGTTATTGAATCCACCCTTGATGTAGGAAACCAGATGATTGATGGATTTATCATGAGGGATCCGGGTAGCTATGAGGATATTGTTGATATCCTTGTCGATGAACAGGTGATTCCAAAGGAAAAGGAAGAAGCTTTTAAGGTAATTGTTAAGCAAAGAAAAGCGTTGGTTCAGCATTATGATGCGATGGATCATTCAGCTCTTCATGAACTTATATCGCTGTATTTAACGGATTGGCAAGCCTTTCCGGGCTATGTCTGTGAGTATTTAGAGCGTGAGCTGGGTCCTGTCTCAGCTTTTAAGCCAACTGAAAACAGTTAGCCATCAGTGAATGACCGAACCCTCTATTGAAGGATTGACTGGCAACACGATAGAAATGAATGAGCTTGACGAAGCGACACCATGGATATTTTGTTGAATCATTTTGGTTTCTGATCTTTAAACATCAGCGTGATAAAAAGGTGGGAAGACTTTTATGCCTAGACAGTATAAAGTGTATTTGATCGATTTGGATGGTACGATGTATCTTGGAAACGTGGTCATAAAAGAGGCTATTGCTTTCATTCAAAGATTACGACAGGAAAATCTACATTATTTATTTGTGACAAATAATTCGATGCGGACTAAGGAGCAGGTTGCGGAAAAATTATGTCATATGGGCATCCTGGCTGAGCCAAAAGACGTGCTGACATCGAGTGCGGCGACAGTAAACTATATCAAAGCGCATTTCAAACAACCTTCTGTTTTTTACATAGGTGGAGAAGGGTTACAGACAGAGTTGGAAAGGGCAGGATTTCGATATGATGAAGAGCATCCAGATGTTGTTGTCATGGGATTGGATCAGCAAATTACTTATGAAAAGCTAGCAAAGGCAACCTTAGCTGTACGTGCTGGAGCCACATTTTTGTCCACTAATCCAGATGTCGCACTGCCATCAGAACGAGGACTGTTACCTGGCAATGGCTCCCTGACGTCTGTTATTACCACATCGACTGGAAGAAAGCCGATTGTTATTGGCAAACCTGGTGCGGAAATGGTGGAACAAGCGCTGGAGCTCTTTCAACTAGATCATGAGGATGCGATCATGGTAGGGGATAATTATCATACGGACATTTTGGCAGGAATCCACGCTAAGGTTGATACTTTGCTCGTTCATTCGGGAGTGACGCGTTCAAGTGATTTACGGCAGCAAGCTATACAGCCCACTTATACGGTAGACACCTTAGCGGATTGGCATTTTTAAGCAAAGGGAGCTAATGTCCTGTACTGTGAGCGAGTCGGCTTGAAGCTGCGGCAGCAATGGCACCAACGATGTCATCAAGAAAAGTGTGGCATTCTCCTGTGCTTTTGTTATTTAACTTTTTTAGGATTCCTGGTTTTAATTTATCAATATATCCGTAATTCGTAAAACCGATGGAGCCATAGATATTAACCACAGAGAAAGCAATGATTTCATCAATGCCATATAGACCTTCATCACGCTTCAAAATATCTAATAAGGGCTCATCGATGAGCTCTTTTTCCGTGAGGCGATCAAGTTGAATGCCAGTAATAATGGCATTTTGGACCTCGCGCTTTGAAAGAACAGCTTCTATATTTTCTTCACATAATTCTTTTGTTAAGTGATGGATATAATCCTTTTGTAGAAAAAACACCAGTTCGGCAATATCTGCAATCGTCACGCCACGCTCTGTTAACCATTGGCGTGCTGCACGTTCAACAGGTTCTAGCATGTCATCAGCCTCCTCGGCTTATCTTGTGCTCTTACACATGATTTCATGCAGAGCTAGGTATCTCTTTCCATTTGTTACATAGATATAAAATGAAGAAGAAGGAAAGCGGGGGATGGAGGTTGCAATCGCTTTTGTCGCACTATTTTTTAAGTGGACAGCTGATGAAGCAGGAAGCGGAGCAGGAATGGTATCAAACCTCTCATGGGACAGTGCTCATCTTACCTCATCGACAGGTGATGTTTTCCGATTTGGATGAGCTAGCAGAGCTCTCGAGCTATCTGGTTAAAAATGGTGAACAAGGCGTCGCACTACCTTTAAAAAATAAAGAAAATCAATGGATAACGGAAATGGGGGAACAAAGGGTTGTCGCCTTTTTGTTATCTGATAGGATTTTAGAACAAAGCTTAGAGAAGGGGCATGTACTGGCAACGTTTCATAATAAGAGTCATCACTTTCAACTGATGAATCGAGGGGAATCCTCTATTCAATGGCCAGATTTTTGGGTTCAAAGGATTGATCAATTACATGAATGGTATGCAGAGACATTGCAGCGAGAGGAAGCTCCCACTTCTTATGAAGAATTGCTTTTACTCAGCTACCCTTATATTATTGGGAGGGCTGGAAACGCCATACAATATATCATTGATGTGTTGCGGGATAGGCATGTTTCAGAGGCGCTTACGGTGTGCCATCACCGTTTAGATGTTGACCTGATGCATCTCGGGTTTTCTCCTCGTTGGGTGATTGATCATCCAGCACGTGATATTGCAGAATGGATCCGAGCTCAGATTATAAAAAATGGGGAGAAAAAGGCTACCCAAGAAATGGATCGCTTTATCGAAGCTTACCAGGCGTTGCGGCCCTTGAGCCAGGAGGCTTATGCATTAATTTATGGTAGGCTGTTGTTTCCTAGTGATTATTTTGATCTTATCGATCAATGGACAACCGAGAAGGATGCGAGCGTGTCAGCCTTATCAGAGCTCAAGGCAGTCATAGACAATGTGCTTAAGCAGGAGCGCTTTCTCAGATCATTTGCTCAGAAATATATGGAAAACTTACCTGTGATAGAATGGCTAAGCTAAGGGCTTCATAATAAAAAGAGACTCGCACCTCTCACACTTACCCACTTGAGTGTTAGCAGTGTCTTTGGATGTTCAGTCGTTGCTTTTCCTGCAGGAGTCTCCATAGGTTGCTTTTGTTAATGTTCGTAACGTGGATGGGAGCAAAAGACATGAGACTCCTTCGGGAACAGCACGTGTCTGAAGACCCCGCAAGAAAGCGTTTGGTAAGGAACTTCGGCTAAAGTCGGCACGTCCGTGTGTGTCGAAGGAACTTTGGCTAACCCCGACACATCCGTGTGTCAGCGCCAAAACTAACACGTCCTGTGCGTTGAAAAAAGAGTGGTACCTACCAACATGTATTGGCAAGTATCACTCTCTTCAATGACTAGATTTTATCCTAGCCTCTTTAAAATATAAAAGAGTATGAACCGTTTTTAAAAGACCTGTTCTAACTCTGTAAATCCAGGTATTTCTTCAAGAAGCGCACGTTCAATGCCTGCTTTTAAGGTAATTGTGGAACTTGGACAACTTCCACATGCTCCCATTAAGCGTACACGAACAATGCCGTCTTCATCTACATCAACCAATTCTACATCTCCGCCATCTCGCAATAAAAATGGTCGAAGCTTGCCGAGGACTTCTTGTACTTGTTCTTCCATTTATAGACGACCCCTTTCCGTGATCTTATCACTATTATAAAAGTTTCCAAAGAAAAAATCTATATTCTTATCTTATAGTCATTATTTATTTCCACATTTATTGTAAAATGGAATTAAAAATTGTGCAACTCATGTGGATTGGCAAAAATATATGTTATTTTTGATATAAATGTATTGCCATAGATAGTGGCAAGTCTAAATTATATAGAATAGAAGGGAAGAATGTGAGATGCAATTGACTGTTTTTGGTGCTGATATCCCTTGTCCTAGCTGCCTTCATTCGCCTTCATCGTTTGCGACAATGGAGTGGCTTGATGCAGCTGTGAATAGAAAATTTCCGCACGATACCATTGAATTCCGCTATGTAGATATTTATCATCCAGAAAATGATGAGGATCGTTATTTTACTGAGAAGATAGTGAAAGATGAATTATTTTATCCTTTGGTTGTTGCTAAGGGAGAGGTCATTTCTGAAGGTGATCCACATCTACAAACGATTTTTCAATTTATTGATCGCCATGGGATCCGGACCTTAAATGATGATGTGTGATGAGAAGTGTTAAAGTTGACGAAATGGCTTGATGTGAGTAATATGTAGGTGATACGAGGTGAGTCTATATGAATCCTATTATTGAGTTTTGTATGAGCAATCTTGTCGCTGATTCACAAAAAGCATTTGCAATGTTGGAAGAGGACATGAATCTTGATGTGATTGAATATACGTGTTTAGATCATTGTGATTTATGTTATGAAGGTCCCTATGCACTGGTTAACGGTGAGTTTGTATCTGGTACGACGGCTGAGGAGCTTGTCCAAAACGTCTATCACTATTTAGAAGAAAATCCAATGCTTTGATAAATAAATCAATTGGCGGAGCTGAGCGACTATCTCATGACTCCCCTTTTGGGATAAGCACCGCTCTTTTGCGGTGTTTTGTCTGTATAAAAAAATTGATGACAAAATTGTTCTCATAGTATATCAACCGCCGGAGAAAAAATAAATCATTTTGGAGGATGAGCATGTACGAGTTTTCCCATTCTTGGCCTTATGAATGGGTCATGGATGATCTTTATGTTGAAGAATGTCCTTTCTGTAAAGAGCGATCTGTGTTGATTTCCTTAAAAAAGGAAAACATTCAGCTTGCCCAGGAAGGATTTAAAACGCATACGGTGTTGTCGTGTTGCCATGAGAAGTTAGTCATTGTCAATATGGATGATGATTATCTATGGTCTGATCGTGCGCTTAGATAAGGCCTCTTCATTGACTGGAGTGACAGAGTTGAATGACGGCATAACATTTATAAAAATGCATGGCTTAGGCAATAACTACATATATCTTGATTTGATCACTCATACCTACACCCTCCCACCTTATCCACAATTGGCTCAGCGCTTGGCAGATCAAAGCAGAGGGATTGGTTCTGATGGTATGATACTCATTTTACCGTCTGATACCGCTGATATTTTCATGCGGGTATTTAATAAGGATGGTTCAGAGGCTGAAAATTGCGGCAATGGGTTGCGCTGCGTGGCGAAGTACGCCTATGAAAACCAGCTTGTCTCAAAACCCCAATTTACTATTGAAACGCTAGGGGGATTGGTTGAGGCGGAGGTAAGACTTGACGGCAAAGAAGTGTCAGAGGTGACCATTGATATGGGAGAGCCCCATCTTTTAAGGAACCAAATACCCATGTGGAATGAAGGCGGGGAGGAAAGCATGGCGATACAAGCTCCCATCAGCTTAAGTGGCTTGAATTATCAGGTTACAGCGGTGTCAATGGGTAACCCTCATGCCATATTTTTTGTTGAGAATATTCAAGAGGCGCCTATTCATGAGCTTGGGCCATTGCTTGCGGATGGTCATGAACTTTTCCCAGAAGGGGTTAATGTAGGCTTTGTGGAGGCGATCAGTGAACAAAGCCTTGCTTATCGTGTGTGGGAAAGAGGCTCTGGGATAACACAAGCTTGTGGAACAGGGGCTTGTGCCGCCGCTGTAGCCGCCGTTGTTACAGGACTTGGTGCTAAGGATACCTCAATGACTATCCATTTATCAGGAGGTGATCTGACTGTCCTTTGGGATAGTATGACAAATCATATTTTAATGACAGGTTCAGCGATTGTGGTTTGTATGGGCACATTTTATTTATAAATTCTCTCTGAGTGAGTAGCTGGGTTTTATGTGCAAATGTAAGCTAAGCTGAATGGTGTGAGTACTAATTTCTTGAGATTTATGGGACATCGTTATATAATGGAAAGATGAGTAGTCATTAAGGTAAGTAACGATTTTATTGTTTAGAAGACCAATATTTTCTGTATAAAGGAGGAAGGTTGTCATGCTTACCATTACAGAATCAGCCAATTCTCGTATTAAAGAGATGATGGCAGATGAATCTAAAGATCAGCTTTTTCTTAGACTAGGTGTTCAAGGCGGAGGGTGTACAGGGCTATCCTATGGAATGGGTTTCGATAGTCAAAAGAGAGCGGATGATACGACCTTTGAAACCGATGGGCTTCAAGTAATCATTGATGGAGATAGTGCACCTTTGTTACAGGGTGTGACGATTGATTATAAACAAAACATGATGGGCGGCGGTTTTACTCTTGATAATCCTAACGCCGTTGCAACATGCGGTTGTGGACAATCCTTTAAAACTGAGGAGAATGCAGGAACGCCAAGTACGAGTTGTGGTTGTTAATAACAAGCATAATTAAATGTGTTTCAAACGACCTTCCTGATGATCAGGGAGGTTTTTTATGTGAGGATATAAAGATGCTGAGTGTCATATGCCTTTAATAAAGGTATATAGTTTTGCCATGATTTTTAGGGTGTCTGGAAAAAATGGAACAAAACATTTTATTCTCATTTTTTTAATACACGCTACTTAACGAGCGAATTTTCGCTTGTTATAAAGTTTTTTATGAATTTTAACTATTTTTTACAATTAAAAAAGGTTGAAATATAAGAGAAAAAGACATATGATTATTTCTGGGATTGATTTGACTGGGTACGTGAAAAGTATCACAAAGTCTCATTATGCATAACTCAAAGGGTGGAAATAATGACAGTAAGTAAGCCAAAAATAGTGATCCTTGGTGCAGGATACGGTGGCATGATTTCAGCGACTAAATTACCAAAGTATCTAGGTATAAATGATGCGACGATCACTTTGGTTAATAAGCACACTTATCATTATCAAGCAACATGGTTACATGAATCTGCAGCTGGAATGTTACCTGCTGATCGGACCTGTATGCCCATTAAGAACGTTATTAATACGAGGCGTATTAACTTTATTGAGGATACAGTGACACTGATAAAAAAAGATGAAAATAAAGTTGTTTTAGAGAAAAGCGGGGAGATTGATTATGATTATCTCATCGTGTCTTTAGGTTTTGAATCGGCTACTTTTGGTATTAAGGGATTAAAAGAATATGCATTGACCATAGTAGACCTTGATTCTGTCAAACAAATACGGAGGCAAATTGACTATCAATTTTCACGCTATCCTACTATGCAAGTTAAAGAAGATCATATTCTCAATATTGTCGTTGGCGGGGGAGGCTTTACTGGCGTAGAATTTTTAGGAGAGTTGGTCAATCGTATTCCTGAGCTCTGCAAGGCATATGGTATTGATCGTAAGCAGGTAAGAGTGGTGAACGTTGAAGGATCTCCAACCATCTTGCCGATGTTTGATGAAGAACTGGTTGCTTATGCGATTCAACGTCTTGAAGAAAAAGGTGTTGAATTCAAATGTGGACATATTATTAAGGAATGTCAAGAGGATGGCGTCATCATTGGCACGCGTGATAGTGAGGAAACGGAAAAAATCAAGGCGGGTACGATCATTTGGACAGGTGGTGTAAGGGGGAATCATATTGTTGAGGACTCAGATTTCGATGTTGAGCGTGGGCGTGTCACCGTTACAAAGGATTTGCGAGTACCTGGTTATGATAATATCTTTATGATTGGTGATTGTGCGAATGTGTTTAATCCTGAAACGGATCATCCTTACCCAACCACGGCGCAAATAGCGATCCAAGAAGCCAGCTATCTTTCTGAGAATTTTAAAAAGGTTTTGAATGGAGAACCTTTAGAGCCATTTATGTTTAATGATTTAGGTACAGTAGCTTCCTTGGGTCAGAGTGATGCGGTTGGAATTATTTTTGGAGAAACAAAGCTCAAAGGCGTACCCGCTGCTGCGATGAAGAAGATCATTGATGATCGTTATCTGTTCAAGCTTGGTGGCGTTGGGTTGATGTTAAAAAAAGGTAAACTTAACCTGCTAAGTAGACCATAAGTGGTTTTCTGTTTGGTAAGTATAAATGGTTTAAAAAGAGAGTTTTCAAAAGTTAAGTTTTTTATGTTTTAAGTTTGAAGGGACAAATTCCATTTGGATTTTGTCCCTTTTCTAATGATTGTGGCGCTTATTTTTTTGTAGTGAAAGTGCGAAGAATGTTTAAATAAGCCATGTCATAGGATAGTTGCTCGGACATGAGGGTGTAAGGTATCTTTATGAAAGGGCAGGAATATCAATAAAGTTATATGAGTGTTTTATTTAAAAAATCATGCCATAAACGTGTGATAATCTTGCTCTTGTTGTGAGAAGAAAAGCGATGTTTAGTTTAACACCCCTTAAATGATTTTGGAATGTGTGGACAATGCTTTAAAAGCTGGAAAAATGAAGATGGAAATTGAGATAGGTTCATATGAGCCGTTATCTTTTTATTGAAAATGTAGTGAATTGACGATTTTATTTTTTTTCAGTAAACTAACGATGACTCAGGGGGGTGAAAGCGTTGCCTTTTTCATTACCACAGTTGATTATATCCATCCTTCTATTTGCTGTTGTGTTTTTTGGTATTGGTTTTATCGTTAATATGCTGTTAAAAACAACGTGGTTAATTGCCTGTTTATATCCCATAGTTATTATTTTAATCGTCGATCATGTGTCATTCTCTGATTACTTTACTCACACATCAAGAGCTTTTATCCAATTAGAAACGAATCTGACCCACTTAAAAACGGCTGATATTATTGTATTAACGATGGGGTTTGTTGGAACGCTGATAGCAAGCATGACGATAAAAACATTAAGAAAACATGGTTATACTATGTTTTAAGGAATTTTTCTCTATCCTTCTCAGCTTAGTTGTTTAGAAAAGCTGACTTGCGGACATGCTTTTGTTGAGGAGTGGTGTGAGACGTGAAATATGTCAAGATATGGGTGCGTCGTATGCTGGTGACCGGGTTATTTGTGGCAGCGATTATGGTGACGTTTCAATTTATCACGGGTTTTAGTGGCTATGATCTTTTGTCTTGGGTGATGCATTAGAATAAACGAGATGATTCATCACAAAAAGCGTTGGAGAACCAACGCTTTTTAATGCTGTTAAAAAGTAAAAAACGCTACATGTATGCATTTGATTGTAGTGTTTGCTGAATAGGATTAAAGGAAGGACGAGAATATGTCATGATGGGTCTCCCTTTATGATGTCCCAAATTTGTTCAATTTTTTTAAAGTGTTCAGGATGTTTAATGATCGAGTAGATAAATGATTCTAAATCATCTATTTTTTTAATCGACTCAATGAGTTGATGATCTTCAATGTCGTTCCTTTTAGTAGGCAGCTGATTTTGTATGCCTAATAGATAATCGGTTGATACTTTAAAAAAACAAGCAATATGTACGATGATTTCAGGATCAGGTGTGCGGTCACCAGATTCGTAGCGAGAGAGCTGCACATTGCTAATGTTTAGCTGCAGAGCTAACTGTTTTTGTGAAAGGTTTTGTCTGTCACGCAAATGACGAATGCGTTCTCCTAATGATTGTCTCATGCGATGCATCACCTTTCACAAATTTGTCTAAAATTTTATCACGGTTTAGATTTTACCACATAGGTAATTGCCAACATGGAAAAAATTGAGAATTTAAAGAGTTTATGTATTAATGAATGGCAAAATGTGTTACCATATTGGCAACAAAAGGAGGGGGACAATGAAAAAGCATATTGTGGATTTGGAAAAGATGAAGAGATTAAGAAAGGGACGTATGTCGTTAGAGGTCATGTCGAAACAATTGGGGTATGCAAGTCCCAATGGCTATTATTATTTAGAAATCGGAAGATCTAAGATTTCTGCAGAAATGTTAGCAGAGATAGCTGGGATCTTAGAGGTGGGTATTGAAGAATTGTACAGAGAGATGTAGGAGAGTATCTTGCTTAGACATTTTAAAATATGGAAAAAAATTAAAAAATAGAAAAGAGTTATTTTAGATAATTTATTAGAGCATTATGCTCTTTTTTTTTGAGCACGATTATATGACAGTAAACAAAGTATTGCATAGGGGAAATAGGCGGATTCTCATGATTTTATGCTATTTCCATAGAGTTTATCATGGCGATACTAGGCAATTAGTAAGGAGAGTGGTAAACTATTTTAGTATATGAAAAAATGGATTGTTTGCGATCAAGCATCAGTATATAAAAGTGGAAAAATTAGGGATGGATAGCTTGTTGCTTTACTGGAAAGGAGATCAACTTATGTGTGGATTTGTTGGCTTTGTGTCAAATAAGCTACTTGACCCCGATCAACATGAACAAAATAATATGATGAAACGCACTGATATCATTACACATAGAGGCCCAGATGATGATGGTTTTTATACAGATGACACGGTTCAATTTGGCTTTCGACGTTTAAGCATCATCGACTTAGAGGGTGGACATCAGCCGTTAAGCTATGAAAATGATCGCTATCAGATTATTTTTAATGGCGAGATTTATAATTATTTGGAGCTTAGAGATGAATTAATAAAAGAAGGGGCAACATTGGCAACAAGTTCTGATACAGAGGTGATCTTAGCTTTGTACGCTGCTCGTGGAGAAGAGGTTGTTAAGGTGCTTCGCGGCATGTTTGGCTTTGTGATTTGGGATAAGGAAGACAAGAAAATATTTGCAGCGCGGGATCCTTTTGGCATTAAGCCTTTTTATTACATGGAAACGGAGGATGGTCTATTCTTGGCTTCAGAAAAGAAAAGCCTGCTAGTGGGACGTCATCCTAGTCCAGTTGCTAACGAAGCATTGCAGCATTATTTAACGTTTCAATTTGTTCCTGAGCCTGAGACGATGGATGCTTCTATTAAGCGTTTGCCGCCGGGGCACTACATAGTGAAAAATAGCGAAAAACCATTAGAAGTCAAGGCGTATTGGAAACCAGAATTTAAACCCATTAAACAACCAGTTGATAAGATCAAAACTGCGATCCGCGATACCTTATATGAGTCGGTAAAAATGCATATGCGCAGCGATGTTCCTGTGGGAGCTTTTTTATCCAGTGGGATTGATTCTACAAGCATCGTTGCTCTTGCCAAGGAATTTCACCCCAATATACAGACCTTTACCGTCGGTTTTGAAGGAGAGGGTTACAGTGAAATTGACGTTGCTAAGGATTCTGCTGAGAAATTAGGGGTGGAGAACATCCACGCTGTCATCACACCACAAGCCTTTTTAAAGGAGTTACCAAAAATCGTTTGGCACATGGATGATCCAGTAGCTGATCCTGCGGCTGTTCCTTTGTATTTTGTTGCCAGGGAAGCTAGCAAGCATGTTAAAGTTGTGCTCAGCGGCGAGGGAGCAGATGAGCTCTTTGGTGGCTACAATATTTACCGTGAGCCCCGTGATTTAAGGTGGTTCAAAAATATGCCTGAGGGCGTAAAAAGCTTCTTGAAAAAAATAGCGATTAAATTGCCTGAAGATATGAAAGGGCGGAGCTTTTTACTGCGTGGTTGTACGCCGATGAAGGAGCGTTATATTGGGAATGCTTTTATGTTTGATGAAAGTGAAAAGCGCTTTGTTATGAAGTCGCATAAGGAAGTCACTCACTTTACACAGATAACAGAGGCTCTCTATGCTAGTGCTCATGTGTATTCTGATGTGGAAACCATGCAATACATTGATATGCATACATGGCTGAGAGGCGATATTTTGGTCAAGGCGGATCGTATGACCATGGCTCATTCTCTAGAGCTTCGTGTACCATTTTTAGATAAAGAGGTTTTCAAAGTTGCCTCTGCGATACCTGGCGAATTGAAAATAGCGAACAAAACAACGAAATATGCGCTACGTGAAGCTATGCGTGGCGTTGTTCCTGATTCTATTTTATATCGGAGAAAGCTGGGATTCCCAGTGCCGATTCGCATTTGGCTGAAAGATGAGCTGTATGATTGGGCTAAAAATCTGATTCGTGAAAGCCAAGCAGACCAATGGATTAACAAGTCTTATGTTTATAAATTGCTCGATGATCATCGCAATGCTAAACGTGATAACAGTCGTAAAATTTGGACACTATTGATGTTCATGGTATGGCACCAAATCTATATTGAAAAGGCATTGCAATTTGATCATGAAGGAGTAAGACAGCTTTAAATCCATAGTGTAGAAAAAATAAATATTTTGATACATTTTGTAGCGTGTATACTATGTTCATTCTATATTGCGAGAGATGTGAGTAAGCGCGATGATAGGGAGGGAATATCCATAACTTTGACCATTTTGATTTTGTTTGCCTTGTTTTTTGCTTTGCGTTTAGTGACATTGTTTCTTTCTATTCGAAATGAGAAAAGATTAAAAAGCAACCATGCGGTGGAGTTTGGAAAGCGGAATAGCCTTGTACTGGGGGCACTCCATGTTATTTTTTATTTGGCTGCTATAGCAGAATCATGGGAACAAGGGGCTAGTTTCAATAGTATAAGTGTGATAGGCGTGGTCTTATTTGGATTTTCCTATATTATTTTATGCTGGGTGATTATTCAGCTTCGGGATATTTGGACATTAAAGATATATATTGCTAAAGACCATAAAATCAATAAGAATTTTTTATTCAAGTATTTTAGGCATCCAAATTATTTTTTAAATATCATTCCAGAGCTCATTGGAATCGGCTTATTATGTCATGCTTGGTATGCAATGCTTGTGCTGTTACCATTTTATGCGATTGTCCTCATCGTCAGGATTGTTCAGGAAGAAAGAGTCATGCAGGCTCACTTTAAGGAATTTTAAAGACATTAAGAAGAAGCACTTATTCATTTGTTAATTCTTAATCGTGGTGGGAGAGTGGTCCGGATCATTCTGAAGAAAATGACAATTATTTGATGTAAAACAAAAGGTATCCTAAGGGATACCTTTTATTGCAGTATATAGGTGGTATGACTTTAATCGTATTGCCTATGTGGTTCAGTGCGGAATTCTTTTGAGGGTTTGAATAGAAGGGTAAGACAATAAAGTGCTGAAATACCTACAATGTCATAGATGATGCGAGAGATAACAGCACTCTGGCCACCGAATATAGCAGCGATGAGATCAAACTGAAAGAAACCTATGAGCCCCCAGTTAATTCCACCAATGACGATGAGTGCTAAGGCAGTGCGTTGTAACCCATTCATGTTTTTGACCTCCTTCGTAAATAGATTGAAGAAAAACGGAATCAACTTACTTACGAAAAGAAATCCATATCGTAAGAAGTCTTCTTTGTAGGTTGTGAATTTCCAAAGAAAAATATGCATTTATGAGTATTTTGCTTTACTTTTTATAAAAATAACCTTGATAATAAAAGTGCAACATGGTAAAGGTATTACAAGGGATATTTTCTTAAGTTGAGTAAACAGATAGATCATTATTTAACAAAAGTGATTTTTGGAGTGGATCAAACAGAAATTTTCTGTAGGGGGTTCTTAAGCGTAGGAATAAAACCCTGGGTGTTTAGGTGGTGACAGTGCGATTGGTTGTGTAAAATAAATTGTTATACCTTAATGTTTATAGAGTGAATCTGAATCTTAGATAGGATGAATGGAGGCTGAATAGAAATGCGTAAAGTAACCTTTGATTATCACAATGCCCTTCCCTTTTTCTCAGAAAAAGAAATTGATCAGCTAGAAAGTGCTGTGATGGGCGCTCATGAGGCGATACATAATCATACGGGTGCAGGGAATGATTTTCTTGGTTGGGTTGAATTACCAACAGATTATGATAAAGAGGAATTCTCTAGAATTCGTAAGGCAACTGCGAAAATACAATCCGACTCAGATGTCCTACTCGTCATCGGTATCGGTGGTTCTTATTTAGGTGCTCGGGCAGCTATTGAAATGTTGAATCACAATTTCAATAATCTATTGAGCAAAGAGGAGAGACAAGCTCCACAGGTATTTTTTGTCGGTAATTCAATCAGCTCCACTTATGTAAAGGAGTTGCTTGATGTACTGAAGGATAAGGACTTTTCTGTCAATGTTATTTCAAAATCTGGGACGACCACTGAGCCAGCAATTGCATTTCGGATTTTCCGTGCGCTTTTAGAAGAAAAATACGGCAGGGAAGAAGCACGAAAACGCATCTATGCAACAACTGACCGTGAAAAAGGAGCTTTGAAAACATTGGCTAATAATGAAGGCTATGAAACCTTTGTTATTCCAGATGATGTTGGCGGCAGGTACTCCATTCTAACTGCTGTGGGTCTGCTTCCAATTGCCGTTAGTGGCATTGATATCGAAGCAATGATGGCAGGGGCTCGTGATGCTCAAAATGATTTTGCAACCCCAAGTTTAAAAGAAAATGCGGCGTATCAATATGCGTCAGTTCGCACTATTTTTTACAATAAGGGCAAGGCGATTGAACTTCTCGTCAATTATGAGCCAAACCTCCATTATTTTTCGGAGTGGTGGAAGCAATTATTTGGAGAGAGCGAAGGGAAGGATCAAAAGGCTTTATTCCCAGCTTCTGTTGATTTTTCTACGGATCTCCATTCCATGGGACAATACGTTCAAGAAGGTCGTCGCCATCTAATGGAAACCGTATTAAATGTTGAAAATGCACGGCATGAAATGACCATTGAAGAAGATACAGATGATCTCGATAAACTTAATTATTTGGCTGGTAAGACGATGGACTTTGTCAATAAAAAGGCTTTCCAAGGAACCTTGCTTGCGCATACAGATGGTGAAGTGCCTAACTTGGTTGTTAATATTCCTGAATTAACTCCTTATCACTTGGGTTATTTGGTTTATTTCTTTGAGAAGGCCTGTGCGATAAGCGGCTATCTCCTTGGCGTCAATCCATTTGATCAGCCAGGGGTCGAGGCTTATAAAAAGAACATGTTTGCACTTCTGGGCAAAGCGGGCTTTGAAAAAGAAAAGGCTGAGCTTGAGCAACGGTTAAATAAATAAACGAACAAAATTTTTTAATATGAGTAGCACAGCCATGATCATGGTTGTGCTATTTTTTTAATTGTCTTTGAAAACCCCTGGCTATGCCAGGGGTTCCGGAAAGCTTTTAGCGTGGTATTCAAATGCTCCTTTGAAGTGGTAAGATAAAGCGCAGGTTTCCCGATCACTCTATCTCACCATCAAAGGAGGTGCGTCCCGTGAAGGACAGAGATAGTTTAGCACACACCACATGGCATTGTAAGTATCATGTGGTATGTGCTCCCAAATACAGAAGACAAGTGATTTATGGTAACTACAAAAAGAGCATTGGACAAATCCTCCGAGATTTGTGTGAGCGTAAAGGTGTGACTATACACGAAGCCAATGCCTGTATGGATCATATTCATATGCTTATAAGTATTCCACCCAAATTAGGCGTGTCTCAATTTATGGGGTATTTAAAAGGAAAAAGTAGTCTGATGATTTTTGATCGACATGCTCAACTCAAATATAGATATGGGAATCGAAAATGTTGGTGTCGGGGATTCTATGTAGATACAGTAGGTCGAAATAAGAAACAGATTCAAGACTCTATTAGAAACCAGCTCAAAGAAGACCACATGAGTGATCAATTAACCTTGTTCGAAGAACAAGATCCGTTTACTGGACACAAAAATAAGAAGAAATAAGAGATTCTTTAGAATCAGCGTGTGAATGGGGTGCAAGAGGGAAACCCTTTCGGTGGGCCTTTCAGGCCGAGGCCGGCAAGAGAGGCTTTCAGCCGCAGAGCAAACCACCAGTTCACACTGGTGGTTTTGATTATAGAAGAAATAATCGGAAGGGGAAGGTTAAAGGGTTCCTTGAGCTACATGTGACCCCACTTTAGTGATCCTTGAAAAAGAGGTAAAAAAGAAAGGCTCTGTCAATGGATGGGATGTGTCGTGAATGATTTTTATGCTCAGGTGAACACTAGTCTCACTAGCAAGAAAAATGAGCTGAGCCTTGACACGATAGGCTAATAGTCATTTTTACCCTTATTAAAAAACACGGATGCCATATAAAAGGGGAAAAATCATTGGAGGACAAATATGAAAAAACAAAACCATCTCCTTTCAAAAATTATCACCCTATTGGTGTATATTGTCCAGATAACTTTGGGACTTTATGGTGTATTCAAATTGTTTGGGGCAGCGGAGGTTCCTTTTGTCCACTGGGTATATATGCTGAGTGAGCCGTTATTGACTCCTTTTAAAGGCATCTTTCATTCCATTCTTCTTCAACAAGCTTACTTTTTAGATGCCTCGGATGTTTTTGCCCTCTTTGTTTACAGCATTGCTGGCTATATTCTCATTCACCTTGCCTTAGCTATTGAATCTAAAAGGTAATCTCATCGTGAAAATCTAAGGCATTTATCTCCATTTTTATGAGCGATTTGTTATACTAGCATTGTAAAGGTTTTATCGAAAAATCAGGAGGTTCCTAAATGGAGTATAGAATCGAAAAAGATACAATTGGAGAAATCAAAGTTCCTGCAAATAAGCTTTGGGCAGCGCAAACCCAGAGAAGTAAGGAAAATTTCAAAATTGGTTGGGAAAAGATGCCCTTACCTATTGTACAAGCCTTTGCCAATTTAAAAAAAGGGGCTGCTTTAGCTAATAATAAGCTCGGAAAGCTTGAGCAAGATAAGACAGATGCGATTGTAAAAGCAGCCGATGAAGTGATTGCTGGTAAATGGGACGAACATTTTCCGCTTGTCGTTTGGCAAACGGGTAGCGGCACACAATCGAATATGAATGTGAATGAAGTGATCGCCAATCGCGCGAATCAGCTTTTAAAAGAAGCACGTAGCAACAGTCGTGTGCACCCTAATGATGATGTGAATAAATCACAGAGCTCGAATGATACATATCCCACGGCGATGCATGTTGCCGCTGTGATTGCTGTTGAAGATGAAGTGATTCCTGCCTTACATAAGCTCAAAGCGACATTGATCGATAAATCTGAGCAATTCGCTTCAATCATAAAAATTGGTCGGACACATCTACAGGATGCCACCCCGCTTACTCTTGGTCAAGAATTTAGTGGATGGGTTGCCATGCTTGAAAAGAGTGAAGCGATGTTGACTGAAGCCACTCAGCATATTAAAGAGCTAGCTATTGGCGGTACAGCTGTTGGAACAGGATTGAATGCTCATCCAGATTTTGGGGATATGGTAGCTGCGGAAATTTCTAAAATGACCGGGAAGACATTTGTCTCCTCTGATAATAAATTTCACGCTTTAACGAGCCATGATCAGATCGCTGTTGTACATGGGGTTTTAAAAGCGATGGCTGCTGATCTGATGAAGATTGCTAATGATGTTCGTTGGCTGGCAAGCGGCCCGCGTTGTGGCATTGGTGAATTGTCTATTCCGACTAATGAACCAGGAAGCTCGATCATGCCAGGAAAGGTTAACCCTACTCAATCTGAAGCCGTCACAATGGTTGCTACTCAGGTCTTTGGTAATGATGCAACCATAGGTTTTGCAGCAAGTCAAGGCAACTTTGAGCTCAATGTATTTAAGCCTGTTATCGCTTATAATTTCTTGCAATCTGCGCGCTTGCTTACTGACGTGATGGTATCCTTTCATGATAACTGTGCTGTCGGTATCGAACCGGAAACAGAGAAAATCGATGAGTACCTCCATAATTCATTGATGCTCGTTACAGCACTTAATCCACATATTGGATATGAGAAGGCGGCTATGATTGCTAAAACAGCTCATAAAGAAGGAACAACATTAAAAGAAGCAGCGGTGAGCACGGGTGTTTTATCTGCTGAAGAATTTGATAAGCTCGTGAGACCTGAAGAAATGATTGGTTCAAAGGCCTAGTAAAAATCCTCTCTCAGCTATTTAGAGAGAGGATTTCATCTTTTAAGATATGGAGAAGGAATCGATGTGTGAGTAAAGGGATTGACAGCTTATTTTGATCTTGATACAATAATCCTTGTCTAAAAAGTAAAGGGGCATTAGCTCAGCTGGGAGAGCGCTTGCATGGCATGCAAGAGGTCAGCGGTTCGAGCCCGCTATGCTCCACCATAAAAAGCCTATTATAACGGGGTTTTCGCTGAATACGGAAACTCTGTTTTATTTTGGTTTTTACGGTTGGGCACTGCAAGAAAATTGGCAGGTAATTTAGGTGTGTATCATGAACAGATAAAACGATTGAAGTTTGATGACAGGGAAGAATTTTTAGATATTTTACTTCAATATTTGTAGCAATTCTCTATATTGTGAAGACTATTCTTCCCAGCGTATTGGATTTTCCGTATGGTGTACATATTGTTCTGTTCGGTCTTCAGAATAGGCAGGTTGATTTATCCAGCCTTGGCTGTTAAAAAACGAATGTTGTTGTTTAACACTTCTGTCCATTAGTTGTTTTGTTCGTTCACTGTTTTCTACAATAAGAGCAAAAGCAAGCATAAGGGTTAAAAATACGGTTCCTATTAGAATGAAACCAAGTAGGTATAAAGCATTGATAAAAAAGATATCTCTTAACTTTTGCCTGGTAATGGTCATATTTGCGATAGTTGGATGTGATTTTGTTACTGCAAATATAATTATAACCACAGCTACAAATACATTTATAAGAAATAAAATTATTTTTTGAATTTTAGAAGGATTTTAGATTGATAATGTATAAAGTAATGATTGGGATTATTTTTTATTCCGAATTGAAAAGGAGGAGAATTCTTTCATGAAAAAAATTTTTGGTATGATGTGGATGATTATTTTAGCGTTTGTGATAGTAGAGGCACCTTTATCTTTGAAGGCATCAGCAGCTAGTCCCAGTAGCCCTAGTATAGAAAAGCATGTTTTAAAGCCGTCTAAGCATACAGAAAAAGTTTTAAAAAAGGTCTCTCTTTCTATGAATAATAATGTCTATCATATGTCTATTTCTAATAATATAGAGAAAGGTGATACGGGATTTAGAGGTTACCATATTCAGATCGATCCAAAAACGATGACCTATACCATCACAAAGATAAAACAAGAGAGGGTGCAAGAGGAAGAACCAAAAAATAATGTATCCATCCCAATGATTCCATCACGGTCCCCGTTTTCTAGCAGTCATCGTGTACCTTCTTCAACAGTGCCATCTATGTTGCAGAAAACGGCTACTACTCAAGTTAAAGCTGTGACCCATGATCCGTTGGGAGCAGACCTTGTATGGACCATTCACCAACTAACATGGAATTATGACGGTACGAATGCCTATAAAGATGCTACTGAAGGATCATGCAATTACGCTTCGCCATCTATATTTGGTAGTCATTGGTTTAATGATTCTTGTCAATATGATGGGTATGATGTGATTGATGGTGGTCAAGCGGTCACTGTAACAGGGCATGGTTACTATCATAATTATGATTTTGGAAATAATAGCAAAATAACCAATGTCTCTCATACTGTCTATATAGAAGGTCATGGTGATGGTTCCTCGTATTATAATGTAGATTGGACGAAAAGCGGAGAATTCACCTTTTTTCTAGGTCTAGATGTATATGAATATAACAATTAACCGATGAGTGTGATGTGTAAAAAACGACAGAATAAAACAATTATTTACAAAATTTAATTAATGGTATATAATGGGTATGCGATATAACCCCCTTTATATTTTTAACCCCTCTTTAGTTAAATGAGGTGACCCCTAAAAGTTAGATTGTGACTCTAATTTTTGGGGTGCAGGACAAAGAGGGGGTTTTTTATGCTGGGTGCACTTGGTGCATCTATTGAAATAATGTAGAGGCACCCAGTTACAACTTATGGAGTCACATTGTGTTTTTAATCAATTGAGTTTAAGAGGTAACTGCTTAAGCCCGCGGATCAATAAACCTGGGCGCCATTGCAAGGTAGTCGTTTCGGCAATAAGCTGTAGATGGGGATAACGTTTGAATAATGCGAGAATGGCAATCTTCCCCTCCAGCCGAGCAAGTGGTGCCCCTAAGCAATGATGAATGCCTTTTCCAAAGGCTAGATGCTGATTATAGCGTCTTGTAATATCAAATGTGTCGGGATCTTGAAAGTGCTCGGGATCATGGTCGGCGGAAGACAATGCAATTAACACCAATTCTCCTTTGGAAATGGGTTGACCATAAAAGGTTAGGTCTTCAGCTGCCCACCGTGTCGATGTGAATTCTACGGGTCCTTCATAGCGAAGCATCTCTTCAATCGCTGAATCGATCAGCGTTTGATCTTTGTTGAGCTTGTCTAGCTGTTCTGGATGTTGTAATAAGGTGAAGACACCATTACCAATAAGCCCCACTGTTGTTTCATGACCAGCAATGATTAATAAAAAGATAAGGGAGCGTACTTCCAGCTTGGTTAATTGATCCCCGTTTTCTTCAGCTTTAATCAAGTGGCTGATCAAATCATCCTTCAAGTTGTGTTGCTTGGAGTCTACAAAATCATCTATGTACTTAGAAAAATCTTCTAGGGCAGATGAGATTTTTTGTAGGCGTTCAGGATCATTGACAGCTTCTACAAAAGTATTCGACCACATACGAAATTGTTCACGATCTTCAAACGGGATGCCTAATAGATCACAAATGACAATAATGGGAAGTGGAAAAGCAAATGTGTCAATGAGATCAATCGTTTCCTTATTTTTCATTTGATCCAGTAAATCGCAGGCAATCGCTTCGATTTTAGGTTGTAAATTGGCAACCATACGTGGGGTAAAGGCTTTTTGGACTAAGCTACGTAAACGGTGGTGGTCAGGTGGATCAACATTAAGCATGTGACGGCTAACAAAGGGGTTTTGATAAGCAACTGATTGTTTGGATCTCTCTTCCCTAGCCTCTTCATTGATGAATTTAGACGCATCTTTAATAAAGCGTCCTTCTTTTAGCGCAGCGATAGCTATTTCATATTTAAAAATCATCCATGCTTTTTGACCATTAGGCATGGTCATAGGCTCAATAGGACTGTGTTCTCTGAAACGTTGAAAAGCGGGATAAGGATTCTGAGTGAAGGAATCAGACCAGATAATCTGAGAAAGAGTTTCTTTTGGTTTTGTCATTAGTTTTCTCCTTTTCATATCGTTTATGTAGTTCTAAAATAAGGACATACAATGGTTAACTAGTCAAAATAGTTCGTGGATGCTGATTGTTTAGCTAGAATATAAATGACTTTTACAGTCATGGCAACTTTTTGGCTTATTGGTTGTTCTCTGAGAGAAGCTAGGAGTAATAGATAGGAAACGTTATATAAATCATCTCAGGCTGTTCGATTTTGAGTTGAAAGTACTGATAAATGGATGGATTATAAATTATATGATAGGATAGGTAAGTGCTAATATCATTAAGAAAAGAGGGGTAGAAATGAAAGCGATTAATATTGGTAACAGCGGTTTGAATGCCTCAGATATTTCACTTGGTTTTATGAGAATTTTGGATTTGTCTAAAAAAGAGGCATCAACACTGATCAACACGGCTTTGGAAGTAGGTATAAATTTCTTTGATCATGCGGATATATATGGTGGAGAAGGAAAAGCGGAGGCGGCTTTTGCAGACGCGATTGACATGAATCCGAGCGTTCGTGAAAAGTTTTTTCTTCAAACAAAATGCGGTATTCGAGACGGCTATTTTGATTTTTCAAAAGAGCATATTTTAGAAGCCGTTGAGGGTAGTTTAAAAAGATTGAAAACGGACTATATTGACGTGTTGCTTTTACATCGTCCTGATACTTTGGTTGAACCTGAAGAAGTTGCGGAAGCATTTAATGAATTACATAATAGTGGAAAAGTAAGACATTTTGGTATCAGCAATCAAAATCCGATGCAGATTGAATTGCTTAAAAAATATGTGAAGCAGCCGTTGATTGCTAATCAACTGCAATTTAGTGTTACGAATACGGGGATGATTGATGCTGGTTTGAATGTCAATATGGAGATTGATCCTTCGATTGACCGCGATGGTAGCATTTTGGATTATTGCCGTCTCCATGATATAACCGTTCAAGCCTGGTCTCCATTCCAATACGGGTTCTTTGAAGGTATCTTTTTGGATAATCCGAAATTTCCTGAACTCAATAAAAAAATTGATGAATTAGCTGAAGCTAAAGGTGTAACAAATACGGCTATTGCGGTGGCTTGGATTCTCAGACATCCTGCTAAAATGCAAACCATTATTGGTACAATGAATGTCGATCGTGTCAAAGCCATCAGCAAGGCTTCTGATATTGAGCTTACGAGAAAAGAATGGTATGAGATTTATCTTGCCGCAGGAAATAAATTACCTTAAGAAAATTAATTAAGGATGAGAGTCTCACAGGTGTGAGGCTTATTTTTTAGGAGATTTTTTGGCTGGAAAGATCGTATGTATCGTTAATTATCTTGTTTGGTCTCTTTGAACATGCTGTTCTTGTTGTTTATAGAAAGGATCAATGTATAAAAGAAACTCCCGTGATTTTGCTGGACTAGATTCTTGTGCCTGATGCCTGATGGGAGCAGCATCATGATGCATGATGAATTGACTTTTCTTACGATGGAACAGAAAACACGCAAAACCGTTGCAGGAGACTTTTTTTATACATTATAATAAAAGCTAATATTAAAAGTTGTGGATTTTGCTAATCAAAGGTTAGTGTATAGTATAGCGTTCTTGAGAGTCATAATAGAAGCCTTAGCAACGTTTATTACTAGGGAAAGTATTAGATTTGGAGGATAGACAATGCCAAAAAATCCAGTTATAAAGCTTTTTGATCAATTGTCACTATTTGAGAGAAAAATTTTCAAAGGCATCATTAGGGGTGTGCATTTAGATGATAAGAATACAAAAGCGTATACATTTCAATTAGTCGATTTTGAACTTGACCATTTAAATCCTTCTGATATAACGGTAAAGGTGAAAAAAATTGCGGATATGGCAATCATGATGATTATTGATGGACAAGAAGCACGTGTTCCATTGTTAACCCATATGCAATACAAAGATAGGGACAAGACGATAATATTGACGTTTAATTCTTTGTTAAAACCTTATTATATTGATCTCAAAGAAAGGCTACAAGAAGTGGTTCAATGTGATGATTTTTGAGCAGTATTGCAACTTGCGTGTCAAAAAATACTAAGCGTTCTTCAATGGTGTTATTTCTTTAATAGGAATGGGGTATGTGTTCTCAGCTATGAACCCTGCTATGCCACTTAGAATAATATATAAGTGGGAGGAGGGGCACTGTGTATGCAACGGTTTAATTTTCGTCCTATTGACGCATTGCGGGATCGTCAAACCATTGTTCAATTTCGGAAAGACTCCTATATTGTGAGCTTTGGAACACCGGATGAACTAGGTGATGAGGAGGTATATGTGGCTTGGATGGCGATGGCACAAGCAATGGAGCCGGAGGGCTTTGTTATTATGGAATGTGAGGGGCAGCCTATTGGTCAAATAGAACTAGAGGTAATCCTTTATGAAGGTCATCCGGTTGGTTATGTTGATTTATTTTATTTGGTCCCTGAATACCGCGATCGTGGTATTGGCAAACTCCAGCTTGACTATGCAGAGGTTTATTTTAAAAATAAGGGCTTATTGGAATATCATTTGCGGGTATCACCGACAAATAAAAGAGCCCTGCGTTTTTACGAAAAGCATGGCTTGAAAAAAATGATGACTGAACAGTTGACCCAAACCGTGATTAGAATGGGAAAGAGGTTTAAATTAGCTATTTAGCATGGATTTCAAGTGCTGATAATGTGGTGACCAATTTTTCGATTAAAAAAGGAATGTCGGCAATAAAAGCTTCACCGAGGTCATCTTTGAATGAAAGGACGATTTGATTGTCAAAGAGGGGAGCGGTGTTGCCGTAGACAAAGCTAATGTTTTGTTCAATCTTAGGCTTAAAAGAACGCCAGATTTGGTTGAGGCGGAACCGAATAGCAGAACAGTCCTGATCAATATCGGCTACTTTCAAAAGGAATTCTATATAGATCTGACAAGGATAGTTCCCTTGTTCTGGGGCTAAAATTTCTCCAGACCAATTCAAGGCATCTGTTGTGAGCTCAATAATAGCATCTATCTTTCCTTGTGTTAACGTCAGGGTATAAGAGCGAGACATTTTGGCAAGATCAACTATGTCACTGCGATCCGTTATTTCTACATCCTTATTAAAATCCAAATCGTACATGGCGCCTTCTAATACGACTTTAAGGTTATCAAAAACGGTTGGATCAAACATTCACGTTCCTCCTAAGTACTAATACAACCTCATGCAACGGATCATTGGCCAGAAAAGCGCGATAAAAGTACTCCCTTCGATTTTATCTCAAGTTAACTGGAAAAGCTATGGGAAATTTCCGTAGCTTTAAATTTTTGCCTACGACTTTTCTAACTGTTAATCGTATTCATCGTTGTTGTCAATAAATTTTTCTATATAGCACTATTTTTTGGGTTTTGTTCAACTGGGTGAGGTATGTTGGCATTGCCGAAAAACCTTCTAGATAAAATTCATCTACCAAAGATGGAACCACTCTCCTTGGTCAAGTGACAGGAGATGTCACTTCGTATCCTGAAGAATCTCGTGCGTCTGCTTGACACATATTTTTGTTGTGATTATGATAAATATATAGTTCGGTCGGCGAACGAACTAATATGTTGTCCTATTATTTTACTTAATTTAAACTAGTTTTAGAGAGTGAAATTTTGGGAGGCAAATGATCGTGGGGAACTGGAATCAGCAATTTGTAAAGGTTTTAAATTTAAATAAAATACTCAATCAATTGCGAATGAGTGATGTGACTTCTCGCGTGGAATTATCTAAGCGCTTAAATTTGAGCAAGTCTACTATTACAAGCTTAATAAGCCTATTAATAGAAAGTGGGTGTGTTGAGGAAGTTGGGCGAATGGAGTCAGCCTTAGGTAGAAGATTAACATCTTTAAGACTGAAGGCTTCTTGGAAACATGTCTTGGTCATACATTTTGATACACCGGCATTTCACTTAGCTATTCTGGATCTCAAAGGGACGATTATTTGTGAAAGACGTCTTTTTTTTGATGAGCATCAGCAAGAGGTCACCTGGCATTTTATTTCTGAGTTAATGAAAAAGTCTGCGGAAGCGCTTTGTTTAGACGCCAATCTTAATTGGGCAAGCGATATTATTGGAATTTCTATTGCTATTCCTGGGATTATAGATAGTCATGCTGGAAAGGCATGGTCCCGTATCATTATGAATCATTCAGGAGTATCGATTCAAGAACTTCTTATGAATACGTTTAAAAAAAGGGTTTTAGTTGATAATGATGTACGCGCTTTATCTATGGCATTAGGAAGAGAAGCAGGTGATGAAACATCAGATATGGTTACCTTGCTCGTTAGTAAAGGTGTAGGTGCGGGAATTATTTCAAATGGGAAATTGGTTCGCGGTGGCGTATTAGGGGCAGGACAAATTGGTCATATTAAAGTTTCTGAAGAAGGTCCGTTGTGCCATTGTGGTCAAAGAGGATGTTTGGAATCATTCGTTGCTAATGATGCTGTTATCCGTACATTTAGCGGGTTATGTAAGGAAAATCCAGATTTAGAAAAAAGGGCTTTAAAATTATTATCAAAATCAGTACTTGACCAAATTGAGATAAAGGATATTGGTATTCTAGCTAATTTAAATGTAAAGGAAGCCCTCGAAATCATTGATGGTATATCCATAAATTTAGCTAAGGTTTTACATTCAATCGTTCAGATGCTCAATCCAAGCAAAATTTTACTTGCAGGGCCTTTGTTTGATGAAGTTGCTCATTTAATGATTCCTAAAATAATCCAAAAAATTGGACAACTAACACAAGCTTATTTAAGCGCTAATACTCATTTTCAAGTCATTACTAATTATGAAGAGCAAATTATTTCGGGAATAGCCAACTTCATTTTAGATGAGGTCTATGCTCCGCCCATTTATAGGGAGAGCGGTGAGCAAGAGATTACATTGACTGATTTTATGAGCAATATATAAGGGGTTTGGTTTTGATTCATTGACGCTGGTTATACTGATTAACAATGAGGGGGAGGGAATGACGTGAATGTTCTATATATGCACACTCATGATATGGGAAGATGGATTGAACCGTATGGACATAATGCGCAAACACCACATTTAATGAAGCTAGCTCAAGAGGGGACAGTATTTAGAAATGCTTTTTGTGCTGCCCCTACGTGTTCACCAAGCCGAGCTGCGCTTCTCACAGGGATGACACCACATTCATCTGGGATGCTAGGCTTAGCCCATCGAGGGTTTCAGCTAGGTGACTATGATAAACATTTAGTCCATTTTTTAAATGGTAAAGGGTATGAAACAACGCTGTGTGGTATTCAACACGAAGCTGAAGCTGCAGAAACACTTGGATATAAAACAATACTAGACAATCAGGATTATAATATGGGAGATTTTGATAAGGATTGGACAGCTTTTGATAAAGATAATGCTGAATTGGTGGCATCTTATTTAAATCAATCGCATAGTGAGCCTTTCTTTCTCTCTTTTGGGATGTTTAATACTCACCGTGAGTTTCCACCACTTGATGCAGATAGTGATCCAAACTATGTTGCCACACCTTATGCGCTTCATGATAATCATAATAATCGAATTGAAATGGCTAGATTTTTAAGTTCGGTTCACGTGGTAGATGATTGCGTAGGCATTGTCATGAATGCTTTACAAAAATCAGGACATCTTGAAGACACCTTGATTATTTTTACAACGGATCATGGACCAGCATTCCCTTTTATGAAGTGTAATCTTTATGATGATGGCATCGGGATATCGCTTATCATCAGGCATCCAGAGGTTGATTCAACACCTAAGATAGTTGATGGTATGGTATCCCATATCGATATTTTTCCAACGATTTGTGATCTGTTAAATCTTGAACAGCCATCTTGGCTTCAAGGCGCTTCATTAAATCCAATATTGAAAGGAGAAACAGAAAAGGTTAGGGAGGAGGTCTTCTCTGAAGTAACTTATCATGCTTCCTATGAACCTTCTCGTTCAATAAGAACTGAGCGCTATAAATATATAAGGTTTTTTGATGATGACCTCAGTATTGCAAGTGCTAATATTGATGATAGCCATAGCAAAACCTTTCTAATAAATAATGGGTATTTAAATATGCATCGAGAGAGAGAGCTTCTGTTTGATCTATATATTGACCCGATGGAGAGGACCAATTTGATACATGACCGAGCTTACCATCCAATTTATATGGATATGTCTCAGAGGCTTCATGAATGGATGGTTGAAACGAATGATCCGTTGCTTTCAGGTCAAGTAGCAAAACCAAAAGGGGCTTTTGTCAATAAAAAATCTACTATTCATCCTGAATAGCAGTCATTTCAATTCATTTAGAGAGGATTGTCATGTATTAAATAGACTGTAGAGATTTCTTTTGTAATGTTACTACACGTAACAGATTATTTATTTCCTTTAATGATAGCGATGACATAAGTGATTTATCTTGGAGTTAGAGCTTCTATAATTAGGTGGGTTGAATCGCTAAAATAGTATTGTTTTTGGTTAATTATTTCGTTTGTGCGGTTTATTTTTAAAGGATTTAGAAAAGAGGGGTATATAGACATGTCATGGAATAAATCTATTATGTCAATTTTTATTTTTGGGGCACTTGCTGATTTATTATTTGGCTATGATTCAGGTGTGATGGGGGTTGCTTTATTATTTATTAAGAAACAGATGTCACTGACTCCACTCATGCAAGGTTGGGTTGTCAGTTTGTTGCTTGTGGGGGCGATGTTTGGCGTTGCCTTTGCCGGAATGTTGGCGGATAAATTTGGCAGACGTCGGATCATTCTCGTAACTGCTATAACGTTTGCGATTGGGGCAGTAGGAGCAGCCCTAGCTCCTGATGTTTATACGATTTTAGCCTCTCGTTTTATAATGGGATTAGGTGTAGGGGCTGCCTCAGTGGTTGTTACCATCTATCTTTCTGAAATGGCACCAACCGATAAGAGGGGCATTCTAACATCACTTAATCAGCTGATGGTTACACTGGGTATATTAATATCTTATATTATTGATTATTCTTTAGCACCATTCGAAGCTTGGCGATGGATGCTTGGATTTGCTCTTATCCCATCTATTATTGTGTTCATAGGTATTTTCTTTCAACCAGAGACACCGCGTTGGTTGGTTAAAAATGGATTTGAAGATAAGGCTCACGAGGTGCTTAATAGACTTGTGGGAAAACAGGCTGCTAAACAAGAACTGAGTAATATAAAACACTTTATAGAATCTGAGAAAATAAACAAACAGACAAAAGTGTTTACGCCAAAGATTCGTTTAATGATAGTTGTTGCTGCATTTATAGCCATGTTTCCTCAAATAATGGGAACGAACAGTATCATATACTATGCTCCAACTATTTTAACAAAAATTGGTTTTGGTGGTTCAGCCGCAACTTTAGCGAATGTAGCGATCGGAACGATCAATTTTATCATGACTCTTGTTGCCATGAGGCTTATTGATAAGGTAGGCAGAAAACCGATGTTATTGGTTGGTAGTATAGGTATGGGTTTAGGGATGCTAGTTCTTGGTATAGTTTTTCATTTATCTGATGCGAATCCTTCTGCTATATCTGGAATCATCGCACTGATTGCCATGCTTGTATTCATCGGGTCCTTTGCAACAACATGGGGAACCATTGCACGTATACTGATTTCTGAACTCCTACCTTTGAAGTTCCGTGGCTCTTTAATGGGGTATGTTTTAGTACTTAACTGGGGATTCAACTTTCTCATTAGTTTAATCTTCCCTATTGTTCTTAGTGGATTTGGTGCGAGTGTCATGTTCTTCATCTTTATGATTATCACCGTTATTGCGTTCTTTTTCGTTTTGTTTTTGGTTCCTGAAACCAAGCAGCGCAGTTTAGAAGAAATTGAACAATCGATGCGTGTTTGACTCCTTTTCTCAAAGAACACATTCAAGAGTGACTTTAAAAATTATAAAACCAGTTATGATTCCTCAAATTGTGGGGAATTATAACTGGTCATTTTATAAAGGCGGGTGCCGGCGTGGTTTTTGTGCAAAATGGATGACTTTTTTAGCTAAAATACATGCGTACGCCGATGATTATCAATAAGATGGATAGCATCTGCATAATGATGCGGCCTGGAATACGCTGTGAAAGTAAAACGCCTATTTGTGAACCAATGATTATGCCGATTCCACCCCAGATCACAGCGTGCCAATCAATGCTACTATAAAATAATTGGGAAATGACGCCTACAGATGAATATAAACATAAGGAAAAAATCGATGTCGCTGTGGCATTATGGGTTGGTACTTTAAATAGATAAATCAATATTGGAACTAAGAGCCAACCGCCACCTATTCCAAGATAGCTGGATAATATCCCCATGAGTAATCCGAGTGGAATGAACCATTTTTCTTGTAATAATGGATGTGTTTTGGATTCAGATAGGGCTACCTTTTCATGAGAAACAGCGGTCAATTCATCAATAGCTGTTGTCGTTTGCTCGTGTGAGGTGTCTTTGATTGCTTTTCTCTTCGCTTTATTTGCAAAAGGAGAATTTTTACTGAATAGAAAGAGTCCGAGTGCCACTAAAATGGTTGCAAAAACAACAAAAAAGTATTGTGATGAGAAGGACTGTAAAAGCCAAACGCCTAACAATGATCCAGGGAGAGCACTGATGCCTATGGTTAGACCTATTTTATAGTTAATTTTCTTTTGTCGAGCATATCCGACGACCCCTGATAAAGAGTTAATCAAAACAACTACCAGCCCCGATCCTGATGCTAGTCCAGGATTCATATGAAATAAAAGCAGTAGTGCAGGAACAAAGATAAATCCTCCTCCAGCACCAACAATGGTTCCGTAACCACCAGCGATGATGCCGATGAGAAGGAGTAGAAGCTCTGTTGTCAGGTTCAAGGTGGTTTCCTCCTATCCGTGTGTATTCCTACCTAAGTAAATCATCTCAGATTAGTTGGTCGGTGTAAACTCACTTTATTTTATAGGGTATGTTTAAATAACATGTCGCTATACACCATATAGTGGGAGTCCTTACTAAGGACTTACTAGAGAGTGAAAGGTATCTAATGATTAAAGGAAGTGTCATCTAGTGAATAATAAAGAAAACGCCAATTCATGTTGCTGTACAGGCAGTCGAGAATTGGTCACAGGTGCTTTTTGTACAAATAAAAGTGATGAGCCATTGGAGATGTTACATGATCAAGCGATGAAATTTAAGCATAAAATGGTTCCTATTCCAGGTGGGGAATTTCTCATGGGAACAGAGGATGATGAAGGATTTAAGTCTGATGGAGAGAGTCCGATTAGAAAAATAAAGATTAATCCTTTTTATATGGATAAACACACGGTAACCAATCGGGAATTTAAGACATTTGTAGATGAGACGGGCTATAAAACAGAATCCGAAAAATATGGTTGGTCCTTCGTGTTTTATAAATTTTTACCCCAAGACTCAGCGATGCGGATACAGCGTGTTTCTTCAACACCGTGGTGGTTTGCAGTAGAAGGAGCTTATTGGTATCAACCGGAAGGCTCACAATCATCGATAGAAGCTCGAATGGATCATCCAGTTATTCAGGTTTCGTGGCACGATGCCAAGGCTTTTTGTGATTGGGCGGGTAAACGATTGCCGACGGAAGCTGAATGGGAATTTGCTGCTCGTGGGGGTTTAGAACAAAAACGTTTTCCTTGGGGAAATGAGTTGACGCCAAATGGAGAGCATTATTGTAATATTTGGCAAGGGATATTTCCAGAAGAAAATACAGAAGAAGATGGTTATTTAGGGACTGCCCCTGCTGCTTCTTTTCCTACTAATGGCTATGGATTGTATAATGTATCTGGAAATGTGTGGGAATGGTGTTCAGATTGGTTTTCTCAGGCACTTGATTTAACGCAGAATAACAATCCCCAAGGACCTAATAGTGGTCAGTCTAAGGCTATGCGTGGTGGATCTTATCTTTGTCATAAGTCGTATTGCAATCGTTACAGAGTGGCGGCACGAAGTTCGAATACACCTGACAGCGCAACAGGGAATTTAGGATTTCGGTGTGTCGCTGATAGTTACTAGGATGCATTGTATTTTAATTTGTAAAAGGAGTAAGGGTGGTTCATATGAATATTGAATGCTTACAGATGTTCTGCCGGGTTGTGGATGAAGGGAGCGTTAGTAAAGCTGCGCGCTTAGGCTTTGTCTCTCAACCAGCGGTCACAAGGCAAATTCGTCAATTAGAAAATCGCTATGGGTCTGAATTGTTTGATCGTATGGACGGAAAATTAAGTTTATCTGCTACCGGTAAAATTTTATATCCTTATGCCAAAGAAATCATCCAGCTTGATACGCTTTCTTTTGAGAGAATACAAGAGAAGACCGAGACCACCGATAGTGTATTGAATGTAGGAGCTAGTCTGACCATTGGTGAATACTTGTTACCAGGATTGCTAGGGAATTTTAAGAAGCATAATACTGATATTAAATTTAATCTTTTGATAGGAAACACGCCATCTATCTTATACAAGCTGGAAGGTAATAAGATAGATATTGCTTTAGTAGAGAGTGCTGTCAATGAATCGAAATATAAGGTTAAAAAATTTGCTGATGACGAATTGATACTTGTTACTACCTATAATCACCGCTGGAAGGAAAGAGAAGAGATCGATATTCATGAACTCACGGAAGAGAAGATGATATGGCGGGAGAAGGATTCTGGGACGCGCTTAATCGTTGAAAAGGCTTTAAATGAATACGGGGTGTTAGACACTATTGAGAATGCCATGGAATTAGGGAGTATTCAATCAATCAAGAGTGCAGTAGAAGGCGATTTAGGCATTAGTATTCTTCCTAAATTAACCGTTATAAAAGAGCTGAAGAATAAAGATTTGCGAGAGGTTCCGATAAAAGATTTTTCACTTGTGCGTGATTTATGGATGGTGCAAAAGTCACGGAGATTTAAGAAGCGTGCGCAAATTTCTTTCGAAACCTTTCTTCACAGCTGATGCATAGGGATAGGTTAAAAATTTAAACGCTTATAAAAAATCTTTGCGTACAAAAAAAGGAGCTAAGCGAGGGGGAATCGCTTAGCCCAAATACTATATGCCGAGTTATAAAAGGGGTCATACTAAAAGACTTTACCATTTGACATATCATGCATGCTGAAAAGAAACGACATAATCTCCAAAATTTTTGATGAATATGACAAATCTTTCAACACTATCTTAAGAAACTTAAAATAGAATATGCCCTTTACCTCATCCAAGCGATGCGACGAGATAAAGATAATGGTTTGTTCATAAATAAGATAACATGTCTTAAGTCATTTGTGTATTGGGAAAATTACTAAATTTATGCCCGATTATTAGGGGGTAATTAAATTTTTTTCCCTAAAATTCGTCAAAAACTGTGGTGATTTGATAATGTCGTTGATTGATATTTTGAATAAAATTGATTACGATAGTAATTGAAACAGATAAAGGAGATGATTGATTTTGACTAAACAATATGGAATTTCTGATACTGAACTTAAAAGAATCATGGGTCAATATGTACTAAAGCAAGGTGAAACCATGGATGTTGAAAGATTAAGAGAAGGACTTGAAGTGCTTGTTCGCGATAATAATGAGGCGCTTATAAATGATATTAAACAATTGCTGGAGAAAAAATAACTAGCGCCAACTCAATAAAATAAACGCTCATTTTGCATATCATGGGCGTTTATTTTAAGTAGTTTTTCGATCGGTCAGCCAATAGGCTATGTGATGGATGGATCTTCCGTCACAGCGCTTTTATTTATATGGCGTTGTATGTTATTGAAGCTGTTACGAAAATGCCAAACGATCGCTGTTCTATCTTTTTAAATCCATGCTTGAATCATGAAAAAAGTTTTGTTAATTCAAATAGTATCTGATGGGGTACTACTATACAGATTAATCAATAATTGGTAGTGTACGTGTATCTCTGACCATGTCCGCTTGGCATAATGGGCACTTAGGCTCTTTGTCAAAGGAGTAGGCGTCTCTCATCCAACCCAAACAATCACTGTTTTTACAAGCCCAAATGGCTGTTTCTTCTTCAGGTACAGGTTCGCGACTATTTTTGTTGAACGCCATGATACTTGCCCCCTTAATTTTAAAAACTCGGTGAACATCTAATTTTCTAATCATATGCTTTTATTATAACCGATTTGTGCAAAAAAATAAAATCCATGGTCAAGTCTGCATTTGTATAATAGATTTGACGTTGTACTCCCAAGATTGAGATGCCTTGTTTTCTCGCATATTTTCTGTGATAAAGAGTGATATATTTATTTTATGTCTTTATAACGCAAAATAATAACAACGTTTAAATGGGAGCGAGGGATTATGAAATACTGTCGATTTTTACGAGACGGTCAAATTAAATATGGCATGATTGATGTGAACTATGTTGTTGAACTGACAGAATCATACGTTAAAAAAACAACGGCACCCACCCGTCACATGTATCGCTTGGAAGATGTGACTTTATTGGCTCCAGTTGAACCCTTTCAGATTGTTGAGATTGGTCTCAATTATGTTGATCATGCTAGGGAATTAGATCTGCCACTTCCAAAGGAACTAATGATGTTTATGGTCTCTCCGAGCGCGGTGACGGGTCCTAATGAAGCCATTGTTCTTGCTCATCCTGAGCATCGCATTGACTTTGAGGCAGAACTTGTCATTGTGATCGGGAAAAAAGCTCATCGTGTTTCCGAAGAGGCTGCGCTAGACCATGTATTTGGTTATACCATTGGATTGGATATTTCTGACCGTGATTTCCAGAATGGGGATGGTCAATATACACGAGCGAAATCTTATAGCACCTATAAACCATTAGGTCCTGTCGTTGAAACAAGCATTAACCCCAATAAGGTATCGATTCAATTACAGGTGAATGGTGAATTAAAGCAGGATGGGACAACGCGAAATTTTGTGTATTCGATAGAGAAGATTATCGAGACGGTCACCGAAGTGATGACACTATATCCTGGTGATATTATTTTCACAGGCTCGCCGGCAGGTGTTGGTCCGATACGAAAAGGGGATGAGTTGGAAACGACTATCGAAGGTATTGGAACGCTACATAACTTTGTTGTGGCAAGAGAGGGTGAATAAAAACGAGGCTACCTTAAAAAGTGGGTTTTTTAAGGCAGTCTCGTTTTATGTTTGCTAAATTTAACTGCTTATTTCTTATTGCCAAGGCGTTTTTATGGCAGTCGTTTTTAAGATGCCCCTTTTTTCAATCAATATTCAAGGCGTGCGGTCCAAGCTGTGCTTTGTTGTTCACAGCTCCAGAAAGAAACGGGAGATGTTGTTCACAAAATCGGGCAAATTGTAACAGGGTTTCATCTGCAAGTCGTTGCGTAGCAGCCTGTATCCCAACAGGAAGTCCTGAGGGGGTTAGTCCCATTGGTAGAGAGATGGCTGGTAGCCCTGTGATGTTATAGATTTGTGTCATGACCCAATCAGAGCTATCTCTGATTGGTTTATCATTAATAGTGGGTGGACCCTCCCAATCGTATTGAAAGGCAGGAACTGCGAGAGTTGGCGATAATAAAATATCATAGTTTTGCCATTGTTCTTGGAAGAGATGCCAGTAATAAGCACGATCCTCTTCCAGTGCTTTAAAATCAATAGCAGAAAACTTTTGACCATTTTCAATCATTGCTAAAATGCCTTTGGAAAATGCTTCTGGATGTGCCTCAGAGCGTTCCTTAAATCCAGCAGCAAACCCAACTGTCCATAAAGCTTCAAAGTATTCAACGTACTCCCGTAACGTCTTTTTCATGTCGAGATGAACGGGATGAATCTCAAAGCCCGCCGCGGTTAATTGATCGATTGTTTGCATGAAAATAGAAGCGACATCCTTATCGATGTCATATATGCCAAAGTCAAGGGTCCAGCCTATTTTTAATCGTCTGTCCTCTTTAGCTTGCACTGCCTTAAGCGCAGAACTTCCATTGTCGGGTATGACGAAGGGGTCTGTAGTGGTATAGCCTTTCATGATGTCGAACATCAGGGCAGCGTCTTCAACGGTTCGTGTCAAGGGTCCTGAATGAATAAAAGGCTCATGGGAGCCAAAAATGTTATCCAGATGGTTGTCATTGGGAATGCGTCCGTAGCTTGGCTTAAAACCATAGATGCCACAAAGAGCAGCAGGGATACGAATGGATCCACCCCCATCGCTACCTTCAGCTATCGGGACAAGACCCGCTGAAACAGCGGCAGCTGATCCACCGCTTGATCCACCAGAATTCATCCGTAAGTCCCAAGGATTTCGTGTTGCACCAAATAAAGGGTTATCCGTGGTCCCTTTATAGCCAAACTCGGGTGTATTGGTTTTACCCATAATGATTGCTCCTGCCATTTTTAAGCGATGAACGACAGTGGAATCTCGATTGGGTATATGGTCTTTGAAGAGAGGGGATCCAAAGGTTGTGCGAATCCCTTTGGTGGGTGTTAAATCTTTGATTGCAATGGGAACACCTTCAAGGGGGCGAAGCGCTTCACCCTTCATGATGCGTTCTTCAGCTTTTTTAGCAAAAGCCAAGGCATTGTCTTCATTTAAAGTGACAAAGGCATTTAATGTTGGATTCACAGAATGGATCATGTCGAACAGTGATTGAACGACTTCCACAGGGGAGAGGTTTTTATTTTTATAGTGATTTAAAAGATCAAGAGCTGATAATTGGTTGAGTGCCATATTTCTTATTTCCTTTCTGTAAGCCGTGCTATATAAATTCCTCAGTATCGAAAAAGGTGGGAATCATTATTGATGCTTTGTTTGTGCGTAATCATAGGATAGGTGTCTTTACATCATTATCTAAAGGTATTATAGCGTTTGTCTAGATCGCATTCAAGGAAGAGGGCGTTGCCCTCAACATTCATATGTCACTTACATTGATTTCCGTAAAAGGTTCGGGTCCGCGCTTAAGCATGCGTATTTCTAAAACGCTGTCCTTGTATTCAGCTTTAGCATTTTTGGGGCGGATGGGGGCAGGAAGTGGCAGTTTGAGCTCAGGTTCTTGATTAGGCAGGCCTCGAACATATAGATGGTAGGTATCCATCAGTATTTTCGGAGGATAATAACTATTCGGTTGGATTGGAATGCGAGCGATCACGAAGTCATGTGTTTCAAAAATCTGACTTTTTTCAGCTGTTCGAGATACTGACGATGGCGTGTTAGATTCAGACGTTGAAGAAGATTTTCCTTGCTTTAGAAAGCTAGGGAGAAATTGATTAAGGGATTCCATAACTTTTTTTTGAACACCCTCCGTGTTGAAGGATTCATCATTCATAAATGTTTTTCGCATGTTTTCAATATATGATTGGATATCCTGGGGATTAATAAAAGGATCCATTTTCCTCGCTCCTTTCTTAGTAAATAGAAATATCTTGAAGGTGCCTGTAATAGACATATATAAAAGCTATTTATAGGAGGAATTTTACATGGTTGACATACGGTTTTCTCATTTAACAATTGACGCCATTACACGATCTTCTGGGGTATTCACCGGGCGTAATCAGCAAGTATCTTGGTGTGCAGAAAGCAAGCAGACACAAGGCTTTGGCGTGGTGGAAGGCGATCGCAATAGGCTGAGCCATCATATGCATACCGTGTTTAAATCCCAACATAAGAAAAGCAACGCATAAGTAATACTAGTTTATTCTTTGAAAGATAAAGGGTGAGAGTGAAGGGATGGTATGTTTTTTCGAAGAAAGAAGCAAAGTGAACAAGATAAAGCCTTACATGAGCTCACTACGAAAATTGGTCAGCTGGAAAAGATTTTGGAAAAAATGCTTGAGAACGGTGTGACTCATGAGGTGACTATTGAAAATTTTAATGTCCATGATCCTGTTTTAAAGGAGCTCACGTTCCGTTTTGATAAGTTGGATGTCAAGGAGGTTAGCGGTGCTTTAAATCTCGGCAATAATTTCGGAGTCAAAATGGGTGAAAATGTTCAATCAAAAAGATTACCTGAAAAAGATGTCAAAAAAGAGGATGCTAGAAAATCTGTTAAAAAGGAAGAGAAAACAGCTTCTCATTCTCAATGGGTGAGCAATGAGAAGGGACTGACGTGGAACAAGGATGGGTGAGGTGATATTTTTGTCGAAACTTTCGCTTTTTTCACCGTTATTTTTAATTGGTGAAATCCGTATTGGAACAATAAGTGATGCCTCTGTCATGAATTTGGGCAACAGCGAAATGGCTCATTTTGCAAGTCATAAAAAGCAAAATCAAGGCTTTGGTTCAATTACGGGAGATCATCATTCTATCGATAATATTCGTACATTACTCAACGATCCTGATTTTATCGACATGTTTTCGGGTGGGGAAGAAGTGGCAATGCCCCAATGGCTAGAAGATGTACTCGCGCAACAATTGAATGGACAGGACTGAGCACAAGAGAAGAAATGAGGGATGGCTATGTGTTTCTGTATGAGCTTGATTGATTTGAGAGCATAAAAAGAAACTCGCCAAAATGGCGAGCTGTAGGATGAAAATATGTTGGGGTTAGGGTTATTTATAGGATTTCCCACTAGGATTCATTTTAAACCTCCTATTTTAATTTTTATGAGGGAGCTGTTCCTAGTCGAGGGTTCACGATGAAGGAGTATGGGTCTACGGTCATACGTATGAGGAGTGCTTGATAAGGTATTTTATTGAGAAACATAAGGATTATTTTTTATCCAAAAACGCCACGGATAGTGAATAGCTTCTTGGGCATAGGCGATGTTGATGCGCGGACCTCTGGAAATAACAAGATGCTCATCAATGTTTTGAGTGGGAGGTTCGGCTATGCTAAGCGGAGGAAGTTTTAGATCATGGTCATAATAGCGTTGATCAATTCCTAAGGCTTGGGTGAGCTTTCCAGGTCCATTTGTCAGTTGCTTTTTCAAACGAGGGGTTAAGCTTTCTTCTTTCCTTAGACCGGCAGCGTATTTTTGTGGGAAGCGCTGCTGAATCATGAAAGGAATGCCATTAATAGGTTCCAAAGCTCTGATTAAGATGGCTTCTGGCTTGTCTGTGGCAGCACTCACCACATTGAAGCAATGGTACATGCCATATATAAGAAAAAAATAGGCGTGTCCTGGTGGACCAAACATCACCTCTGTCCTTTGCGTTCGCTTGCCTCCGAAAGAGTGAGCAGCGCGATCTTCAGGTCCTTTATAGGCCTCAGTTTCAACAATTCTACCGACAATCGATCCTTGATTGGTCTCATGAATCACGTATTTTCCAAGCAATGCCTCAGCAAGTGCTAGCGTTGGTTGTTCAAAAAAAGCACTTTCCATTATTTTAACCTCGCAATGGCTAATCCATCGCCAAGGGGAACTAAGATGGCTTCTATTTGCTCATGTTGCCCGAGATATTCATTAAATTCACGAATGGTTTGCGTTGTTTTTTCTTGGTTTTCTGGTTGATAGACACCTCCACCACGAAGCGTGTTATCAAAAAGGTAAACGGCGCCGGGGTTGGAAAGGCGAATGGCAGCTTCGAGATAAGCAATGTAATTACTCTTGTCTGCATCAATAAAAAAGAGATCAAAGGTTTCATCCTCTGCTTCTAATTTCTTTAAGCTTTCCATAGCGGGTCCAAGTTTATAGTGAATTTGTTTGCCATAGCCCGCTTTGGTGAGATTGGTTTTTGCCAAAGGAATATACTCTTCGCGGATTTCTAGTGAAAGTAGGGACCCTTCTTTTGGCAACCCTCTTAATATATGTAACCCACTGTAACCGCAGAGTGCACCGATTTCTAAGACCTTTTTAGCTCCTGATATTTTTGTTAATAGTGTAATGAGTTTTCCGGTTTCTGGAGGGATAGAAATGTTGGGAATATCATGATCTTCTAAGCTTAGCAAAATAGCCTCAGCATCTGGATCCTTTTTAATGAATAAGGATTGAATGTATTGTTTTGCCTCCATGGTTATGCATTGTCCTTCCGTGAGAAAAAAATAGTGCAATAAGGTCAATATATCATTTTTCTCTAGTATGTTCACTTTTTTTACTAGTATGGCATATGAATGCTTTATGAAGTGAATAAGCAGTTAAACACTTCGCATGATGTTGAGCTTAATATAACACAGCTTTGCATAAAGACAGTTTAAAGAGTCTAGATAGCCATGAAAATAACTAACGATCATTCTTGGATTCATCCAGTGTGATGGACGTTTTTGGTAAGCGTGTCTAATGACGGTGAAAGAAGGAAACACTGATAGCAAAACCAGTTTGGAGTGGAATGTCTTGGAAAGACAAAATATACTGCGATCTGCCATTCAAGCACGAAAGCAACAAATTATTAAGCATCTGGAAGCATTAGGTATGGAAAATGCTCTAGAAAATTGGACGGCATTAACTTTAACCGAGCTAGAAATGATTTGGGAGACAGTTAAAGACAATGAGGAAGATGCTATTGGCTAATCTGCACGATGGCGAAGTAGAGAGGAAGCTGCTTCGTCATTTCTTTTATTTCATCTACTGAAAATAGAAATAGAGAGTATAAAATCTTAATATGGTGCAGCTTTTAATGCCATAGAGAAATAATAATGGGGATAAATTGAAAAGAGGAGATAAGTAAGCCAAGTTTTCTGAGGCTGTGTTACACTATAATAGAAAAAAGATGCAGAATAAGGCGCAGGGAGTTATTTTATGGATAATGCAATCATTTTCGATGACTACTATAAAAATAAGGTGACATTTTCCCATGATCGTCATCCATTCTCTGAGTGTCCTCGCCATGTTTGGGTCGTCTGTCGCTTCCGTGATCAATGGTTATTAACCAAGCATCCTAGAAGAGGGTGGGAGTTTCCAGGTGGCAAGGTTGAGAAAGGCGAAACGCCTGAGGAGGCTGCCATTCGTGAGGTCTATGAAGAAACAGGAGCACATGTAGCTGAGCTTAGGTACATTGGGCAGTATAAGGTGGATAGTCGTAGTGATGTCATCATTAAAAATGTCTACCTTGCAGAAATAGACGAAATTAAGCTTAAGGATGATTATCTAGAAACAAAAGGTCCTATTTTTTTATATAATTTGCCACGAAATTTAAAAGAAAATCATCGCTTTTCTTTCATGATGAAGGATGATGTCTTAACGCAAAGCTTGCAGTATATTTTTAAAATGGCTTGATGGGGTTAAAAAATAGTCATTTTTTATGATATAAAATGATGGTAGGTTTCTGTGTGCCCTAGTTATCCACTTACTTGGTTGCGGGCGCTTTTTGCTCTTAACGAAGGGGGATGGTTCGTGCGCCGCTTGTAAAAATTTTGATTTTACGAATGAAAAATGGTATATCTTGTAGGGGAACTAGGCTGGTGATACAGCGCAAGGTGCATGGGATGTGCCAGTAAGTAGGGGCAAACAAACCATCAGTTGCATATCTGTAATGCAAGGAGGACTTATTTATGACTAAAACTTACTCGAGACGGTTGTTTACATCAGAATCTGTGACTGAAGGTCATCCAGATAAAATATGCGATCAAATATCGGATGCTATTCTTGATGAGATTTTAAAAAGTGATTCCAATGCCCGAGTGGCTTGTGAAACGATTGTAAATACAGGATTGGTATTAGTTACCGGTGAAATCACAACCAATACGTATGTCGATATTTCCAGTGTGGTTCGTAAGACCATTCGGACCATTGGTTATGATCGTGCCAAATATGGATTTGATGCTGATACGTGTGCGGTTCTCACTTCAATTGATGAACAATCTGCGGATATTGCTCAAGGGGTCAACCAAGCATTTGAAGTGCGAGAAGGTCAAATGAGCGAGGATGAAATTGAGGCGATTGGTGCAGGCGACCAAGGATTGATGTTTGGTTACGCTGTCAATGAAACGCCTGAACTAATGCCCTTACCGATCTCTTTGGCTCATAAGCTTTCCAGGAGACTCTCAGAAGTGAGAAGAGAAGGGATATTAGATTATCTTCGCCCAGATGGCAAAACTCAGGTGACTGTTGAATATGATGAAAAAGGAAAGCCGGAAAGAATTGATACCATTGTCATTTCCTCACAGCATCATCCCGAAGTCAAATTAGAGCGTATTAAAAAAGATGTGATAGCACAGGTGATTCGTCCAATTGTTCCTGAAGGATTAATCGATGAGGATACCAAGTATTTTATTAATCCAACAGGGCGCTTTGTCATTGGAGGACCGAACGGTGATGCTGGATTGACTGGTCGAAAAATTATTGTTGATACTTATGGTGGTTATGCTCGGCATGGTGGCGGAGCTTTTTCTGGAAAAGATCCGACGAAGGTTGACCGTTCAGCTGCTTATGCAGCACGCTATGTGGCAAAAAATATTGTGGCGGCTGATCTTGCAGAAAAATGTGAGGTACAACTTGCTTACGCCATTGGTGTCGCTCAGCCCGTATCGATTTCCATTGATACATTTGGTACGGGTAAGGTTTCAGAGGAACGCATGGTCACTATTATTAGAAATGAATTTGATCTTCGTCCCGCAGGCATCATTCGCATGCTAGACTTAAAACGACCAATTTATCATCAAACTGCGGCGTACGGTCACTTTGGGCGTACGGATATTGAGTTACCATGGGAGAAAACAGATAAAGTGGCGCGATTAAAATCGTTGATTACAGAATAGTTGGTTTCACATAAATAGTGATAGTTATCCTTGCTTAAACCCGTCATTTTATGACGGGTTTTTTCACCATTCAAGCGCGTATGACGTATAACAGTCATATGAAAGAATGTGAGAGGGCAGGGAGAAAAGGGAGAGAAGGACATGTGGGTTTGGAAAACAGAATCGAAGGCTCCTCAAGGAGTGGTTGTCATTGTCCATGGAACTGGCGAACATCATGGAAGATATGAATGGTTAAAGAGGCAATGGTTGAAAGTTGGCTATCATGTCATTCTCGGAGACTTGCCCGGTCATGGAAAAAATGCTGAACACAAGGGACATGTCGACAGCTTTAACGAATATATTGTGGCATTGAAAAAATGGATGGATAAGGCGAGGACATTCAAACTTCCTTACGTAGTTTTTGGTCATAGCTTAGGGGGATTAGTTGTGATTCGTACACTTCAAGAATCACGCTATAAGCCTGATGCTGTTATTCTTTCCTCACCGTGTTTAGGATTAAAAGTCCCACCGCCTAGCTGGTTGAAGAAAGCCGTAAGTCCGTTTAATCTTTTTTCCCCTCGCTTTCGTGTACCTATCAAGAGTTCTGCTGACAATGTTTTAGCAACACGTAATAAAGAAATATTGAAAAAGGATGCCTTGGACCCACTGATCGTCAAGAAGATTTCGTTGCGGTGGTACTTTGAATTGGATCATGCGATGGAGGAAGCGTTTCAACAGGTTGATTCATTACCAAATAGTCCACTGTTTACTTTACAAGCGGGGAATGATAAAATCGTCGATAAGATTAAAGTTTATGAATGGTTTCGTAAGATTCAACTAAAAAATAAGCACTATAAGGAGTGGCCAGGGTTTTATCATGAGATCTTTAATGAGCCCAAGCGAGACATAGTGTTTAGTTATATGTTGCGCGAATTAACACCATTTCTTTCAAAGTAATAGTTTTGTCTATGAATGTGTGCTCTGTGCTTTCTGTAAAATACAAAATTGATGCGACCTAGAGGAAAGGGTGGGGTGCTTTGATGAAGGTATCGACAAAACCGTGGGGATTAATGCTACAGATTTATCGAAATGTGTTACCAGATGTTAGAAAAGAGCTTTTGATTTGGAAAAAGAAGGCTGAGCGAATCCCAAATGTGGAATTAAGGAAACAAGCTCTGGCTAGCATAGAGACAAAGACCTTTCATTGTGAAGGCGGGGGGATTTATAGTCTGATTTCTGGAGAGAGGCGTTGTGACACCCTTTCATTTATTATTGCCTATCAAACTATCAGTGACTACTTGGATAATTTGTGTGATCGTAGTACGTCCTTGGATCCAGAGGATTTTCGTGCTTTACATGAATCTATGCTTCACGCTTTGACACCAGGTGCTTTATTGGGAGATTATTACCGTTTCCGAGAGGATAGGGATGATGGTGGTTATTTACATCAATTGATTAAGACATGCCAAGATTTTTTGAGAACCGTCGATGCTTATGCTGTCATTCAACCGATGCTTTTAGAATTAGCTAGTTATTATTGTGATCTACAAGTATATAAACATATAAAACAGGATTTAAGAATTTCACATCTGCAAAGTTGGTTTAATGAGTTTAAGAATCGGTTTCCTCAATTGAGCTGGTATGAATTTTCGGCAAGCTCGGGGTCGACATTAGGTGTTTTTTGTTTGGTTTCGTATGCTGCAGCTGGCTATTCCATGGAGGATTTGGCGATTCAAATTAAAGAAGGGTACTTCCCTTGGGTGCAAGGGTTACATAGTTTATTAGATTATTTTGTCGATCAGGAAGAGGACAAGAAAAGTGGGGATTTGAACGTTTGTTTTTATTACGAAAATGAAGAAATGCTCACCAGTCGCTTTAGTTACTTTATTAAGCAGGCGGATTTAAGCGTTGCCAATCTCCCACATGCCAATTTTCATCGTTTAATCAATCGTGGCTTAATAGGGGTTTATTTAGCCGACAAAAAAGTGACCGAACAGGATAGTGTGCGACATATTGCTCGCAAAATCCTGAGGCAAGCCGGTGGTGCAGGCTGGTTTTTTCTGATGAATGGCTGGCTGTATAGGCGCTTGAAGGCTGGTTTATAAAAAATGATTCTTCTTTAGCCCTATTTCCTATTTTTATAAAACATGTGATGAGGGTTTAGATGTTTAATAGGCTAACTCCATTTTTTATTTAGGGTTTTTTTGGATTGTCAAAAGGTATGGTGGGTAGTAAACTGAATATAGATTCAGGCTCAAAATATCTTGCTGACATCTTGAAAGAAGGATTTGTATTATGCCAAAAAAATTATGGCTACTTATTATTGGAATGATGATTAACACGACTGGAATGATGTTCCTGTGGCCATTTAACACGATTTACCTTCATAATATGCTCGGGCATTCATTATCTTTTGCTGGATTGATTTTAATGTTAAATGCTGGAGCTGGGATTGTTGGCAATTTATTTGGAGGAGTTCTTTTTGATAGGGTTGGAGGTTATCGTGCGATCCTTGTAGGCGTGTGCATTACAACCAGTGCTTCCATTTTATTGTTTATCTTCCACTCTACTGGTCCGTACGCCTTATTCATGACAATTATGGGCTTTGGCTCGGGAACGATATCTCCTGCTGTGTTTGCCATGGCTGGCGCCACTTGGCCGGAGGGAGGTCGCAAGCCATTCAATGCCCTTTATGTTGCGCAAAATATCGGTGTTGCGATCGGATCATCGATTAGTGGACTTGTGGCTTCCTTGTCGTTTAACCTCATTTTTGCTGTCAATGCCGGTGTGTTGATTTGTTTTACTTTTTTTGTCTTTTTTTTGTTTCGAACAATCGATGTGACAAATGCTTCTGGTCCATTGCGTACTAATACCCTTGAAGGATCGAAAAAGCTAAAACAAGCAGCCCCCTTTTGGGCACTTTTAATTCTTTGTATTGGTTTTATGTTATGTTGGACTGGATATGTTCAGTGGCAATCAACCATTGCTTCTTACACGCAAACACTTGGTATCCCCATCTCATCTTACGGTTTATTATGGACTGTCAACGGGGTATTGATTGTCCTCGGTCAACCCTTGGTTAACATGATTATCAAGCGAATGCCATCAACAAAGCTACAAATGGTCATTGGCATCATCATATTCATTGGCTCTTTTAGCATTTTAAGCTTTGCGCATTCATTTGTGGGCTTGGTTTTGGCTATGGCTGTTCTCACTTTTGGTGAGATGTTTGTTTGGCCTGCAGTACCGACGATTGCCAATGATTTAGCACCCCAAGGGCGGGTTGGTTTTTATCAAGGATTTGTTAACAGTGCTGGAACTGGTGGAAGGATGATCGGTCCTTTATTTGGCGGTATGATGGTTGACCTATTTAATATGAGCGTACTCATCGACGTTATTTTTGTTTTATTCATTGGTGCAATGGTCACTACATTAATGTATGAACGTCCGATGAAGAGAGTGGGTTATTCGGATAAAGGCTCATCGGTATCTCAGGAATGAGTAGGTCTTTGATCCCAAGTGGTATATCATAAATACCTTGACATTTTCAGAATGATTGAATAAAATACAGACTAATAGTGAAACATAACGTCAGTGATGCGAAATTATGTTAATTGATAGACAGTTGTAGTGAGTGCCTAACAGCTAATTCAGAGTGTGGTACTGCGAGGTTTTATGACGATTACGTTAACCAACCTCTCGCCCCTAACGCTAATGTTGAGGGCGGGAGGTTTTTATCATATTTTTATACATAATTATTGGAAAATTCATTGTTAGAAAAGGGGGAATTGTGATGACCTACGATCATCGCAAAATAGAGCAAAAATGGCAGGGCTATTGGTCAGAACATAAAACTTATAAAACTGATACAGAATCAGATAAAGATAAATGTTATGTTTTGGATATGTTTCCTTATCCTTCAGGGGCTGGATTGCATGTGGGACACCCAGAGGGGTATACAGCGACGGATATTTTAGCGCGTTTTAAACGCATGCAAGGCTATGAAGTCTTGCACCCGATTGGTTGGGATGCCTTCGGTCTGCCTGCTGAGCAATATGCGCTTGATACGGGAAATGATCCAAGAGAGTTTACTAACTATAATATTGCTAATTTTCGGAGACAGTTGCAATCCCTTGGATTTTCATATGATTGGGACAGAGAGATTAATACGACATCCCCGGACTATTATAAATGGACCCAGTGGATCTTCTTAAAGCTCTATGAAAAAGGTCTGGCTTATATCGATGAAGTTCCGGTTAACTGGTGTCCAGCTCTTGGAACCGTCTTGGCGAATGAAGAAGTGATCGACGGGAAAAGTGAGCGTGGTGGGCATCCTGTCATTCGCCGTCCGATGAAGCAGTGGATGCTCAGGATTACCGAGTATGCTGAACGATTATTAATGGACTTAGATAAGGTAGATTGGCCCGAACATATTAAAGAAATGCAGCGCAATTGGATTGGCAAATCAGAAGGGGCAGAAATCACCTTTGTCATTGACGGGATAGGTGAAACGATGACGGTTTTCTCTACTCGCCCAGACACATTATTTGGAGCAACGTATGTTGTGGTAGCACCTGAGCATCCGCTGGTAGATCGAATGACAACGCGAGAACAATTGGATACTGTAGAGATGTATCGCAAAGAGGTGCAAAGTAAAAGCGACCTTGAGCGTGCGGAGTTATCTAAGGAAAAAACCGGTGTGTTTACTGGAGGTTATGCGATTCATCCGATTACTCAAGAGAAGTTGCCGATTTGGATAGCCGATTACGTGTTGATCACTTACGGTTCTGGGGCTATCATGGCGGTTCCTGCCCATGATGATCGCGATTGGGAATTTGCTAAGAAATTTGAGTTGCCAATGATTGAAGTGGTTGCTGGAGGTGACATTACCAAAGAAGCCTATACTGGTGATGGCAAGCATGTCAATTCTGGTTTCCTAGACGGTTTGGGCAAGCAACAGGCAATTGATCGCATGATTGACTGGTTAGAAGGTCATCATGCTGGCTTGCGTAAGATTACTTATCGTCTCCGAGATTGGTTATTTAGCCGCCAGCGTTACTGGGGTGAGCCGATTCCAATTTTGCACTTAGAAGATGGGACCATTAAAGCTTTGCCAGAGAGCGAATTGCCTTTAATGCTACCAGATATGGATGAAATTAAGCCGTCGGGTACGGGAGAATCACCACTTGCCAATAATCTTGATTGGGTGAATACCATTGATCCTGAAACGGGGATGAAGGCATATCGTGAAACGAATACAATGCCTCAATGGGCTGGGAGTTGCTGGTATTTTTTACGCTTTATCGATCCCAAAAATGATCAGGCAATCGCCGATCCTGAAAAATTGAAAAAATGGCTTCCTGTAGATGTTTACATTGGTGGCGCCGAGCACGCCGTTTTGCATCTTTTATATGCACGCTTCTGGCATAAAGTTCTATATGATATTGGCATTGTATCAACAGAGGAGCCTTTCCAACGGCTTTATAACCCTGGAATGATTCTTGGAGAGAACAATGAGAAGATGAGTAAGTCCAAAGGCAATGTTGTTAATCCAGATGATATTATTGATGCCTATGGCGCAGATACCTTACGCTTGTATGAAATGTTCATGGGACCACTTGATGCGTCGATCGCTTGGTCAGTGGACGGTCTTGATGGTGCACGTCGTTTTCTTGATCGCGTTTGGCGCCTGATCGTTACTGAAGATAATCAGCTTGTTTATAAGGTGACAGAAGTGGCTAGACCTTCTGTTGAATTTGAAAGAGTTTATCACCAAACTGTGAAAAAAGTGACGGAGGATATTACACATATTCGTTTTAATACGGCTATTTCTCAGCTGATGGTATTCGTTAATGAAGCGAATAAGCAGGATGAGCTTCCGCAGGCCTTTATTGAAGGATTTATTAAACTGTTATCACCGATTGTTCCTCATCTATCCGATGAGCTTTGGTCGATACTTGGTCATGAAGGGACAGTAAGCCTTGATAGTTGGCCAGCCTATGATGAAGCGAAAACAGTGGAATCTACCGTGGAGGTTGTTATTCAAATCAATGGCAAGATGCGCTCAAAAGTTATCGTGCCTCAGGATACAACAAAGGATGATTTAGAACAGTTAGCCATGGATGCTGAGGTCATTAAAGACAAGCTCAGCGGACTGACCGTGCGCAAGGTTATTGTCGTTCCTGGAAAGCTTGTGAATATTGTAGCTAGTGAAGGGTAAGCATATCTACATATATGAGATGTTCTTTTGCCTTGATACCGTACAAAGTCTAAGATAGATTATAGGGAATGAATCTAAGGTAGAATTTTTAAATGCGAACGAAGTCTAATAGCTGGTCGACCCATAAAAGGTTAAAATGACACTTAAATATAAATAACATGGCATAATTTAATAAAAAAATATTTGTGGAGGAATTGTGTCAGTTCTTGACTTTTAGTGGAGAAGGCGGCAAAATTAATTGAATAAACCTTTATGAAGGGTGAGAATGATGTCTGACCAAATAGAATTGATTCTACCGGAGCAACTTGAAAAGCGTTTAACAGATGATCATGAAGACTTATTAATTGTCGATGTTCGTGAAGATGATGAGGTGTCCTCTGGGAAGATAGCAGAAGCCATCCATATTCCTTTAGGGCAGATACCTGATCGTTTGGAAGAACTTGATCTTAGTAAGCTGGTTATCACTGTCTGTCGTTCGGGTCGTCGCAGTGAAACAGCGGCTGAATATTTACAAGGACAAGGGTATAGGGTACAAAATATGATCGGTGGTATGATGAAGTGGACAGGTGATATTCAGGCTTAATATCATCGGTAAAAACGTGGACGGAGAAGTCCACGTTTTTTTTATACTTTATCTTTAGGTTAAGGTTAATGTGGCTAAATAATAGCAGTCTGTGAATAGGAGGTTTAATGGTCATTTTATAATCGTTTTCTATACCGATTGTTCTTCGTTGTGATACAATACATGAGATGAGCCGTTAAAAATGTTGTAAATTGTAGGAAAATATTCTAAAAATGATACGTTTAAGATACATATTAGGATCACGGAGTTGGTGATCGTTTAGGAGCTGTACACTGAATGTCAGGTTCTTCTCTGATGCAAGGGGCATTTATTCTCTCAGCAGCAATCTTTTTTACAAAATTAATCGGGATGCTATTTACTATCCCTTTCTACGCTATTGTTGGATCACATGGCGTTTACTTGTATGGATTTTCTTACAATCCCTATGCGATTATTTTGAGCATATCTACGGTGGGCGTGCCGTTGGCTGTTTCAAAATTTGTGGCGAAATATAATGCGATGGGTGATTATAAAACAGGACAAAGATTATTCCGTTCAGGATTACCTTTGATGACGATTACGGGATGTATTGGTTTTATCATCATGTACTTTGGGGCGCCAATTATAGTCAAATTAAGCGATGTTCATGCTCAAGATTATCATGATTTGATTAAAATCATGAGAGTATTAAGCTTTGCTTTGATCATTGTACCATCAATGAGTTTGATCCGTGGTTATTTTCAAGGTTTCCAGTCTATGGGACCGACAGCGCTTTCGCAAACCGTTGAACAGATTGTTAGAATTGGTTGCGGGCTAATTGGTGCTTTTATTATTGTCGATTTGCTTGGAGGTTCTAAAGTAACTGGGGTTGCCTTTGTTACATTGGGAGCTTTTATGGGGGCGGTTGCAGGTCTTATCGTGCTTATCCGTTACTGGATTAAGCGCAAACCACATTTGGATCAACTCCAGAGCCAGAGCCAAGAGGCGAGCCGTCCAGCTTTAACATCAATGTATAAGGAATTGATTAGCTATGCGATTCCTTTTGTTTGTGTAGGGCTTGCTACGCAGCTTTATTTGCAAATTGATCAGTTTACTCTTAATCATTTTATGAGGGAATTTCATCAGATATCTAAAGGAGATCTGGAGCTGATCGTTGATTGCTTGATGCAACTGGATCAAAAATTAGTTATGATTCCTGTATCTTTATCTACAGCCTTGGCTCTCAGTGTTGTTCCCTCCATTTCTTCCTCTTATGTTTTAGGTGATAGAAGGGATATGTATACGAAAATAACACATGCCTTGCAGTTAACGATTTTTTTGACCATTCCAGCAGTGATTGGTCTTTCTGTTTTGAGCCACATGATATACGGTTTGTTTTATAACGTGAACGATGTGGCAATTGGTGGTGAGATTTTACGATGGTATGCACCGTCAGCGCTCTTTTTTGCATTATTTTCGGTGACCGCAGCTATACTGCAAGGGATTAATCGCCAAAAGGTCACAATTCTAAGCTTAGGCGTTGGGATCTTGCTTAAGTTGATTTTAAATCCTATTTTTATTAAATGGTTTGATTTGACTGGTTCGATCTGGGCTACAGATATTGGTTATCTCTTTTCTATTCTCATCAATTGTGCTGTGATTCGTTGGGAAACTCAGTATAGCTATAAATTTATCATCAAGCGCTTTTTACTTGTAATGATTTTCGGCGTTATCATGTGGATGGGGATTGAGATACTTTTCTTATTTCATGGCAGTAGTACACCAGAGACTAAAGAACAATCATTGATCTACACGGTTCTCGGTGTCCTGTTAGGTGGGGCGATATTTTTGATATTATCGCTTCGCTCGGGTCTCGCTCGACAGGTGATAGGTGAGCGCTTGCCATTTTTACGGCGTTGGATGTAAGGAAAACGAAGTGTTCAATTTAAAAAGGACTTGTAAAAAAAGGGCGTGTCTAAAGAGATAATGCAAAAAAATAGCCTGTCTCCATTGCAGGAACAGCCTGTGTGATGCTACTTCATAGTCCTATTTGATGTAGAAATGGACCATTGTTGCTTACGAGTTACCATCATTCAGATAATTTTTCTTTATACCACTTCAGCTGTTCACCAATGCTATAGCCTTGGAGCGGAACAGTGAATTGGAAACCATGAGTTTGAAGCTCAGGCTCTAGGTGTTTACGATAAATCATGCCGCCGTGGAGGTGAAGGGTGGTTTTGTTTGGGTTTTCATATTCCAATAAACGTTCAATGACCGCAGAAGCCCATGCCCTTTTTTCATTGATATTGAAGCTTTTGATAGAGACGTCATAGGGGGCTATCCATTGATAGGGTAAAAGCAACCCGTCCTTAGCATTATAAAAGTACAAGCGATCATAGTATCTTTTGCCATATTCGAGGGATTTAATGAACAAGGGGCTTTGATAAAACTGAACAACAGGTGCAGCATAAGTTGCTTTTTTTCGAGCAGTGGCCATGAGACCTACTGTATCTATGAGGCTTCCCTCCCTCTAAATTTTTAAAGTTTTATATAAAAAGAAACCCTACAACAATTCTAAGATAGCGTAGGGTGTGGTGTGAGTGTATTATGAGACTTTTACTTTTTTATTTGTCACACGCCATTTCCCACGGCTCGGACTTTTTACGAGTTGATTATACAATAAAATATTTAAATCGCGTTGTATGGTGCGTTGAGTCATTTCAAATTCATCTACTAATTCTTGTGTCGAAACAGTTCCTTTTTCTCTAATGAAAAGATAGATATCTTTCACACGATTCATCATTCGACCTGTAGAGGGATTCAAAAAATCACTCCTTATTTTTTATCTAACCTCCTGCAGAAATTAAGAGCAAGAGAGGGAAATTAGGCATAAAATAAAGCTTGACACAAATCCATTTCGAATGTTACAAAGACTGCTTAGTTTCTGAGTTAAATGTTTTTAGCTAATAATGTAGAGTTATGAATTTAGAAAAGGAAATGTGTGAACTTTTCCCCTTTACCTTTATGGTACAACAATTTTTTGATTTGTCAAATCTACATGCAGTGTCATTCTTGAAAATTGGTTGAGGTAGTGGTGTCGTAAAAAATGGTGATGAGTGATCCCTATTTTCATTGATTCTTTTACAATTGAAAGAGATCTCCTGAGAGATAGCGTTCACCCGTATCGTTTGTCATGCATACGATAATGTCTTCGGGTGTGAGTGTTTTGGCAATCTGCAGTGCAGAATGAACAGAGGCTCCCGATGATGGGCCGACTAAAATGCCTTCCTCGCGTGCTAATCGTCGCGTAGTATCATAGGCTTCTTCGTCAGTGATTAAATGAATCTGATCATATATATGTTGATTCAAAATCGAAGGGATAAATCCAGGGCTTGTCCCGACCAGTTTATGCTTGCCTGGGTTACCACCTGAAAGAACTGGGGAGCCTGAGGGTTCAACAACGTGAATTTTTAATTCTGGAAAATAGTCTTTTAATGCTTCGCCTGTTCCCGTGATTGTTCCGCCTGTTCCTGCAGTGGCAACAAAGACGGAAAGGGGTTTTCCGAGTTCCTTCATCGCTTCTATAATTTCCGAGGCTGTGGAATGACGATGAGCATCTGGGTTTGCTTCATTTTCGAATTGCATGGGCATAAAACTGTTAGGAATTTCCTTAGCCAATTCACGGGCCTTTTTTATTGCCCCTGGCATTTTTTCATTTCCAGGTGTTAAGATAACTTGTGCACCGTAGGCTTTTAATAAATGTATCCGCTCTTGGGTCATTGTATCGGGCATGACAATGATCGCTTTATATCCTCGAGCAGTAGCATTCATAGCTAAACTAATACCCGTATTTCCTGATGTTGGTTCAATGATGGTGGTGCCAGGTCGTAATAGCCCTTTTTTTTCAGCGACGGCAATCATGTTGTAAGCAGCCCGGTCTTTGACACTACTGCTTGGATTAAAGGCTTCTAATTTGGCATAAACCTTGGCTCCACTAGACTCAGGGAGTTTATTTAATTTTAGAAGAGGTGTATTTCCGATAAGTTCTGCAATATTATTAAATACTCTTTTCATGAATTGGGGTCATCCTTTCCCTAGTTTTCTATAAAACATTATATAGTAATTGTAGTATCCTCGGGTATTGATAGTATCTGATCAATACAAGCTCTACCAAATTTGTAACCTAAAGGATGAAAAAATGATCGAAAGCAGTAGTAAGATAGTATAAAATAAAGTAGAAGAGAATGGAGGAGATCGACCCGTGGCTCAATTGGTTAAGATAGAACGATGTATCTCAAGGTATTCTCAGAACTTATACCATTATGCAGGTCGCTTTATCCATCAGAAAGCTCGGCGCTTTGAAGAATTTAAAGAAGCTTATTCTAGACAGAATGATCAGGTCATAAAGGATAATTTCTATAAGAAGTTTTTTCGTCAGCAGCTTATTTGGGCAACCTCAACAGCAAAGGAATATTCTGAGCTGCCAAGTAAATATAAAATGGATTTATGGCTCCGGTTATTCCTTAGAAACTTCGATGATACGATTTTGATGTTTTATGAGCCTGAATTGAAGATAGGGGATGCCTACACGTCAGGAGATATCATTTTGGTAACGCCGTTTAAAGTGTGGACGGTTAAGCTTGTTTTAGGAGAAAAAGACAGTGTTTTTCAGCCTTATGATCGCAGGAAGTGGAAGGAAATTCAAAGTGGGGGAACGGATTATACCATTAATCCATTATTATCTTTACAGCGTACCTCAGAAGCTGTTCGCCGTATTTTGCATGAGCACAACATGACAGTGTTCCTACAATCTATCTTATGCGCTCCCGAGAGCTATATAGAATTTTCTAGTGAAAGTGGACAAGTTAAGATTGTCGATAAAACGGAGTTAAAGACGTGGATGGAAGGGATGTCAAGCTATCGTGCGACGTTAAAACGTGAACAATTACAGGTTGCGGAGGTGCTTTTGGCACATTCCGAGGTTGTTGCTGAAGAAAGGGTATAAGAAGAGAAAAATTAGATAAAAAGGCAAAATGATGGATAATCAGCAAGCAGTGGTGTTAGCTCACAATCAGATGATTTTATGTTTTGGTATCATCGTGTTATTGCCTAAAGAGGAGTTGGACATAGACAATGATGTGTTAAACATATGAGCTGTGAGCCCTGTGATTAGATGCCAAAACTTTATTCATTTGTTTATGACCGACTTGAGTCAAGAGAGTGAATCCACATGGCAATGCTATCCTTGTTTTCGGTTAAATGATTCGTGTAATCTGTCAACGCTAATCCTTTGCTGCAGTAATCGTCGATTGCTTGTAAAATGGTGACCTGAGCTGAGGTGTTCCTATCGCTGAGAAGATTTTGGACAATGCGATAAAGCTGTTCATATTCTGAGGTATGGGCAATTCCATCAGAATGATGTGTAGTGAGTATGTCTTTAACTAAGTTCAGCTTATCGGTTAGCGTGAGTGTCATAGTCTTGTTCCTTCTTTCGGATCATGATGATATTTATAGCATGAGCGAAAGAGAGAATTTTTATGAAAAAGAGCCTCATTCAAATGATAGGCTTCAGTTCAATGATGTTTCGTGTTAAAATGCTTTTTGTTAAATATTAGGAGAGTGAGTACATGCGTGTCAGAAATAAGCCATGGTCAAAAGATAAAATCGCTGAACATCCAGAGGTTCTGATTCCGAATCCAGAGAATTATAAAGGAAAATGGCGGGAATTGTTCGGAAATGATCATCCACTTCATTTGGAAGTTGGTGCGGGGAAAGGTCAATTTATTTTAGGCATGGCAAGACAGTATCCATTGATTAATTTTATCGGTATTGAAATTGAAGAGAGCATCATCGTTTCTGCTTTGGAAAAATGGCTTGAGGAGCCTCAGCCAAATGTCTTACTCTTGCATAAGAACGCACAGCATATTACGGAATTTTTTGCTGAGCATGAGTTGGACGAAATGTACTTAAATTTTTCAGATCCTTGGCCTAAGCGACGCCATGAAAAAAGACGATTAACGTATGCGGAATTTTTGAAGAGCTATAAAGCTATTCTAAAGTCCAAGGGAAAGCTTAATTTAAAAACGGATAATCAAGGTTTATTTGAATATTCATTAGAAAGTTTTTCAAAACACGGGTTGCAGCTAGAGCAGATTAGCCTTAATCTTCATGCTTCTGATTATACTGAAAATGTGAGAACAGAATATGAGGAAAAGTTTTCAAAAAAGGGTCATTGTATTTATCGTTGCGAAGCAGTTTTTCTGCAATAAGTCAAGGTATAGAGTAGATCTCGAGCTGCTTTCTCTACGAGGTACAAGGTCGGTTGAGGGAGTTAAGAAAACAAAAGTTATGATAATACGCTGATCAGATGAATAACCTTTTCCTGAAGAAAACATTTTATGGATTTTATAGTATGATAATGATAAAGCAGATGGGAGGAATATACTTGCTGATAAAAGTAATTACCGCGCTTTCTGCGTTAGCATTTATCTTTTTTCTAACATCGGGATTATCGCATGCGCAAACATTAACACAGGGTAAGATGTTTGATGCCTTTCAAAAACAGTATAAAGATGTAAATTACGATTATAAAAATGGATCGTTGGAGATTGATGATGTTCAAACAATTCATTTAGATCAACCGGTTAAAGTTCAAAGTGGAGATAAAGAGATGCAGATTGACACGATTCAAAGGGGATTGGCTCATTTTAAAACAGTCAGGGATAGCATATTTTTTAAGGACTATCGTGATTATGCTTATTATTCCCCGAAAAATAATCTCATTCTGACCGAAGCGGATGTTGGTTCGTTGCCACAAATTAAAAGCTTTGAAAAGCAACACACCTCATCGGTAACACTTGAACTCGGTCCGATTGTTGGTTTATGTCTACTGCTTATTATTGCTCCGCTTATTTTTGCGTATATATGGTTGAAATTTAAGTACAATAGCTTAGATTTCAAATTGAAAAATGGTTTATTAGACGATGAGGTAAAATCATATTAAGTGCATTTTAAAAAGAACCTTACCGTAATTTGATGGGTAAGGTTCTTTAATGTTTGCTGATATTATTGATGGGTTTGAGTCTCAAATGATAGGAGCGTGCCTGTCTGGGCATCGGCAATAAAGTCATAATGAATTATTTCATTGTCCTTAGTTTTTTCAGTTAACCCGCCTTTATACACTTCATAGGTGAGCTTTCCATTAGTCCAAGGTTCCTTTTGCAGAAAGATCCATGCTCCATCCATTGTTAATACTTGTTTGACAGAGGCTTTCACTCTAGCAAGTGTTTGTTCTGGGCTAAGAGGAGAATGACTCAGTGACCTTTGTACAAAAAATCCACCTAAAAATCCCAAGCCTAATACTGTGACAAGTCTAGCACTTTTATTCAATCTGTTCACCCTTTCTATAAGGAAGGATATCTTCTTTCATTATAGCAATATGATTGTTGAAAACCAACTACAGCTGTGAAATATGGTCAATAGCCACTCGAATAGTATATGTATGATTAATTCAAGGAGATAGTTTATGTAAAAAAATAGCTAGGGCATAGTGTCTCTGTAAAATAGTCGCTTTTTGATGGCTGTAAAAGAATTAAGCGTGTGGTTTATCTTTTTGTTGTTGCTCATTATCGGATTGTTCACGATCAACTTCTTCGTCACCAGGGCTGTTCTGAGATATTTTGGTATTAGCCATAGGGTTCTCATCATGCTTTGCTCGTTCAAATTTTGAAATTTCTTGTTCAAGATTGGAGGCAATATTTTGCAAGGTCATCGCTGATTTATTGACTTCTTCAATGGCTTCTGTTTGACTGTCACTCGAAGCTGAAACTTGTTCAGTACTTGCTGCTGTTTCTTCTGAGATTGCGCTAATTTCTTCTAATTTAGTGGAAAGATTGACATTTGCCATGGTCACATTTTGTATGGCTGATTGAATGCTTGTTATGCCTCCGCTGATTGAAGTGACATTGACATCAATATTATCAAAGGCTTGTTTTGTTTGTGCGACATTTTTGCCTTGTTCATTGCAGTAGTCATTAAGCTTCGTCGCTTCTTGTGTGATATGACCTAAGCGCTCGATAATTTTCTCAATGACTTCTTGAATATTAGAGGTTTCATTTTTAGAGCGAACGGCTAACTTTCTGATTTCTTGAGAAACAACGGCAAAGCCATGTCCTGCTTCACCAGCCCGTGCTGATTCGATGGCAGCATTTAAGGCGAGCAAATCGGTATTTTTGGAAATGTCTTGAATGATTTTAACAATGCTGGTGATTTCTTCGGATTGTTTCGCAACGCCTTGGATATCACTAATGAGCGTTTTTGCGACATCTAGGAATTTATTGGAGCTTTCTTGTAGTATGCTGACAACATCTATGCCTTTTGCATTGGCATCCTGTGCTTTTGTTGATTGGTGTTGCATCTGTTGATTGATTGATTGTGTGTCTTCAACCGCTTGAGACACCTTGATTAATAGATTCATGCTTTCTTCTAGGTGATTAGCTTGATTTTGCGCACCAATACTGACTTGTTGAACAGCTTCATTCACCTCTACTGCCTGTGCATTCGTTTCTTTTGAAATCGCAGCAAGATTTTGTGAGGAAGAGGAGAGACGGTCGACCGCTTCAGTCACTTGGGTAATCGTTTCTTCCATGCCAGAAGCCATCTGATTAAATGCTGTAGCAAGCTGTGTGAGTTCATCGTTACCTTGGAGAGGAACACGATAGCTTAAATTCCCATTACCAAGGATTTCTGAGCCAATTTTGAGCGTTTGGATGGACTCGGAAATAGAGCGGTAAAGCCGAATGCCTATGACTCCCAATATGGCTAATATGAGTAGTCCAAGTAAGATAGTCAAAATTAAAAAGACAATTTGAACAATTGTTTGAGTATGGTACAGATTATCCGTCTTTTTATCAAGAGTTGTGGTGATTGATGTCACGGTTTTTGATACTGTATTAGAACTTTTATTGAAATCCTTTAAAATACCCGTCGATACTGTATTTGAGCTATCTAATGTATCCATGCTACTGGAAAGCTCAAGTGATACCTGATTGTATTGATCTAATCTATGACCTGAGAAAGCATTCTGCGCTTCGTTATCAAGATCCTTTAAGTTATTTTTAAAGGCAGTGAAATTGTTAGCGGTCGGATTCTGCAAATAGGCTGCTTGAGTGATAATCATGTTTTGTCCTGAGTTTGCAAGGGTAGCGTTTTTACTTTGTTTGATAATATTTAGTATATTCTTTTTATACGTAGATATGTAACCATTTAATCCAGCATCTTGTGTATAGCCAATTTGTGTCCTGATAGATTTAAGATTATCAAAGCCTGCTGCGTAGCTATTGATTTGTTTTTTTAATGTGCGGACTTCTTTGGTGAAGCCTGTTTGCACGCTTTGTAATTGCTTGAGTGACCCTTTGATGATTTTGATGTTATTCTCCACTTGTGCGGCACTTTCATCACTCGGTTCTTGAGTAAAGGCTTGGTCATGAATACGGGCATTTTTCATTGTAACGTCAATATCTTGTGCAGCATGCAGAGCATGGTTAATATTTTTGATTTGCGTACTTTCATGCTTGGAAGTTAGGGATGAAATAATCATAAAAACAGCCATGATGATGATCCCTATTAAACTGGATAAAAGTATTGCTGAAAGCTTTTTTCGAATCGTCCAACTCATTTGTTAGCCCCCTGCTTGCTGGTTTCTGTCATGATAATAGGCAAAAAAGTCATCTATAAATGATGTTGCAACTCCATGACTATATATCGTATAAAAAGGGAAAAATTTAAAGCGGTTTTTTACAGGAATTTGTTGATTTATATTTTTAATCAGTGACGTGTCGTGATAAACTAAGATGTAATTGTCATATGACAGGAGGAAGTCGCTATCGATAGTATAAAAATAAAAGAGAAGTTAGAAAAAAGGTTAGCTACTCCTGATCGTAATATATCATACAATAAAAAAGAGGATAAGCTTCGAGTGGAGGATAAACAAACAGGTAAAGGGATCACGCTATCCATACCAGGGATCCTTTCGCGTTATGACGAAGAGAAAGAACAAGCTATTGATGAGGTCGTTTACTATATAGATCAGGCACTTCAGGCAATGAACGCTGACCAAAGCTTAAAGGGGCAAGAAAAAAATATATTTCCCGTGATTCGTTCAACGTCTTTCCCTACAAAAACAAAGGATGGCGTCGAATTAGTGTATCGAGATCATACAGCTGAAACACGTATTTATTATGCTCTTGATATCGGACAATCTTACCGATTAATTTCGACAGATTTTTTAAAAGAACTCAATCTTACTGCCGGCGGGATTGACGAGGTCGCTCGTTTTAATCTGAGAAGACTTCCCATAGAGTATCGTGTTGACGAGGTTGCTGGTAATCCATTCTATTTTATTAATTATAATGATGGATACGATGGTAGTCGCCTTTTGAACCCATTGCTTTTAGATGAGATGAAAAAGAAAGCAAAGGGAGATCTCGCTGTGGCTGTTCCACATCAAGATGTGCTCATTTTTGCTGATTTGCGGAACAAAAAAGGATACGATATTTTGGCACAAATGACGATGAAGTTTTTTACGACGGGTAATATTCCCATTACATCCTTGCCCTTTCTTGTGGAAGGTGAGCAATTACAACCAATATTTATATTAGCGAAAAACAAACCTATTGATGAAGCATAAGGAAGGGAAAACTATGAATTATTATTATAATAAAGAAGGCATCGGTGACGTCTTAATCATTGATTTGTTAAAAGGTATTTTTGAACAACAACAGGTAGAAAAAAAAGGCGATATAGCGATTATTACATCTAATGATCAAACGATTGGCTATAATCTTTTTCATGCATCACATTATGTAACACTGGAAGGCTCGGGTAAGATTTATGGAGATCAAGCTTTTCTTGGAACGTTACAACATATTTTTGCAGAGCATGACATAGAAGCTGAACTGACTGTAGATCCCTTGCCTGAGTTTGTCATTGGTTTTGTTGAAGAGATGACAGCCCATCCAGATGCGGATAAGTTAAGTATATGTCAGGTGACTATTGGTGAACCCTCTTCATTGCAAATCGTTTGTGGCGCAGCTAATGTTAGACAGGGGCAAAAGGTAGTTGTTGCAAGAGTGGGTGCCGTTATGCCAAATGGTATGGTGATCAAGCATGCGATGTTAAGGGGTGTTGAGTCTGCCGGCATGATCTGTTCTGCTCGTGAATTAGGTCTTTCAAATGCATCAGCAAAAAAAGGAATTCTAGTTCTTGATGATTCAGAAATAATCGGCAGTGTCTTTGATCAGCGGGAAAATAACTAGTTGCGTGCCAGTCATTTTTCAAGCAGTTGCAAAAAGCGAGGGATACTATGTCAAATTGGTGGAAACGTCTTTTAGGTTTTGACTCTGAAGATGACTATTTGGATAATGGCGATTCCTATGAACATCATAGATCAATAGCTAAAGGACGACTTGAAGCACCTAAGAAGAATGTTGAGGTCAAAATGTTTCGGAAATATCCTAGTGATGCCTCGCAGTATAATATAACGGGGCGAGATCGTCAACATAAAGCATTATGGGAAAAGGATCCATATAGCGAGCCTGCCTATGTTCGCTCACGTCTTGTCACTCAGAAGATGAGTGAGCGTAAAACATCCTATCAAGAACATAATCCACAAGTGGATGAAGCAATGATCAACGAACAGCAAGAGAACAAGAATGGGGTCTACCCTAAGAAACGATTTAAACCGACAGAAATTCCTGCTCCTCTATATGGCTCTAGAAAAAAATCTGAAATTGCACAGCTAGCACAAGATAGTCAAGATATTTCTAGTCACTCTCATTTTTCGGAGGAACGACGTTCACAGCAAAGGTCACAGCGGATGACCATAATTAAAGAATCGGATTATAGGGATGAGGCTCTACCATTGTTAGAAGAAGTGACAGATGTGACGAAACATGAGCATCTTAGAGCGCTAGAAGATGGCGTTATGAATCAAATGGAGGCTAGGGAAGAACCTGAACATTTATTGGATACCAAGGATGCCGTGGAAGAGACATTTGAGCCTGATGAATCTGCAATAATGGCTGGTCAAGCACCAGAGCATATAATGATGTCCAGAGATAAAGAAGCGGTGTCAGCGAGGGAAGTCAACACTGTTAATGAAGTTCCTGATGAGCTACCATTAAAAGAGGTAGAAAAAGCAGTTTTGCAACAACAAGAAATGACTGAGAAGCGAGATGATAGCGAGGTACGGAATACGCGATACAAAGGAGAAGGACGGAATTCAACCATCCCATTTAATGTCTTGATGCTGGGTTCTGATCGCATCCATACGAGAAAAAAGGGGCGTCTTGGCTTTGAATCTGAGCTCAGAGATGAGTCTGTTAATCAACCAATGCACGAATCTATGAAACAGTCTGGTTCTTTAACGCTTGATTTGCTTAATGATCCTCCTGAATCATTAGGGGATGACAGCCAGTGGATTCATGAAAAACAACGGATTTTAGAAGAGACATTGCTTAACTTTCATGTTAAGGCTGAGGTGATCAGCTATGTTCAAGGACCTGCGGTGACACGTTTTGAATTGAAGCTCTATCCAGGAGTCAAGATTAATAAACTTGTTAATTTAACCGAAGATATCAAGCTGAGTATGGCAGCAAAACAAATTCGTATCGCACCGGTACCTGGTAAGAGTATGGTTGGCATTGAGATTCCTAATAGTGGACGTAAGCCGGTATTTTTGAAACAGTTGCTCCAATCAGAAAATTATCTCCATAGCCATTCACCATTAACGGCTACTTTGGGCATGGATGTTTCTGGGAACCAGGTCGTGACAGATTTAGCTAAAATGCCTCATGGATTAATCGCTGGGGCAACAGGATCAGGAAAGAGTGTATGTATTCACTCGTTGTTATTAAGCTTAATTTATAAGACGAGTCCAGAGGATCTCCGCTTAATACTTATTGATCCGAAGGTTGTGGAATTGGCTGCTTATCAGCAATTGCCCCATTTAGCTGTGCCCCTGATTACTCAACCAAAAGAAGCTGCACTGGCGCTAAAATGGGCTGTCTTGGAGATGGAAGAGCGCTATCAGCTTTTTGCAAAAAAAGGCGTTCGCGACATTCAGCGTTATAATCAGGAAAACCAAGATTCAATGGTTGAAAAAATGCCTTATATTATCATTGTGATTGATGAGCTTGCCGATTTAATGATGGTAAGTCCACAGGATGTTGAAGAAGCGATATGTCGGATTGCTCAAAAGGCTAGAGCCGCAGGAATTCACATGTTATTAGCAACACAGCGTCCGTCAGTTGATGTCATCACGGGATTGATCAAGTCTAATATTCCTACACGCATTGCTTTTAGTGTTTCTTCGCAGGCTGACTCACGGACAATCTTAGATGTTGGGGGAGCTGAACGCCTCCTAGGTCAAGGTGACATGCTATTTGTAGAAAATGGAGCTAGGGATATGAAGCGTCTGCAGGGTGCCTTTGTAACTGATGAGGAAATTGACCGTGTGACAGAAGCATTGAAACATATTGAGCCCATGCCTTTTTTGTTTGACATTGAACAAATTCAAGAACAGAGAATGGATTTTGAGCCTGGAGAGGATGCTCTCTTTGAAGAAGCGGTTTTATTTGTTATAGAACAGAATCAAGCATCTGTTTCTAGTTTACAAAGACGTTTCCGAATTGGTTATAATCGTGCGGCACGCTTGATGGATCAATTAGAAGCGGGCGCTATTATTTCTGAAGCGAATGGGAGTAAGCCTAGGCAGGTTTTAGTCAATAAGGATACATATGCCAAATCGTAATAAAGCGAAGTGTCAAATGGTCAATTAGTGTAAAGATAGATAATAAAAAAGCGTTTCACTATGTCTTCCTATAGTATTAAAATTTCCTTTTTACAAGGGATACTATTCCATGTAAAATATAAAACAGGTATGGTTTACTGCTATATCTAGATTGAGCATGGACATCATTCTGTTTGGCTCCTGATCAGAAGAAGCACAAGCACCTGATGTTATGCATGCGTGTAGGTTAAACGGTTTATGTAACAAGGTTCATGGTGAATTTATTGGGGACAATGTGATAGTAAACAGAAGCTTCGAGATAATGAGGAAAGCAAGCAATAATTGATCTGAGCATTGAACAAGCGATTGAAAAACCATTTGTGAACATTTACAATCATAGGCATATGATGTGATGATGACGAAATATTTTGATTGTGTGGAGGTTGTGTCATGACAAACTACCATTTCGTTGGTATAAAAGGGACCGGAATGAGTTCATTAGCTCAAATTCTGTGCGATATAAAAGAATATGTTCAAGGTTCGGATGTTGAGAAGTCATTCTTTACGCAAGCTGCATTAGAAAAGAGACGTATTCCTTTATTTCCTTTTGATAAAAATAATATACAAGAAGGTCAAACCATTATTTGTGGAGAGGCTTTTGGTGATGAACACGAAGAAATGGTTCGTGCCAAAGAGCTTGGTTTATCCATATTTCGTTATTCTGATTTTTTGGGTGAATTCGAGAAAAAATTTACAAGCCTTGCTGTGACAGGAACTCATGGAAAGACAGGAACGACAGGACTGGCTGCCCATGTTTTTAGCGGCTTTACTCCAACATCCTTTCTCATAGGCGATGGCACAGGTAAGGGCGTAGATAATAGCCAATACTTCATTTATGAGGCTTGTGAGTATCGGCGGCATTTTTTGAACTATGAACCAGACTACTGTATCATGACCAATATTGACTTTGATCATTCAGATTATTATAAGGATATTGACGATGTTGTAGATGCTTTTCAAGCCATGGCTTTAAAAGTAAAAAAAGCGATTTTTGCCTATGGGGATGATCCGAAACTCCAACAGATTAAAAGTAATGTTCCGATGATTTATTATGGTTTGAGTGAGGAAAATGATTTCCAAGCGCGCAATGTTAAAAGAACAGATCAAGGGATGGTTTTCGATATTTATATTAGAAACGATTATTATGGATGTTTTCAAATCAACTCTTTTGGAGAGCATAATATAGTAAATGCTCTTGGTGTTATCGCTTTTTGCCATTATTTAAAAGTGCCTATAGATGTCATTAAAAAGCGTCTTATGACATTTAAAGGTGTTAGGCGCCGATTTAGCTATCGGGCGTGGGGGAATCAACAGATTGTCGATGATTATGCTCACCACCCAACCGAAATCAAGGCGACAATTGATGCGACTAGGAATCAATGGCCTGATAAAAAAATCATTGCGATTTTTCAGCCGCACACATACACGAGAACTAAAACCTTTCTCAACGAGTTCGCTGAAAATTTAAAAGAAGCTGATGTGGTATATCTTTGTGATATTTTTGGGTCAGCACGAGAAGCAGATGGGGATTTAACTATTGAAGATCTTCAGGAAAAGATTCCAGGCTCTATGTTAATAAATGAGGATACTGTTGACCAACTCATACAGTATGAGGAAGCTGTGCTATTATTTATGGGTGCAGGCGATATCCAAAAATATCAAAAAGCATATGAGGCACTTTTGGTTTCGACAGAAAAATAAAGGCTGTGCTCTCTTTCTGAAATTTTTCTATTAAAAGGGATTGAAGGTATATACCTCTTTCCTGTAGAATGACATTATAGAATATATTTAGAAGAATGAAAAAATTATGGTTGATGGATGGTGTAAGATCGTCTATGCAGGCGAGTACGCTTTAGCTATAAGAAGCCTCTTCTTGCTGACTCCACGATTCCTTCTAGTATTCTAGAGTTTTTACACCAGATGTTTTTGAAGCGTTTTGAATTGCTTCACTTCTAATTTTAAGAATACTTTTTCATATTTAAGAAAAATATAAGGGGTAGTAGAGTTAAAGGGAGGCTAGTTGAATGGAATTAATATTATATCTCAGCGTTGCGCTACTTGCCGTTGCATTTGCCGTCCTTGTTGTGTTTGTAGTTCAAACTCTGCGGTCAGTACAGCATACTTTAGTGAATGTATCAGGATCACTGAATGATGTAGTGAAGCAAATGGATGGCATTACTCATGAAACAACAGAGTTACTACATAAGACGAATCAGTTAACCGCGGATATTCAGGAAAGAGCACAGATGCTAACTCCTGTTTTTGAATCGATCAAGGGTATGGGTGATTCCGTTCAGAAAGTGAATGCATCGATTGAGCACATCACGCAAAATGTGATTCAGAAAAGTGAAAGGCACTCCGATGAAATTGTTCGGATAGTGCAGTGGGCTGAGGTGGCTATGGACATTTGGAATAAATGGAGAAGGAGAAATAAAAAATTTACTTAACATTAAGGAGATGGAGAAGCGATGAGTCGTGACGACCATAATATCAATGCTAAGGATTTTTTAATGGGCGCTCTAATCGGTGGAATAGTCGGTGGGATCACTGCTTTACTCTTTGCTCCAAAGTCGGGTAAGGAGCTTAGAGAGGATCTCAATACACAGTCACAAGCTGTGAGGAAAAAAGGCGGTGACTTAGCTGTTATTGCTAAAGAAAAGTCAGTTGACTTGGCAAAAACAGTATCACAGCAACGCATGCAATTAATGAACAAAGTGAGAGTATTGCCTGACTACATTGGAATCACTCCAGCGAAACCTTCAGAGAATGCTGATGTCAATACGATAGAGTTGAACAAGGATGCCCCAAAAAATGAAGCAGCAGATACCGAAGAAGAAAAATAATAGAATTATCCTGTAAAAAGTACAAAAAGGCCGCTTAAGCGAGCCTTTTTTAGTTTATGTTATAGAGTTTAGTGTAAGGTGATTGTCATAAAATTTAAGGTCGATGAGGGTTAGGAAGCTAGTGCTTAAAGATGCGTTTATTCGCCAAATTGGTAAGTGTTATGTTAAAATTGAACAAATGAACAATGAAGATGAGCAATAGAGGCTGTATTGGGATACGGGATCAATGTATATATGCATCATGTATCTGTGAGCTATCTTGCTCATTTCTTGTAGAAATGAGTAGAATAAGTTACTTTCAATAGAAAATTGTCAAATAACGTACATAAATATCACAATAAAGTGATAAAAATTGTATAAAATAGCACCAAGAGAACACTTTTTGGTTATAATAAGGCATAAAAAGAACGGATTTAAGGAGGAAATAGAGATGAGTGCAACAATTTATGATGTAGCGAGGGAAGCGAACGTGTCAATGGCGACAGTTTCTCGTGTTGTTAATGGGAATCCAAATGTAAAGCCAACAACAAGAAAAAAGGTACAAGATGCCATTAAACAGCTTGGATATCGTCCTAATGCTGTGGCCCGTGGACTGGCAAGTAAAAAAACAACAACCGTGGGAGTTATCATTCCGGATATTTCAAGTCCTTTTTTTTCAGAGCTTGCTCGAGGCACAGAAGATATTGCAACCATGTACAATTACCATATTATTCTGAGCAATTCCGATCAAAATGAGGATAAGGAGCTTCGCTTGATTCAAGCAATGCTTGGTAAACAAGTAGATGGTATTGTGTTTATGGGTGGTACAATTTCGGACAACCTCATTGAGGAGTTTAAACAATCACCAGTGCCTATTGTTTTGGCAGCTACTATTGATGAGCATCAAACAATGCCTTCTGTTAACATTGATTATGAGCAGGCAGCCTATGATGCTGTCTCATATTTTGTCGATCGCGGACATAAAAGAATTGCCACGGTTTCGGGACCACTTCATGATCCCGTCAATGGAAAAAAGAAAATTGAAGGATATAAGCGAGCCTTAGAGGAAAGTAAGATAAAATTAGATGAAGCGTTAATCCTTTCTGGAGATTACACATATGATTCTGGAAAAGAAGCGACCGAGCAATTATTGTCCTTTCAAGAAGCGCCCACAGCCATTTTTGTAGCAAATGATGAAATGGCACTCGGTGTCATTCATGAAATTCAAGATACTGGATTAAATGTTCCTAATGATATTGAAGTGGTGAGTTGCGAAAATACACGTTTGACACAAATGGTGCGCCCTACACTTTCTTCTATGGCCATGCCGACTTATGATCTTGGCGCTGTAGCCATGCGTTTGTTAACAAAATACATGAATAAGGAAACAGTGGATAATCATATGGTTGTTCTACCACATCGAATGGAATACCGTGGTTCCACGATAGAATAAGCTCAGAGGAGAAAGAAAAGAGGACTGTGGAGCCCTCTTAGGACGTAAAAAGCCTCTATTTATAGCAAAAAAAGATCGCTAATTGCCTACACGTTTAGCTAGGTGATCAGCGATCTTTTTTATAGTTTGGATGGGTGCTCATTCATTGGTGGATCACTCGTTCTGTGGATCGGTTTCATGATTGGTCTTCGCATCATTTTTTGATGTAGATAGTGATTGTCCCTTCCCATCATCTGGTGTCGTCTGGGTAGCATTGGCATGTTTAACTGTAATAACAGAAGAGGCTGGGGACATTTTTCCAGTAATATCGACGGCGGCAACATAAGAATAATCGATATTAGCAGGTAGTGCATAGCTTAGGCTGCTATCAGAGCGAATAGCCGCTAGCTTATGGTAAAAATTATCGCCATTGCTAGCCCCATAAATATAATATCCGACGACATCATTAGATGGGCTTTGCAACCATGTTAACATGTTTCCGTTCAGACGGATACCTCTGACCGCCTCAGGTGCTTTATCGTCTGTCTGAAAATCTTGGGCTGAATTGAGACTGTTCTTGTTGTCAAGACTCGTTTTAATATCACTTGTAATCAAGTAGGGAAAGCGGTTCTTAAGCAGGTTTGTATCAAGAATGCTTCCTTCCTCTGTAAATTCTTTTGGCGTAGAAGGTAGGGCTTGATACTTCTTCCCAGCTATTGTTATAAATGCTCCCTTGTTCACAGATACATCCACTTTATCATTTGGCAAATACTTTGAATTGAACAGGTCAGTGACCATTAGTCCAGCGTTTTTACAAGAATTAGTCGCTGCCCCATTTGTCAAGCCACAGAAGGATCGTTTGACGATGCCAGCAGGTCTATCAAAACGCGTATCAGGAGCCATTAGCTTGGGATCGATATCATAAGCTGCATTGGCAAAGGAGGACCAAAGAATAGATTGATCCGAATGGTAACTGGCATGGTTGAGTTCAAGTGAATGGACTGCCCCATTAATGCTGGCCTGTTGTTGGTCAAACCCAGTCCATATCCCGAGTGTGATATTTGGATTAGAAGCGATAAGCCAGGCATCATGCCAATCTTGACTCGTTCCCGTTTTACCATACCAATCGCTGCTGAATTTTAATCGTCTAGGTATATCTGCTGCTGTTCCATTGCCTTTCATAACATCACGAAGCATATCGATCATCAAGTAAGATGTTTGTGGTGAAAAAACCTTTACTGGCTTCACCTCATGCTGATAAATGACCTTGCCATCTCTAGTCGTAATTTTATCAATCATGTAGGCATCGACAAAATTCCCCCCATTGGCGAAGGTGGTATAGGCATTGGTGTTTTCCTCGACAGTGACCCCTTTGGTTAACCCTCCAATACCGATAGGTAACGGTCCTTTGTCAGGGTAGAGCAAGGAAGAAAAGCCCATTTTCTGAAGGTAATTTAAGGGTTCAAAATGCTGACGATTATCATAATAGGTTTCTAGAGCTGGAATGTTATGTGATAGGGCTAAAGCTTGACGAGCGGTTTCTAGACCATGGAAAAGCCCATTTCCAGTTTCACCATAGTTATGTGGTTCATATCCGCCAGGAAATTTGATGGGTAAGTCGGCCATGATGGTTCCAGGTGAGAGAAGTCCGTTTTCTATCGCAGGACCATAATCCAGTAATGGTTTCATGGTTGAGCCGTTTTGCCTTGTTGTTTGGGTTGCGTGATTGACCTTGGAATACTGATAGGCCTTATCTGTACGTCCTGGAACATAGCTGATAATCGCACCCGTATCATTTTTAATCAAGACTGAACCTACTTCCATAGGGAAATGAATGGTTTCATTCTTTCCTGTCTTAGGGTCAACTGTAGTAAAGATCTTGTCGGGTTCATAAGCGTTAGCATGCGTTGCAGCATCTTGCATTTTATCGTAGATGTCTTTATTGATTGTTGTATGAATTTTATAGCCGTTACGATCCAGAGCTTTGCTAGCATCAGCGACAAATTGATTGAATAAATCAGCATTTTTTTTAATCTTTTTATAATTAAGACCCGATTTTTCAGTGTTTTCCTGAATGGTGTGGTTGACGCCTTGATTCTTCTGGGTACTAGTTAGCCACTCTATATTTTTGAGTTGCGTTGCATTTTTTTCCAAATTCTCACCATTATAGCCTTGTTTATTTGCGGCGATAATGGCTAATTGTTTCTCGGCTCGTTCGTGGATATCGACCATGAGTGCAGGGTATTTTAAATTGGGTGATTCGCTTTTTTGAGCGAAATGCGATTTATAATTATAGTTGAGAGCGGTGTGATATTGTTTAGTTGAAATATAGCCAACATCCAGCATGCGTTTTAATACAACATGTGCACGATTAACACCTAGAGAAATATTTCTCTTTACTCCACCGTTATTTTCAAACGGTGTGTAGACAAAAGGATTTTTAGGTAGACCCGCAATAAAAGCCGCTTGTGCTAAATTAAGATTTTTGGCATCGACATTAAAAATCCCCTTTGCGGCAGTTTCGACACCCGCTATATTTTGCCCGGTGGCATTTCTCCCAAAAGGGATGATATTGATGTAAGCTTGTAAAATTTGCTTTTTATTAAAGGATTTTTCGAGTCTTAGTGAAAGGAGAATCTCTTTTGCCTTGCGGTCAAAAGAAACCTGATTATTTAAAATTTGATTTTTGACAAGCTGTTGGGTGATGGTACTCCCGCCTGTCACAACAGGTTGGTTTGTGAGCTCTTGACGAACCGCACGAAAGATAGACTTAGGAACAACGCCGTGATGTTTATAAAAGAGCTGATCTTCAGTGGCAATTAAGGCATGGATGTACAATGGAGAAACGTTTTTAAGAGAAACATCCGTGCGAATCAAATCAGAGGGCACTCGCCCTAAGGTTACATTATCAGCAAAATAGATTGAGCTCGCTTCCGAATAATTGGTGATATCTTTCTTTAAGGTTGTGTCACTTAAAATAGGCTGATCCTTGACCAGAGATGCAAAATAACCGGAGGCAATGCCTCCAGCAAAAAAAACGCCGATAAATAGAATAGAAATAAAAATTAAAAATAAGTTCCAAGCCACTTTATAACCGATGCGAAATCCTTTGAGTATATTTTTCTCCTTCAACCGCTCATAAGCAGTTTTGAGATGCTCCCACAAAGTTGATGATTTAAAGTTCATGTGTCTCCTCCCAGCCTGCGCGAACTTCAATCCTTAAATGTTTTATTTTATATAGATCATTCATTGAATGACGTCTCATATTGAAGTGGATGACAGATGTTGATCTATTTCTATTCCATTATACTTTTTTTATATAGTTTCATCAGCATAAAATGAAAATCAATATGGACGGGAAAATATATGCTCTAATTATCAGTGATTATTATGACATATATTTAAAAAGAAAAAGCCTTGAAATATTGATATAGCAACATTTCAAGGCTTTTTTGTATAGTTGATTTAATGTGTACTCCTTAGCGTGAATAGAATTCAACGATCAAGGGTTCTGTGATTTCTGCTGGAAGCTCTGAGCGTTCAGGAAGGCGCGTGAATGTTCCTTCAAGCTTATTCTCATCAAACGCAAGATACTCAGGTACAAAGGTGTTGACCTCAAGTGCGTCTTTAATGATATCAAGGTTTCGTGATTTTTCTTTTACACCAATGGTTTCTCCAAGGCTTATGCGGTAGGAGGGAATGTTGACGCGTCGACCATTGACGGTGACATGACCGTGTGAAACAAGCTGACGAGCTTGTCTGCGTGTTCTTGCAAGCCCTAAACGATAAACAAGATTGTCAATGCGAGACTCAAGAAGAATCATGAAGTTTTCACCATGGACACCCTTCATTTTACCTGCGTCATCAAAAGTGCGACGGAATTGTCGCTCGTTCAATCCGTACATAAAGCGTAATTTTTGCTTTTCGTTTAGCTGTAATCCATATTCACTCATTTTACGTCTTTGGTTCGGACCATGTTGACCTGGTGGAAATGGACGTTTTTCTAATTCTTTCCCCGTTCCAGAGAGGGAAATGCCGTAACGGCGAGCTTTTTTCCAAGCTGGACCTGTATATCGAGCCATAATATAGCTCCTCCTTCGTCATTTTATATTGCATAAAATGACAGACACCTTACAAGCGAGTCAGTCACAAGGCTATTTGGTATTCACACATCCTCACCCGACAGTAAGGTTACGCGATGTGCCTCAATATTGAGGAACAAAATAGACACCATATGATGATCTCAAGCATACTGTCTCATTTTACACAAAGAATATTATATCTATCTGTTTCTTAAATGTCAAGCTAAGTCAAGAGCTGTGATCAATCGACACATGTTGGATGGTAACACTAAACATTAGGGAAACAATGGGCTTTTTACATACTGTATCGCACAGATACAACAGATATGCGGTATAGTTAGAGGTATCCCCCTGATGATGAAGCATACTTTTACATATCTGTTTTTAAATATGATGAATGAGGGTGGCAATAAAGGCTTCCAAGCCTTGCTTGTCTTGTTCATTAAAACGGTCTGTTATAGGGCTGTCTATATCCAAAACACCGATTAGTTCATCATTGGCAATAATCGGCACAACAATCTCTGATAATGACGCGCTATCACAAGCAATATGACCGGGAAATTCGTGCACGTTTTTAACAATGATGGTTTGACGTTTTTCAGCGGCCGTTCCACAAACGCCTTTTCCTATGGGAATGCGCACACAAGCGGGCAGTCCGTTGAAAGGTCCTAAGACGAGTTCGTCACCATCCATCAAATAGAAACCTACCCAATTGATCTGATCCAAGAATTGATTTAAAAGGGCAGAAGCATTGGAAAGATTGGCGATTCGATTAGGTTCGTCCTCAATTAATGCCTGCAATTGTTTTACGACTAAGGCATACTGTTGCTTGGAATTACCTGTATATTTTGTGGCAGAAAACATTGTTAGCGCTCCTTTTCATATTAAAAATAATACTAATAGTTTAGCAGAAATATGTTGGTTTTTCAGCTTTTTTGCTGAGATATCTTTAGAGGGAAAAGACGAGCAGCATAGAAGTTGTTTAGTGAAAGTGGGTGACGCACTTGAACGTTAAAGCAAAAGGTAAGAAAACAGAAACAAAACAAGCGATTATCAATGCAGCGATTGTGCTTTTCCAAATGCATGGGTATAATGGGACCTCTGTTCGAGATATTGCTACGGAGGCGAAAGTCAATGTCGCTCTTGTTTCTTACTACTTTGGGAGCAAGAAAGCTTTACTGGAGCATTTAATGGAAATGTTCTTTGAGGAATATATTCAGGAAATAGAAGAGGCTATTCCGTTACAACACAAGACCTCTATGGTTTGCGAGTGTTTATTTCAATTAGCTATTAAACTGCTCCATTATCAACAAAAAAATTTTTATTTGTCATTACTTGTGCACAGGGAAGTTACCATCGATTCCCTATTGGTGAGAGAGCTGATGACCACCTATTTGATGAAAGAAAAATATTTAATGGAAATGATTTTTGAAGAAGGGATTCGAAAGCAGGAGCTTCGTGATATTCCCATTGATTTATTAGTTTTGCAATATCGGGATATGATCGTTACGCCCTTTTTGCAGCCTTTGTATTTACGCAAGGTTCATGTTTTAGAGCCTTCACAAAGCCTATTTATTGACCGTTATGCTGAAATGATTAGGACGTGGATTATTCAGATCAAACGGGAAGCTTAAGGCAATGTCACTATAAAATATGTTTGTCAATCAGCTATAATGAATAAAAAACTCCGGAAATTTTGAAATTGACTGTCGCAAATTCTCTATTCCATGATATATTAATACATAAATAGAAGGAATAGCGTCATTTTTGTCGATAATTGGACGGGTGACAATACTATAAATGTATCATGCGGATCATTGTGGTTGAATGGAGGATATTTATACATGATTTATATAATCATCGCACTTATTGTGATTGTTATGGCAATCGTCATTATTGGGGCGATCATGCGTAAAAAAATATATAAACAAATCGATTACTATGATGCGTGGAAAATAGATGTCTTAAATCGACCGGTAAAAGATGAGATAGCGAAGGTAAAAGAGTTAAAAATGGTCGGGGAAACAGAGAAAAAATTTGAAGAGTGGCGGGCAAGCTGGGATGAAATTGTGTCGGAATCCTTGCCACAGGTAGAAGAAAGCTTGTTTGATGCCGAAGAGATGGCAGATAAATTTCGATTTAGTAAAGCTCAAGCTATATTGAGCGATTTGCAGCAAACGATGGATGTTATTGAGACACGCCTTAAGGAGATGCTGACTGAATTAAATGTTGTTGTTGAAAGCGATGAGTTGAATCGTAAAGAGAGCGTGGAGATCAAGGAGCTTTTTCATGAATTAAAAAAGAAGCTGATTATAGATGGTCCTCATTTTAAAAAAGCAATGGCATATATTGAAAATACATTAAACACCGTTGATGAACAGCTGAGTCAGTTTGAAGGGGAAACTGAGGAGGGCAATGTTATAAAGGCGCGGGAGATTCTTTCCGAGGCAAAGGCAAGCCTTGAAGCGATTGCTAAGGATATGGAGACCATTCCTACATATTATGATCAAATTTTGTTGCGCATTCCAACACAGTTGAATGAATTGGAATCGGGAGTACAGGAAATGGTGGAACAGGAGTATATGTTAAACCACCTGCAAATTGAAAAACAAGTGGCGGATGTGCGCAAGCACCTTTCTGCTTATGAAGAGGCTCTGGGAATGCTGAAGCTTGATGAGGTGGCCACGGGAATTGACAGCACGCTTGATCAATTAGATGTCATCTATAGCAATGTTGAGAAGGAAGTGCAAAGTCGACAAAAAATTGCTGAAGAAGTTGAAATTCTTAAAAATGATCTTCGAATCGTTGGCAATAAAATCAAGGAAATTAATGAAGAGACGGCTGTCGTTCAACAAAGCTATCGCATTGACCAAGGCGATATACAGGAGCAGGGTGATGTCGATGCGGCATTTGCTAAATTGGATAAGGAGTTTAAGGAAGTAGAGGCAATATTACAGGAGAAAAAAGAAGCCTATAGCATCTTGCTAGAAAAGGTGAGTGCAATGCGTGAGGAGCTTGACCACCTTCATGATGATGTTGATTCCTTTAAGGAAAGATTAACTGCCCTACGAAAAGATGAAATGGTTGCCAAAGATACTTTGGGACAATTAAAAAGGCAGCTCGTGGGAATACGTAGAAAAGTGCAGAAAAGTAATTTACCCGGAATTCCTACTGAATTTATGACCATTTTAGAGGATGGTGAAGAAATACTTTTGGAGATCAGCGGTAAGCTAGATGAACGTCCTTTGGAAATGCATGCGATCAAATTGCTTATGCAAGAGGCTGATGATAAAATGTATGTTGTATTGGAGAAAACGGATGAAATGGTAGAGTCGGCAATCCTAACCGAACAGCTTATTCAATATGGTAACCGTTACCGAAGTCAATATCCTGTCATTAACGAAGAATTACAACGAGCGGAGGAGGCTTTTCGAGTTTACAACTATAGTGAAGCCATTGAAATTGCGGCCAGTGCCATAGGCAGAGTGGACAAAAGCATCATTAAAAAGTTCCAGGTTGAAGTGGAAGAGAGCCATTGAGAAAATCCTCTGGTATAATGAGGATTTTCTTAATTTTATGGGTGGATAAAGACAGATGATGGGAGATAGAAGGTATGTTATAACTCTGTTTAAGTCATCTTAAACCATATGGTTATGGACAATTAATGAATGACATTAAGTATAAAGGAGATATGCAGAGGATGATTTATCTAGATAATAGTGCAACAACCCTCACTTATCCCGAGGTTCTTGATGCGTATCGTGTAGTTGCTGAACAGTTTTTTGCAAATCCTTCATCCATTCATAAATTGGGTGGCCAATCTGAGGATTTACTTCATAAATCGAGACAGCAGGCCGCTGAGCTGCTTGGAGTCAAAGAAACTGAAATTATCTTTACCTCTGGAGGTACAGAAGGTAATAATTTTGCCATTAAAGGAACAGCTCTAGGCTATCAGCAAAGAGGTAAGCATATGATTACCAGTACAATTGAGCATGCGGCTTCGTTAAGTGCCTTTGCGCAGTTAGAGGATTTGGGATTTGAAGTGTCTTATTTAGATGTAGATGAAGAAGGGAGAATATCGCTTGACGAATTAAAGGATACTTGGCGTCCCGATACGCTCCTCGTTTCATTGATTCATGTTAATAATGAGATTGGCACCATTCAACCGATTGAAGAAATTGGCAGATTTCTCAAGGATAAACCTAAGACTTTGTTTCATGTTGATCATGTTCAAGGTCTTTCCAAGGTACCTTTAAATTTTAAAGAGAGTGGTATTGACCTTGCGACCATGTCTGGTCATAAAATTCATGGACCAAGAGGGATAGGAATGTTATATGTACGAGAGGGTGTAAAGCTTTCTCCATTGTTATCAGGCGGTGGTCAAGAGTTTGGTCAAAGATCAGGGACAGAAAATCTTCCCGCAATTGTTGGGATGGTCAAGGCATTGAGGCTTGTGATGGAAAAATCTCATGATGGGGCTGCCTGTTTGCAAACCATGATGAATGGATTAAGACAGCAATTGGCGGAGCGCTCATTCATTACCTTTCATACGCCTGAACGAGGAGCTGCGCCCCATATTCTTAACTTCAGTGTTAAAGGCTTTCGTGCAGAAGTTTTGATCCATGCTTTGGAAGAGGACGACATTTATTTATCAACAAAATCTGCGTGTGCTTCGAAAACTTCAGAGGCTAGTCATGTTTTATTGGCTTGTGGTTTATCTGAGAAAGAAGCTAAGCAAGCCATCAGGGTCAGTCTGTCTTTTGAGAATACTCAAGAGGAATTGCATGCATTTATAGCTAGCTTTGATAAAAAAACGCAAGAGCTTATGAAGGCGATGGAGGTTTAAGATGAAATACGATACACTGATTCTTCGGTATGGTGAAATTTCCTTAAAAGGTAAAAATAGAAAAAGTTTTTATGATACACTCTATGATCGTGTCCGGGAGCAAGTGCTTGATATGGTGGGGGATATTAAACTTAATAAACGTTTTGATCATATAGAAGTGGTCTTAAACGGTGTGGATTATCGAAGGGTTACAGATCGGATTTGTCATGTCTTTGGCATTCAAAGCATGCATGCGGCGATTATTGTAGATAATGAATTAGAGTCAATTCAATCAGGTGCATGGCGTATTCTTAAGGAAGAAGATCATATTACAACCTTCAAGGTGTCCGCTCGAAGGAAAAATAAGGAATATGCAATGACATCTAAGGATCTTAACCACTCGATTGGCTCGTTTATATTAAAAAATATGGAGAACGTGACCGTGGATGTGCATCATCCAGATATCAATTTGAAAATTGAAGTGCTGGAAAATTCGACACGTATTTATGGTAAGGTCATTAAAGGTGTAGGTGGACTTCCTGTTGGTTCAGCTGGGAAAGTCATGCTTATGCTCTCTGGAGGCATTGACAGCCCCGTAGCGGGATATATGATGATGCGGCGCGGCGCTACTATTGAAGCCATTCATTTTCATAGCCCACCTTACACGAATGATCGAGCGAAGCAAAAGGTGCTTGACTTATCGGCAACATTACAAAAATTTGGTGGTCGCTTAAAACTTCATGTTGTTCCTTTTACGAATGCACAAGTGGCTATTCGGGATCATGCCCCTGAGAGTTACCGCATGACCATCATGAGGCGAATGATGTTGCGAATAGCTGAACGGCTAGCTATAAAACGAGAAGCGTTGGGCATTGCCACGGGAGAAAGCTTAGGGCAGGTTGCCAGTCAAACACTGGAAAGCATGAATACGATTAATGAGGTGACTAACCATCCCGTCTTTCGTCCGCTTGTGTCAACGGATAAGGTGGAGATTATTGAGATGGCAAAGAATATCGGAACTTATGACATTTCAATTCGACCTTATGAAGATTGTTGCACGATCTTTTTACCAAAAGCACCTAAAACTAAGCCGAAAAGAGAACAGGCCATTCATTTTGAAGAAAAGCTTCCTGTTGAGGAATTGGTGGAAGAAGCTCTTGCCGGGATAGAAACCATCGATGTGAGCAAGCGGACCGAAGCTCTAGAAGGTCTTTTATAATTTATAAGGGATTTAAAACCTTTGATAAAGCGGATTTTTGCTTCTTTTATGGCTTGTGATAGGCAGAAATAATTACCATGAATTTATGTGAATGAAGTCTCTCTCCTTGACAAATTATATAGGTACGCAAGGAGGTGAGATACATGGCTAATAATAACAGCAATCAAATCCTAGTTCCTGGTGTTGAGCAGGCTCTTGATCAAATGAAACAAGAAATCGCTCAAGAGTTTGGTGTACAACTTGGTGCTGATACGACTTCTCGTGCTAACGGCTCTGTTGGTGGTGAAATCACTAAGCGTCTTGTTGCAACTGCACAACAACAGCTTGGTGGCAAATTTTAATAAGTAATTAAATAGCAATGGCTAAAAGAGTGACCATTAACGGTCACTCTTCTTTTTTGAGCCTATCTAGTTGTTTTATCTGAAGCCTTCGTTCTTCTCACGTAATAGTTATGCCAAATGTATGAGTGGAATACAGACATCTTGCTCGTTTATCTTGAAGAATATAGGGCACATGATTTTTTATGATAAAAGTAGTGATGACGCAGATAGGGATGTTTATTTTCATAGGCGTTGTAGATGATAAGGAGTATCATACTTTCTAAGGGTGTTGCGTAGCATGATTGTAATTGAAGTGATTTTGCTCATTCTCTTTGTTTTATTCATTATCACTCTCTTTTGCATGAGTTTTGGTAACATTCAGTTGAGGGTAGACGGGTGTGTCATCAAGGCACATGTGGAGCTACAAATTGCTGTTAGATTTTGTGGTATTCGCTTATTGACATTAAGGTGGCCAGATAGTGATATAGCTCATGGATCATCAAGGGTTCATTGGATAATGAATTTTATATGGCAACATCAAGTGGTAGAGGGTATAGATAGAGTGATGCATTATGAAGGCTTGCAGAAAGAATTAGAGAAGTTAAGGATTAAATCTTTAAGTGTGTCTCATGTTTATTGGTCTACCACCTTTGGGTTAGGAGAAGCACATCAAACGGCTGTTTTTGTTGGATTACTATGGGCACTCAAGAGTAGCTTGATCTCGATTATAAACAATGTATTACAAGGAAGAATGACCAGACCTGTTCTACAAGTCTGCCCGGACTATTCGGAGGAGCTTGGATTTAGGACACATTTTAAATGCATGATTCGTTTTCGCCTCGGGCATGCTATTTCTAAAGCTGTCAAGGTCGCTAAATATAAGAAAAGGAGGCAAAAGACATGCCAGAAGAACACCCAATACAAGGTTTAATGAAGACGGCATTAGAAAGTCTGCAGGAAATGACTGATGTTAATACAATCATTGGCGATCCAATAGAGACTCCCGAGGGAAATGTGATATTAACAGTGTCAAAGGTAGGATTCGGCTTTGCAGCTGGAGGCAGTGAATTTAAACCAAGTGATCAATCAGAAGACACTAGTTCGGGTGAGGGTGTCCTTCCTTTCGGTGGGGGAAGCGGAGGTGGTGTGTCTATTACTCCGATTGCTTTTCTTATTGTTGGGTCACAGGGTGTGAAAACAATACACCTGGATAACAATACCCATTTATACGAAAAGTTTCTGGAGCTAGCTCCTCAAGCTATCGATAAAATTCAGCATATGCTATCGGTAAACAGAGAAGGGAAGCAGCAGAGAAGAGAAGGGAAATCGGAAGGTGGGCGCGTTACCCGTCATCGTGGACAAAATCAAGAATCTGATGATTATTTTTAATCTAAATCTTTGTGATGAAACTCCAGGAAACTGGAGTTTTTGCGTGTACGGAATAATTTGAGTATGATGGAGGGTGGAGGGGAATATATGGAACAATCACAATTACTGAATCATTTATTTGAGTGCTTAGATCAAACAGCTTCACTTATAGAAGAGCATGAGGAAGTAAGCTATTTAGAAGCACTTTGCTTAACGGCGGATAATATTACGGAATCCACAATCAAACAAGAGAATATCAAGAGTCAGCTTAAACCGTTCTACGATGCTTTTTTTGTTGAAGGCATGACAGCAGAAGATATCCGCAAGGCCTTTCAGTTGGTTGTATTAAAGGGAATGAAGCAATTTGCTCAGGCACAACATCAAATAACTCCAGATGGCATGGCAATATTTATGAGTTATTTGTTAAATAAGTTACCCTTGCCTAAGGGGTATCGATTGCTTGATCTGGCTGTTGGAACTGGGAACCTGCTCACAACAGTACTGAATCATCTTGATAGCAAACCAGAACAGGTGTTAGGTGTAGAAATTGATGATCTTTTGATCAGTACCGCTTACGCTAATGTCATGCTTCAGCAGCACGAGGTTGAGCTTTATCATCAAGATGCCTTGCGCTCATTGCTTATCCCATCTGTGGATGTGGTAGTGACCGATTTGCCAGTCGGCATTTATTACAATCCAGAGCACGCTAAAAACTTTACTTTAGGAAAAACAGAACAGCCTTATAGTCATTATTTACTCATCGAGCAATCCTTGAATCATTTACAGCCATCGGGTTACTTTCTTGGACTTGTTCCAAATACTCTTTTTGAATGGGACAAGGATAAACAGCTTTATCAGCTCATTCAAAATCAAGCTGTTATTCTCGGGGTAATTGGCTTGCCGGCATCATTATTTAAGGATTCACGTCATGCTAAAAGTATTTTATTACTTCAGAAGAGGTTTGAAGGCATCAAACAACCCAAACAAGCTTTATTCGTCAACATGCCGAGTTTTAAAAATCATCAGGCTGTTGCTAGCATGCTAGAGGAAATCAATCAGTGGTTAAAGCTCAACGTGTAAGCTTTTACGTATAATGACTCTTATCTGTACAGAAGCTATGTAAGAAATAAAATATCACGCATTTTAAATCTTATTTAGGAGGCTTCTAGTATGACGGATAAAAGAGTATGGACAGCAGATGAAGAGAATGAGAATGATACGCTTGTGCGTCACTATATTAACCAAGCTTATCAAAATGGAGTTGTTGATGAGCATCTGTATGATGAGGATGTCTTTAACAATAGGAAGGATGGGGAGAAAGAGGAAAGAAGCAGCAATAGATCAAGTTCTATAAAAGATGTGACTTGATAGTCTAAAATCACTGTATTAAGCTGTGATACAGTGATTTTTTTATTAAAAATTTTAACTAGAGGACAATCATTTTTTAATTGGAGCGCCGCGATATGCTGCTTGATAGGTTGTTTATCGAATTGACGGAGTCACATTAAGTTTTAATAGAGAAAAATTCGACATTCTATCTCCGGCATGAAAAAAATAGGTATAATAAATGTAGACTCGTGAGGAAAAGGTGGGGAAAGAGCATGCGCCATGTTTTAATTACTGCAGGAACCAAGGGTATTGGGCAGAGAGTGGTCTTAGAATTTCTCAAGGCGGGTTATTCGGTCACCGTCAATTATCGCAGTGATGAACAGGCAGCCAGGGCTAGGGCGATGGAATGGGAACACTATTCAGATCGACTGCAGTTTATTAAGGGAGATGTCTCGCATCAAGAAGACATTCACTATCTTGTTGAGGAAACCGTGAAAAGATTTCAACGTGTCGATTGTCTCATTCATAATGCGGGTCCTTTTGTATTTGAACGCAAATCATTGGTTGATTACAAAGATGATGAATGGACAACGCTGTTACAGGGAAATCTAAGCGCGGTGTTTTGGTTAGCAAAATGCGTTTTACCTATCATGCGAAATCAACATTTTGGACGGATAATTACTTATGGATTTCAGAATGCTGAATCAGCACCGGGATGGCTGTATCGTGGACCGTTTGCAGCAGCAAAGGTCGGTTTGGTATCCTTAACTCGCACGATTGCGCTTGAAGAAGCTAAATATGGCATAACGGCTAATATGATAAGTCCAGGCATTATTTTAAACGATATGAAAATGGCTGATGTATCCGATGCCGAAAAGGTATCAGAACAACGCGCACGCACACCTTTAGGGCGTTCTGTAACAGGGGAAGATATTGCCCGGGCAATTACTTTTCTTTGCAAAAAGGAATCAGAAATGATTACAGGCACCACCTTAGATTTAACAGGAGCGATAGATGTCATTCATCGCTTTCAGTAAAAGTATGATATGAAATAATTCATCTATTATTTAATGATTGCTTGATTAATGAGACATTTTGGCGTAAATTCAACATGTAAGCGTTATATAAAATCATATGCTTTTATAGTCTTCTTTGCTGTTAACTAATTGGACAACTTTATTAAAAGGGGGCGGTTGTCGTGCGGATTGGTATACCAAAAGAGGTCAAAAATAACGAAAATCGTGTTGCCATGACACCAGCGGGTGTTGTGAACTTGATAAAGGCAGGACATGAGGTGTATGTTGAACAAGATGCTGGAATGGGTTCGAGTTTTACAAATCAGCATTATGAAGAAGCCGGAGCAACTATTGTGTCCACAGCTGGGGAAGCATGGGCAACAGAAATGGTTATGAAGGTGAAGGAACCTGTTCTTGAAGAATATCACTATTTTCGTGAAGGTTTGATTTTATTTACTTATCTTCATCTTGCACCTGAGTTAGAATTAACACGAGCGTTAACGGAATATAAAGTAGTAGCGATTGCTTATGAAACAGTACAGTTAGATAATCATGCATTACCGTTATTGACGCCAATGAGTGAAGTGGCAGGCAGGATGTCCACGCAATTAGGTGCACAATTTCTTGAAAAGATCCATGGTGGTAAGGGCATACTGTTGGGAGGAGTTCCAGGAGTAAAGAGAGGGAAGGTTACGATTATCGGTGGGGGCATTGTTGGAACAAATGCCGCTAAGATAGCTGTAGGGCTTGGCGCCGATGTGACGATTTTAGACTTGAATCCTCATCGTTTACGCGAGCTCGATGACCTCTTTGGGCATGCGGTGAATACGTTGATTTCTAACCCATTTAATATCGCTGAATCTGTAGTGGAATCGGATCTTGTCATTGGGGCGGTGCTTATTCCTGGTGCTAAAGCACCGCAGTTGATTACGGAGGATATGATTAAAAGCATGCATGAGGGTTCTGTGGTCGTGGATGTTGCGATTGATCAGGGCGGCATTTTTGAAACCACTGATCGCATTGCAACTCATGATGATCCAACATATGTTAAGCATGGTGTTGTTCACTATGCGGTAGCTAATATGCCGGGTGCAGTGCCACGTACATCAACCATTGCATTGACCAATGTCACGGTTCCTTATGCGGTTAAAATAGCATCGCTTGGTTTTGCCAAAGCCTGTTTACAAGATTCTGCACTATCAAAAGGTATCAATACACTGAATGGTTTTGTGACATATCAAGCTGTTGCTGATGCTCATGGCTTAGAGTATAAGCATGTTGAAGAGCTCTTATCGCAATACGCTTAATTGATAGAGGGGGGTGCTCTAAAAGGTTGACTTTTGAGATCACCCTCCTGTTGATTTATCAGTCAATTATTTGCAATGTTTTGGGATAATTAGTCAGTGTTTCTGCACCTTTTTCTCCTAAGTAAATGTCATCCTCAATGCGGACGCCACCCATATTTGGTACATAAATCCCTGGTTCTATAGTAAAGACCATGCCTGTCTCTAAATTCTCTGTGTTGTTAGAGCTCATGGAAGGAGCTTCGTGAATGTCTAGTCCAAGTCCATGCCCGATTCGGTGGGTAAAGAAGTCGCCATAGCCAGCATCGGTGATTACGGTTCTTGCTGCGCGATCGACAGCGCTGATTTCGATTCCTGGTTTGGCAGTATTTATTGCTGCTTCTTCCGCCTTTAAAACAGTTTCGTAAATCCTTTGTTGCTCGTCGGAAATATGTTTATATATAAATGTCCGTGTTATGTCTGAGCAGTAGCCGTCGACAACCACGCCCAAGTCGAAAAGCACAAAATCACCTTCGCGAATTTGTCTATCATTTGGATGACCGTGTGGTGCAGCGGTGTTATCTCCAGTTAGTACAGTTGTAGCAAAGGACATGCCTTCGCAACCACGTTTTTTTAATTCATATTCAATCTCAGCTACAAGGGCTTGCTCGGTCTTGCCTTTTTTAATAGCCCCAGCCCCTATATCAATGGCAAAGTCTGCCAATTGTGTTGCTTCACGGAGGCTGTTTAATTCCGTTTCGTCTTTGATATTTCTCAAGTGATTAACTCCTGGTTCAGCGGCAAAAAATTCTGTTTGTTGAAACATGTGCTGTAATTTTTGTGCACGAGCATAGGAGAGAGTATCCATTTCTATCGCAATTTTCAATGAGGGCGCTGTGATTCGTTCTTTTATTTTGTTGTGTACGGTTTCCCAAGGGTCCTCATGATCGCTGTAGCCGATGATAAGATGCTGCCATCCAGACTGTTGGGCTTGAGAAACTTCCATGCTAGGACATATCAGAAAGGGTTCTTCATCCTGAAAAATTGCTAACCCTAGAAGTCGTTCGTGAGGATTACACATAAACCCTGTGAAATAAAAAACATTTTTAGGTTCTGTTAAAAGGGCAAATGAACAATCATTTTGTTTTAACCAATTTGTAAAGTTGTTCAATCTTTGAGACAAGCAATATTCCTCCCCATCCTCTAATATATCTTCACTTTATCATAAAATGAATGCAATCGCCCCCCTATTTTGATTGTAACGAACTGATATGCTCCGCCATTACTTTGGAGAATCTTTTATTTAGCTCAAAGAAACTAGGGTGTTTTCAACCAAATAGATTTATCCATCCCTAATTATTGAAATGTACCAATAGGCTTGGTTATACTTATACTATTCATAAAAAATTTAGGAGAGTGTAGCGATGAAAATTACTTATCATGGACATTCCGTTGTATTGGTTGAATCTGAACAAGCGAATATCATTATTGATCCATTTATTTCAGGAAATGGACAGGCCACCATTAAGCCTAGTGATTTACCTCATCTTGATTATATTATATTGACCCATGGTCATAATGATCATGTGGGGGATGCCTTTGATTTAGCAAGAACACATGATGCGACGATTGTTGCTGTGGCAGAACTTGCCGATTACTCAGCATCTAAAGGGCTTAAAGTGCATCCAATGTCCATTGGCGGCGGATACCATTTTAATTTTGGTAGAGTTCAATATACAATTGCTTTCCATGGATCGAGCTATGCTGATGAAAATCACCGTACCATCTATGCGGGCATGCCTGGAGGTATTTTGTTAACGATTGAAGGTAAAACGATTTACCATGCAGGAGATACCGCCCTTTATTCAGATATGAAATTGCTCGGCGAACGTTATGATATTGATTTGGCCTTTTTACCCATCGGCGATAATTTTACTATGGGACCAGAGGATGCAGTTTTGGCTACAGAGTGGATAAAGGCAAAAACTGTAGTTCCAGTTCACTATAATACCTTTCCTATTATTGAACAAGATCCTCAAGCTTTTGTTGATAAAGTGAAATCGGTAGGGAAAGTGATGGCTTCTGGAGAGTCGATAACACTATAAAAATAGTGGAAGCAGAGAATCTGGTGTGATTTACTGCTTCCTTTTGACTGGAAAAGTAGGACTATTGAAGAGGTGACGTCTTTGGCGACAAAACATGAGCTTATTTTAGAACATATCAAGCAATTGGAAATTGGGCATAAACTATCGGTGCGCCAAATTGCCAAAGAGTTACAAGTGAGTGAAGGAACAGCTTATAGGGCCATTAAAAATGCTGAAAATCAAGGGTATGTGAGCACCATTGAGCGTGTCGGTACCATCAGAATAGAAAAAAAGCATAAAGGGAATATTGAGAGACTAACCTATGCAGAAGTGGTCAAAATAGTTGACGGGCAGGTAGTGGGCGGGCGAGCAGGCTTACATAAGACCCTCAATCGGTTTGTGATTGGGGCGATGAAATTAGAAGCTATGAAGCGCTATATTGAAGCAGGTGCACTCTTGATTGTGGGCAATCGTGATCAAGTGCATGGCTATGCTTTAAAATCGGGTGCAGCAGTGCTGATTACTGGAGGGTTTGAAGCGAAGGATGAGGTGAGAGAGTTAGCAAATTTAGTCGATTTGCCAATCATTTCGACAGCTTATGATACCTTCACTGTTGCAGCCATGATTAACAGAGCGATCTATGATCGGCTGATTAAAAAAGAGATCATTCATGTTAGCGATATTTTGATCCCCTTTAACGAAACAAGCTATATACATACATCTGCAAAGGTGTCTGACTGGCAGACTATGAACAAGGAAACGGGACACAGTCGTTACCCGGTTGTTGACGAACACTATCGGGTACAGGGCATTGTGACTGCCAAGGATATCGTGCGCTATAAAAATCAAATTTCTATTGAAAAGGTGATGACTAAAGCACCGATCACAGTTACCGAAACAACAACAGTTGCGGCGGCGGCTCATCGCATGATTTGGGAAGGAATTGAATGCTTACCCGTGATCAATGAGGCATCACAGTTAATTGGAATCATCACGCGTCAGGACGTATTAAAGGCGATGCAAATGGCGCAAAGACAACCTCAAGCGGGAGAAACCATCGACGATATTATTACGGATCAGCTTATGGAAATGGGTCAGAATCGGTTTCAATTTACGGTTAGCCCACAGATGACCAATCACCTTGGAGCGCTATCCTATGGGATTATTACAACCATTTTGACGACAGTAACCGAGCGAATTTTAAGCAAACAAAAAAAGGGAGATCTCGTCATTGAGAACATATCCCTTTATTTTTTGAAACCCGTGCAACTAGAATATGTGATCATTATTTCTCCAAGGATATTGGAAGTCACGCGTCGCTATGGGAAAATTGATATCGAATTATATCATGAGGAACAGGTCGTCGGTAAGGCATTTCTCATCGCTCAATTTATCGATCGTTATTCTTAGTGCTTTGTCTCCAATGATGCTTCCTCAATCATTTTAGCAGTATAATATCGGTAGTGCTTATAACCATGGTAAATAATAAACAGTCCGTATACTATAAAAAGAATGCAGATTCCAAGGATGATCGCTTTGGAAGAAACGATCAACCGATTAGCTCCAAAAAATAATATAAAGCATCCTAAGGCAATTCTAGCTTTGGAGAACATCCATTTTTTTCGATAGGGAGCCTCTGTCACCCAGCCTTTAAGCCAATAAAAGAGCAACATGATTAATGAAAATATGATAAAGATGATCAGCGTTGGCATCTCATTACCCCCGACTCATTAGTCATTTTTACACTATCAGAAAGCGTTTCATAATACAACGTTTTTGGCAGGGTTTTCTGTTATGAAATAACATCATTCACTTAAGGGGTTTGATAACATGTTAAAAAAAATATTGGATACCATCCTATCTTATGACGTTATTATCATACATAGACATAGTCGACCCGACCCAGATGCCCTGGGTTCTCAGGGGGGATTAGCTGCTCTTATTAAAGACAATTTTCCCGACAAGAAAGTATTTATTGTGGGGGAAGAGGTAGATTCCTTGAAATTTTTAAGCGTCATGGATCAGATTGATGAGGCGAGCTATCGTGGCGCACTAGTCATCGTATGCGATACAGCGAATCAGGCTCGTGTGAGCGATGACAGGTATACAAAAGGGGATATGCTCATTAAGATTGATCATCATCCTAATGAAGATCCATATGGCGATCTCATATGGGTAGATACTTCAGCAAGTTCAGTTAGTGAAATGATTGTAAAGCTTTATCAAGAATGCTCGCAACTTATTTTGTCAGATCAAGCTGCACGCCTTTTATACGCAGGAATTGTTGGAGATACTGGCAGGTTTTTATTCAACAATACAACGCCAACAACCTTTCAATGCGCTAGTTTTTTAGTTCAAAAATCTTTTGATCGACAACGCTTAGTGGATCAATTGAATGAAATGCCTGAGCATTTGATGCGATTCAAAGGTTATGTGCTTGAGCATTTTGAATTGATCGATGGCATGGTTGGGCATATGAAATTGACTCAAAAGCTGTTGAATGATTACGGGGTGACACCACAAGAAGGGGCGCTGCTCATCAATTCGTTTTTAGAACTAGAGGGTATTAAAGCATGGGCTTTTTTTGTAGAGGAGCCCGATCAGATTCGCGTTCGACTGCGTTCAAAGGGACCTGTTGTCAATGAACTTGCTAGGGAATACAGTGGTGGTGGACACCCGATGGCAAGTGGGGCTACCGTCTATAGCTGGAAGGAATGTGATGAACTATTGGTACAGCTAGTGAATGTGACAAGGCACTATCAAGAGGCGCAATGAAAAAGCAGTCATTTTGTCAGGCTGCTTTTTTAAAATCTTATGTTTGGCCTTTCGACACACAGGATGTGTTAGCTTCGACCGTAAGGTGTCGAATTTTCCATTGCTAGGAGATGACATGGCTCTGTTCAAGATTATTATTGGTTGGCTAATGTCGGTTTAGCTTCAACGACTTCTACATCGATTTCCAATGTGGTTGACAGGATTAATGTTTTAACTTTAAATTGATAAGCCTTGTCCTCTAATAAAAACTTATGACCATTGATTGTATTAAAGATGAGTGATTTACTGCTAGAGATTGCTGTAATGTCTTGATTGATTAAAGGGTTAAGCTGTTCGGATATTTGCCGTTCCAAATTATAAATCAAAAATCTTTTGATATCCTGCTTGCCACTATCAATATTTACCTTTATCTCTTGAATCTTAAGTTGTTTGGAAAGCTCTTCATTTTCCTCATCCTTTAATTTGGTTAAGGTGTCATTTTTGTCAACGAGATTTTCTATCAACGCCTGTTGTTCTTTAATTTTTCTTATTTGTCTATCTTGAGCAATTCCGAATAAAATGATAAAAAAGATGAAGCCAATGAGTGCACCAATAACAATTCCTGCCAAAAAGCGCTGAATAGTTGGAGGGGTGTAATGAGGTGGCACGCGCATGAGTTATGATTCCTGTGTGAGCCAATGGATAATACTAGAGGCAGTATGTGCTCCAGTCATGGCTGAAGCGATGAGCAACAAATGTTTTACCACCTCTCCAGGTGTGCCCCCCAAAAAACCTTTTTCAAGCTCATCTATCGTATCGAAGGTTCCTCCGATGGCGGCTACAATGGCCCAGATTTTTAACCTTTCGGCGTAATCGTTCATTGTAAACAAAGGAGGTTTACTGGAAAAGATTGCTCCCACTCCGCTGAGTAAACAACCACCAAGGAGTACGCCTAGCGCGATTAAAAAGTTCATAATAGCATTGGTTGTAAAAGTACGAAAATCCATAGGGCACCTCTCCTTTTACCAGTGATTATATGAGACAAGTTGTTTATGTATACCATTTTTAAAATTGAAGGGAATCTGTATTATAATAAAAGAATAATCAAGCGCTGATGATAGAGGGAAGTGACACAGATGGGATTTACTCACTTACATGTGCACAGTGAATACAGTCTTTTAGATAGTACTTGTCGATTAGAGCTATTAGTAAAAGCGGCCAAGGCTAAAGGCTTTTATGCTTTAGCTATTACGGATACAAATGCTCTTTACGGTGTCGTTCCTTTTTATAAATTGTGCAAAGCAAATGATATTCAACCTATTATTGGTATGGAGATCACTTTGGAGCCGCATTTTGTATCGAATGAAAGCAAAGGCAAGACCAAGACCTTCTCCCTCGTATTACTGGCTAAAAATGAAGTGGGCTATCGTCATCTTGTACAAATAAGCACAAAGCTTCATACAACGCGGAGTCACACTGTGACGTATAAAGAATTATCAGGTATAACGGAAGGACTTATTGCGCTGTCTTCAGGTCCTAAAGGTGAGATTGCCGAATTATTGCTTAATAATCAGATGGAGAATGCTCAGAAATTAGCCACGATGTGCAAGCGGCTCTTTCCACATTTTTACTTAGAACTTCAAGATCACGGTTTGCGATCGGAAAAAGAACTGCTGATGAAGTTTGTAGAATTAGGTAAAGACTGCGAGATTCCCTTGGTGGCAACAAATGATGTTCATTATATAGAAAGCGATGAGGCGAGAGCACATTTAGCCTTGACTCATATTCGATCGGGGCAAACACTTGAGGATGCCGAAGAGACCGTGACGGATTTAAATACGACATATACCTTAAAGAATGAAGAAGAAATGGCACAGTTGTTTCACAGCCATCCAGAAGCGATTAAAAACACAGAATATATTGCTCAGTTATGTACCTTTACCTTTTCCTTCAATGTTTCTCGTTTGCCCAAGTTCCCCTTGAATGAGGGTGTAAAAGCGGATGTTTATTTACGTCAATTATGCTCGAAAGGCTTAACGCATCGGTATGGGGTGTCCACGGCTCAATTAACCGAGCGGCTGGATTTTGAATTATCTGTCATTCACAGGATGGGGTTTGACGATTACTTTCTGATTGTGTGGGACTTTGTGAGATTTGCCAGACGAGAAAAGGTCACGCCTGGCCCAGGTAGGGGGTCTGCTGCAGGGTCGTTAGTGGCTTATGTTCTCGGCATTACGGATGTTGATCCCATTGCACATCAGTTGCTATTTGAACGTTTTCTTAATCCCGAACGTGTCAGTATGCCTGATATTGATATCGATTTCCCTGACATCCAAAGAGACAGGGTCATAGATTATGTGAATCGTAAATATGGCTCTGACCATGTTGCACAGATTGGAACCTTTGGTACGTTGGCAGCAAAGGCTGCAATACGCGATATCGGACGTACGTTAAGTATTGAGACGCAGATGATTGATAGGTTGGCAAAGGAAATCCCATCAAAGCCAGGCACGACATTACGGGAGGCTTATCAGAAGTCCCCTCGTTTAAAAAAATTAATCGCTCAGTCGAAAGATAGTGAAGAATTATATAGATTGGCCTTGCAGGTAGAAGGTGTGCCACGTCATACTTCTGTTCATGCTGCGGGGATCATTATTAGTGAAGAGCCTTTGATTCATTTGATTCCTTTGAATGAAAGTCGTGGAGAGCTATATGTCACACAATATCCTATGGACGTGATTGAAGAGCTGGGCCTGTTAAAAATGGATTTTCTAGGTCTTCGCAATTTGACGTTAATTCAAAGGATATTGGAAATCGTTGAACAACAGGAGCATCAACATCTTTCACTCGAGACGATCCCTTTAGACGATCCATCCACATTTAGACTATTGTCTCAAGCGGAGACAACGGGAGTTTTTCAGTTTGAAACCGATGGAATGCGGGCGGTGCTTAAACGTCTGCAGCCTACACATTTTGAGGATTTGGTGGCAGTTAACGCCCTGAACAGACCTGGACCAATGGAATTTGTTCAAGATTTTATTGATGCGAAGCACGGTAAGCGTCAGGTTCACTACCTCCATCCGGATTTGGAACCCATTCTAAAATCGACATATGGCATTATTGTTTATCAAGAACAAATCATGCAAATCGCTGCCACTATTGCTGGTTTTTCACTTGGTGAGGCAGATATCTTGAGACGAGCGGTTTCTAAAAAGAAACGAGCGGTGTTAGAGAGGGAGGAAAAGCATTTTGTAGAAGGCTGTTTAGCTCGAGGGTTCCAGAAGACAATTGCCGAAAGTATCTATAAGTTGATTGTACGGTTTGCTGATTATGGGTTTAATCGATCGCATGCTGTTGCCTATACGATTATTGCTTATCGCTTGGCCTATCTAAAAGCACACGAACCGATTGCCTTTATGACGGCTCTTTTGTCAAGCGCGATCCATCATCAAGATAAATTAAACGATTATCATCAAGAAATGATGCGGCGTGGGCTTGTCTTACTCAGTCCATCCATCAATAAGAGTCAGGATTTATTTATAGCCACTTCACAAGGTATTGGCTTTGGTCTTAGTGCCATTAAAAATGTTGGGTCTTTGGCTGTCAAAGAAATCATGGAAAAAAGAAAAGAGCAACCTTACGTGAGCTTATTTGATTTCTGCCGTCGGGTTTCGCTTCGCAAGGTCAATAAACGCATGATCGAAGCTTTGATTTTTGCTGGGGCGTTTGACGAATTCCAAGTTGATCGTTCGAATTTGCTTGCCTCTTTAGACCTTGCTATCGAAAAGGGTGAGAGCTACCAGAATCTTGGCGGACAAACCTCCTTCTTGGATGATGATGAAGAGGCTATCTATGAACAGGTGCCACCGCTTACCTTGAAGGAGCGTTTATATTTTGAAAAGGAAGTGCTAGGTTTTTATATCAGTGCTCATCCAGTGGATAATTTTAAAAAGATCATTCAACATCTACCGGTCACCGCTATTAGTGATATAAATGTAAATTCAAAACAAGTTTATCAACTCGCTGTCTACATTGAAGATGTGAAACAAATCCAAACGAAGGATGGAAAGCCGATGGCGTTTCTAAAAATAAATGACCCGACGGGTGGATTGGATGGCATCGTCTTCCCTGATGTCTTTGAACGCATTGGCTCTCTTTTAAATAAAGGGGCACTGTTATGGGTTAAGGGAAGCCTTGATCAAAAAAGCAATGAGGGACAACGTCAAGTGATTTTTCAAGAAGCTAAGGATTTAAAAGAAGTTGAAGTACCTTCACGATTGTTTTTAAGAATCAAAACAGAGATTGGTACGAAAAGCCTTTTATATCAATTGAAGGATGTTCTTCGGCAGCATGAAGGGTCCTGCCGTGTTCTTCTTTTTTATGAAAATAAGGAGCAGCTTGTTGAGCTTGCCTCGAAATATCAAGTGACTCCAAGCCCAAAGTGCATTGAGAGATTAAGTCAAATATTGGGCAGTGAGAACGTTATTCTAAAAGCTCCTTCAACAAAATAGATCTTAATATGTGATGGGCTTTTATACGCTTATATTGTTTGTTATAATTGATAGGTCATAATCACATGTTTCTGGGTTGAGAAGCAGGATATTATGTCGTGAGCGATGGGATTAATCGCCGACAAACGCATCATGTTTTATTAATTGGAAAATGGCTCATGATTACATAATAAAATTTGACGAAAAAAACATACAACGCTAATATTATGAAGGTGTGCTTCTTACCTAAGATTAACCAATTGAATGAAGAAGGTGTAAAGGCATTGCTAAATAATATTTTTAACAAGAAAAAAAAATATGTGATTGTACCTTCACAGCAAATCAGGCAAGATGTCCCAGAGGGTTTAATGAAAAAATGCCCAAGCTGTAACAAAATTATGTATACAAAAGAACTACTAAAGAATTTATACATTTGTCAATCTTGTGGTTATCATTACCAAATGGCTTCGAATGACAGAATTGAGAGCCTGATGGATGAAGGAACATTTATTGAATTTGATGAAGATCTAGTTTCAGAAAACCCGCTTAACTTTCCTGGTTATGAGGAAACGTTAGATAAGGATAGAAAGAAAACCTCCTTAAATGAAGCTGTTGTAACAGGGAAGGGTAAAATCAATGGGAATGAAACAGTTCTTGCTGTCATGGATGCGCGGTTCCGCATGGGCAGTATGGGATCGGTTGTTGGCGAAAAAATAACGAGGGCATTAGAACACGCTCACGAGTCTTATTTACCTATGATTATTTTTACTGCATCTGGAGGCGCGCGCATGCAGGAAGGTGTGCTTAGCTTGATGCAGATGGCAAAAACGAGTACCGTTTTGAAAAAATTTAGCGACAATGGTGGTTTATTTATAACTGTGATGACTCACCCTACCACAGGGGGAGTGACAGCAAGCTTTGCGTCACTAGGTGATTATAATTTAGCTGAACCTGGAGCATTGATTGGTTTTGCTGGTCGGCGGATTATCGAACAAACCATTCGCGAAGAGCTTCCTAAGGATTTTCAAACAGCGGAATTTTTATTAAAACACGGTCAATTGGATCGGGTTGTGCCAAGAACTGAATTGCGTGAGGTATTATCTAAGATATTAGTGCTACATGGTCAAAGGGGTGACGAGACATGGCTTCAGAATTAGATTTTGAAAAGCCGATCGTTGAACTGAAAAAGAAAATCAATGAGCTTCAATCCTTTATGGATGACAAGCAGATTGATTTATCTGATGAGCTTGAACAATTAACACAACGGTTATCAGAGCTAGAGGATGAAACTTACTCGGACATATCTCCTTGGGATCGTGTGCAAATTGCTCGGCATATGGATCGTCCTACGACGTTGGACTACATTCCCTATTTATTTACAGATTTTATTGAGTGTCACGGGGATCGCTTGTTCGGTGATGATGCTGCGATCGTTTCTGGTATTGCAAGCTATCACGGACGCTCAGTAACGATTATTGGTGAGCAGCGTGGGCGAGATACAAAGGAAAATCTGAGCCGTAATTTTGGTATGGCGCATCCCGAAGGCTACCGCAAGGCATTAAGGCTCATGAAACAGGCTGAAAAATTTGGGCGTCCTATTATAACCTTTATCGATACTAAGGGCGCTTTCCCTGGTAAAACAGCTGAAGAAAGAGGGCAAGGAGAAGCGATTGCTCGGAATTTATTTGAAATGGCAGGACTTGAAGTTCCTATCGTTTGTATCGTTATAGGAGAAGGTGCGAGCGGTGGCGCGCTGGCTATTGGTGTAGGGGATCTCCTATTAATGCTGGAGAACTCTTGGTACTCTGTTATTGCACCTGAAAGTGCTGCAACATTATTGTGGAGGGATGCAGCACAGGCTGAAAAAGCGGCTAAAACCATGAAAATTACTGCACCAGACCTTAAGGAACTTGGCATCATTGATACCCTTATTCCTGAAATTAAGGGTGGCGCACATCACGATATTGAAACACAAGCTCAATCGATTGATCAAGCGTTGCAAAAGGCTTTGCTTGATTTGTCGACGTGTACGAGGCAAGAGCTTATTGCGCAAAGATCAGAAAAATATCGCGTCATGGGGAAATTTAAGCATGCAAATAATTTCGCTGAACAATCTTAGTGTGCTTTCCGCAATGGAAAGCATCTTTTTTCCATCCTTCACATGGTGATTATGACTGTGTTGAATGGGCTATTACATAGGGATGTTTAAACATATGATCATAGATTTTATCCATATATTACAGAGTGTTCTTTGGTAGTGGCTTGATGTTATGAGGGCTACCCTTAAGGAATGCAGCTCTATCAAAATGCTACCGAGTTTGTCCATAAAGGTTTTATAAGCACTGTAATGATGTTAAAAAAAGGGGGGAAGGTGAAAATGCAGAGAATTGGTGTTTTGACAAGTGGGGGCGATGCACCGGGAATGAACGCAGCCATTCGCTCAGTGGTTCGTAAAGGTATTTATCATGGGCTTGAGGTTTATGCCATTTATCACGGTTATTCTGGTTTGATCTCAGGTAATATTGAAAAGTTGGAAGTTGGTTCAGTTGGAGATATTATTCAAAGAGGAGGCACCATGCTTTATAGTGCTCGCTGCGAAGAATTTAAAACACCTGAAGGACGTCAAAAGGGAATTGAACAATTGAAAAAGTTTGGCATTGAAGCACTGGTTGTCATCGGAGGTGATGGCTCCTTTAGAGGTGCAGAAAAGCTTTCAGAAAGCGGTTTTCCGACTATAGGTGTTCCAGGAACCATCGATAATGATATTCCAGGGACAGATTTTACTATTGGATTTGATACCGCTCTGAATACAGTGATAGATGCTATTGATAAAATCCGTGATACGGCAACGTCGCATGATCGCACATTGATTATTGAGGTCATGGGAAGAAATGCTGGTGATATCGCTTTATGGTCTGGACTCGCTGGGGGTGCAGAATCCATTCTTATTCCAGAAAACCCGAAAGAAATTGAACAGATCATTTCAAGGATTGAACAAGGTCATGCTAGAGGGAAGAAGCATAGTATTATTGTGGTTGCCGAAGGTGTTAGTTCAGCTGGTGATATCGCTGAACAATTGAAAAAACAAGGGAATATTGAAACGCGTGTCACGGTACTGGGTCATATCCAACGCGGTGGTAGCCCAACGGCATATGATCGTATTTTAGCCAGCCGTTTAGGGAGTGAAGCTGTCGAATTGCTGTTAAATGGGGAAGCAGGTAAGATGGTAGGGATTCAAAATAACCGCATTGTTTCGCATAATATAGGGGAAATATTAAAAGAGCAGCATTGTTGTGATAATGAGCTCATCAATCTAGCACGCGAGCTTTCTATTTAATTTGATGGGAGTGTTTAATCATGAGAAAAACTAAAATTGTTTGTACAATCGGTCCTGTAAGTGAAGGGGTAGAAAGTTTGGTTGAATTGATTCAAGCCGGAATGGATGTTGCTCGCCTAAATTTTTCACATGGCGACCATGAAGAGCATGGTAATCGTATCCAGAATATTCGTAAGGCTGAAGAAATCACCGGTAAAAAGATTGCAGTTCTTCTTGATACCAAGGGACCTGAAATCCGTACAGGGGATATGGAATCAAGCAAAATAGTGCTAGAAAAAGGTCAAAAGTTCATTGTCAGCATGGATGAGGTCAAAGGAACTAATGAAAAGATTTCTGTCACTTATCCAGGACTTGTTAATGATGTCCACCCTGGCTCAAAAATCTTATTGGATGATGGCTTAATTGAACTCGAAGTGATTTCATGTACAAAGCAGGATATTGTGACGACGGTCCTTAATTCTGGTGAGTTAAAAAGTAAAAAAGGTGTTAACGTGCCTAACGTAAGCATCAATCTTCCAGGAATTACAGAGAAAGATGCTCGTGATATTCTTTTTGGCATTGAGCAAGACATTGATTTTATTGCTGCCTCTTTTGTACGCCGTGCTTCTGATGTACTGGAAATTCGTGAATTACTTGAGAAGTATAACGGAGAAGATGTCCATATCATTCCGAAGATTGAAAACCAAGAAGGTGTGGATAATATTGAGGAAATCCTTAATGTTTCCGACGGGCTTATGGTGGCAAGGGGCGATTTAGGTGTTGAAATTCCTGCCGAAGAGGTTCCGCTTGTTCAAAAAAGGCTTATTAAAGCGTGTAATGCATCAGGCAAGCCGGTCATTACCGCTACACAAATGCTTGATTCTATGCAAAGAAATCCTCGTCCTACACGAGCTGAAGCGAGTGATGTTGCCAATGCGATTTTTGATGGTACGGATGCCATCATGCTTTCTGGAGAGACCGCGGCTGGGGATTATCCCGTTGAAGCTGTTCAGACAATGCATCGCATTGCAACACGTATAGAGGCATCCCTTGATTATCATGAATTAATTAAGGCACGTGCACAAGCCAGTGGCGTTAGCATTACAGATGCCATTGGACAAGCTGTTGCCCACACAGCTTTAGGATTAAATGTGCCATCCATTGTTACAGCCACTACTTCTGGACATACCGCCCGCGTTGTGTCTAAATATCGTCCAAAAGCGACGATCATTGCAATTACGAGTTCACCAAAAGTGTTAAAGCACCTCTGTCTTGTGTGGGGTGTTCATTCACATCTTGGTCACAGGGCACAATCGACGGATGAGATGCTTGATGTTGCTATCGATGAAGCGGTGCATTCGGGACATGTTCATTATGGTGATCTTGTGGTCATTACGGCAGGAGTACCAGTTGGTGAAAAGGGAACAACGAATTTGATAAAAGTGCATCTCGTTGGAGAAACCTTAGCAAAAGGACAAGGTGTTGGTCGAAAGTCAACGACAGGGAAGGTTTTCATTGCTACATCAGCTCAAGATGTCAACAGCAACATGCCTGAAGGAGCTATTTTAGTCGTGCATGCTACGGATAAAGAAATCATGCCAGCGCTTGAACGTGCTTCAGCGATCATTACGGAAGAGGCGGGGCTTACCTCTCATGCTGCAGTGGTAGGACTTAATTTAGATATTCCCGTTATTGTTGGTGTTGAAAGAGCAACAAAACTTTTTAAAGATGATCAAGAGATTACCGTGGATACCGAAAGAGGAAATATATATAGCGGAAAAGCCAAGGTACTTTAAGCTCGGAGTTATTAAGAAGGGAGGGACAATGGGGTTAAATTTTTAACTAAAATAACCTCATTGGTTTGTTATGTTAGTAACAGAATCCAGGTTGCAGGTTAGGTATAGTGAGACAGATCAGATGGGCGTTGTTCATCATAGCGAATACATCAAGTGGTTTGAGGTGGGGAGGCTGGATTGTGTTTATGCCCTTGGAGCCTCTTATATGGATATGGAAAAAGCGGGTTTTTATCTGCCAGTCATCAATGTACAGGCATCTTATAAATGGCCTGCTAAATATGATGAGTTCATCATCGTTAAAACAACATTGGTGGAATATAATGGTATACGCCTTAAGCTATCCTATCAGGTAGTAAGAGAAGATGACGGAGAAGTGCTTGTTGAGGGTTCAACGGAGCACTGCTGGACGACAACAGCGATGCAGCCTGTTAATATGAGTAAGGTGCGACCCGATCTTCATCAAAAGTTTCTTGAAAATATGGGGATTAGACTTGCGTAACTTTATGTTTGTTTTAATTCTTTGGATCGCGTTAGAGATCATATTTTTTGTCATCTCCTGGCATTTTATTGGTTCGTATACCATCCTCCTTGTCATCGCAACGAGCTTGCTAGGGGCTTATTTAGCAAAAAGACAAAGCCGCTTTATTTGGATGAGGGTGCAGGAAGAGCTTTCTCGTGGTTTCATGCCAGGTAATGTCATATTAGAGGGTGTGGTGATTTTATTTGCAGGTCTCTTATTGTTGATTCCGGGATTTCTATCGGATGTGGTAGGCTTTATTCTCCTCATTCCTTTTGTAAGGCGAAAAGCAAAGCGGCTCGTATATATTTTGTTGAAAAAGCTTTATCAAAGTGGAAGGTTTTTCTTTACCTTTAGACGTTAGAACGATTACGGACGCTTTTTCCCAGCAATGAATTGCCAAAGATCAAGTAGCATGCCAGAGCGGAAAAAGGCAGTTAATAGAATAAGGCAAATGGGGCCGAGTACTAATCCGAGAATTCCAAAGAGATTAAGTCCGATAAATAAAGCAATGAGAGTCATCAACGGGTTGCTTCCAATGGATGAGGAAAGAAGCTTTGGTTCTATCAATTGCCTTTGAATAATTGTGATGGCGTAGAGACTGGCAATACCGATTGTTAGAAAATAGTCATGAGTGAGATACGTAAAGAACCCCCAAGGAATGAGCAGGGTACCTGTGCCGAGATACGGTATGATATCAATCAGCATGGCGAAAATGGAAATGGTTAAAGCGTGTTGAACCCTTAAGAGGGTCAGACCAAAAAAAATCGTTAATCCTGTGAGGGTCATAAGAATACATTGCGTTCGGACATAGCCACGTAAGGATCGTCTTAATTCTTGAAAAATAGCTTCTGTGCTTTTTTGAAAATCCAGCGGAATCTTATGTTTAAACAGGCGAAGCATTTTATACCAATCCTTGTTGATGAAAAAAGTGCCCATCAGGATGAATACTAGAACGGTTAAAAGTGAAGGAATAGATAGGATGATAGTTGTCAGTGATTTAACGATAGATTGTCCGAGCATGCTTAACCATTCCGCTAATCTTTGACCAATTTCTTGAATATTATCCTGAATGGTTTGTTGTTGCCCTTCGTTTAATGTATTAATCATCCGGGTTAAATGCTCCCAAAGGGGCATGATATGTTTGCTGAAAATATCTTGCAGATTCATTGATAGCCACTGGATATTTTTGGGGATAACAGCGGTTAGTTCTGCGATGCCATTGATCATTTCAATGACCAGCAAGATGGTTAAGGAGCAGAAAGTAGTGAGAAGGATGAGAATGGCAAGCAGGGTAGCTAATCCTCTTTTTAAACGACCTTTCTCTTCTAAGAAGTTAACCAGTGGATTAATGAGGAGGGCAGCAAAGAAGGCAATTAAAAAAGGATAAGCGTATTTTGTAACATAGTAAAGCAGTGTGAGGCACAGGATAGATAATGAGAGAATAAAGACCAATCGAAAAAGAATAAAGAGATATCTGATGATATCATTTAAATATTTTGAGTTCATAGTATGCCACCTGACCAATCATTAGGGTTTAGGGCTTATCCTATTTTCATTCTATGGTTTAATTGTGAAAACATTTCCTTTTGATGAAGTTTTTTGATCTTCATATGGCTGGTTTTTTTATTATTTGTTGTTTAAGGTAGGGCTGGCGTGTAAAAAGACGAAGGATGGGCTTGGGAGATTTATATGAATGTTAAGTAAAGAGGTGCATTTGACAAACCGTATCCATATTTGTTCACAAATACAGTGACATTGTTTATAATTAAATGTGGATTCCCTATCTCATTAACCAATCATTTAAGTGGGTAAATCATTGGTTGAAAAAATATAAGATTTTAAGGAGGAGATTAGATTGCCATCAACAGGAGGATTAGAAGGCGTTGTAGCAACGACTTCTGCAGTTAGTTCAATCATTAATGGCGTACTTACATACAAAGGCTATGATATTGATGATCTCGCTGAAAAATCAACTTTTGAGGAAGTTGTCTATCTATTGTGGAATGACAAACTTCCTAACCGATCAGAATTAGAAGCATTTAAAAAAGAATTGTTTGAAGAAATGACTGTGCCAAGTGAGATTTTTGAACAGATTAAAAGTGTTCCTCTTCAAGAGGTTCACCCAATGGGTGTATTACGCAGTGAGGTGTCTGCGCTTGGACTATATGACTCTGAAGCGGATGAAATGACTGAGGAAGCGAATAAGCGTAAAGCGCTTCGATTACAGGCAAAGATACCAACGATCGTTGCTGGATTTGCTCGCATTCGCGATGGCAAAGATCCTGTTGCTCCGCGCGCTGACTTAAGCTTTGCAGGCAATTTTCTTTATATGCTATTTGATCGTGAACCTAACAGTATTGAGATTGAAGCCTTCAATAAAGCGCTTATTCTTCATGCTGACCACGAGCTTAATGCGTCGACTTTCACGGCTCGTGTTTGTGTGGCTACGTTGTCTGACGTCTATTCGGGTACTACAGCCGCCGTCAGTGCCTTAAAAGGTCCATTGCATGGCGGTGCCAATGAGCAGGTTATGAAAATGCTGAGTGGCATTGGCTCAGTGGATCAAGTTGAGCCTTATCTTAAGAAGGCTTTTGCGAATAAGGAAAAAATCATGGGGTTTGGACATCGTGTTTATAAAAATGGTGATCCCCGTGCTAAGCACCTCAAAGAAATGTCTCGTCAATTAACAAAAATTAGCGGTGAGCCAAAATGGTACGATATGTCTGTGAAGATGGAAGAGATTGTTGCTAAAGAAAAAGGTCTGCTTCCTAATGTTGATTTTTATTCTGGAAGTATGTATCATAGCATGGGCATTTCTCGTGATATTTTCACACCGATTTTTGCGATCAGCCGTGTATCAGGTTGGTTAGCGCATATCCTTGAACAGTACGCCAATAATCGTCTGATTCGTCCACGTGCTGAATACGTTGGACCGGGGCATCGTGATTATGTTGCTATTGAAGATCGCAAATAATGTGATCAGTGTCTATTTTGAACATGTTTGTTATCCATGAGCAAAAATGGTAGAGAAGAACTAAGCTCCCGTTGTATGGAACGGGAATCTTCTTGTCTGTTTTTGTTTGAAAAAAATTTATTGATTTATTTACTACATAGGAGGTCATCAAGTTGGCAAATGGAGAACGTATTATTGTAGAAAATGGAAATCTTAAAGTCCCAAACGAACCAATCATTCCTTTTATTGAAGGTGATGGTACAGGTCCTGATATTTGGGCCGCCGCTTCAAGAGTATTGGAAGCAGCTGTAGAAAAGGCTTACCATGGTGAAAGAAAACTGGTTTGGAAAGAAGTGCTTGCCGGGCAAAAGGCTTTTGATCAAACGGGTGAATGGTTACCGTCTGAAACCTTAGATGTTATCCGTGACTATAGCATTGCTATTAAAGGACCTCTTACAACACCAATTGGTGGTGGTATTCGTTCCTTGAACGTTGCACTGCGTCAAGAATTGGATTTATTCACATGTTTGCGTCCAGTTCGTTATTTTGATGGTGTACCTTCACCGGTCAAGCATCCAGAAAAAACAGACATGGTTATCTTCCGTGAAAATACTGAGGATATCTACGCTGGTATTGAATATGCTAAAGGTACAGAAGAAGTGAAGAAGGTCATCGACTTCCTTCAAAATGAAATGCATGTAAGTAAGATTCGTTTTCCTGAAACATCAGGTATTGGTATTAAGCCGGTTTCTCAAGAAGGTACGAGTCGCCTTGTTCGCTCAGCTATTCAATATGCGCTCGATGAAAACCGTAAGAGCGTGACCTTGGTTCATAAAGGGAACATCATGAAGTTCACAGAAGGTGCCTTTAAAAATTGGGGTTATGAAGTGGCTGAAAACGAGTTTGGTGATAAAGTTTTCACGTGGGCTGAATATGACCGCATTGTTGAAGCTGAAGGCAAGGATGTTGCTAATGCTGCACAGGCACAGGCTGAAGCTGAAGGCAAGATCATCATTAAGGACGCTATTGCCGATATCTTCTTACAGCAAATCCTAACGCGCCCTGAAGAGTTCGATGTAGTAGCTACAATGAATCTTAACGGTGACTACATTTCTGATGCTCTAGCTGCTCAGGTCGGCGGCATTGGTATTGCCCCAGGTGCTAATATTAACTATGAAACAGGACATGCTATTTTTGAGGCAACACATGGTACAGCGCCTAAGTATGCAGGTCTAGATAAGGTAAATCCGTCATCGGTGATTCTATCTGGCACACTTCTTCTTGAGCATTTGAAGTGGAATGAATCGGCTAATCTTGTCATCAAATCTATGGAAAAAACCATTGCGAGCAAAGTGGTAACGTATGATTTTGCACGTCTCATGGACGGTGCGACAGAAGTTAAATGCTCTGAATTCGGAGATGAACTTATTAAAAATATGTAATCATTAATAAAAAAGGCGCTCCGCAGGCTTTAAGTCTGCGGGGCTTTTTTCTATTTATAGAGAAATTAGCAGTTAGTTGTGTAAGTAGACATGGAATGCATACGAAATGTCATAAAATCAAAGATATTATAATGAATTCAGGAAAAAAGTTGTATCTTTCATGTGGCATCATAATGGTTTAGAATTAAAGAAGGATTATTTTTGGAGAAGGAGCGTGTCTATGAAGAAGCTTGTTTTAGTCGATGGCAGTGGGATTGCCTATCGAGCCTTTTTTGCTTTACCGCCTTTAAATAATGATAAGGGTATATATACTAATGCAGTCTACGGTTTTACGACCATGCTGCTTAAAATTATTGAAACTGAACAGCCGACACATTTGCTCGTTGCTTTTGATGCAGGTAAAACCACTTTTCGTCACGAGACCTTTAAAGAATATAAAGGTACGCGACAAAAGACGCCGCCTGAGCTGTCGGAGCAATTTCCACTCATTCGTGAGATGCTTGATCTTATGGGGATCAAGCGCTATGAAAAAGATCTTTATGAAGCTGATGATATCATTGGCACGCTGTCTAAAGTTGCTCAAAATGAAGGTTGGCTTACGAAGATCGTGACAGGTGATAAAGATCTCTTACAGCTTGTTGATGAAAACGTTACTGTCAGCTTGACACGAAAAGGAATTACGGATATGGATGATTATGATGCGGCTAAGGTGTTGGAACGCTATGAAATTGAACCGATCCGCATCATTGATCTTAAAGGGTTTATGGGTGATTCTTCGGACAATATTCCTGGGGTTCCCGGAGTAGGAGAAAAGACAGCGATCAAGCTACTCAAGCAATATGGTTCTTTGGAAGCGGTCTATGAAGACTTAGATGCCATTTCAGGAAAAAAGCTGAAGGAGAAGCTTGAAACAAATCATGATCAAGCTGTGATGAGTAAGCAGTTAGCAACGATTGATCTTCACGCACCTGTGGATATTGAGCTGGATCATTTGGTCTATCAGCAAAGCTTTTCTCAGGAGCTAGGTGACTGGTTCAAGGAACTGGGGTTTTCTTCCTTGCTCAATAGAATAGGCTTTGCGGAAACGGTTGCTGAAGAAAACCAAAAGATTGAGGTTGAGTTTGAAGTCATAAAGACTGTCCGAGCTTCTTTATTGCTGAAGGAAAGTGCCCTCACGGTTGAAATGTTAGAGGAAAATTATCATCATGCTGATATTCTTGGGTTCGGGCTTGCCAATGCACAGGGCTGTTATTTTATTCCAAAGGATGTTGCCTTTTCATCGGATCATTTTAAAAATTGGTTGAAAGATGAAGCGACGAGAAAAATTGTCTATGATAGAAAACGTGATAGTGTCGCATTAAAATGGCAGGGACTCGAGCTTCGAGGTGTGCATTTTGATATTACACTGGCCTCTTACCTGATTGACCCTTCAGAATCTAATCATGATCTATCGGCGATCGCTAAGCGCCGTGAAATCAACTATGTTTATTCTGACGAGGCTTTCTATGGTAAGGGAGCGAAACAGCAGATACCTGCTGAAGACAAGCTGTCCGATCATATTGTACGAAAGGCAAAGGCTATGTTTGAGCTGATGCCACTATTAGCACAGGAGCTTGACAACAATCATCAATCAAGCCTCTTTTATGAGCTTGAGATGCCATTATCTGATGTATTAGGAGAAATGGAATTTCAAGGGGTTGCTGTCAATCAAACGACTTTAAAAAACATGGGCGTCGAATTGAATGATAAGCTCATTCAGCTTGAAAAGCATATTCATGCTTTAGCTGGTACAGAATTTAACATTAATTCTCCCAAGCAGCTCGGTGAAATTTTATTTGAGAAATTGAATCTTCCTGTGCTTAAGAAGACTAAGACAGGGTATTCTACCTCGGCAGATGTTCTTGAGAGGCTTCAAGGTCATCATGAGATTATCGATAAGATCTTAGAATATAGGCAGCTTGGTAAATTGAATTCTACTTATATTGAAGGATTGCTTAAAGTGATCCATCAGAAAACCGACAAAATTCATACGGTGTATCGCCAGGCTTTGACACAGACAGGTCGCTTGAGTTCAACAGATCCCAACCTACAAAATATTCCAATTCGCCTGGAAGAGGGAAGAAAGATTCGCAAGGCGTTTATTCCATCAAAAAATGATTGGATGATGTTTGCTGCCGATTATTCACAGATTGAATTGCGTGTACTCGCTCATATAGCCGAAGATGCTAATTTGATCAAGGCTTTTAAGGATGGGATGGATATTCATACGAAAACAGCGATGGATGTGTTTGGTGTTTCTGAAAGTGAAGTAACCTCTCTCATGCGTCGTCATGCCAAAGCTGTTAATTTTGGTATTGTTTATGGTATCAGTGACTATGGATTGTCACAAAACCTTGGTATTACTCGAAAAGAAGCGGGAGAATTTATCGGAAAATATCTTGATAGCTATCCTGGAGTGAAGAGATACATGACAGAGATTGTGCAGCAAGCAAAGCATGATGGTTATGTGACCACCCTTTTACATCGTCGGCGCTATTTACCGGAAATTACAAGCCGTAACTTTAATCGTCGTAGTTTTGCTGAGCGCACAGCGATGAACACACCGATTCAAGGTTCTGCAGCGGATATCATTAAATTAGCCATGGTCAGCATGGCAGATCGCCTTAAAGAAGAACAATTTGAAGCTAATATGTTACTGCAGGTTCACGATGAACTGATCTTTGAGGCGCCTGAACATGAGATTGAACGGTTGAAGATCATTGTTCCAGAAGTGATGGAGAATGCTAAGGTACTCAAGGTACCGCTTAAGGTGGACGCTTCTTACGGACAGACTTGGTACGATGCTAAATAATCATTGGTAAGAAAGGGACTGAACATGCCAGAATTACCAGAAGTAGAAACGGTCAAAGAAACGCTTAAACATCTCATCATCGGTAAAACAATTGAAGAGACGATTGTTAGTTGGCCGAGAATTATAAAAAAACCTGAAGATAGGTCACTTTTTCAAGCAACTCTCCGTGGACAGACTTTTCAAGATATTGAGCGACGTGGAAAATTTATTCGCTTTATCCTCTCTGAGTATGTGCTCGTCTCTCATTTGCGAATGGAGGGTCGCTATTCTGTAGAGGATGCGGATGTGGAGCCAGATAAGCACACGCATGTCATCTTTCAATTTACGGATGGCGTGCAATTATTTTATCGGGATGTTCGAAAATTTGGTACGATGCACTTATTTCTAAAGGGAGAAGAGTGGAAGCACCCGCCCCTTGCTCATTTAGGGCCTGAGCCTTTAGAGTCTGATTTTAATGAAGGGCTGTTAAAACAAGCTTTTGCTCATACTGAACGTATTATCAAAGCCGTGTTACTTGATCAACACGTGCTCGTAGGTCTTGGAAATATCTATGTGGATGAATCGTTATTTCGAGCAGGTATTCACCCAAACAGGGTAGCCAAATCGCTCTCTGATGATGAGATTGAGAGGCTTGTTGAAAGTATCCGTGCTACCTTATCGGAGGCAGTGGAGAAGGGTGGTAGCTCCGTTCGAACGTATTTAAATGGTCAGGGACGAATGGGCATGTTCCAGCATAGTTTATTTGTTTATGATAGAAAAGGTGCCCCTTGTAAGCAGTGCGAGGCATCTATAGAAAAGATTAAAATCGCAGGACGAGGCACGCATTATTGTCCGGTATGCCAAAGGAGGTAGTTCCTTGAAAATTGGCTTAACAGGTGGTATTGCCAGTGGTAAAAGCACCGTTGCTAACATGTTTCGTGAACGTGCCATTCCAGTTGTTGATGCAGATGAAGCGGCACGAAAGGTCGTTGAGCCTGGTCAGAAAGCTTATGAGCAAATTGTGGATTATTTTGGAGAAGGGATGTTGCTCAAGGATAAGACGCTAAACAGAAAAAAATTGGGTCAACAAATTTTTACGAATGAAGCGGATCGCTTGAAACTCAATAGTCTGGTTCATCCGGAGGTGCGTCGCCATATGCTCGAGAAAATTTCGGCTTATGAACAGGAGCATGCCCCGATTCTTGTGCTCGATATCCCGCTTTTATTTGAAAGCAACCTCGTGGATTGGGTGGATAGGACGCTTGTCATCTATGTGCCCTATGCTCTTCAACTTGAACGTTTAATGGCAAGAGATCATTTGACAAAGAACGAAGCTGAACAGCGAATCCACGCACAGCTTTCATTAGAAAAGAAAAAACAGTGGGCAGATCAAGTCATTGATAATAGTCGAACAAGAGAGGAAACAGCGCAGCAATTGCAGGCTATTTTAGAAAGCTAATTTTTGTCCTTTTCAAGGGAAATAAGCTCTTCTACCTGCGACGGAGGATAAGCTATGAATAATTGATAGATTTGAATAAAGTGGTCTCTAGTGCAGAAACACTTCATATAAAATTTTTGAAAAAATCCTGTGTTTCCTAGAGGAGTAAGATTATGTTCATTTAAAAAAGCGTAGGATACTATTGTAAGTCTAGGGGGAGCGCAAAAGGCGTTTCCTTTTGCATTTTTAAGGTGTTATAGGGGTTAAGATAATTAAATCTATGATTGCATTTTTAAAAAACTTGTTAATCATCGTTCTTTTCATTAAACTTAAAGTAAGAGAAAATCGCGAGGCGGTGTTTGTGGTGGGAATGATGTCCAAGCTTAGGGCTTTTTTTAATAGTCATGTAGAAACATCAGACCGAAATGAAGATGAAACGTTGAAAACTCATTATTATAAAACGTCAAAGGATAAATTAATGGAGGGTATTCAATCTATCATTTCGAATGAAAGGCAGTTTTCTTTACTTGATGTATCAAAGGAACGTGGAGAAATTTCAGTCAATGTTATTAAGGGAAAAAAGGGATTTCTAGTCATCACCGTGGTGAATGTTCGTCCCTTTAAAACAGCGGTGGATATTTCATTAACGGTCGAAAGAGGAATGAATTTGGGATATGGTCAAAAAATGATTCGTCAATTCTATCAAAGATTGGATAAAGACTATGCATTTATTGGTGTTGAGATAAACGAACAGTAGACGATCATAGGAGTAAATAAAAGTAGAGGCTGGTGAGTTGATTTGCGCTGTCCAAATTGTCAACATAATGGTTCGCGTGTCCTTGATTCTCGTCCAGTTGATGATGGGCGTTCAACTAGGCGAAGAAGAGAATGTGAAGGATGCCAATATCGATTTACTACATTTGAAACTGTGGAAGAAGTCCCGCTTATTGTTGTGAAAAAGGGTGAAAATCGTGAGGCGTTTAATCGTGAGAAAATACTAAGTGGTTTGATCAAAGCGTGTGAAAAACGTCCCGTGCCTCTTGGGAAATTAGAGAACATTGTTCGGTTGGTTGAGCATGAACTCAGAAGTCAAGGGGTTCCTGAAGTCAAAAGTCAAGATGTTGGGGAATTGGTCATGGACGAACTTGCCAAGGTAGACGAGGTGGCCTATGTCCGCTTTGCTTCTGTTTATCGTCAATTTAAAGATATCAATGTTTTTATTCATGAATTGAAGGATCTTTTAAATAAAGCCAAGACGCATGACTAGTCAACGTTTTTTATTTGAGAAATCGTATCATATTTAGGGGGGATAGAAGTGCAAGACCATTGGAAAGAGTTGCTCCCTGTCGATCAATATCAAGTAAGGCTTTCTGTTGTTGTCCAAGCCTTTGATTTGAAAATACTGAATTATTTGTATCAACCTCTGATCGGTGCTTCTGCTTGCCAGCTATTTATGACTTTTTTATTTGAGGCAGAGGAACCTAAAACCGCAACTTTTACCCATCATCATTTAATGGTTAAGACGAATGATTCACTTCAATCCTTGTTTGAAGATCGTAAGCTTTTGGAAGCCATGGGATTATTAACTATCTATAAATATGAAGAAAACGATGATGAGCCGCTCATTTATGAATTGGTTCCTCCACTTGCTCCTGAGCAGTTTTTTATAGATGGGTTACTTAATATTTTTTTATACAATCGGATAGGTCAGCAAGAGTATAGTCAATTAAAGGCACTGTTTATCCATGAAGAATTACCGCTCAACTATAAAAATGTCACGGCTAATTTTACCGATGTGTTCGCATCAGTTAATCCGTCTGAGCTTGTGTCACATCAAAAGACGGTGGGTGAGATCGGGGTAAAAGAGCAGGAGCATCGGCGGGCTGAACCGCAATTATCTAGCGACTTTGATTTTGATCATCTGTATCGTCAACTGTCCAATGTTATCATTTCACCAGAGGCCTTTACAGACGAGAAAAAGGAAGCGATTCGAAAGCTTTCTTTTGTCTACCAAATGGGGCCAGAAGCCATGAGCAACATCATTCAGCGTGCGTTCTTACATACGGGTGAAATCGATATTGAACAGCTTCGTAAAGAGGTTCGAAATTATTATCAGATGGAACACGGTGCTCATTTGCCTTCTCTAATCAGGCGTTGGCAGCCTGAAGCATTTAAGGAGTTCCATGATAAGCAGCCGCAGGATGATTTTGAAAAATTGATCCAGTGGTTTGAAACGGTATCACCATTCGAACTGTTGGAAGCAGTGGGCGGTGGACAACCAGTAGATCCTGATCTTAGAATAGTGGAAGATATATTATTTGACCAAAAGTTGCTGCCAGGGGTGGTGAATGTTCTCTTGGATTATGTGATGCGTACTAATGATTATAAGTTAGCTAGAGGTTATGTGATCAAGATCGCCGCCCATTGGGCACGCAAAAAGGTTCAAACCGTTCGAGAGGCGATGATGCTTGCCAAGTCTGAGCATAAACAGTATCAAAATTGGACGGAGAATAAGACGCGTCCCAACTCTCGTAAGAACACGAGGAGAGCAAAGCTTCCGAAGTGGATGGAAAAGGATGAGGAGAAGAAGACAGAAACCAGCCAAGCATCGGAAGCAGCTGAACAGAGAGGAAAATGGCTTGAAGAGTATTTAAATAATTTATAGGGCGGTGTATGGACATGCAATCTATCCAGTCCACTCTGAGAAAAATGGCTAGTTCCCAATCTATTACAGAAAAAAATAATGCGCTTTTACAAGAGATCAAAAGGCATCCAAAGCTGATCGCCTTTTTACAAGAACATCCATCCGTTACGGATGAACAGTTGTTAAAAGGATTGCCCAAGGCTTATGAATATGTTGAGGCTAGTCATGCTTGTGAAGCATGCCAAGGTTTGGCACTGTGTAAAAATTTACTCAAGGGTCATCACCCAGAATTGTTTATGGATAGAGGGGCGTTGGCTATCACGTATAAGCCATGTCGGATGTTTGAGGAAGACAAACAAAAACGGAGACAGGCTTCTCTTTTAAAGGGGCTCTATGTGCCAAAAGATGTCCTTAAAGTCACTTTTAAAACTCTTGATACAAAAGAAGAAGGGCGTCATGATGCGTTAGAAGCGGCAGGGCGTTTCGTTGAAAGGTATAGCCGAAGTCCGAAGGAGGTAAAGGGTCTTTATTTCCATGGGAAATTTGGCGTAGGAAAGACCTACATCATGGGAGCTATCATGAATGCGCTCGCTGAGCAAAAAGGAGTAGAATCCTTGATGGTGTATACACCAGATTTCTTCAGAGAATTGCGGGGAGCTATTCAGGAAAATACGCTAAATGAAAAAATTGACTATATTCAGAAGGTGCCAGTTTTGATTTTAGATGATGTGGGTGCAGAAAATATGTCGCCATGGGTGCGTGATGAGGTTCTGGGAAGTATTTTGCAGCACCGTATGATGGAGAGTCTGCCAACTCTCTATACCTCCAATTATGACTATGATGAGCTAGAAGAGCATTTATCTTATTCAAGCAAAAGTGGAGTAGAAGAGTTTAAAGCGAAACGATTGATGGAACGTATTCGCTATTATTCATCATCTGTTGCTGTGACGGGTGAGAATAGGCGAGCGCTATGAAAATAGGATGGGAAGCAGGGCAGCCTGCTTCTTTTTTGTCATCTTTTTTTAACAGGATCCATATAGTGTATACATAGGGGAAGGGAGGGTTTCTGTTTGATCTTGATGACAATGAATTCGAGTCATGAAGCTGTTGTCCTATATAGGTTTCTTTATATGCGTTTTACAAACACAATAGGCATTAAGCGACGACATGATGAGATTGAAATCCACTTTACGGAAGGCTTATCAGAGCATCTTAAGAATGAATTGATTGATAGTGTCGCACACTATATGATTGATTTTTATGAAGAACGCTGGATTATACATATGATTCAGGACTCATTTTATTTTACTGATGAAAGCGATCAACATGATATTCTTGAGATTGTAAAGGCTATTTTTGATGGGGAGAAATCCGAGCTGCCAAAGGTTGATCGCTTGCCTTCGCGTCAACAAATCATGCGCAAAGCGATCGGCGAGGTGTTCATGGACCATGCATCCTTCAGCTTCAAATCTTTGGAAACCTTTCGTTTAAGAGATTATTTTGAGTGCTTGATGGAAATAATTGAGCTAGCGATTGACGAATTTAAATTACAGGAGGAATACGCTGTCTTTGTTGATAAGCTAAGAAGGATTGTCAAAACATATAAACCGATTCATCATACCATTTATGCAATCGATAAGGATAAGGAGGGCTATTTACTTTACGATGGTAATTATCAAGTGGCCGAAGCGCCTCCGACTGTTCGTTCATTTTATCCATTTTTAAAGCAATGGGGAGTTGAAACACACTCTTCGCTTTTGCTGACATTAATTGGTCTTGCCCCTGTGACAATGCATGTGTTTACAAATAGGAAAGATCATGGCGTGATGCATACGCTACGAAAAGTATTTGAAGAGAACGTCCACTTTCATTCTCTAAAAGAAGCGGAAAAATGGGGATTGCTTTTCACAGGTTAAGCTAGTATAATTTATTACATAATTTCATCATTAGAGAAGCAATGAAAAGGAAAAGGATTTGTAACCCCCTGCTTTCAGAGAAGGAATGGTGCTGAGAAATTCCTAGCAGAATGCAAATTCACCGCCTCTTGAGCTTTGTCAGTGAACATGATTTGTTTTATGATAACTGACAACGGTACAGCCGTTATCTATACTTCGAGCCATAGGTGAAGATCGTCTATGGAAAGAAGGGTGGAACCACGAGATAAACACTCGTCCCTTGATTGAGGGACGGGTGTTTTTTAATGATTATATGAAAGGGAGTGCACGGCATGTCAGAGCTACTAAAAATCACATTTCCAGATGGAACAGTTAAGGAATATCCTGTTAATACAACTATAGAATATATTGCTGGTGGAATAAGCTCAGGATTAAAAAAACAAGCGATTGCTGGTAAATTTAATGGTCAAACAATCGACCTGAGGCGTCCATTGACAGAGGATGGCACGGTTGAGATTTTAAAAGAGGATGCACCTGAAGCATTGGAAGTTTTAAGGCATACAACAACTCATGTCATGGCGCAAGCGATTAAACGTTTATATGATGATGTGAAGCTGGGCGTTGGTCCGGTTATTGAGGAAGGCTTCTATTACGATATTGATATGCCTGATGTTTTGTCTGATGAACAGTTTGGTCGTATTGAAAAAGAAATGAAGAAGATCATTGCTGAAAATTTAGAGATCACGCGTGAAGTGGTTACGCGTGAAGAGGCACTTGAGCATTATAAGAAAATTGGTGACGAGTATAAGGTTGAATTGCTTTCTGCCATTCCTGAGGACGAAATAGTCACGTTCTATCGCCAAGGTGAATTTGTTGATTTATGTAGAGGTGCTCATTTAACGTCTACTGGAAAAATCAAAGCCTTTAAATTGTTGAGTGTTGCAGGAGCATATTGGCGAGGTAACAGTGATAATAAAATGTTGCAGCGCGTGTATGGAACAGCCTTTTTTAAGCAAGCACAGCTTGAAGCACACTTACATGAGTTAGAAGAACGCAAGGAACGTGATCATCGTAGGTTAGGAAAAGAATTAGAGCTGTTTACGACTTCTCAAGAGATTGGACAAGGCTTCCCAATTTGGCTTCCAAAGGGGGCAACGGTTCGCCGTGTTATTGAACGCTACATTGTTGACAAAGAAATTCAACATGGTTATGAGCATGTCTATACGCCTAATGTGGCTAATGTCGAGTTATATAAGACGAGTGGACATTGGGATCACTATCATGAAGACATGTATCCGATCATGAAAATGGATAATGAAGAATTGGTACTTCGTCCAATGAACTGTCCGCATCACATGATGGTTTACAAGCATCAGTTGCGTAGCTATCGAGATTTACCTGTTCGTGTAGCAGAGCTTGGGACGATGTATCGCCATGAGATGTCTGGGGCACTTGCCGGTTTACAGCGCGTGCGAGCGATGACGTTGAATGATGCCCACCTTTTTTGTCGTCCAGAACAGCTAAGGGACGAATTTAGTCGTGTTGTTCGTCTGATCCAAGAGGTTTATAAAGACTTCGGCATTGATGATTACTATTTCCGCCTCTCTTATCGTGATCCAGAAAATAAGGAAAAATACGTTGATAATGATGCGATGTGGGAATTAGCACAATCAAAATTACGCGATGCCATGGATGCGATGGCGCTTGATTATGTAGAAGCGGAGGGGGAAGCGGCCTTCTACGGACCGAAGCTGGATGTTCAGGTTCGTACGGCACTTGGCAAGGATGAGACGCTTTCTACGGTTCAGATAGATTTCTATTTGCCAGATCGCTTTGACTTGAGCTATATTGGAGAAGATGGTGCAGAGCATCGTCCTGTAATTATTCACCGGGGTGTCGTTTCTACGATGGAACGTTTCGTTGCTTTCTTGATCGAACAGTATAAAGGTGCGTTCCCAACCTGGATAGCTCCGGTTCAAGCTAAGGTTATTCCAGTAGCCGATGTGCATCGAGACTATGCCAACAAGGTTGCTGATGCACTTCGCCAACAGCTTGTCCGAGTTGAGGTGGACAGTAGAGATGAGAAGATTAATTATAAGATTCGTGAAGCACAGACAAAGAAAATTCCATATATGCTGGTTGTCGGGGATAAGGAAATTGAATCTCAAAGTGTCAACATTCGTAAATATGGGGAAGATGCTTCTGAATCGATTAGCCTTGAAAGCTTCGTCCAGCAGATCAAATCAGAGATTGATGAAAAAGGATAATTCACGAACCAAAGGCTAGTAAAAATGATTATTAAGCAATCCAGGCGGTTGTTTTTACTGATAATGAAAAAAATTTTGATGCTGAAATGCTCCTGGACTTATTATCTGAAGAAGATGATGAGTTGTGTACAGGTACCTCCATGATCGATAAGTTTTGCTGATATTTAAAAATAACTGGGTGCTCAAGTGCGCTCAGTTATTTTATAAAGAAGACGGGTAGTATTTGATATGTTAAAGGAAATATCAGAAATTCTTACTATCAATAACTTCGCCGAATCACTGTTTAAACTAAATATTCTGGCGTATATCTATCATTTTGATATATTAGAGCTCATTTTGAAATTGAAATGATAACACTGGATAATAATGCTGAACATGATTAACATGCGGTACAGTCGGGAAATATTGTTTTATATATAATTTTTTTATAATGATGCTAATAAATTTGAGGAGTGATTTCTTTGGTTCTTTATGCTGATAAAGACTTGGCTTTAAAATTGGAAAATGAACTTGTTGAGAGCTATCGACAATTAATAGAAGCTTGGAATTCCTTACACCTTGAAACAAAGATAAAAGGATTAGAAGTTGATAATGTGATATCAGTTTATAGTGATTTGGATTTCCCCATTAATAAAACAGTGGTAGGACTTGGAATGGCTTCAACTGTTGATGAAACACTATTAAATGAAATAGAGAATTTTTATAGGACAAATAATAGCTCTTCCTTTGTAATAAGAGTTTGTTCATTATCTGATCCATCACTTATTGAGTTAACACAAAAAAGGGGTTACGTTCTTGGTGGTTTCTCATATCGGTGGTTTCTGGACTTAGAAAAGTGGCATTCACCTTTTCCTGAATTAGATAAAAAAGTTGAGATTGTCGATAAAACTGAGGAGAACGATTGGGCGAGAACAGTCGCTTCTGGATTTGAGAATGTTGATGACGTATCTGAGGAGTATAATCTTGGCTTTCCAAAGGCTTGTTTTCGGATGAAAAGTAGTATCCCTGTATGTACATATGAAAAAAACATTACATCTGCCGGCGGGCTGCTTGTTTTGAATAATCAGATCGCTTCCTTATTGAATACAAGCACAAAACCCTCATTTCGTAAAAAGGGATACCAAACGGCTTTGATTGATTGGAGATTGCGATATGCGAAACAAAATGGAGCAACAATCGCAACAGTTGAAACTGGACCAGGTTCGGATTCTCAAAGAAATGTTGAACGGTTTGGTTTTCATCTAGCATACGTTGTAGCTGAATTGATTAAAGTCTTCTAAATAAAACAAGAATTTGCTTAAGATAGCCCCTCCCGTCAATTTAATTTTTAAAAATGTTTTCTTGGCAAATTTGTTCTTTGTGTATAAACATATTATAATAACTGTGGTAAAATTCACTCTTGGATACCGTGACTAATTATCGTGATAGAGGTAATTGTTAGATTTTCTATCTTTTATAATTGTGTTTTTCAGGTGTACATATATAGTTAAAATACAATGCTCTGATTTGGGGAGGGGCAATGATGAAGAAAATACTCATCACTGGGGCAATGGGGCAAATTGGTTCAGAATTGACGGCATTATTAAGAGAGATTTATGGCGAGAAGCATGTCATTGCGACAGATATTCGTAAAGACAATAGTTCTGTGGTGACTGCTGGTATTTTTGAAACGCTCGATGTGACAGATCAAAAAGAGATTTATCGATTAGTCACTCAGTATCATGTTGATACGATCATCCATTTGGCGGCGCTATTATCTGTAACAGCCGAGAAGCAGCCTTTAATAGCTTGGCATTTAAATATGGGTGGATTGATGAATGCTTTAGAGGTTGCGCGCGAGTGCCAATGTCAGTTTTTTACACCGAGCTCAATCGGTGCTTTTGGTCCGTCCACTCCAAAAGACTTGACGCCACAGGAGACGATTCAGCGGCCCATCACAATGTACGGAGTAAATAAGGTTGCTGGAGAATTATTATGTGATTATTACTATCATAGATTTGGAGTAGATACCCGAAGCGTGCGGTTTCCAGGAGTGATTTCTTATGTGACACCTCCTGGCGGTGGGACGACTGATTACGCGGTAGACATGTACTATCAAGCGATTGAAAAAGGAAGCTATACTTCCTATATTTCCAAAGGAACGTATATGGATATGATGTACGTGCCAGATGCTCTGCAAGCCATCATCACGTTGATGGAGGCTGAATCTAGTAGATTGAAGCATCGCAACGCCTTTAATATCACAGCAATGAGCGTAGCTCCGGAAGATATTGCAGCCCAAATACGGAGGCATATTCCTCATTTTACCTTGCATTATGATGTTGATCCCGAGAGACAGGCAATCGCTGAGAGCTGGCCGAACGCATTAGATGATCGAGCCGCTCGTGAGCAGTGGGATTTTGATCCTGAATACAATTTAGAAAAAATGACGATAGATATGTTGCAAAAGCTTCGCGTGCGAGAGCACTGACATAAAAAAGCGGTAGCTGAGGATAGTTCGTAGTGATGGAAATAAAATATTCTGTGAAGTCAACAATGTAGTTAAGTTGGAACTCTTCATTTGAAATTCGATTACCATTTTCATTGACTGGTAGGCATCATCCATGTTCAACCTCTTGTAGTTTACTGTTTTCACTTCTATTTGAACGTAATTGCAACGTTGTAAACCGCTCCACCATTAGCGGAAGCAACCTACGAAGACTCCTGAAGGAAAAGCATGAGTCTTGAGACCCACAGGAAGTGAACTTCTTCCGAGGAGGCTCAAGCCATGCCCTAGGAAAGCGAAGTAGGTTTCTGAGCGAGATTATGGGCATAGCCACTAATAGATGATAATTGTGAAGGATAGCCAGGGGTATTTACTTTTTTATGTTGGTTTAGTATAATCAGCGAGGTGAATGAAAAGCTCACGGCTTGCGTGATTCCTTTTATCATGATAATATGATAATATCTGAATGAAGAATTGAATAACGACGAACAAGAAGAGGCGCCCGGCTTCTCACCTGATTGACGTAAGCGGAAGCATACAGTTGACTGGTTTTATTCTTTAATGATGCTGAAATAATAGCGTGGGCGCATCCCACGCTTTTTTATTTTTCATTAAAAAATAATCTCTTATATGAGAGTTGTCTTGCCAGACTTAATCGTCGGCTCAAATTATTTTGGAGGTGGCTCGATATTAGCAAAGATATGTTTGTCAATGAGTTCATTCGTGCAAAGCAGGTTCGTTTAATTGGTCAAAACGGGGATCAGCTTGGAATTAAAACCAAGAGTGAAGCATTGGATATGGCTAAAAATGCGAATCTTGATCTTGTCCTTGTTGCTCCTACTGCGAAACCACCGGTATGTCGAATCATGGACTTTGGTAAATATCGCTATGAGCAGCAGAAAAAGGAAAGAGAAGCACGTAAGAAACAAAAGGTCATCAATGTTAAGGAAATTCGTTTGAGTCCCACCATCGAAGAACATGATTTCAATACGAAACTGCGCAGTGCGGTTAAGTTTCTATCCAGTGGGGATAAGGTCAAAGTGTCGATTCGTTTTCGTGGACGCGCGATTACTCATTCTAACCTTGGTCGTAAAGTTCTTGAGCGTCTGGCTGAAGAGTGTAAGGAAGTTGGTAGCATAGAGGCTAAACCGAAAATGGAAGGTCGTAGCATGTTTCTTATTTTAGCACCAATGAACGAGAAGTAATTTTGTTAGGAGGATATACTCATGCCAAAAATGAAAACCCATAAAGGGACATCGAAGCGTTTTAAGAAAACGGGAACAGGTAAATTGAAGCGTAGCCACGCTTATACAAGCCATATGTTCCGGCATAAAACACAAAAACAAAAGCGTAAATTGCGCAAAGGGGCAATTGTCTCTAGTGCTGACGAAAAACGCATCAAAAATTTACTTCATAACTAATACAAACGATGGTTATATAGATTCGTCGTTAAAATTGACATTTTCAGGAGGTAGTTACACATGGCAAGAGTTAAAGGTGGGTATGTGACGCGTCGTCGTCGCAAAAAAGTATTAAAACTTGCTAAAGGTTATTACGGTGCAAAGCATAAATTATTCAAGGTTGCTCAGCAACAAGTCTTCAAATCCTTGCAATATGCATACAGAGATCGTCGTCAACGTAAGCGTGATTTCCGCAAGCTTTGGATTGCCCGTATTAATGCAGCCGCACGAAACAACGGTATTTCTTATAGCCGTTTAATGCATGGTTTAAAGGAAGCTGGTATTAATGTTAACCGTAAGATGCTTGCTGACCTTGCTATTAATGATGCGCAAGCTTTTACACAGCTTGCTGAACAGGCAAAAAAAGCGATTAATGTTTAAAATTTATCAAGTGGATCATTCATTTTGACAGTGGTTGGTTTGCTAGCATAATGATAGCTCTCAACCTAATGGTTGGAGCTTTTTTTACAAAAATTGTTGATAGAAATGGGAGAGTTACTTCATTGTTATCTTTAATAGGAATATAGTAGTAAAAATAGCATGGGTATTTTAGCGTATTGATAGTTTCTAATAATAATATATAATTATGTTCTTATGTATCAGTTTATAGAGGAGGAAAAAAGCATATGTCAGAAGTCTTAAATGTACTTGGTCCTAGTCTTGAGCATTTAACAGAATTATCAGATGATAAAGATTATTGTATGATGAAGGGTGAGATGGCACCTGGTGTTTTTGTGCCGATACACCGTCATGCGGATCGCGAAACTTTCTTTATTCTCTCCGGAGAGGTTGAAGGGTGGAGAGGAGAAAGATGGGAAACATTTAAAGCTGGTGATACCATTGATATACCAGGAAATCTGGGTCATGCTTGGAGAAATGTTTCAAGTGAAAAGGTAGTTATATTGATGACCACAGAGACAAAACTGGGTAAATTCTATATTGATGCTGGTTATCCAGTAGATGTTGTACCAGTTGGTGGTCCTCCCACACAAGAGGCAATTAAACGTTTTACTAATGCGGTTCACGATTATGGTTATTGGCTCGCACCATCAGAAGAAAATGCCTCTATTGGTCTTTAATTGGGGTAAACGATGCTAAAGAGCTAATATCTTGACAGTATAGTTGAAGAAATTAATAATTAAATGGTCTTGTTATCATGTTATAGAGTAGAGGAGAACAGTATATGTCAGAAGTTTTAGATGTCATGGGTCCACATATTCAGCACGTAACAGAGTTGTCAGACGATAAGAATTATTCCGTGATGAAGGGCGAATTGATGCCAGGTGTTTTTATACCTTTACATAGTCATGCGGATCGCGAAACATTTTTTGTCATTTCAGGTGAGCTTGAAGCTTATACAGGAACGGAATGGAAGGTATTTAAAGCTGGTGATACCCTTGATGTATCGGGAAATCAGAAGCACGCTTTGAGAAACGCTTCAAATGAAAAAGTCACGTTGGTGATCGTTTCATCAGTAAAAATGGGTAAATTTTTTAAGGAAGTCGGTCATCCGGTAGCTTCTGTACCACCAGGTCCTCCTACGCCAGAGGCTATGCAACATTTCGTTGGAACAGCCATATCTTATGGTTATGAGCTTGGAACGCCTGAAGAAAATGCTTCCATTGGTATTTCACTTGGGTAATGCCTGTTCTTTTTCCAAAAAATAAGTTTTAAAAAGAGTTAAAACAAGTGTAATGAAGAGTCCTTTGGCTGATGTCAGAGGACTTTTTATTTGTGCGGGATTCCAGGGGGAAATGTTGAACTTCTCACATAAGCAGGATGGTTTATTATGTATAGTATTGATCTAGAGAAAATCAACATGAGGACAGATATATTTTTTCATATCATTAGAAAATGTGAATGATCGTTTTTTCACCACCAATAGATAGAAGTGAGCCATTTTTATAAAAAAACGTGATAGTATAGAGGGTAGAGCTGGCTAGTATTTAGATGAGCAGATGTAAAAAATGCCCATCAAGCAATCAACATGAATGATACCCCGGCAGAAGGTTCAATCTTTTAAGATGGAGGAGAAAGCATGAAGTGGTTAAATGAATTATACGTGGTACAAAAACAATTAGATGAACATATACAGTCTCAGCATCATCTGAAAAACCATCATCTTGTGAGGGAAAAAATGCTGGCTTTTTTTGTTGAGCTAGGTGAACTTGCTAACGAAACACGTTGCTTTAAATTTTGGAGCCTAAAACCGCCTGCGGCTCAAGCGACTATTTTAGAGGAATATGTAGATGGCATTCACTTTTTATTATCTTTAGGACTTGATTTGGGTTTTACAGATGTGTCTGCCATTTCATTAGAAAGCGTAGAGGACAGAACTGTAACTGAGCAATTTCTCACTGTTTTTCGTGCGATGACTGCTTTTCATGAGACGCAGAAGCAGGATGATTATCTTACTTTATTTACTGAATTTTTATCCTTAGGAAAGCTTCTAGGCTTTGACGGGGAACATATTCAGCAAGGATATTTTAAGAAAAATGAGGTGAATTATCAGCGTCAGCAGGAAAAATATTGATAGAGATGATTTATTGAGTGGCACTTAATAAAAGCTGTTCCTATGAAATACCCTTGGCTAATGTGTCAAGCATGGTTTTCCTTTGGGGTTCATCGGAATGATTCCAAATGATTTCAAAGAGAACGCCGAGCCCTGGTAGCATTTTTTCTTGACCGTCCTGAATAGCATCAACGATCGTATCACGCAGTTGACCCGTGTCATTATCACTAATATTATGCTTAATGGCATTGCGAATATTGATATCCATTTTATATACTCCTTTACTTTTTAGTATAGTATGGGTTGTTACATAAAAAATATGTAGTCTGTTTCACAACATGTTATAAGGCAGGGAATGTCATGGATGTTAAATGGATTGAATCTGGACAAAATAAACAATTTAAAGCCTGGCATAAGCTGCTGAAAAAAAAGGGTAGGGATAAAGCAGAGTCTTACCTCTTAGAAGGGTTCCACTCTGTAGAAGAGGCGCTCCGAGAGAGTGGTAGTGTTCAAGCGATTTTACTCGATGAAAAGCAAGAGCTACCTTTTAATGTGGGTGAAATCATCCAAGTATATAGGCTGAAAAGAGGGCTGTTTCAGGCATTGATCTCCACCGAGCACTCCCAGGGTATTTTGGCTGTCTGTAAGATCCACCATGCCTCCTGGTGCTTGCAAAAGGGGCAACGACTGTTGCTCTTAGATGCCATTCAAGATCCGGGAAATCTTGGCACATTGATTCGAACCGCTGATGCCGTGGGACTTGATGCTGTGATCTTGGGAGATGGTTGCGTGGATCTTTATAATGACAAAGTGTTGCGTAGCGCTCAAGGCTCGCATGGACATATTCCTATCATTCAGCGGAATTTATTTGAAGTGATCACACGGCTAAAAGAAGAAAAAATGCCAGTTTATGGTACAGCTTTACAAGGAGAGCTTCTTACTTCTGATAATCGTTCTAATAGTTTTGCTTTGCTTATGGGGAATGAAGCCAATGGTGTGCAGCCAGATCTCCTTAGAGAAGCAACAGCCATTCTAAAAATCCCACTATATGGACAAGCTGAATCCTTAAATGTGGCTGTGGCTGCTGGTATATTCATGTATTTTCTGCGCGGTCTATAATCATTTCGATGCACGAAGGGTCGTCTTTTTCAATAGAATATAGAAAGCAGATGCTTGCGGATGCAAAATCAGGTTTGTTTTTTACATCATGTTGCAGAATAAGCTGTTTTTTTTTATACTATAGTAGGGAAGAACAGAATGTGTAATGCGTTTGAAGGAGAGTAGTACTGGCGAAAGATGCCATTAAGGGAGGATATTGCCTTGACTGAAAGCATATCCATGGTGACTCGTTAGGAATTCGCTCTGGAGCAATCATCCGAAAAGGTCAACCTTTCATGTGCAATGGTGGAGTAGTTGATAAAGGATGTATCGGCACCGCCCGTTATCCGGCTTAAGTGAGTATTCTAACATAAGAATGCTAACAAGGGTGGTACCACGGAAACCTCGTCCCTTTCATTAGAGACGAGGTTTTTTGTTTTGTTGTATGATCTCTTGTTTAATAGTTGTTATAAACAGTGAGTAGAGATGAGGAGGGATCGTGTGAAAGACCAATTAGAAAGATTGAAAGAAGAGGCCTTAATCGCCGTGAATGGAGCCGATGAATCCAAAAAGCTTCAGGATTTGAAGGTGAACTATTTAGGGAAAAAAGGACCCATTACAGAGATTTTACGCAGCGTGGGAATGCTCTCTGCAGAAGAGCGACCAGTGATTGGTCAGCTCGCTAACGCTGTGCGTGAAGCGATTCAAACAGCCATTAGTGAAAAGCAAGTCATGTTAGAAAAAAGGCAAATTGAAGCGCAGCTTGCTAGCGAAGGTATTGATGTCTCATTGCCAGGGAAGACCATTGCTGTAGGAAATCATCATCCTTTGACAGCTGTTATTGAGGAGATTGAGGATTTGTTCCTCGGCATGGGTTTTTCCATTGCAGAAGGTCTCGAGGTTGAGCAAGATTACTATAACTTTGAAGCTCTGAATTTGCCAAAGGAGCACCCTGCACGGGATATGCAGGATTCCTTTTATATTACAGAGGACCTGCTTCTCCGGACGCACACATCTCCAGTACAAGTGCGCACGATGGAGCAGTACAATGGGGAGGGTCCTGTTAAGATTATTTGTCCCGGTCGTGTCTATCGTCGTGATGCAGATGATGCGACGCACTCTCATCAATTCATGCAAATCGAAGGCTTGTACGTCGACAAGCATGTGCGTTTAAGTGATTTGAAGGGTATTTTGACAGTGTTTGCTAAGAAACTATTTGGTGAAGAGCGTGAGATTCGTTTGCGACCAAGCTTCTTTCCCTTTACTGAACCATCGGTGGAAATGGACATTTCCTGTTTTCAATGTAGCGGGGAGGGGTGCTCTGTTTGTAAAGGAACGGGCTGGATTGAAATTCTAGGGGCAGGGATGGTCCACCCTAATGTTCTGAGAATGTCTGGCTTTGATCCAGAGTATTATACGGGTTTTGCTTTTGGTATGGGACCTGAACGAATTGCTATGCTAAAGTATGGCATTGATGATATTCGTCATTTCTACACTAATGATCAGCGTTTCTTAGAGCAGTTTATACAGGCGTAAAGGGGAAGAACAAGATGAATGTTTCCTATAAATGGTTGAATGATTACGTAGATTTAACAGGGGTGTCGCCTCAAGAACTTGCGGATAAAATCACCAAGGCAGGGATCGAAGTCGAGCATGTGACCTCTCTTAGTGAAGGGATTAAGGATGTCATCGTTGGCTATGTTGAGACATGCATCCAGCATCCTAGTGCTGATAAACTGAAAATTTGTCAGGTGAATATTGGGGAAGCTGAACCCGTACAGATTGTTTGTGGAGCAACAAATGTTGGTGCTGGACAGAAAGTGGCTGTTGCCCAAGTAGGCGCTGTGCTCCCAGGCAATTTTAAAATAAAGAAAGCGAAGCTGCGGGGAGAAATGTCACAAGGCATGATTTGCTCGTTGCAAGAATTAGGCGTTGAGGGTAGCCTGATTCCAAAAGAAGTGGCACAGGGTATTTATATTCTTGAAGAAGATGCCGAGGTTGGTACGAACGCCTTGCCTTATATCAATCTTGATGATGTCGTACTGGAGCTCGATATTTTACCTAATAGCGCCCATTGTTTGAATATGATTGGCGTGGCTTATGAGGTGGCGGCGATTTTAGATCGAGAGATTCATCTACCAACACCGAATGTTGAAGAAACTGCTGTTGATGTCACATCGAAAATATCTGTTCAAATTGATGATCGAGATAAGGTATCATTCTACGGTATGCGTGTGATTGAGGGTGTGCAAGTTGAGGCTTCTCCTCAGTGGTTACAGAATAAGCTGATGACTGCAGGCATTCGTCCGATATCCAACATCGTTGACATTGCCAATTTTGTCATGTTGGAATATGGACAGCCTCTTCATGCCTTTGATTATGATGCGTTTGCTTCTGATAAAGCTGAGGTTCGTCATGCCCAAAATGGTGAACAGATGACGACTCTTGATGGCATAGAACGCACGCTGACGGCAGATGATCTTGTCATTACAAATGGGAAAGTACCCGTGGGGATAGCTGGAGTGATGGGAGGAGCTGATTCTGAAGTCACAGATGACACAACAACGATTCTCCTTGAGGCAGCGATTTTTGATGGTATTTCTATACGTCGAACTGCCTCTCGTCTCGGTCTTCACACCGATGCCAGCAGTCGTTATGAAAAAGGAATCGATAGAAATCGTGTGGCAGAAGCTGCTGATCGTGCAGCCGAGCTCATCACGCAAATTGCCGGTGGACAGGTGCTAAAAGGATTTACGCATGTCGGGGAACTAACGATTTCTGATCAATTGATCACCATGCCTTGGGACAAGATCAATGCTGTATTAGGTACAACGCTCTCGTTGAATGAGATTTTATCTGTGTTTCGTCGCTTACGTTTTGAGGCAAGGATTGAAGGAGAACAGCTAAAAGTTGCTGTTCCAGCACGTCGCCCAGATGTGATGCTGCCGGAGGATTTGATTGAGGAAGTCGGTCGTATCTATGGCTATGACCATGTGCCAGCAACATTGCCAGAGGGCAGGAGCACAGCAGGTGTGCTTACAGATTATCAGCTTCAGCGCCGTCGTGTTCAACGTTATATGGAAGGGGCGGGACTTTACCAAGCCGTCACTTATGCTTTGACCACGGAGGAAAAGGTTAAGAGCGTGGCTACCATTGATGAGGCGTCTTATCAGCCGATTCCGCTTGCCATGCCGATGAGCCAGGAGCGTGCTGTTCTAAGACTCAGTCTCATTCCAACACTGTGTGAGATTACAAAATATCATCTTAATCGACAAATAAATGATGTGACGTTTTTTGAGCTTGGTAAAGGTTTTTATTCAAAGGAGAAAAAGCTCGTTCAGCTTCCTGAGGAACGAGAACAACTTGCGGCAATCTTAACTGGCAATTGGCAGTCTGCTGGATGGCAGACAAAGGCTGAACCCATTGATTTTTTCGTTGCTAAAGGCATTTTGGAAGGGTTATTTCACATGCTTCATTTGACGGAGAGAATCTCTTATCAACCTACACAGCGTGAAGGGTTACATCCAGGACGCACTGCCAATGTCTGGTTAGATCAGAAGGTCATTGGGTTTGTTGGTCAGCTACATCCAGATTTACAAAGCAAACTTGGTCTCAAGGAAACCTATGTGTTTGAGCTTGATATTGAGCAGGTGCTCCATGCTGAACGTGAGTCACTTAGATACATGGCTTTACCGCGTTATCCAGCAATTTCTCGTGATATTTCTCTTGTGGTGGATGAAGCGCTCCCTTCAGGAGACTTGATCAAGGTCATTAAAGACATTGGTGAACCACTTCTTAGAGAAGTAAAACTCTTTGATATTTACCAGGATGACTCTTTAGGGGCAGGTAAAAAGTCGATGGCATACGCTTTGAAATATCTCGATCCAGATAAAACCTTAACTGATAAAGAAGCAGATAAGGTACATGCAAAGGTTTTGCAGGCGCTTGAAACGACATTTGATGCCGTGCTTAGAGAGTAATGAGGCGAGTAATACCGCTCGTCTTGTTATGAAAAAAAGATAGATGATCACAGGCATTTCAGTCCTGTTCATCTATCTTTTTCTTTTATGCGACAGTGTCTAATGTTATAAAAATTATGACATACCTGTGCCATTTGGGAAGTTTGACGGATGCTTAGTGATAATTCCTAAGCGTAGCGATACACAGATAGAAATCACCACAAGTAGAATGACCATGGCGACGACACCGAACCAACCGAAATGACTATAAAAAAGTCCGCTTACTGTCCCTCCAACGCTGGAGCCGGCATAATATGAAAATAAATAGAGCGATGAAGCTTGAGCTTTATCATGATGAGCAGCTTTTCCAACCCAGCCACTGGCAATGGAGTGACCGGCAAAGAAACCGTAAGTAAAGATAGCTATTCCTAAAATTTTAAGCCAAATATCTGTGCCTAAGGTGACACAAACACCAAGTAGCAGGATGAATAATGATAGCTGTAGTATGCGTCGTTTGCCATATTGATCCGCCAGTATTCCCATCCAAGTGGAACTAAATGTCCCCACTATATAAACGATGAAGATAAAACCGACTAAGGTTTGACTTAATGAATAGGGTGGTTTAATTAATTGGAAGCCAATATAGTTATAGAGTGAAATAAAACTTCCCATTAATAAGAAGCCAATGATAAAGAGATAAATAAGACCGGGTCGTTTAAATTGGCTTAATAAGGAGTGGCTGAGTTTTTTTATGTTTAATTTTTGTGGTTTAAAATGTGTTGACTGAGGCAGAATCAGCCAAAATATAAAGCTAAAGCATAAGCTTAATACGCCAGTGCCTATCAATGCGATATGCCAATTAAAATAATCGGCTAAAATACCACCGATGATTCGCCCTGTCATTCCTCCGACGGAATTTCCGCTAATATAAAGTCCCATAGCCATTCCTAGGCTACGAGGGTCTATTTCCTCACTTAAGTAGGCCATTGCTACAGCGGGGAGCCCAGCTAGCGAAATGCCTTGAAGAATTCTACCGAATAGGAGGAGATGGTAGCTTGGAGCAAAAGCTGTGAGTATTGCAAAAATAGAAGAGAGAATGAGGGACAATGTCATGATGCGTTTCCGTCCAAAGACCTCAGAAAGGGAGCCAGCAATTAACAGACTGATGGCTAAAGCAATCGTCGTCGATGACAGACTAAGGCTGGAGGCTGCTGGCGAAATAGTGTATGTCTTAGCGATGTCAGGGAGTATTGGCTGGGTTGCCCACATGATGGCGAAGGTACTGAATCCGCCTGCGAACAAAGCAAATGATGTCAGTTTAAAGGTGAGTGTGCCCCGTTGAATATAACTCATTGTTACTGTATACTCCTTTAATTGGTGTTCGCTACTTCACAAATGTCTTTACCACATAATTATACTCCAAGTGGTGCTATAGGTGGAGCGAGAAGATTTAGATTAAAAGAGTGGAGAATGGGGACATCCTTAATAAAGATGAGGTAGAGGCTAATGCTTGTGTTATCCTCTGGCAAGTTTTAAGGCTTTTTCAGTGTTGTTAAAATGAAATTTTGTCAGTTTTTTTAAGGAATCTATGCCTTGAGCTTTGATGATTTGGGCGGCGATGGTATCGACATGGGAGCCGGCTCCTTTAGGGAGCACTTGGCCGCATTGGTCTGAAAGCTGATCCATTTCAATGAGAAAGCGTTGTCTAGAAAGAATGGACGCACATGCCACAGAAAGGTGTACACTTTCCCCCTTCGTTTTAAAATAGATGTTTTCCTTGATCACTGTTTGGCGATCGGCGAGCAATTTAAAGTAATTTGATGGTGTGGTGAATTGGTCGATGAGAAAGCCATCGAATGGGTGGTTAAGCTTACTTTGTACATTGAGCAATGCTTGATTGTGCATGACTGCTTTGAGTTTATTTTGGTTGTAGCCCGAGTCTTGCAGAGCGTTGTATTTTTCATTTGGCAAGACTAATACACTGCTTGTGATGAGCGGAAGGATGTGTTCTGCTATCAGGTTAATCCGTTCATCTGTCAACGTTTTAGAGTCACGGACGCCAAGTTGGCGCAGAGTGTCTGCCTCTTTATGATCAACATACACAGCGGTAACGACCAGGGGACCAAAGTAATCGCCAGTTCCAACTTCATCAGAACCAATGATCGCTAGCTCTTCAATATTATCTGGAGGTGTATACCCATGCTGTTCTACACGAGGGAGTCTCTTAACGGTTGCTTTGATTTCCTGACTACCTTTATCCCATTTTTTTGCTTCATGTTCAGCCGTTTTACCTTGAAACAGCACTTTTCCCGATCGATAGGCGGTGATGGCACAGCTCTCTGTCTCCGCTCGAAAAAGGGCTCCGGGTGGCAGCTTATTCACTAAATAGGCTTGATAGTAAGTTTGTAATTCTGGTAGAGCTTTGGCTTGTAGCTTAATCACAGACTGGCTCAACATCTTCACTCTCCTATTATTTTATTATACATGAGGTGAGCGGGTAACGACATCACGTCGGATAAGGTTAAAAACTAAAGTAGTATTATAAGTAAAAAATAGAAAAAATTAGGTAGATACTTTAGAATGCTGTTCGAAGCAATGTGTGAGTGTGACAATGGGAAAAACGGTTAAAAAAGTATAGAGAGACAAAAATCTTCTTTATCATGCGCCGAGGAGTAAAGTGTTTTCCAAATTCCCGCTTTTTGATATGATAATAGAGTATTAAAGATTCATTGATAAAGAAAAACTTCCGTGAACGGCGTCTGTTTAATAGGGGATAAATGGTGACGCTGTTGGTTTAGAGACAGAAAGTTGGAGAACATTTTATGCTGAGTATAATCATTATTGTTATTTTAATTGTCGGCTTTTTTATTGGTAGACGGCGTGGGTTGATTTTACAGCTCATTCATCTTACAGGCTTCGTCGCTGCCTATGCTGTTGCGTTCATTTATTATAAAAAATTTGCTTCTGTATTACAACTGTGGATTCCATTTCCGAACAAGGATTCTAATACCTTTCTTTCAATGCTGAGCCATGGTGTTTTGGAGAGTTCCTTTTATCGAGCAATCGCCTTTGTGGTCATCTTTATTGTGGTGAAGATTCTTTGGCATATCGTAGGATCAATGCTTAATTTTCTTGCGGATATTCCCATACTTAGAACGGTGAATCGTTGGCTAGGTGCTTTGTTTGGTTTTGTTGAGGTTTACCTCGTGCTGTTTATTTTGCTGTTTATCGGTGCATTAGCTCCTTATATGGGCATCGATCATGTGATTGATCACTCTTATGTTGCGCATCTCATTATAGATAATACACCCGTTCTTTCTAATAAATTAGGAGATCTTTGGTTACAGATGTCGTCCACAGCCAGTTCGATACGTGGCGTATAAAGGCATTCATCACTTATGATGGATGTCTGCATCATTATAAAGAGGTGGGAAAAGGTGAATAAAAAGCAGATTATCAAGATATTAGAGGAAATTGCTATTTACTTGGAAATCAAAGGAGAAAATCCTTTTAAAATATCAGCTTATCGGAAGGCTGCCCTAGCATTGGAAAACGATGTTCGAAGCATGCAGCAAATCAAGGATCCCGCAGCGTTAAAAGGAATTGGCAAGGGAACGGCTCAGGTGATCAACGAATGGCTAGCTACGGGTGAATCTGCTCTCTTAAATGAACTGAAAGCAGAGATACCGGAGAGTTTACTTGCGTTGCTTAAGATTCCAGGATTGGGTGGAAAAAAGATTGCTAAGCTGTACCAAGAGCTAGGGGTTACCGACCTAAACACATTAAAGCAAGCCTGCCTTGCTGAACAAGTCCAAGGTCTTGAGGGGTTTGGCAAGAGAACCGAAGAAAAAATAGTGCAGGCGATGGAGACTTCAATCCAACGTCCAGAGCAGTTTTCCATTGACTACATGCTACAGCTATCAGCACAAATTGAGACGGTATTAGCAGGCGTTCCAGCTATTGAGCATTATTCTAAGGCGGGGAGCTTGCGCAGGCAGAATGAAATGATGAAAGATATTGATTATGTGATTGCGACTGAGCGACCTTTTGATGCTGCCGAGGCGATTAAGAAAGGATTGGATGTTTCAGAGGTGACGGGTCAAGGTGAAACAAAAATGTCTGTGATTCTTAAGGATGAATGGGGCGTGTCAGTTGATTTTCGTTTTGTTACTGCTGATGCGTTTGCAACTGCACTTCATCATTTTACAGGGTCGAAGGATCACAATGTGCGCATGCGTCAGCTTGCTAAAGCTCGAGGAGAGAAGATCAGTGAGTATGGTATAGAAAACGAGGCAACCGGTAAAAAAGTGACGTTTGCCTCTGAAAAGGCACTTTTTGCTCATTTTGGATTATGTGAGATTCCAGCAGAGATTCGCACAGGGCGTGAAGAAATTGCCGAAGCGGCTGAGAGAACAGCCTTTGATTTTATTACAATGAAGCATATCAAGGCAGATTTACATATGCATACAACCTATAGCGATGGCGCTTATACTGTAGAAGAAATGGCTGAAGCGGCTCGTAATAAGGGTTATGATTATATTGTGATCACAGATCATTCTAAATCTTTAAGAGTGGCTGGTGGACTTAATGAAAAGCAGCTCTTGCAACAACGCGAAGAAATAGAACGGTTAAATGCGAGATATGGCTCTGCATTTAAACTATTTGCAGGCACAGAAGTGGATATTTTGTCAGACGGTCATTTGGATTTTAGTAATGACACGCTTGAGGCTCTTCATTTTGTCATTGCAGCGATTCATACGGGCTTTTCCCAAGATGAGTCTAAGATTATGTATCGGGTACGCCGGGCTATGGAGAATCCTTATGTTCGATTAATTGCTCATCCGACAGGTCGCATTATTGGGCGCAGGAAGGGCTATGCTGTCAATATGGAAAGGCTTATTCAGTGGGCGCGGGAAACGGGGACAGCTCTAGAATTAAATGCTAACCCGAGTCGGCTGGATTTGACTTCAGAGTGGGTAAGACGTGCCCAGGATGAGCAAGTCAAACTTGCGATTAATACGGATGCCCATTCTTTGGACATGTTAGAGGATATGTCTGTGGGGATAACTGCGGCGAGAAAGGGTTGGATACGTCCAGAAACCGTGCTCAATAGCATGGATCGTAAGCGTTTTGAGCTGTTTATAAAAGAACCAAAGACTGTTTATAGTTAGTAAGAAAGGATGAAGGTCTTGCAACATGCACTCTCTTTATTGGAATACGATAAGATTAAGGGGCTGCTTAAAAACCATGCCGCTTCTTCATTGGGAAAGGAGTGGATCGATCAGCTCATTCCGCGAACGTCCTTGGCAGAGGTTCAAGCATTGGTAGATGAAACGGATGAAGGAGCGACAGTCTATCGCTTGCGGGGCAATGTGCCATTTGGTGGCGTAACAGAGATACGCCCCTTTATAAAACGGGCGGTGGTTGGCAGTGTCCTCGCTGCTAGTGAATTAAATGCTATAGGTGATATGATCCGTGCTAGCCGCATCATTAAAAAGTTTTTCAGTATTTTAGAGGAGGAAGAGGTTGCACTTCCTATTCTTTATGCACAGGTAGCTGAAATTGTTCCACAAACATCATTGGAAAAAAATATCGCCACTTGTATAGATGATACAGGACGGGTGCTCGATGGAGCCAGTTCGCAGCTGCGCACGATTCGCTCACAGCTGAGGACATTAGATGCGCGCATTAAAGAACGATTGGATGGAGTCATTCGGTCATCACATCATCAAAAAATGCTTTCCGAAAGCATTGTGACCATTCGTAATGATCGTTATGTTATCCCAGTTAAACAAGAATATCGGCATGCCTTTGGTGGCATCGTTCATGACCAATCTTCTTCAGGGGCAACGGTATTTATCGAACCGCAGGCTGTTGTTGAAATCGATAATCAATTAAATGAAGTGAGGGCAAAGGAAAAGCATGAAATAGAACGGATTTTGAGGGCATTGACAACACAGGTGGCTGAGGTGGCTGAGCTGTTGGAACCAATGGTTGCACGGCTTGGCTATTTGGACTTTATTTTTGCAAAGGCTAAGTTTGGACATGTGTTAAAAGCGACAAAACCACTTCTTCGTGAGGATGGTAAGCTTGAATTGAAGAAAGCGCGGCATCCACTTATCTTAGCTGATGAAGTGGTACCGATCAGTATCCAAATGGCTAAGGATTATCAAGCGATCATTATTACGGGACCGAATACAGGAGGAAAAACCGTGACATTAAAAACGGTCGGGCTCTTGACCGTCATGGCGCAGTCAGGCTTATATATTCCCGCGGATGAGGGCTCCTCTATCAATGTCTTTGAGCAAATTTTTGCAGATATTGGTGATGAACAATCCATTGAGCAAAGCTTAAGCACATTTTCTTCACATATGACGAACATTGTCACTATTTTAAAACAAGTGAATTTTCGCAGTCTTGTCTTATTCGATGAGCTGGGTGCGGGCACTGATCCTCAAGAAGGGGCAGCTCTATCTATTGCCATTTTAGATTATGTCTTTCGTCGTGGGGCTAGCATTATGGCTACGACACATTATAGTGAACTCAAAGCATATGCTTATGAACGAGAAGGGGCAATCAATGCGAGCGTTGAGTTTGATGTCCAAACCTTGCGTCCAACTTATCGATTGCTCATGGGTATTCCAGGAAGAAGTAATGCCTTTGAGATTTCTCGTCGCTTGGGGCTTGATGAGCGAGTTATTGTAGATGCTAAACAGCAAATTAGTGCTGAGACGGCGAAGATTGATAACATGATTGAGGCATTGGAGAAGAGCCAAAGAGAAGCAGAGGTGGCTGAACAAAAGGCTAGGGCTCATCAGGCGGATAGTGAACGTTTGCAGAGTGATTTAGAAGCGAAGCTATTGAATCTAGAAACAGAACGAGACATGATATTGAAAAAGGCAGAAGAAACAGCGAAGGAAGCTGTGAAAAAAGCCAAGAGCGAAGCAGACGAAGTGATCATGACTTTGCGACAATTACAGAAGCAATCTCAGGACGTCAAAGATCACGAAATCATAGATGCTAAGAAACGGCTAGATCATGCCTTGGATGCTTTAGCTGATGGCTCCAAGCTGATGACTCCATCGTATGAGAAAGCCAAGTCATCGCATTATCACCTGGGACAGGAAGTTAAAGTAGTGAGTTTTGGACAAAAGGGGTATATTGTCGAAAAGATTAATGATCAAGAATATTTGGTACAGGTTGGCATCATGAAGATGAATATAAAAACAGATGACCTTCAAGCTGTCAAAGAGGAAAAAGAAGTCAAAGAGGTCGTGAATATTAGGACGGCGACTGCAACAGTGAGAAGGGAGCTCGATCTTCGCGGTGAGCGGTATGAGGAAGCGATTCGTCGCTTGGATCGCTATATTGATAAAGCGCTTCTTGCTGGTTATTCGCAGATTTCAATTATTCATGGAAAGGGAACGGGAGTGTTACGCAAAGGGGTAGAAAACCATTTGAAGCAGCATGGGCGTGTCGAAAGCTTTCGCTCCGGTGGTTCCGGTGAAGGTGGTGGTGGCGTGACCATTGCTGAACTCAAATAACATCGATTGAAGATGCGAGTGGCAATGTCCATGAAATTAGGGCGATCGCAATGATATATTTCCAGTGGTTATCTGATGTGATGAGCTCAATTTCATAGTGAGCTACCCTTGAAATCAATTAAGGGGGAGTTTTTTGGAGACCTTAGCGAAAGTTTTAATTGGCTGTTGTGTGATCTTTGTCGCAGCGGGTGTGATTTATTTACTTGTACAATAACCGAGCATGCGCGCCATAAGTATGTACAGGGGAAATAGTATTTTTATAAGCACCTTTGGCATGGACTAAAATAAGATATATTAAAAGGATTTCATTATGTGAGGGTGTACGTCGTCAAATGACTAAAAAATGTGCTGTTTGGAAGAGTGCGGATCAGGGGAAGGGTGGAATATGAAAATGACAGCAAGGCCGTGGCTTTCGTATTATCCAAAGGAAATTTCACCTGAACTTGCCTATGATAGGCGTCCGCTGTTCGATTATCTTAAGGAGGCAGCTGAAAAGCATCCAGATAAAGTGGCTATTCATTTCTTAGGGGAGGAGCTCCCTTATAAGCAAATTTATGGCGATGCGCTAAAATTAGCTCAGCAATTGGCTGAGTTGGGACTGAAGAAAGGTGACCGTATGGCAATAATGTTGCCTAATAGTCCACAATCGGTCATTGCTTATTATGCCATACTTATGCTCGGTGGCATTGTGGTACAGATCAATCCGCTGTATGTTGAGAGAGAGTTGGAGCATCAGCTCAATGACTCTGGGGCAAAAATGATCATCTGTTTGGATCAACTGTACGCAAGGGTTGCACATATCAAAGAAAAAACAGTTCTTGAGCAGATCATTGTCACTGGCATCCAAGACTATCTGCCTTTTTCAAAGGATATCTTGTACACAGGTGTTTCTCAAGCTGAAATGCCGATGAAGAGAGACTTTGAAGAGTTAACGCGTGTACGTGTTTTTAAGGAATTGCTTAAGCAAGGACAGTCATCCTTACCCCCTGTTGAGATTTCTCCTGAGGAGGATCTTGCTCTTCTTCAATATACGGGTGGAACGACAGGTCAGGCAAAGGGTGCCATGCTCACGCATAGAAATTTGATAGCGAATACTGAACAATGTCAACAGTGGTTGTACTCTCATAACTACGGGGAAGAAGTAATATTAGGCGCATTGCCTTTTTTCCATGTTTATGGGATGACGATGGTAATGAACTTAGGCATTATGCAATTATCTAAGATTGTCATTTTGCCTAAATTTGAAGCTGAGGAAGTGCTTGAAACGATTGCTTCGCAGAGACCGACGTTTTATCCAGGCTCACCGACGATGTATACCGCCTTGCTTAATCATCCAAAGGTAGCGAATTACGATCTTTCTTCTATAAAAACATGCTTGAGCGGATCGGCGCCATTACTCATGGAGGTGCAGCAACAATTTGAGCAGTTAAGTGGCGGGAAATTGGTTGAAGGCTATGGACTGACAGAAGCTTCGCCGGTGACGCATTGCAATCTGATTTCTGGGGAAAGGGTTAGAGGGTCAATCGGGCTTCCTTACCCTGATACGGAAGCACGCATTATTTCCCTTGAGACCGGTGAGGAAGCTGAGGTAGGAGATGTTGGGGAGTTAATCGTTAAAGGACCTCAAGTGATGAAGGGGTATTGGAACCGTCCGGATGAGACAGAGAAAGTGTTGAAGGATGGCTGGTTGTATACGGGAGATATGGGCTATGTTGATGAACGCGGTTATTTTTATATTGTTGACCGTAAAAAAGATCTGATTTTGGCGGGTGGCTTTAATATCTATCCGCGAGAGATTGAAGAGGTTTTATGTGATCATCCACAAGTGAAGGAGGCTGCGGTCATCGGCATTGCCGATGATTACCGAGGTGAAACGGTCAAAGCCTTTGTTGTTCTCATGGATGACCAGATTCTTGAGGAGGATGAGTTGGATCGTCATTGCCGTAAGCACCTAGCTGCAATGAAGGTACCTCGTATCTATGAGGTAAGACATGCATTGCCCAAGACGTCTATTGGTAAGATTTTGAAACGAGAACTCCTTGTGGAGGAGCAGAGGGGTCATCTATCCTAATTTTATTTACAGATTGGCTCTAATTTTCAGATGATGATGAACAGGCTATGGAAAAAGCGCGGTGGAAATATGACGAGAATGATTGCAGATATATCATATGCCTACGCGCCCTCGTTTGTTTTTTGTTGATGACGACTTACTTGAAAGTGTGCCAAGTTCAATTATTGGCAAATTGCTTGTTGTAAATGATATACTATAGTGGAATAATAACATTGAGTACTCAAAAGGAGGGTTTTTCAAATGGCAATTGCACATGTCAATGATAAAACGTTTTCTGACGAAACTTCTAATGGCCTTGTCCTTGTTGATATGATGGCGAATTGGTGTGGTCCTTGTAAAATGATGGCGCCTGTGTTGGAAGAAATTGATTCGGAAATGAGCGATAAAGTTAAAATTATTAAGCTTGATGTTGATGAGAATCAAGAAACAGCTGGGAATTTTGGTGTTATGAGTATTCCAACCATGCTTCTCTTTAAAGACGGTGAAATGGTTGATCAGACCGTAGGCTACCAACCAAAAGACTCTCTTGTTCAATTTGTTAGCAAGCATTTCTAAGCTTGAGTCATTTATAAATTTGAGATCATATGATCTCAAATTTTTTTATGCCATCATTTATATGATAACGGTCATTTATTTGTTCTTTTAATGTACGCTAGAAGTCTGGACCTGAGTACAGATACTGTCGCCGCACAGAATGTGCTAGCTTCCGACACACACGGACGTGTCGGGTTTAACTGAAATTCCTTTTTATGTGGTATACTAAACATAATCATCTTTCGTCTCTTTTCTGGAAAATGCTTGTGAAACTAGGTGATGTTAATGGCTAATATTAATGAAAAGTTGGCTACTTTGCCAGATCAGCCTGGATGTTATCTAATGAAAAATAAAAATGGAATGACTATATATGTTGGAAAAGCGAAAAATTTACGGAATCGTGTGCGCTCCTATTTTTCAGGAAGTCATGATGCCAAGACTCAGCGCTTAGTGATGGACATTGTAGATTTTGAATATATAGTGACGTCTTCTGATATTGAAGCATTATTATTGGAAATGAACCTTATCAAGGAGCATGATCCGAAATATAATATCATGTTGCGTGATGATAAAAGCTACCCGTATATTAAGCTCACCAATGAAACGGATCCACGATTGGTCATTACACGGAAGGTTAAGAAAAATACCGGACGCTATTTTGGTCCTTATCCTAATGTCGCTGCTGCTCAAGAAGCAAAAAGGCTACTTGATCGTTTGTATCCCTTGCGTAAATGTCGCACGCTTCCCGATCGTGTTTGTCTCTATTATCATATTGGACAATGCTTAGCACCATGCGTCAATGAGATCAAAGTAGAGACGTACAAAGAAATGATTGATGGCATCGTTCGTTTTTTAAACGGTGAGCAGCATGATGTTAAAAAGCGCTTGACAGAAGAGATGAATCAAGCAGCTAAACAATTAGAATTTGAGCGGGCAAAGGAGCTGCGTGATCAAATTCGCAGTATTGAAACCGTGATAGAAAAACAAAAGGTCATGTTCAATGACACAGTTAATCGCGATGTCTTTAATTTTGCTTATGATAAAGGCTGGATGTGTGTTCAAGTTTTTTTCATGCGTCAAGGTAAGCTCATTGAGCGGGACGTTTCGCTGTTTCCCTTTTACAGTGAACCTGAAGAGGTATTTTTAACCTTCATAGGTCAATTTTATTTGCAGGCCAATTATATCAAGCCGAAAGAAGTTTTAATTCCCAAGGAAATTGATCGTGATTTAGTGGCTTCATTATTATTAAATAGTGAAGTGACACAACCTCAAAGAGGACGAAAAAAGGATCTTGTAGAGATGGCGGCTAAAAACGCTAAGATTGCCTTAAAGGAGAAATTTGTCCTGATCGAGCGTGATGAAGCACGAACGATTAAAGCGGTGGAAAATCTAGGTGAGAGATTGAACATCCCGACACCTAGGGTGATTGAAACCTTTGATAACTCTAATATTCAAGGTGTTCATCCAGTATCCGCCATGGTGGTTTTTGAAGATGGTGTGCCAAAGAAAAAGGCCTATCGTAAATATCGTATTCAATCCGTTCAAGGACCTGATGATGTAGCATCTATGCGTGAAGTCATCCGCCGTAGATATAGCCGATTGTTGAAGGAAAATCAACCACTTCCGGATTTGATTTTAATTGATGGTGGAAAAGGGCAAATGCGCGCGACTATGGATATATTAGAAAATGAATTGGATTTGTCTATTCCCGTATGTGGTTTGGTCAAGGATGATAAGCATAGAACATCTCAGCTGGTCATTGGTGAGCAATCTGAAGTGGTGCCATTGGAGAGGAACAGCCAGGAATTTTATCTCTTGCAAAGAATACAGGATGAGGTGCATCGCTTTGCCATCAGCTTTCATCGTCAAGTGCGTGATAAATCGATGGTGAAATCCCAGCTTGATGATATTGAGGGTATTGGACCTAAGCGTAAGCGACTTCTCCTTCGCCATTTTGGTTCAGTAAAAAAAATTAAGCAGGCAACTTTGGAGGAACTGAAAGCAGCAGGAATGCCTAATCAGACGGCTGAGCACATTTTTGATTATTTTCAACAAGAAGAATCGTGATGCTTTATGTGATAGAAAACGTTGTTGAAAGCCAGGAATCATGATATAATTCAGCGTAATTTTATAGTGTCAAGCATGGTTTGGTGGAGGGGTAGCGCCTAGCCTTAGAAGGGTAGTTGTTGTTAGAGGAAGGCGTTTTAGTGATCAATTGGAGTCGTGCGATTGCCAAAGTGAAGGAGCATTTCCGAGAGGCTTGGATAGCTCCATGGTCGAATAATGTGAGAGGCTAGGTTGCCCACAAGCATGTTGTATAGAGTGTTATATGGCAGGGAAGGGCATGCCTTCGTTGCTTTTTCTATGTTTAGTGCGCTTTTTATAAGCGATAGATAGAATTAATCAAGGAAGATAGGTGCGACACATGGGTATCACGGTGATGAAATTTGGTGGAACATCGGTTGGTTCAATCGAGCGCATAAAAAAAGTTGCAGAACGAATCATGGGTAAGCTCAGCGAAGGAGAACAAGTGGTTGTTGTTGTTTCAGCGATGGGAAAAATGACGGATCATCTTTTAGAGCTCGCTAAGCAGATTAGCAAGCGTCCTAAAAAACGTGAGCTTGATATGCTGCTATCAACAGGGGAGCAACAAACCATTGCTTTGTTGGCGATGGAATTGGAAGAGCGTCGCAAGCCTGCTATTGCTCTTACAGGCTGGCAAGCAGGCATTAGCACGGAGCGCATGTATGGTAACGCACGGATTGAGGATATTAAAACAGAGCGTTTATTGCGGCATTTATCTGAGGGACAGGTGGTTGTCGTTGCTGGATTCCAAGGGATGGCACATGACCAAGAAATCACCACTCTTGGTCGTGGAGGATCGGATACGTCAGCAGTGGCAGTGGCGGCAGCGTTGAAAGCATCACTTTGCGAAATTTATACTGATGTGGACGGCATTTATACGACTGATCCACGCGTTGTAAAAAACGCGAGAAAATTAAAAGAGATCAGCTATGATGAAATGCTCGAATTGGCTTATTTAGGGGCGGGCGTATTGCATCCACGAGCGGTTGAAAATGCTAAAAAATATTCTGTACCTCTTACCGTACGCTCAAGCTTTGACACAATAAGTGGGACAGTCATTATGGGGGAAATACATTTGGAAAAGGGATTAGCTGTTAGAGGGATGGCATTTGAAAAAAAGGTTGTCAAGGTTACATTGTTGGGGTTACCAAATGACATTTACACACTTTCCACTGTTTTTCAGATATTGGCGGTATCTCATGTCAATGTGGATGTGATTATTCAGAATGTTTTGGATGAACAGCAAACCAGCATTTCCTTCACGCTAGCTGAAGATGGGTTAGAAGATGCTTTAGAGGTTATGAATCAAAATAAATCTCAGCTGAAATTTCGGGAATTAAATGTTGAAGTTGATTTAGCGAAGGTGTCTATCGTGGGTTCAGGAATGGTTTCGAATCCAGGTGTTGCTGCGACGATGTTTAGAACGTTATCGGATGAAGGCATTAAAGTTAAAATGGTTAGCACATCTGAAATTAAAGTATCGACCATCATTGCGAACGATCAGCTGACCATTGCGCTAAATGCCCTGCATCATGCCTTTCATTTAGACGAAACCTCTGAGGATTCTTCAGCTGTAGCAGAATAGTAACTAAAAAAGGTAGCCCTCACGGTGATGGTTGGGCTACCTTTTTCTTTTTGTTCTACGAAGCGGTGTTGCTTCTGTAGCTAGTGGATCTTTAGGATCCCAAGCAACAAGAAAGATGATTTTTCGATCACGACTCCCTTTGAATTCAATTTGGGAATCGGCAGTGTATCCTTTTATGTTTTGAATTTGTTCAGCTAAAAAGCCGTTTTCGAGTGAGTAATTAAACTCATTTTTGTTTTTAAAGCGAGCATCGATCAGATCGGATCCTAGCTCAAATTTCATTTTATCTCGCGTTTCGTTTATCAGCTTAAGCGTTCCCCATGAGGCGTGTTCAAAAAAGAGAATGAGTTCATCGCTATTGGCGCACGGATAGTTTCTTGCTAGTTTTCGTCCTGACCAATATAAAATGGGTTCAATTTCTTCGCCAAGAAGCTCTTGAAGCAACGTGTGTCGCAACAATTCATAACCGAAAGCGGGAACTTGTTTTTCATCATAGGTTTCCATATGAGGTTGAGCTATTTTCATGGCTGTTCCAACTCCTTCTAAACTACAGTATAGCGTTTTTTTGTTAGATAAACTATGTGTTTTTATTAAAAGATAAGAATTCTTCAATTCTTGACGGGTTATACTGATGAGAGTACAATGTATTTGTTACATATTTGTTGTCATTCAGCAGGGATGGAAGCGGCAATTATCTTGGATTAATTTTCATCGTTTTCTGTGAAAAATGAAAGGGTATGTCTTTAATTGCTCAGGTCATTTCAAAAAAATAGGCAACTGGAAAAAATTTAAGCAAGGGGGGACCTTAATGGCAGGTAGAGATTTTGTTAGTCGACAGCTCCATTCGTTGGCAACTAGAGATTTTGTTAGTCGACGACTTCATTCGTTTCTGGGACTGATTCCCATCGGACTCTTTTTAGTGGTTCACTTTACGGTCAATTATTTTGCTACCAGAGGCGCTGAAGCTTTTGACAAAGCAGCAAATTTTGTGGAGGATCTACCTTATCTGATTGTCTTAGAAATCGTTTTTATTTATTTGCCACTTTTGTTCCACGCAGTATACGGTATCTATATTGCCTTTCAAGCTAAAACAAATGTGAAGCGCTTTGGCTATTATCGAAATTGGTTGTTTTTCTTTCAGCGTTGGACAGGCCTTTTCCTTGTCATTTTCTTAGCATGGCATATTTGGCAAACGCGCATAGCGGTGCTTCGAGGAACGCCACTCGATTTTGAACTGATGGCACATATTTTGTCCAATCCTTGGATGGTCGTGTTTTACATTGTGGGTGTCCTCTGCGCTGTTTATCATTTCTCCAATGGTATATGGGCGTTTCTTGTTCATTGGGGCATCATTGTTACGCCAAAATCACAAAGATATACGTCTTATGTGACCGTCATCATTTTCATCTTCTTAGCGATTGTGGGCATTCGAAGCGTCTTTGCCTTTGTTAATCCAGATGTACCAATAATTTAAGGAGTGTCATTCAATGAGCAATCAAGTAATTAACGTTGTCGGTGGCGGACTGGCTGGTTTGTTTGCAGCTACTAAAGCGGCTGAAGCTGGTGTGCATGTCAATCTCTTTTCTGTCGTGCCGGTCAAACGTTCTCATTCTGTTTGTGCGCAGGGTGGTATAAATGGTGCGGTTAATACGAAGGGTGAAGGAGACTCTCCGTGGTTACACTTTGATGACACCATTTATGGCGGAGATTTTTTAGCCAACCAAGCGCCCGTTAAAGCGATGTGTGAAGCGGCTCCAAATATTATTAATCTGTTTGATCGCTTTGGCGTTATGTTTAATAGAACACCAGAAGGACTCCTTGATTTCCGTCGTTTTGGTGGGACACAAGTACATAGAACGGCTTATGCAGGCGCGACAACAGGTCAGCAATTATTGTATGCGATTGATGAGCAAGTGCGTAGCTTTGAAGTTAAGGGTCTAGTAAAGAAATATGAATATTGGGAATTCCTATCGGCGGTTCTTGATGATGAAGAGGTTTGTCGAGGTATTGTTGCTCAAAATCTACAATCAATGGAGATTGAAACATTTCGTGCTGATGCCACTATTATAGCAACTGGTGGCTGTGGCATTATCTTTGGTAAGTCAACAAATTCTATGATTAACACAGGAACAGCTGCCTCTGCGCTCTATCAGCAAGGAGCATATTATGCGAACGGTGAATTCATTCAAATCCATCCAACAGCCATTCCAGGGGATGATAAGTTGCGATTGATGAGCGAGTCGGCACGTGGTGAAGGCGGACGCTTATGGACGTATAAAGATGGTAAGCCGTGGTATTTCTTAGAGAAAAAATATCCTGATTATGGTAATTTAGTACCGCGCGATATTGCTACACGTGAAATTTTTGATGTCTGTGTCAATCAGAAGCTAGGCATCAATGGTGAAAACATGGTTTATCTTGATCTGTCACATAAAGACCCACATGAGCTGGATGTCAAGCTAGGTGGCATCATTGAGATATATGAAAAATTTGTTGGTGAAGATCCTCACAAAGTACCGATGAGAATTTTCCCAGCTGTTCACTATTCAATGGGTGGCATGTGGGTAGACCACAATCAAATGTCCAATATTCCAGGCCTCTTTGTATGTGGGGAAAGCGATTATCAATATCACGGAGCTAATCGCTTGGGTGCTAATTCTCTTCTATCCTCTATCTATGGTGGTATGATTACTGGACCGAATGCTATTGAGTATATCAATGGTCTTGGCGAGCATGCTGAGGATATTTCATCGCAGGTATTTGATCAGCATAGACAGCGTGAACAGGAAAAATACGATGCTATTCTTAAGATGGACGGAACAGAGAATGCCTATGTTTTGCATAAGGAATTAGGCGAATGGATGACGAATAATGTCACCGTTGTTCGTGAAAATGATAGATTGCTCCAAACAGATGAGAAGATTCAAGAGCTTATGGAACGCTATCAAAATATTAATGTGAATGATACATCGAAATGGTCCAACAGTGGGGCGGCATTTACACGTCAGCTTTGGAATATGTTCGAGCTTGCTCGTGTCATTACCCAAGGTGCGTATAATCGCAATGAAAGTCGCGGGGCGCATTACAAGCCTGAATTCCCAGAGCGTAATGATGATGAATGGTTGAAAACGACAAAAGCAAGGTTCAATCCTGCTACTAACGCACCAGAATTTTCGTACGAAGATGTTGATGTGTCATTGATTAAACCGCGGAAACGTGATTATACGTCAAAACATTAAGGGAGGCATAGAGGATGGCTAAAGATAAAAAAACGGTGACTTTTATCATTTCTAGACAGGATGGACCTGGAGCCACCCCTTACGAAGAAAAATTTGAAGTGCCATACAGACAAAATATGAATGTCATCTCGGGTTTAATGGAGATTCGTCGCAATCCTGTTAAAGCAAGCGGAGAAAAAACCTCCCCACCTCAATGGGAAATGAACTGTTTGGAGGAGGTATGCGGAGCTTGTTCGATGGTGATCAATGGGAAGCCTCGGCAGGCATGTAGTACGCTTGTTGATAAGCTTTCACATCCGATACGTATTGAGCCCATGCGTACGTTCCCAGTAGTCCGTGATTTAGCTGTTGATCGAAGTCGTATGTTCGATGCTTTGAAAAAGGTTAAGGCGTGGATTCCCATTGATGGAACCTATGATCTTGGACCAGGACCTCGGATGGCGGAAGAAAAAAGGCAGTGGGCCTACGAGTTATCAAAATGTATGACCTGTGGCGTTTGTCTTGAGGCGTGTCCAAATGTTAACAGTAAAACCGACTTCATGGGACCTTTCGTATTTGGTCAAGTTGAGTTGAAAAATGCTCATCCAACAGGTGAAATGAATAAAGCAGAACGTTTGGAAAGCTTTATGGATGAAGGCGGTCTTCAAGGATGTGGTAACTCACAAAACTGTGTGCAATCCTGCCCTAAAGGGATTCCATTGACCACTTCCATTGCTGCTATTAATCGTCAAGCTGCGGTTCAGACGCTTAAAAGCTTTTTTGGAAGTCGTTAAGATTTTATAATCTTGCCTCGCATCTATAGCATGCGAGGCTTTTTTGTAGTTATGGGAGTTATGAAATGGAGGTGGACACGGATTTTTTTAATCCGTGAAACATTTAAAGAATAAAAGAGCAAGCCGCTAATTAGCAGGCTCACACTCAAGAGAACATATGAAGAAAGACCATCGTCGCTTTGCCATTTGTAACTTAAGAGTACATGGGGAAACGAGCTTTAAATAGAAACGTGATGCACCTTGGATTGGATCTTAAGCCATTGCGTGACTAAATTAAGTAGAACGTCCTTGCCGTCCGTTGTGTAAAAGTGATGCTGAGGACTGTTTTCCGAGGTGCTCATGGCATGATGCGAGAGAATCGTGCTTACTTCTCGTGCCGTTTCCTTCGCCGAATCAATGAGTTGAATATGTTTCTCCATGCTGTTACTAATAGTAGATCTGAGCAGTGGGTAGTGGGTACAGCCTAAAATTAACGTATCAATAGCGGTGTTTTTTAATGGTAATAATGATTCATCAACAATGGATTTACAGTGTTCACTCGTTAAATCCCCTGCTTCCACCAGTGGAACGAAAAGTGGACAGGCGAGCTGGGTCACCTCAATATCGGGATGGATATCTTGCAGGGCGTGAACATAGGCATTGCTATTGACTGTGCCTAGTGTTCCGATGATTCCGACTTTATAATTACGGGTCACCCGAAGCGCTGATCGGGCTCCAGGATTGATGACTCCTATTACGGGAATGGGCAGGGCATCGCGTATTTCTTCAAAAGCTACTGCAGTAGCCGTATTGCATGCAATGACAAGCATTTTGATGTCTTGTGATAATAAATGGTGAACCATGCGCCAAGTCAGCTCTCTAATTTCTTCCTTGGGACGCGGACCATAGGGACATCGTGCTGTGTCCCCTAAATAAATAATAGATTCATTAGGGCATTGGCGAATGATTTCTTTGGCAACCGTTAATCCTCCAACCCCAGAGTCAATGACACCTATTGGCTTATTCAAAAGATCACCTCACTCATGTTAAAAATCCTTTTGTATTTCTTTGTATAGCTTATCAAGTCCAAGCTGAAACGCTTGAAACTCTTTGTCGGTAAAATCCTCAAATTTCTTTTCTAAGTATTCCTGCCTCTTAAGAATAACGGCATGAATGGCTTTTATACCCTTTGGTAGTAAAAAAAGTCGCATGACTCTTTTATCCCTTTCATCTTTGGCACGCTTAACAAAGCCACGTTCTTCAATACGATCGATAAGGTCGCTTGTCGTGCTGAATGGAAAAAATAGATAGTGAGACAGCTCTCCAATTGTCGCGCCATTTTTTTCAGAAATCCACTGCAATGCAACAAATTGTGGAGGAGTCATGTTGTACTCTGTCAGCAATTGTCTACCTGTATCCTTGATCACAGAAGCAATCAAGCGCAATTGCTTTTCAATTTGCACGGTTAATATGTTTGTTTTAGACATTCTACGCCTCCCGAAGCAGAATCTCTTTCCTCATTCCTATATTGTAACAAGATATGGTCTATTGTCTATAGGTGAAGTTAGAAAAGTCATAACCTGTCTTATTTTAACACATATTCATATGAAACAGGGAAGGATTTACGCCAAAGGAAATGGCGGAGAAGAACCTAGAGTAGTGATGGTTTTCCTATTGTCATAAACAGCCTTCATGAATTCCTTGAGACAGGCGTTTTCATGTTTAGATGGTCATACGTGTAAATATAAAATAAGAAAAGGGTATTTTAGAAAGGGAATAGTATGTTATAATAAATGAGAACATATATTCTTATTGGTGATTCGTGTCACTAGACGTTCGAGGTGATAGTCAATGGGTGAGGGCTTAAGACAAAATAAAGGTAAGGAAATTGAACATATTTTAAAAAATTATAGAACCTATCAGGTTGCTATCAAAAATATTGAAAGAGAGCTGAAGAGCGATCATAACGGTCGTGATGGTGGCTCTATTTGTTATGAAGATAAGGTGAGATATATGTGTCACGAAAAAGAAAGGTATATCAATATTATTGAATCCATTGAGAGTTCATTGGACATCATGGGAGAAAGCGAAAAAGAATTCATTAAAGAACGGTATTTTGAAAATTATTCTATAAGAAAAATTGCTATGAACATGAATTATTCGGAGAAATACATTTTTTCAATCAGAAAAAGAGTATTGGAAAAGCTGGAGATAAGTCTGGTAGGCGTTCTCTAAGCAGCATGATGAGCTGATATCAAGATAGGTATTGATGAGTGAGCAGACTTTTAGTTAAGTTTTAGAATACTTTTTGGTGATTTTCCTTTTCTTTGACCGTGCTAGCATAAGGGTATCAATCATTGATGGGTGAGCTACTCATTTATCAGTGAATAAGAAAAGGGGTAATTTTATTGGATCCATTAGTTTTGCAAACGCAAGAGTGGTTAAATGAAACGTACAAGGATGTGGAGGGGTATGAGACTATTCCCGAAAATGGGAACACGGGTTGGACAACGGTTTTTGCCTTGACGAGAGCTTTGCAGCATGAATTAGGAATTACCGAGCTGTCCGATAATTTTGGACCGCAAACCGAATCCTTATTTCAGCCATTGGTTGCGAGTGATTATCAAACCGAGAGCAATATGATGTATATTTTGCAAGGTGCTTTATGGTGTAAAGGTATCCCACCAGGTTCTTGGACTGGCGTATTTGATGAAAGCACTGTACAAACTGTCAAAAATTTTCAAGCAGATGCTGGACTCACTGATTTAGATGGCATTGTCACAACTGATATTATGAAGGCATTGCTGAATATGAGTGCTTTTGTTCTGGTGGCGAATGGTGATTCACGGATACGTAATATTCAGCAAAGTCTTAACAGCAATTATCGTCAATATACGGGATTATTAGCTTGTGATGGTGTTTATGAAAGAGAGACGAACATAGCTTTGATCTATGCCTTACAGGCAGAAGAAGGATTGGGTTTAGGTGTTGCTAATGGTTTTTTTGGAGACGGAACGACAAGCTTATGTCCTACTCTGTCAGTGGGTGATACGAGAAAGAATTTTGTTTTGATATTACAGTACGCTCTATATATTAATAAGCATTATACCGGAGGGTTCGATGGTGTATATGGCAGTGCTGTTGAGGAAGCTGTTCGCAGCTATCAAGAATTTATGATTCTGCCTGTAACTGGGGTAGCCAATATGACGACGATTAAACAGCTTTTATCAAGTGCAGGTGATCCCAATCGTGATGCTCTAGCCTGTGATACGGCGACTATTCTGACTGAATCAACAGCTCAAGTCTTAAAGCGAGCCGAGTTCGATTATGTTGGTCGTTATTTAACGGGTAATGTGGGCGACGGTAGTGGCGGAGTGAAGTCAAAAGCTCTGACTAGGGAGGAACTTGGTCACATATTTAATGCGGGATTAAAAGTATTTCCTATTTATGAAGATGGGGGATATACATTAGGGTATTTTAATGCTTCTCAAGGTAATTCTGATGCGGAAGCTGCTATTAGCAAAGCATTAGAATTAGGGATTCCAAAAGGGACGATGATTTTCTTTGCCGTCGATTTTGATGCCTTAGATGTTGACATTGCCAATAATGTTCTCCCTTACTTTGAGGCTGTCAAACACGGCTTTGATGTTAATTTTGACAATCAAATTCCTCAGTACCGCATTGGCGTGTACGGGCCAAGAAATGTTTGTACGCAGGTTTGTAACGTCGGTTATGCTGAATTAAGCTATGCGGCGGACATGTCAACAGGTTGGAGTGGGAATCTTGGTTTCACCATGCCGGACAATTGGGCCTATGATCAATTTAGCACGCTTACGGTGGGCAATGCGACCCTAGGTTTTGTGGAAGTGGATATGGTGGCATTTAGAGGAACTGATCAACCCTTTGCACAAATAACCGATGCGCCTACGGAAGCAGAAGAACAGGCACTTCGACTGAGTAAATTTAAAGAGTTTCAAGCGGATATACCGATCCTCAATGATTTCGACACCACAACGCTAGAGCTTGATAAAGAGATTTCACTTAGAGAGGACCGCATCACGGTCACCCTTGTTGCGACTGGTCAGCTGACCTTCCCTGGAAGCCAATACGCGGAAATTTCTGTAAAAAACGGACAAATAGCACAGACATTTACGGACGGGTTTAATATTTTTCAAGCCGAATTAGGTCTAGCAGATAATTATCAATCAACTTTGAAAAGCATTGCTGCCAAGGTAGGAGAAGGAAATATTTACGTCAAATACTCCTTTACTCCTGAAACAGTCTCAGTGGAGTTCATGACTCAGCAAAATTTGATCTCCAATGATATCTATTCAGTCGGTTTGCAAATATCCTTGGTTTATTCAATAGATAATCGACCACCTCAAGATGGCGATCCTGTGACCATTCCAGATACACAGCCTCTGTTTGATTGGGCATTGGCTAAAAGTATAGCAGTACCTGTTGCTGTGGTTGCCTTAGGTGCGCTTGTTGCTTTTGGTATAGCACTGGCTTTGCCAGCAAGTGTAGTTATTGAGGGTTTGACTGCTATTATTACCGCATTATTAAGTAGAATTTCCAGTAATTAATATAAAAAGAGACTATCCTCAGAAGAAACATGGGGATAGTCTTTTAAGTGTTTTAATGTGTTGCATATTTAGGACGAACTGGATAAGGCTCTGTATTTCTCTTCCAATACAAAGGAAATTATGGACATCGTTCTTTGCTTGACTATGATTCTATTAGATAATTTTATAAGCTCTGCTTCCTTGGTTAATCGTTGCATTCTTAAATAACTAATAATCCCGAGCACTGCTATGAAGAGACCAATCATTGTTTTGAAAAATTCTATATTAGAGACACTCAAAAGACCAGATTTTAGGTTACCAGAACCCATAAAAACAATAATTAATCCGCTAAATGCACTGAATGGAATAATTAATAACTGAAGCATTTGCATGGGGGTTCTTAATGAACCTCCGCCGTTAAAGATGAAGTATAGTTGGTTGAGCGTATCAATATCGAATGCCTGTAAAAAATGTAGAAATGCTTTTTCATCTCCCTCTTGTTTTTGTTTGACCTCTGCTACAATTGCTGAAATATCTTGTGTCATGATAGTCTCCTTTATGTTTGAGAATTTCTTTCATTATAACAAGGAGGAGTAGTTGGGGGATAGTGGTTGTAAGCGAAGGAAGTAGAACAAAACACTTTATGGAATGCAAGGGCAGCATTATCTCGAATGGCTGTGATCGAGCGTTCTGAAGTGAAAAATGCCATCGTTTGCTGCCATATCTTTAGTCATGATGATTCCCCCTTTATATTTTGGAGGTCTTTCATTTTTAAGTACCTATTTTTATCTGTCACTTTTTTTATTTTAATGTATGCCATTTAACAAGAGGTTGTAAATTCTATCAATCAACGAAAGGTCGTCATCATTTATGTCCTAAATGTAGTTCATAAACATAAAAATTAAATAAGTTATGATCATCGATTTGGGTGTATAGTATGTATAAATAAAGGAGGAGGATCCAGTTGGAAACACATATATTGGAATACTTGTGGAGTGCCATTGGCGTCTTTGTCACGGGGGTATTAAGCTACGCAGTAAAAACAGCAGTGACATATCTTGTCGAAAAAAATCTCGACATATTAGCAGGTCGAGCTGTCTACTTTGTTGAGGAGACATTCAAGGAATTAGGTGGTGAGGAAAAATTTAAAAAGGCGGCAGAGTGGTTAGCTAAAGAAATCAATATGAATTTTAGTGGACTTTTTCGAAAAAAGGTGACAGGTGAAAAAATTGAGGCCTTGGTGCAATCGGCTGTGAGTAAAATGCGTCAGGATGCGAAACAAGATTTGAAAGAGGCACGTAGCTAGAGTTGTCATGATATGAATCATTCACTAACACCATCGTTCTCACGGTGGTGTGTATTTTTATTTGAAGAGATAGTCTAAATGGATCTAGTAGGGGGTATTTATTAGGATATAATAAGAGGGAAACGCTAAGGGTTGTCCGGTTGCTTTTGTCATAAATATCCTAAAAAGAGTGGTGATTGTCATTATAAAAAATGAGCTTCCGGCTTTCACGAATAGAAAGCCGGAAGCTCATTAGAGCTCCAGCTCGCCAATACGCAATAATTCGACGACAGCCTGGGAACGTCCTTTGACGCCAAGCTTTTGCATAGTGTTAGAAATATGATTTCGAACTGTCTTTTCGCTGATAAAAAGTTCCTGAGCGATGTCACGAGTGGTTTTATCCTGAACGAGCAGTTCAAAAACTTCTCTTTCTCTCTTAGTTAATAAAGGTTTTGGGCGATGGTAATTCTCTGTCAACAATTCCCCCTCCTTGCTCGAGCAAAAGAGCTGCGTGGAAGGTGTTTAGTCAAGACTATATTATGTTAATAAAAAAGAACTGTTACACGTTAATTTTTGGATGTCCCAAGAGGTTTCAACCATTTAGCAGCAAGGTAATTAAAAAGTTCTTGGTCTAATTTGGACAATGGCTCGTATACATGGTAGTACAAATCATCAGAGGAGGGGAACCCATGGGTATCAAGGGTAAAACATCCTTCGTGACAGTGTGTGCGATCATTTTGCTTATGCTGTCAGGTTGTGGGATTTATAGTAATGGCTTACCATCTTCCAAAGAACAGGCAATGACAGATCAAGCTAAACCGAAGCATCTTGGGGAACAAAACGATAATAAGAAAAAATCGGAAAAAAATGCAGTGGAGCGGCAATTGTATCTTGTTGATGCTCATGGGCATGTGACGCCGCAAGTATTTCATTTACCTCAAAGCAATGAAGTTGCTAAACAGGCACTTACTTATTTGATTCAGGGTGGTCCAGTCTCAAACATGTTACCGGATGGTTTTCAAGCTGTTATTCCAGCTGACACAACCTTCTCACTTAATTTGGATAAGGATGGGACACTCTATGCTGACTTTTCAAAGGAATTTACAGACTATAAAGCGGCAAATGAGCAGCAGATTATGCAGTCAATTACGTGGACACTGACGCAATTTGACAACATTAAGCGTGTTAAATTAAGTGTAGATGGCAAGCCGCTACACGTGATGCCTGTGGCCCAAACGCCTGTTCCAACACAGGGCTTAACACGAGCGGATGGGATTAATATTGTTAAGAACTATGCTGGGGAGGTGACGAGCAGTAGTAGTATGGTTGTTTATTATACTGCTCAAAGCAGTGCGGGGAATACCTATTACGTGCCTATTACTGAACGCTATGATAATTCAAAAGATATGTATACAGCGCTTGTCGATGCTTTGAAACAGGCACCTGTTGGTGATAACGCCATACAAGCACCTTTTAATTCTGATGTTGCGTTAACCGAGAAACCGTCTATTAATGATAAGGGTGTTGTAACATTAGATTTTAATGATTATTTGTATGCAGATAGCAGTAAAAAAGCTATTAGTGATCAAGCGCTTAATTGTTTAGTCCTAACCTTTGCCAACGGCTTGGCGGTTGATAAGGTCTCTATTGAGGTAGGCGGTAAAACACAGGTGGTGACAGAGTCTGGTAAATCATTGGCGCAACCTGTAGGGGTACCAAATGTCAATGTTACTAAGACTGGGATTTAAATATTTTTTTGAAAATGATATAGTAATGGAGGTAGCAAGGAAGCTACCTCTTTTCCAATTAAGGAACTTATTGTACACTATACATTTAAATTAAAGTTTTAAATTAGGGGGATTTGCATGCGACAAGACGGACGAAGGAATGACGAACTTAGACCGATACATATCGAACCTTATTTTACGATGCATCCCGAAGGATCTGTGTTAATTACTGTGGGACAAACAAAAGTGATTTGCAATGCTTCTATTGAAGAGCGTGTACCCCCTTTTATGCGAGGACAAGGCAAGGGGTGGATTACCGCTGAATATGCCATGCTTCCAAGAGCAACAGAACAAAGGATTATAAGAGAATCCAGCAAGGGAAAAGTTTCAGGTCGGACGATGGAAATTCAACGGTTGATAGGTCGGGCTTTGCGCTCAGTTGTGGATCTATCATCCATCGGTGAGAAGACACTTTGGATAGACTGCGATGTCATCCAAGCGGACGGAGGCACACGAACCGCTTCTATAACCGGAGCCTTTGTCGCTATGGTTCTTGCTTTTAAAAAGGCAATTGAGAAAGGCTCTATTAATAAAATGCCCGTCAAAACCTTTTTGGCAGCTACGTCTGTTGGCATTGATCATAAGCATGGCGCCCTATTAGATTTGTGCTATTTGGAGGATTCTTCAGCACAGGTCGATATGAACCTCGTGATGACTGGTAAGGAAGAATTTGTTGAAATTCAGGGAACAGGTGAGGAAGCAACGTTTTCAGCAACACAGTTAGATGGTATGCTTGCTTTAGGTAAAAAGGGGATCAATGAGCTCATTGATTATCAAAAATCAATCATTGGTGCCTTCACTCTACCTGACTATCAGGAGGATTAGAATTGACATCTATTATGATTGCTTCCAAAAATAAAGGGAAGATAGCAGAGTTTCACAAGCTGTTCCAGCCGCTTGGCTTGCAGATCCGGTCGTTGCTTGATTATCCAGACACTATGTATGTGGAAGAAACAGGAGAGACATTCTATGAAAATGCTCAGTTAAAATCTGAGGCGATCGCCAAGGTATTTAATTCGGTGGTGATCGCTGATGACTCTGGGTTAGAAATCGATGCGCTGGCCGGTAGACCGGGTGTTTATTCTGCGCGCTACGCTGGGGAAGATAAAAATGATGAAGCCAATACGGAGAAAGTGTTGAAAGAGCTGGAAGGAGTGCCGTTTAACAAAAGAACGGCACGATTTATTTGTGTGCTCTCCATAAGTGCCCCAAAGGTTTCAACGCGTTTTTTTAAAGGAGAGTGTCACGGCTTTATTGCCACCCAGCCCACAGGTACACATGGTTTTGGTTATGATCCGATTTTTTATATTCCTGAATATAAAAAGACCTTTGCAGAGCTTGAGGCTGATCAAAAGAATAAAATGAGCCATCGAGCGCTAGCCATGCAGGCATTACAAGGTACTCTGTTGACAATTGAAGAGGAGTTTCTAAAATGAAGATAGTGATTGTTAGCGATAGTCATGGCTTAGAAAATGAACTACAGATGGTATCTAGACGCCATCAGGATGTGGAAAGTCTCATTCATTGTGGTGATTCAGAGCTGTCATCCGGTCATCCAGCCTTGGAAGGCTATCAGGTGGTTGCTGGTAATTGTGACGTGCCAAGTGCTGGTTTTCGCAATGATCTCATCACTGATTTTGCTGGTCATAAGCTTTTTGTTACCCATGGTCATTTATATAACGTCAAGATGACCGAAATGAATGTGTTATATAAAGCTGAAGAAACGGGAGCCGAGATCGTTTGTTTTGGTCACACACATCTAGCTGGTTCAGAGCAAGTTGATGGGCGTGTACTCATTAATCCGGGAAGCTTACGGTTACCGCGTGGACGGCGCGAGGCAACTTATGCCATCGTAGCTTGGGAGAAGCAGACACGTACTTTAAACGTCAGCTTTTGTGAAATAAATGGACATATTGTCGAAGATCTCGCAGCTAGCTATCAGCTTTAACGAAGGAAGGTCCAATTAAAACGATAATTTCTATTGACGTATTGGAAAATGTATATTACATTTATTATTGTCGTTACAGCGTGCGGGTGTAGTTTAGTGGTAAAACAAGAGCCTTCCAAGCTCTGGTCGTGGGTTCGATTCCCATCACCCGCTCCATTGGTTAAGTTATAAAATGGATGGACAAGTCAATACTATCAATCGTGTCAGCACGTCCCAGTAGCTCAGCAGGATAGAGCAACGGCCTTCTAAGCCGTCGGTCAGGGGTTCGAATCCCTTCTGGGACGCCATTGAGTCAAAAGACGTTGCGTTTGATTAAAGTGTAATCCTCTTAAATGTTGTTATGGCAATATTTTTGAGGATTTTAGTTTTTTGAGCATACGATGACTAAAGATACTAAGATGAAATTTTTTTACATTTTTTTACACATCATTATCTGAGACAGATGATAAGAATGTGCCCTGTCAACTTAGACGTGAGAAGTTTTGTCATAACGACCGATAAACCTTTTGCTCACTCGTGCGTTGTGTTGTCTATATGAACCTGCTAAACTGTAAGAAGCCATCATGATTTAAGGAAGTAGGGGACGGATGCATGAGCGTTGATAAATGTGATAATATTGTCCAATTTCCAAACCTATCTATTCGCTTGCTTGACAAGGGGATTGCGACTTTAAAGGATAAGAATTATCGCCAGGCCTTTGCGCTCTTTAAGCAGCTACATGACATGGCTCCTGAACATCCGCAGGCAGCCTATGGTTTAGCTGTCTGTTATGTAGAACTTGGTTTCTATACAGAAGCGCGGGATCTGACTAAAGAGATGATGCAAAGAGATATCGGACATTATTACGATGTGTTGAAGTTGCACGTCACTGTTCTTATTCAAATGAAGGAATTTCAAGAGGTATTAACATTGGTAGAGGCTGTTTTAAGCGAGAATAATGTACCCGTTGATAGTCGACAAATGCTTCAACAGCTTGCTTATTTTTCTCAGCAAAGAGCGGATGAGCCAGCCATTGAAAGCGATATGGGAGAACGCCAAGACGCTGTATATCCTTTTCAAGATGATGCATTAGCGGTTGTTGATGGGATTGATAAAGGCTTAAAAAGCCAGATTTATGATCAGCAGCTTGCTGTCATACAAAAAGCGAGGGATTTTGGCATTGTAAGTGGGGCGATGCTGGAGTTTTTAAAAAGTGATAGTGAGGCATTCCTTAAAAGCTTGATGCTAGAAGTTCTACAAGAAAATAACCACCGTGGGTATGTGGATGTTATAAAATTTGGTAATACCTATCACGTTGATTTAAGTCAACCATTGTTTTATCGTGAATTTTCGGATAGTGTAAAAAAGCTTTTAGAGGCTGTTTTGGCATCTGATAACCCGTCCTTAGAAGATGTTGCTTCGCAGGTTTGGGATCATTTCATCTTGACGATATTTCCGCGCTCGATAGAACCTAACGACCCCATGTTGTGGGCAGCAGCTTGCTATTTCTATTCCAATGAAATGATGGGTATGGACATTGGAGAGGAGACAATAGAAGCGCTGTTTTCCGTAACTAAGGAGGAGATTACGCCACTCGTACAAGACATTTGGAAGATTGAACAAAATACATAGTATGATTGATTTTCAAGTGAGACTTTATTATAATGTAATGGTTGTAAAACTGATAGTCGTTTTAGTAAATCAAGTATGAAGTTGGATGTTGGAGGTAAGAATATATGGATGTAAAAGCACATTGGGAGAAACAAGAGGGAAATCAGGGTACACTTACTTTCGAGGTGGATGCTGATAGTTTTAATAAAGCACTGGATCAGGCCTTTAGAAAAGTGGTTAAAGAAGTGAATGTTCCAGGTTTTCGTAAGGGGAAGGTTCCTCGTATGATTTTTGAACAGCGCTTTGGTGTAGAGTCCCTTTTTCAGGATGCGGTTGATATCGTGCTGCCAGAAGCTTATTCAAAAGCGGTTGAGGAAACAATGATTGAACCAGTGGATCAACCAAATGTTGATCTTGAGAAAATCGAAAAAGGCAGTGCGGTGGCGTTCAAAGCAGAAGTGACTGTAAAGCCAGAAGTGCAACTAGGCGATTATAAAGGCTTAGAGGTAGAAGAACAAGCTGTTGATGTTACTGCTGAAGAAGTGGATGCTCAAATGGCGCAGCTTCAGGAGCGCTATGCAGAATTAGCGGTCAAAGAGGATGGGGCTATTGAAGAAGGCAACACAGCCGTTATTGATTTCGAGGGCTTTGTTGATGGCGAAGCTTTTGAAGGTGGCAAGGCAGAGAACTATTCTCTTGAGATTGGTTCAAATTCCTTCATTCCTGGTTTTGAAGAACAGCTGGTAGGCTTAAAATCTGGTGAAGAAAAAGATGTCAATGTGACGTTTCCTGAGGAATATCACGCTGAAGAACTAAAAGGTAAAGAGGCAATCTTTAAGGTTAAGATTCACGACATTAAAGTGAAGCAATTGCCTGAGCTGGATGATGAATTTGCCAAAGATGTTGACGAAGAGGTGGAAACCTTTTCTGAACTTAAAGACAAGCATGAAAAGCAATTACAGGAACAAAAGAAACAAGGGGCGACGAATACCGTTCGTGATGCTGTCGTTGAGCAAGCGGCTAAAAATTCTACCATTGATGTACCTGAAGCCATGATCACAAACGAACAAGATCGCATGGTACGTGAGTTTGAACAACAAATTCAATCTCAAGGTATGACAATGGAGATGTATCATCAATTCTCAGGTACAGATGAAAATGGGTTGCGTGAGCAAATGGCAGAAAATGCAGAAGCACGCGTACGTGCGAATTTGACACTTGAAGCAATAGCTGAAGCTGAAAACATTGAGGTTTCTGATGAAGAAGTGGAAGATGAAATTCAAAACATGGCAAATACTTATCAAATCGATGTTGATCAAGTGAAGCAAATGTTGACATTGCAGGGTGGGAATGAAGGCATTAAAGGTGATTTGAAAGTTCGTAAAGCCGTCGACTTTCTTGTAGATCACAGTGCCTCCGTCCCTAAAGCCGAAGAAAGTACTGAGGATAGTGAGACGGCGGAGGCTAAATAAAAATTTTTAAGAGTCGGTGAAGTAACGAATAGGAATAGATGTCACTATAAAGTACTGAAGGCAAACTAGGCACGTTTAACGTGCCTTTGTTTCATCACAATTTTTCTTTCAAAAAATTGATCCTTTTCTTCAGGTTTTATTTTTAGCCAAGATAAGGTATGGTAATGAGAGAAAATAAGTGTATTTTTCAAACGTTATACATATCCTGTTCTTAAGGCTAATCATTATTGTCGCTTGTTCATTTATGTTACAATGCTTACATAGCTTAGCTATTAGTGGTAGCTTACTTCATGCAATTTGTTTGAAATATCGGCTGGAAATAGATATTATATAGAGAAAACCAATTCGCTCTTTTCTGCCCGTGCTTAAAAGACAGAGATTAGGGGTGAAAGTATTGTTCAAGTTCAATGAAGAAAAAGGACAATTAAAATGTTCTTTTTGTGGAAAAACACAGGATCAGGTAAGAAAGCTGGTTGCTGGGCCGGGTGTATATATTTGTGATGAATGTATTGAGCTTTGCACTGAAATAGTGGAAGAAGAGCTTGGCGGCGAAGCGGAAGTTGAATTCAAAGACATTCCAAAGCCACAAGAAATTCGCTTTATTCTTGAAGATTATGTTATCGGTCAGGAAGAGGCGAAGAAAAACCTATCCGTTGCTGTTTACAATCATTATAAGCGGATCAATGCCAAACAAAAGAGTGATGATGTAGAATTAGCAAAGAGTAATATTGCTATGATTGGACCGACGGGTAGCGGGAAAACGTTGCTAGCACAAACATTGGCTAAAATTCTCAATGTGCCATTTGCGATTGCTGATGCAACGTCATTAACAGAGGCGGGTTATGTAGGTGAGGATGTTGAAAACATTCTGCTAAAGCTTATTCAAGCGGCTGATTATGATGTGGAAAAGGCTGAACGTGGCATTATTTATATTGATGAAATTGATAAAATTGCTCGTAAGTCTGAAAATCCATCGATCACACGCGATGTCTCTGGTGAAGGTGTACAGCAGGCCCTGCTTAAAATCTTGGAGGGCACGGTAGCGAATGTTCCTCCCCAAGGTGGTAGAAAGCATCCACATCAAGAGTTTATTCAAATTGATACGACAAATATCCTCTTTATTTGCGGTGGGGCTTTTGATGGTATCGAACAAATCATTAAACGGCGCTTGGGCAAAAAGGTGATTGGTTTTGGATCTGATGATGCGCAACAACATGTAGACCATGATGATTATTTGAAACGCGTTTTACCTGAGGATTTATTGAAATTTGGGTTAATTCCTGAATTTATTGGTCGTTTACCAGTTGTGGCGTCCTTGGAAAAGCTTGACGAGGATGCCTTGGTTGAAATTTTAACCAAGCCAAAAAATGCTTTGGTTAAGCAATATAAAAAATTGCTTGAGCTTGATAATGTGGAGTTGGAATTTACAGATGGGGCTCTTAGAGCGATTGCTAATAAGGCAATTGAACGCAAAACAGGTGCTCGTGGTTTGCGTTCAATCATCGAAAGCATCATGTTGGATATCATGTATGATTTGCCTTCGCGTCAGGATGTTGAAAAATGTATTATCACAGAAAAAATTGTTGAAGGTATGGTTGGTCCGACTTTTGTTATGGACGATGGCACGGTGATTGAAAATAATCATTCCCCCAAAGAATCTGCATAGGAGCCATGTGATTTTTAGGTCATTGTGCTGAAATCTACTTTGTTTGCAGTGTAAAAAACAATAATGTATCAAAAAAGACGATGACAATTCACTCTTGAGAATTTGTCGTTGTCTTTTTTGTATGTCATAAAAATGACAGGAGATAAAGGTCATTGGTTTATAGCTGTTCTTGGTCGGAGATACTAACGCAAAGAACACGATTCAGAAGGAACCTCAGCTAAATTCGGTACGTCCGTGTGTCAACGACGAAGCTTCTTAATTAATCGTCTTTTTAAGTGGATTTTTGGTTGTTGCTTTTCCCACAGGAATCTTCGTAGGCTTCTTCCTCTATTCGCTTTCCATCCCTGAGGGTAATCGTCATTTTACACGTTTTTATATGAAAATCCTCTCTCTTTTTATCTTTATGTTGTAATATTAGACATGGTACGACTTTATAGGTAGAATTGTACAGAGCAATGAAACGGAGGTGCTTTAATGCCCAGTGAAGAGATTAGAACCATACCCCTTCTTCCACTTAGGGGGCTTCTCGTCTATCCATCTGTTGTCTTGCATTTAGACGTAGGTCGTGATAAATCGATTGAAGCTCTAGAAAAAGTGATGATGGATGACCATAAAATTTTACTTGCAACACAAAAAGAAATTGCTACTGAAAATCCTCAACCAGAGGATATTTATGAAGTGGGGACGATTTCATCTGTAAAACAAATGATTAAATTGCCAAACGGAGCGGTTCGTATTCTTGTTGAAGGCGAATCACGTGTGCGCATTTTATCTTATAAAAATACGGCAGACTGTTTTGAAGTTGAAGCAGAGGTTTTGGAAGAGGATATAACTGTGGATGCAGAAGCTGAGGCACTTATGCGTACAGTGGTCGATCAGTTTAGCCATTATGTTAATTTATCAAAGAAAATTAACGCTGAGATGTTAGGAAAGGTTCAAGATATGGAGGATCCCTCTCGATTGGGCGACACCGTTGCCTATAACCTGCCGCTTAAAATTTGGGAAAAACAAAGCTTATTAGAAAGTATTGATGTGAAAGAGCGCTTGCGTCATTTAATCGGTATTTTAAGCAATGAGCAGGAAGTGCTGAGTCTGGAAAAAAAGATCAGTCAGCAAGTGAAAAAATCAATGGAACGAACGCAAAAAGAATATTATCTTCGCGAACAATTGAAGGCGATTCAGATGGAATTGGGCGAGCGTGAGAGCAAGGAAGATGAAATCGACGATCTAAGAGCCCGGATTATGGATATAAAGATGACAGATAGCGTGAAGGAATCTGTGCTTAAGGAATTACGGCGTTATGAGAAGATTCCAACAAGTTCTGCAGAAAGCGGTGTGATTCGCAATTATATTGATTGGCTACTACAGCTTCCCTGGCAGGTAGAAACTGAAGATAATCTAGATATTCATCATGCAAAGGATGTATTGGATGGAGAACATTATGGACTAGATAAAGTGAAAGAACGTGTTTTAGAATATTTATCTGTGCAAAAACTGACCAAATCATTAAAAGGTCCGATCTTATGTTTAGTGGGTCCTCCTGGGGTTGGGAAAACATCATTGGCACGTACTGTAGCTAAAGCATTAAATCGTCATTTTGTACGGATATCGCTCGGTGGAGTGCGTGATGAAGCTGAAATTCGTGGTCATCGGCGTACCTATGTTGGAGCCATGCCGGGGCGAATCATTCAAGGTATGAAAAAGGCAGGAACGGTGAACCCTGTTTTCCTTCTTGATGAAATTGATAAGATGTCGAATGATTTTCGTGGGGATCCAGCGTCAGCAATGCTCGAGGTATTAGATCCAGAACAAAATCATGCATTCAGTGACCATTATATTGAAGAGCCGTATGACTTAAGCAAGGTCATGTTTATTACAACAGCTAATAATATTGGAACGATTCCTCGCCCTTTGCTTGATCGCATGGAAGTGATCAGCATTGCGGGTTATACAGAAATTGAAAAGCAACATATTACGACTGAGCATCTTATTCCTCGGCAACTGCGAGAGCACGGTTTGAAGAAAAATCAATTTCGCATCAAGGAGGAAGCTGTACAATTTATGATTCGACATTATACGAGGGAAGCAGGTGTAAGAAATCTAGAAAGACGTATTGCTTCGTTGTGTCGTAAGGTTGCCAAAATGATTGTGGTCAGTGAACAAAAATCAGTGACAATCACACCAAAAACTATTGAAAAGCTATTGGGCAAACCGCCATTTTATTATGGTATGGCAGAATTAGAAGATCAAGTTGGTGTGGCAACAGGGCTTGCTTATACACCATTTGGTGGAGATACATTGTTCATTGAGGTTTCCTTATCTAAAGGAAAGGGACGCTTAACCCTAACAGGTAAATTGGGCGATGTCATGCAAGAATCGGCACAAGCTGCTTTAAGTTATGTACGTTCTCGTGCAGAAGCACTGGATTTTTCCGAAGAATTATTGGAGAAGAGGGATATTCACATTCATGTTCCCGAAGGAGCAACTCCTAAGGATGGTCCATCCGCCGGGATTACGATGGCAACAGCCATCGTTTCGGCACTCACACAACGTCCTGTGAAAAAGGAAGTGGGGATGACTGGAGAGATCACCTTGCGTGGGCGTGTGCTGCCGATCGGTGGACTGAAAGAAAAAACACTCAGTGCACATCGTGCAGGGCTGACAACGATCATCATCCCGAAGGACAACGAAAAGGACATAGAGGATATTCCTCAAAGCGTGCGAGATGATCTCACTTTTATTCCCGTGCAGCGTTTGGATGAAGTTCTCAAGCATGCTTTAGGCGGTGGGAAGGAGTGAAGGTGAAGACGGCTGATTATATAATCAGTGCGGTTGGTCCGGGACAATGGCCAACCGATGGTAAACCACAGATTGCTCTATCAGGTCGCTCAAATGTTGGCAAATCATCACTGATCAATCATTTATTAAATAGAAAAAATTTGGCTAGAACGTCACAAAAGCCTGGAAAGACCCAAAAATTAAATTATTTTATGATTAATGAAGCTTTTTATTTTGTTGATGTGCCTGGCTATGGCTATGCTCAAGTCTCACAAACGGAACGACAAGCCTGGGGTAGAATGATGGAACACTATTTTTCTGAGAATGAACAGCTCCGGGTCGTTGTCGCCCTCGTTGATTTTAGACATCCTCCTACCAATAACGATATACAAATGGTTGAGTTGTTAAAGTATCACGAGATTCCTATCATTGTTGTGGCGACGAAATGCGATAAGGTTCCAAAGACCAAGAGATTGAAGCAAGCGAAAATTATTCAAGAGAAGCTAGGCATTGCTTCTGGCGACCCTTTCGTTATGTATTCAGTGTCAGAGCATATTGGTAAAGAGGCTTTGTGGAACGAGATTGAAAAATTTATCTGATGGTAAAAGAGGTTGGAATAAAACCTAGTCATTGAAAAGAGTGATACTCGCCAATATGTTTTGGTAAGTATCACTCTTTTTCGACGCACGGGATGTGTTTAGTCAAAATTTCAAATTTTCCGCAATGCTCATAAATCTACTTCAGCAACCTACTTCGCTTTCTGCGGGCAACGCCTCAACTCTTAGTGTTCCTCTGTCGTGTCACACTAAGGATTTTCAGCTGTTGCTTTTCCCGCAAGAGTCTTCGTAGGTTTCTTCCGTTAATTTTTATGTTTCCATCATAGAAATTTGATTGATCTTTTCCGTTCGTTTTTGTAAAGGCATCCTTAGGATCGAAATGGATGAGAGCGAAAGACGCGAGACTCCTTCGGGAACAGCACGTGTCTGAAGACCCCGCAAGAAAGCGTTTAATAAGGAACTTCGGTTACATTCGGCACATCCGTGTGCCAACACCGAAGCTAACGTGTCCTGTGCGGCGGAAGTGTTGTCCGCGGAAAGTGAAGGAGTTGCTTTTGCTAATGGTAGAACGGATTATTTTTTCTTAAAGATGAGATAAAATCCCACTAGAATTAAAGCGATGGGCCAAAGATTGCCTACCAGTGCTGTGATGTGCGAAGTGAGCATTTGAGCTCCTGAATAAAACAGGTCCACTAGAGATAAGATCAAGAAAAATAAACCAGTTTTAAGCCCTTTCTTGCGTGTTTTGTAATATTGAGCAAAAAAGGCAAGGCTAATAGAGAGACCATAGGCTGCCCAACCGTTTGGCCACCAAATGATGTGCTGATAAAAATGATAGTGGATCCCAAGTGCCAATAAGAGTACACCGATAAAAATGGAGTCCGTATCTGTAGAGAAATAAGAGTACAGAATAAACGCAAGACCGAGGAGTATGAACAGTGTTGGCCAATTATTAAAGGACGTTAAATAAGCGGGGTGAAGTGTTTCTAAAAGCAGATAGCTTCCGATAGCGATGATGATGCCGATAAATACATGTTGTTTTTTCATATAAGTCTGTCACTCCATGCCGAATATGGGATTTGTCAGCAAACAGAATGCTTGGCAAGCTGTCAGTCATTCTTTATACTTTAGAGAGGTTTCATGGCGTGAGTAGCCGAACCTTCTTAATAGTATCATATGAATGCTAATTGGTGGGGCTATGATGAACAAGAGTTGTTGAGTGGTTACCATTCTGTGCACTTCAAGTTATAAGTGCTGGACATGTTATGTTATAATTATTCTAAATAAGAGATAGGAAGAGGTTCATGATTCCTTTTGTAAATCTCAGTTTTGACAAATTGACGGGGTGAAGTAAATTGCATATTCTTGCCATCGGACTAAATCATCGAACAGCCCCAGTGGAGATCAGGGAACAATTTGAAATTCCAGAGTCTGATTTAGAACAGGCGCTACTGGAGCTTAGACAACAAAAAAGTATTTTTGAAAATGTCATTCTTTCAACTTGCAACCGCACGGAGATATATGTTGTTGCGGATCAACTGCATACGGGTCGTTACTATACAAAAGCCTTTATGGCAAAGTGGTTTAGCATTGAAAAGGAGGATTTAGAAAAATACTTGTTTGTTGAGGAAAATGAAGTGGCGATCGAGCATTTATTCAAAGTTGCTTGCGGATTGGATTCTCTGGTCATTGGAGAAACACAGATTTTAGGGCAATTGCGCGAAGCCTTCCTAAAAGCACAAGGCTTGAAGGTTACAGGGACATTGTTCAATGAATTGTTTAAAGGGGCAGTGACCGTTGCCAAGCGGGCACAATCGGAGACATCTATCAATGAAAATGCTGTTTCGGTCAGCTATGCTGCTGTTGAGCTAGCGAATAAGATCTTTGATCGCCTGGATGATAAACATGTGATGATTATTGGTGCTGGGGAAATGGGTGAGCTCGCCGCCAACCATATGAAAAGTCATGGTGCTTCGCAGGTGACTGTGTTAAATCGCACCTTGGAAAAAGCGGAGGAGTTGGCTGCTCGTTTTGAGGGGCAAGCCTATACTATGGAGCAAATAACAAACGTTTTAGAGGACGTTGATATTATCATCAGTTCTACAGGTGCACGCAGGTTTATTCTCACTGCAAGTCAGGTGGAAGGGGTGCTTAAGACACGCAGGGGTCGCCCTTTATTTATCGTAGATATTGCTGTGCCTAGAGATATTGATCCTGCCGTTCATTCTTTTGAAGGGGTCTTTTTGTACGATATTGACGATCTAGAAGGTGTTGTTCATTCCAATTTGGAGGAAAGAAAACTTGAGGCAGAGCGCATTGAAGAGATGATCAGTGAGCAGCTTTGGGCGTTTAATGAATGGTTGCAAACCCTTGGTGTCGTGCCAATTATTACTGCTTTAAGACAAAATGCCTTGGATATCCAAGCTAATACGATGAAAAGTATTGAACAGAAAATGCCTGATTTAACAGAACGTGAACGAAAGGTGATCAGTAAGCATACCAAAAGCATTATTAATCAACTCCTTCGTGCCCCGATTGCCAAGGTCAAAGAATTTAGCGGAGAGGCGCATGGAAGTGAGAATCTTGAGACCTTTATCTCCATTTTTGGCATTGAAGAAGAGGTGGCTCGCGAACGTCAAAAACAACATCTTGATGAGGGTAACCAACAATCTAAGGTCAGTAGGACTTTAAAGGAAGCGAACGCTAACTCCTAGAGAAAGGAATTTCCCTCATGACGATGCAGTGGCTTTATGATATAACGGTAATCTTGTATGCGGCATGTGTGTGTGGTTTCTTTATAGATTTTTTGCAAAACAACCGAAAAGCCCACCAGCTGGCATTCTGGTTGCTTTCGGTTGTTTGGGTTCTTCAACTGAGTACAGTTGTCGTAAAAGTCTCCGATACTCAAGAATTTCCGATTGTAACGCCAAGTGATGGGATATTTTTTGTTGCGTGGGTCATCGTCAGCGTATCGCTGGTCATGCATCGCTTTTTTAAATTTCATTTCTTTGGATTTTTTGCCAATCTTGTTGGTTTTGCTATCATGGTGATGATGCTGTTTCAGCCGGATGATCAAGCGGATATGATTTTAGGTCAACATCTTATGTCGGATCTGCTGATCGTTCATATCAGCATTGCACTGTTATCTTATGTAGCGTTTGTGATTTCTTTTATCTTATCCATGATGTATTTGGTGGAATATTATTTGTTAAAAAAGAAAAAATGGGGTCAACGTTTACTTCATTTTGACAGTTTAGCCAGGTTGGAGCAAGGTTCTTTTTATTGTAATTTGCTTGGTGCCCCCTTGTTGCTCATCAGCCTTTTGCTTGGTATTATTCGGGTAGTGGATGTGTTTCCCACGATCAATTGGTTTGACTCTAAGATTGTGACCTCTTTTTTGGTTTTATTCGCGTATTGTTTTTATCTGTATCAAAAAATAGGCAAAAATGTGCGTGGAAAACCTCTTGTTTTTTGGAATATCATTGCTTTTTTACTTGTTCTTATCAATGTTTTTTTATCTGAGGTTCTTACAGGATTTCATCTGTGGTAAGGAAGGGTATATACATATCGATAGAATTGGAGACCTTATATGGTTAATATAATTGTAGGTTCACGAAAAAGTAAGCTGGCTCTTACACAAACGGGTTGGATCATGGAGCAATTGGCAGCGGTGTACCAGGATGTTTCTTTTGAATTAAAGCATATCGTAACCAAGGGAGATCGCATTTTGGATGTGACGTTATCCAAGGTGGGCGGCAAGGGATTATTTGTGAAAGAGATTGAGCAAGCGCTTTTGAATCATGACATTGATATGGCAGTGCACAGCATGAAAGACATGCCTGCAGAGCTTTCTGAAGGCTTAATAATTGCGTGTATCCCATTTAGGGAAGATGATAGAGATGCATTGATTTCTCGAGATGGACGAACATTTAAAGAACTTCCTAATGGGGCTGTGATTGGAACAAGTAGCCTAAGACGTCAATCGCAGTTGCTTGCTGCTCGTCCAGATCTCAAGATTGTCCCACTGCGCGGCAATATCGATACGCGTCTTCGAAAATTACAGGATGGGGAATACGATGCTATTGTTCTTGCAGCGGCAGGTTTAAAACGGATGGGATGGAGTGAGGAAATCGTCACTGAATATTTGTCACAAGAGGTATCTTTACCAGCGGTTGGACAGGGGGCCTTGGCGATTGAATGTCGAAGGGATGATCATGAAATCATTGCTTTACTGAAGCGCATTCATGATAAGGCAGTAGCACATGCGGTCACTGCTGAACGAGCCTTTTTGCGACAGCTAGAAGGAGGCTGTCAGGTGCCCATAGCTGCGCATTGTATTCAGAAAGAAGGTCACTTTCATTTAACTGGACTTGTCGCCTCTCCAGACGGGCAGACCATGATCAAAGGAAGCTTGGCCGGAGAAGACCCAGAAACATTGGGCGTTGCTCTAGCAGAGCAATTGAAAAAGGAGGGGGCAGAACAGATTCTTGATAATGTAAAAGAAGGGCTGGATCCATCATGACAGCGAGATTGAATGGCTTGAACATTCTCATTACTCGAGCTCAAGCGGCAGCACAATCAATGATTGCTGATATTGAGTATCATGGTGGTCAGGCGTTTGTTGCTCCCGTCATGACTTTCCAATCCCTTTCTCTAAAGGATGATGAGGAGAAAAAAATAAAAGAGCTAGGGCAGTATCAATGGGTGATATGGACAAGTGCTAATGGCGTCCGATTTTTTATGGAGCATCTTAAACATCTGTCTCTCTCCCTTCCTAAGAAGATGAAGCTTGCTGTCGTTGGGGAAAAAACTGCTAAGGTGTTAGAGGATTATGGCTATTCTGCTGATTTTGTTCCGGAGGTTTATACAGCGGAGGCCTTGGCAGCGGGAATGAGGCGGGAACCATCTGATCGTGTTCTTCTGCCAGTCGGAAAGCTAGCTAAAGATGATTTGAGTAAAGAATTACGACAGCTTGGTTTTGCTGTTGAGCGTGTAAATATTTACGATACTTTATGCAATGAAGCGATTAAGCCGAGGGTGCATCAGCTTGTATTGGACAATTCCATCAATGTTGTTACCTTTGCTAGTCCATCGGCGGTTCGCTTTTTTTTAATATTAACGCAATCATTGGATATGGAGCTATTTTGGCAGCGTGTTGTTATTGCTTGCATTGGAGAAGTGACGGCGGCGGAGGTTGAGCGCCACGGATTGACCGCACATATAGTTTCCGCACAACATACCGCTTCTGCACTTATCCAGTCCATCGCTCGCTATAAGAGATAATTGAAAGTTGACTAGGAGGAATATAATCATGACTAACTTAAAATTTCACCGTCATCGTCGTTTGAGACAGAATGCGACAATGAGACGTATGGTAAGGGAGACCGTTGTCACTGCTGATGACTTTATTTATCCGATATTTGCTATTGAAGGGGAAAATATCAAAACGGAAATAGCCTCAATGCCTGGTGTCTACCAATTTTCCTTGGATAGATTAGTAGAGGAAATGGCGGAGGTGGTGGCTTTGGGGATTCCTTCAGTCATGGTCTTTGGCATTCCAAGTGAAAAAGATACTGTGGGAACGCAAGCTTATCATACGCATGGTATTGTTCAAGAAGCCACACGAGTGATTAAAGAAAACTTTCCGGAATTAATGGTGATCGCTGATACATGCCTTTGTGAGTATACGGATCATGGGCATTGTGGCATTGTTCGTGATGGTGATGTGATCAATGATGAAAGCTTAGAATTATTGGTAAGAACCGCTGTTTCTCAGGTTGATGCTGGTGCGGACATCATTGCGCCTTCTAATATGATGGATGGCTTCGTGGCGGCGATTCGCCAAGGATTGGATGAGGCGGGTTATGAAAATACGCCAATCATGTCCTATGCGGTCAAGTATGCGTCTGCTTTTTATGGTCCTTTTAGGGATGCTGCTGACAGCACGCCACAATTTGGAGATCGCAAAACGTATCAAATGGATCCAGGCAATCGTTTAGAAGCTTTAAGAGAAGCGGAATCCGATGTAGAGGAAGGCGCTGATTTCTTGATGGTGAAGCCTGGGCTTTCTTATTTGGATTTGTTACGTGACTTAAAAAATCACTTTCGTCTCCCATTGGTGACTTATAATGTGAGCGGAGAATATGCCATGGTAAAAGCTGCGAGTCAAAATGGTTGGATTGATGAAAAGGCAATTGTTTTGGAATTGCTGACAAGCATGAAAAGAGCAGGCGCAGATCTCATTCTTACTTATCATGCCAAAGATGCAGCAAAATGGTTGAAGGAGGCAGAACATTGAAATCAATGGATCGATCAATACAGGCGTTTGAAGTTGCAAAACGAGTCATGCCCGGTGGTGTTAGTAGCCCTGTCCGTGCTTTTAAATCGGTTGATACCAATCCCGTGTATTTTACTGAAGGGAAAGGATCAAAAATTAAGGACATTGATGGTAATGACTACATTGATTATGTGCTTTCATGGGGTCCGCTTATTCTTGGCCATGCCAATGAGAAAGTCGTTGATGCCATCAAAAAAACTGCTGAAAAAGGGACAAGTTTTGGTGCGCCACATTTATTAGAGACCGAGCTGGCGGAGCTTGTTGTTGAGCGTGTTCCGTCCATTGAAGTTGTGCGCATGGTGAACTCGGGAACAGAGGCTACGATGAGCGCCTTGCGTTTAGCACGCGGATTTACTAAACGAGATAAAATTCTAAAATTTGAAGGATGTTATCATGGACATGGTGATTCACTCCTCATCAAAGCGGGATCGGGTGTTGCAACGCTTGGATTACCTGATAGTCCCGGCGTTCCAGAAGGCATTGCGAAAAATACCATCACGGTACCTTATAATGACCTTGCTAGTGTTCAGGTGGCTTTTGACCATTTTGGCGAGGAAATTGCTGCCATCATTGTGGAGCCGGTTGCTGGTAACATGGGGGTTGTTCCGCCACAGGAAGGCTTTTTAGTAGGATTGCGAGAGCTTACACAGAAGTATGGTTCGCTCTTGATCTTTGATGAAGTCATGACTGGATTTCGCGTGGATTATAACTGTGCACAAGGTTACTTTGGTATCACCCCTGATATCACTTGCTTGGGTAAGGTGATTGGTGGAGGGCTGCCAGTAGGAGCTTATGGTGGTCGTCGTGATATTATGGAGAGAATTGCTCCAAGTGGTACGATTTATCAAGCGGGAACACTTTCGGGTAATCCGTTGGCTATGGCGGCAGGATATGAGACTTTGTCTCAGCTGAAGCCAGAGGATTATCAAGGCTTTCAGAAGATTGCCGACCGACTTGAAGAAGGCTATTTAGAAGCTGCTAAAAAATATGATGTACCGTTAACGGTCAATCGTGCTGGGTCGATGATGGGTATTTTTTTCACTGATAAAAAGGTGATAAACTATCAGACAGCTAAATCAGCTAATCTAGATTTTTTCAAAATATATTTTAATACGATGTTAGAGAACGGGATTTCTTTACCTCCATCACAATTTGAAGGTATGTTTTTATCCACAGCACACAGCATGGAGGATATTGAAGCTACCCTTTCCACAGTTGATGCTTCCTTTGCAAAAATAAGGAACTTCGGCTAAATGCGGCACGTCCATGTGCCAACGCCGAAGCTAGTACATCCTGTACGTCGGAAGCGAAGGAGGTTGTTGAAGTCATTCAACAAAACCATCCGTTCTGTTCCGCACCCCAAAAGTTAGAGTGATCATCTTATTTTTGGGGTGTTTATTTATGGCTAAATATAGCGGATCGTTTGAAGAGGGCTATTTTGATAACTTTTTATCATAACCTTGAGACGCGTTGCATACATCTGTAATGATAACCGTGGAAAGGGTGAATAAGCATGTCCCAGTCTTCTAGTCAAGATCTAAGATTTTCAATCAACGAGTCCGTCTGGTTAAAAAATGGTGAACGTGCAGAAGACGTAGTGTCCTTGGCGTTGGAACCGGACATCACAATAGAAGAAAATCCTCATTATGTTTCCATCAGAGGAGGGCTTTTGTTAAATGGGGAGTATCACCCGAGAGAGGGTACACTAAAAGAAGAGTTGCTTGATGATACAGTTGAACGATCTAACTTTAGAGTCGTCGATGTTATAAGGACATCTGATGAGGGAACGATGTTATTTGAGCATCGATTTCCAGTTGATATAACGATTCCATCGAATCGTGTCGATGATAGTGATGATCTGCAAGTGAATGTGGAAACCTTTGATTATACTCTTCCAGAGGACGGGTGTATTCAGCTTCAAGCGGAGGTTGTTATTTCAGGGTTGGTAGATGCAGTGGAAACGCGTCACGAAGTTGAAGGTGATGAGGTAGAGGGAACAGTGGCAGAATCTGAAGAAGATGAGGATGTGAATGCCTTTGACCCAACAGAAAATGTGAATTTTGAAACGTATCGCGAGCCAGTGGAGGGGAGCGAGCAAGAGGAGGAAGCTCCGGAGATTGGGTTGAACGCCCAAGAGGAGGAAGAACGGGCAGGGGATACAGCTTTTGTCGAACAATTAGAGGCGAACGAAGAATTTTCTCAAATCTATCAAGAGGTTGAGGCAACGGATCGGGATTTTTATAGTGCTGATAATCGTTCAGAACAACAGGAGAAGCTCCCAATCGACGCTGATATTTTTTTCGAGGGAGAGAATGTCGGGTTAGAAGAGGTAGACGATTCAGCACATGCGCCTATAGAACAACAGAAACGGTCTGAGAATGCGCTTTATCTTACCAAAATGTTGACGAATGCTGACGAACAATTTTCAAGAGTGCGGATGTGTATTGTTCAATCTGGGGACTCTTTAGAAAGTATTTCTGAGCGGTATCAAGTCCCTGTACCAAGTTTACTGCGGAGAAATCACTTGCATTCGGAATCTGTTGAAGAGGGGCAAATCATCTATATACCAGGAACTAAAAGGTAGCCATGCGAGTGAGCATGCTTTTTCATAGGTGGTGACATAGGGTGGAGTCGGGAGCAAATGTCTTAAGACGTGTCCTTTTTTACTATGGGTTGGAACCTCTTGCCATTCAACAGCATGGTAGGAGGTTCCAAGTGTTTACAAGAGATAAAGTCTATTCTCTTAAAAAAGTAGCCACTGAAGATAGAGTACATGGCGCTCTGCAAACGCAAAATAAATTATTAAGCCTATCCTTAAATGTCTTACCACTTCTTACAACGACTAAGGGTCTACACTATGTAACAGTTGATGGAGAGATATATTATCTGACATATTGGCTAGATGACATTCCCTTTTCTATTGAAAGAAAAAGCGACATGCTCATTGATTATCTTAGTTATATTCATCGGGCGACGGCTGAGCTTGAGCCCATTGAAAATGTTAAAAAAATAGATGAGGGACTTGAGTTGATTAAGAGGTATTGGCAGGAACGATTAGATTGGTTAACGGCATTCGTTTATCGAGCGGATCATAGAATCTACCCGTCTCCGTTTGAACAGCTCGTTGTTGCGCATTATGCGATATTTGTTCAAAAAACGCATCGGGCGATTCAGCGATTAGAAACCTGGAGAGAGCATGTCAAAAAGACACCGATGCAAAGGCTTGTTCAATGCCTTGGTAAGCCTGACCCTTCACATCTTATTTTTCATGCTGGAGGACTCACGGCAATCAATCTGGAGTACGCTGGAATAGATACCCCCTTGAGGGATTTGGCGACAATGTTTGATTCGCCACATTTTTATTCTAGAGATTGGGTGAGAGCGCTTAACATATATGAGACAACCTTTTCACTTAGAAGCATAGAAAAAGAGCTTTTGATAGGTTTTCTCCACTATCCAGGCTCCATTTTTGAAACGGTGAAAGCCTATGAAAGTGCGGAATCTGTCGATAGAGAGTGGCCATTTATTGAACAATTTGAACGTGTACATCATCAGGAGCCAAAACGTGAGGCATTGATTCAAGCTCTAGAAGCAGAGAAGGATGATGAGCAAAATGATGCTTCCCTTTAGATCCATCTTTTTAAAAAGAGAATATAAAGTGCAATGAGGCAGACGAGAACCAAGACATCAAAGGTAGTTGGAAAAAAGAAGGTGCGAATCATTTGAAAGACGGCTAATGGAAGAACAATGATTTCCAAGCCTTCAATGAGTCTTCGAAACCAAAAAGGGACATTATAGCGATTGAATGGGCTTTTATTTCGATTAAACATCGTCCGATCACCTCTCGGCTTAGTCTATGATTTTTATCGTGGGATGGTGCATGTATGTCGCCTTTTTTAATGGGTAGACGGTGTATATGTCATGTTTAAAAATAAAGGCTTGACGTTTTGGAGGCTTTATCATTAGAATAATGTATGTAAGAGTGTCGTGATTGGATATAGTGCTATCGGCGTAAAGGGAAGAGTATGTGATTTGGAAACTTATAGAGAGGGAAGCTCTTAGCTGCAAGGCTTCCTAGGTGGACAGCACAGAAGGTCGCCCATTCAGCTGCTCTTCATGAACAGACAAGAGGTCTCGTGTAGTGAGAGCCGGTTACAGGTCGTTATCCTGTCAAAGTGTGCATGTTTTTTGTGCAAATAAAGGTGGTACCGCGATGCGTTTTTCGTCCTTTTGACGAGAAGGGCTTTTTTTATTGGCTAAAATATTGTATAGGTGATTTCAAGGAGGAATAGGCAGTGTCTAAAGAACAGCAATTATCAAAGAAATATGACCCCGCTGCTACAGAAGAAAAGTGGTATGAAGTGTGGAAACAAAATGGCTATTTCAAAGCTGAACGCAATTTGGGAAAAACGCCCTTCACGATTGTCATCCCCCCTCCAAATGTTACTGGGAAGCTCCATCTTGGGCACGCTTGGGATAACACCGTGCAGGATTTACTCATTCGCTTTAAAAGAATGCAGGGCTATGACGCGTTGTATTTGCCAGGAATGGATCATGCGGGTATCGCAACTCAAGCCAAGATTGATGCGCGTCTCAAGGAGCAGGGCACGAATCGTTATGAGCTTGGTAGGGAGCTATTTCTTAAAGCTGCTTGGGATTGGAAAGAAGAATATGCCGATTTGATTCGTAAACAATGGTCAAAACTGGGCATATCCGTTGATTATTCACGCGAACGATTTACGCTTGATGAGGGACTTTCTAATGCGGTCAAGGAGGTTTTTGTTCGTCTATATGAAAAAGGGCTTATTTATCGAGGCGAATATATCATTAATTGGGATCCCGTGACAAAAACAGCGCTTTCTGATATTGAGGTCATTTATAAGGATATTCAAGGACATCTTTATCATATGCGCTACCCGTTAGCCGATGGTTCCGGCTATATTGAAATTGCCACCACTCGTCCAGAAACCATGCTCGGTGATACTGGGATTGCTGTTCATCCAGATGATGAGCGCTACAAGGGGTTGATTGGTAAAAATGCTGTGTTACCACTTGTAGGTCGAGAAATTCCTATCATTGCTGATGAGTATGTAGATAGGTCATTTGGATCAGGCGCTGTTAAAATTACGCCTGCACATGATCCTAACGATTTCGATATGGGGAATCGCCATGGTCTTGAGCGTATTCTTGTTATGGATGAATCAGGTAAGATGAATGACAACGCTGGGAAATATCAGGGTCTTGATCGCTTTGAATGCCGTAAGCAAGTCATTGCGGATGTGCAAGCGGAAGAGGTGCTTGTGAAAATAGAGGATCATTTTCATTCTGTTGGTCATTCCGAGCGTTCGGATGCCATTGTCGAACCGTACCTGTCTACGCAGTGGTTTGTTAAAATGCAACCTCTCGCGGAAGCTGCGCTTAAGCTTCAAGAAGGTGAGGATAAGGTTCGTTTTGTTCCTGATCGCTTTGAAAATACGTATTTTCATTGGATGGAAAATATTCGTGATTGGTGTATTTCCAGACAGCTTTGGTGGGGACATCGCATTCCAGCTTGGTATCACAAGGAAACGGGAGCGATTTATGTTGGTAAAGAAGCACCGGCAGATAGTGATCATTGGACGCAGGATGAGGATGTCCTTGATACGTGGTTCAGCTCAGCTTTATGGCCGTTTTCAACATTAGGCTGGCCAGACGTCAAGGATGAAGATTTTAAGCATTATTTTCCAACGAATGTCATTATTACGGGGTACGATATTATCTTTTTTTGGGTGACAAGAATGATATTTCAATCTGTAGAATTTACAGATCAAAAGCCGTTTAGAGATGTTTTGTTGCACGGATTGATTCGTGATGAAGAAGGAAGAAAAATGAGTAAATCTCTGGGCAATGGTATTGATCCGATGGAAGTTATTGAGAAATATGGTGCAGATGCGTTGCGTTTTACCTTGGTTACCGGAACGACTCCAGGTCAAGACTTGCGTTTTCAATGGACGAAGGTCGAGGCAAATTGGAATTTTGCCAATAAGATTTGGAATGCTTCCCGTTTCTTGATGATGAATCTCGACGATTATACTGTTGATGATCTGAGCTTAGGTGGCAAACAATCAGTTGCCGATCGCTGGATTCTTTCAAGGTTGAATACGACTGTTCGGATGGTCACGAAACACTTAGATGACTATGATTTTGGAGAAGCGGGTCGCAAGTTATATGGCTTTATTTGGGATGACTTCTGTGATTGGTATATTGAAATGGCAAAGATCGTGTTATATGGAGATCGTGAAGAAGAGAAAATGACTACTAAATCTGTATTAGTGCATGTGCTTGATCACGTCTTGCGCTTATTGCATCCTTTTATGCCATTTGTTACAGAAGAAATTTGGCAGCATCTTCCACATGTGGATAACAGCATCATGCTTGCCAATTGGCCTGAAGCAGAGGAAAAGTTGGAGATAGCAACAGACGATATGCAATTGCTACAAAATATCATTAAAAGCGTGAGAAACCTCCGCGCGGAAAAAGGCGTAGCACCAAGTAAGCCTATTGCGCTTATGATTAAGCCCGCTTCAGAAAAAGAACGGATGATTTTAGAGACCAATTATTCTTATATTGAGCACTTCTGTAATCCGGAAAGGCTGACACTGTCCTTATCTATAAGCGCGCCTGAACAATCGGTTACAATGGTAGTCACCGGTGCTGAACTTTACTTTCCGCTATCTGGTTTGATTGATATTGAAGAGGAGCGGCATAGATTGCAGGCGGAACTTGAAAAATGGACAAGTGAGGTTGAGCGTGTTCAGAAAAAGCTTAGCAACCAACGTTTTATTGCCAAGGCTCCCGATAAGGTTGTAGAGGCAGAGCGTGCAAAGGAAGAGGATTATTTGGAGAAGCAGAGGAAGGTGCAAGAACGCTTGATCGAGTTAAATGAGTAGGCAGATAGTCTTGATTGCTTAGTTGTGTTGACACAGAAGGAGCGCTGGCTTGGGTGTCATGGTTCTTTCTAGTTTGATCTCTATTCTATGGATAGTGACAGAATGAAGGTGAAAGGATGTTTTCTGATGTTTCTGAAGTAAAAAAATGGTTGGATCAGTGGTTGGTTTTTGGTATGAATCTTGGACTTGATAGAATGGAGTGGATGCTGGAACAGCTCGATCATCCTGAACGTCGATTGCGAACCGTACATATTGGTGGGACAAATGGTAAGGGCTCGACGTTATCTTATTTAAGTTACATTTTAAGAGAAGCTGGCTATGAAGTTGGCTCATTCACATCCCCCGCTCTTCATGCGTTTAACGATCGTATTATGAAGGATGGGGTGCCGATTCCTACTGTTGATTTGATTAAAGCGGTGCAGCTGATCAAGCCTGTGGCTGAGGCTCTCGAAGCAACGGATTTCGGTGCCCCGACCGAATTTGAAGTGATTACGATGATTGCTATTGTTTATTTTGCTAAAATCAATCCGTGCGATATCGTACTCTTTGAAGTGGGGCTTGGTGGCCGCCATGATTCGACGAATGTGATTCAGCCGATGCTTACCATCATTACAAATGTTGGTCATGATCATATGCAACAGCTCGGCTCAACACTTACAGAGATTGCGTATGAAAAGGCGGGAATTATTAAGATGGGCAGGCCCTTAATTACGGCAGCAGAAGGGGAAGCCTTGGAAATTTTTACAGGAGTGGCAAAAGAACAACATGCAAAGATGTACCGGTTGGGACAGGCGTTTACGGCTCAATCGGTGGAAAAAGGTGAGGTATTTGCTGAAGTGTTTTCTATGAGAACACCTTTTCATATCTATCCTGATTTAAAAGTCCATATGATTGGTCAACACCAAGTGAAAAATGCTGCTTTGGCAGTGATGGCTGCCGATTATTTACGGGTTTATTATTCCTTCCATATTGAAGAAGAGGTCATGCGTCGGGGACTGGAAAAAATGCAGTGGCCTGGGAGATTTGAACAGCTTTCTGATAAGCCGTATGTCCTCATTGATGGTGCTCATAATCTAGAAGGGATGCAAGCACTTGTTCAAACTGTACAACAGCATTTTAAGGACAAAAAAATCATAGTGCTTTTTGCCACTTTAAAAGATAAGGATAATGCAGGATTATTATGTGAATTGGCTAAGGTTAGCGATCGTCTTATCTTGACGGGCTTTGACTTAGAACGTGCTCTTGAACCCCAAGCGGTATTACCTCTTGTTCCCAAATCACTGCCTGCTCAAGTGATGCCATCATGGCAGGAAGCTTTGGGACAGCTTGTTGAGGATGGGAGAAAATCAGATGATGTACTGTTAATGACAGGATCATTATATTTTATTGCACAGGCTCGAGAGTATTATAAGCAGCATTATGCTTTGTAGCGATAGGTTTTCTGTGGTAAAAGTGTGGTCAGCAGTTCCCTCTGCATGAGGAAACATAACACAAACACGATGCTTCTTTATATCTTGGTCTAGAGAAAAAATGTGATAATTTGCCGATAAATAAAAAGGATGAGACGACAATTGTCTTGTCCCTTTTTTTTGTCCATATGCTACTCTTCATTCGAGATCGTCATTGAAAGGGGAATCTGTCGATGACACGTACCGAACAAAATGAACCACAACATGGCGAAAATGAGGATATTATTGTCAGTTTTAATGGTAAAGAGTATCGTTTACAAGAATGGACAAAAAAGCAGGTTGCAGCCACAGAAGAGGATCGCTCTCTAGATTGGAAAAAAGCATTTCAAGATCAGGGGCGCATGAATGAACGGGATGATAGTGAGCTCGCTTCAACAGTTATCACAAGTCAGCATAAAAAAAAGAAAAATAAGAGAAAAAATCGTTTAGCAAGCGGGGACCATACAGCGCCAATGACGTTTTTAATTTTTTTAAACTATCTATGGATACCTTTTCTCACCGCTATTATTGTCGGGCTTGGCATTGGATTTACAGTACTCATCCTCTTTTCACATAATGATCGGACGTCAGAAAATGTTGGGGTAGACGGGGGTGGGCATCAGGTAGCGACACATGCCACGAATGCGTCAAACAGCAGCCAAAAGGCTAAGTCCTTGTCTCTTTCTCTTATAGAAATTCAAGGAGGGGTATTTTCAACTCAGAAAGCTGCAGAGGCAAGGGTGAGTGAGCTTACCGAAACTAACGGTATTCCGTCAACGGTGATCGAGGAAGGGAGTCGCTATGCTGTATTCATTGGGATTGTGTCCAGTGATACGGCACGGGCTAGGCTACAAAACACGCTGACTTCAAAGGGGATAGACATGTATAGCGAAGACTGGTCCTATCACATTCAGACCTTGCACACCACAGATCTTATGTATCGCAATTTAAAAGATGGAAAAGCCGCTTTTTTAGCTTGTCTCCATGCATCTAGTCAACGATTGGCAGCAGAGAAGCCAAGTCAATCTAGTTTACATAAAGCACAGCAAAGCGTGTCTAGATTTCAATTGCCTAATCAATCACAGGCAGAAGCTACACTGAGGTCGCAATTAAAAATGTTCCACGATAAATTATCAGCAGCTTTTCATCAGATTAAGAGTGGTGGGACAGGGCAGCAGCCCCTTTTGGATGCCTTAAGTAGCTATCAAAAAATAGTACAAAATCTTTCTAAATAACATGAACACTCCTGAATTTAGGAGTGTTTTTTTCAGTTAGACTAGTCATAAAACGGCTGATTTTGACGAAAAGTTTAAAGAAAGTAAAAAAATGGGGAATTGTCACCAGCTTTTTCGTGACAAATGAACAGGATTGCGTTACATTTAACTTGATAGTAAAACGCCCCAAAAGCGGCCTACCATAGCCCTGTTGATCATTTATTCCTTTCACTTACCTCTTTTACATGTGTTTCCCACATCGTTTTTCAAACAGAGATGAGGATAGATCCTTTATGTATGATGTATGATTCAAGCCGAGTAGTGGATCATTTTCACTGAGGCATCTTTGTCAGTCATAGAAATTTTTATGAGGAGGAATATCTTGACAAAGTCAATGCTGATGATTCGTGATGTTCCAAAGGAAGAGCGTCCTAGGGAGCGATTGATGAAGGAAGGGGCTGGTCGTTTATCCAATCCAGAGCTGCTGTCCATTGTGCTGAGAACAGGTCTGCGCAATGAATCAGTTATGCAGCTGGCCCAACGAGTGATTACTCAATTTTCAGGAGTGCGTGGGTTGAGAGCAGCCACTATTGAAGAATTAATGGCTGTTAAAGGAATTGGGCAGACCAAAGCTGTCGAAATTCTTGCGACGATTGAAGTTGGGAAACGATTGATGAGAGAAGCAGATGAAGAGAGCTATGTTATTCATTCACCTGAGGATGGTGCGAACTATGTCATGGACGATATGCGCTTTCTTTCTCAAGAGCATTTCGTTACGCTGTTTCTTAATACGAAAAATCAAGTGATTCATCGCCAAACCATATTTATAGGGAGTTTAAATGCGTCGATTGTTCACCCAAGAGAGGTTTTTAAAGAAGCTATTAAACGTTCGGCGGCATCCATCATTTGTTTTCATAATCATCCGAGTGGCGATCCGACTCCAAGTCGTGAGGATATTGATGTGACGGCGCGTTTGGTGGAATGTGGCTTATTGCTTGGGATCGATGTTTTAGATCATATCGTTATTGGAGACAGAAAATTTATTAGTTTAAAGGAAAAAGGTGTCGTTTAAGACTATTCAAGTGATTCTGTTTAGGATATAATTTAGTTTATGAGTTTCTCAACACGAAGGGAGTTTACACGGATGTTAGGCGGATTTTCCAAAGATATGGGTATAGACCTTGGAACTTCAAATACACTTGCTTGTGTTAGGGGGAAAGTCGTCCTTCGTGAGCCGTCTGTTGTAGCTAAAAGAACAGACACGGAAACCATCGAAGCCGTAGGGAATTCTGCCAAGAATATGATTGGACGAACCCCTGGGAATATTGTGGCACAGCGCCCTTTGCGCGATGGTGTGATTGCTGATTTTGAAGACACAGCAACCATGTTAAAATATTTTATCAGGCAAGCTTACAAGCGATCAATGTTTGGTAGAAAACCGAATGTAATGGTTGGTGTACCTTCAGGAATTACTGCTGTAGAAAAACGCGCTGTGGAGGATGCAACAAAGCAAGCGGGAGCCAGAGAAGCCTTTACAATTGAGGAGCCATTTGCGGCAGCTATTGGTGCTGATTTGCCCGTTTGGGAACCGATGGGGAGCATGGTGGTTGATATCGGTGGTGGAACGACGGAGGTTGCCATTATTTCTTTAGGTGGTATTGTTACCAGTCAATCTATACGGATTGCTGGTGATGAGTTTGATGATGACATTATTCAGTATACCAAGAAAACTTACAATATACTGATAGGGGAACGAACGGCTGAGCAATTAAAATTACAATTAGGTTCTGCCGGGAATCCAGAAGGGCATGAAAACATGGAAATCCGTGGACGTGATTTGTTAACGGGTTTGCCAAAAACGATTAATGTGACAGCTGTAGAAATTGCCAAAGCATTAAAAGATACTGTTAATCAGATTATTGACGCAGTAAAAAACACACTGGAAAATACACCACCTGAACTTGCAGCTGACATTATGGATAAAGGCATTGTTTTAACAGGTGGAGGAGCGTTATTGCGAGGTTTCGACAAAATTTTAAGTGAAGAAACGCAGATGCCCGTTATCATCGCCGAAAATCCAATGGATTGTGTGGCGATCGGAACAGGACGTGCACTTGAGAATCTTGCTGTATTCAAATCGCGATCAGGAATAACATCAAGGTCTGGATCAAAGTAATCTGAAGTAGGTGTGAATAATGCCACCCTTTTTTTTTAATAAAAAGTTAATTTTATTACTGACGAGTCTGATATTGTTGGTAGCACTCGTCGGGTTTTCTTTAAAGGAGCGCAAGCAGTTATCCTGGCCAGAGCAACTTATTCATGATACGTCAGGATGGCTTCAAGTTGTACTCAATAGCCCTGCTCAATATGCCAAGGGTTTTGTTGAGAATGTTGAAGATATCAAAAATGTATATGAAGAGAACAAAGTATTAAAAAAACATTTACAGGATTATGTGGAATTAGATGCAAAGTATGGTGATCTTCAGCAAAGGTATACGTCACTAGAAAAGCAATTACATATTAATTCAGCGACAGATATCCTTGCTTCTAAAACACATATCGCCCTGGTGATTAGTCGTTCCTTTGATGACTGGAATCAGCAGTTGACTATTGACAAGGGAAGGCAACAAGGTATTAAAAAGAATGATGCTGTGGTTACCAGTGATGGTTTTATCGGAAAGATTAAGGATGTCAGCCAGTTTACGAGTACTGTGACATTGATTACTGCTCAAAAAGGCAATAATCAAATATCAGTCAAGGTGATCAATAAAAATGGAACGAATGGTCTGATTCAAAGCTATGATTCTAATAAAAATGTACTCTTATTAGAAAAATTACGCGTGGATTCAAAGATAAAAAAAGGGGACAAGGTTGTAACCTCAGGAATCGGGTGTGTTTATCCAGCGGGATTATACATTGGTAAGGTAAAAAGCGTTGCTGCCGATCGTTACGGTTTATCAAAGATTGCTAAAATCAAGCCTGCTGCAAATTTTGATAATCTTGATTATGTTGATGTTGTTGAACGGCAAGCGTTGACCTGCAAGGGCTCGGAAGGGGATAGTAGGTAGTGATGAAGCAGGTGCAGTTATTTATCGTCTTGCTGGTGTTATTCTTACTACAAGGTACGGTATTTCAAGTATTTTCCCTTCGCTCCTTTGGTTATGATCTCGTTGCATCACCCTATTTTATTCTGATAGCTGTTCTCATGATTGGCTTTTTTAATTCAAAAACAGTGGCTCTTCGATACGCCATAATTTTCGGATTTCTTATTGATTTTGTTTACACGGATGTGTGGGGTGTTTATGCCTTCTGCATGACAGTTACGAGTTATGTCTTGCTTTTCATAGGAAGACATTTTAATACTCATATCATTATCATTTTACTGACCTCAATGGTTGCTACGATTTTAGTAGATGTGGAAGTGTATGGTATTTATACATTGATCGGCATTACCAAGCAGAATTTTATAGAGTATATCCAGCAACATCTAGCGCCTACGTTAATTTTAAATAGTGTTTTTACGGTGATTTGCTTTTATCCACTAAGAGCGCTGTGTGAACGTTTAAAAGAGAAGTTAACGTAAGGTAGAGATGGAGCTTAAGGAACTTGGAAGCGGGTCGAGAATTGACCTATCTCAAACATTCTCTTATAAAAAAGGATATTGTAATGCCCATGTCGAAACATTTACACAGAGTGTTGAGGTGAACAACAAAATGACAAATAAACCACCACTTGTGACAATTAAAGGTAAAAAAGATGGGCTCATCCTTTTGTTAAATGACCGCTGTTCCTATGATGAGCTTGTCTTAGAATTACGAGAAAAGCTTTCTGTGCAGGGGAGCTTTTATCATGAAGGTCCCCGCATTTCTGTTAAAGTTGAAGTGGGTAATCGCTATTTGACAAAAGAAGATCGGGAAGATATTCAGACTATTATTCGTTCTGAAAAACAGCTTTTTGTAGCGGAGATCGTTTCAAATGTGTTGTCGAAGGACGAAGCTAGAGAATTGAGGAAGCAAGAGCAACTGACAACTTTGAGAGAGATCATTCGCTCTGGACAAGAGCTTGTTATCGAAGGCGATGTGTTATTAATAGGTGATGTCAATCCTGGTGGTAAGATTTTGGCGACGGGAAACATCTATGTGATGGGGGCGTTGCGAGGAATTGCCCATGCTGGTTGTAAAGGTCGAGAGGATAAGGTGATTGTGGCTTCACTCATGAAACCTTCTCAGCTTATGATCGCCGATTCCCTAAGCAGGTCGCCAGATATTATAAATGATGGGAATCGCATGATGGAGTATGCATTTATTGATAAACAAACAAAGCAGATTTCTGTAGAAAGATTGCAGACGTTATTTCGAAGATCCCTTGAATCCGACGAGAGATTGTAGTGAGGTGAAAAAGTATGGGGGAAGCTATTGTCATTACTTCAGGAAAAGGCGGAGTGGGTAAAACTACTACAACAGCAAATCTTGGTACAGCCTTAGCTCTTCAAAATAAGAAGGTGTGTTTGGTTGATACCGATATTGGACTGCGAAATCTCGATGTTTCTATGGGGTTAGAAAATCGCATTATTTATGACATTGTCGATGTAGCAGAAGAACGTTGTAAGCTCAGCCAAACCTTGATTACAGATAAGCGCTTTGAATGTCTAAAGCTTGTTCCAGCTGCACAATCGAAAGATAAGACAGCGATCACCCCTGAACAAATGAAGCGTATTATTGGTGAGCTTAAGGTCGATTTTGACTATGTTCTTATCGATTGCCCTGCCGGTATTGAACAAGGGTTCAAAAATGCCGTTGCTGGCGCAGATCAGTCTATCGTTGTAACGACACCGGAAAATTCTGCAGTTAGGGATGTTGATAGAGTCATCGGTCTTTTGGAGAAAGAGGAAACCACCGCTTCACCGAAGTTGGTTATTAATCGGATGCGTCCCCATATGGTAAAAACGGGTGGTATGTTGGAAATAGATGATATTCTCGATGTTTTAGCCATTGACTTATTGGGTGTTGTTGTCGACGATGAAGAGGTTATTTCGGCATCAAATAGGGGAGAGCCCATTGCGCTTAATCCTTCTTCACAAGCTTCCATTGCTTATAGAAACATTGCACGTCGTATATTAGGGGAATCAGTCCCTCTCATGTCTTTTGATGAAAATAAAGGATTTTTTTCTCGAATGAAAAAATTATTAGGCATGCGTTAAGCAAAAGAGATCCGCAGGGTTCTCTTTTTTTGTGTGTCATAACTTGTCCCCGCCCTTCATAAAGTGTTATTAAGCAAGGGTTAGGGGGTTTATGCTAATGAACCGAATCAATGAGATTAAAAGGCGCCATAAACAGCGGTCGAGACGAACAAGCTTGCCGATGGATGACATGTTGAATCATCGCCCCATTCAGGAGCATGCTACGACACCTCCCGATGAGCATCGTCCGCTGTTTAATATGAATGTCTTTGTTGTCAAATGTTTGCTTGCTGCGATGCTTATTTTAGGGGGGGCAATCCTCTATAAAACCGATATGTTTGCCTCTATCCCTAAGGCAAAGCGTGTTGTGTCGGCAACTCTAAATGATGATATGAATTTTACGATGGTTTCTCAATGGTATGAGAAGACCTTTGGACATCCCCTCGCTTTTCTTCCAACAAATGAACATAAAAGTCACGTCTTTTCAGGAAATAAAGATAACATATCCTCTAAGGATTTTGCAGTGCCTGTTAGCGGAAACAGAACGGTAACTGAGCATTTCTCTGCAAAGAACAAAGGCATAACGGTAGAAGCAGCGATGAACGCTGAAGTGAAGGCTATCGACAGCGGTCTGGTTATCTTTGTGGGAAATAAAACGTCTATTGGTAAAACAGTGGTGATTCAACATAAGGATGGAAAAGAATCATGGTACGGTAATCTGGAGAACGTGGATGTAAAGCAATATGATAATGTAAAAAAAGATCAAAAATTAGGCACAGTGACAGATGAGCATGGAAAGGAGAAAGGAACCTTTTATTTTGCTATTAAAAATGGGAAGACCTTTGTTGATCCTATCCAGGTGATTTCCTTTGATTAAGGAAATAAGGACATTAAGAAAAAAAGTACATATTCACCCCGTTTTTTGGATTGTGTTTGGCACAGGCATTCTCACAGGACATTTTTGGGATGTTACTGCCACTTTTTTTATTGTCATGATGCATGAGCTCGGGCATGCGTATGCTGCGCTTTTTTTTGGGTGGCGGTTAACCTCTATGGAGCTGCTTCCTTTTGGTGGAGTGGCAAAAGTTGATGAAAGTGGCACGCGTCCATTTCAAGAAGAATTGATCGTGACACTTTCGGGTCCTATGCAGCATTTCTGGCTCCCGTTTGTCTCTTCTGCTTTGCTTTTAACGCCGTATTGGAATATGACCAACCATGAAATGTTTTTAGAGAAAAACTGGATGATTCTATTATTTAATATGTTTCCGGTTTGGCCATTAGATGGCGGTAAATTGCTGTTAATTGTGCTATCTAGATATTTTCCATATCGACGGGCGTATCGCCTTGCGTTACTTTTTTCCTTTCTTTTTCTAACACTTTTAACGATTTGGGTAGTCTTCCACAGGACAATTCTTTTGAATTATTTTGTTATAGCTCTTTTTCTTTTGGCTATGTTAATAAAAGAATGGAGGCAGCAGCGCTACGTCTTTATGCGTTTTTTATTAGATCGTTGGCAGAAGGCAACTCTAGATCACTTAGAAGGTGTTACTGTCTGTGTGCCCAAGGATATGATGCTCATGCACGTTGTAGAAAAATTTTATAAGGATCGCCATCACCGCATCATGATTCAAGGAAAAAAAGAGCAGCACATCATTACAGAAAAGCATGTTTTAAACGCTTTTTTTAATGAGAATTATTATGATCAAGCGATTGGTAAGTTATTGTAACAGAAGTCAGTTTTAGGAGGAAAATTGTACTCAAGATCATCACATGTATGCTTCGTGAAGAACACTGTTTAAGAGGATTGACAGCATGATGAGGATTATGATACAATTTTTATCGTTAAAGTTTTGGAGCACCGGCTCCAACCGCACGGAATGGGTTATAAAATGCCAATTGGCTACCCGTTTGGGCGAGTCTGAGAATTAGAGGAGGTGCGGGTATGTACGCTATTATTGAAACGGGTGGTAAGCAATTAAAAATCGAAGAGGGTCAAACGCTTTTCGTTGAAAAATTGCACGCGGAACCAGGAGAGACAGTAACTTTTGACAAAGTTCTTTTCGTTGGTGGAGATAATGTAAAAGTTGGACAGCCACTTGTTGAAGGTGCGCAGGTGACTGCGAAGATTGATGAACATGGAAAGGGCGATAAAATCGTCGTCTTCAAGTTCAAAAAGAGAAAGAACTATCGTCGTAAGCAAGGACATCGTCAACCTTACACGAAGATTACCATTGAAAAAATTAATGCATAAGTAGGCTATTCTTATGATTCAGGTTCAAGTGAAGCGCAATGCACATAAGCAGTTACAGTCGGTTCAACTATCGGGGCATGCTGATTCTGGTCCACACGGCTATGATTTGGTGTGTGCGGGGGTGTCAGCCGTGACATTCGGAGCCATAAATGCCGTTGAAGAGCTGTGTCATGTTGAATTGGTCATTGCGCAGGAAGAAGATCGGGGTTACCTCCTTTGTTCGGTTCCTGATTCCATTCAAGAGCATCCGAATGAGCATGTTTATCTGTTGCTTGAGGGTATGATTTCTTCATTGAAAACCATTGAGGCTGTTTATTCTGAACACATACAAGTTAATGATCGAGGAGGTGGATGGCGTGCTTAAGCTTAATCTTCAATTTTTTGCTTCTAAAAAAGGAGTCGGTAGTACTAAGAATGGTCGTGACTCTATTTCTAAACGACTTGGTGCTAAACGTGCCGACGGTCAATTTGTAACAGGTGGCTCTATTCTTTACCGTCAACGTGGGACAAAAATTTATCCTGGTAATAACGTTGGACGTGGTGGAGATGACACGCTTTATGCAAAGATTGATGGCGTTGTAAAATTTGAGCGACTTGGTCGTGATCGTAAGCAAGTGAGCGTTTATACTGTAGCAAAAGAAGCATAATTATAACCAAAAAAACCAGTCTTTTGACTGGTTTTTTAACACCTTTGGGAAAATAGGGTCCAGAGGATATTACAAGGGTTTTAGGTTTCCTTAGAGCATTTTTTATAAACTGTGAAAAGGTTTGTAACCTGTGTGTTTTGTGTTAGAAAGTCTGTATATAGGAGATTTCGACGATGGATGATCCGGATAAGGTGATTGATGTATTCCGAGCCATTAGGCATGATTGGTTGAACGATTTACAGCTTATTAAAGCTAATCTAGAGTTAAATAGAGTAGAGCGGGTAGCAGAGATTGTTGAGATGCTTGTTTCGAGAGCAAAAAATGAGGCGCAGCTTTCTAATTTATGTGTACCCAAAACAGCGGCTTATTTACTAGCCTATAATTTGTATCGACCGATGGTACCTTTACAATATGAAGTGCTGGGAAAGGTGCTGGATTTATCAGCTGAGGATGATTGCCTGTATACTTACATTCATAATGCTTTAACCTATTTTAATGATAGGGTCGAACGGCAAGCGAATAATCATGTGACTATTCAGATGGATCTTACAGAGAAACAAGTGACAGTTACATTGAATTTTATAGGACAACTTGCTGATGCTGAGGAAGCTGACCGATTTTTTATGAAACAAGTAGCGGAGCATTATTTACATTACACGACAAAATATATACATAAGGAAAAGGCGATTTTGGCCTTTATTATCACCACATAACTGGGGTGGAAGCATGTTTGTAGATCAGGTTAAAGTATATGTTAAAGGCGGCGACGGTGGCAACGGTATCGTTGCATTTCGTCGTGAGAAGTATGTTCCTAATGGTGGTCCAGCGGGCGGCGATGGTGGAAAAGGTGGAAGTGTTGTTTTTAAGGTTGACGAAGGTCTCCGCACATTGATGGATTTTCACTTTCAAAGGCATTTCAAGGCAAAACGTGGTGAAAATGGTAGCTCTAAAAATCAACATGGAAAGAATGCTGAAGACCTTATCATTCGCGTACCTCCTGGAACCATTGTTTATGATCAGGATACTGAGGGATTGATCGCTGATCTAACGGAGCAAGATCAGGAAGCCGTTATTGCTCAAGGAGGCAGAGGAGGCAGAGGGAATACAAGATTTTCAACCGCCGCTAATCCCGCACCCTATCATGCTGAAAATGGTGAGCCGGGTATAGAGCGAAATATCCGTATTGAACTAAAGCTCTTGGCAGATGTTGGTTTGGTGGGGTTTCCAAATGTAGGGAAATCGACGCTTTTATCGGTTGTTTCAGCTGCGAGGCCTAAGGTTGCTGATTATCAATTTACAACGTTATCTCCTAATTTGGGTGTGGTTGCGGTGGATGATGCGAAAAGTTTTGTGATTGCCGATTTGCCTGGATTAATTGAGGGCGCTCATCTTGGAGCAGGTTTAGGGCATCAATTTTTGCAGCATATTGAACGAACGCGTGTTATTGTCCATGTGATTGATATGTCAGGTTCAGAGGGGCGTGATCCCTTTGATGATTATCTCAAAATTAATGATGAGTTAAAACAATACAAGTACCGCTTAATGGAACGTCCACAAGTGATTGTTGCGAATAAAATGGACGTATCTGGCGCTGAGGAGAATCTTGAGCGTTTTAAAGAGCAGCTTGAAAAAGATGTGTCTATTTTCTCGATCTCAGCTGTGGCTAAATGGGGTGTCCAGCCTCTGATGAACCATGTTAGTGATCTCGTTGAACAGACACCGATGTTTCCTCTCGGCAATTCAGAGGAAGCAGAGGATAAAGTGGTTTATCGAGCCATGGCAGAGGAAGAAGCTTTTATTATCACTCGTGATGATGACGGGACCTTTGTTGTTTCCGGTGGAAAAATTGAAAAACTCTTTGTCATGACAGATTTTAATCGAGAAGAATCCGTGCAACGCTTTGCTAAAAGGATGCGAAATATGGGGCTGGATAGTGAACTCCGTAAACGTGGTATTGAAGATGGAGACACGGTGAGAATTCGTGATTTTGAGTTTGAGTTTGTTAATTGAGGGAGAGAGAAATTTCTCTCTCTTTTTTTGTGCATACTGTTGTTAAGTGGGTTGGTATAAAAAACAACATGCTATTCCTTTATTCTTTTTAAGACGTTGATGTATCCTCAGAAAAAGTCTGGCACATAGAAAAAACAGTGGCAATAGGTCTATATCATCAATATACTGTAGTAACTTGTGCGTAGAGGAGGATACGAGTGAAAATATATATTGTTCAATTAGGAGATTCATTATACAAAATAGCACAGAAGCATGGTGTGTCTTTGGAAGATTTAACAAAGCTGAATACTCAGCTCGCTGATCCTGATAATATTAAGCCAGGAATGAAAATAAAAGTACCGTCTGATTCAAAATATGTAAAGAAAAAAGTAAAGGCAGACAAAATTATTAAAGAATCGCCTAAAAAAGAAATGATTAACAAAAAAATGCCCGTTAAGGAAAATGCTATAAAGGAGAATCCCGTCAAGGAAAATGTTGTGGAGAAAAAACCTGTCATGGAAGTAAAGAAAAAAGAGCCGGCTAAGAAAAAACTTAAAGAATCAGCAAAAGAAAATCCAATAAAAGGGCAGGCTGTAGAGAAAAAACCGATTATGAAAGCAAAGAAAAAAGAACCCATGAAAGAAATTGTCAAGCTAGAAAAAGAGCCTGCTGAAAAAGAAAAAATAGAAAAGCAGCTTGAGGAAAATCAATTGCCAATGATGAACTCTAAAGTCATTGAGCCAATACAGCCAGCAAATAATGAGGCTCTTAAGCAGATGAAGGCAAAAGAAGAACAGGTATTTCCAATGATGGAAGATCCCTATCCTAATGCGATGATGGCCAAAGAATCTGTTGATTCAACGCATGAAGGCAAGTGGAAATTTTCGGATCCGGGAATGGGAATGCCGTCTGAGTCTCTGCCTAATAACTCTACCACCTATGAACAAGGACATCATCCTTATTTTCATCAACAGGCCTTTAATAATAGCTCACAATCGGGAAAAATGAAGATGTTAAACCAAAGCCCTCAACCTTATTATCCCTTCGCTGAAAATTCTCAAGCTCACTATCATCAAGGGCAACCAGGTATGGGGAATGGAGGCTATGCTTACCCAAACGCACAGTCTTCACATCTTCAACAGGGCGTTGGGTATAGCGTTCCAGATGTTCCACCTCAGATACCAGCTTCACAGCAAGGGATGTCGTCTGGAAGCTACGGTTACGGTTATGCGAGCATACAACCTCCACAGCATCCCCAGCATGGTATGATGCATGGTGGTTATGGTCACCCGAACGATCAGAATGGCTGGATGCAAGGCTCAGGCGAACACTCTTTTCCAGACGTGATGCCAGCAGCTTCACAACCAACCCAGCAAATGCCTCACATGGGTGTAGGCGGGCAGATACCGGGAGCTTATGGCTATCCGATGAGTCAGGCTGGTCAAGGGCAATCTGATTTTTCAACATTGCAGCCCCCTTCTGGGTTGACGGAGTTACCACATCGGGATGAAAATCCTTATTCCTTATGGGAATCCTATCATCATTCCATTAATATTCCTGATTTTCCTAAAAAGCAAGAGTGAGAATAGCGGCGATAAGTTCACGGCTATTTTTCAATAATACGACAAGTAATTGTTCAGAATTCATTATAGAAAAATAGGTATAACTCATGTTAAGTTGCCATGTGCTTTTGAGAAAAATGTTAGTCAAAGACTGTTTTAAATGTCAGTAAAGCACGTGAATTTTTTTGGAGAAAAATAACATGGACACCTCTAATTGTTAGTTTACTTTTATTGCTCTCTACACACTCTATAAGGTGAAAGGGGGGCAATTCAACACATGAAAAAAACACTCACGTTGCTTTCTACTGGTTTAATGGCTGTAGGGTTAATGACGGGTTGTGGAATGAATAAGGACAATAATAATGCAATGGGAGGTCATGGCATCCGTAATGTTGGTTATCATGTCAATAAGCATAGATCCCATGTTATGCCGAGAAACGCTACTAATGGTAATAATGCGGCACTAAATAATAATAGGAACTTTAATGACGTTAACCATAAGGGTTCTGCTGCTGACAGTGTGCTTTCTCGTCGCATTGCAAGCCACGTTGCTCGGTTGAACAATGTCAATGATGCGAGTGTCTTTACCAATGGTAATACTGTTGTCATTGGAGCAACTTTAGATAGAGGTGTTCGGAATAAACAAGGTGTTGAGCAGAGCATTCGTTCAACGGCCAAACACATGGCACCTGGTAAAAATATTCAAGTTGTGACGGATCGTAAAATGGTCAACCGCATTGCCAATGTGAATGACCGTTTAGACAATGGCGCACCTATGAAAGAAGTGCGTTCAGATATAAGTGGTATTATCAATGATTTAGGCAATGCTTTGCAACGTCCTTTCCAAAATAATGTCAAATAACGAGCATTATTGAGTACATTGGGACAAAACTAGCCTGAAATAGTGAAAAAATTCCGGTTATCAAAAAAGATAATCGGAATTTTTTGGTGACTTGCGATACATAGGATGTGTCGATTTCAACCGAAGTTCCTTATTAATCCACTTTAGCACCCTCCTGCGCTTTCCACGGGCAACGCCGAAGCTAGCACATCCTCCTGTACGTCGGAACTTCGGCTAAACCCAGCACATCCGTGTGCCAACATCGAAGCCAGCACATTCTGTGCATCGTAAACATGGATAAATGTTATTGCTGCTGGATAAACTAATTGTTAATTAAACAATCCTCAGCCTTAGAGGTGACTTCCATGGAAAAAATCATACGTGCTTTGTTGATAGTGTCTTGTATGTTTGTTGCGACGTTCCTAGGTGGCAATATGAAGGTAAGCGCAGAGGATAAAGAAATAAAAATCCAGGCTGTCTCAGTGTCGCATATCCATATGAATACCCGATACATAGATGGTGTTTCTATATATAAAACGGTGGATCAGCATATTTTATCGCTCAAGGATTATTTGCATGAACATCCTCAGTGGACCTTGGTGAAAAAAAACAAAACGCATATATTTTTAAAGCGTACAGTGAATGATCTTTCTCCTGTTTCAAAAGCGGCGGGAGTACTCGGTTTGAAGGATGGTCATACACTGACACTTTTTAGGGGAAATCCGGCACAAAATCGGATTATTCAAACTTTTTTTCAAATTGATGTACAAGCTCTGCAAGCGAGTGAATACAATCTTTTAAAATCTGGAATCCCTATTACAAATAAAAGGTCATATCAAAAAATGCTTCATATGCTTACGAGGTATGAGATGAACGGTTAATGACTCACCAATGGTGGGTTTTTTAATTATTGAGAAGGGATTTTCATGATGTATGTCTGCGATCTAGCTTGAGAAATAGCTGAATTTTTTAATGGAAATAGGAGATATTTAGACTGTTTTATCTTATGGTGTACGTTGTGTTGTAAGATATGTTATGATAAAAATAAGCACATATGTTTTCCTTCATAAAGGAAAGACATATTGACGGGAAAAGTGTCGACTAACTATCGAGTTGCATTTGCTAATCGGCAAGATGGAGGCAAAGTGGGTGTTTGAGTTTATTCGTGGAAAGATTGTTCATGTAACCAGTGAGGCGGTAACGATTGAAAATCAAGGGGTTGGTTATCTCATCTATTGTCCCAATCCTTTTTCGTTTCAGCCTGTGGAACAGGAACTGACAATGTATACATATCACTATGTTCGTGAGGATGCTATTCACTTATATGGTTTTAAAACAAGAGAAGAACGGTCATTATTTAAACATTTGTTAAATGTCTCTGGCATAGGTCCGAAGGGTGGACTTGCTATATTGGCAACCGGAGAACCTCAGCGCGTGATGCACGCTATAGAAGATGAGGATGAGGCGTTTCTTGTGAAATTCCCTGGAATAGGAAAAAAAACAGCGAGACAAATCATCTTGGATCTAAAGGGGAAGTTGTCAAGCATTTTTATGGAATATTCTCTATTTTCAGAGTCAGAGCCTGTTCCAGCTACTGGATTGGAAGAAGCGAGTCATGCCCTTCAAGCTCTGGGATATTCTGAACGAGAAATTACCAAGATTATGCCAAGGTTAGAGAATCAGGACTTAACGCCTGAACAGTATGTTAAAGCGGCGTTGAAGCTCATGCTGAAAAATTAAGGGGTGAGCCTAATGACTGAAGAGCGCATGGTTTCTCAAGAGGCTGATGCTGATGAAGAGTTGATTGAAACGTCAATACGACCACGAAGTTTGGATGATTATATAGGTCAAACAAAGGCAAAGGAGAACCTCAAGATTTTTATAGAGGCAGCTAAACAGCGTAATGAAGCTCTTGATCATGTTTTACTATATGGTCCACCTGGACTTGGAAAAACCACGCTGTCAATGATTATTGCTCATGAAATGGGAGTGAATATCCGTACAACGTCTGGACCGGCAGTAGAACGTCTAGGCGATTTAGCGGCGATGTTAACAGCACTTGAACCAGGGGATGTTTTGTTTATCGATGAAATCCACCGTTTGCCACGCGCGGTTGAGGAAGTTCTTTATCCAGCCATGGAGGATTTCTGTTTAGATATTGTCGTAGGGAAGGGTGAGACTGCACATTCGATGCGTATTGATTTGCCTCCCTTTACTCTCGTGGGTGCGACGACAAGAGCAGGCTATTTGTCCCCTCCTTTAAGGGATCGTTTTGGGGTGATGTTGCGTCTGCAATTTTATGAGGTGAGTGAGCTTGCTGCCATTGTTACACGGACGGCAGAGGTCTTCAACGCCAGCATTGGTGGCGAGGCTGCTTTGGAGATCGCCAGTCGCTCTCGAGGGACGCCGAGGATTGCTAATCGACTTTTAAGAAGAATACGGGATTTTGCACAGATTGCTGGCACAGGATCTATTCAATTAGACATCACTCGTCAAGCATTAGAACGTCTTCAAGTTGATGAAAAAGGTTTGGACCATACTGATCACCAATTATTGACGAGCATCATTCATAAATTTAATGGAGGACCCGTCGGTCTGGATACCATCGCTGCAATGGTTGGGGAGGAGAGGCATACGATCGAGGATGTTTATGAGCCCTATCTGTTGCAAATTGGCTTTTTACAAAGGACACCGCGGGGGAGAGTGGTCACATCATTGGTCTATGAACATTTAAATATTAAAGGAGTTTAGGCGATGCAAGTTCTGGGTAAGTTCTTGATGCTCGTCGGTGCACTTCTCTTTTTATTTGGAGGGTTGTGGTATGCTGTTGGCAGATTGCCTGGGGGTATCGTGATTAAAAAGGGGCATACGACTTTCTATTTTCCAATCATGACGTCAATTGCTATCAGTCTTGCGCTCTCCTTGATCGTCTCTATCATCAATCGATTTCGTTAATTTTTTTGAGGGGAAGTAAAGGATGGACATTTCATTATTCGATTTTGAATTATCTGAGGAACTCATTGCTCAGACACCTTTGAAGAATCGTGAAGATTCACGGCTCATGGTGTTGCACCCAAATGAAGGCCAAATAGATCATCGGCATTTTTATGATCTTGTCGATTATTTTAATCCTGGCGATACGTTAGTCCTCAATGACACGAAGGTTCTTCCAGCGCGTTTATTGGGTGTTAAGTCTGATACAGGCGCTAAGGTGGAGATATTGCTTCTTAAGCGACTTGAAGGAGATAAATGGGAATGCTTGGTTAAGCCGGCTAAGAGAATTAATGTTGACACCGTGGTCGATTTTGGTGATGGGAAATTAAGGGCTCATTGCGTGCAAACCGCAGATGAAGGGCGGCGTTATTTTCGGTTTGAGTACGAGGGAATATTTAATGAAATTCTTGATGAATTAGGCAATATGCCTCTTCCTCCTTATATCCGTGAACAGCTTGAGGATCGCGATCGCTATCAAACGGTTTTTGCCAAGCATGAAGGATCGGCGGCAGCTCCTACCGCGGGGCTTCACTTTACAGAGGACCTCTTGCAGAAGTTAAGGGATAGAGGCATTTATATTGTTTTTGTTACGCTTCATGTGGGTATGGGAACGTTTCGCCCTGTAAAAACGGATACGGTTGAAGACCACCAGATGCATGCTGAATTTTATCGCATGACAGATGAGGTAGCTGATCAGATCAATAGGTCACGACAAGAAGGCAACCGTGTTATTGCGGTAGGGACGACGGTGATTCGTACGTTAGAAACCATTGCTGCGAAGTATAATGGTCATTTTCAAGGGTCATCGGGATGGACGGATATCTTTATTTATCCTGGATATCATTATCAAGGTGTGGATGGATTTATCACCAATTTTCATCTGCCAAAATCCACGCTCATTATGCTTGTCAGTGCTTTTGCTGGACATGAATTTCTCATGTTTGCTTACAGAGAGGCTGTGAAGGAGCGCTATCGGTTTTTTAGCTTTGGTGATGCGATGTTAGTGTTAGAAAGGAATAAAAGAAATGGTAGCAGCAGTAACCTATGAATTAATTAAAGTGTGTCGACAATCAGGTGCTCGTTTAGGAAAGCTTCATACGCCACATGGAACATTCGATACACCTATGTTTATGCCGGTGGGCACATTGGCAACGGTGAAAACAATGAGTCCAGAGGACTTAAAGGAAATGGGTGCCGGTGTGATTTTGAGCAATACCTATCACCTCTGGTTACGCCCCGGCGAAGATATCGTGGAAGAGGCAGGTGGCTTGCACAGGTTTATGAATTGGGATCAGGGACTTCTCACAGATTCTGGTGGTTTTCAGGTGTTCAGTCTGAGTGATCTGCGAGAAATCACTGAAGAAGGCGTACATTTTCGCAACCATCTCAGTGGAGAAAAATTGTTTTTAACCCCCGAAAAATCCGTTCATATTCAAAATGCATTGGGTTCAGATATTATGATGGCCTTCGATGAATGCCCTCCTTATCCCGCTGAGCGAGACTATCTCATCGATTCCTTGGAACGCACAAGCCGATGGGCTGAGCGATGTCTAGAAGCTAATAAGCACCCTGATCGTCAGGCGTTGTTTGGCATTGTTCAAGGCGGGGTTCATGCAGATTTGCGCAAGCGTAGTGCAGAGGCATTGACATCATTAGATTTTCCTGGATATGCTATAGGTGGTCTTTCTGTTGGAGAGCCAAAGGATTTAATGTATGATATTCTGGAAGATACCAACACATTGCTTCCGACAAACAAGCCGCGTTATCTCATGGGTGTAGGGTCTCCAGATGCTTTGATTGAGGGAGCCATTCGGGGTATTGATATGTTTGATTGTGTACTCCCAACTCGAATTGCCCGCAACGGCACATGTATGACAAGTACGGGGCGACTTGTCATACGTAACGCAAAATATGAGCGTGATTTTAGACCGCTTGATGAGAATTGTGACTGTCGTGTCTGTCAAACATATAGTCGCGCGTATATAAGACATCTTGTTAAAGCAAATGAAACATTCGGATTTCGACTTACTACTTACCATAATCTCTATTTTTTGATAAAATTAATGGAGCGTGTCCGTGAAGCCATACGCGAAGATCGTCTCATTGATTTTAAGGATGAATTTTTTGAACAATATGGTTTTAGTCAGCCAAACGCTAAGAATTTTTAAAACCTAAAATTTAACTACATAAGGAGTGATAGGAATGGGTGGAGCAGGTTCAATTATCCTGTTGGTAATCTTTTTTGCCATCTTTTACTTTCTGCTGATTCGTCCTCAGCAAAGGAGACAGAAGAAAACACAGGAAATGCAACGCAGTATTGAAAAGGGTGACACGATCGTAACAATTGGTGGTCTCCGAGGTATTGTTGATGTGATCGATGATACTAAAGTGACGATTAAATGTCATGGCAATACGAAATTGGATTTTGATCGCAGTGCGATTCGTGAGGTGATACAAAAGAAAGTCAATGTCCATGAAAAAGAAGCTAAAAACATTGAAGAGTCAGCAAGCGAACAAGAAGCAGAAAAACAAGATTCATAATTACAAAAGGCTAAGACATTTTTAGTCAAAAGAAGTTAAAAACGGTTCCAATCAGCGGAGGTTGATGATTGGGGCTGTTTTTTTATTGAAAAAAGAAAGGATAGTTTAAGGTTAAGGAAGTTTATGTATATTTTTGCGTCGGAGGCGTTGCCCGCGGAAAGCGAAGAAGGTTGCTGAAGTGGATTTATGAATGGAACATTGTGGAAAGCGAGTATTCTGGAGTGTCTATCACTTCTCTATGATTGGGTTTTGTCCTAGCTTTTTTAAATGGTACGAAAGAAAGAAGCTCTTTAAAAGAGCTTCTTTTATAATCCAGGCTTAGATTCTCGTATTTTTTTGAAATATCGTCCATCCGACTAACGCAATACAGAAAGGATGTATGTTGCTCCTAAGCTTAGTGTTTCTGCGATGAACTAGAGAGATTCACGCCAATAATGCCTCCCATTCCTGTGACGGCAATATTCACTAGGATTGTTAAGTATTGATCTAGCCCTAATGGATGACTATAGCCTAGATAGAGGATAAGATAGATCAATAAAGAATAGAAAAAACCGGTGCTGGCTCCTATGAAGAGACCTTTTTCCTTCATTTTTTTACCCGCAATAATCCCACCAATAAATAGAGCACAAAAAGAGATGATCGACATCGGAAGCTGACCGATAGAGAATTCATCTAGTGATGTCAATTTAAAAAGAGTAGCTAATACAAGAGCGACAGCGATGATAAGGATAAATGCGGTGATCATGCCGTAGCCTGTGGCGGCAATCATTTTTTTTGCCATTTTTTCACCCTCCTTTGCACCTTCTTTTAATTTATAACTATTCGGGCTTGTTTGATTTAGAAGTGAAATCTGTCTGAGAACTGAATTTTTGAATGGCTGATCTGATAATCAGTTGTTTTTTGCTCATACTAATAAGAAGAGATAAGGTCTGCAGTAAGAAAATAGGGGTGGCTAAAATTTAGACTGAGGTTTTTTGTATGGATGATTGAGCAGAAAAAGGAGACTGTATAATGATCACCGTTGGTTTAAAAGTGTTAATAATGTATGTCATTATATGGTTATCCTTTCGATTTTTTCACTACCTAATCGCTGATAAATCGACAATCCTTATCAAGGAGGGAAAGATTGATCACAAGCAAATGCGTAAGCAACGCTATACTTATGAGGCTTTGATGATACAGCTACGAGCAAAACATGTGCAGGATATTTCCGATGTTGAATTGGCTATTTTAGAGCCTAAGGGGAGGCTCTCGGTATTGCAGAAAATGAATGAAAAAGAGGCGTTAAATCAAAAAATGACAGAATCTCTATTTCCATTGACCTTGATTTTAAATGGTAGCGTTCAAGAAGAAGCTTTGGATTGTTTACACAAAACCCCATTATGGCTTAGGCAAACTCTTAGAGAATTCGGTTATCGACAAATAAAAGATATTGCCTGTTGCATACTTGATCAAAATAAAATATTTCATGTTAAATTGATGAAGGAATAAATGAAGCAGAATTACGCTATCCACTTGTTGATGATAGGGAAGTGAGACAGTTCTTCCTTCGTCATCATGCGTAAGGTGATTAAAAGGACACTATAAACAATAGAAACAATGAAAATTAAGAGGAGTGTTCTTGGTAGAAGAGCCCAATTCATGAGTAAGGAATGGTTAATCAGCTGGGCGGTGAAGCCTGTCGTTATGAGTAGGATGGCGCCTTTAATAAATATGATTGTGTTGAGTCGAAAGCCAATGGCTTTCACGATTGTGGCAAAATGAAGGAGAGTGACGAGTACGATGCTTGCTGAAAATCCTAATGCGGCACCGATAATGCCGAGTTCTGGACGAGAGGCTAGGACGAAGATGAAAGAAATCTTGACTATAGCACCAATTAAACTATTGACCATTGCTGCTTTTGCTAGATCTAAGGCTTGCAGGGCTGCTGCAAGTGGTGATTGGAAATAGAGTAAGAAAAAGAAGGGCGCAATCACGTAGATATAGATAGCAGAATGTGGTGAGTGATACATAAGCTCCATTATCGGTTTAGCAAATACTAAGCAAATAACCGTCGAGAATCCGCCTGCGATTAAAGCAATTTTTAGTGCCTGATTTAATCTGAAAAAAATGGTTGAGAGGCGGTTTTGAGCAGCAGCTTCACTAATAGTGGGTATAAGCGAGACATGCAAAGCATGTGTGCTAAATCCTGCTAGCCCTAAAACAGGTAGAGCGTAACCCACAAGCTCCCCGTATTGACTTGTGGCCATCGATGTTGTGACTCCGGCTAGAGCTAAGCTTTGAGCCACAACAATCGGTTCGAGAAAGTAGGAAATCGATCCGATTAAGCGGCTGCCTGTCGTTGGTAGAGCGATATTCATAAGCTGTTTGAAGGTGGCCTTCCCCTCGCTTAAGTAACTCATAAACTGTCTTCGTATGCGTATTTTTTTTTGATGTTTGAAGGACCACAGCATGTAAAAGAGGGAGATTAATTCCCCAATGACACCTGAAATCATGGCGCCTCCAGCTGCATACTCAATACCATAAGGGAGCAATGCTTGAGCAAGTGTGGCAACGAAAGAAATGCGGACAATCTGTTCGATAACTTGAGAATAAGCATAGGGCTTCATATTTTGCATGCCTTGAAAATACCCGCGTAGAACCGATGCAATAGCGACGATTGGAATGATCGGTGTAATGGCAAGAAGTGGGTAAAGTGTGCGTTTATCTGTAAACAATAAATGAGTGGCAAAGGGAGCAATGCTGATTAAGGCAATCGTAAAAATAATGCTCAATGATCCCACGACAAAGAAGGAGACAGTTAAAATCCGTTTGATTTTTTTACGGTCATTGTAAGCAGAGGCTTCCGCAACAAGCTTAGAAATTGCTACGGGAAGCCCTAGTTGAGTAAGCGTGACTGTTAGCAAGAGTGTAGGATAAGCCATCATATAAAGCCCTACACCTATATCCCCGATGATGCGAGCAAGGATGATTTTATTGATAAAGCCGAGTATTTTTGTGATCATACCGGCAAACATTAGTGTGAATGCGCCTCTTAAAAACGATTGTTTTGGCATGGTTTCTCCATCCTTCATCAAAAGGTTTCATGTCGCTCGCAAAAGATTCTGCTGACTCATATATATGGGAATAGTGGAACAGGCATGACAAGTTATCATTGCTTGGATAAAATAGTTTTTAATCATTGAAGGTGAGAGTATGGTAAGATAGTAGGTATAAAGTTCTTGCAGACGTCTTATAAGGCTGTTGATTCATTCTCTAATGTAGGCATATTAAAAGCAGAGATGGAGAGTGGGGGTGTACAAAATTGGATAAACCGATTGCGTATGACGATTTGGACAAGTATTTACAGGATTTTCAGCCATTCGTAAACAGTAAATTAGAGGAATTTCATTTGTTGGGATTAACGCATATCAAAGACAGCGAGCTTTGGGCGTTCATCAAGGAAAGGATGAAGACGAATGCTAAGAAACAAAAGAAAGACGAATGGTATTTACATGAGGTTGTTAGTCAGGTGATGCGTGTCACGCTTAATGACTATATGAATAAAATTCGCTTAGAAATGTTTCAAGGCGAGGATTTATTGAAAATAACTCAAGAATTGTTATAGTTTTTCTATGGATCAATTGAAAAGAATCGAAGGTTAATGTGAAGGAGGTAAGGAGCGGTCATGGTTAAAAAGGGGAGGATCGTATCCTTTTTTGTCATCGTAGTTATACTCGCTGGGCTTATTGCCGTAACAGCGAAGCCATTAATACATAGTGTAAAGCTCGGTCTTGATCTTCAGGGCGGTTTTGAAGTGTTATATCAAGTATCTCCAATTAATAAGGATGAAAAGATCACGAGTAACACATTACAGGATGCCGTTACGGCGATTAATCGCCGTATTAACACCTTGGGTGTGAGTGAACCGGATGTAACGATTGAAGGAAAAAATCATATTCGTGTGCAATTAGCTGGGGTTAAAGATCAAAAAAAAGCTCGAGAACTATTGTCTACAACAGCTAAGCTGAGTTTTAGAGATGTCGATAATAAAAAAATGCTTGATGGGTCTGATTTGAAGCCTGGCAGTGCCAAGGTGGACTTCGATCAATCCAATCAGCCTGTGATCACGATGCAACTGAAGAATGCTAATAAGTTTGCAAATGTGACTAAAACGATTGCTGCTAAAGGTGATCCAAATAATAAATTGGTGATTTGGCTCGATTGGCATAAGGGATTGACCTATAACGATGAGGTTACCAAGTCAAAGCCAGACTCTGAATTTATTTCAGCGCCTGCTGTTCAGGAGGAGATTGATAGTAATAATGTGCAAATTACTGGTAATTTTTCCATAGACGATGCCAATAATCTTCGCGATCTGCTCAATGCTGGAGCGTTGCCCGTTAACATGAAGGAAATTTATTCAAACTCTGTTGGGGCACAATTTGGACAAGACGCCATGAAGGATACTTTAGTTGCTGGGGCTATCGGTATTGCGGCAATTTTTTTATTCATGCTTCTGTTCTATCGCTTTGGTGGTTTTATTGCAGTGGTATCGTTGTGTGTGTATTTATGGCTTGTTATTGCGGTTTTGGTAGGTCTAGAAGCCGTGCTTACCTTGCCGGGTATTGCTGCGCTCATACTTGGGGTCGGGATGGCGGTGGATGCCAACATCATTACCTTAGAGCGGATTAAAGATGAGTTGCGCTCAGGGAAATCCATGCTGTCTGCTTATAAATCGGGAAATAAGCGTTCTTTCGGTACGGTATTAGATGCCAACTTGACGACGCTGATTGCTGCGGCTGTCATGTTTATTTATGGAACCAGCTCGGTTAAAGGCTTTGCCGTCACATTGATTGTTAGCATCGTCATTACATTTATAACCTCAGTGTTCGGTTCTCGATTCTTTTTATCCCTCTGGATAAGGAGTCGGGCACTTGATAAAAAGCCAGGCATTTTTGGTGTGAAGAAAGGTGATATCAATGAGCTTTAAAACAATGGATTATATGAAGTTGCGACGGTTCTTTTTCATCTTATCTTCGATTCTGGTCATATTAGGGGTAGTCAGCTTATTTGTATTTAAAATGAACCTGGGTATCGATTTTTCAAGTGGAACACGGGTTGATATTCGCACTGATAACTCCATATCCATTAATAAAGTAACACACGTGATGAAAAGCCTGGGGTATACACCTGAACAACCAACGTTATCAGGCAATAATCATAATTTTGCCAGTGTTAACCTCAATCAAGTGCTGACGAAAGAGCAAGTCAGTCAAGTACAAAATAAAGTACAGGATCAATTTGGAGTCAAACCATCTGTAAGTACGGTCGATCCGACTGTTGGTCGCGAGCTTGCTAAAAATGCCATTTTATCTGTGTTAATTGCTTCGATTTTTATCATCATTTATGTGACAATTCGCTTTGAATTCTTACAGGGATTAACTGCGATTATTGCGTTGCTGCATGATGCCTTCTTTATTGTTACGATTTTTAGTCTTTTGCACATTGAAGTGAATGTCGTCTTTATAGCGGCTGTGCTGACCATCATCGGTTATTCGATTAACGATACGATCGTTACCTTTGATCGTATCAGAGAAAATATGAAAAAACATAAGAAAATCCGCAGTTTTGATGAGTTGAAGGAGATTGTGAATGTAAGTATTCGTCAAACGATTGTTCGTTCGATTAATACGGTACTTACTGTTTTGCTTCCAGTCATTGCCTTGTTAATCTTCGGTAGTCCGTCCATTCGTACATTTACAATTGCCATGTTTATCGGACTGATTGCTGGAACCTATTCTTCCATTTTTATAGCGGCTCCTTTGTGGGCAGTGCTGAAGTTCCGGACTATTGGACGACAAAATGAGAAAAAAAGGGCTCGACCACAACAGTCATAAATAGATGGGGCAGGCATGCGGCGCGTGAGGCGTGTGCTTGCCTTCAGTTGTGTTAAATAGAGAGGTTTATGTAGATTTCATCAAGAGGGGTCTTGATTCAAAAATTCAAAAACTACTAGTAAGGAGTGTTAATATGAAGCGACAATGGGGAATCATTTTAGGAATTGTATTTACTTTAATCATTGCAGTCTTTTCGGTTATTAATGTTGATTCAGTTACCGTTCATTATCTATTTGGACATGCTAAATGGCCGCTCATTCTCGTGATTTTAGGCTCTGTTTTAGTAGGGGCGCTGATCGTTGGGTCGTTTGGGCTAGTTAAGCTTTATAAGCTCCAGCGTACTGTGCATCGTTTGACAAAGCGTCTGAGTGAGTATGAAGAACAGGAACCCATTCAGGAAATAAAAAGGCATAGTAAAACGATGGTGAGTGAGGATGTAAACACTGATCAACAAAACGATTCAAAATGAGCAATTTTTCATTAGAAATGAGGTGGCACCCTTATGCTAAAAGCAAAAACGCACTGGGAGCTCACAGAGGAATCAGAGCATGAGGTTGTGGCACTGGTTGATGCCTTAGCCATTTCACCTATGCTTGCCACACTGCTTCTTAAGCGTGGTTGTCGCACAGTTGAGGAAGCGCGTGATTTTTTGACTATCGAAAAGATGCCTGTTTATTCACCGTTTGAGCTTGACGGTATGTCAGAAGCTGTGGCACGTATAAATAAGGCGGTTGAGAACCATGAGAAAATTCTTGTATTTGGAGATTATGATGCGGATGGTATAAGCAGTGTTTCCGTTATGATTTTTGGTTTAAGACAATTGGGAGCCGATGTGGATTATTATGTTCCTCACCGTTTTACTGAAGGTTATGGACCTAATGTTTCCGCATTTATAAAATCTAAGGAACAGGGCGTATCATTGATCATCACGGTTGATACGGGCATTACTGCGATAGAACCGATGACGGCAGCGAGGGATATGGGAATGGATGTCATCATTACTGATCATCATGAACCACCTCCGGAATTACCTGATGCGTATTGTATCATCAATCCTAAAAAACCAGGCTGTCCCTATCCTTTTAAAGGTTTGGCGGGAGTTGGTGTTGCTTTTAAAGTCATCCAAGCCTTGTTAGGTGAGCCACCTGAGGATTTGTTAGATTTGGTCGCCATTGGGACGATTTCTGACTTGGTGCCTCTCGTGGGTGAAAATCGCTTATTGGTGACCAAGGGTTTACAGATAATTTCTAAATATCCAAGACAGGGACTTCTTGCTTTATTAAAAGTGGCAGATAAACAGCCTCAGTTCGTAACAGAAGATGATATTGGCTTTAGTATTGGACCACGTCTTAATGCGGCGGGGCGCATGGATGATGCACGTCCGGCTATTGAGCTCATGCTTACGGATTCAGCAGATGATGCTGAGAAATTAGCGCAGATGCTTGATGATTATAATAACGAGCGCAAACAGTTAGTGGAGGAAATAGTAGAAGAAGCACTAGCAAAGGTATCCCTCATGCCAGACGAGCTTCGCGATATGATCGTTGTAGCTGGTGAGGGTTGGCATGAAGGTGTCATCGGCATCGTTGCGTCGCGATTGGTTGAAGTCTACTATCGTCCGGTTATTGTCTTTGCGGTGAATGCGAATACAGGAGTGGCGAAGGGTTCTGCACGCAGTATTGAAGGATTTGATATGTATCAAGCGTTAACCACATGTAAAACCATGCTGACGCATTTTGGTGGACACCCGATGGCAGCAGGTGTAACGGTTCATCGTGATGATATTGCGACGTTACATCAGCAATTAAGTGCCTACGGAAAAACACTATTAACATCGGATGTGTGCACTCCTCGAACGATCATCGATTATGTCTATGCTTTGGAAGAATTATCGCTTAAGGTTGTTGAAGAGCTACAACGATTAGCTCCCTATGGGACTGGGAATCCTAAACCACACTTTTTATTTGAACAGGTGACCATGGATTCAATAAGGCAGATAGGGAGTCATAAAGATCATTTGAAATGTGTCTTGGTAAAGGACGAGGGGACACTTGATGCGATCGGTTTTAAAATAGGTCATTTGTATCATCACATTACGTCTGATGCACATTTGTCAATCGTTGGACAATTGACGATTAATGAGTGGAATGGGTATAGGAAGCCGCAGGTGATGATTAAGGATATTCAGGCTCCACAGTGGCAGCTCTTTGATTGTAGGGGAAATCTGAAAGGACTGAGAGATGATATAGAACGGATTCCTAAAGAGAAGCGCCAGCTCATATGCTTTCGTGATGATACTCTACAGACCTTGCAATTACAGGCGCTCAGCGATGAGGTGGTTCCGAATTCTTTAGGGGGAGCAGCAGAAGCTCCTTATTTGATTCTGTTAGACCTGCCCACCACTACCGATGAGCTTATAGGGCTGCTTGAACAGAGAGAGACACTTCCCGAGCGAATCTATGCGGTCTTTTATCAAAACAGTGACACTTTTTTTACGAATTTTCCAACGAGAGAACACTTTAGATGGTTTTATGCTTTTCTTTTTAAGAAAAAGCATGTTAGCTACACTCAAGCGTTGCAAGCCATTCCCAAGCATAAAGGATGGAGTCGGGAGCTTGTTACATTTATGTTTGAAGTGTTTTTTGAGTTGGATTTTGCTACAATGGATAAGGATATTGTTCAGATATCGCTTAATCCTAATAAGAAACCTTTAACAGAATCACGTTTATATATTCAGAGACAAGAGCTTTCAAAAATAGAAGAACTCTTTTGTTATTCTCCGAGAAGAGAATTAAAGGAATGGTTTGATCAATTTTATCATGGTGCGATGCTCATTGGGGGGGCTTTTGGTTAAGATGGATTTCAAAGATCACATTACTATTATTGAGGATTTTCCGAAGAAAGGGGTTCTTTTTAAGGATATTACATCTTTAATGCAGAACGGTAAAGTATATAAAGCGGCGATGGATGCCTTAGCCGCCTATGTCAAGCAAAAGGATGCTGACATGATTGTTGGACCAGAAGCGCGAGGCTTTATTGTTGGTTGTCCAGTTGCTTATTCACTTGAGTTAGGTTTTATTCCTGTAAGAAAAAATGGGAAGCTTCCTCGCGAAGTCATTAAGGTTGATTACGGTTCGGAATATGGGAACGATGCACTGACCATTCATAAGGATAGTATTAAGCCCGGTCAAAAGATTGTCATCATGGATGATCTGTTGGCTACCGGGGGTACCATCGATGCGACGATAAAATTGGTTGAGCAATTGGGTGGAGATGTCGTGGGTCTTGCATTTATGATTGAGTTGACTTATCTTAATGGTAGAAAAAAATTGAAGGATTACGATATTTTTACGCTCATGCAGTATTAGAACAAGACTAAAGAAGGGAGCTGGCTGCTCAAGGCTGGGTGCTCTTTTTTTATTTTCATAAAACAAAATACCTCATGGTTTAAAGAGGTGTATGTGTTTGATCCTCATTAACTTAGCGGCATAATGTGCTATAGCAAATCTCGACATTTTTTTGTTTCTGACTTTACATGTTCGTCAATATTCACGATAATAGAATTTATATAGTTATTTAAGGTGATGGATTGAATGATGATTAATGATCTTATAGAGCGAGCTGCTAGCTATCTCACTGCTGAAGAGGTCAGCAGTATTAAATCCGCTTATCAATATGCCGAAGACTCTCACGGTGGGCAACTGCGGAAATCGGGTGACCCATACATTAGCCATCCTGTTGAGGTCGCCGGTATTCTTGTCGGTCTGGAAATGGATGTGACAACGATTATTGGTGGCTTGTTACATGATGTGGTCGAAGATACTGATGTGACGTTAGAAGATATTGCGGAGCACTTTGGTGAAGAGGTGGCAAGGCTCGTCGATGGGGTCACGAAGCTTCGTCATTTTGAATTTAAATCTAAAGAAGATCAGCAGGCAGAGAACCATCGTAAAATGTTTGTGGCGATGGCACAGGATATTCGCTGTGTGTTAATCAAGCTGGCTGATCGCCTGCATAATATGCGGACTCTAAAATTTATGTCATCTGAAAAACAAGTGCAAAAGGCTAATGAAACGTTAGAAATCTTTGCGCCATTAGCGAATCGTTTAGGCATATCTGCGATTAAATGGGAGCTTGAGGATATTTCTCTTCGATTTTTGAATCCGCAGCAGTATTATCGGATTGTCAATCTGATGAAACAGAAGCGTGATGATCGTGAAGAGTGCATTGCCGAGGTTATTGATAATATTCAAGAGGCTGCTCGCAATCAGTTAGGAATAGAGGCGGATATCTCTGGAAGGCCTAAGCATATTTATAGTATCTATCGAAAGATGGCTTACCAAAATAAACAATTTAATGAAATCTATGATCTTTTAGCCGCCCGTATTATTGTGAAGAGCATCAAGGATTGTTATGCTGTGCTAGGCATTATCCATACGTTTTGGAAGCCAATGCCAGGTCGGTTTAAGGACTATATTGCCATGCCTAAAGCTAATATGTATCAATCCTTGCATACGACTGTTATTGGACCGAGGGGAGATCCATTGGAATTTCAGATTCGTACGGAAGATATGCATAAAGTAGCAGAGTATGGTATTGCGGCGCATTGGGCGTATAAAGAAGGAAAGCAAAAGAACGTTAATAATAAATTTGAGGATAAGCTGGCTTGGTTTAGAGAGATTTTAGAATGGCAGAATGATACGGAGGATGCCAAAGAGTTTATTGAATCATTAAAAGCAGATTTATTTTCTGATATGGTATTTGTTTTCACGCCAAAAGGTGATGTCATTGAATTGCCAAGAGGGTCGGTCCCGATTGATTTTGCCTATCGCATACACACGGAAATTGGCAATAAAACCGTTGGTGTAAAGGTGAATGGAAAAATTGTCCCGCTTGACCATCACCTGCAAACGGGTGATATCGTCGATATGATGACTTCAAAGCATTCCTATGGCCCCAGTCAAGATTGGCTTAAGATGGCACAAAGTTCTCATGCTAAGAATAAAATTCGTCAGTGGTTTAAAAGGCAGCGACGTGATGAAAATGTTTTAAAGGGACGAGAGTTTGTTGAAAAAGAACTTAAAAGCCAAGGTTTTGACTCTAAATCTAAAGAGCTACTCACAGAAAAAAACCTTGAAAATGTTGCCAAGAAATTTCATTTTTCCACTGGAGAAGAAATCTTTGCTGCTGTTGGTTATAACGGTATTACGGCTAAGCAAGTGGTCACACGCCTTACCGAGAAAATAAGAAAAACGCCTGATGCTGAGCAGTTGCTTCGTGCATTTCCCGATGCAAAAAACCATGATTCTAAACGACGGACAGAGACAGGTGTTCGTGTGAAAGGCATCGATAATTTACTGATTCGTTTATCAAAATGCTGTAATCCTGTGCCCGGGGATGATATTGTCGGCTATATTACAAAAGGGCGTGGCGTATCCATTCATAGGCGAAATTGCCCAAATCTTAATAATGATGAAGCACGATTGCTTGCTGTGGAATGGGAAGTATCTAAGGAAGAAACGAAAAACTATGACGTGAACATTGAGGTCACTGGTTATGATCGTAACGGTTTATTAAATGATGTGATACAAGCTGTTTCTGAAACGAAAACACGGATCAGTGCTATTTCAGGAAAAACTGCTAAAAATAAGGTAGCGTTTATTGATATTAAGATTGCTATTCATGACGTTAATCACCTGAAAATTGTGGTAGAGAAGGTGAAGCGGCTTACAGATGTTTACGCTGTCAAGCGTTTGATGGATTAATTATTTGAGGCAGGTAAGAGAGGGCTGATTCGTGTGCGGGTTGTAGTACAACGCGTGAGCAGTGCCAAGGTGGTCGTGGATGATCAAACCGTCGGGGCCATCGGTGGTGGACTGTTGCTGTTAGTTGCCATAAAAAAGGGAGATACCGAGGCTGATGTTTCCTACATGGTCAAAAAAATAGTTGGACTCAGAATTTTTGAAGACGATGATCAGAAGATGAATCTTTCTGTGAGCGACATCGGAGCTGACATGCTTTCAGTCTCCCAATTTACTTTGTATGGAGATGTTCGTCGAGGCCGTCGTCCTAGTTTTGCTGATGCGGCATTGCCTGGTGAAGCAAAGTCATTATATGAGCGCTTCAATGATGAATTGCGTGCAGCTGGGTTTGTTGTGGAAACAGGAATCTTTGGTGCAGATATGGCTGTACATCTTGTAAATGATGGACCTGTGACCTTAATCGTTGAAAGTAAGGTTCCTTGAAAAGGTATGGAGTGGTGATATTTCGGCTAACCTATGTGTGTCATAGGAAGGGCGGAAGAATTATGCGTGTTTCGCAGAAGCAAGCACAGCGTCAGCACCTCAATGGTAATCATCAGAGTGAGAAGCTAGACATAGAAGAAGTACTGTATGACCTTCTGTTTATGGAAAGACAAAGTGTGTATTTTTTAAAAAAGAACGTATCTCGGGGCTGACAACAATAAGGATTTTTGCTTGCAATGAAGGATGGCATTGTTTTGGGATGTTTAAATGACACTTGACAAATAGCAGTGGACTCCGTATGCTTAGTGCAAGTTAATAAGAGAATAACCTGTGAGGAAGAAAAGTAATTGCGTAGTGCTTTGAATAGAGAAGAGGCGCCAAGGGCTGGAAGCGTTTCTGCAGAGCATGTAATGAAAGACACTTCCGAGGTGTCTTTTCGAGCGTTGAAGAATTGAAGGCATGAAGCTAGCAAGAGAGACCGTAACCAAGGCGTTAACTGGTTAAGCGGAAGCCTTATTTTTTAAGATTATTGCTTCAAAAAGGGTGGTACCACGGGTAAAACTCGTCCCTTATTCATGTCGTTGGATGTGGATAAGGGATTTTTCTATGTTTAAGGATGAGATATGCAGAGAGCTTCACTTTATTAATTGAAAAAAAGGAAGCATAGAACTGATGAGGAGGGAAAGCATGACGATACAAATCCCACGGGGGACACAAGATATTTTACCAGATGCTTCTAATAAATGGCAATGGATGATCGATAAAGCCAGGCAGCTTTGTAGGTTATATCGCTATGAAGAAATCAAAACACCGATGTTTGAAACAACAGATCTCTTTCAACGTGGTGTGGGAGAAACGACAGATATTGTTCAAAAAGAAATGTACACATTTAAGGATAGAGGAGATCGGAGTTTAACACTGAGACCGGAAGGAACGGCTCCGGTTGTCAGGTCATATGTAGAAAATAAAATGCATGGCTGGGCGAATCAGCCTGTGAAGCTTTACTATATTGGGGAGATGTTCCGCTATGAACGTCCTCAAGCAGGACGAACGAGGCAGTTGACACAGTTTGGTGTCGAGGTCATTGGGGCGGAGGATGCCACACTTGATGCAGAAGTCATTGCTTTAGCAATGTCTTATTATAAGAGCTTGGGTTTGAATAAATTGAAACTCGTTATTAATAGCCTAGGGGATTTGGACAGTCGTAAAGAACATCGCACGGCGTTAGTTCGTCATTTTGAGCCATCCATTCATGAGTTTTGTGATGATTGCCAGCGTCGTTTGTATACAAATCCATTGCGCATTCTAGATTGTAAGGTTGATAAAGATCATCCGTTGATGGCAACGGCTCCATCTATATTAGAGTATTTAAATGAGACTTCAGCGACATATTTTGCAGACGTACAAAAAGCGCTCGATCGAATGGGTGTGGCCTATGAAGTTGACCCTACGCTTGTGCGTGGCTTAGATTACTATAATCATACTGTCTTTGAAATCATGGGTGCGGACTTTGGAGCTATCACAACGCTATGTGGTGGAGGACGCTATGGGGGCTTAGTCCATGAGCTTGGTGGACCTGAAACGTCAGGAATAGGCTTTGCTTTAAGCTTTGAACGCTTGCTGTTAGCATTAAATGCTGAAGGTATTGAGCCTGAGCTGTCTGATCCGCTGTATTGTTATATTGTTACGATTGGCGAAGCGGCAAACGGCAAAGCCTCAGAGCTTTTATTTAATCTCAGACAAGCTGGCATTACAGCGGATAAAGATTATATGCATCGCAAGACGAAAGGTCAGTTCAAACAAGCAGATCGCCTGGGAGCCAAAACGGTCGCTGTTTTAGGGGATGAGGAACTAGAAAAGGCTGTGGTCAATGTCAAAAACATGGCATCTGGAGAACAGCAGGAAGTTGCTTTCAGTGATTTATCAAACCATATAAAATCAATTGTAGATCAGCAGGGGGATAAATGATGAAAATAGGAATACCATGTGGGACTTTGACAACTGAGCATATCGGACAAATCATCACGTTACAAGGCTGGGTTCAAGGCAGGCGTGATCTAGGTGGCTTGATTTTTGTTGATCTGCGCGATCGCTCTGGTCTCGTTCAAATCGTGTTTGATCCTGAAAGGACAAAAGAGGCGTTTGCTATAGCGGAGCAGGTGCGCAATGAATTTGTTGTTGAAGTAGAAGGTGAAGTTGTCGCCAGGGGAGACAATGCGGTTAACGATAAAATGCCAACAGGCCAGATAGAGGTTCGGGTAAATGCTATTCACATTTTAAATGAATCTAAGACACCGCTGTTTCCTATAGAAGATGGTGCGGAGGCATCTGAAGAGGTTCGCCTAAAATATCGTTATCTCGATTTACGCCGACCTGTTATGCAAAACACTTTTAAAATGAGACATGAGACGTCCAAAGCCATTCGTCGTTTTCTAGAGGATAGAGATTTCCTAGAGGTGGAAACGCCAATCTTGACTAAAAGCACCCCTGAAGGCGCACGTGATTATCTTGTACCAAGTCGGGTTCATCCAGGCGAATTTTATGCATTGCCTCAATCTCCGCAAATCTTTAAGCAACTATTGATGGTGGGAGGTATGGAAAAATATTTCCAAATTGTACGTTGTTTTCGCGATGAGGATCTCCGTGCCGATAGGCAGCCGGAGTTCACTCAAGTCGATATCGAGGTCTCCTTTTTCGAGCAGGAAGCCTTTCTAGCGATGATTGAGGAAATGATGGTTCATGTCGTCGATAAAGTGCGTGGGATGAAAATTGCAAAGTCATTTCCAATCTTAACCTATGCTGAAGCGATGGAGCGGTACGGCAGTGACAAGCCCGATACACGCTTTGGCCTAGAGCTTATCGATGTATCTAGTATTGTGAAGGACAGTGGTTTTAAAGTCTTCAGTCATACACTGGAAAATGGTGGACAGATCAAAGCGATGAATGTGCAAGGTCAAGCAGAAGCCTATTCTAGAAAGAACATCGATGTGTTGACTGACTATGTCAGTCGTTATGGTGCCAAGGGGCTAGCTTGGTTAAAAATTAAAAATGATGAGGCTAAAGGACCGATCGCTAAATTTTTTGAGACTGAAAGGGCTCAAGAGCTTTTTAAGGCAACGAACGCAAAGAATGGGGATCTGCTTCTCTTTGTCGCTGACAAGCCTCAGGTGGTAGCGGCTAGCTTAGGTGCTCTTCGATTAAAGCTTGGTAAGGAACTTAGTCTTATTGATGAATCTCAGCTCAATTTTTTATGGATTACAGAATTTCCACTTTTTATGTGGGATGAAGATGAAGGGCGTTATGTTGCTGAGCATCATCCTTTTACGATGCCAATGATTGAAGATATTGACAGGCTAGAGACTGATCCGGGGGCTGTGCGTGCTCAAGCTTATGATCTTGTTCTTAATGGTTATGAACTGGGCAGTGGCTCACAACGGATTCATAAGAGAGAGTTTCAAGAGAAAATGTTTGAATTACTTGGCTTTTCTAAAGAGCAAGCAGAAGCTCAATTTGGATTTTTGATGGAGGCTTTGGAATATGGCGCTCCACCTCACGGAGGGGTGGCTCTGGGCATTGACAGGATTGTTATGATCTTAGCCGGTCGGACCAATCTCAGAGAAACGATTGCTTTCCCGAAAACCGCCAATGCATCTTGCTTGTTAACGCAAGCGCCCTCTTCAGTGGATGAAAAACAGCTCAAGCAATTGCAGATGGACTGGTTGTTCAATAAATAAAAATAGAGGCTGAGATAAAAACCAGTCATTGAAAAGAATGGTGCTTCCCTATGCATGTTGGGAGGTGCCACTCTTTTTTCGATGCACAGGAGGTGCTAGCTTCGGTGTTGACACACGGACGTGTCTATTTTAACCGAAGTTCCTTATCAAACGCTTTCTTGCGGGATCTTCGGACATGTGCTGTTCCCGAAGGAGTCTCGTGTCTTTCGCTCCCATCCATTTGAGTGTTAAAAATGCTTTTACGAAAACGAGCAGATAAAAATGGTCAGTCAATTTTAGATGTTACAAACATAAATATTAACGGAAACAACCTACGAAGACTCCTGCGGAAAGCGAGCATTCTGTAGCGGATTTGTGAGGATTACGGAAAGCAATTAATAAAGAACTTCAGATAAACTCAGTGTGGTCTTTGCATCGGAGCTTCTTAATCATTATTTCACCAGTTTTTCAAGATTACCATTTGTGTCCATCTTGAAGGTCGGACCTTGAGAATCAGCTTCGTCAGAAAGCATCACCATTCGTCTTGCTCGATCCATGATGCTGATGAGAGATTGATAATCATCTTCAATGGTTTGGTGATTTTCTTTAAGCCTTTCAATTTCTTTTTCTTGATGCTTCACCTTTTGCTCTAATTCTTTATTCGTCTTCCAGAGGGTTGCGTTTTCTGCTTGTATGCGCATGCTTTCAGAATCATTAGTTTGTAAGTTTTGTAGAAAATGGATGACGTGGTTAAGCGTGAGTTTGGGCTGCTTATCATCACCTTGTTCGGGCATAATGGGTGGCGAGTCAGGGGCATCCATCTGTTGTTCGAGATAGTTTGGTTGCCAATTTCGAACCAGGCGTTTTTGTTGTGCTCTTTTCAATTGTTTCCGTTGCTTTTTAGCTAAACTTACTGCTTTTTCGTATTTTTTACGCACGATGGCATTCCAACGAAAACCACAAGCGGCTCCTGTGCGGTTTAACTTGTCGCCAACCTCCTCGAAGGCATCCAATTGCGTGCTGCCTTCACGTACATGTCTTAATACCGTTTCGGCTAGTAATAAATCATCTTCATGGCTCCATGCATCTTGTCTTACTTTGGTCATCTGTACCTCTCCTTAAGATAGATTGCTTAATAGAAAGGATGGACAAGATACATTGGGATTATACAAAATAACGATAATTTTTCTATAATATGGCTTGATAAGGCTCTGTTTTCTTGAAAATGGTGACTTATTTTTCTTTCTTTGATAACCAATAATCCAATCGTTTTTGAATCGTCTTTTCGTGCCCTCGTTGTGTGGGTGAATAAAAGTGATGATTGAGTAGATGATTGGGTAAGTATTGTTGATCAATGAAAGCATCTGGCGCATCATGTGGATAGTGATAATCGACCCCATGCCCCAATTGCTTGGCACCTTTATAATGAGCATCCCGAAGGTGAATGGGGATTTGACCGGTTTGCTCTTTTTTTACGGCTTCGAGGGCGCTATCTATGCCTCGAATGACGCTGTTGGATTTAGGTGCAGTGGCTATATAAAGTGCAGCCTCTGCTAAGGGAATACGTGCTTCAGGCATGCCGAGAAAATCAACGGCGTAAGCAGCTGCTTGGGCAACGAGCAGGGCGTTGGGATCTGATAAACCGACATCCTCGGCAGCGTGAACATAAATACGCCTGGCAATAAATCGAGGATCCTCGCCAGCGGTGATCATTTTCGCCAGCCAATATAAAGTGGCATCAGGGTCAGAGCCACGCATGCTTTTAATGAAAGCTGAGACAGTATCATAATGGTTATCGCCCGATTTATCATACTGCAAAACGCGCTCCTGGATGGATTCTTCCGCTTCATCAAGAGTGATGTGGATCGCTCCCTTGTCGGAGGGTGTTGTTAAAACAGCTAATTCTAAAGCATGGAGAGCGGTGCGAGCATCTCCGTTCGCCACATTGACTAAGTGTGCCAAGGCATCGTCATCCAGTGTTATAGAGTAATTTCCATAGCCGCGCTCTTTATCCACTAGCGCTTGTTGTAAAATGGCTTGAATGCTATCATCCTTTAAAGGCTCAAAACGAAACAACCTGGAGCGAGATAGGAGCGCGGGATTAATTTCGAACATAGGATTTTCGGTTGTGGCGCCAATCAATATGATCGTTCCATCCTCTACAAAAGGAAGAAGGGCATCCTGTTGGCTTTTATTAAAGCGATGTATTTCATCGATAAAGGCAACGGTTTTCTGTTTCTCAAACTTTAAACGTTCCTGTGCAGTGGACGTGATGGCACGTATATCATTAACACCTGAAGTGACCGCATTGATTTGTTGAAAATAAGCGGAGGTTGTATTAGCGATGATTTGTGCAAGTGTTGTTTTTCCTGTGCCGGGTGGTCCAAAAAAGATCATTGCTGATAATTGGTCGGCTTGAATCGCCCGTCTAAGTAGGCGTCCTTCACCAATAATCGTGCTTTGACCTATAAATTCATCCAAGGTTCTCGGGCGCATTCGCGTTGCGAGTGGTGCCCCTGTTTGTCCTTTTTCATTTGAATAATCAAATAGATCCATCAGTGCTCGTCCTTTCTGGCAATATTCTACCAAGTGAAGGCGGTTTATTCTTTCAGCTCGATTATATCATTCTAATTATAACATTAAGTAGAGCGGAGGTTCAGTCTTAGTCGGCTTTGTATGCATATTCAAAGGAAGGGTATTCATGGTATACTAGTTGTCAAATAGACATAAGGTACGTCGATAATCGGTCGGTATCTATTTTTTCAATGCCAAATTTAGCCAAGGGGTAAGATTATAGTTGAAGGGGGTTCTCTTTTTGAAGATTTCAACAAAAGGAAGATATGGACTTACCATTATGATGGATCTCGCTAGGCATTATGGTAAAGGTCCTCTAGCACTTAAAGTGATTGCCGAGAAAAATGACTTATCTGAACATTACTTGGAACAACTGATTGTACCACTTAGAAATGAAGGATTAGTGACGAGTGTTCGAGGGGCTTATGGAGGCTATATTTTGGTAAATGAGCCTCATGAAATTACGACGGCTGATATTATTCGGGTGCTTGAGGGTCCTATTCGACCTGTGGAGATTATGGATGATGATGATCCTGCTAAACGAGAGCTATGGATCAAGATTCGTGATGCGGTCAAAGGAGTTCTTGATAGCACAACACTTATGGATTTAATCAATTTTGATCAAGAGGATCATGCACAGGATCCGTATATGTTTTACATTTAAAAATGATTTAGGAAGTGAGCAATATGGAACACATTTATCTCGATCATGCTGCAACCACGCCGGTTCACCCTCAAGTGGTAGAAGTGATGCGACCCATTTTTGAAGAGTTTTTTGGCAATCCGTCTAGCATTCATTTTCATGGGCGTCAAGCTCGGAAATTCGTTGACGATGCTCGAGATGAAATTGCGCAAATAATCGGGGCTCAGCCCAAGGAAATTGTTTTTACCAGCGGGGGGACTGAGGCAGATAATATGGCGATCATAGGTGCGGCTTTTGCGCAAAAAGAGAAAGGCAGGCATATTATTACCACTAAAATTGAGCATCACGCGGTATTAAATACCTGTAAATTTTTAGAGAAACAAGGCTTTGATATCACCTATCTTGACGTTGATGCAACCGGATATATTGCTGCCCGGGATGTCAAAGCGGCACTTCAAGATGACACCATTCTTGTCACCATTATGATGGCTAATAATGAGGTAGGTACGCTACAACCCATTGAGGAGATTGGTGCACTGTTGGATGGAACGGACATTGTTTTTCATACGGATGCTGTCCAAGCCTTTGGTACGATGGCCATCCATGTGGATGAATTGAAGGTTGATTTGCTTTCTATGACTGCACACAAAATCAACGGACCAAAAGGGGTTGGCTTTCTTTATATTAGAGAAGGTGTTTCACTGCTTCCCTATCAGCATGGAGGAGAACAAGAGCGGAAGCGCCGTGGTGGAACGCATAATGTATCTGGTATTGTCGGGTTACAACAAGCCTTGGCGTTGGCCGTTAGAGATAGAGAGGAAAAGGTGCGTCATTATCACTGTCTCCGGAAGGTGCTTATTCATGCATTGACTGAATCCAATATGACCTTTGCCATTAATGGTTCAACAGATAAAACATTGGCTAATCTTGTCAATCTATATATTCCAGGTGTGAACGTTGAGTCCTTGCTGACCGCCCTTGATCTGAATGGGGTATCGCTATCCAGTGGGTCGGCGTGTACAGCGGGGTCTGTAGAGCCTTCACATGTGCTCGTAGCTCTTTATGGCGCTGATAGTGATCAGGCAAAAAGTTCGATTAGAATTAGTTTTGGGTTGTATAATACAGAAGATCAGATTTTAAAAGCGGCGAATCGTATTGTCAAGACTGTTCAAAGTATGGTGACTGTGTAAGGCATAGATAACAACGGGTGAAGGAGGTGCTTACCGTGAAACCAAAAACGGAGACACGCGTTATTGTCGGCATGTCTGGTGGAGTGGATTCTTCCGTAGCAGCTCTGTTGCTAAAAGAACAAGGCTATGATGTTATTGGGATATTTATGAAAAATTGGGATGATACCGATGAGAAGGGTGTCTGTACTGCTACTGAAGATTATGAGGATGTGGCTCGTGTCGCCGGGCAGCTTGGGATTCCTTATTATGCTGTGAATTTTGAAAAACAGTATTGGGATCACGTTTTTTCATATTTTCTAGATGAATATAAAGCGGGAAGAACACCTAACCCGGATGTCATATGTAATAAAGAGATTAAATTTAAAGCTTTCTTGGATCATGCGTTGGCATTGGGTGCAGATTATGTGGCGACTGGTCATTATGCACGCGTGAATCGTGCAGATGGACAAGTCACAATGCTTCGTGGCATCGATCGTGGTAAGGATCAAACGTACTTTCTGAATCAACTTAGTAAAGAGCAACTTTCTCATGTGCTATTTCCCTTAGGAGAATTGCAAAAATCTGAGGTGCGTGATATTGCGCGTAAGCATCAGCTGATCACGGCAAATAAAAAGGATAGCACGGGGATTTGTTTCATCGGTGAACGCAATTTCAAGGAGTTTTTAAGCAACTATTTGCCTGCAAAAGGTGGCGATATACTGACGATTGATGGTGAATATAAAGGGCGCCATGATGGATTGATGTATTATACCAATGGACAGCGTCAAGGATTAGGCATTGGTGGTCCCGGTGGACCATGGTTTGTGTGCGGGAAGGACTTGAAGAAAAATATTCTTTACGTTGCTCCCGATGACCATTCAGCGCTTTTTTCTGAAGGCTTATTTGCTGAAAATACGAGTTGGATTGATAGCGTACCAGAAGGAAAATCATTTAAATGCACGGCAAAATTCCGCTATAGACAGCCCGATCAATCGGTAACCGTGTATGTTGAAGCAAGCGATTGTCTCACCGTCATGTTTGATGAGCCACAGAAAGCGATCACCCCAGGGCAAGCTGTTGTTTTTTACGATGGAGATGTGTGTTTAGGTGGTGCAACCATAGCAACCCTTTATCAAAAGATGTATCATGAAAAATTGGATTTTGTTGTTTCAAGCTGAGGCTGGGACAAATTCTAGTCATTGAAAAGAGTGGTACTCACCAAGACAATTTGGTAGGTATCACTTTTTTTCGACATGTAGGATGTGTGCTAGTTTCGGTACTGACTGAGTGTGTGGATGTCCGCTCTAGGGTGCTCGCTTTCTAAAGACATTCTTAAATAATGCTCACACATCCACTTCAGAAACCTACGTCGCTTTCCGCAGGCAACGCTTCAACTCTTAGTGTTCCCCTGTCGTGTCACACTAAGGATTTTCAGCCGTTGCTTTTCCTGCAGGAGTCTCCATAGGTTTCTTTCGTTAATGGTCGTATCGTGGATGGGAGCAAAAGATACGAGACTCCTTCGGGAACAGCACGTGTCCGAAAACCCCGCAAGAAAGCGTTTGATAAGGAACTTCGGTTACATTCGGCACATCCGTGTGCCAACACCGAAGCTAACACATCCTGTGTGTCGAAGGCCGTGCCCGAGGAAAGCGAGTGTTCTGTAGCATCCATTCACAACATATTCACCATGAATGAATTTCGATTAGACCCGGCACGTCGCTGTGTGTCAGAGGTTATCATTCTTCTATTTTCAGTTGTGGCTTATTTTTGTTATACTTATCAGAGATTTGCGGTAAGACGGAGGGAACCAAATGGAGGATTGGAATCATATTGGATTGACCTTTTTAAATGAAAAGAAATATGAACAAGCAATGCATGCTTTTGATCGAGCCATTCAGGATCATCCGTATGATCCACTTGGATATATAAATTTTGGGACGATGCTTACAATGATCGGAGAATTGGAGCGCTCTCTGAATTTTTTTGAAAAAGCGATTCGTTTGAAAGAAAACTATCCGTCTGCTCACTATGATTATGGTGCGGCACTCTATGGATTAGAGCGTTATAATGAGGCAATTGTAGAGTTGAAAAAAGCTGCTAGTCAAGGGTTTAATCAAGCCGATCTTCATTTTATGCTAGGGATGTCTTATGTAAATGTTGGTCAGCTACTGATGGCGCTTGTCCACTTGCAAAGAGCTGTTGAGTTAAATGAAGAGGACATTGAGGCTCGTGTTCACTATGCTTTATGCTTAGCTAAGCTTGATCATAGTGATATGGCACTAGAACAATTGAAACGCGTGATTGAACAGGATCCAAACCATTCAGATGCTTACTACAATATGGGTGTCATTTTTGGTATCAATGGACAAAGGGATGAGGCAAAAATGGCCTTTGAAAAGGCGTTGACTTTGCAAGCTGATCATCTTTTAGCTGCCCATGGTCTTGACCAGCTAAGTACAGAGGAACAAGGCGCATGATGAATGAAACATTAGATCTGTTTCCCGAAGAGAAAGGATATGTTAAAGGCATGCCTCATCACATTGTTTTTCGCAATGATGATAATGCCTATACTGTTCTCAGGGTTTATATTCAAGAAACGAATGAAGCCATTGAATCTAAAGACATTGCCATTTTTGGTTACTTTCCAGTGATCCATCTCCATGAAAGCTATCAATTTTTTGGTCAGCTTAAAAAACATCCAAAGTATGGACAGCAATATGAAGTTATTCAATTTAGAAAGCTTCTCCCACAATCCAAGGATGGCATTGTTCAATACCTCTCGGGCGAATTGTTTCCTGGCATTGGACAGACCACAGCTGAGCGGGTTGTGAGTCATCTAGGAGAGGGAGCGATTTCAAAAATTTTAAATCATCCTGAGGTATTAGGTGAAGTGCCTAAGCTTCCAGAAGATAAAGCAGTACAAATCGCTGAAACACTGCTTGCTCATGAAGGGCTAGAAAAGGTGCTCATTGCTCTTTCCGATTATGGGTTTGGCACGCAATTATCGACGAAGATTTATCAAACCTATGGGAATGAAGCCGTGAATGTTATAGAAAATAATCCCTATCAACTCGTGCAAGACATTGAAGGGGTTGGATTTCAACGAGCTGATGAGCTTGGTAGGCGACTGGGGCTGGTAGGTGATCATCCGGAGCGTATTCAAGCTGGCTATTTGTATTGGTTGAACGAAAAGGCGATGAATGAAGGTCATGTCTACATGCCCTTTGAAGAGACGCTAATAGGCATTCAGACGTTATTAACGACAGGTAAAGCTGAAGAAGTCAGTACACAATCTATTGAAAAAGAAATCAATACTTTGGAAGAAGAAGGAATAGTGATAGTGGAAGAGGAGCATATTTACCTTCCTTCCCTCTATTTTGCTGAAAAAGGCATTGTTACAAGCATAAAAAAATTGTCAGAGCAAACCGTGTTTGAAAGTGAGTTTTCCGAGAGTGAATTTCTCGAAGCGCTAGGTGGTCTTGAGGAACGTTTAACTATTCAGTATGCGTCTTCTCAAAAAGAAGCGATTCAAAAAGCGATTCAATCGCCGCTCATGCTTCTCACTGGCGGACCGGGTACGGGAAAGACAACTGTTATCAAAGGGATTGTTGAGATTTTTGCAGAGCTTCATGGACTTTCCTTGAATGAAAAGGATTATAACCAGGATAATCCCTACCCCTTTATTTTAGCTGCCCCCACTGGACGTGCAGCAAAGCGTATGAGTGAGTCAACGGGTCTTCCTGCTGTGACGATACATCGTCTGCTTGGTTGGCGAGGTGGGAGTGGCTTTGATCATGACGAAGAGCAACCTATTGAAGGAAAGTTGCTGATCATAGATGAAATGTCCATGGTTGACCTATGGTTGGCTAATCAATTGTTTAAATCATTGCCTTTGCCTATGCAAGTCATCGTGGTTGGTGATGAGGATCAGCTTCCCTCTGTCGGTCCTGGACAAGTTTTAGATGATTTTTTACACTCTGACATGATCCCTACGGTTCGTTTAACGGACATTTATCGACAGTCCGAGGGTTCTTCCATTATTGAGCTTGCTCATGAGATGAAAAAGGGACAATTGCCTAAGGATATCGCCAAACCGACGGAGGATCGGCGTTTTTTTAGCTGTCATCAAAATCAAATTGTTGAAGTCGTTAGTAAAGTTTACAAAAACGCTGTAAAAAACGGCTACACACCTATGGACATTCAGGTGCTGGTGCCTATTTATAGAGGTAATGCAGGCATTGATGTCATGAATCAAGCCCTACAAGAGCTTTTGAATCCGGAAAGTGAGCAAAAGCGGACATTGGTGTTTGGAGATAATTTATATAGGACGGGAGATAAGGTTCTGCAACTGGTCAATAACCCAGAGCAAGGCATTTTTAATGGTGACATTGGTGAGGTCGTGGCTATTTTTAGAGCTAAAGAAACGACCGAAAAAGAGGACCAGCTTGTGGTTTCTTTTGATGGAAAAGAAATTGTCCTTTTAAAGCGTGATTTAAATCAGATCACCTTGGCATATTGCTGCTCCATTCACAAATCGCAGGGTAGTGAATTTCCAATTGTTATCCTACCCATTGTAAAGGGATACCATCGAATGTTGAGACGCAATCTTATTTATACTGCTGTTACAAGGAGTAAGGCCTTTCTCATTTTATGTGGGGACGAACAGACATTGGCTTATTCTATTCAACAAACCGATAGTGGAGCAAGGCACTCAGCATTAAAGGACAAGCTTGTTGAGCGTCTCCAATCCGTTGATGATGAAGATGATGATTGGGAAAATATCTTGATGTCAAATGAAAGTGAGGTATAGTCGTTTGAATTTTGGATAAGATGCTGCTAGAGGTGAAAAAGGCATGCGCTGTCCAAATTGCAAAAATAAAAATTTAGGAAAAATTGGTATGAATCAGTTTTATTGTTGGGATTGCTTTATAGAATTAACGCTTGACGATGGACTTTTATCTTTGAATCAGGTGGAAGAGGATGGGAGCCTGACAACGCTTGACGATTTATTTGAAGATCAAGAACGTCATATCGGGTTCTAGATTAGCAAAAGTATAAGATGATAAAGAGGCTGGGAGAAGACCTAGTCATTGCAAAGAGTGGTACTTGCCAATAGATGTTGGTAGGTCCACTTTTTTTCGACACGCAGGACGTGCTAGTTTCAGCATTGGCACACGGACGTGCCGAATTTAACCGAAGTTCCTTATTAAATGCTTTCTTGCGGGGTCTTCAGACATGTGCTGTTCCCGAAGGAGTCTCGCGTCTTTCGCTCCTATCCACTGGTATGACGACGATGCTTTTTCATGTTCGTACTCAACGAATGAAGGAGTTTTTTCTTGATAGAAGAAACAGATATGGTGAGCTAGGGTTGATTCGAAAGGACCATGAGGTATGAATGGCTATCGCCCATGCTTCTCATAATTCCATGTTTTTTTGAGCAAACTAAGCTCTGGAGGGGTTATGATGAAAAAATGGACGACCTTGGATTGGATGAAGAAACTAGCTGTTCTGATTCTTATCTTCTTAAATTGCTGGTTTCTTTTAAAGTTATTTCCTTATATCTTGCATGGATTGGACTATACCATAAGACTTTTAACCCCATTTCTGATTGCCTGTTTGATCGCCTATCTCCTTCATCCTTTGATAGAAGGATTACGCAAGCAAGGGATGCCGAGACCTTTAGCAATTTTAGTGATCTATCTTTTATTTTTTGGCACGGTGATTGTTGGCTGTATAAAGGGAGCTCCGATTGTTGTTGAAGAGTTAACAAGTTTTGCAAAACAAGGGCCTCATCTTCAAGAAATGTATGAGAACAATGTCAACCATATTTATAATGCAACCGCTGCTTTTCCTGAAACGCTTCATGATTATTTTGATCGTGCACTTGCTTCGTTGGAAAATGGGTTGAGTCGACTTGTGGGGCGCATTATGTTATGGCTACAAGGTCTGTTTAAATCTATCTTTACCATCCTGCTTATTCCGTTTATTGTCTTTTATTTGTTAAAGGATTTTATGGGAGTGAAAGAGTGGTTAAATAGGCATGTTCCTAGTCGTATAAGAGATTCTAGTCGTGCGCTTGCCATGGAGATTGATGCATCATTAGGTAGTTATATCAGAGGTCAGCTCTTTGTCTGTCTTGTCGTCGCTGTTGTGTCCATTATTGGATTATGGATCTTGCGTATGCCGTATGCGCTCCTTTTAGGTATTTTCATTGGAATGACCGATATTATTCCTTATTTTGGGCCTGTGATTGGCGCTGTTCCCGCATTGCTTGTGGCAGTGACGCTATCTATGAAAAAGGTTATCTTTGTCCTACTATTAATCCTGATTGTTCAATTTCTCGAAGGCAATATTTTTAGTCCGCTTATCGTGGGCAAAAGCGTTCATATTCACCCAATTTTTATCATGCTCGCACTGGTTATAGGCGGAGATATTGCAGGGGTTGTTGGCATGCTCCTAGCTGTGCCAATCTTTGTCATCCTGCGTGTTTTTATCATCCATCTTATAAGATATCGGAAAAAAATTGACAATGAGCAGGAGACATGACTATAATTTAAGTATATGGATTAGGTATTTATCTAACCCATTAATAATGAATATGTTAATACGTTGACGGAGTTAATTATTGATATAGCCCTAACAGAAAAGGATTTCAAGGCTGAGAAAATCCAGGTGTAATGATTGATGAGTGCCACTCTTGAAGTGCAGTTAATAGCTGCCGGGGACATCCGTTATCATGTGGCTGAAGGTGATAAACCTTTTCCTTATTGGGGATGCGTTTATAACCAGGGTGGTATCGCGTGAGAATAGAGCTCTCGTCCCTGTTGGGATGGGGGCTTTTTGGTATTTTATAGCGAGGGGACTCGTTAAGGCTAAGAAGGGGGAAGTAAGTATGAAAGCATTAAGTTCAAAACAAGTGCGACAGATGTTTTTAGATTTTTTTAAAGAGAAGGGACATCGGGTTGAGCCAAGTGCTTCCCTCATTCCTCATGAAGATCCAACCTTGCTTTGGATCAATAGTGGTGTAGCCACATTAAAAAAGTATTTTGATGGACGGGTGGTTCCGGAAAATCCTAGGATTGTCAATGCCCAAAAAGCGATCCGTACCAATGATATTGACAACGTCGGCTATACGGCGAGACATCATACTTTTTTTGAAATGTTAGGGAATTTTTCGATTGGCGATTATTTCAAAGAAGAAGCCATTGCCTGGGCATGGGAGTTTTTAACGAGTGACAGCTGGATTGGCTTTGACCCTGAACGTTTATCAGTGACCATCCATCCAGAGGACGATGAGACCTTTGACATATGGCATAAGCAGATCGGACTCCCTCAAGAGCGCATCATTCGCTTAGAAGAGAATTTTTGGGATATTGGTGAGGGACCAAGTGGACCAAACACAGAAATTTTCTACGATCGTGGTGTAGCTTACGGCACTGATTCCAATGATTCTGAACTCTATCCAGGTGGGGAAAATGAGCGCTATCTTGAAGTGTGGAATCTTGTGTTCTCTCAGTTTAATCATAATCCAGATGGTAGCTACACACCGCTTCCTAAGAAAAATATTGATACCGGGATGGGTCTTGAGCGTATGGTGTCGATTATTCAAGATGTTAAGACCAACTTTGATACCGATTTATTCATTCCAGTGATTAGACGTATTGAAGAGATAAGTGGCGAACATTACGGAGAAAAAGAGGAGAAGGATGTTGCTTTTAAAGTCATAGCTGATCATGTGCGTGCCGTTTCTTTTGCCATTTCTGATGGTGCTTTGCCTTCTAATGAAGGGCGTGGCTATGTTCTCAGACGTCTTATCCGCAGAGCTGTGCGATTTGCGATGACTCTGACTATTGAAAAGCCATTTATGTACAAGTTGGTTCCACTGATTTCCGAGAGCATGGGTGAATTCTATGATGTTCTTGAAAGCAAAGCTGGGCTTGTTCAAAAAATCATCCGCACGGAAGAGGAACACTTCCATGAAACGCTTCGTGACGGCTTAGAGATTTTGGAGAAGGTGATTGAAACGGCAAGAACAAATGGAGACACGATGATTGCTGGAGCAGATGTGTTCAAGCTATATGATACGCTCGGTTTTCCAGTGGAATTGACAGAGGAGTATGCAGAAAAAGCTGGTTTGGTCATTGATCATGATGGTTTTGAAAAAGAATTGGCATCTCAGCGGGAACGAGCAAGACAGGCTCGGAAAACGACAGATTCCATGCAGGTGCAGGATAATACCTTGCGAGATATTACTGTTGCCAGTGAATTTGTTGGCTACTCTGAGCATGAGGTGTCCTCACGTGTTTCAGTCATTGTCAAAGGCAACGATCTCGTGGATTTTGCGAGTACGGGCGATCAAATAAAAGTGATTTTGGATACGACCCCTTTTTATGCGGAAAGCGGTGGGCAACTATCTGATAAGGGCGTGTTGACAAATCATGATACAGAGCTCCTTGTCCAAGAGGTTAAAAAGGCTCCAAATGGTCAGCATTTACATACCGTTTTTGTGAAAAGTGGTCGAGTGAAAACAGGTGATGTATTTGTTGCAACCGTGCAATCAGAGCGGAGAGCTGACACGGAAAAAAATCATACGGGTACGCATCTCTTACATCAAGCTTTAAAAGATGTTCTAGGTACGCACGTCAACCAAGCAGGTTCCTTGGTTGCCCCTGAAAGATTGCGTTTTGACTTTACTCATTTTGATAAGATCAGCGATGAAGAGCTTGTCCGAGTTGAAGACATTGTTAATCAAAAGATATGGGAGAGTATGCCTGTTACTATTTTTCAAAAAAATATTGTTGAAGCAAAAGCGATGGGAGCTATGGCATTATTCGGTGAAAAATATGGAGACATCGTTCGGGTCATTCAGATAGGTGATTATAGTTTGGAGCTTTGCGGAGGATGTCATGTGAGAAATACCTCTGAAATTGGCTTATTTAAGATCATGTCGGAAGTTGGGATTGGTGCAGGAACCAGGCGCATCGAGGCTGTGACAGGAAAGGCAGCTTTTATGATGCTGAACCGGCGGTTAAAGGATCTTCAGCACATTGCTTCGCTATTAAAAACGACGATTGATGGCGTTCCTGATAAAATTGTAGGGTTATCTCAACAAATACATCAATTAGAAAAGGAAAAAGAGTCGTTAACAGCGAAATTAGGCAATACAGAGCTTAGTGACGTTGAACAATTTGTTAAAGAGGTAGAGGGTGTTTCGGTTGTCGTTCGTCACATCGAGGGTCAGGGCATGAACGGATTGCGTGCCATGGTAGATAAGATTAAAGATCAGCTGCAGTCAGTTGTCGTTGTGTTGGCATCTGTTAATGAGGATAAGGTCAATATTGTTAGTGGTGTCACGGATGATTTGATTAAAAGAGGGTATCATGCTGGTAAGCTAGTGAAGGAAGTTGCGATGCGTTGTGGTGGAAGTGGGGGTGGACGCTCTGATATGGCGCAAGCTGGTGGAAAACAGCCTCAAGCGCTTGACAATGCTCTTCGATATGTAGAACAATGGGTGTCAGAGCAGTCCTAATTATTTCAAGATGAGGGGGAGATATCAATGGACAAAACAATGACATTTAAATTTTTTGATGAACAACCTGATCGAAATGACGTGAAAGATGTCTTATTACAGGTTTATCAGGCTCTACAGGATAAGGGATATAATCCGATCATTCAAATTGTTGGTTATTTATTGTCAGGTGATGTAGCTTATATTCCCCGCCATCGAGATGCTCGTAATCTCATCCGTAAAATTGAACGCGATGAGATCATTGAAGAGCTTGTGAAAACCTATCTGGAGAAACAACGTGAGGGAGATTTATGAAAGTGATGGGGCTCGATTATGGAACGAAAACCGTAGGTATTGCGATTAGTGATGCCCTAGGGATGACCGCTCAAGGTATCGAAACCATTCATTATAAGCAGCATGAAAGACATAAGCTCTACGGTCGAATTGGTGAATTGGCTGATGCCCATGACGTGTCCTGCTTTATTGTTGGACTGCCTAAGCATATGAATGGCACCATTGGCGAGCGTGGGGAAGCGTGTCAGTACTTTGCAAGGCAATTGAGTGAGCGTTTCGGAAGACCTGTTGAAATGTATGATGAACGCCTAACGACAATGGAGGCTGAACGGCTATTAATTGAGGCTGATGTCAGTCGTAAAAAAAGAAAAAATGTTATTGATAAAACCGCCGCTGTGTTAATTTTACAAGGGTATTTAGATCGCAAAGGGAATGGGGTGTCGTTAGAATGACGCATGCACATGATGAAGATCAAGAGCGTATCATCATTCCAGATGAAGAGGGTGAAGAACATCTTTTTGACATTCTCTTTACCTTTGATGTTGATGAAACGGGAAAATCTTATATGGTTGTCCAGCCTGTAGAATCTTCTGAAGAGGAAGAGGGGGATGAAGCAGAGGTATTTGGCTTTAGATATCAAGATGATGATGGAGAATTTAATCTTTATCCCATCGAAACGGATGAGGAATGGGCTATTGTTGAAGAGATGTTAAACACCTTTGTTGACGAAGGTGTTCTTTAAGCTTATATAGATGAGATGTATTATGTGCTCCTTTTGAGGGAGCTTCAAACTGTCGAGAAAGCCTTCGACAGCTTTTTTGTATAGTGAGTCTGAAAAAAGGTGAACCTTGTCGTATTCTCCTAAAATTCTTCGACTTTTTACTATCTTATAGTATAATAAATGAAGAATTTGAAAGGGGCGTTCTCATTGGGGGAATTACCAGGTCCATTTGACAGGTTCAAAGAGCCATTGAATGAAGCGAAACGTGTACGGAAAATCGTATGGATGAGTGTTGTAGCGCTTGCGGTTATTATAATAGGGGGTATCGCCTTCCTTTTTTATTATATTCATCATTCTTTAACTCCCGTAAATCCCTTGAGCGACAAAAAAGTCGTTTTAGAGATTCCAAGTGGAACGTCGATAGAGGAGATTGGGGACTTATTAAAATCCAAGAAACTTGTTCATAGCAGTCCAGTTTTTCTTTATTATGCTAAATACAAAAATCAAACCAATTTTAAAGCGGGTATCTATCGGTTTTCTCCTTCAATGTCCATTGAAGAAATTATTAAAAAAATGGAAAATGGCGATGTGGATACAGTGTTTAATATGGTGATACCAGAGGGTTTTACCGTTTCTCAAATCATAGAGAAGGTCGCTAAAAAAACGGGTGTGAGTGTTCAAGTGATTAATGACAAGTTGACAAATCGCGCATATATTAAGACGCATTACATGAAGAAGTATCCTTTCCTAGCGAATGTCATCTTAAATAAACACATTAAGTCACCGTTGGAAGGGTATTTATTCCCAGCAACCTATACTTATGATGAAGAGAAGCCAAATTTGGATACCATCATTGATACAATGTTGGATAAAACGCAGACTATATTGGAAAAATATCAGACACAAATCAAGGCTAATTCCTTGGGTTCCATCCATAGGGTTCTAACCATGGCGTCTATCGTAGAACGAGAAGGAAGACAGCCAGTGGACAGACAAAAAATAGCGGGTGTTTTCTATAATCGTCTAGAGAAAGGCATGCCTTTACAGAGTGATGTGACGGTACTATATGCTTTAGGAAGCTCCCAGCAGACGGTGACATATAAGGATACGAAAATGAGCTCACCCTATAACACGTATTATCAAAAAGGCTTGCCCGTTGGTCCGATAAATAATCCAAGTGAAGCTTCGATCTATGCGGTTTTGAATCCAATGCATAGTTCAGAATTGTATTTTTACGCCCGACCCAATGGTGAAATTATTTATACGAAGACGCTTGCGGAGCATGATAAAGTTATTGACAAATATAAGCATGAGTGGGATGATGCCGAGAAAGAGGGGTAGTAGCTTGCTCCCTTTTTTGATGGTATAGAGATAGCGCAAGAGGATTGAGCATTTAAATTAAGTGACGGACATGTGAACGCGTGGTAGGTCATAGTATATGACTATACAGTTGAGATAAAATCTGCTAAAATAACCCCTATCGAGCTAAAGAAATCAATACTTTAAAAGGCATCTTGACATTAGGGAACGAATGATTGCGTGATCTCATGAGTATTCAGATGTATGTAGATATCTGCTCAAACATGTGTGATGAGATCGGGCAAGGCCTGTCGTTATTGACTAGCACATTATGATGATGTCCAATGCATGACCGATTAACCCATTCATGAACCAACAAACAATGACGTAAATAGCATTGTTTTTGAAGATGGAAAGTCTTTCAAAGCCGTTGATTTAATGGCGGCAACATGTGTTCTAGGCATCTGAGAAGAAATAGTGGCGAGTTTATAGTAGTTAATTAATTAAACGCTTACCATAAGTTGTGTCGATAATAAAGAGGGAGTGGGTCACTTGGTCGAGGAAAAGAAACACTATATGACAGTAGAAGGAAAAGAAAAATTAGAAAAAGAACTAGATTATCTTAAAGTTGAGCGAAGAAAAGAAGTTGTGGAACGCATAAAAATCGCACGTAGTTTTGGTGATTTATCTGAGAACTCCGAATATGATGCGGCTAAGGATGAACAAGCCTTTGTAGAATCTCGAATACTGCAATTGGAACAAATGGTCCGTAATTCTGTGATCATTGAAGAAGATGCCTCTCACCCTGATATAGTGAGTATCGGAAAATCGGTCACCTTTCAAGAGTTACCTGACGGTGATGTGGAAACCTATAAGATTGTCGGGAGTGCGGAATCAGATCCTTTCGAAGGTAAAATTTCCAATGATTCGCCTATGGCCAAAAGCTTGATAGGTCGAAATATAGGTGAAGAAGTGACAGTTCCCACGCCTGGAGGGGACTTGCTCGTTAAAATCGTTGAGGTTAATTAATTCATTGAATACTTATAAATAACACATGCGCATATCATTGATAACTATACGAATTGAGCCTAGGTGTTTTATATTCTAGGTTCTTTTTGATGGTATCTTTAGAAATAATAGCCTTTCTAACGCATGTTCATTCATAGCGATTCTGATTTCTTTCTTTGCCTTGTTTATAGCGGTGGTGATCAGTCAACACTAGGAGCAGGGTGGTGGAGTAATGCGAAATCGACGCATAGCGTTTACCGGGGTTGTCATCTTACTCATATTCATAGGATTTATTTGCCGATTGGCGCAAATTCAGCTGTTTGCAACCACGTCATTTTCAAGGGCACATGTCAATCTCATTACGCAAAGCATAGCCCAGCGAACAAGTCAATTGGTTATTAATAATGGACGGGGTATTTTGTTGGACCGAACAGGAAAGGTTAAATTAAATGATGTAGAACAGCCAGCACTCGTATTATTCCCCTTTCTTAAAAATAAACAGTGGTCAGTTGAAAAGCTGTCACAAATTATTCATGTTCCAGCAACGGAGATTATTTTGGCTGTCAGACACGCCAAGCAACCCTTCGTTTTTAATGAGCAATCTGTAAAATTGACTGAAGACCAGATGAAACGCATCAGTCAGCTTCATCTGGTCGGTGTTCAGGCGTTAAAAGTGAGAGAGTTATCAAAGGATTGGTCTGGATCTTATGTCCTCGGTACGACAAAGGAAAATCCAACAGAAATTCAAAAGCTTTATCCAGATTTATTAAAAGAAGGGGATATTACAACACGCACGCCAATCGGTGTTTTGGGAATGGAGAAGGCATATGATCCGTTTCTCTTATCAAAGAATGAGACGAAGCTGTTGTACCATATGGATGCCTCTGGTGCCCCTTTGTTCGACACGAGTGTTCGGGTGTCATCGATGGACAATACAGGCTATTATCCCTTGAAGGTTAAAACGACTCTTGATACGACTATCCAAAAGCTCGCTGAGCATGAAGCTTTAAAACACGGGCTACAACAAGGCGGTGTGGTGCTCTTGGATGTGAGGTCCAGCGATTTGTTAAGCATGGTGAGTTTGCCGCAAATGGATGTTCATCACCCGTTTGTAAACGGCAATCAAATGTTGAAAACCCAGTATCCAGGTTCTGTGTTTAAAGTTGTCACGGCGGCAGCTGCGATTCAAAATAATTTAGTGAACAATGAGGAGAGATTCAATTGTAATTTGGATCCTTATGGAACGGGAAACGGAGAGAGGAAGCTTGGTGCATTGAATTTTGAAGACAGCTTTGCTCAAAGCTGTAACTATACGTTTGCCACTCTTGCTAATCGTTTGATGACAACTGATGATCAAGCACTCACACGCTTTAGTAAGGCATTGGGTTTAACGGAAAAGGTTGGCTGGACAGATGATGTCTTTCACTTGCAGAACTTTCAACAGTTTCCTGATGAAGAAAGCAATGTGATTTGGAAAAAAGCAGCGGATCACACTCATCCAAAAGCCATTGCACAAACGGCAATCGGTCAGCTTAATGTTCGATTAACACCGTTGTCGGTTGCTAATATGATGGCGACGATTAGTCGTGGCGGGGAGAAGCAAAGCGTTAGATCGGCGACAGAAGTTGATTATAATCAGCCGAACGGTGTAAAATTGACGATCTTTCCAAAAGAAGGACTGGGTGATAGTGAGCTAGAATCCTACACTATTTTACGCTTACAAGCGTTGCTTCGCGATGTCGTTCAGGATAAAAAAGGGACTGGCCGTGTCTTGGCAGATACGCTTTATCCCATTGCAGGAAAATCAGGGACAGCTGAAACTGACCAGGGGCATACAAATGAATGGTTTGCAGGTTACTTCCCAGCTGACGATCCAAAATATGCTATGGTTGTGGTCAATCTTGATCATCATTCCAGAGATCATAAAACCTATGAAATCTATCACGATCTTGTCAATGATCTGTACCATCTCGATAGCAGGCGGCATCCATAAGTATCTTCTATTAAAAACTTTTTGAACGGTATCTATGGTGATCTGTGTTTTCATGATTGGTTTTTTAGCGTTCTTTTGGCAGTGATATAGCCTTTGTTCTCCCATCATTCTAGCGTTCTCTTGCTGCGTTATGACAATTTTTTTTGAGAAGTCAGGATAACTTTTTATACTACGAATAGTATATTGGTGGTACAATTTATGCGAGGCAGTAAAAAGGAGGGTGGATGATGGCTAATAAAGACGATGAATCTCTTTCTTCTCGCTCTTCAAGGAAACATAAGTCACGCTTTGATCGCTTTCTTAATTGGGCCATAGGCATTGTGATTGTATTGATTGTAGTAATAGGAGGCTATTTACTCATAAATATTTTAAATTCTCCATCTGATACAGCAAGTAAACAAAATATGACGTCAAGCAAAAGTGAAGGAAGGCATGAGAAAGCTGAGAAACATCAACATCAGAGGAAAGATAAATCAAGTATAGACAGTACACAAGCAGTAGAGGGGCAGAGCCAAGGGGAGAGTTCGCAATCATCAGATAGTGGCTCAACAACAGCAGATGGTACCGAAAATGGACCAGCCCTGACAGGTCCTTGGAAGCCGATCGGAACATCACAAAGTGAACCACACACAACGAATTATACTGAAGGATCTGTCGATTGGAATGAGCGGGTTAAAGCCATGTCGATAGCCACTGGTATTTCCGAGGATGATATGGTGGTCGTTTGGTTGGGAAATGGTGGCGCTCCCGATAAGTCATTGGGAAAAGTTCATGCTAAAGGTGGAAATCAAACCTATGATATTTCATTACAATGGGTAACAGACAAGGGTTGGCAACCGCTAAGTGTTACAGAAGAGGCAGGATAAGCTCTTCCAAGCAAAAAGGTTGAGCGTGGACTAGAGGAAACAATTGGTTCCTTGATTGTTAAGGACTAGGAACTTAAGTAATCGTATGCTAGGATAAGGTTTCGTATAGTATTTAATATTTTCATAAAGTGTCTCGAACAGGTTAAAATGAATGATGTAAAGTGTTGAAATGACAAGCCTTTGCGATGATGCGTTCATTTTAAAATAATTGTGGTAAGGAGTTAAGACTATGCGGGTAGGCATTATTGGTGCGATGGATGAAGAGGTGGTGCTACTTAAAAAGTCCATCAAAGATCTGGAGATGCGTAAGAAAGCCGGCTGTGTTTTTTATATAGGGAAAATAGAAACTTGTGATGTGGTCTTGCTCCAATCAGGCATTGGTAAGGTGAATGCGGCGATGGCGACAACATTATTAATCAATGATTATCAGCCTGATGTCATTATTAATACAGGGTCAGCAGGTGGCTTTAACACTGAACTTAGTGTGGGAGACCTTGTCATATCTACAGAGGTTGTTCATCATGATGCTGATTCGACTGCTTTTGATTATGCCCTTGGTCAGGTGCCGGGAATGCCAGCCACCTTTAAGGCAGATCCCATGCTGATAGCAATAGCTGAGCAAGTGGCTGACCAGATGGACGACGAGATTAAGGTCATTAAGGGCTTAATAGCAACAGGTGATTCCTTTCTCTCTGATCCTGACACTGTCATGACGATAAAGTCGCATTTTCCTGAATTACAATGTGGGGAAATGGAGGCGGCGTCGATTGCTCAAGTGAGCTATCGATTTAATGTTCCTTTTGTGATCATCCGTTCACTTTCTGATATTGCGGGCAGGAATGCAGATATCACTTTCGATCAATTTTTGGAAACAGCTGCGGCGCATTCCGCAAACCTTATATTGCTTATGTTAAAGAAATTATGAGTCATGTGAAAAAATGTGATGTCATTGCTCGTTTTTATCAGCCGATTCGAGAACATATGTAATCATCCTAGTGCATACTCCATTAAACATTTAGTGGGAGGACTATTGGTGATGGATATGGACAATATAATTGACTCACTCTCACCTACTGTCGGTTTTCACTGGCGGTAGTTTTTTATGATATAAAGCATGCTATACATCGTTTTACAATGTAACGATGGTTTTCCTATATATCTATTGCCATACCTTTTGAAAATGCTGAGCTCTGGCACGGCTGTTAGAGGAGAAACACGCTTTGTACCTAATAGAAAGAAGGACCTGTATGACAGAAGGGATCAATAGGATTTAGGGTTTATGTTTATTAAAAATTTTGTTTAAAGAAGTGCTCTATGGCAGTCATTTTCATGTGAAAAAAGTGATTTTTATAGGGCTTTCTTCTTGGCGTAACGTGTCTATTATGCTAATAATTATGAGGAAGGTTTTTTATAGTATCGTTTTAGCCTAGGTTTTTTTAAAATTCATATTAAAATCGAAAAGAAACTTGAGAATGGTGGTCTACTATACTAAAATGGCTGGGGAGATGTGAAAAGGTGATTTCGTAAGTTTAACAGCTCATAAGCTACGCGCTGAGGGACGTTAGCTTGAGTTTTTAATAACTAGATATGTTTATTTACTCCCGATATAGGGGACATCCTATGTTCAAAAAGGAGAGAGTGCTTAGGGGATTTTTTAATCTTTTAGTGCGCCCATAACAGGGAGTGGGTTCCTATTATCATTTTTAGTGTCATTGTACTATAATAAGTAGTTGGAAAAATAAAAGTTAGGAGTGTCATTCATGGCAACAGATAATCGTAGCAGTCAATCTCCATGGCAGAAACTATACGGTCCTAATCTTGGTTATGTTCAAGATCAATACGACGTCTATCGCATGGATGCTAATGCTGTAGAACCAGAACTAAAGGAATTATTTGACGAATGGGGAGCGCCTCCAGCCTATTCTTCAACGACTTCAGCTGTTCAAAGTTCTGAAAATGTAAGCACTGTCCCTTTAGGCAAGGCTGTGGCAGTTGCTAAATATGTTGATAATATTAGAATTTACGGGCATTTAGATGCTGATATCCATGCTATTCCTGACAAGGACAAGGATGCGCATATGTTGGATATGGCAACCTATGAACTAAATGAAGCAGATCTTCTAGATATACCTGCAAGTGTTGTTTTGGAAAATCCTCCTGCTGGCATTCATAATGCTTTAGATGTTGTTAATCATTTAAAAGCCGTTTATACTCAGTCTTCCGCCTACGAGTTTGGTCATATTCATGACTTCGAAGAGCATAAGTGGTTGACGGATAAAGTTGAATTTGGCAGTGCTCAATCGTCATTATCCAACGATGAGCGCATCGCTCTTCTCAAGCGTTTAACGAATGTGGAAGGGTTAGAGCACTTTTTACACAAAACGTTCGTCGGGCAGAAAAGATTTTCTATTGAAGGGGTGGATACTCTAGTCCCTTTGCTTGAACAGGTTGTTAAAGATGGTGTTGAAAATGGTGCAAAAGATGTGACCATTGGCACAGCACATAGAGGGCGATTGAACGTACTTGCCCATGTTTTAAATAAGCCTTATAAAAATATCATTGCTGAATTTGCTCATGTTGCGTTGGATGATGATAATGCGGTCGACAAAGGATGGGCAGGCGATGTGAAATATCATCTTGGTGAAAGCAGAGAAATTAAGGAAGGCGAAGCGGTTAAAGCACGTATCACGCTTGCCAATAACCCGAGTCATCTTGAAGTGGTCGATGCTGTCGTTGAAGGCTATGCACGTTCTGCTCAAGAGGATCGTAGTACGATGGGGTTGCCTAAGCAGGATTTTTCGCGCGCTTTTACCATTATGGTACATGGGGATGCCGCCTTTCCAGGTGAAGGTATTGTTCCTGAAACATTGAATTTGAGCCAACTACCTGGTTTTACAACGGGGGGGACGGTTCATGTCATTGCGAATAACTTAATTGGTTTTACAACAGAAAGTATTGATGGGCGTTCAACACGCTATGCGAGTGATTTGGCAAAAGGATTTGAAATTCCGATTGTTCATGTGAACGCTGATGATCCCGAAGCATGTTTAGCTGTAGCTGATCTTGCCTATGAATATCGCAAGGCTTTCGGTAAAGATTTCCTTATTGATCTTATTGGTTACCGTCGGTTTGGTCACAATGAAATGGATGATCCCTTTGTCACGCAACCGAAGTTATATGAGCTCGTGAATGCTCATGATACGGTTCGTGCTATCTATGCACAGAGATTGCAAAGTGAGGGCATCGTTACAGCAGAGCAAGCGGAACAATTTGTTCAAGATATGCAGGCGGAGCTTCAAGCTATCTATGATGAGATTAAAAACAGCAACCATGCTGAAGTGCACGAGTTGCTTCCTCCAGAGGAAGTAACAGAACATTGGCCAGCAATAGATACCTCTGTTGATGAGGGACTGCTAACGACTATCAATCTTAATTTATTAAAGTGGCCTGAAGGCTTTCATGTTTATGAAAAGTTAAATAAAATTCTATCGCGTCGTGCTTCTGCTTTTGAGGAGGGTGGTAAGGTAGATTGGGGACATGCTGAGATCCTTGCCTTTGCGACCATTCTTAATGAAGGAACGCCGATTCGTTTGACTGGTCAGGATGCTCAGCGTGGCACCTTTTCACATCGGAATATTATGTTGCACGATGAAACGACTGGTGCACTTTATTCACCTTTGCATGGTCTTCCAGAAGCCAAAGCTTCTTTTGCTGTTCATAACAGTCCACTTTCAGAAACAGCTGTGCTAGGGTTTGAATACGGCTATAACGTATTCTCTCAAGAGACATTGGTGCTTTGGGAAGCACAGTATGGTGACTTTGCCAATGTTGCTCAACCTATATTTGATCAGTTTATTGCGGCTGGACGCGCAAAATGGGGACAGAAATCTGGCTTGGTTATGCTACTTCCTCATGGTTATGAGGGACAAGGGGCTGAACATTCCAGCGCAAGGCTTGAGCGCTATCTTCAGCTTGCTGCTGAAGGCAACTGGACGGTAGCTAACCTGTCAAGTGCTGCACAGTATTTTCATATTTTACGTCGTCAAGCTGCCATGTTAGGCACAGACAGCATTCGACCACTCGTGATTATGACACCAAAGAGCTTGTTACGTAATCAAGTGGTCGCTTCAGAAGCAAAGGCATTTACAGAAGGGCATTTCGAGACCGTTCTAGAACAACCTGCTCTCGGTGACGATCCTAGTAAGGTTGAACGCTTGATTTTAAGCAGTGGTAAAGTTAGCTTAGATATTGCGGCGCAAATTAAAGAACAGGAGCAGGAAAATCTGGAAAAGGTGCATCTTGTCCGTGTTGAACAGCTGTATCCATTTCCAGAACATGAGCTCAAAGAGATCATTAAGAAGTTCAAGAATGTAAAAGGGCTTGTCTGGGTGCAAGAAGAGCCTAAAAATATGGGGGCTTGGATGTTCGTTGAACCTCAGCTTCGTGCGCTCGTTCCCAAGCGGGTAAATGTCCAGTATATTGGTCGTTCAGAGGCTGCAAGTCCAGCGGTTGGAGAGTCAGGCATTCATAAGATTGAACAAGAACGCATTGTAACTGAAGCTTTTAAGCTTAACTAAATTTTTCTTAAACGAGGAGGGCGTAACATGGTTGATGTAAAAGTACCAGAATTGGCTGAGTCAATTACTGAAGGCACAATAGATAAGTGGCTTAAAAATGTCGGAGACAAAGTAAATAAGGGTGATGGTATCGTCGAGCTAGAGACAGACAAGGTCAATGTAGAAATCAGTGCAGAAGATGAAGGTGTCCTTGTTGAATTAAAAAGAGAAGAGGGCGATACAGTTGAGGTGGGCGAGGTGATCGCTGTTCTTGATCCCAATGTTGCAGAAGGTAGCCAGCCAGCGCCGGCAACGAATAACACGAATGATGCGAGTGAGACTCCTGCGCCAGCGGCTGAAAAAGAGAAAGTAGAAGATGTTGTGGCTGGATCTGGTAACGATCGCTACGTGGCTTCTCCAGCTGTGCGCAAGCTTGCTCGTGAGCGCGGGGTCGATTTAAAGGATGTTTCGACCACTGATCCGCTTGGACGCATTCATGGAGATGATGTTCAGCGTGCAGCGCAACCCGCAGAAAAGCCTGCACCAAAAACTGCGCCAGCTGCTCAAGAAAATCCTGCCAAACCTGTAGAAGTTGTCAAAATGTCTCGTCGTCGCCAAACGATTGCCAATCGTTTAGTTGATGCTCAGCATACGGCAGCGATGCTCACAACCTTTAATGAGGTCGATATGTCAGCGATCATGGATTTACGTGCACGCCGTAAGGAAAGCTTCTTAAACAAGCACGACGTCAAGCTAGGTTTTATGTCCTTCTTTGCTAAGGCAGTGGTTGGAGGCTTAAAAGAATTTCCATTATTAAATGCTGAGATTCAAGGCACTGACCTCATGGTTAAGAAATTTTATGATATTGGTGTGGCTGTTTCGACGCCAGAAGGTCTAGTTGTTCCAGTTGTGCGTGATGTCGATCGCCTTGATTTCGCTGGTGTAGAAAAAGAAATCGGTAATTTGGCTATAAAAGCACGCGATGGCAAATTAGCATTAAGCGATCTGCAAGGTGGAACCTTTACGATTACTAATGGTGGTACATTTGGTTCTCTACTATCTACGCCAATTTTAAATGCCCCTCAAGTAGGAATTTTGGGTATGCACACTATTCAAACGCGTCCAGTAGCCATTGACAAGGATCACATGGAAAACCGTCCAATGATGTATATTGCATTATCATATGATCACCGTATTGTCGATGGCAGTGAAGCCGTACAGTTTCTTGTTAGTATTAAGCAAAAGCTTGAAGATCCGGAAACATTATTGCTTGAGGGTTAAGAAGTTTTTAATAAAAATAGATGTACAACACAACATTATGGGTTTCGCAGTTTTTCGATGCCCATAGTGTTTTTCTTTTGGTTTTATTAGAGTTCTATTTTACCCATTATAGAAGTGACACAGTGAGATAAATAAAAGACTTAGCTTTTTTATGTGGTGTGAGGATTTTCTCTTTACCCATGTATGATTAGAGTGGATTAATTAGAATAGATGTTAGTTTATTTTCTCGGTTATTACTATCAGAAAAATTGATTTGCATTTTTGTAGAGGGTAATCAATGAGGAATGAAAAGTAGAGGATTAAGCTCGTTATTCTTCCATTGACACACAGGGTGTGGTAGCCTTGGATTGCTGCCATGAGTTTGTTCTATGTGGTTGCTAAAGAAAACAAAACGAGAAGAGCATTTTACAATATAAAAGAGGGTAGAAGCGCATATAAAAAACCTCCGCTTGAGTTAAGCGAAGGTTTGTTTTGGTTTTAGAAAATGATTAGTTAAGCACACGACGGAATTGTGATACTTCATTTTTCCAATAACCTGAAGTATAGCTTTCAATGGCTACACCTGTACTACTCTGTGAACCGATGAATTTCCCCCCACCGATAACAATACCGACATGTGAATTACCACCGAAGAAGAAAATGAGATCGCCAGGCTGTGGTGTAGAAACTTGTTTACCGACAAATTGTAAACCAGATGTTGAACGAGCACCAAGACTTACACCAATTTGGTTATAAGCCCAGTTAACAAATCCAGAACAATCAAATTGATGGGCACCAGGGTTCTCTGCACCCCAAACATATGTAGAATTGCCAATGAATCGGTTACCAACACTGATTAATTTACCAATGCTTCCTGTCGCCGCAGAGCTTGGAATGTAACTCATTTGCTTTTGTTGTGTTGGCTGAACATGAACAGAAGCAGATGATGCTTGATGGGAAGCAGGTTGACTAGATGAAGCTGTAGCTGTGCTCGAATTCGACGTTGTTGTTTCAGCGAGTTCTTTTGCTTGTTCAGCTTTTTGTTCCTGTTCCTTTTGTGCTTTAACTTTAGCTTGTGCTTTAACGTCAGCAATAGAGCTATTGATAGTGTCTTCTTTTTGGTCTAAAGTGGCTAAAGCCGCTTGTTTCGTTGCTTGTAAACTTTGGATTTTTTCAACATCATTTTGTAAATCACTTAAAGCTTTTTCAGATTGATTTAGTCTATCTTGAACTTCAGTTTGTTGCTTTTTCAATAAGTCTTGATCGTCTTTTTGCTCCTTGATAATTTGCTGATCCTGATCATTAAGCTTATGCAGTGCAACAGCACGATTGATGAAATCACCAAAATTCTTAGAGTCAAAAAGAATTTCAAGAGAGCTTGTCGAAACATCTCCGTGTTTGTAGACGGTATTTAAGCGCTTTTTGAAAAGCTCTTGGCGCTCTTTAATATGCTTCTTTGTCTTAGCGATGCTCTTGTTTAAAACGTTAACCTTAGCTTTATTCTGTCCAATTTCAATTTGTTTGTTTGAGACGTTTTTAGTAAGATCATGGATTTGCTGATTGACTTTATCAAGATCACTTTGAACGCTCTGTTTTTGATTTGAAATAGATTGTTTGTTATGAACAAGATCACTGTATGTATTTGCTGAGGTGCCTAAGGGTGCTGCCAATACAAAACAACTAGCTACACATAATCCAGCGATTTTATGATTTACTTTAAGTCCCATGTTCTTCCCACCTTTGAAATTATCAGACTTTTATTTTTCGAATTTATTTTATTAACTAAGATTATTATAGCAAGGAATGACATGTGTGAGATTACGTGTTGTTAACGTTATATTTCATTGAGGCAGTATTTTGTAACATAATGTAATATTGGATAATAGTTTGTTGGAATTTATACTATAAGTGATTATATATGAAAATATATGAAAAATATGACTGATTTTGTAACTCTATTTTTGAGGGCATGATTGTCAGGAATAATCGAAAGACAAGTTCATGATAGCTTGGTTTGAAGCCATATGTTGTCATCAGGAGTAATTCTGAGAGTAGTCAATTATTTTTTAGAATAATAGATTAAGAGGTTGTCAAATCAAGGAGTTAGGTGTCATTTTTGTGGCTAAGCTCTGATCTTAGTATGAAGATGAAGAGAGGTGGGGACACCTTTCATATTTCTTATTTTTCTCTTGACACTGGACAGACAGCATACAAGTTTCAGAGGCATACAATGATGATGAGAGATCAGGGTAATTAACGGAGGTGTGGATCGTTGCTCTCCATAATCGGAAGTATTACTTATTTATTTAAAGAGTTTTGGCTTTTTGTATCCTATGTGAAAAACAATGCTTTTCCCCAACCGCTTCCTGAAGATGAGGAGCGAGAGTGCATTAAAAAAATGGCGGAAGGAGATGAAGAAGCACGAAATAAATTGATTGAGCATAATCTTCGACTTGTTGCTCACATAGTAAAAAAATTCGAAAATACGAAAGAAGACAATGAAGATCTCATTTCCATTGGAACCATCGGATTAATCAAAGCGATTGAAAGCTACTCATTAGGGAAGGGAACGAAGCTAGCCACGTATGCTGCGCGCTGTATTGAAAATGAGAT